>Ga0307318_10000002_pt1 | contig 512597 bp, 531 predicted proteins | sample ER_DNA_367_FD_194500 | JGI IMG/M metagenome (GOLD analysis project Ga0307318, IMG submission 194500) | Bulk soil microbial communities from the East River watershed near Crested Butte, Colorado, United States - ER_DNA_367 | ecosystem: Environmental > Terrestrial > Soil > Floodplain | place...
GTGTGGGTGGGGGTCGCTGGGTACTCAGCATGGAGCCGCGCCACCAACGCCTGAGGCGTCAGCCCTAAAACGAATCACGCGGCGGAGGTGCTCCCAGCGACCCCCACCCACACCCCTCTAGCGCTTAACGCCGAGGCGGCGGCGCCAGTCGCGGGCGTTGAAGAAGCGGGAGATCGGGGCGAGGAGGCGGCGGCGGGTCTTGGTGTAGGGGTACCAGGTGGGTTCGCGCTTGCCGGCGAAGCGGGTGATGACCAGGGACTCGCTGCGGCAGTACTTCTTGATCCCCGGTGCGCCGTGGCGCATGCCGATTCCGGACTGCTTCCAGCCGCCCATCGGCACGTCCATCGCGAAGTAGTTGATGAGGACGTCGTTGACGTTGACGGCTCCGCACTCGACCCGGCGCGCCACCCCTTCGGCCCGCTCGCGCTCGCCGAAGACCGAGGCGCCGAGGCCGTAGCGGGTATCGTTGGCGAGCCGGATCGCCTCCTCGGCGTCGCGCACCTTCATCACCCCGACGACCGGGCCGAAGGTCTCGTCGCGCATCACCTTCATCGAGTGGTCGACGTCGACCAGCACCGTCGGCTCGAAGTAGTCCCCTGGTCCCTCGACCCGCTTGCCGCCGGTCAGCGCCCGCGCGCCCGCGGCGAGAGCGTCGTTGACGTGGTCCTCGACGATCGCCGTCTGGTTCGGCGAGGTCATCGCCCCTACGTCTTTGGGATTGCTGGCGTCATCGGCGCCCTGGCGCAGGCGGCCGATCTCGGCGGTCAGCTTGTTGACGAACTCGTCGTAGGCCGGCTCCTCGACGTAGATCCGCTCGACTGAGAGGCAAATCTGACCGGAGTTCATCATTCCGCCCCAGGCCGCGGCGTTGGCGGCGCGCTCGACGTCGGCATCGGAGAGGACGATCATCGGGTCCTTGCCGCCGAGCTCGAGGCTGACCGGGGTAAGCGTCTCCGCCGCCCGCGCCATCACCTTGCGGCCGGTCCGGTCGGAGCCGGTGAACTGGATGAAGTCGACCTCGTCGACCAGTGCCCCGCCGGTCTCGCCGACGCCGTGGACGCAGTCGAAGACGTCAGGCCCGCCGATCTCGTGCTTCCAGGCTTCGATCACCTCGGTCAGGCCCAGCGGCGTGAACTCAGACGGCTTGATGACGACCGCACAGCCGGCCTGCAGGGCCGGGATCGAGTCGCCGAGCGAGAGGATCAGCGGGAAGTTCCAGGGGCTGATGATCCCGACCACCGGGTAGGGCCGGTACTGGATCCGCAGCTTCTTCGAGGCGAGCAGGGGGGTGTGGGGGCGGACGCTCTCCTCGCCGATGAAGCCGGCAGCGCGGGTGCCGTAGAAGTTGATCAGGTCGGCGAGGTAGCCGGGCTCGTTGCCGGCGTCGGCGCGGACCTTGCCGGTCTCCGCCTGCATCGTGTCGAGCACCCGCTCCTCGTTGTCGAGCAGCCAGTCGCGCAGCTTGCCGAGCCAGTGGTAGCGGCCCTCGATCCCCATCGCCTCCCACTCGGGCTGGTTGGCGCGGACCCGCCGCACGGTCGCAGCGACCGCCTCTGGCGGGTCGACCGGGATCGTCTTGATCAGCTCGCCCGTCGCCGGATTATGGACCTCGATCGAGTCGGCCGCAGCGGCTGACGCTCCGTTGGTCCCGGTCTCTCGTGCCGCCGTTCCGCTCTCCACCACAGCTCCCTTCGCCCGTTTGGCTGGTCAGCCAACTTTAGCGGCGATTCAGACCTGGGTGGCAATTACGCCCAGCACGCCGAGCACCGCAGTCATCACGCCGCCGACGATGCCGAACCCGATCTGCATCATGCGGATGACGTCGTCGAGCCTCTTGTCTACCGCAGCGAACCTCGCGTCCATTTGTCTTTCGAGGTTGTTGAACCTCGTATCCATGTGCTTTGCGAGGTCGTCGATGCGCTCGTCGGTCCAGCTTTCTCTCGGTGCCATGACTGCCATGAAACCAAGTGTAGACAGAAAGATGCAACGAGATGCGCGCGGAAAGTAAATTCTTCCGCGCGTCAGCGGGGGACTAGCCGGAAGACGGGGCCTTCCAGGGAGGCCACGTAGAGCCGGTGGCGCTGGTCTTCCCCGAAGGAGCTGGGGCTCGAAACACGGAGGCCGAGCTTGCGGTCGTCGCTGGCGCGTTTCAGGTGGGGGACGAGCGAGCGCAGCTGTCCCTCGCAGAGGTCGGCGTAGACGTAGCGGCCGCGCAGACCGCGGAGGCGCCGGTCGCGGACGACGTAGCCGCCGATGATCGTGCAGCCGCGGGAGTGGTTGTAGGCGAAGACTGGTTTCACGGTCCCGCCCGGATCTGGCGTGCCGCTGTTTTCGTCGCTGTACTTGCCGAACCCCTCGAAGGCGTCCCAGCCGAAGTTGGCCCCGCTGGCGCGACCTACGCTCGTGTAGTCGAGCTCCTCGACCTTGTTCTGGCCGACGTCGCCGATCGCGATCCGCGGCTGCGCGTGGGTGGTGTCGAAGGAGAAGCGGAAGGGGTTGCGCAGCCCGTAGCTGTAGATCTCGTCGCGGCCCGGCTTACCGACGAAGGGGTTGCTCGCCGGCACCGTGTAGGGCTTGCCGTCGGAGGGCCGCGGGTCGATCCGCAGCAGCTTCCCGAGCAGGACCTCTTCGTTCTGGGCGTTGTTAGGCGGGTCGCCGCCGGAGCCGCCGTCGCCGGTGCCGAAGTAGAGGAGGTCGCCGAGGAACTGCAGCTGGCCGCCGTTGTGATTCGAGTTGACGGGGTGGGGGATGCGGATCACCTCGCGCCGGGATCTCGAGTCAGCGCGGGTCGCGCTGCGCCGCTGGAACTCGTCGACCCGGATCGCCCCGTCGCTGTCCGTGTAATAGACGTAGAAGCGCTTGCTGCGGGCGTAGTCCGGAGGGAAGGCGACCGAGAGCAGGCCGCGCTCGCCGCCGTAGTTGACGAGGTTCTCGATGTCGAGAAAGTCACCGGCGCGATGACCGTTCTTCATCACCGCGATCCGTCCCGGCTGCTCGACGACGAAGAGGAGCTTGGGGAAGCCGGGCGCGCCGGTGACGTAGACGGGGGCGTCGAAGGAGCCGATCTTCTTCAGGCCGACGCCGCGCTTGGCGCTCGCCCCGGCCTCACCACCGGCGCTCTGCTCCTGGTCGTTGGCCGACCCGCAGGCCGGCAGCGTCAGCGTCAGCGCCGTCAGCACTAGGGCCAGCGCGGAGGCCCTACTTGCCCTTCTTGATCTCAACGATTTCGCCGCTGTCGGTGACTTCGGTTTCCGGCAGCCGGTCGGTGACCTCGGTCGTGAACGAGCCGCCGGGGGCGACGCCGCCTTCGGTCTTCGCGACCGCATTGCCGCTGAGCCCGGCGTCGATCCTGTAGAGCAGCGTGTACTTGCCGGCGCGGACCGCGCTCAGCTTCCAGACCGCTTGCGTGCTCTCGCCCGGCTTCAGGGCGCCGAAGGAGAAGGTCTTCGCGCTCGAGCTCGAGGCGCCGCCGGGGTCCGAGGAGCCGTGCAGGCGCGGATAGGTCGCCGCGAGCACCCAGACCGGCCGGTCTGGCTGGGCAAGTTCCGGCTGCGGGTCGCTGACCCCGAACGGCAGCGAGGAGTCTTCGCCCTTTTGTCCCTTGATCGTGAAGCTGACGGTGAGGCCGGGGACGGTGCGATCGCCGGTGTTGCGGATGCCGAGCCGCAGCAGCGAGGTCTGGCCGAGTCGCTGCAGGGAGGGGAAGCTGGCGTCGGTCACTTTGACGTGGAAGGTTCCCGTCGGTTCGTCGTCGGAGGAGCCGCTCCCGCCGCCGCAGGCGCCGAGCAGCGCCGCCACCACCAGCGCGGCGAACCCGGTCGCGATGACTTGGAGGCGAATCCGCCGGGAATGTCGTCCGGTCCCCCGCAAAGCGGCCCGAACATAGCACGGGGTTTCCCTGGTTTCGCAGGCGTTTCGCCCTTCCTCAGGGGGTTAGCCGGATCTCAACACGCGGCTAACGGATAGGGGGTCGGCATCCCCTAGACTCCTGCCCACCGAGCGGGGCGCCCGCGCGCGTGCGGTCGCGGTTCGGATGGAGGAGATAGATGGTCGGATCCGCGGTCAACAGGGCATTCCTGCCCGCCAAGTCGCTGTTCGAGACGGTGGGGGAGATGATGATCCTCACCGCGCGCACGATCGTCTCCGCGGTCAAGCCTCCCTATCCCTACGGCGAGGAGTTCATCGGCCAGTTCCTCTTCGCGCTGCAGCTCTGCTGGTTCCCGCTGCTGGTCTCCACTGTGGCGTTCGGGTTCGGCGCTCCGGGTCTCCAGGCGGCCAACTTCCTCTCGCTCTTCGGCGCCCTCGATCGGCTCGGCGGCTTCTTCGTCCTCGCCTCGATCCGCGAGTTCGCACCCTTCGTGACTGCCGTGGTCGTCGCCGGGGTCGCCGGCACCGCGATCACCGCCGACCTCGGAGCCCGGAAGATCCGTGAGGAGCTCGACGCTCTGCAGGTGCTGGGTGTCGACCCGATCAAGAACCTGGTCGTGCCGCGTTTCCTGGCGCTGATGCTGATCACCGGCCTGCTCGACATCTACGCGCTGGTCTTCGGGATCAGCGGCGGCATCCTCACCGAGATCCTCTACAACCAGCCGCTCGGCGGCTTCTTCGCCACCCTCTTCTCCAACGCTTCGATCACCGACCTCTGGGGCTCGGTCATCAAGTGCACCCTGTTCGGGGCGTTGATCGCGGTCGTCTGCTCCTACAAAGGGATGACCGCGTCCGGCGGCGCTGCCGGCGTCGGCCGCGCCGTCAACGAGGCCGTCGTCATCTCCTTCATGGGGGTCTTTGCCTTCAACTACGTCTTCACCCAGACCCTGCTGGCGACCAACCCGGAGCTGCAGACGATCCGATGAACGCCTGGCTCGCGGTTCCGCGCAACTGGCTCGACTCGGCGGGGGAGATCGCCCGCTTCGCCTCCCGCGTCGCCGGCCTCGTCTACAGCGGCCGCGTCCTTCGCTTCTTCGGCGAGAGCCTGCGCCAGGCCGGCATCCTGATCCTCGGCTCGGCCCTGATCATCTGGGGCCTCGTCTTCACCCTCGGCCTCCAGTGCGGGATCGAGGGCGCCTACCTGCTGCGCGCCCAGGGCGCGCCCGCCTACGCCGGCGTCTTCTCCGCCTGGTGCGACCTGCGCGAGATCATGCCCTACGCCTTCGGCTACATGCTCGCGGCCAAGGTCGGGACCGGGATCGTCGCCGAGCTCGGGGCGATGCGGATCTCCGACGAGATCGACGCGCTCGAGGTGATGGGGGTGCCGCCGGTCACCTTCCTCTGCGCGACCCGCCTGCTCGCCGCCTGGATCTCCTTCCCGTTCATGTACCTGGTCGGGATCGGGATCATGTACCTGGCCAGCTATCTCGCCGTCGTCGAGCAGATCGGGGACGTCTCCTCGGGTGGCTACTTCCTGATCTTCTGGATGTTCCAAAACCCGCCCGACCTGATCTTCAGCTTGATCAAGGGGATGGTGATGGCGACCGCGATCGTGCTGGTCGGCTGTTACTACGGCTACACCGCCTCGGGCGGGCCGGTGGGGGTGGGGACCGCGACGGCGAAGTCGATGGTCCTCAACATCGTCTTAGTCCACATCATCGGGATGCTCGGAACCCTGGTCTTCTGGGGAGCCAACCCACGTGCGCCAATAGGAGGCTGACCTTGCCGGACAACGACGACATGCGCAGCGAAGAGCAGATTCTCCAGGACGACATCGGCAGGGAAGAACGGGCGACCACCGAAGGCCCTTACGTGAGCGAGGACGGCGCCGTGATGGGGCGCGACTTCGTCATCCCCGGCGTCAACCCGCGCGAGCACAACCCCTACAAATTCCACACCGGGGTGAAGCGCGACCATGGCGGCGAGGACGCGATCGAGATCATCGACCTGGTCAAGCAGTTCGGCCGCGCCCGCATCCTCAACGGGCTCAACCTGGGGCTGCCGGAGGACCAAGTCTCGATGGTGCTCGGTCCCTCGGGCACCGGCAAGAGCGTGCTGATCAAGCACATCGTCGGCCTCCTCTACCCCGACTCGGGCGACGTCCTCGTCCACGGCGAGTCGATCCCGAACATGACCGACGACGAACTCTTCGACGTGCGGAAAAAGTTCGGCCTGCTGTTCCAGGACGGGGCCCTGTTCGGCTCGATGAACATCTACGACAACGTCGCCTTCCCGCTGCGGCAGCACACCGACAAAGGCGAGGAGGAGATCGGCGAGATCGTCAATCGGCGCCTGCGCGAGGTCGGCCTCAGCGAGGCGACCTACAAGATGCCGAACGAGCTCTCCGGCGGGATGCGCAAGCGCGCCGGCTTCGCCCGGGCGCTGGTGCTGGAACCGGCGATCGTGATGTTCGACGAGCCCGACTCCGGCCTCGACCCGGTGCGGACGGCGCTGCTCTGCGAGCTGATCCGCGAGGTCCACGCCGAGAATGGCGGCTGCTACCTGGTGATCAGCCATGACCTCGGCACCGCCCGCCGCATCGCCGACTTCATCGCCGTGCTCTGGAGCGGCAAGATCGTCGAGTCGGGGCCGAAAGAGGAGCTGTTCGACTCCAGCAACCCGTTCGTCAGCCAGTTCCTCAACGCTGACGTCAGCGGCCCGCTCTCGATGGACTGAGATTGGACGCTGCACCCTGGTTCGGGCGCGTCGCGGCGTGGGCGGCGCGGCACGCGCGGGTGGTCCTCGCCGTCAGCGTCGTCCTCGCGCTGGCGGCGGCGGTGGGGGCGACCCGGCTGCCGACCGACGCTGGCGTCGACACCCTGACCGACTCCGATTCCGCCACCGCCGTGGCGACGCGGCAGGTCCGCGAGACCTTCGGCGAAGAACCGGTCCTCGTCCTCGTCAAGGGCGAACTGCCGAAGCTGTTGCTGACCGACGACCTCTTCAAGCTGCTGCGGCTCGAGGGCTGCCTCTCCGGCAAGGTGCCGAAGGGGGCCGAGCCGATCCCGGGTCCCTGTGCCGAGCTGGCGAAGATGGAAGCGGTCGAGTTCCTGACCGGGCCGGCGACCTTCCTCAACGAGTCGGTCGTCCAGATCGACAACCAGCTGCAACGGCTGGCCGAACACGTCCCCGCCGATCGCTTCCGCGAATACCTGCTGGCGGTGGCGACCAGGTACGGGATCACCAGCGCCCCCAGCATCGCCAACGAAGACTTCGTCGCCACCGTCGTCTTCGACTTCGCCCGCCCACGCGGAACGCCGAAGGCACGCCTCGCCTACCTCTTCCCCAACGCCCGCTCGGCCCAGATCGTGATCCGGCTGCGGGCGGACCTGAGCGAGTCGGAGCGCCACCGGGCGATCGGGCTGATCGAAGCGGCGGTCGCGGAAACGACGCCGCGCAAGGCCTGCGAGGAAGGGGAGAAAGCGGCGCCGTGCTTCGAGCTCAGTGGCGGCAGCTACGTCGTCTCCGGCGCCCCGGTCGTGATCGACGGCGTCTCCCGCGCTTTGAAGGACGCCCTGCTGGTCCTCTTCGCGCTCGCGGTGGCGGTGATGGCCTTCGTCCTCCTGCTCGTCTTCCGCTCCCGCTGGCCGCTGTTGCCGCTGGCGATCGCCCTGATGGCAGCGGCGATCACCTTCGGCCTGCTGGCGCTGGTGGGCGGCTCGCTGACGATGGCCTCGATCGCCGCCCTGCCGATCCTGATCGGGCTCGGGGTCGACTACGCGATCCAGTTCCAGGCTCGGTTCGACGAGACGGGATCGGCAGAGACTGCGGGGGTTCGTGGCGGGCCGACGATTGCTGCCGCTTGTCTGGCGACGGCGGCTGGGTTCCTGGCGCTGCAGCTGTCGCCGGTGCCGATGGTGCGCGGGTTCGGCTGGGTCCTGATCGTCGGGATCGTCATCGCCTTTGCGTTGGCGTTGACGGTGGGGCTAGGGACGCTGGCGCTGCGGCGGGCGGGTCCTGTCGCCGCAGGGGACCCCCCCTCTCTTCCGGTAGCTAAAGCTTCCTCAGAGAGGGGCACCCTACGACGCCACCCGCCCGTGGAGCGGCTTTTGTCTTTGGCTCAGACGTACTCGGGGGCGGTGCTCGCGCTGGGAGTCGGCCTGGCTGTAATGGGATGGGCCGCGGGGACGCGGGTTGACACTGTGACCGACATCCGCGAGCTGGCGCCGCAGAACGTGAAGGCGGTGGAAGGGCTGAACGAATTGCAGGACACCACCGGGGTTTCTGGCGAGTTGGACGTGAGCATCACCGCCCCCGATCTCACGGATCCAGAAACGATCGAGTGGATGGCCGGGTTCAAGCAGCGGGTCCTTGAGGCGAACGGTTTCGGCGGGGAAAACCCGAGTTGCCTTGAGGCTGAGATTTGTCCGGGGCCGGCGTTGTCGGACTTCCTGGTACGCGGGGGAGAAACGCCGACCGCGGAACGGATCGAGGCGACGTTGTCAGCGTTGTCGCCGTATGCGCTGCGGCAGGTGGCGCCGATCGACCCCGAGACCGGCGAAGTCGGCAACGAGGCGCTGATCTCGTTCGGGATCAGGGCGCAGTCGCTCGAGGACCAACAGAAGCTGGTCGATCGGGTGCGGGACTCGATCGGGGAGCCGCCTGCTGGGGTCGATGTGCAGCTGGCGGGACTGTCCGTGATTGCCGCTGAATCGGCTGGTGATCTGTCGAGCAGCAGGTACTGGCTAACGCTGGTGGGAATCGCCCTCGTCGGTCTGGCGTTGCTCTTGATCTACAGGTCTTGGCGCCGCGCGCTGGTGCCGCTGGTGCCGACGGTCTTGGCCACCGGCTGGGCCTCGCTGCTGCTCTGGATCACCGGCATCCCGCTCAACCCGATGTCGGCCGCCCTCGGGGCGTTGACGATCGCGATCGCGACCGAGTTCGGAGTCCTGCTCAGTGGCCGCTTCCACGAGGAGCGGCGGGGTGGGGCGGGGACCGAGGAGGCGCTGCAGCGGGCTTACTCGCGCACGGGCGCGGCGGTCCTCGCCTCAGGTGTTACTGCCATCGCCGGCTTCGCCGTCCTCATCGCCAGTGACGTGCAGATGCTGCGGGACTTCGGGCTGGTCACCGTCGTCGACCTCACCGCCGCCCTCACCGGGGTCCTGCTGGTCCTGCCGGCGACGCTGCTGCTGCTGGAGCGCCGATGAGGGACCGCTACTCGATCCTCGTCGGCCTGCTCTTCCTGGCGGTGATCGTGGTCGCGACCGTCAACACGATCGAGGGAGGAGGCGGAGGCCCTACGCTCGGCCTGGACGAGCTGCCGCCGCGCTGGCCGCTGCCGGAGTTCGCCGTTCCCGAAGGCGCCGGCCAGCTGGAAGGCGACGCCAACGTCGCCCAGGACGACTGCGAAACCTCGGAGATCCCCTGCCCGGAGGGCTCGGAGCGGACCCCAACCTGCCGGATCGACACTCCGGAAGCGATCCGCGTCTGCGACCTCTTCGACCGGCCGCTGGTGATCTCTTTCTGGTTCAGCAAAGGCGACGGCTGCGTCGCCCAGCAGGACCTGGTCGAGCGGGTCTATCGGCGCTACCGTGGGCGGGTGGATTTCCTCTCGCTGGACATCCGCGACGACCGCGACACGCTGCGCGACCTGATCCAGCAGCGGGGCTGGACGATGCCGGTGGGCTATGACCACGATGGCGCCGTCGGCAGCCTCTACGGCATCGGCGGCTGCCCGACCTTCGCCTACGTCTATCCAGGGGGGACTCTGCAGAGCGCGAGCGTCGGCGAACTCAGCACGGCTGGGCTCAGCGAGCGGGTCGACCGTCTGCTCGCAGCCACCGCGACGGCGGAAAGGGGGTGAGATGAGCGCCGATCCCGCCAGCCAGAGGATGGGGTGGGTGCCGGCGCCGCAGCAGGGGTGGGTCGCGCCCCACATCGCCTCCGAGTTCCCCGGCCTCGGCGTCGCCTGGGTCGAGGTAGACGCCAAGCCCGGGAAGAGCCCGGAGCCAGTGCGGCGGCGGCTGCGCGACCTCTCCGACCGCACCTACGGCTCGCAGGCGATCCGCCTGCGGGAACGGCCGATCCCCTGGGCCTACCGCGTCTTCTTCCGCCAGATCGGCCTCGACCCGGACCGCACCCGCACCCCTGTCGAGCAGCTGACGCTCGACCGGCTCCACGACGGCGGCTTTCGCAGCAACGGCATGCCGAAAGACGCGCTCAGCATCGCGATCGTCGAGACCGGGGTGGCGCTGCGCGCCTTCGACGCCGAAAGCATCGCGGGCGGCCTCTGTATCCGTGACTCGGCCCCGGGGGAGTCGCTGGCCGGGATGGCGGGGGAGATGGCGAAGGGGACGCTGGCGATCGCCGACGACGCCCGCCCCCTCGCGCTCCTCTTCGGCCCCTCGGCGGAGGACGTGCGGGTCGACAAGGGCACCCGCCGCATCGTCGTCGTCGCGACCCAGGTCAAGGGGGTGCCACAGATCGCCGTCGAGGAGGCGCTGTGGATGGCCGCCTCGACTCTGGAGGCGGGCTGACTACACTTTTGGAGATGCCCGCGTTGCTGAGACAGGAGGGGTTCGACGGTCTCGACGTCGCGATCGACGAGCGCGGGGCGCGGCTGCAGCTGCGCCGGCAGATCGCCCGCCTCGAGGCGGAGCTGGCCGGCCTCTTCGGCGAGGCCTTCGGCCACACCGAGGTCCCCCACCGGGTCGACGCCGTTGCTCCCACCCCGCGGGTCCTCGACCTCGGCGAGCTGGAGGCGGTGCGCGACCGCCTCGCCGATCGCGTCGCCGAGGCGCGGGGGGCGCTGGTCGAGCGGCAACGGGTGGAGGACGAGAACCGCGAGCTGGTCGAGCGGATGCTCGCCGCTCCTCAGGACTACAAGTGGGTCCGCGTCTCCCGCCAGGACCTCGGCCTCCACGGCTGCGGCCACTGGCACTCGCGCCCCCGTCTCGGCCCGATCGGGATGCTGATGGGCTGGTGGCGGGTCAAGATCTCCTCCGGATGCCCCTTAGTCGGGCGGCTCGCGGCCGTTGACCACCAAGACGAAGTCCAACAAGCAGGCGAAGCGGGTCGAAGCCCCTGACGAGCGGCCTCCGGCGCCCTGGGGGAACGCGCCGCTGGCCGAGCTGGTGATCCTCGCCGGCATCGTCGCCCTGGCGATCGGAGTGATCGGCGGCCACCCGGCCGCGATCGGCGTCGGCGTCGCCCTGGCCGGGCTCGGCGGCCTCGAGGTGGCCGCCCGCGAGCACTTCGCCGGCTACCGCTCCCACACCACCTTGCTCGCCGGCGCCGCCTTCGTCCTCACGACGGGCCTCGTCTTCTACGCGGCGAACCAGATCCTCGCCGTGGCCCTGGCGATCGGAGCCATCGCCTTCGCCGTGACCTTCTACCTGGCTCGCCGCGCCTTCCAGCGCGCTTCCGGTGGCCTCAGCTACCGGATCGGCGGCATGCGGTAAAACGCCGCGATCGCCGAAGGCGACCGCGGCGAAGCCTTAAACGGCGAGGGGCCCCCGGCCGCTCGAGCGGGTGGAAAGCTCGTTGGCGAGAATCCGGCGCTGGCGGGAGGTCAGCGTTCCCAGCTGCTTGTTCTCGTTGAGAGAGAGGGGCATGAGGAACTTCCGCGCCCGCGTCCGCCCCCAACGGCGCTGGCTGGTCAAGAGCTCGGCGATGGTCATGCTCTCGGTCTCCCACGGACAGTCTCGAACCACCTCCGCGGCATCCATGTCTCCTCGGGCGATCGCGCGCTTCAGCTCGGCCCGCGCTAGCCGCACCATGTTGGCTCTCTCCAGTGCCCTCATGTGCTGCGGCGCCTCTGCTGAGGCTGCGATGGTCGATGGTGGTGCCGGTGAGGCAGCTTCCACTGGGACTCCTCCCTTCAAGGAATCGATTTACTGGGGTTTGTCGCGTCCGGCCGTGGCAACCCAGGCCACACGAGGAGGCCTGGTCCTACCGGACCGACTCTCTCTTCCCGAACGCCCCGCCAGGGTCGTTTCGGCGAGGAGGCCAAGCTATGTCTTTGGAGTTGCGGCCGTCAACCCACCGGCGGCAAAGTTCCGTCCGATCCATTCGCTAAGAGCAACAATTTCGACACATCCTGGGGCTTGTCCAAATATGGACAAGGACAAAACTCACCCCCCCGGGGGATGTCAAATTTTCGTGACCAAAAAATTAAGTGCGCGGCAGGTCCGGGAAGTCCTGAATGACCCGGGCGACGGTGCCGAGAGCGCCGTCGAGGTGCTCGCGCTCATGGGTCGCCATCAGGCTCGTCCGCAGCAGCGCGCCGCCCGGGGGGACGGCTGGGTGGATGGCGACGTTGGTGTAGACGCCGGCGTCGAAGAGGGCCCTCCAGAGCAGCACCGCCTGCCAGTCATCGCCGACCATCACCGGCACCACCGGCGTCGTCGCGACGCTGCCGTCGGGCAGCGTCCCCGGCTCGACGACCTTCAGCCCGAGCTGGCGCAGACCCTCGCGCAGGTACTCGGAGTTGGCGAGCAGACGGCGGAAAAGCGCGGGCCCGTCCTCGCGGATCACCCGCAGCGCCGCCAGGGCCGCGCCGACCGCGGCCGGCACGGCGGAGGCGCTGAAGACGAAGGAGCGCGAGGAGATCCGCAGGTACTCGATCACGTCGGCAGGGCCGGCGATGAAGCCGCCGCAGGAGGCGAGGCTCTTGGAGAAGGTCCCCATCCGCAGGTCGACCTCGTCCTCGAGGCCGAAAAGCTCGCAGGCGCCAGCGCCGCGGGCGCCGAGGACGCCGGCGCCGTGGGCCTCGTCGACCATCAGGCGAGCGCCGAAGTTTTTACAGAGCTCGACGATGCGGGGTAGGTCGCAGACGTCGCCCTCCATCGAGAAGACGCCGTCGACGACGACGAGGACGCCGCCGCCGTCCTCGGCCGCCCGTTGCAGCATCTTCTCCAGCTTGTCCATGCGGTTGTGGCGGAAGGGCCGCAGCTTGGCGCCGGAAAGGCGGCAGCCGTCGAGGATCGAGGCGTGGTTGCCGGAGTCGCAGATCACGGTGTCGCCGGGGGCGAGGATGGTGCCGATGCAGCCGACGTTCGACTGGTAGCCGGTGGTGTAGACGATCGCGTCCTCGGTCCGCATCCACTCCGCCAGCTCCTGCTCCAGTTCGAGGTGCAGCGGCGTCGTCCCGTTCAGCAGCCGCGAGCCGGTGACGCCGGTGCCGAAGGTCTCCAGAGCCTCCCGCGCCCCCGCCTTGACCCGCTCGTCGCCGGTCAGGCCGAGGTAGTTGTTGGAGCCGAGCATGATCGTCTCCCGGCCCTCCATCTCGACGACGGGGCCGGCCTGCGAGGTCAGCAGGCGGAAGTAGGGGAGGAGGTCGTGCTCCTTGGCGGCTTCGAGTTGCTCGAGGCGGTCGTGGCTGCGCGCCTTCTCGAAGACGTCGACCGGAGCCTTCGCGGTCTCGCTCATCGCTGCAGAGTGTAGGTTGCGGCTCCCATGGCAAGCGTGTCGATCCGCCCCGTGCGCACCCGGCGCGAGCTGAAGCGCTTCGTCAAGCTCCCGTTCGCCCTCCACCGCGAGAGCGAGCAGTGGGTGCCGCCGCTGGTCTTCGAGCGGATGCAGTTCCTCGATCGCAAGAAGAACCCCTGGTTCGAGCACGGCGAGGCCGAGTACTTCCTCGCCGAACGAGACGGCGAGCCGGTCGGTCGCATCACCGCCCACGTCGACAGCCGCTGGGACGAGTACCAGGGCGGCAGGGACGCGATGTTCGGCTTCTTCGAGGCAGCCGAGGACCCGGAGGTGGTGCGGGCGCTGTTCGACGCCGCCACCGAGTGGGCCGTGGCCCGGGGCCGTGAGCGGCTGCTGGGGCCGATGGACTTCACCACCAACGACGAGATCGGGATCCTGATCGAGGGCTTCGAGCGCCAGCCGATGATCCTCGAGCCCTGGCATCCGCCCTATTACCAGCGGCTGATCGAGGCCGAGGGGTTCGGCAAGGCGATGGACGTGCTGATGTGGGAGCTGCGGATGGGCGAGCTGAAAGAGGGGGAGAAGTTCGACCCCTCGATCCACGAGGCCGCTGAGAAAGCCCTGCACGACGAAGGGATCACGATCCGCAACATGCGCAAGCGGGACATGGCGAACGAGGTCCGCCGCTTCATGGACGTCTACAACGAGGCCTGGGGCGACAACTGGGGCTTCGTCCCGATCACCGACGCCGAGGTCGAGTTCCAGGCCAAGAACCTGAAGCAAGTGCTCGACGAGGAGTGGACCTTCATGGCCGAAAAAGACGGCGAGGTCGTCGGCGCCGCCCTGACGCTGCCGGACATCAACCAGGTGCTGGCGGGGATGAACGGGCGCCTGCTCCCCTTCGGCTGGGCCAAGTTCCTGATTGGCAAGCGCAAGATCGACCGCCTCCGCGTCTTCGCCCTCGGGGTCAAGCACGACTACCGCCACACCGGGGTCGCCGCCGGTCTCTACCTCGAGCACATCAAGATGGCGGCGTTGCCGGACAAGATCCACTGGGGCGAGATGGGGTGGATCCTGGAGACGAACAAGCCGATGAACCGGGCGATGGAGGGGATGGGCGGCAAGATCGTCAAGAAGTACCGTCTTTACGAGCGATCGATTGACGGGAGCGACCCCTCGCCGCGCTAGAGTCGCCTGGGTGAGTGAGCTGCACGTAGACGCCGAGGTCGTGGCCGAGGAAGACGCCGGCCCGGCCGAGGCCACCGACCCCGTCCGCCCGCTTCCGACCGGCTACGAAGCCGACGAGGGCTCGACGCTGCCGGCACTGCGGCCGGAGGTGAAGACCGCCGTCCTCGCGACTGCTGGCGGAGTCCTCGCCGGTGCCGCCACCGTCGCGGCGGTCCGCGCCGTGACCGGCGCCGCCGCCAAGGCACGGCCGTCGCGCCGCCTCGCCGGTCGCCGTCGCGAGCGCCAGAACGTTGTCGCCAGCCGCTCCTTCCTCGTAGACGTTCACCTCCTCGGCCGCTAGCTTCGGCCGATGGGCCGAAAGTACGCCTATATGGAGGGAAATCGGCCCGTCGAGGTGGAGGTGCGGCCGCCTTCGCCGTACCGGCTGCCGCGGGGGAGCGCCGACCGCACCCTGCGGGTGCGGGGCGGGGTGGCGACGCGGCTGCTCCACGTCGGCGGCAGCCCGGTCCTCGTCCGCGCCTGGCAGCCGGGGCGCGACCGGGTCCGCTTCCGGGCCGAGGCGATCGACCCCGAGCGGATCACGCGGCCGCGGATCGCGCTGCCGCCGTGCCCGGGCCCGGCGGGGCGGGAGCAGCTCGAGGAGGCGATCGCGGCGATGCGCCGCGCCCTCTGGGTCGACGTCGACCTCAGCGACTTCCACCGGCGCTTCCGCCGCGACCGCCTGGTCGGGCCGCTGATCCGGCGCCGGCCCGACTTCCGCCCGCAGGGCCGGCCGTGGCCCTGGGAGGCGCTGGCGGCGGCTGTGGTCGGGCAGCTGATCGAGGCCAAGCTCGCGGCCCTGATCGAGCGCCGCATCGCCGGCCGCTGGGGTTGCCGCCTGGGGGAGGGGCGGGAGGCCCTGCGCGACGTCCCCGGCCCGACCGCGATCGCCGGCCGCGCCCCGGCCGAAATCGAGCAGCTGGAACTGGTCGGCAAACGGGCGCTGGCGCTGCGGCGGCTGGCCCGCGACGTCGTCGCCGGGCGCTGCCAGATCCAGAGCGCGGAGGCAGACAAGCGCCTGCTGGCGCTGCCGCAGATCGGTCCCTGGACGGTTCAGTGCCTCGGCCTCTTCGGCCGTAACGAGCTCGACTCGCTCCCCGCCGGCGACCTCGGCTACATCAAGCTCGTCGGCCGTCTCAACGGCGGCGGGCGGCGGGCGACGATCCCGGAGGTGGAAGAGTTCTACGCGCCGTACGAGCCCTACCGGGGGCTGGTCGGGTCGCTGACCCTGGCCGGTCTCTACCGGATGGTCAACTCCGGACCGCCGATGCGCCTCGCCGCCTGAGCCGAGACGGGCACTCGGCATTCCTCAAGGGACCCATTCCCCTCGCCGATGAGCGAGGAGGATGCGTGAGCCCGCCGATAGGAACTGGTCCGAAGACGAGGTAAAGGGTTTCCTCGATCAACTCGCCGCGGGCGGGCACGACTTCCGCCGTCTGATCGAGCGGCTGCCGGTCATCGTCTACACCGCCGAGCGCGGCGAGCGCGGCCGCTGGCGCTACGTCAGCCCGCAGGTCGAGGAGATCCTCGGTTTCCGCCCGGAGGACTTCGTCCGCGACCCGGGCCTCTGGGCCAGCCTCCTGCACCCCGAGGACCGCGAGCGGGTGCTGGCGATGGAAAGCGAGCAGGACCTGGGCAGCCGCGACACGACCCCGGTCGAATACCGGATCCACACCCGCGACGGCAGGGTCGTCTGGATCCACGACGAGGCGGTGCTGGAAGCCGACGAGGACGGCGTTCCGGTCTGGCACGGGGTCATCTACGACGTCAGCGAGCGCAAGCAGACCGAGGGAGAGCTGCAGCGCGCCCTCTCCCAACAGGCGGTGGTCGCCCGCCTCGGGGAGCGGGCGATGCAGAACAGCGACCCGCAGGAGATGATGGAGGCGGCGACCGAGCTGATCGGCAAGGTCGACGGCGTCCACAGCGCCTGCATCTGGGAGCTCGCCCGCGACGGGCGCCGACTCAACCTCCGCGCCGGGCTCGAGAGCAGCGTGGTCGGGGCCGGCCGCCGGGTCTCCGCCTCCCGCGACTCCCATGCCGGCGCCGCCCTCGACACCGGCACCCACGCGATCGTCGCCGACTGGAACCAGGAGACCCGCCACACGATGCCGCCGGTCCTGCGTGTCTTCGGCGCCGCCAGCAGCCTCGCCGTCGTCATCGACGGCAAGAACAGGCCCTTCGGCGTCCTCGACGTCCACGCGACCGAGCCGCGCCGCTTCAGCGCCAAGGACGTCCCCTTTGTCCAGGCCGCCGCCAACGTCCTCGCCGACGCGACCGAGCGCCACGCCGCTGACCAGGCGCTGCGCTACCGCGTCCTCCACGACTCCCTCACCGGCCTGCCGAACCGGCTCAGCTTCGTCGACGCGCTCAGCGAGTCGCTGGAGAAAGCGGCTATCTCCGGTTCCCCGGTCGGGATCCTCTTCCTCGACCTCGACCACTTCAAGCTGATCAACGACAGCCTCGGCCACCACGCCGGCGACGCGCTGCTGCGGGCGGTGGCGCCGCGGCTGCGCTCGCACCTGCGCCCGGGCGACATCGTCGCCCGCTTCGGCGGCGACGAGTTCGGGATCCTGATCGACCGCCTCGCCGACGAAGGCGAGGCCCTGGCGATCGCCGACCGGGTCGCCTCCGCTTTCACCCAGCCCTTCTCGCTCGACGGCGTCGACCACTTCGTCAGCGCCAGCATCGGCGTCGCCGTCTCCCGCGCCTCCGAAGAGCGCACCGTCAACGCCGAGCTGCTGATCCGCGACGCCGACGCGGCGATGTACCGGGCGAAGGAAGGCGGCCGCGCCCGCTGCGTCCTCTTCGACGCCGAGATGCGAGCAGGGGCGATGCGCCGCCTCGAGGTCGAACGCGAGCTGCGGCACGCGGTCGAGCGGGACGAGCTGGCGCTCCACTACCAACCCGTCGTCAACCTGCGCTCGGGCGAGATCACCGGCCTCGAGGCGCTGGTTCGCTGGCGCCATCCGGAGCGGGGGATGCTCGACCCGGCCGAATTCGTCTCGATCGCCGAGGACAGCGGCCTGATCGAGCCGATCGGGCGCTGGGTCCAGGAACGCGCCTGCCGCCAGACCCTGGAGTGGCACCAGCTGCGCCCCGACGCGCGGCCGCTCGACGTCGCCGTCAACCTCTCCGCCCGCCAGGTCGCCCACCGCGACCTCCCGGACGTGGTCGAGGAGGTGATCGCCCGCACCGGCCTCGATCCCGTCCACCTGCGGTTGGAGATCACCGAGGGGGTCCTGGTCGAGGAGTCGGCGACGGCGATCTCCTCGCTGCAGCGGCTGAACGAGCTCGGCGTCCGCCTCGTCCTCGACGACTTCGGCACCGGTTACTCCTCGCTCGCCTATCTCAATCGCTTCCCCTTCCACGCGCTGAAGATCGACCGCTCCTTCGTCGAGGCGCTGGGGATCGAGCAGGAGGCGACGGCGATCGTCGAGGCAATCATCGGCATGGCTCGAGCCTTGTCGCTGGAGGTGATCGCCGAGGGGGTCGAGAGCGAGGTGCAGCTATCGGAGCTGCGCCGCCTCGGCTGCGATTACGCGCAGGGCCACCTCTTCCACGCGGCGATGCCCGAGCGCGAGGTCAGCCGCCTGATCGCCGAAGGCTCGTTCGGCTATTCGGGGATTTCGCCCGAGGGTAAGTAGCCGTTGTCGAGCAGCTCGCTCGCGCCCGGCAGCGAATCGATCAGGCCGTTGTCCCGCATCCAGCCGGCGAAGGTCGCCCACTCCTCGGGGTCCATGTAGCCGTAGGGCTGGTCGGCGGTCGGCACGCCGAGCAGCGGCAGCGTCGCTTTCACCTCCGCCGCGGCCAGTTTCGGTTCCAGATCGGGGTTGGCTTCGGTGATCGCCTCGGTCGCCGCGCCCGGCTGGGCCACCGCGGCTTCGGTCCCGCGCTGCAGCGCCGCGAGGAAGAGGCGGAACTTCTCCGGGTCTTCTTCCAGGCTCTGCCGCCGCGCCACCAGCACGAGCTCGTCGTAGGTCGGGACGCCGAGCTGGTCGACCGGGGTGACGACCGGAGCTTTGCCGCGTTCGCGCAGGTCGACTCCCTCGACGTTGCTGAAGCCGCCGAGCATCGCCTGGGCCGAGCCGCCGAGCAGGGCGGGGAGGAGGCCGAAGCCGACGTTGACCGCCTTGACGTCGTCGGGGGTCAGCTTCACCCGGGCGAGGATCGTCTCCAGGAAGGCGTCCTGGTAGGGGATCCCGGCGGTGGCGATCGTCTTGCCTTTGAGGTCGCCGACCCCTTTGATCCCGGAGCTCTTCAGCCAGATCATCGAGGTCAGCGGCCGGTTGACGAGGGCGGCGACGGCGACCACGTCGAGCCCCTGTTCGCGCGCCAGCGCCACCTCGGGCTCGTAGGAGATCGCCAGGTCGGTGCGGCCGGCGGCGACCTGCTTGACCGGCGCCGCGGGGTCGGAGGGGGTCTCGATGCTGAGGTCGAGCCCGGCTTCATCGAAGTAGCCGAGCACCTGCGCCATATATATGCCTGCGTGGTCGGGGTTGGGGTAGAAGTCGAGCGTCAGCGTGAAGCTTTCGCCGGCGCCGGTCGGCTCCTCGGGCTTCTCGCCGCAGGCGGCAAGGGTCGGCGCGAGGGCGAGGACGGCGAGGGCGATTGCCCAGATCCGATGGCGCGTCATCGCCAGGAGTTCTATCGCCAAGTGACGACGCGTCGCTCCGCGAGGGCGGTGAGGCCGATCAGAAGGAGGGCCATGGCGGCGAGCACGGCGACCGCGGCGAACTGCCTCGCCACCTGGTAGTTGGCGAGGTCGGACTGGATCAGGCGACCGAGCCCGGCGTCGGCCCCGGCCCACTCGGCGAAGACCGCCGCGATCGGGGCGACGACGACGGCGATCTTGATTCCCGTGAAGAGGCTGGGCAAAGCGGTCGGTGCTTCCACCCGCCAGAAGCGCTGCCAGCGCGAGGCGTTGAGGCTGCGCATCATCTTCACCGTCTCGGGGTCGACCGAGCGCAGGCCGTCGAGGGCGTTGACGGTGATCGGGAAGAAGCAGATCAGGGCGATGATCACGATCTTCGGCCCCATTCCGAAGCCGAACCAGATGGTGAGGATCGGGGCGATGACGACGATCGGGATCGCCTGCGAGGCGACGATCAGGGGGTAGCTGGCGTCGCGCAGGAGCTGCGAGCGGTGCATCGCGATCGCGAAGCCGATGCCGACCGCCAGCGCGCAGAGGATCCCGAGCAGGATCTCGCGCAGGGTGACCCAAGCGTTTTCGGCCAGCAGGTCGCGGCTTTCCCAGAGCGCTTCGGCGATTTCCGCCGGCGAGGGGACGAGGAAGTCCTCGAGGCTGAGCGCGTCGGCGATCGCCCCGGTCGAGGCGGCGACCTGCCAGGCGCCGATCAGCAGCGCGATCAGCCCCAGCGGCAGCAACCAGCGTCTCATCGCGAACCCTTCCGCAGCGCCCGCATCGCCTCCTCGCGCACCGCCACGAACTCGGGATCGGTGACGACAGCGTCGCGTTCGGGGGCGCGGGGGTGAGGGGCGGTCAGCTCGGCGACGATCCGCCCCGGGCGGGTCGAGAGCACGGCGACGCGGTCGCAGAGGTAGAGCGCCTCCTCGACGTCGTGGGTGACGAGCACGACGGTTCGGGGATCGGTGCGCAGGGCCGCCGCCAGCCACTCCTGCATCTCCGCCCGGGTGATCGCGTCGAGGGCGGCGAAGGGCTCGTCCAGGGCCAGGACCGGCTTGCCGGCGATCAGGGTGCGGAGGAAGGCGACCCGCTGCCGCATCCCGCCCGAGAGCTCGTCTGGACGTGCCCTTTCGAAGCCGGCGAGGCCGAAGCGCTCGAAAAGGCCGGCCGCCGCCGCCCGCGCCTCGCGCCGCCCCATCCCCTGGTTGCGCAGCGCCAGGGCGGCGTTGTCGATCGCCGAGTACCAGGGCAGCAGCAGGTCGCGCTGGGGCATGAAGGCGCAGCGGGCGAGGCGCCCCTCTGCGTCCTCGGCGTCGCCGACCGAGACCGTTCCGGCATCCGGCTCCTGCAGGCCGCAGATCAGCTCCAGCAGGGTCGACTTGCCGCAGCCGGAGGGCCCGACGAGGCCGAGCACGCCATGGTCCTCTCCTGCCACGGAAAGGGAGTCGAGGGTCCGCAGGTCGCCGTAGGAGTGCGACACCCCCGCAATTTCGAGCCGCATCCTGGTATCCTGCCGCACTCCGCACTCCTGACCAAGAAGGTCAGGAAAGTCGAAATCCAGGGAAGTTCCCTCGGACGCGGAACCAGGAGCGATCAATGGACCCGGCAATCGTCCTCTTCGGATTGGGCATCGGCGTACTCGTCGGCATGACGGGCATGGGCGGAGGTTCCCTGATGACCCCGCTGCTGATCCTGATCTTCGGGATCTCGCCGACGACCGCGATCGGCACCGACATCTTCTACGCCGCCGTGACCAAGACCGTCGGCGGCTGGCGCCACCTGAAGTTGAAGACGGTGAACATGGACCTGGTCAAGTGGCTGGCGCTGGGCAGCGTCCCCTCCGCCGTCGGCGGCGTCGCCCTCGTCTCCTGGCTGCAGACCCAGATCGGCGAAGCCCGCCTGGAGGAACTCGTCTACGCGGTTCTCGGCGGCACCCTGCTGATGGTCGGCGTGATCACGCTCACCCGGGCGCTGATCCTCCGCAACCTGATCGACGAGCGGGACCGCTTCGAGGTCGAGCGCCGCCACAAAGTCGCGGCGATCGTGATCGGCGCCACCACCGGCTTCGTGATCGGGATCACCTCGGCCGGCTCCGGCACCGTGATCGCGATCCTCCTGATCGCGGTTTACCGTCTCGCCCCCAAAAAAGTCGTCGGCACCGACGTCTTCCACGCCGCGATCCTGCTCTGGGCGGCGGGGCTGGCGCACTGGGTCGGCGGCAACGTCGACTTCGTCCTCGCCGCCAACATCCTCCTCGGCTCGATCCCGGGCGTGGTTGTCGGCGCCGCCCTCTCCGACCGGGCCCCGCAGGGCTTCCTCCGCACCTCCCTCGGCCTCGTCCTGATCGGCTCCGGCATCGTCACGGTGCAGAAGGGGGACCCCGACGTCTGGCCGATCGCCGCGGCGATCGCCGCGATCGGCCTCGGCGCGATCCTTTTCGCGCCGCACTGGCTCAACCGCCGGCGCGAGCAGCAGCTCCAGCAAGAGGCTGATCAGACGGCGGCGCTGGCGCGAACGCTCCCGGCAGACTGATTTACTAGATACATGCGAGTTTCCGCGAAGGCCGACTACGCGGTGCGGGCGGCTGCCGAGCTTGCCGCGGCCCAGAAAGAGGAGGCGCCGGTCAAGGGCGAGCGGCTGGCCGACGCCCAGGACATCCCCCTCCAGTTCCTCGAGCACATCCTGCTCGAGCTCAAGCACCACGGCATCGTCCGCGCCCGCCGCGGCGCCAAGGGCGGCTACTGGCTCGCCCGTCCCGCCGACGAGGTCACCGTCGCCGAGATCGTCCGCGCCGTCGAGGGCCCGATCGCCCACGTCCAGTCGACCCCGCCCGAGGACATCGAGTACCGCGGCAACGCCGAGCACCTGCAAGCCGTCTGGATCGCCGTCCGCGCCAGCCTCCGCACCGTGCTCGAGGAGGTCACCCTCGCCGACCTCGTCTCCGGCGACCTCCCCGGCGTCGTCGGCGACCTCACCGCCTCTCCGGACGCCTGGGTCGCGCGGTAGATCCCGCTTAATCTGATAATCTGATTCCTATGAAGCAGCTAAGTGCGACCGACGCGTCTCGTCGGTTCTCAGAGGTGTTGGACGACGTGGAGCGGGGGGGCGAGTCCTATGTCGTCGTCCGCCACGGCCGCCCTGTCGCAACGATCGGTCCCGCGAGCGGTGGAACCGGGAAAGCGCTGAAACAGGTGCTGTCTGCGCATCAACCCGATGACGCCTGGGCAGCGGAGTTGCGTGAACTCCGCGAGCGCTTGGAGCCTGAGACGGACCGCTGGCGCGACTGATACTCGACACGACGGTTCTGGTGGACGCCGAGCGCGGGGACGAGTCGCTGAGCGCAGCGCTCGACGACGCCGACGACATCGCGGTGGCGGCTATTACTGTGGCTGAGCTGAAGGTCGGCGTTCGGCTGGCAGACGGGCGCAGGCGTGACCAGCGCGAACGCTTCGTCGCGGCGGTTCTCGACGCCGTTTCGATTGAGCCCTACGACCTTGACGTCGCCGAGGCCCACGCCGCTCTCCTGGCCCATGTCAGGCGGGCGGGAAGGCCTCGTGGGGCCCATGACCTGATCATCGCGGCCACGGCGCGAGCCCGGGAACGGCGGGTCGTAAGCGCGGACCAGGCTGCGTTTGTCGGGCTCCCTGACGTCTCGGTTGAACCCTAGGCGCGTTCCTTCTCCTCGACCGGGACCGGGAAGAGGTCGAAGTCGCGGCCGAGGCGGAGCTCGCTGTAGCGCTTGGTCCAGTCGTCGTTGATCTTGTCCGACTGCTTCTTCATCCGCGGCTCGAACTCGAAGTCCTCGGAGCAGGTGAGGTCGAGGCGGTCGAGGAGATTGAGGGTGCTGGTCTCGTAGTCGGCGGCGAAGTTCTCGTAGAGGACGAGGATCGGCTTGATCCCGGAGTGCTCGAAGAAGGCGTCCCAGGAGGCCTCTTCTATGAGGAGTTGCTCCAGCAGGTGGTCGATCGCCTTGTAGTGGAAGCGCAGTTGCGGCCGGTGGGCCTCGACGAAGCTGCGGTAGGGAGGGGCGCCGTCCTCCTCGACCGAGGCGGCCTTGGCGGTGGCCTGGTCCTCGCGCCAGGTCGCCGTCTGCACCGCCTTCCAGAGGCTGACCGCCTGGCGCACCTTGTTGGCGCGGACGACGCGGACGAAGGTGAGGTCGGGGAAGACCGCCGGCATCAACTCCGCCAGCGGCACGTCACGGCAGGCGGGGATGTTGCGGAGGAGGCTGACGAACTCGCCGAAGTAGCCCCACATCAGCTTCGCCCCGAAGACGCCGTTCTCGGTGGTCCCGGTCTCGAAGGCCCACTCGAGGTAGCGGTCGTAGGCGGCGCGGCTCCAGAGCGGCGAGCGCGGCTGGGGGTCGGAGCCGACGCTGCGCTCGCCGAGGTGGTCGCGGATCGACTGGTCCTCAACCCCGAGGAAGTACTCCTCCGGGCGACGGGGGCGACCGCTGTGGCGGAGCGCCTCGAAGTACTCCTCGGGGCGGCCGGCGATGCCGGTTTCCTCCAGCGCATGGCAGACGAGGGTGCTGCCGCTGCGGGGGGTGGCGCAGACGAGGTAGGAGCGATCAGGCGACATTACTTTCCTAACTATCCTTATCAAGAAAGAAGTAAACAAGGGCAGCCCGATAACCTGAAGGTCCGTGCAGCCGCCCAACATCCTCTACATCCACTCCCACGACACCGGCCGCTACGTCCAGCCCTACGGCTTCCAGGTCCCGACCCCGAACATCCAGATGCTGGCCGACCAGGGGGTGCTGTTCCGCGAGGCTTTCTGCGCCGCGCCGACCTGCTCCGGCAGCCGCGCCAGCCTCCTCACCGGGCTCTACTGCCACAACAACGGCATGCTCGGGCTCGCCCACCGCGGCTGGAAGCTGAACGACTACCGCCAGCACTGGGTCCACACCCTGCGCGAGGTCGGCTACCGCTCGATTCTGATCGGCGAGCAGCACATCTCGCTGGAGCCGGAGGTGATCGGCTACGACGAGGTCGTCCCCGTCGACCAGAACCACGCCCAGTTCGTCGCCCCGCTGACGATCAAGACCCTGCGCGAAGCGCCGGCCGAGCCCTGGTTCATGTCGGTCGGCTTCTTCGAGACCCACCGCAACTTCGCCGCCCCGACCTCGGTCCGCGACACGCTCTACTCGCTGCCGCCCTCGAACCTGCCCGACACCGCAGCGACCCGCCGCGACATGGCCGCGTTCAAGGCCAGCGCCCGCTCGCTCGACCAGGGGATCGGCGCCGTCCTCCACGCGCTGCACGACTACGGCCTGGTCGAGAACACGGTCGTGATCTGCACCACCGACCACGGCATCGCCTTCCCCGGCTCCAAGGCGACCCTGTTCGACCGCGGCACCGGGGTGATGATGATCGTCCGCGGCCCCGGCTTCACCGGCGGCAAGGTTGTCGACGCCCCGGTCAGCCACCTCGACGTCTACCCGACCCTCTGCGACATCTCCGGCGCCGAGCACCCCGATTGGCTGCAGGGCAAGTCGCTGATGCCGCTGGTCCAGGGAGAGGTCGAGAGCCTCCACGACGCGATCTTCACCGAGACGACCTTCCATGCCGCCTACCAGCCCCACCGGGCGATCCGGACCGAGCGTTGGAAGTACATAAGGAGGTTTGACGAATACCCGCATCCGGTGCTGGCTAACTGCGACGACAGCGCCACCAAGGACCTCCTGGTCGAGGCCGGGTGGGGGGAGCAGGAGGTGGCCGAGGAGCAGCTCTACGACCTGGTGCTCGACCCGCAGGAGGGGCGGAACTGCGCCGAGGACCCTGACAAGGCCGAGGTGGTTGCGGAGCTGCGGGAGCGGCTGGATGCCTGGATGCACGAGACCGACGACCCGCTACTGGAGGGGCCGGTGGCGCCGCCCGAGGGCGCGATCGTCAACGAGCAGTGGCAGGTCTCGCCCGACGACCCGGTGCGGATCGTCAAGGCCGACTCCACGGCCGCTCCATCCAGGTGAGGCAGGTCCAGCCGGGGATCAGCTCGCCGAGCGGGTCACGGCTCTCACCGTGGGCGAAGGTGCAGAGCCCGCAGTTGTGGCTGCCGAGGTTCCAGATCCCGGCGGCCATCGGCGCCGAGAAATTCTCGCCGAGGACCGAGTCGAGGAGGAAGAAGCGGAGGAAGATGCCGTGGGTGACCAGCAGCGGCAGCTCGCCGTCTCGGCCGGACTCGAGCTCCGCCTTCAGCCGCCGCACCCGCTCGATCGCCCCCTCGAAGGTTTCGGCGGAGGTCAGCTCGCCCGCGTAGTCGATCTCTTCCGGCTCGAGCCCGAGCGCGTCGCCCACCGCCTGCGCCGTTTCCCGCGCCCGCCGCAAGGGGCTCGAGAGCAGGCGGGTGACGCCGTGCTCACGCAGGCCGGCGCCCGCGGCGTGCGCCTGCTCGACGCCCTTTTCGGTCAGCTTGTCGCCCCCGGAGTGCGCCGCCGGCTCGCCGCTGCGGGCGGCGTTGTGGACCGACTCGCCGTGGCGGAGGAAGAACGCCCTCATTCGGCGGCGGGGGCGGCGCCGGCGACGACGTTGACGAAGTTCTCCAGGTGCTTGGTGGTCCAGCACTCGAAGGCGCCGTCGCAGTGGCGCTCATAAGCGGCCATCACCGAATCGCCGTAGTTCCAGTAGAGCTTCGGCTCCGGGTTGAGCCAGAACAGGCGCCCGGCCTTCTCGGCGATCCGGGCGAAGACCTCGGCGTGGGGCTCGCGGCCGTTGGTGCGGGCGTCGCCGAGGACGATCACGGTCGAGCGCGGGTCCAGTTCTTCGGAGATCTCGGTCAGGAACTCGAGCCAGACGCGGCCGTAGTCGGTGTAGCCGGAGACGTCGGCGACGCCGCCCTCGCTGGAGATTTTCTGGGCGATCGCGGCGAAGTCCCGCTCGTGCTCGAAGACGTCGGTCACCTCGGAGATCCGCTCGATGAAGACGAAGCTGCGGAGCTTGCGGAAGGAGTCATGGAGGGCGTGGAGGACGGAGAGGAAGAAGACGCTGGCGGAGGTGACCGAGGTGGAGACGTCGCAGAGGACGTAGATCTCCGGCCGCCGCGGCCGCTTCGGTCGGTAGCGCAGCCGCAGCGGCACGCCGCCGGTCTCCAGCGAGGCGCGCATCGTCCGCCGTACGTCGACCTGCTGGCCCTTTTTCCGCCCCCGCTGCTCGTGCCCGAGCGTCGCCAGCCGCCGCTTCATCTGCGAGACGGCGCGGTGGACGGCGGCGAGGTCCTGGGTCGGGCTGGTCGGCAGCGCCCGGTCGAGCTCGGCGAGCGGGCGGGAGGGGGGCAGGGTCTCGGTCCGCTCGATCAGGTCGCGCTCCAGCTCGCGCCGCAGGTGGCGCTCGAACCCGGTCAGCTGGTCGCGGTCGATCGGCGGCCGCTCGCCGCCGTCTTCGGCCGCCGGCTGCTGACCCGCGGTCAGCCCCAGCGTGCGGCGGATCCGCTGCACGTCGACCCCGACCACGCCCGACCCCTCGGCCCGGCCGAAGGCGGCGATCGCCAGCCGCGCCAGGTCCCGCATCGCGTCCTCGTCGCCGGCGGCGATCGCCTCGCGGATCGCGTCGGAGAGCTCGTCCATGTCGAAGCGCTCGCCGTCGCCGGCCGGCGGCCCGCCCTCGGCGTGCTCGGTGACCCCGCGCTGCACCGCCTCGGCCTCGGCGGTGCGGAAGAAGTAGCGGTCGAAGAGCAGCTCGAAGACGCGGCGGTCGTCTTGGGACTTGGCGATCGTCGCCGCCAGCGCCTCGCGGAAGTCGGCGCGCGAGGTCCAGCCGACCTCGCCCAGAGCGGCGAAGGCGTCGAGGATCTCCGAGGTGCCGACCGCCACCCCCTCGCCGCGCAGCTCCTCGCAGAAGCCGAGCAGCTTCGCCGCCATTCCCGGCGGCCCGGCCTCAGCTCTCGGTCCGTAGGGGGTCGGCAAGTTTGACCCCGACACGCTCGGCGACCAGGTCGATGTCGGTCCGGTGCTTGACGATGATCGACATCGACTGGGTGAAAATCTCGCGGTCGATGTCCTCGGCTCCCAGCAGCAGCAGCGTCCGCGCCCAGTCGATCGACTCGGCGATCGACGGCGGCTTCTTCAGGTCCAGCGCGCGGACCATGCGGATCACCTCGACCAGCTTGCGCGCCAGCGTCTCGGAGATGTCGGGAGCGTGCAGGCGGACGATTTCCATCTCCCGCTCCAGCTCCGGGTAGTCGAGCCAGAGGTAGAGGCAGCGCCGCTTCAGCGCCTCGGTCAGCTCACGCGAGTCGTTCGAGGTGAGGACGACGATCGGCATCGTCGTCGCCTCGATCCGCCCCAGCTCGGGGATCGTGATCTGGAAGTCGGAGAGCAGCTCGAGCAGCATCGCCTCGAACTCCTGGTCGGTCTTGTCGATCTCGTCGATCAGCAGGACCACCGGCTCGGGGCTGGCGATCGCCTGCATCAGCGGCCGCTCGAGCAGGAAGTCGGCGCTGAAGATGTCGTCTTGGACGTCTTCCCAGCCGGCCTCGCCGCCGGCCTGGATCCGCAACAGCTGCTTGCGGTAGTTCCACTCGTACATCGCCTTCGCCTCGTCGAGGCCCTCGTAGCACTGCAGGCGCACCAGCTCGCGGCCGCTGGCGCGGGATAGCGCCTTCGCCAGCTCGGTCTTGCCGACCCCGGCCGGGCCCTCGACGAGGACCGGCTTGCCGAGCTTCTGGGCGAGGAAGGAGACGAGCGCGGCGGGCTCGTCGGCGAGGTAGCCGACCTCGGCCAGGGACCGCTTCACCTCTGCGACGGAGCCTTCGGACATCCCGGCGATGATAATCACGCACCCGTGCTGGTCTCCGTGCTCGCCCTCACGCAAGCGCCCTTGGCGCTGCTCCCGCACAGCCCGACGCCCTACATCACGCTGATGTTGGCGGGCTTCGCGATCGGCATCCTCGGCCACCTCACCCGCGCCCGCTGGCTGGTCGCCGCCGGCGTCATCCTGATCTTCCTGGGGGCGCTCCTCTTCCCCCTGCTCGCCAACGTGACCACCGAGGACCGGCCGCCGCCGATCGAGGAATCGCGCGGGGATAGCGGCGAATAGACCCGGGTAGGTTCAGGTCATGGGACGCCTGGATGAAGTCGACCTCTCGCAAGACCTCAGCAAGGAGGAGGAGGCGGAGGGGCTGAAGCGGGAGGGCGCGCGGCTGGCGCAGCTGCGGTTGACCCTCGGCGGCTTGATCGGCGAGTGCCAGCTCGGGCCGCCGCTCCTCGTCGTCTTCGAGGGCTGGGACGCCTCCGGCAAGGGCGGGGCGATCAAGCGCCTGGTGGCGCCGCTCGACCCCCGCCATGTCCGCGTCTCCCAGTTCGCCGCGCCGACTCCCGACGAGAAGCGCCACCACTTCCTCGGCCGCTTCTGGCCGGCGCTGCCGGGCTGGGGCGGGATGACCGTCTTCGACCGCTCCTGGTACGGCCGGGTCCTGGTCGAGCGGGTCGAGGGCTTCGCCAGCGAGGAGCAGTGGGGCCGCGCCTATGGGGAGATCAACGACTTCGAGCGCACGCTCGCCGACGAGGGCTCGATCATCGTCAAGCTCTGGCTCCACACCTCGCCCGAGGAGCAGCTGAAGCGGTTCGAATCCCGCGCCAAGGACCCGCTGAAATCCTGGAAGCTGACCGACGAGGACTGGCGCAACCGTGAGAGACGCCCGCAGTACGAGGCGGCGGTGGAGGAGATGCTGGAGCGGACCGACCGCGAGAACGCGCCTTGGCGGGTCGTCGCGGCGGAGTCGAAGCGGTTCGCGCGGGTCGAGGTGATCCGCCTGGTTAATCAAGAAATCGAAAGTGGAATGCTGCGCTCAGGGCAAGAACCGCCGCCGCGCCCGTAAACTCCCGCCTCGGCCCTGTTCTCGAGCATGAGGAGTTCCATCCCTTGACCCGTTTTCGAATTCTTGCGTTGTTCGCTGTGTTGACCGCGATCGCGGCCGTGTTCGCGGCCTGCGGGGGAAGCGACGACAGCGGTGGCGGCAGCAGTGGCGAAGACCCGCAGAAGGTGCTCGAAAACGCCAGCCTCGAAGGCGTGAAAAGCGGCGATTTCGACCTATCCCTGCACGTCACTTCCACGGGCAAGGAAGGGGGAGATGTCGAAGTCGAGCTCGGGGGGCCCTTCGAAGCCGGCGCCAAAGGGGAATTCCCGCAGGCGGAAATCAGCGCCGAGGCCAACGGCTCGGCGAACGGCGAAAAGCTCGACTTCGAAGGCGGTCTCACCCTGCTCACCGATCGGGCCTTCATCGAAAACGAAGGGCAGGCCTACGAAATCGATCCAACTAGCTACAGCGCCTTGAAGTCCTTCATCGAAAGGTCCCAACAGCAGGAAGGGGACAAGAGCGGGGACATCACGGCCTGCCAAAAAGCGGCTGAAGGAATCAAGTTCAGCCAGTTCGCGGAAGAACTGACGAATGAAGGCGACGTCGACGTCGACGGCACGCCAACCACCAAAGTCGCCGGCAACCTCGACGTATCCGGCTCTGTCGACGCTTTGATCCAGTTGAGCGAAGACCCGGCCTGCAGCTCGCAACTGGAAGCGGCTGGGCCACTTCCCCTGAACGAACTCGAAGAAGCCAAGGGCGAACTGTCGAAGGCGGTCAAGAACGCGCACGTCGAACTCTTCGTGGGTGACGACGACATCGTCCGCAAGATGGCAGTGGAACTGGCGGTTCAGCCGCCCGAAGCCGCGAACGAAACGGTCGAATTGGAGATGGAACTCACGCTCTCCGGTGTCAACGAAGAGCAGAGCTTCTCGGAACCGTCCAACGCGAAGCCGCTCGAAAAATTCTTCAAAGACACCGGCATCGAACCGCTTTCGGTTCTGGAAAGCGCCGAAGAAGGACTCGGTGGTCTGCTCGAAGGTCTCGGCAGTTCTTCTCCGGGTGCCTCGGGCTGACATAGCCAGCGGCCCACGCGATCGTGCCTAGCGGAGGGCCACGCCTTGACGCGTCCTTTTTCAGGACGCCGATGGGCTGGCCCTACCTGCTGACGCCGCTGATCCCGATCGCGGTCGTGCTCGAGCTGGCGCACGCGCCGGCGACGGTCGTCTTCGCCGCCTCGGCCCTGGGGATCATCCCCACGGCGGCGCTGATGGGACGCGCCACCGAGGAGCTGGCGGCGCGCTCGGGGCCGGGCATCGGCGGTCTCCTCAACGTCACCTTCGGCAACGCCCCGGAGCTGATCATCGCCCTCTTTGCCCTCGCCCAGGGGCTGCAGGAGGTGGTCAAGGCCTCGATCGTCGGCTCGATCGTCGGCAACATGCTGCTCGTCCTCGGTGCGGCGATGCTGGCCGGGGGACTCGGGCGCGACAAACAGCACTTCAGCCGCACCAGCGCCAGCATCCAGACGACGATGCTGATGCTCGCCGGGGCGGCGCTGATCATGCCGGCGATCTTCGAGCTGGTCGAGGGCAAGGGCCTGCCCGCGCCCGGCGCCGAGTCGATCAACTACGGCGGCACGGTCGAGAACCTCTCGCTGGCGGTCGCGATCGTCCTCATCGCCACCTACGTGATCGGCCTCTTCTTCTCGCTGAAAACCCACCGCGCCCTCTTCAACCCCGAGTACGAGGAGGAAGACACCTGGGGATGGTCGACCCGCACCTCGGTGATCGCGCTGGCGATCGCCGGCGTCCTCGTCGGGGTGATGTCGGAGGTGCTGGTCGGCTCGATCACCGAGGCCTCGGAGTCGGTCGGCCTCTCCGAGTTCTTCATCGGCGTGATCGTCGTCGCGATCGTCGGCAACGCCGCCGAGCACTGGGTCGCGGTCCTGGTCGCGATGAAGGACAAGATGGACCTGGCGGTCAACATCGCGATCGGCTCCAGCGCCCAGATCGCCCTCTTCGTCGCCCCGGTCCTGGTGATCGCCTCCTTCTTCATTGGCCCCTATCCGCTGGCGCTGGTCTTCAACGGCTTCGAGCTGGGGGCGATCCTGCTGGCGATCCTGGTCGGCAACCACGTCACCACCGACGGCGAGTCGACCTGGTTCGAGGGGGTGCAGCTGCTGGCCGTTTATTTCGTCTTCGGTCTCGCTTTCTACTTCGCCTGATCCAGATCGCCGGGTTCGGGTAGATAGCCTGCTCCGATGGAAGTACTCCTCCTCCTGGTCAGCTTCGCGATCGTCCTCACGGGGGCGCTGATCTTCACCAACGCCGTGGAGTGGATCGGCCACCGACTCGAGGTCGGGGTGGGGGCGGTGGGGAGCATCCTCGCCGCGGTCGGGACGGCGATGCCGGAGACGCTGATCGCGATCGTCGCCCTGTTGAGCGTCGACGAGCGCTCTGAAGACGTCGCGATCGGCGCTATCGTCGGCGCCCCCTTCCTGCTGGGGACCTTGGCGATGGGGCTGGTCGGGCTCTTCGCCTACCTCTACCGCGACAAACGGGACCAGGGCCTGCAGCTGAACGTCCACCGGCCGACGCTCGAGCGCGATCTCCTCTTCTTCCTCGTCCTCTTCGCCCTCGGCGGCCTGCTTGCCTGGGGCCCGCCCGCGGAGGTGCGGATCCCGTTCGGGATCGCCTTCATCCTCGCCTATGTCTTCTACATCCGCCTGACGCTGAAGGGCGGGGGGGACGTGCAGAGCGAGGAGTCGCTGAACCCGTTGATCTTCGAGCGGCGGGCCGGACGGCGCGAAGACCCGGCGCTGATCCTCTGCGTGATCCAGCTGCTGGTCGGGCTGGGGGCGATGGTCGGCGGCGCCCACCTCTTCGTCGAGGAGCTCCTCCACATCGCCGAGAGCATCGGGGCCGAGCCGCTGGTGCTGGCGCTGATCCTGGCGCCGCTGGCGACCGAGCTGCCGGAGAAGGTGAACAGCTTCTTCTGGGTCCGGGAAGGGAAGGACGCGCTGGCGCTGGGCAACATCAGCGGCGCGATGGTCTTCCAGTCGATGATCCCGGTCGGGATCGGCCTCATCTTCACCGATTGGGACCTGAGTTGGACCGCGATCCTCTCGATCTGCCTCGGCCTCGCCGGTGGCCTCCTGGCCTACGAGAGCCTGCACCTGGCGCGCCGCTTCAAACTCCCCGCCGTGATCGGCTGGTTCCTTCTCTACACGGCCTTCATCGTCGCGGTGGTCGTCAGCGCTTAAGCCGCAAGTTCGTCCAGGGCCTCGAGCACCAAGTCGTCGTGCTTTTTGAGCTGAACTTTGGGAAAGACCTTGGCGATCTTCCCTTGCGGGTCGATGATGAAGGTCGCCCGGGCGACGCCCATGTACTTGCGCCCATACATCGACTTCTCGACCCAGGTGCCGTACTTCTCGGCGACCGCGTGGTCGGCATCGGCGAGCAGGGTGAAGTCGAGGTCGTATTTGCCGGCGAACTTGTCGACGTCCTTGACCTCGTCGGGTGAGATCCCGATCACCCGCGCCCCCGCCGCCTCGTAGTCGGCGCGCCGGTCGCGGACGCCGCAGGCCTGCGTGGTGCAGCCGGAGGTGTTGGCCTTCGGGTAGAAGTAGAGGACGACCGTCTGCCCCTTCAGGTCGGACAGCTTTACCTTCTCCCCGTTCTGATCGGGCAGCGTGAAGCTCGGTGCCTTGTCTCCCTCGGAGAGCATCGGCTACTCCTCCGGCTCGGGGTCCGGTTCGGGCCGTTCCTCTTCTTCTTCGAGGTCGTCATCGGTTTTTTCGAGAACGTCGGCGCCGAGCGCCTCGCCCTGGCTGCTCGTCTCGAAGGCCTCGAGCGCGCGGTCGCGGCCCTCTTCGTCGACGGGGACGTCGTCGGAGACGCGGACCCACTCCGCCCCTTCGTGGCCCTCGAGGTCGTCGAAGACCTCCTGGTCGACCGAGGCGGAGTCGTCGACGATCACGACCACCTCGGTCTGCGGGTTGAAGTAGGTCCCAGGCTGATTGAGCATCTCCTCGACCTCGTAGACGTTCTCCGCCGGTCCGGCCATCAGCTCGATCCTACGAGATCGGCCAGTTGCCGTTCGGTCTCCGCCTCGACGTCCAGCGGCTCCAGCCCTTCGCGCATCCGCCGTTCGTTGCGGGCGACGACGAGTTGCCGCACCTCGGCCCGCAGCTCGGCGTCCATCGCCTCCTCCCCGCGCGGGCGCTCGGCGGCGGCCAGCAGGCGCTCGGCCTCCGCCTCGACGTCCAGCGGCGCCTCGCCGCGCTGCTGCCGGCGCTCCGATTTCGCCTCCAGCATCTGCCGCACCTCAGCCGCCTGAATCGCCGGGTCGACCGGCTGTGATGCCCCGCCGCCGCGTTTCTGCGGGCGCTCGTTGAGGATCGCGAACGGCCCGCCGCCCATCGTCTCCCAGCCGCCGCCGACCCGCTTGAGCAGCAGCCCGATCAGTGGCGCCGCTACACCCGTGAAGACGAGCAGCACGGCGCCCTTTTGCAGCGCCGAAAGAGCCAGGGGGAAGGCCATCGAGCAAGGGTAAAGGGCGCTTCCCGAACTGGCTTGTCGGGGCGATTCATCCCTCTCGTCCTCTTGCGTCCGCTAACCTTGAGGGCCGGTTGACTGACCAGTCAATCGGTGGAACGTTTGCCTCCCCTGGCGGCGCTCCCGCAGACTTCAGAGAACCCGAAGAAAAAGGAGCGCCGACCGGTGGTCGACTTCACCCTCACCGACGAGCAGAAGGACCTGCGCGAGCTGGCTCACAGCTTCGCCGAGAAAGACATGCGCACTGTCGCCTGGGAGTACGACAAGGACGGCACCTGGCCGCAGGACGTGATCGAGAAGGCCTGGGAGGTCGGGTTGATGAACACCCACATCCCCGAGGCCTACGGTGGTCCCGGCCTCGACTACCTCTCCGGCTGCCTGATCGAGGAGGAGTTCGGTTGGGGCTGCTCCGGGATCGGCACCTCGCTGGCCGCCAACGGCCTCGCCTCGGCCCCGATCACCCTCGGCGGCTCTGAGGAGACGAAGAAGAAGTACCTGGGGATGCTGTCCGAAGCCCCCAAGCTCTGCTCCTTCGGCCTGACCGAGCCGGACGCCGGCTCCGACGTCTCCGGGATGAAGACCAAGGCCGTGAAGAACGGCGACAAGTACGTTCTCAGCGGCTCCAAGTGCTTCATCACCAACGGCACCTACGCCGACTACTTCACCGTCTTCGCCAAGACCGACCCCGAGGCCGGGCACCGCGGGATCAGCGCCTTCGTCGTCGACGCCGACCTCCCCGGGGTCTCCGTTGACAAGAAGGAGGACAAGATGGGTCAGCGGGCCTCCAACACCGCGACCATCTCCTTCGACGAAGTCGAGGTCCCGGCCGAGAACCTCCTCGGCGAGGAAAACAAAGGCTTCAAACTGGCGATGATGACCCTCGACCGGACCCGTCCCGGGGTCTCGGCGATGGCCGTCGGCATCGCCCGCGCCGCCCTCGAGTACGCCACGGACTACTCGAAAGAACGGGTCCAGTTCGGCGTCCCGATCGCGATGCACCAGGCGATCCAGTTCATGATCGCCGACATGGCGACCAAGGTCGAGGCCGCCCGCCTGCTGACCTGGAACTCGGCCTTCCTGCTCGATCAGGGCGTCCGCAACTCGAAGGTCTCCTCGATGGCCAAGCGCTTCGCCGCCGACTCGGCGATGGAGGTCACCACCGACGCCGTCCAGGTCTACGGTGGCTACGGCTTCATCAAGGAGTACCCGGTTGAGAAACTGATGCGGGACTCGAAGATCATGCAGCTCTACGAGGGCACCAGCCAGATCCAGCGCCTCGTGATCGCCAAAGAAGTCCTGCTCCCCCGCCAGGAAAGCACCCCGGCGCCCGACGCCAAGGCCCAGGCTTCAGAGCAGTCCCAGTCCGAGCAAGCCGCGGCGACGGTCTAGCTCCACCCAGGCGTTAGCGCTTCACCAAAGCCGCCGGCCCCCGGGCCGGCGGCTTTTTGTGCGCACGGAGCGCGGTCGCGGGACGAACAGCAGCGGTCGTCTGCATCGGCTCTATCCGGCCGTCTACGCGGTGGGGTACACCCGCTGAGTCATGTATCCGCTGCGTGGCTCTGGGGCCTGACGAAAACCTCCCCTTTACCTGCTTCTGTAAGCACCCCGCAGCATCGCAAGCGTCGACCTCCACTTCGACTTCACGAAGCGGGGTCTCTTACCCCGAAGATCGGGCATTGCGGGAGGGGATCCCGGTGACCTCTCTGGCGCGGACGCTGTTGGATGGTGGAGCGCTCGGAAGAACTGGGGCTCTTCGACCTGCGGGCGGTTGAAGAGCTGCTGGGGCGGCCCGTCGTCTTCGAGACGCACGGGACTCGCGCCGCCTTCGAGCGGGATCGCAAGCGGCAGGAGGACCTGCTGCTGATGGGGATTCAGATGATCCGGGTGACCGGGCCGCGCCTCGCGCAGGAACCGGAGGAAGTGATTTGGCGGCTCGCCCGGTTGCTCAGCGAGCGGGCGCCTTATCCCGCTGCTTCGACGTCTTCAGCCGTTTGATTTTGTCGAGCTCGACCTTGCGCAGGCGGATCGCTTCGGGGGTGATTTCGACGCACTCGTCCTCGCGGACGAACTCGACAGAGGCTTCGAGGGAGAGCCGCACGGGCGGGGCCAGGCGCTCGAGGACGTCGGCGCTGGCGGCGCGCATGTTGGTCTGCTGTTTGGCCTTGGTCGGGTTGACGTCGAGGTCCTCCGAGCGCGAGTTCTCGCCGACGATCATCCCTTCGTAGACCTCCTCGCCCGAGCCGACGAAGAGCCGGCCGCGTTCCTGCAGGCTCATCAGCGAGTAGCCGGCGGTCTGGCCGCGGCGGTCGGCGACCAGGGAGCCGGTCTGGCGCGTGCGCAGCTCCCCCGCCCAGGGCTCCCAGCGGTCGAAGACGTGGTGCATGAGGCCACTGCCGCGGGTGACGGTGAGGAACTCGGTGCGGAAGCCGATCAGCCCGCGCGCCGGCACCAGGTACTCCATCCGCACCCAGCCGGTCGAGTGGTTGACCATCTGCTCCAGCCGGCCTTTGCGGGCGGCCAGCATCTGGGTGACGTCGCCGACGTGCTCCTCCGGCACGTCGATCGCCAGGCGCTCGACCGGCTCGTGCGTCTTGCCTTCGATCTCGCGCGTCACCACCTGCGGCTGCCCGGCGGTCAGCTCGTAGCCCTCGCGCCGCATGATCTCCAGCAGGACGACCAGCTGCAGCTCGCCGCGCCCCTGCACCTCCCAGGCGTCGGGCCGTTCGGTCTCCTTGACCCGCAGCGAGACGTTGCCGACGAGCTCGGCGTCGAGCCGGGACCGGATCTGGCGCGCGGTCAGCTTGTCGCCGCCCTGGGTGCCGGCCAGCGGCGAGGTGTTGATCCCGATCACGACCGAGAGCGAGGGCTCGTCGACGGTGATCACCGGCAGCGGCTGCGGGTTCTCCGGATCGGCCAGCGTCTCGCCGATCGTCACCTCTTCGATCCCGGCGACGGCGATGATTTCCCCCGGGCCCGCTTCCTCGGCGACGACCCGCTCCAAGCCCTGCGTGACGTACAGCTCGGAGACCGCCGCCCGTTGAACAGTGCCGTCAGCGCGGCACCAGGCGATCTGCTGGCCAGAGCGGATCGTCCCCTGGTGCACCCGGCAGATCGCCAGGCGCCCCACGTAAGGGGAGGCGTCGAGGTTGGTCACGTGCGCCTGCAGCGGCGTCCCCTCGTCGTACTGCGGCGCCGGGATCTTCTCCAGCATCAGGTCGAGCAGCGGCGTCAAGTTCTCGCCCTCGACACCCTCCTCCAGCGCCGCCCAGCCGTCCTTGGCGTTGGTGTAGACGATCGGGAAGTCGATCTGCTCGGAGTCGGCGTCGAGGTCGATGAAGAGCTCGTAGACCTCGTCGACGACCTCGGCGATCCGCGCGTCCGGCCGGTCGACCTTGTTGACGACGAGGACGATCGGCAGCTTCCGCTCCAGCGCCTTGCGCAGGACGAACCGGGTCTGCGGCAGCGGCCCCTCGCTGGCGTCGACCAGCAGCAGCGCCCCGTCGACCATCGTCAGCGCCCGCTCGACCTCGCCGCCGAAGTCGGCGTGACCCGGGGTGTCGACGATGTTCAGCTTCACGTCGCCGTAGGTGACGGCGGTGTTCTTGGCGAGGATCGTGATCCCCTTCTCGCGCTCGAGGTCCATCGAGTCCATCACCCGCTCGGCGACGTCTTGGCCCTTGCGGAAGGTGCCGGTCTGCCACAGCATCGCGTCGACCAGCGTCGTCTTCCCGTGGTCGACGTGGGCGATGATCGCGATGTTGCGCAGGTCTTCTCGTGCAGTGCTCATGGCGAGTGGGGAGAGTAGGGGAACGCGGTTCTCAACAAGAAAGAAGCCCGCCGAAAAGGCGGGCTTCGAACTACTGGAAGCGTTTAGCGACTACTGCTGCTGAACGCTCGCGGCGGCCGGGCCTTTCGGGCCTTCTTCGGACTCGTAGCTCACTTTGGCGCCCTCGGTCAGGGACTTGAAGCCCTCACCCAGGATGGCGCTGTGATGAACGAAGACGTCCTTCGAGCCGTCGTCGGGCGTGATGAACCCGTAGCCCTTGTCGTCGCTGAACCACTTGACAGTTCCAGTCGGCATGCATTGCCTCCACTTCATGTGCTGCGAACGCGGAGGATGCGATGAAGCAACGACTGCGAGCGCTACGCACAACTTTCGCCGGTAATCACCGGCCCTAACGCAGGGGACCGTAGCAGGATCGGCCGCCGACTCCGTTCTCAGATGGGGTACTTAAAGGACTGTTTCGTGTGCCGATAAGAATGTGAAGATGCACTCGGGTTCTAGCCTCAATCGCGCTGCGGGAGGGCTCCTTGCGGCAGTCTTGGCCTGCGCGCTCGTGCCGTCGCCCAGCGCAGCCACGGTCTCGGCGGTCAGCAAGGTGCACGGACCGCTGTCACCGCTCCTCGTTCAACTCCAGAAGGAGGAGGTGCGCTCACAGTCGCCTACCCGCCAAGCGGAGCTCCTGGGGCTTGCGCCCGAAGGGGCCGGCAGCCTTCTCCGCAGGGAGGGGCGGGTGGTCGTCAGCGTCCGCTTCGACCATGGCGCTCTGGCCCGCCGCGGAGAGGTCGAGGAAGCAGGCGGGCGCGTCGTCTCGGCCAGCCGTGCTCACCAGTCCGCCACCGTCGCCATCGGCCCGGCGCGGCTGAGGGCCCTGGCGGAGGTGCCGGGGGTCGCATCCGTGCGGCCGCTACGCACCCCGCTGCTCTTCGCTGCCAACTGCGAAGGCGGCTCCGTCAGCTCCGAGGGGGTGGCCCAGCTGCATGCCGACGCGGCCCGAACGCAATTCGGCGTCGACGGATCGGGGATCACGGTCGGCGTCCTTTCCGACTCCTACGCCCGTGACACCGGGGCCGCCACGGACGCCGCCGAAGACGTCGAATCCGCCGATCTCCCGGGATCCGCCAACGAATGCTCCGGGCAGACGACGCCGGTCAACGTGATCGAAGACCTCTCCGAACCGGGCAGCGACGAGGGCCGGGCGATGCTGCAGATCGTCCACGACATGGCCCCCGGCGCGAACCTTTCCTTCGCGACCGCCTTCGAAAGCGAAGAGGGCTTCGCCAAAAACATCGAAAAACTGGCGAGCGCCGGCGCTGACGTGATCGTCGACGACGTCGCCTGGTTCGAAGAGCCGTTCTTCCAGGACGGTCCGATCGCGGTGGCGGTGAACGAAGTCGCGAGCGAAGGCGTCACCTACCTGTCGGCTGCCGGCAACGACAACCTCTTCGACGCCGTAGAGAACGAAATCGCCTCCTGGGAGGCGCCGGCCTTCCGGGACTCCGGCGGCTGCCCGGACGCGATCGAAAAACTGAGCGGCTTCAACGGCACCCACTGCATGGACTTCGACCCTGGCTCCGGGGTCGACGAGACCTTCGGGATCACCGTCCAGGCCGGGGAAACCCTGACGATCGATCTGCAGTGGGCGGAACCGTGGGAGGAGGTGGATACCGACCTCGATGCGGTCATCCTCTCCGGCGCCGGGAAAATCCTCACCGGCTCCACGGAAGGAAACACCGGGCCGACCGGCACCCAGCGCCCCCTCGAGATCCTCCAGTGGGTGAACAGCGGCGCGACGAAGACGGTTCAGCTGGCGATCAACCGCTTCGTGGGGGGCAACCCCCGGCTGAAGTCGATCCTGCTGCAGAACGGCGGCGGGGTGAGCGCGGTCGAGTACCCCCGCTCCAGCGGTGGCGACGTGGTGGGACCGTCGATCTTCGGCCACGCCGGCGCGGCTGCGGCGATCGCGGTCGGCGCGGTGCCCTTCAACGACAATGGTGAACCCGAGCCCTACTCCTCGCGGGGGCCGGTTGCCCATTACTTCGAACCGGTCGAAGGCCCCGTCGCTGCGGGCCCGCTGTCGACCCCCGAAGTCCTCTCGAAGCCCGAGATCGCCGCCACCGACTGCGGCGCGACGACCTTCTTCGCCTTCCTCTCGGGGGGCGTCTGGCGCTTCTGCGGGACCTCGGCTGCCGCCCCGCACGCGGCCGGTGCGGTGGCGCTGATGCGCGAGGCCGCGCCCACCGCCGGCGCCGACCTGCTGCGCGAATCGCTGGTTGGGACCGCCGCCCCGGTCGGCGAGTTCGGCCCCTGCGCCGTGGGCGGCGGCCTGGTCGAAACCGTCGCCGCAGTCGAAGCGGCTCGGGAAGAAATCGCCCCCGGCGATGCAGAGGTCTGCGCCGCGGCGGCGGTTGGCCCGGCGCCTCCGAACCCCGGTGGCGGCGGGGGGCCCGCGCCGATCGTCTTGTCGCCCGGCGAAAGCCCGCCGGTCGCGCCCGACACCCTCATCCTCCGCCACCCGCGCAAGGTGGTCCTTATCCGCGCCGCCAGGGCTCGCGTCGTCTTCCGCTTCGGATCCAGCCAGTCGGGCGTCACCTTCCTCTGCAAGGTCGACCGCTCCGCCTTCCGCGCCTGCGGTGCCCGCACCGTGCGCCGGCTGGCGTCCGGGAGGCACGCGTTGAAGGTCAAGGCGCGCAACTCCAGCGGGCTGGTCGATGCGACGCCTGCGGTCTTCCGCTTCCGCGTGGTCAGCGCCGGCTGACCCCGGGCGAGGGGCGGCGGCTCTGCCGCCGCATCGTCCAGTGCCCGGCCCCCAGCAGCGCCAGCAGGGCGAGGCCGCTGCCGATCACCAGCGGGTCGGTGAGGGAGATGTCTTCGAGCCGGGTGCCGAAGTAGACCGAGAGCGCGGTGATCGGCAGGTAGCCGACCGCGGTCGTCCAGAGGAAGCGCGGCAGCGGGACCCGCGCCGCTCCGGCCGCGTAGGAGACGATGCTGAAGGGGAGGATCGGGATCAGCCGCATCGCGATCAGCAGCGTCGCCCCGCCGCGCTCGATCGCTTCCTCGACCCGCTCGAAGCGCTCGGCGCCGAACCAGCGGTCGAGCAGCGGCCGCGCGATCGACTGCCCGATCGCCCAACAGACGAGCCCGTTCAACAGCCACCCGGCCATCACCAGCAAGAGCGCCGGGAAGAAGCCGTAGGCGAAGCCGGCGGCGGCATCGACGATCTCGGCCGGGTAGAAGACGATGGCGTGGAGGATGGCGAGGGCGAGGATCAGCAGCGGCCCCCAGGCACCGAGCTCGTCGATCTGGTCGCGGACCTCGTCGTGATCGCCTTGGAGGGCCGCGGTCACCGAGTCCCGCAGGGGGTCGACGAGGACGACGACGAGCGCCATCAGCCCCAGGCCGACCAGCGTCACCCCGATCTCTGCCCACGGCAGGCGGTTCCTCTCCATCGGCCTAGGCTAGATGCAGCTCAGTGGCTTCCGCGCAGCCGCTCGGCGAGGCCGGAGTGGCGGCCGCCGCTGTCGTCGCGCCGCACCGCCGAGGCCAGCGAAGCCTGGTCGCCGACGAGTACGCAGCTGTTGCGGGCGCGGGTGATCGCGGTGTAGAGAAGCGGCCGGTTCAGCATCCGCGAGTGGGAGCGGTGGCAGACAGCGACCACGACCGGCACCTCGCACCCCTGCGCCTTGTGGACCGAGATCGCGTAGGCGAGCCGCAGGGTCGCGGTTTCGCCATAGGGGATGACGAGGCTGCCGCCGTCGTCGGTGTCGACGACGATCGTCTCCTCGTCGGGGTCGTCGGCGCGGAGGAAGACGATCGAGCCGTTCATCAGCCCCAGCTCGTGCGAGTTGCGGGTTTGGATCAGGCGGTCGCCGACGCGGAAGCGTTCGCTCAGCGCCGGCTTCCCGTCCGGGTTCAGCTCCGCCTGCAGACGCTCGTTGAGGGCGTCGATCCCGGCCGGTCCGCGGTACATCGGCGCCAGCACCTGCACCTCGCGGATCGGGTCGACGGCGAATTTGCCGGGCGCCCGCTCGGCCACCACCTCGACCACCGTCTCCACCGCCCGCTCCGCCGTCCCCCTCTCGATGAAGAAGAAGTCGTGGTCCTGGTCGGGGCCGGGCTCGAGGTGGGGGGGACGGCCGTGGTTGATCTCGTGGGCGGCGGTGGTGATCATCGAGCGTGCCGCCTGGCGGAAGATCTGGGTCAGCCGCACCACCGGCGCCGCTTCGGAGGCGATCAGGTCCTCGAACGGCTTGCCGGCCCCGATCGGCGGCAGCTGGTCGGCGTCGCCCACGAAGACGACGTGGGTGCTCTCGGCGAGCCCCTCGAGCAGGACCTCGATCAGCCGCAGGTTCAGCATCGAGGACTCGTCGACGATCACCAGCTCGGCCGGCAGCGGCTTCCCCGGCCGGTAGGCCGGCTCCCGCCCCGGCATCCACTCGAGCAGGCGGTGGATCGTCATCGCCTCGTGGCCGGTCGCTTCCTCCAGCCGCCGCGCCGCCCGCCCCGTCGGGGCGCAGAGGGCGATCGTCGCGTTCGCCGCTTCGGCCTCGGCGACGATCTCCTTCGTGCACTTGGTCTTGCCGACGCCGGGGCCACCGGTGAGGACCGAGATCCGCGCCCCGAACGCCGCTCGCACCGCCGCCCACTGCTCGTCGGTGAGGTCGTCGCGGGGCTCCTCGCCCGGATCGTGGTCGAGGTGGGGGGGAGCGGCGACGCGGGTCGCCAGGGTCGCCGCCGCCGCCCGCTCGCTCTCCAGGGTCCCGGCGCGATAGATCCGGCCTTCCTCCTCGACCAGCCCCGGAGCCTGGGCGAGTACGTCGGGATCGGGCGCGAGGCCGATCAGCCGCCCGGTGCGGCGGGTCAGCTCCTCCAGCGGCAGGTAGCTGTTGCCCTGGCTCTCGGCCTCGATCAGCGTGTAGAGCGCGGCCGCCTGGGCGCGGCGGCTCGATTCGGGCGGCACGTCGGCGGCGAGGGCGATCTTGTCGGCGCGGGCGAAGCCGACGCCGGGCACCTCGGTCAGCCGGTAGGGGTCCTCATGCAGGACCGTCATCGACTGCTCGCCGTAGCGGGCGTGGATCGGTGCCGCCAGGTGCGCCAGCCCGTGCGGGGCCAGCTGCACGTGGAGATCGCGGATCGCCCGGCTGGCGAACCACGACTGGGTCGCCGCCGCTGCCTGGTCGGCGCTGACCCCGCGCAGGGAGGAGAAGGCCCGCTGCGGGTCGGCGGCGATCGCTTGCAGGACCCCCTCGCCGTACTCGTCGCAAAGGGTCTCCGCCCGCTTCTGACCGATGTGGCGCAGCGAGGTCAGGTAGGCGACCTGCCCCTCGCGGTCGGCCGGATCGAGCGGCAGCGCCCCCTGCGCCCGCAGCTGGCGGCCGTAGCGGTTGTGGGTTTGCCACTCGCCGCTGACTTCGGCCCGGTCGCCGGCCTCGAGGTGGGCGACCGGGCCGACCAGCGCGAAGCCTTCGCCCGACTCGGTCTCCTGCACCTCGAGTACCGCGTAGCCGTCGTCATCGGCCTTGTAGATGACACCGACGACCTCGACCGTCCCGCTATAGGAGGCCGCGTCGGCGTCGAAGAGGGTCGCTGCTCGCATCTCCACAAAGGCTAGGCGTCCGCAAGGCGCGACTCGTCCCGACGGAGGCCGCAGTTTGCGGTCGCGCCGATGATCTAGGTTCGGGCAATGGCGCCCGCCCGTCCTCCCGCCGGCCTCTGCGACCGCTGCCGACACCAGCGGCTGGTGCCGAACACCCGCGGCTCGATCTTCTCCCTCTGCGAGCGCTCGCGCGAGGACCCCGCCTACCCGCGATACCCGCGGCTGCCGGTGCTCAGCTGTCCGGGCTTTGACGCCAGGCCGGGGAGGGACCCCGCGCGCGGTTCGGATCCCGAGCCGCCCCGATAGCGGCGCCGATCAAGCCGAGGCCGAAGATGACCGCGGCGAGGCCGACGAGGAAGCCGAGAATCGGTACCAGCGCCGCCGCCCGCAGAACCGCCAGCCCGGCGAGGAAGGCGAGGATGCGATTGCGGGGCGGCGCGACTAGCCGCCGACCCAGCGCCCAGGCCGAGGCGCAGTAGGCGACGGCCGCCAGCGGCAGCAGCGCCAGCAGGATCAGAAAGGCCAGCGGCAGCCCGACCAGCGTCACCGCGGCGATCGCGGCGGCGATGGGGAGCGCGATCGCGACAGCAAAACCGATCCCGATCAGCGGCCCGAGTCGTTCCCGCGACCGCTCGTAGAGCGCCTCGGCCGCCCGGGGCGCGACGAGCAGCAACAGCGCTCCGAGCAACGCCATCGAGATACCGATCCCGAGCCATAAGGCGAAGGCGCCGACGAAGGGGAGAAGGTCGAAGGAGTCGAAGCCGTCCTCCTTGCTGACGTCGCCGCGGACGATCGCGCTGCCGGCGACGGTCGGCCGCTCGTCGCCGTAGCGGACGTCGCCGCTGACGAAGGCCCGCGGCAGCAGGCGGGCCTCGCCTCCGAAGGTGATCAGGTCGCCGTCGATCTTGCCGCTGACGAGGATGTCGCCGGAGAACAGCATGACGTCGCCGTCGACGCGCCCCGCCACCCGCACGTCGCCGTTGACGACGACGACCCCGGCGACGGTATGACCGCGGGGGACGAAGACGTCGCCGGAGATGACGACGATCGTGTCTTCGGTGTGGTCGGAGGTCTGCGCCGACGCCGCCGCCGGCAACGCCAGGGCGAGGAGGGAGAGGAGGACGGCCAGGGACGAGAGGCGCCGCATCAGGTCCCCAGCCTATCCACGGATCCTCAGTTGCGCATCGGATCCGGTTCCCCCAGCTTGCTGACGTCAGGGGCCTCGTAGGTGCCGCCCGGTACCCCGCCGACGATCACCATCCGGATCCCCTCGGCCCCCGGCCATACCTTCCGCTTGGTCCCGGAAGCGACGCGGACCATGTGCTCGGGGTCGAGCGGGAAGCGCTCGCCCTCGATCTCGATCTCGCCGCCGCCCCGGATCGCCATGAAGACCTCCTCCTGACCGTCCTCGGCGTGGTCGTGCTCCGGGTAGTTGTCGAAGTTGGGCGGCATGTCGATTACCTGCAGGCCGAAGGACTCGACTCCCAATTCGGCTCGTGCCCGTTTGAACGCGCCGAGGAAAACGGCCTCCATCTCGTCGATCTTCTTCACCGTGTAGTCGCTCATCTCGTCCTCCGTGGTCCTTGTGCCGGCCCGTGGCCGCTTCTGAAACGAACGTTCGTGCTTTTTTATATCCTGCGTCTGTGACTCCCGTCACCCAGAGGGACACGCGGCCCGCCAAGGGGGCCCGCACCCGGGCCTCGATCCTCGACCGCGCCGTCGACCTCGCCTCCGCCGAGGGGCTGGAGGGTCTGACGATCGGCCGCCTCGCGACCGAGCTGCGGATGAGCAAGAGCGGCCTCTTCGCCCACTTCGGCTCCAAGCAGGAGCTGCAGCTGGCGACGGTCGCCGCCGCCGCCGAGCGCTTCACGGGAAGGGTGATCGAGCCCGCCCTGGAGCTGCCCGACGGCGCCCCGCGCCTGCGGGCGATGGCCGAGCGCTACCTCGACCAGCTGCAGGACTACTCGGGCGGCTGCTTCTGGGCCGCGACCTCGGCCGAGTACGACGACCGCCCCGGCCCCGTCCGCGACGCGATCGCCGCCTCGCTCGACGCCTGGCTGCGGGAGCTCGAGCGCCAGGCCCGGATCGCCGGCGTCGAGGATCCCGAGCGCTTCGCCTTCGAGCTCTTCTCGCTGGTGATGGGGGCGAACTCGCGCTACCGGCTCAGCGGAGACTCCCAGGTCTTCGCCTACGCCCGCGAGGCGATCGACCGCCTGCTGGGGGAGCTGAGAGGCAGGCGGAGTGGAGATGGCTGACGATCTGCCGATCCAGCTCTTCGTCGCCCCGGAGGACCTGGAGGCGTGGCTGGAGGAAAACCACGACAGCTCCGACGGCGTATGGCTGAAGATCGCCAAGAAGGGATCGGGGGGGCGCAGCGTCACCTACGCCGAGGCGCTGGAGCTGGCGCTCTGCTTCGGCTGGATCGACAGCCAGAAGCGCGGCTTCGACGAGAAGCACTTCCTGCAGCGCTTCACGCCGCGGCGCCCCCGCGGTCGCTGGTCGAAGATCAATCGCGAGAAGGCCGAAGCGTTGATCGAGGCGGGGAGGATGCGGCCGGCAGGAATGGCCGAGGTCGAAGCGGCGAAGGCAGACGGCCGCTGGGATGCCGCGTACGAGGGTCAGCGGACGGCGGCGGTCCCTCCCGATCTGCAGCGCGAGCTCGACGCGAACCCAGGTGCCAAGGAGTTCTTCGAAGGCCTCGACAGCGCCAACCGCTACGCGATCCTCTATCGCCTCGACGAGGCGAAGAAGCCGGAAACGCGGGAGCGGCGGCTACGGAAATTCGTCGCCATGCTCGAACGCGGCGAAAAGGCGCACAACTGATCGCGAGTCCGCGTCAGACGTCGCTATTCGACGCCTGACGCGGACTCGGTGCGCCGTACACTCGTCCCGTGGACCGAGACCTCCTAGCCACCACCCTCGCCGAGCCCGGCGAGCCCTCCTACCGCGCCGGGCAGGTGTGGGAGTGGGTGGCGCGCGGGGCGCGCTCCTATGAGGAGATGACGAACCTGCCCGCGGGGCTGCGGGAGCGGCTGGCGGCGCAGGTTCCGCTCTCGACGCTGACCGTCGCCGCCGAGGCGAAGTCCGACGACGGCACCGTCAAGACCCTCTTCCATACGGCTGATGGGCGGCCGATCGAGGCGGTGCTGATGCGCTACCGGGACGGCCGGCGCTCGGTCTGCCTCTCCTCGCAGTCGGGTTGCCCGCTCACCTGCACCTTCTGCGCAACCGGACAGATGAAGTTCGGGCGCAACCTCACGGTCGACGAGATCCTCGACCAGGCGCTTCATTTCCGCCGCCTGGAGGAGATCGACCACGTCGTCTTCATGGGGATGGGGGAGCCGACGATGAACGTCGACAACGTCCTCGGGGCCTGCGAGCTGCTGCCCGACCTCGGCGTCACCCACCGCCGCACCGCGATCTCCACGGTCGGCTGGGTGCCGGGGATCGATCGCCTTGCCGAGTGCGAGATGCCGGTCAGCCTCGCCCTCTCCCTGCACGCCCCCAACGACGGCCTGCGCTCGCAGATCATGCCGGTGAACGAGCGCTACCCGATCGCCGAGGTTCTGGCCGCCTGCGAGCGCTACCGCGCTGCCCGCCGCCGCAAGGTCTTCGTCGAGTACGTGATGCTCGACGGCGTCAACGACCTCCCCGAGCACGCCCGCGAGCTGGCCGAGCTGCTCGATCCCCGGGGCTACAAGGTCAACCTCATCCCCTACAACCCGACCGGCAGCTACGACGGCTCCTCGCCGGAGCGGATCGAGCGCTTCCGCGCAATCCTCGCCGAGCACCGCATAACCGCCACCGTCCGCCTCACTCGCGGCCGCGACATCGACGCCGCCTGCGGCCAGCTCGCCGCCTCGGCTGCCTGACTCAACCAAACTGGCTGCGTAGCCAGTTACGATCTTCGAATGGCAACGGTCGACACCACGGCGCCGGTCGCCCGGCCGCCGCAGATGAAGCCAAACCCGCTGCGCCGGGTCGGCGAAGACCTCGTCGCCGAGTGGCGGGGGAGGGGGAAGTTCCCGCCGGGACCGACGAACTTCAGCTGGGCCCGCACGTTGCAGGTCAATGACGACCCGCTGCCGCTGCTGCTCGGCGCCTACGAAGAGTGCGGGCCGATCTTCACGATGCGGCTGCTGCACTCGCCGGTCGTTTTCATGCTCGGTCCGGAGGCGAACCACTTCGTCACCGTCGTCCACCCGGAGAACTTCCACTGGCGCGAGTCGAGCTTCGGCGACCTGATCCCGCTGCTCGGCGACGGCTTGTTGACCATCGATGGTGACTACCACGACCGGGCGCGGGCGATCATGATGCCCGCCTTCCACCGCGAGCAGATCGTCGCGGCGACCGAGGCGATGACGGTCGAGGCCGAGCAGGCAATCGCGGCCCTGCCCGTCGGCGAGGTGGTCGACTTATACGAGTGGATGCGGAGACTGGCGATGCGGATCGCGATGCGGGCGCTGCTCGGGCTCGACCCCGACGAGGCCGGCAGAGGCGCCGCCGCGGCGCACCACTTCGAGCGTGCCCTCGCCTTCTACGGGATCGACTACCCCCTGCGGCTGCTGCGTGGGCCCGGCTCCCCCTGGCGCAAGATGAACCGCTCGCGAGAGGTCCTCGACGAGATCGTCTTCGCCGAGATCGCCCGCCATCGCGCTCACCCTGACCCCGGCCGCGGCGACATCCTCAGCCTCCTCTGCGGCGCTCGAGGCGCCGGTGGCGAGGAATTCACCGACAGCGAGATCCGCGACCAGGTGATGACCCTGATGTTCGCCGGCCACGACACCTCGACCTCGACCCTCACCTTCATGCTGCACGAGCTGGCCCGCCACCCGGAGGCAACTCGTCGCCTGCGCGAGGAGCAGGACAAAGTCCTGCAGGGGGAGACGCCGACCGCGCTGCAGCTGGAAAAGGAGATGCCCTACCTCGACATGGTCCTCGACGAGGTCCTTCGCCTCTATCCGCCAGCCTGGATCGGCCCGCGGCGGGCGATCCGCGAGTACGAGTTCGGCGGCCACACGGTCCCGAAGGGCGCCTACGTCAACTACTGCTCCTGGGCCAGCCACCGCCTCCCCGAGGTCTTCCCCCAGCCCGAGGCCTTCATCCCCGAGCGCTTCGCCCGCGAGCGCAAAGCGGCCCTGCCCCGCGGCGCCTACGTCCCCTTCGGCGGCGGCTCCCGCATCTGCATCGGCAAGCGCTTTGGCCAGACCGAGGTGAAGCTGGTGGCGACGAAGCTCCTCCAGCACCTCCGTATCGAGTCACTCCCCGGCCGCACGATGACGATCCGCCAGATGCCGACCCTCTCGCCACGCGGCGGCCTGCGGATGCGAGTCCAGTCACGCCCTTAGGATGTTCCCCGTGCGAGGGCTCGGGACGAGGACGACGACGTTGTCGGCGCTGATCCTGGCGCTCTTCGCAGTGGGCGCCGCGACGGCCCAAGCGGAACCGCGGTTCTGCGCTCCGAAGCAGCCGGCGCGGGACTACGGCTTCTCCCGGCTGCCGCCGCTGCGGACGGTGCCCTGGGACGGACAGCTGCCATTCGCCAGGCCGAACGTGAACATCTACGGGTCAAGCCCAAACGAGGTGCTGGACCGGCGCGGCAGCGTCGGCTACGGCTTCTCGGAGGAAAACTTCAGCGGCACCGTCCGACTCGATTGGACCGTGACGATGCAGATGTGGCTGCTGGGCCGGGGCGGCAAGCCGCTGGGGGAAGTCGACAGCGAGACCCTTCAGATTGGCGAGCTGGACGCAGCCGAGCAGCCGCACGTCTCCGTCGAAACCCTCGGCAGGCGGGGCTTCTACCGCGCCGACATCAAGTTCTTCGACAAGACCGGCGTCCGCCTCGGCGCCTACAGCTCCTACGCCAAGGTGGCGCGGTCGTTCTGGAAGGCGAGGTTGCTGCTCGACCGCCGCTCCTACCGGCCGGGGCAGCGGGTCTTCAGCCGGGCGGCGAACCTCGGCACGAGGACGATGACCTTCGGCGAAGACTTCGCCGTGCAGCGCTGGGACGAGGGGCATTGGGCCAAGGCTCCCGAGCTGACGCCGGACGGATGGCTCCTCTGGCTGGGCGCCGCCGGCCCCGGCTCGCCGGGCCTGTGCAACTCCACCCAACTGCTCGCAGACACGGCGCCCGGCTGGTACCGCATCGTCAAGCCGGTGACCGAGCTGGTCCCGCGAGGGCGCGACCGGCTCCATCGCCTGGTCGCGCCCTTCCGCGTCGCCGCCGCTACTTGATGAACAGCATCTCCTCGTACTTCGGCAGCGGCCAGAGGTCGTCGGCGACGACGCGCTCGAGCTTGTCGGCGGCGTCGCGGACGTTGGCCATCGCGCCCAGCTGCTTGTCGCGGGCGTGGACCGCCATCTCCAGCCCCTCGAGGCCGGGGTCGGCGTTGGCGGCGTCGAGTTCGCCGAGGCCGGCGACCAGCTCGTCGACGAGGCCGCGGACCTCGCCCTCGATCGCCGAGACACCGGACTCGCCGATCAGCGCCAGGTAGCGCAGCGCCGCCGGCAGGATCATCGTCTTCGCGATCGAGAAAGCCGTCTCCGCCTCGATGTTGGCCCGCAGCCAGTACTGCTCGACCCAGACCTCGAAGCGGGACTCGAGCTCCTGCTTGGAGAGCACGTGGTAGTTCTCGAAGGCCTGCACGGTGCTCTCAGCCAGCACCTCCGGCAGCGCGTCCGGGGTCGTCTTCAGGTTCTTCAGCCCGCGCCGCTCGGCCTCCTGGTGCCACTCCTCGGAGTAGTTGTCGCCACTGAAGCAGACCTGTTTGTTGGCCAGGTAGCTCTCTTTGACGATCTCGATCACGGCTTGCGGCATCTGCTCGCCGGCGTTCAGCCTCGCCTCCAGCTTGCCGGCGAGCTCGTCGATCGCCTCGGCGGCGATCGTGTTCAGGACCGTGTTCGGGAAGCCGAGCGACATGCTCGACCCCAGCGCCCGGAACTCGAATTTGTTGCCGGTGAAGGCGAACGGCGAGGTGCGGTTGCGGTCGCCGCCGTGCAGCGGCAGCGGCGGCAGCACCTGGGCCCCGAGGTCGAGGAAGGAGGCCGGCGTGTTCGGGTCGCCTTCGCCGGTCGCGATCGCCTCGAACACTTTTTCCAGCTCGCCGCCGAGGAAGATCGAGATGATCGCCGGCGGCGCCTCGTTGGCACCGAGGCGGTGGTCCTGGCCGATGTTCGCGACCGAGGCGCGCAGCAGCCCCTGGTGCTTGTTGACCGCCTGGATCACCGCGGTGCAGAAGAACAGGAAGTGGATGTTGTCCGCCGGCGTCTCGCCCGGGTTGAGCAGGTTGGCGCCGGTGTCGGTCCCCATCGACCAGTTGTTGTGCTTGCCGGACCCGTTGACCCCAGCGAACGGCTTCTCGTGCAGGAGGCAGACGAGGCCGTAGCGGCGGGCGACGTTCTCCAGCGTCTGCATCAGCAGCTGCTGGTGGTCGGAGCCGACGTTGGAGTTCTCGAAGATCGGCGCGATCTCGTACTGGTTCGGCGCCACCTCGTTGTGGCGGGTCTTGACCGGGATGCCGAGCTTGCGCATCTCCAGCTCCGACTCGAGCATGAAGGCGAGTATCCGCTCCGGGATCGAGCCGAAGTAGTGGTCGTCGAGCTCATGGCCCTTCGGCGGCTTGGCGCCGAAGAGGGTGCGGCCGGTCGCGATCAGGTCGGGCCGCTCGAAGAAGTACTGCTCGTCGATCAGGAAGTACTCCTGCTCGGGGCCGACGGTGGTGAAGACGCGCTGGGCCTCGTCGTCGCCGAGCAGCCGCAGCGCTTTGATCGCCGAGCGGCTGAGCGCGTCCATCGAGCGCAGCAGCGGGATCTTCGCGTCGAGCGCCTCGCCGGTCCAGGAGGCGAAGGCGGTCGGGATGCAGAGCAGCGCCCCGTTCGGGTTCTCGAGGATGAAGGCGGGGCTGGTCGGGTCCCAGGCGGTGTAGCCGCGGGCCTCGAAGGTGGCGCGGACGCCGCCGGTCGGGAACGAGGAGGCGTCCGGCTCGCCCTGGATCAGCTCCTTGCCGGAGAAATCGGCGATCGCGTTGCCTTCGCCACCGGGCTCGAAGAAGGAGTCGTGCTTCTCCGCGGTCGATCCGGTCAGCGGCTGGAACATGTGGGTGTAGTGGGTGGCGCCGTTCTCCAGCGCCCACTCCTTCATCGCCTCGGCGACCGCGTCGGCCAAGCTCGGGTCGAGCGCCTCGCCGCCCTCCAGCGTCGTCTGCAGCTTCTCGAAGACATCCCCCGGCAACCGGTCCCTCTGCACGGCGACCGAGAAGACGTTCTGCCCGAACGGGTTGTTCTCGGGGATGGTCAGGTCCTGCGCGCCGAGGGCCCCTCCGTTTGAGCTCCACTGCGCTGCGGTCACGTTTTGCTGGCGAATGCGAGTCATCGGTTCGGGTTCTCCCCCACTAAGTGCGCGCTCGGTCCTCCCGGCGCGATTGATTTGAAAGTCTCGGTCCCTCGAAAAGAGCGCCACAGAGCCTAATAGCGGCTGCCGTATCGCGCTTTTGTACCGCCGTACAAAGCTGGGGCGGCGGGGGTTATCCGCGGTGGCGCTTCCGGTGCCGGAAGCGCGCTTTTACGCGAGTGGGGTGGCGCTGAAGAGCCCGAGTGGGTGGCGCAGGCGGAAGCCGCCGGTGGGGCGCATCTGCTCGCTCCAGCCGGGGCCGCTGCGGTCGCCGTCTTCGCTGTAGGAGGTGTCCCAGCGCAGACCGGCGATCACCGCGAAGACGTGTTCCTTGTTGGCGTAGATGCGGACCCAGGAGCCGGCGCCGCCGCCTCCCCAGCGCATGAAGCCGGTCGAGTCGAGTGGCCAGTCGAGCAGGCCGGCGGCGTGCATCACGTAGCTGACCGAGCCCGAGCAGTCGTAGCCGCGCGAGTTCCAGCTGCGGTGGCCGCCGCCCCAGACGTAGGGCCGGTGGCGGATCCGGTTCGCGGCCTCGATCATCGCCTTCACTGCTGGCGGCGCCGCCGGTGGGGCGACGGCGCGGCCGTCACGCGTCAGCTTCGCCGGCGGCACCGCGGCCGAGGCCGGCGCGGTTGAGCCGAGCAGGGCGCCGCAGCAGAGCAGCGCGCAGACGATCGTCAGGTACTTCCCCCACCTTCGCATGAAGGTGATTTATCGACCGGGCTTTTAGGAGACTTGAGCGGGGTCCGGCGGGGAGCCGGTGGCGATCAGGGCGCCCATGAGGACGCCGAGCAGGAGGTCGCGCAGATCCCCGCGCTCGACGTCGCGGTGCTCGATCCAGTTCAGGCAGGCGCCGTCCATGAACCAGAGCCAGCCGCTGACCGCGGTACGGGCCTTCGGCGGGGCGCCGTCGGGATACATCCCGTCGAGGATCCGCTGCGCGGTCGCCCGCCGCACCTCTTCGATCAGGTCGCGGATCGCCGAGACCCCGGTCGCGCTCTGCATCAGGTTGCGGTAGGCGACCGAGTTCTCCTCGACCAGGGAGAGGAAGCCGTCGAGGCTGGCGGTCAGCTGCTCGACGGGGGAGAGGTCGGGATCGGGCTCGGTCCGCTTCCGCAGCCGCTCCGCCCAGGTGCTCAGCGTCTCCTCGAAAAACGCCTGCTTGCTGGGGAAATAGTGGTAGAGCAGCGCCTTCGAGATCCCCACCGCCTTGGCGATCTCCTGCATCGAGAGCTCGTCGTAGGGGTGGCTGGTGAAGAGCTCGGCGCCGCGCTCGAGTAGCTGCGCGCGGCGCTCGTCGACGTCCATGCGGCGGTAGGCGGGCTCGCTCATGCACGGGATTGTAACGGCTTATTGACCGAAGGTTGACAAGATTGCTACGGTGTTGACCGTCGGTCAATAACCCTTCATCAACCCCTGTCATCAGCCACTTAAGGAGCAGTCATGAACGAAGACCCGAGATACGACGTCCCGCCTGCCTTCCGGCCCCCGTCGGAACCGCCGCCTGGGCATTCACCGCCTCCGCCTCCGCCCTCGAACCCGATCACCAGGATCGAGTTCGAGCGCGTCTTCGGCAGCCGCGTGCTGGCCTGGATCGGCGGCTTCGCGACCCTGCTCGGCGTCATCTTCCTGATGCGCAGCGCCGTCGACAGCATCTGGTTCTCGGAGGAGGTCCGGACCCTGATGGCCGCGTTCGGCTCGTTGTTGCTGCTCGCCATCGGCCTCTGGCTGCACGAAAAGAAGGGGCGCCTCGAGGTCGCTCGTATCGCTGTGGCGGTCGCGATTCCCGGGCTCTATGCGACCACCGTCGTCGCCGCCCAGACCTATGACTTGATCTCGCCAGTGATCGGGTTAGAGGCAGCGGCCTTGATCGGCGTCCTCGGCGTCTTCATCGCCGTTCGCTGGTCCTCGATGCTGGTCGCCAGCGTCGGCATGCTGGGCGCGCTGGCGGCGCCGATGCTGGTGGGCACGTCGAACGACGGCGGCTCCATCGCCTTTGTTGCCCTGGCTCTCGCCGCGAGCGTCGGCGTCCTCCTCTGGCAGCGCTGGAACTGGCTGGCGCTGGGCGCCTTCGCCGTTTCCGCGCCGCAGCTGATTCTCTGGACCGCGGAAAGCCGTTACATCGGCCTCTTCGGGGGTTCGGGAGAAGGAGGCGAACCCGTGCTCCTGGTACTCGCCGTCCTCGCCGGGTTCTGGGTCCTCTACGCCACCGCCGCCTTCGGCTACGAGCTGCGCAGCCGCGGCGAAGAGAAGCTCCCGGTTTCCTCCTGGCTGTTGCTCCTCGGCAGCAGCATTCTCGTCGTTGGCCTCGGCTGCATCGTCATCAGTGACGACTCCACTTCGTCCCTCGCCCTCAACGGCTGGATCTTCGGCTTTGCCGCCGCCCACCTCCTGCTCGGCGGCGTCGCGATCCGCACCGGCGTCCACCGCCGAAATCGGTTCGCTGCTGGTCGGCGGTGGGATCGGCCTCGCGAGCTTCGGCGCCGCCAACGCCCTCGACGGCCCCAGTTTGGTGGCTGCCTGGTCGGCCGCATCTGCGGCGCTCGCCTTCCTAGCGACGCGGGTGGACCGCACGCGGGTGCCGGCGCTGTCGGACGCGGAGCGGCTCTGGATCGGGGCGCTCTGCTTCCTCGGTCTCGGGATCGCCCACATGCTGGTCGTCGAGGCGCCCCCGATCGCAATCGCCGAAGGGGTCGAAGACCTTGGTAGCGCCCTTGTCGCGATCGCCTGCTGCGCGGGCGCCGCGTTCGCCTGCTGGTTCTACGGCCGCGAGATCGAGCCGAAGACGGCAACTGTGGTCGGCTACCTCAGCGCCGCCGGTTTCGTCTACCTCGGCTCGGTCGCGATCATCGACGTGATCGGCGACAACGCCAGCGGCGAAGCCCGCGAGATCGGCCAGTCCTGGCTTTCCGCCTTCTGGACGGCGACGGGCCTCGGCGCGGTCGTCTGGGGCATGGTCCGGCGCTCGCCGCAGGCCCGCCTCGGCGGCCTCGCCCTGCTGGCGGTCGCGATCGTCAAGGTCTGGACCTACGACCTCTCTGAGCTCGAAGAGCTGGCCCGGGCCCTCTCCTTCGTCATCCTCGGTCTCCTGTTGCTGGCCGGCGCCTTCGCCTACCAGCGGTTCAAGCCGGAGGAGGAAGAGGAGTCGGTCGAAGAGGTGGAGGAGGGGGAGCCGCAGCTCTTCCTCTAGCCGATCAGCGGGAGCCGCGGGCATCTGTATAGCCTGCGGTTCCCGCGGCCGCGCCGCACCACAAAGCCGAAAAAGAGAGGGATCACTCTTCATGTTCGTATCGAAGGCCGCCGTCGTCGGCGGCGGCACCATGGGCGGCGAGATTGCGCAGGCGATCGCCGCCTCCGACATCCCCGTCGTCGTCAAGGACATCGACCAGAAGTTCGTCGATGCGGCGCTCGAGAAAGCCCGCGGCGTCACCGAGGGGCAGCTGGCCCGGCTGGTCAAGAAGGAGAAGCTGACCCAGGAGCAGGCCGACGCGCGGCTGGCCGAGGTGATGGGCAACATCACCGGCGCCACCACCTACGAGGAGTTCGGCGACGTCGACTTCGTGATCGAGGCGGTGCCGGAGAAGATGGAGATCAAGCAGGCCGTCTTCCGCGAGATCGACGCGGCGACGCCGGGGCACGCGATCCTCACCTCCAATACCTCCTCGCTCTCGATCACCGAGATCGGCGAGGCGACGCTGCGGCCCGACAAGGTCGTCGGCTTCCACTTCTTCTACCCGGCCTCGATCATGCCGCTGGTCGAGGTGATCGTCGGCGAGGACTCCTCGCAGGAGACCGCCACCGCCGCCTACAACTTCGCCCAGGCGATCAAGAAGCAGCCGATCGTCTGCGGCGAGGTCCCCGGCTTCGTCGTCAACCGGATCCTGATGGCGACGATGGGGGAGATCTGGCGCGCCCAGGAGGAGCAGGGGCTGTCGCTGAAGGCGATCGACGAGGCGATCGCCGGCGCCCAGCTGGCGCCGATGGGCCCGTTCTTCCTCACCGACCTGCTCGGGCTCGACACCGTCTTCCACGTCGCCGAGCACCTGCATGAGTCCTACGGCGAGAGCTTCTACGTCCACGAGGGCCTGCGCGGGCTCGTCTCCGAAGGCAAGCTCGGCGCCAAGACCGGCGGCGAGGGCTTCTTCAAGGACGGCGAGCAGAACGTTCCTGGCGACGCGGAGCCGAACGCCGAGGAGCTGGTGGCGATGTTCTCCAGCCGCGCCTTGATCGAGGCCTGCCTGCTGGTCGAGGAGGGGGTCTGCTCGGTCCGCGACATCGACCTCGGGATGATGGCCGGGGCCGGGCTCGATCCGCGCAAAGGCCTGTTGCCGCCGTTCTGGAAAGCCGACGTCACCGGCCTCGACCAGGTGCTGGAGACGATGGAGGGGCTGGAGGAGAAGTACGGCGAGCGCTTCGCGCCGCCGGTGACCCTGAAGCGGCTGGTCGCCCAGGGCCGCTACGGCCTCGGCACGGGCCAGGGCTTCTACCCCTACCCACAGGCCGACGAGGGCGAGCAGACCGAGACGGTGAAGCTGGAGACCCGCGACGGCGTCGCGATCGCCTGGCTCGCCAACCTGCCGATGAACTCGCTCTCGCCGCAGGTGATCGCCGACCTGGAGACGGTCTGGAACCGGATCAAGGAGGGCGGCGAGGTCGGGGCGATGGTGGTTGCCTCCTCGGTCCCGGTCGTCTTCTCGGCCGGCGCCGACATCAAGGCCTTCACCACGCTGGACGAGGCCAGCGGGGCGGACCTGATCCACCGCGCCCACGCGCTCTTCCGCGACTTCGGCACGGCGCGGGTCGCGACGATCGCCGCGGTCAACTCGATTGCCTTCGGCGGCGGCTGCGAGCTGGCGATGGCCTGCGACGTGCGGATCGCCGCCGAGGCCGCCGTCTTCGGCCAGCCCGAGGTGAAGCTGGGGATCATCCCCGGCTTCGGCGGCACCCAACGACTGGCCCGACTAGTCGGGCCCAGCAAGGCATTGGAGATGAACCTGGTCGGCGAAGCGATCCTCTCCGAGGAGGCGCTGGAGCTGGGCCTCGTCAACCGCGTCGTCCCCGACCACGAGCTGTTCGAGACGGCGCTGATGTGGGGCCGCAAGCTGGCGGCGCAGGCGCCGGTCGCGGTCGAGCAGATCAAGACCGTCTCCCACCAGGGAGACATCGACGCCGGGATCGAGGCCGAGAAGCAGGGCTTCGCCACCGCCTTCACCAGCGAGGACGCCAAAGAGGGCATTTCCGCCTTCCTCGGCAAGCGCAGCCCGAAGTGGAGCGGCAGGTAAAGACGCCGCAGGTGGAGCGACTGGCCGAGCTGCTCGGCCAGTCGCGCTCTGCCGTCGCCCTCACCGGCGCCGGCGTCTCAGTCCCCTCGGGGATCCCGGACTTCCGCACCCCGGAGACGGGGCTGTGGGCGAAGGTGGATCCGATGGAGGTCGCCCACATCAGCGTCTTCCAGCGCGAGCCGGAGCGCTTCTGGTCCTACTACCGGCCCCGCTTCCAGTCGCTGGGCGACAAGGAGCCGAACCGGGCGCACGAGGCGCTGGCGGAGCTGGAGCGCTGGGGGCTGATCGAGGGCGTGATCACCCAGAACGTCGACCGCCTGCACCGGGCGGCGGGGTCGGAGAACGTGATCGAGGTCCACGGCTCGATCGAGACCTCCTCCTGTCTTGCTTGCGGAAGGGAGTTCTTTCTCACTGAGGTCGAAGACCTGTTCGACGAAAGCGGTGTTGCTCGCTGTTCTTCATGTCAAGGTCCCGTCAAACCCGACGTCGTCCTCTTCGGCGAGATGCTGCCGGTCGCGGCGATCGAGCGGGCGACTGAGCTGGCCGAAGCGGCGGACCTGATGCTCTGCGTCGGCTCCTCGCTGGCGGTGCACCCGGTGGCGGGTCTGCCGCAGCTGACCCTTGAACATGGTGGGCGGCTGGCGATCGTGACCAAGGGCGAGACGCCCTACGACGGCGCCGCCGAGCTGAAGCTCGAGGGCGAGGTCGACGAGGAGCTCGCCGCGCTGGTGGCGGCGCTCGGCTGATGGCGGCCCTGCCCGACGCCGTCGTCTTCGACAACGACGGCCTCCTGCTCGACACGGAGTCGGTCTGGACCCGGGCCGAGGAAGACCTCTTCGAGCGCCGCGGGCTCGAGTTCACTTCCGCCGACAAGCTGGAGCTGGTCGGCACCTCGGCGGAAATCGCCGGTGGCATCCTCGAGCGCCGGCTCGGCGAGTCGGGGCGGGCGGCGGAGCTGCTGGAGGAGCTGAACGCGCTCGTCGTCGCCGAGCTCGAGCACGGGGTGGAGGCGATGGTCGGCGCCCGCGAGCTGCTCGAGCGCCTGCGCGAGCAGGGCGTCCCGATCGGCCTCGTCTCCAACTCGCCGCTGCGCTTCGTCAGGCGCTCGATCGAGATCGTCGGCTTCGAGGGTCATTTCGACGTCGTCCTCAGCGCCCACGAAGTGGCGGCGCCGAAGCCGGCGCCTGACCCCTATTTGGAGGCGTGCCGGCGATTGGGGGTGGAGCCGGGCCCCGCCGTCGTGGCCCTGGAGGACTCGCCGACCGGGGTCGCGGCTGCGCGGGCGGCTGGGCTGACCGTGATCGGCGTGCCTTCGGTCGAGGGGGTCGAGCTGGAGGAGGCGCACCACCTCGCCGAGACGCTGCTCGACGAGATTGTCTCCCAGCAGCTTAAAATCTAAGGCTCAACCTTAGCTTTAGCCCCGAAGGACTCGGCGTCGGCGGAGCACCCGCTCGCTCAGCTTCAGCAGCTCCTCCACCTGGGCGCGCCGCTCCGACGTCAACGCACCGTGTAGAGCCTCGTTTGCCGTCTCGCCTGCCTCCCTCCGGCGTGCTTCCAGCGTCGCCATATCCTCCTCGTGCCCCGGGTCCGTCAGTGCCCCCTTCAGCTCGACCAGCAGCGCCTCCAACCCGACGCGCAGCTGCAGGGCCGCCTCGCGGGTGCGGCCGGCGTCAAGGTCGGCGCGGGCGCGGAGGAGGAGCGTCTCGCAGGCGCCGGCATGCTCGCGACCGCCGAGGATCGCCGCCACCCGTTCCTGCGGGCGCAGCTCTTCCTCGCGGCGGCGCCGGCGCGAGGAGCGGGGGGCGACGTCGACCTGGCGGGCGTCGCGAAAGCGGCTGGCGGCTGCCTCCTCGCCGCTGCCGAAGCCGATCAGGATCCGCTCCGCGCCCTCGGCGGAGAGCTCGGAGCGGGAGGAAGGGTTGGCGCTGGCGAGCGCCTGCGCGTGCAGAGCGCGGTTGAGCAGCTCGAGCGCTTCGTCGACCAGGACCTCAACCGTGTCCTCGGCCTCCACCGCTTCGTCTAGCCAGCGCGCCGCCTCCCCCTCGTCCTCGAAGCGGGCGAAGGCGCGGATCGCCGTCACCCGCGTCAGCGTCAGCGGTGCCGCCTCCTCTTCGGGCTTGCGCGGCCTGCGGCGTCTGCGTCCCGCTGCCGGCGCGCCAACCTGCTGCAGGACGAGGACGCTCTCCGAGGCCTCCGGGTCGAGCCCGCGCACCAGGTAGCGACCGTCGGCCAGGGGCAGCGGTCCGGCGAAGTCGAGTTGGACGAACCCGAACAGGATCAGTCGCCGCCGGCCGAGAGGCCGCCGTTGGTGCGATCGGGAACCGCGTACTTCGAGGGATGGACCGGCACCTCGGGGTTTTCGATTTCGCCGAGGCGGGTGATCAGGCGGTTCCACTGGTCCGGTTTCAGCAGCGCCGCGAACCGGGCTTCCATCGACCCGGCGGTCGGCTGGTAGCCGACGTGGACGTGGTCGTAGTGGTCGGCCATCGCGAAGCTGGTTTCGCCCGGCAGGTCCTCGAGCGAGATCACCTGGTGCGGGTGCATCGTCCCCTGCAGGCGCAGGACTTCGTGGATCAGTTCATCGGTCGGCGTGCCGGGACCCTGGTGGCCGGTGACCGGGATGCCGTTGATGATCGCGATGTCGACCGCGGTGCCGGTGCTGTGCTCGGAGACGTTGCCGGAGGTGGTGAGGAAGCCGTGGCCGCACTGCAGCGAGGTGATCGTCAGCTGGTAGCCCTGGGTGCTCAGGTACTCGAGCATCGCCAGGATGCGGCGATCGATGCGGCCGCCGGCGATGTCTTCGCGACCGCATTCGTAGATCTCGAGGTCTTCATCGGCAAGGACCCGCTTGACCAGAGCCTCCTTCGAGAGCAGCAGGACCCCGGCCCCGCTCAGTTTCGCGAACGGGCTCTTGCCCTTGGCGCGGTAGATCGCGGTCGCCTCGAGCAGCTTCCAGCCGTCGAGGATCGGCTTCGGGTCGATCCGCGGCGCCCCTTTGCCGGCCGGGCGGATCGAGAAGTTGATGTGGGAGTCGACCCCTTCCTCGCCGGTGGCGACGCGGGCGAGGACGGTGCCGGCGATTACCTTCGAGCCTACCTTGAGCGAGCCCTTGCCGCTGGCGGCGATCGCCGCTTCGACCGCGTCGCTGGCGGTGTCGGCGCCGTTGCCGGTGCGCTCGGGGTAGGCGCGCAGCCGCGGCCGCAGGTTCTGGCTTTCGACCGGGACCCGCTTCTCCTGGCCGGTCGGCATCACCACGAGGCGGCGGTCGCGGACGAGGTTGCCGAGCTCGGCATAGGTGTAGCGGTTGCCGTAGGTGTCTTCGAGGACGACGAAGTTGCCGAGCCGCTCGGAGTGACCGAGCTTGCGGATGATCCCGTCGTTGACGGCGACCACCGGTGCGCCCTGCTCGCTGAAGATGTTGATCCCGCGCGGGGTGGGGGAGGAGGAGATGACTTCGGCGGCGTTGCCGTAGTCGGGGCTCTCACCCCTCTTGAGGGCGGCGCGGGCGGCGACGTCGTCGGCGTAGCGGGCGTCGGCGGCGATCGGGAAGTGGGCGCCCTCGGTGAGGCCGGTCAGCGAGCCGACCAGGTCGGAGGGGAGACGGCCGTAGGCGCGGGCGTAGAGGAGGACCTCCTGCACGTACCAGTCGGCGTGGTTGTAGGCGAAGATCGCCTGGTAGAGGTCGTCGTTGCCACCAGCCAGCTTCAGGTAGTGGGCGGCGGCACAGATCGCGTCGACGGGGTTGTAGGGGTCTTTCTTGCCGTCGCCGTTGGCGTCGAGGCCAAAGGCTTCCCAGCTCGAGGGCAAGAACTGCATCCAGCCGACGGCGCCGGCGCTGGAGACGTTGGTGTTGGTGCCGAAGGCGGTCTCGATTTTGTTGATCGAGGCGAGCACCTCCCAGGGGATCCCGTATTCGGTGCCGCAGGCCTGGTAGATCGGCAGCAGGAATGGCGGGATTTCGAAGCTGTCGATGACGAAGTTGGGGACGCCGATCGGGGCGGGCCCGAAGGGGGCGATAGTCGTCGTCGGGTTAGCGGTGGTGGGGGTGCCGCCGGCCGAGTACGGGGAGCCGCCGTCGGAGCCCTCCGGGGCCGGCTGGTCGCCGCCGCCGTTGGCGCTCGGGGCGGTGACCGCACCGTTGCGGTTGCCGCCGCTGGGGTTGTCGAGCCCTTCGTTGGGGGTGACGCCATTGCCGCCTGGGCCATTGCCGCCGATGCTCGACCCTTGCTTGACCCCACCCTTCTTGCCTGGGCTCGGGGCGGGTGCTTCGGGAGCGGGGACGGGCTCGGATTCGGTCGCCCCTTCTTCGCTCGGCACCGGGGTGCTCGGCGCCTCATCGGTGTCGGCCGGGGTTTCGCAGTCCGGATCCGCTTCGTCGACGAGGCCGTCACCGTCGTCGTCGATGCCGTTGGCGCAGGCGGGCGCCGAGAGGGAGGGCACGGTCGTGGTGGTCGTCGGGTCGACCGAAGTGCTTTCCGAGAGCGGCTCTCCGGCCAGGGCCGAGCCCACGGCGGTCACCAGCAGGAAGCTGGCGAAAGCGAGGATTAGTGCGAACTTGGTTCTCATCCCGGTCTGACCCTGCCCACGCTCGGATACCCCTCCCTGGGCAGTCGTTGGAAGCTACCCAGTAGTACGTGCGTCCGCAACGCGCGGAGCGCCTCCCAACATGGCCTTAATCATCGTCTGAAACATCGCTGAGACGGAAGAGTTTCAGTCGAGCCGGATGCGCTCGTTAAGCTGCCGTGACTTTGAGCTACGAGGATTACGAGCAGGACGGGCTGCGGGCGCGGGCCGAGCAGGCGCTCGGAGAGCTGGCGCAGGCCCTGATCGAGAACCCGACCTTGCACGACGCGGTGACGGCTGCGCTCGGGGCTCGCGAGAAGGCCTTGGAGGCCCAGCAGGCGGCGATGAGCGCGCTCAACCTGCCCTCGGCGACCGACGTCGAACGGCTGGAGCGGCGCCTGCGCTCGTTCTCCCAGCGTCTCGAGGATGTCGAGGAGGCGATCGACGACCTCAGCCGCGAACTGGGGGCGCTGCGGCGCGAAAAAGCGAAAAAAGAGCCGAAGAAGGCGAAAGCTAACCCTCAACCTTAGGGTGAGAGTAGGTCAGCGGCGGCGGATCCAGCACGTTTCGCAACTTCTTCGAGGTTCTCGTCTCGCAGCTGTCCCGCGTCACTCATCTCGGTGACAATGAGGAGAGCGGCGAGAGCTACTTGGCGCTCGGCGGCGGTGACGAGGAGGGTGGCGGTTTGCATGTCGGCGGCGTCGGTGAGCACCGACGGAAGGTCGCGCTCCGGTCGGTAAAGAGTGTCGAGGCTGACCACGGCGGCCACCTCCGCCTCGGGAAGCCGCGCCTGCAGTCCCTCCGTCAACCCGGGATCGGGCTGGGGCGTTTTTCCCTCCTCATGGGACGCAAAAGCGCCCCGTGCCTCCCCGACCACGACGAGATCGCCGAGTTCGAGGTCGCCTAACGAGGCACAGGTGCCGATGCGGATCGCCCGGCGCACGCCCAGCTCGGCGAGGTCGGCGAGGACGACCGAGGCGCTGGGCCCACCCATGCCCGTCGACTGAATCGTCAGCTCATGGCCTGCCGGGGTCACTCCCGTGTAGCCCCAGAGCCCGCGGGCGTGGTTGCTCATCTTCGGCTGCTCCAGCAGCTCCTGGGCCAGCATCAGCGCCCGGCCGGGGTCGCCGACGAGGATCGCCTCGGCGGCGATCGGGGCGGTCGGTCTCAGACGGGCCGGCATCCGGTTCCCGACCCTAGCCGCCCAGGCACGGCGCCGACATCGGGGAGAAACGGGGGCCGCCGAATTTGCTCCAGCCGTCCAAAGACCCGCTTCAGGCCCGTCCATAGCTTGGAAGCCGGTTAATCCAAACGCGACCGGAGGGGCAGTGAACTCCGCCGGGCAAGGAGGAATGGAATGAAACAGAGGTTGATGATCGCCGCTCCGGCGGCAGCGATCGCCTCGCTGGTGCTGCCGGGCATGGCCCTGGGTGCGCAGACGCCGATTCTGGAAACCCCAGAGGCCAGCATCAACGCGATGTGGGTGATCGTCGCCGCCTGTCTGGTGATGTTCATGCAGGCAGGGTTCCTGCTCTTGGAGGTCGGCTTCTCCCGCGCCAAGAACGCGGGCGCCGGCGTGGCGAAGGTGCTGGTGAACTTCTCGATCGCCTCGCTCTGTTACTGGGCGGTGGGCTTCGCGCTGGCGTTCGGCGGGCTCGGTGAGATCGCCGGCACGCACGGGTTCTTCCTCGACGTCGGCTCCTCGATCGAAGAAGCCGGCTCGAGCATCCCCTTCGTCGAAACGTATTCGATCAGCCCGGCCGCGTTCATGTTCTTCCAGTTCGTCTTCTGCGCCGTCTCGCTGGCGATCGTCTGGGGCGCGACCCTGGAGCGGATCAAGTTCAGCGCCTACATCATCTACGCGATCATCTTCAGCGCCGTCCTGTACCCGATCCTCAGTCACTGGATCTTCGGCGGCGGCTGGCTGCAGGTGAACGTCGGGATGCAGGACTTCGCCGGCTCGACGGTGGTCCACCTGATCGGCGCGACCGGCGCCTTCGCTGCGCTGCTGCTGCTCGGCCCGCGGATCGGCAAGTACACGAAAGACGGCAAGCCGCGGGCGATCCCCGGGCACTCGATGCCGCTGGTCGGCCTCGGCGTGCTGATCCTCTGGCTCGGCTGGTTCGGCTTCAACCCCGGCTCGACCCTCGGCGCGGTCGGCGGCCGCTTCGCCGAAGTCGTCGTCGTCACCAACCTGGCGGCAGCCGCCGGCGTCGTCGCCGCGGTCGCGGTCATGTACCTGAAGACGAAGACGATCGACATCGGCATGGCCGGCAACGGCGCGATCGCCGGTCTCGTCGCGATCACCGCCCCCTCGGGCTACGTCGAGTACTGGGCCGCTCCGTTCATCGGCGCCGTTGCCGGCGTGATCGTCGTCGTCGGCGTCCTCGCGATCGAGAAGGTCATCGACGACCCGGTCGGCGCCCTCTCGGCCCACGGCCTCGCCGGCATCTGGGGAACCCTCTCCTGCGGCATCTTCACCTCGCCGCGGCTGGCGGAACTGAACGAAGTCGGCGATCCGGGCCTCTGGTACAGCGGCTCCTTCCACCAGCTCGGCGCCCAGGCGCTCGGGGTGGCGGTCGCCTTCGCCTGCGTGTTCGTCGCCTCTTACGCGATCTTCTTCCTGATCAAGAAGACGATCGGGCTGCGGGTGACGGCCGAGGAGGAGGACGCCGGCCTCGACATCTCCGAGCACGGGATGTACGGGTACCCGGAGCAGTTCATCCCCCAGCCGGAGTACTCGACCGGTGCGGTGTACGGCAACAAGCCGAAAGCCGCGCCGGCCTCCTCGCCGGCGACCGTTACCCCGATGACCAGCGAGTCCTAGGAGGCTTGAGCGCATGAAGAAGATAGAGGCGTACATCCGCCACGAGGCGTTCGAGCCGATCCGGACCGAGCTGCTCGACAAGGGATTCCCGTCCCTGTCGATCATCGAGGCCAAGGGCTCCGGCCGCCAGAAGGGCATCGTCGAGCGGTACCGCGGCTCGACCCTCACCGTCAACGTCCGGCCGAAGATCAAGCTGGAGGTCGTGGTCGAGGACAAAGACAAAGACATCGTCGTCGAGGCGATCCTCAGGCACGCCCGCACGGGCGAGGTCGGCGACGGCAAGATCTTCGTGCTGCCGGTGGAGGAGGCGATTCGCATCCGCACCGGGGAGGACGGCCAGTCCGTGCTCCAACTGCACGAGGAGTCGGAGATCCCCACCTAAAGCGCGCCTACGCGCATCCGACTACCCCCAAAACAAGAGCCAGCGGGGCGGCCTCCGGGCCGCCCCGTCTGTTTTCTGTGGCGGAGGAGCGGGCGGGGGCGCCCCTGCTGGGAGCACCTCCGCCGAGTGTGTCGTCGGCGGCTGGCCGTGAACGTCCCTGGCTCGGCTCCATGCTGAGTACCCAGCAGGGGCACCCCGCCCGCTCTTCAACACGCACTTACGGGACGGCTCAAGGTGGACAGCTTTAAGAGAGATGTCGCCCTTGGGCGTCTGCCGGAGCTCGATTGCTGGGTGTGCCGGGTGGGGGTCTCTGGGTACTCAGCATGGAGCCGGGCAACCGACTCTTGAGGCGTCAGCAGCTGCGGCTTCTCCCGGCGGAGGTGCTCCCAGGGACCCCCACCCGGCACGCCCTCCCCCCACAACCCCGGCTAGCCTCGCCCCATGGCCGATCAGCGGATTTCGCTCAGAGAGGCGGCGCGGCGGTCCGGGGTGCCTGTCTCCACGCTGAAACGGTGGGCTGAAGAGAAGATCGTTCCCGTCCGCAAAGGGCGCTGGACCGTGGCGGCCGCGGCGCAGGCGCGGGTGGTGGCGCGGATGCGCGAGCGCGGGTACTCGCTGGAGGACCTGAAGAGCGCCGGCCAGGAGGGGCGGCTCGCCTTCGGCTTCACCGAAGAGCTGTTCTCGGGCTCAGAGGAGGCGATCACGGTCGAGCAGGCGGCGGCGGAGACGGGGCTGGAGCCGGAGCTGGTCGAGCGGATCCTCGTCATCCTCGGCACGCCGAGGGGCCAGCGCGAGTTGAGCCAGGAGGATCTGGCGGCACTGCGGCACTGCGCCCGCGTCCTCGCCGCCGGCTTCCCGCTCGTCGCCTTCCTGCAGCTGGTCCGCGTCTACGCGCAGTCGATGCGGCGGATCGCCGACGCCGAGGTCCGGCTCTTCCACCTCTACGTGCACGAGCCGCTGATCCGCGACGCGGTGCCGGAGCTGGAAATGGCCGAGGAGATGGGCGAGCTCGCCGCCGACATCCTGCCGCTGGCGGCGCCGCTGACCGAGTACCTGCACGAGCGCTACCTGCGCTTCTTCGTCGAACAGGACGTGGTCGGCCACATGGAGGCCGACGCGGGGATGGACACGGCCGAAATCGAGCTCGGGCACGTCCACGTCGCCCTCTGCTTCATCGACCTCACCGGCTTCACCCGCTACACCGAGGAGGAAGGGGACATCGAGGCGCTCGACGTCGTCGAGAACTTCGTCGCCGGCGTCGAAGCGACGCTGCCGCGGGAGGCGACGATCGTGAAGACGATCGGGGACGAGGTGATGGTCGTCTCGCCCGACGCCGCCTCGCTGACCCAGTGGGCGGTCGACTTCCTCTCCCGCTTCCCGCAGCGGCCGCAGCCGCGGGTCGGGATCCACTACGGCGATGCCGTCTACCGCGACGGCGACTACTTCGGCAGTCAGGTCAACCTCGTCCACCGCGTCGTCAACCGGGCGCTGGCAGGCGAGGTGCTGGTCACCGACGCCGTCTGCACTGCGATCGCCGGCAGCCAGAGTCTCGAGCTGGAGGAGATCGGCAAGGTCAGCCTCAAGGGTTTCCCGAACCCGACCGAGCTCTTCGTCGTGCGGGCGAGATGAGCGGCGACGAGCTGCTGGAGCGGGTCGAAGCGGGTGGGCTCCTCGCCGGGCCCGGGCCGCTGCTGGTGATGCTCTCGGGCGGGCGGGACTCGGTCTGCATGCTCGACCTCGCGGTGCGGGCGCGGGGGGCGGAGGCGGTGCGGGGGCTGCACGTCAACTACGGGCTGCGGGAGGAGGCCGATGAGGACGAACGTCACTGCGAGGAGTTGTGCGGGCGGCTTGGCGTCCCGCTGAATGTGGAGCGGCCGCGGCGCAGCGACCGCACCGGCAACCTCCAGGCCTGGGCGCGGGACGAGCGCTACGCGGCGGCGTCGCGGCAGGCGGAGGAGGGCGGCGCGACGATCGTCACCGGTCATACCGCCGACGACCAGGTCGAGACGATCCTCTACCGGCTCGCCTCCTCGCCAAGTCGCCGGGCGCTGCTGGGGATGCGCCCGCGCGACGGCCGCCTCGCCCGCCCGCTGCTGACAACGAGCCGCGCGGAGATCACCGCCTACTGCGAAGAGCGGGGCCTGGCCTGGCGCGATGACGCCAGCAACGAGGAGGCCGATTACAAGCGCAACCTCCTCCGCCGCGAGCTGGTCCCGGCGCTGGAGCGGATCCACCCGGCCGCGAAGGAGAACGTGCTGCGGACGGCGGCGCTGCTGCGCGAGGAGGCGGAGCTGCTCGACTTGCTCGTCGACATCGAGCTGGAGGCGGGGGACGGCACGATCTCCCACCGCCGCTTCGCCGAGCTGCACCCGGCCTTGCGCCGCCTCGTCCTCCAGCGCCTCGCCGACCAGGCCGCCGCCCGCCCCGTCGCCGGCGCCGCCCGCTTCGCCGACCAGGTCGCCGGCCTCACCCGCGGCGGCTCGACCCTCGACCTCGGCTCCGGCGTCCGCGCCGTCCTCGAGGACGGCGTCCTTCGAGCCGAACAAGGGTGACGGGACGAAAGTACCCCTATATGGAGTGAAATCGTCCCGTCGGCGAGGTGAGGCGCATGTATTTAGACTGCGCGCCGTGTCGGACCCCGCGATCGGCGAGACCCTCGTCGCCAGAGAGGACCTGCAGCGCCGCATCGCGGAGCTGGGGGAGGAGATCAGCCGCGACTACGCCGGGCGGGAGCTGATCATGGTCGGAGTCCTCAAGGGCGCCGTCCTCTTCCTCGCCGACCTGATGCGCAACATCGAGGTTCCCTGCGAGATCGACTTCATGGCGGTCTCCAGCTACGGCTCGCAGACCGACTCCTCCGGCGTCGTCCGCATCCTCAAGGACCTCGACGCGCCGATCGAAGACCGCGACGTCCTCATCGTCGAGGACATCATCGACTCCGGCCTCACCCTGCAGTACCTGATGCGCAACCTCAACGCCCGCCGACCGGCCTCGCTGCAGGCCTGCGCGCTGCTGACCAAGCCGGAGCGGCTGCGGGTCGACCTCTCGCCGAAATACGTGGGCTTCGAGATCCCCAACCGCTTTGCGATCGGCTACGGGCTCGACCACGCGCAGAAGTACCGAAACCTGGATTTCGTCGCCGCGCTTTCCGAGTAGCCCGCAAATTCCGCCCTGGTACGCTGATTCTCACTCTTGAGGCGGTTTTTCAAAAGCGCGGCTTTTCCGATCCTGCTGGTCGTGATCCTGGCGTTCATCGCCTCGAAAGTGATCACTGGCGGTGACGGCACCGAGGCGCCGCCGTACAACGAACTCGTCAAGCCGGAAACCGGCCTGATCGCCAAGGACCAGATCGAAGAGGTCTCGGTCAACACCAAGGACAACACGCTCGACGTCAAGCGGACCAACGGCGAAAGCTTCTCGACCGGTTACCCGCCGAACACCGAGCAGTCGCTGCTCGATCAGCTCGAGAAAGCGAACGTCGAAACCAAGGTCCACGGCTCCGGCAGCTCCAGCCTGCTCTCGCTGCTGACCCTGATCCTGCCCTTCGTCCTTTTCTTCGGCTTCTGGATCTTCCTGATGAACCAGATGCAGGGCGGCGGCAGCCGGGTGATGAACTTCGGCAAATCGAAAGCGAAGCGGATGTCGGTCGACGCGCCGAAAATCACCTTCCGCGACGTCGCCGGGGTCGACGAGGCCGTCCAGGAGCTCGAGGAGATCAAGGAATTCCTCGAGAACCCGAAGAAGTTCCAGGCGCTCGGCGCGCGGATCCCCAAGGGCGTCCTCCTATACGGACCGCCCGGCACCGGCAAGACGCTCCTCGCCCGCGCCGTCGCCGGCGAGGCGGGCGTTCCCTTCTTCTCGATCTCCGGTTCGGACTTCGTGGAGATGTTCGTCGGCGTCGGCGCCAGCCGCGTCCGCGACCTCTTCGAGCAGGCGAAGCAGAACTCGCCCTGCATCATCTTCATGGACGAGATCGACGCCGTCGGCCGCCACCGCGGCGCCGGCATGGGCGGCGGTCACGACGAGCGCGAGCAGACCCTGAACCAGCTGCTGGTCGAGATGGACGGCTTCGAGATGAAGGACAACATCATCTTGATCGCGGCGACCAACCGCCCCGACATCCTCGACCCGGCGCTGCTGCGGCCCGGCCGCTTCGACCGCCAGGTCGTCGTCGACCGCCCCGACCGCAAGGGCCGTAAGAAGATCCTCGAGGTTCACACCCGCGGCAAGCCGCTGGGCCGCGAGATCGACCTCGACACGCTCGCCGGTCAGACCCCCGGCTTCACCGGCGCCGACCTCGCCAACCTGATCAACGAGGCGGCTCTGCTGACCGCCCGCTCGGGCAGCCGCGAGATCACGATGAAGGAGCTCGAGGAGGGGATCATGCGGGTGATCGCCGGCCCCGAGAAGAAGACCCGGGTGATGAGCGAGAAAGAGCGGCTCGTCACCGCCTACCACGAGGTCGGCCACGCGATCGTCGGCCAGCTGCTGGAGAACACCGACCCGGTCCACAAGATCTCGATCATCAGCCGCGGCCAGGCCCTCGGCTACACGATCAGCCTCCCGACCGAGGACAAGTTCCTGACCACGCGCGCCGAGCTGACCGACACGATGGCGATGACCCTGGGCGGCCGTGCCGCCGAGGAGATCGTCTTCGGCGAGATCACCACGGGGGCGTCCAACGACCTCGAAAAGGTGACCGAGACGGCGAAGCAGATGGTGATGCGGTTCGGGATGTCCGAGCGCCTCGGCCCCCGCGTCTTCGGCCACGACCGCGGTCAGCCTTTCCTCGGCCGAGAGTTCAGCTCCGAGCCCGACTACTCCGACGAGATTGCCCGCGAGATCGACGACGAGATCCGTCGCATCGTCGAGAGCGCCCACCAGACCGCGAAGAGCCTGCTGAACGAGCGCCGTGACGACCTCGAGCGGGTCTCGAAACTGCTGCTGGAGCGGGAGACGATCGATGCCAAGGAGTTCATCGCCCTGCTCGAAGGCAAGTCGGCGGAGGAGGTCTTCGCCGACGACGACGAGCCCCCGGCGGCGCCGGCCGAGCCCGCGCCCGAGCCGGAAAAGGCGGCCCGCGAGGGCAGCCGTCCGATGCCTCGCCCTAAGCCCGGCTTCGCCGGCGGCGACGCTTCCTGAACGGAGTCCTCATGGCGAAACTCATGGGGGTCGTCAACGTGACCCCCGACTCGTTCTCCGATGGCGGTCTCTACCTCGACCCGGAGGCGGCGATCGCCCACGGGCGCGAGCTAGCCGCGGCCGGGGCGGAGATCCTCGACGTCGGCGGCGAATCGACGCGGCCGGGAGCCGAGGCCGTGAGCGCGGAGGAGGAGCTGCGGCGAGTTGTCCCCGTTATCCGGGGACTAAGTGACATCGACTGTGACGTCTCTGTGGACACTTCCAAGGCTCGCGTCGCCGAGGCCGCGCTCGACGCCGGCGCCGCGATCGTCAACGACGTCACCGCCCTGCGCGGCGACCCCGAGATGGCGGGGCTCTGCGCCGAGCGCGGCGCCACCGTCGTCCTCATGCACATGCTCGGCGACCCGCGGACGATGCAGGACGACCCGCGCTACGGCGACGTCGTCGCCGAGGTCAAGGCCTTCCTCGCCCGACGACTCGAAGCGGCGGTCGCCGCGGGCATCGCCGAGGAGCGGGTCTGGCTCGACCCCGGGATCGGCTTCGGCAAGACCGCCGCCGACAACATGGAGCTTTTGCGTCGCCTCGGCGAGCTGCGCGAGCTCGGCCGGCCGCTGGTGATCGGCACCTCGCGCAAGAGCTTCATCGGCAGGGTCGACGGCTCGGACGCCGCCCACCGCCTCGGCGGCACGATCGCCTCCTCGGTCCTCGCCGCTGCCGAGGGCGCCGAGGTCCTGCGCGTCCACGACGTCGCCGAGATGCGCCAGGCGCTGACCGTGGCGACGGCGATCCTCGGGTAGGTTCCAGGGCATGGAGAGCCACGGCAACGGGATCGAGTCGAGCGCCGAAATCGAGCTGCGCGGGCTCTCGATCTACACCCACCACGGCGTCTCCGAAGCCGAGCAGGAGGTGGGACAGCGGCTCGAGTTCGACATCTCCTTCGACCTCCCCGACTGCGACGCGGTCCTCACCGACCGGCTCGAGGACACGGTCGACTACGGGGCGGTTTGTGACATCGTCACCCTCGCCGCCACCGAGCGCAGCTACAAGACCCTGGAGCGCCTGGCGCAGGTGGTGGGGGAGCGGCTGATGGAGCGCTACGGCTGCGAATCGGTCCGCGTCCGCGCCGCGAAGCCGGAGCCGCCGCTGCCGCTGGCGATCCAGGAGGTGGCGGTCGAGGTCACCCAGGAGCGCGCGGTCGAAGAAAACGAAGACGAGGACTAAGCTGTGGCCGCGGAGATGCGGACCGGCTACCTCGGCCTCGGCTCGAACGTCGGCGACCCCGCCGCCCACCTGCGAGCAGCGGTCGAGCTGCTGGAGGCCGAGGGGATCGAGGTCGACGCCGTCTCCTCCACCTACGTGACCGAGCCGGTCGGCGAGGTCCTCGACCAGCCCGACTTCCTCAACGCCGCCGTCCGCATCCGCACCGATCTCGAACCCGAAGCCCTGCTCGACGCCTGCAAGCGCGTCGAGGTCGAGCGCGGCCGCAGCTTCGACGCCCCCCGTCACAGCCCCCGTCCCCTCGACGTCGACCTGCTCCTCCTCGGCGACCTCGAACTGACGACCGACCGCCTAACCCTGCCCCACCGCGAGGTCACCACCCGCCGCTTCGTCCTCGTCCCCCTGCTGGAGCTGGACACGGAGCTGACGCTGCCGGATGGAACCCGCCTCGCGGCGGCGCTCAGAGCGTTGCCGGACGGCCAGCGAGTGGAGAAGAGCCTTTAGGAGAGCGGATCGGTCCAGCGCAGACCTTCGAAGCGGCCGAAGTCGGTGTCGCTGGAGCAGAGTTCCGCACCGTGTTCGATCGCCAGAGCCGCGAGGTGCGCGTCGCTGGTCAAGTTCCCCGCTACCCCCAGCGGCTGCAGGAGTTCCCGGATCAAGGTGACGTGCCCAGGACCTGGACTGAGAGACAGAACGACGGGTCGTGCAAGCCACTCTTCGACGTATCCGAACGCCTGGGCGCCATCCAGGGGGGTCTCGAAGGCTGCCGGGTTGGTCGAGATGCGCACGAAGCCCAAGAGAACCGCCCAGGCGAAGCCGACCTCCTCGGTCCCCGAGAGGACTTCCTCCAGCCACTCACGTGCTTGAGCGTGGCGCGGCGCCGCTGCGTCGACCGCGTAGAGCAGCAGGTTGACGTCCGGCAGGATCACTTGCGCAGCGAGAGCTTGCGCAGGATCTCGGCGTCCTCTAACTCACCGGCCAAGGCAAGCGCTTGATCGAGATCGACGCTGGGCCGCGCGCGCAGCCGTCGCGGCTTGAGGCGGTAGGGCTCGGTCGCTTCCGACGTGCCTGCTCGAAGCCCTTGCCTGACGCTGCTGTTGAGGACCTCCTTGAAAGAGGTTTTCTGCCGGCGCGCCTCCTCTTTCAGCTTGGCGGCCACATCGTCATCGAGGGTTACCGTCGTCCTCATTGCTGATGCATCTTAGCATCAGGCAACGTGCTGTCATGATGCCTACGAGTTGACTTCCAAAGGGGCCAGCCACTCAGCCGGTAGCACCGGCGGCATCTGGCCGGGGTAGTTCGGGACGAAGCGCCTCGCCAGTTCCCCGGCCGGCCGGTTCTCGATCGCCGGGCGGAGGTCGTCGAGGGTCATCGCCAGGCCGATGCTGGGGGCGATCTGGAAGTCGGCGACGTTGGGACGCTCGCCGCCGAGGACGCCGGCTTCGACCCAGGCGTCGACGCGGTCGAGTAGGGCCGGCAGAGCTGCGAGGGCTTTGCGGGCGCTTTCGTCATCGGCTTCGTTGAAGCGGGCGGAGAGGGCGACGATCGGCGCCGCGGTCTTCACCAGGAGGCCGATCGGCGCGCCCAGGCGGGCGCCCTCGGAGTAGCTGCGCAGGGGGGAGTGGTCCTTCTTCAGTCCCCACCAGAGGATCTGGCGGACCGGGTGCTGCAGCTCTTCGTCGCCGAAGCGCTCGGCCTCTTCGACCGCGGCGCGCTGCTCGGGGTCGGCGGGGAGGAGCGGTGGCTCCGGTCGCAGGCGCTCGAGCTCCCGCGCGACCTGGCGCGAGCCCTGGACCTTGTGTCCCTCGATCTTCAGCGCCGGCACGGTGATGCCGGGGAAGCCGACGGCGCGCAGCACCCCCTTGGAGACGACCGGCAGCAGGTCGGTGCGCTTGTAGGAGATGCCCTTGTGCTCGAGCATCAGCTGCGCGGCGATGCTCGGATGGGAGGCCGGGATGACGTAGAGGCGAGCGTTCATGGGGCGATCCTAAGCGCAAGAAGCCATTCTTGGCTGCCTGGCCAGTTCTCCGCCCGCGATAATCCGCCGATGCTGCTCGCGGTCGACGTCGGCAACACCCAGACCCACCTCGGCGCCTTCGAGGGCGAGGAGCTGACCGAGCATTGGCGCTTCCAGACCCGCTCGGGCGCGACCGGCGACGAGCTGGCGGAGCGGATCGCCGGCCTCTTCTCGCTCTCGGGGATGGCTTTCGGCGACGTCGACGCGGTCTGCGTCTCCTCGGTGGTGCCGCCGCTCGGCAGCCAGTTCGAGGAGCTCTCGCGGCGCTTTCTCGGCGCCGAGTGCCTGACGATCGGGCCCGGGGTGAAGACGGGGATGCCGATTCGGATCGAGAACCCGCTCGAGGTCGGCGCCGACCGGCTCGTCAACGCGATCGCCGCCTACGACCGCATCGGGGGGGCCTGCGTCTCGGTCGACTTCGGCACCGGGATCAACATCGACGTCGTCTCGGCCGAGGGCGAGTACCTCGGCGGCGCGATCGGCCCCGGCCTCGCGCCCTCGCTCAGCGCCCTGATCGAACGCGCCGCCCGGATCACCCGGATGGACCTCGAAGAGCCGAAGGAGGCGATCGGCCGCTCGACCCGCGCCGCGATCAACTCCGGCTTCATCTTCGGCTTCGCGGGTCTGATCGACGGCATCGTCGGGCGGATCGAAGAGGAACTTCCCGACCCGCGGGTGCTCGCCACCGGCGGCTACGCCGCCGCCGTCGTTCCCTTCACCGAGACGATCGACGAGGTCGACGATCTGCTGACCTTGAAGGGACTGCGACTGATCCATGAACGGAACCGATGACAACGGAGTGGCCCGCCCGGCGCTGACCGACCCCTTCGAGATCGGCGGCGTGCCGATCGCCAACCGGGTCCTGCTGGCGCCGCTGGCGGGGATCGGCAACTGGTTCGTTCGTCTCCAGGCCAAACGCCACGGCGCCGGCCTCGCGATCTCGGAGATGGTCTCCAGCTTCGCCCTCCACTACCGCAACGAGCGCACCCTGCGGGAGCTGATGCGGATCCATCCCGACGAGCACCCGGTCTCGATGCAGCTCTTCGGCCACGACCCAGAGGTGATGCGCTCCGGCGCCGAGATCGCCGCCGAGGCCGGCGCCGACCTGATCGACATCAACATGGGCTGCCCGGTGCCGAAGGTGCGGAAGACCGGGGCGGGGGCCCAGCTCCTGCGCGATCCCGAGCTGGCGCTGGCGCTGGCGCGGGGCGCCGCCGAAGGCAGCGGCCTGCCGGTGACGGTGAAGCTGCGCTCCGGGATCGAGGCCGGCGACCGCTCCGGCTTCGAGCTGGCGGTCCGGCTGGCCGAGGAGGCCGGGGTGGCGGCGATCGCCTTCCACCCGCGCGCCGCGACCAAAGGCCACAAGGGCAAGCCCGACTACGCGCTGACCCGCGAACTGGTCGAGCGGGTCGAGGTGCCGGTGATCGTCTCCGGCGGCCTCGCCAGCGCCGAGGCCGCCCGCCGCGCCTACGAAGAGTCCGGCGCCGACGCGGTGATGATCGCCCGCGGCTCCTTCGGCAACCCCTGGGTCTTCGAGGAACTGACCGGACGCCGTTTTTCCCCGCCGAGCCGCGAGGAGATGGTGGCGGAGTGGCTGTGGGTGACCGAGCGCGCCGAGGAGCACCTCGGCGAGGAGCGCGCCGCCCGCTACCTGCGCAAATTCCACCCCTGGTACGTGGAGCGGCTGGAGGCGCCGAAGGAGGTCGCCGACGAGCTTCAGCGCAGCGCCGATCTGGCCCGGGCCCGGGAGTTGATCGGCGGGCTCGCGAGCCCCGTGGCCGCTGCCTGAACAAGGCGTCCACGGCCCTCTTTGGCCGGCCACCCACCCTCGCTATAATCGCGCGCCCCTGCCCGGGTGTGCCGCCGTCCGTTAGGTGCGCATCAGGGCGTTTTTTTAGGTCTGGGAGACCGGACAGGCTCCCTTTTCCAATTCAAAGCGAGGTCCGCTAGTGCGTCAGGCCGTCATCACCCCCGAGGGGCTGGAAAAACTGAAAGAGGAAATCGAGTTCCTCTCGACGACCAAACGGCGCGAGGTCGCGGCCCGGATCAAGGAGGCGCGCGAATTCGGCGACATCTCCGAGAACGCCGAATACGACGACGCCAAGAACGAACAGGCCTTGCTCGAGGCGCGGATCGCGCAGCTGGAGGAGAAACTGCGGCGCGCCCAGGTGATCGACGAGAAGTCGATCAGCACCGACGAAGTCGCATTCGGCTCGATCGTCCACGTCAAAGACCAGAAAACCGGCGACTCGCAGAAATTCCAGATCGTCGGCTCGACCGAGGCGAACCCGCTCGAGCACAAGCTCTCGAACGAGTCGCCGATCGGCAAAGCGCTGATCGGAAAAAAGCGCAACGACATCGTCACGGTCGAGGTTCCGCGGGGCCCGAAGAAAAAACTCAAAATCACCAAGATTGAGAAAGCCAGCTGAGGCTCGTTAGGCTCGCGCCCCGATGAGCGAGCCCGATCAGGAGCAGCAGCAGGACCTCTCGCAGGTCCTCGAGGACCGGCGCGAGAAGCTGGAGCGGATTCGGGCGGCGGGGATCGAGCCGTTTCCGCACGAGTTCTCCGGGCGCGAGGACATCGGCGAGGTGCGGGCGGCGCACCAGGGGCTGCAGGCGGGGGCGGAGACCGACTCGCGCCACCGCGTCGCCGGGCGGATCGTCGCCCGCCGCGGCCACGGCAAGGCCTGCTTCCTCGACCTCCGCGACGGCAGCGGCCAGATCCAGCTGCACGCCCGCAAGGACGTGCTCGGCGACGAGGCCTACGAGCTGCTGGTCGACCTCGACCTCGGCGACATCATCGGCGCCGAGGGGACGGCGATGGCGACCCGCCGCGGCGGCGAGCTCTCGCTGGCGATCGACCACTGGCGCCTGCTGGCCAAGAGCCTGCGGCCGCCGCCGGACAAATTCCACGGTCTCGAGGACACCGAGACGCGCTTCCGCCGCCGCGAGCTCGACCTGATCGCCAACGAGGAGAGCCGTCGCACCTTCCGGGTCCGCGCCCGCACGATCTCCGAGATCCGCCGCCGGCTCGACGAGCAGGGATACGTCGAGGTCGAGACCCCGGTCCTGCAGCCGCTCTACGGCGGAGCCCTGGCGCGGCCGTTCAAGACCCACCACAACGCCCTCGACCGCGACTTCTACCTGCGGATCGCGACGGAGCTCTACCTCAAGCGCCTCGTCGTCGGCGGCATCGATCGCGTCTACGAGCTCGGCAAGGACTTCCGCAACGAGGGTGTCTCCCACAAGCACAACCCCGAGTTCACGATGCTCGAGTGGTACGAGGCCTACGCCGACTACGAGAAGACCGCGCACGACCTCGAGATGCTGGTCGCCGAGGTCGCCGAGCGAGTGCTGGGGACGACGAAGGTCCCGCGTGGCGACACCGAGATCGACTTTGCGCCGCCCTGGCGGCGGATCACCCTGCGCGAGGCGATCCTCGAGCGGGCCGGGATCGACATCGCCGAGCATCCGACCCGCGAGGCGCTGGCGCAGGCGATGGGGACCGAGGCCGACCCGAAGGAGGGGTGGGGCAAGCTGGTCGACGGCCTGCTCTCGCGCGAGGTCGAGCCGGGGCTGATCCAGCCGACCTTCATCCTCGACTACCCGACCGAGCTCTCGCCCTTCGCCAAGGCCCATCGCTCCACCGACGGCGTGGTCGAGCGCTGGGAGGCCTTCGCCGGGGGCGTCGAGATCGCCAACTCCTTCACCGAGCTCAACGACCCCGACGAGCAGCGGCGCCGCTTCGAACAGCAGGCGGCCGAGGTAGCCCGCGGCGACGAGGAGGCCCAACCTTTCGACGAGGCCTTCGTCGAAGCGCTCGAACAGGGGATGCCGCCGACCGGTGGCGTCGGCCTCGGGATCGACCGTCTGGTGATGATGTTCACCGGTGCCCAGACGCTGCGGGAAGTGCTGCTTTTCCCAGCGATGCGCAACTGAGTGCCGACTTCGTGCCTACTTAACGCTGAAAGTTCGCTCTTAGCGTGCTCAAGCGCTCAGAGGCCGGACCTTCGACCCCGGTAGAGTTAAGGGACAGATGAGCCCCTCCCGATAAGGGGAAGAGGGGTTCGGCGGTACAAACCCGGGGTAACCCGGGTTGAAACCAGGAAGAGGTCTTCATTGTTCGAGCGATTCACTGAGAGGGCTCGCCAGGTCGTCGTCCTAGCGCAGGAGGAGGCCCGGACGCTCAAGCACAACTACATCGGCACCGAGCACATCCTGCTCGGTCTCCTCCGCGAGGAGGAGGGCCTTGCCGCCCGCGTCCTCGAGTCGCTCGACATCACGGTGGAAAGGGTTCGCTCGCAGGTGGTCCGCATCGTCGGCTCGGGCGAGGAGGTCACCTCCGGCCAGATCCCGTTCACGCCGCGGGCGAAGAAGGTGCTGGAGCTCGCCCTGCGCGAGGCGCTCTCGCTCGGCCACAACTACATCGGCACCGAGCACATCCTGCTCGGCCTCGTGCGCGAGAACGAGGGCGTCGCCGCTCGCATCCTGCTCGACTTCGACGCCGACTCGGACAAGATCCGCAACGAGGTAATCCGCATGCTCTCCGGCCCCGGTGGCCGTCGCCAGGGCGGCGGCGGTGGTGGTGCCGGCGAGGGCAAAAAGTCTTCGAAACTGCTCGACCAGTTCGGTCGCAACCTCACCCGCCTCGCCGAGGAGGGCAAGCTCGACCCGGTGATCGGCCGCGAAACCGAGATCGAGCGGATCATGCAGATCCTCTCCCGCCGGACCAAGAACAACCCGGTGCTGCTGGGTGAGCCAGGCGTCGGCAAGACCGCCGTCGTCGAGGGCCTCGCGGCGCGGATCAACAGCGGCGAGGTGCCGGAGCTGCTGAAGAACAAGCAGATCTACACCCTCGACCTGGCCGCCCTCGTCGCCGGCTCCAAGTACCGCGGCGAGTTCGAGGAGCGCCTGAAGAAGGTGATGAAAGAGATCACCCAGCGCGGCGACATCATCCTCTTCATCGACGAGCTCCACAACCTGGTCGGCGCTGGCGCCGCCGAGGGCGCGATCGACGCCGCCTCGATCTTGAAGCCGGCCCTGGCCCGCGGCGAGCTGCAGACGATCGGCGCCACCACCCTCGACGAGTACCGCAAGTACCTGGAGCGCGACTCGGCGCTGGAGCGCCGCTTTGCCCAGATCCGGGTCGACCAGCCCTCGCCCGAGGACACGGTGAAGATCCTAGAGGGCCTGCGCGAGCGCTACGAACAGCACCACCGGGTGACGATCCGCGACGACGCCCTCGAAGCGGCCGCCGAGCTCGCCGATCGCTACATCTCCGACCGCTTCCTGCCGGACAAGGCGATCGACCTGATCGACGAGGCCGGCTCGCGGATGCGGATCAAGTCGATGAGCACGCCGCCCGTGTACCGCGACCTCGAGGAGGAAATCGAGAAGACGCGGCGCGAGAAGGAGTCCGCGATCGAGGCCCAGGAGTTCGAAAAGGCCGCCAACCTGCGCGACACCGAGCGTCAGCTGACCACCCGCAAGCGCCAGCTCGAAGACGAGTGGGCCGAGGGCGAGAACGGCGAACGGCCCGAGGTGGGCGAGGAGGAGATTGCCGACATCGTCTCGATGTGGACCGGCATCCCCGTCTTCAAACTGACCGAGGCCGAGACCAAGAAGCTGATCCGGATGGAGGAGGAACTCCACAAGCGGGTGATCGGCCAGGAGGTCGCGATCACCGCCGTCTCCAAAGCGATTCGCCGCTCCCGCGCCGGGATCAAGGACCCGAAGCGGCCGGCCGGCTCGTTCATCTTCCTCGGCCCCTCCGGGGTCGGCAAGACCGAGCTCGCCCGCACCCTTGCCGACTTCCTCTTCGGCGACGAGGAGGCGATGATCCGGATCGACATGTCCGAGTACATGGAGAAGCACGCGGTCAGCCGTTTGGTCGGCTCGCCCCCGGGCTACATCGGCTACGACGAGGGTGGCCAGCTGACCGAGGCCGTGCGCCGCAAGCCGTACTCGGTGCTGCTGCTCGACGAGATCGAGAAGGCGCACCCGGACGTCTTCAACATCCTCCTGCAGATCCTCGAGGACGGGCGCCTGACCGACGCCCAGGGTCGCACCGTGGACTTCCGCAACGCGATCGTGATCATGACCTCGAACATCGGCGCCTCGGAGATCTCGAAGAACACCTCGATCGGGTTCACCGTCGCCGACGAGACCGGCATGTCCTACGGCGACATGAAGAACCGGATCATGAGCGACCTGAAAAAAGTCTTCCGGCCGGAGTTCCTCAACCGGATCGACGAGGTGATCGTCTTCCACAAGCTCGCCAAGGACGAGGTCAAGGAGATCATCGACCTGATGATCAACCGCGTCCGCGTCCAGGTCGCCGAGCACGAACTGCAACTGGAGCTGACCGACGAGGCGAAGGAACTCCTGGTCGACAAAGGCTGGGACCCCTCGATGGGCGCCCGCCCGCTGCGCCGGGCGATCCAGCGCTACGTCGAGGACCCGCTCGCCGACGAAGTCCTGCGCCAGGGCGAGATGACCCCCGGCTCAACCGTGATGGTCTCCCGCAACGAGGCGGGCGACGAGGAAGACAAACCGCTTGACCTCGAGATCATCGCCCCGAAGAAGCCGAAGGCGAAAGCCGCCGAGGAGCCGAAGCGCGAGAAGGTCGGCGTCGGCGCCAAGCAGGACGACCACGGCGGCGAGGACCCGGAGGACGAGGGTCCCGAGCCGGCCGGCGACGGCAGCCAGAACTAGTCGAGGACAGCCGGTGAGAGAGCCTGGTCGTACGGCGATCGGCACCTGGAGCGGAGGGCGTTTCCTCCACTTCGGTGAAGCGATCGAGGAGGAGCGGCTGGAGGCGCTGCTGCGGCCGAGCGGCGGGATCGAGACGGTCCTCACCGCCGATGCCTACGGGCAGGGCGAGGCGGACCGGGTGCTGGGGCGGGCGCTGGCGGGCGTGCCGCGCGAGGAGTACTCGCTGATCGGTGCTGTCGGGCACGACTTCTACGAGGGCGAGCGGGAAGGGCCGAAAGGGTTCCCGCGCTTCACCGACCCGCGTCTGCGGGGGGCCGACCAGTACGCCAGCTACCTGCGAATGGCGACCGAGAAGAGCCTGGAGCGGATCGGTGCCGACTCCTTCGACCTGCTGCTGCTCCACAACCCCGACCGCATCGGCTACTCGAGCGAGGTCGTCTGGGACGGGATGGCGGCGCTGCGCGAGGCCGGGCTGACGGCGCGGATCGGCGTCGCCCCCGGGCCGGCCAACGGCTTCACCCTCGACGTCATCTCCTGCTTGGAGCGCTTCGGCGACCGGATCGACTGGGCGATGATCATCCTCAACCCACTCGAGCCCTGGCCCGGCGAGCTCTGCCTCGACGCCGCGGCGCGGCACGAGGTCAAGGTGCTGACCCGGGTCGTCGACTACGGCGGCCTCTTCTGGGGCGACCTGCGACCGGGGATGGAGCTGGCCGAGCGCGACCACCGCAAGTTCCGCCCCGAGGGCTGGATCGAGGCGGGGGTCGAGAAGCTCGACCAACTGCTGCCGATCGCCGAACGGGCGAAGCTGACCCCGATCCAGCTCGCCTGCCAGTGGAACCTCGCCCACCCCGCGGTCGAGTCGGTGGCGCCGACGCTGATCCAGGAGATCGGCCCCGAGGCCTGCCCGATCGAGGCCAAGCGCCTCGAACTGGCGAAGCTGCCCGCCGGCCAGCGCTTGACGGCAGAGGACGTCGCCGAGATCCGCACAATCGGCGACAACGCCGGCTGCATGACCCTTAAGGGCGCCAGCCCCGAACACGAGGGCGACGAGCGCCCCGATCGCTGGCCCCTCACCGACGACCTCACCGAGGTCGGCACCCGCTGGGGCATCGACCCCAAGCGCGACCTCGTCGCCAGCCACTGATCTCGCGAGACCGCAAAATTCCTTCTTGAAGAAGGGTTTTTGCGGTCTCGCCGCAGGCGTTGGAGAGGGAGCCGGTGGGGGTCCGCCGGAGCGCCTCCGCCGCGTGAATCGCAGAACTGCTGACGCCTCTAGCCGTAGTGGCGCGGCTCCATGCTGAGTACCGTCGGACCCCCACCGGCTCCCTCCGCGACGGCCGGTAGCGTCGCCACCGTGAATCGGAAGTGGTGGACCTTGGTGGGAGCTTGCGCCGGCCTGTTTGTGCTGATGCTCGATTCCACGGTGGTGGCGCTGGCGCTGCCGCAGATCCGGCACGACGTCGATGCCAGCGCCGAGGGGCTGCAGTGGGTGATGAACGGCTACCTGCTGACGATCGCGGTGCTGGTCGTCACCGCCGGCAGGCTCGGGGACATGTTCGGGCGCAAGCGGGTCTTCCTCGCTGGGATGGTTCTGTTCGCTGTCGGCTCGGTGCTCTCGGGCGCGGCGCAGGACCAGGACATGCTGATCCTCGGCCGCGTCCTGCAGGGGGCCGGGGCGGCGCCGATGCTCTCGCTCTCGCTGGCGCTGGTCTGCAACGTCTTCCCCTCCGAGGAGCAGCCGCGGGCGCTGGGGATCTGGGCCGCGGTCTCGGCGATCGCGCTGGCGATCGGGCCGCTCGCCGGCGGTCTGCTGATCGAACTCGACTGGCGGGTGATCTTCTGGATGAACCTGCCGGTCTTGGCGGCTGGCTTTGCGATCACGATGGCGGCAGCGCCCGAGTCAACCGATCCCGGTGCCGGCAGCCGGATCGACTGGTCCGGACTCGGCGTCCTCAGCGTTGGCCTCACCGCCGTGGTCCTCGCCCTGGTCCAGTCGCAAGCATGGAGCGCGGGGGCCGTTGTCGCGCTGGCCCTCATCAGTTTTCTCCCCCTCGCCGCCTTCTGGGCGATCGAGCACCGGGTCCGCGAGCCGATCGTCGAATTCGACCTCTTCCGCAACGGCCCCTACTTCGGCGCCAGCGCCGCTGCCTTCGCCCTCGTCGGCGCCTACTGGGCGGTGATGTTCTTCCAGCCCCAGTACCTGCAGGACGTGCGTGACCACTCGCCTGTCGTCTCCGGCCTGATGATCCTGCCGGTGACGGCGCCGATGATCTTCATCTCGCCCTTCTCGGGGCGGCTGATCGCCCGCTTCGGCGCCCGCAGGCTGATGACGGCGGGGATGCTCTGCGGCACTGCCGGCCTCCTCGTCCTCACCCGGATCGGCGCCGACACCAGCTATGGCTTGATCCTCGTCGGCTACCTCCTCTTCGGGATCGCCCTCGGCCTCGTCTACGCGCCGATGTCGACGGCGGCGATGGCGGCGATGCCGGGGGAGAAGGTCGGGATCGCCTCCGGCGTCCTGGCGATGGACCGGGTCCTCGCCGGCGCCGTCGCCCTCGCCGCCACCGGCGCCGCCTTCCACGCCCTGCTCGGCGACGGCCACTCTTTTGCCGCTTCGGTCGCCGGCTCGAGCTGGGTTCCGGTCGTCCTCTGTGTGCTCGGCACCGCCCTCACCTGGGCCTTCGTGCGAGACTCGCGGGAACCGGCAGCCGGGGAATTGCGCCATCACATGCACCACCAGCGCTTCCATCTTTAAGCCGGCTTGACAAACGGTAATCCGACCTGTCCACTCGGAATCGGGGAGACCGCATTCCAGAGCCGTTTCTGCCATCCTCTCAAGCGATGCCGGATTTGTCTGGGGATGAGCTTCAAGAGTTGTCTGAACGCCAGGATCCCCGACTTCTAAGAGCTCTCGACGTTGTTGCCCCCGGTGGTGCCCTGCGCGAGGGGATCGACAACATCGTCCACTCGCGGACCGGCGGCCTGCTGGTCGTCGGCGACCTCGACGACATCTCCCACCTGCTCTCGGGCGGGATCAAGCTCGACGTCGACTACACGCCGGCGATGCTCTACCAGGTGGCGAAGATGGACGGGGCCATAGTCCTCAACGGCGATGCGACGAAGATCGCCTGGGCCAACGTCCAGCTGATGCCGGACCCGACGATCCTCAGCTCGGAGACCGGCACCCGCCACCGCACCGCCGAGCGCGTCTCCAAACAGACCACCGCGCTCGTCATCGCGATCTCGCAGCGCCGCGACGTCGTCTCGCTCTACGTCGAGGGGACGAAGTACATCCTCCAGGACATTCCGGCCGTGCTGGCCAAGGCCAACCAGGGCCTGGCGACGCTGGAGAAGTACCGCCAGCGCCTCGACCAGGTCTCGGCCCGGCTGACTCAGCTCGAGTTCGACGGCGGCGTCGTCCTCCACGACGCCCTCTCCGTTCTCCAGCGCGCCGAGCTGGTGACGCGGATGGCGGTCGAGGTCGAGCGCTACATCGTCGAGCTCGGCACCGAGGGCCGGCTGATCGAGATGCAGCTGGAGGAGACGATGGTCGGCGTCGCCGCTGACAAGACCGCGCTGATCCGCGACTACAGCGTCGAAGACTCCGAGGGCAACCTGACCGCCGTCCTGCAGGCACTGGGCCGGATGCCCCACCAGGACGTGCTCGACTTCGGTCGCCTTGCCGAGCTGCTCGGCTACGACCGCAAGGTCAACACGCTGGACTTCCCCGTCGGCCCACGCGGCTACCGCGTGCTGGGCCGGATCCCGCGCATCCCCAAGCTTGTCGTCCAGAAGATCACCCACGAGCTGGGCGGGTTGGAGGAGGTCCTCGCGACCTCGGACTCCGACCTCGCCGCCGTCGACGGAGTCGGGGCCCAACGGGCCAAGGACATCCGCGAGGGCCTGCGGCGGCTCCAGGAGGTTGATCTGGTCGACCGGTACTTGCAGAGCTGACGGCGCCAGTCGCCGTCGACAAACGAAAGGAGTCACCGATTTCCGAGCTAGACGAGGCCACCGTAGAGGCTGTCTTCGAGGACGTGGAATACGTCTGCGACTTCGAGGAGGGCGACAAGGTCGTCTACCCGCATCACGGTGCGGGCCTGGTGATGACCAAAGAGACCCGGGAGTTGATGGGGGAGAAGCGCGAGTACCTCACGATCAAGATCCTCCACAACGAACTGACGGTGATGGTGCCCTGCGAAAACGCCGGTAAAGCGGGTCTGCGGCGAGTTATCGACGAGGAAGAAATCAAGAAGGTCACAAACGTCCTCACCGACGACGTGTCGGAGATGCCGAAGAACTGGAACCGGCGCTTCAAGTACAACCGCGAGAAGATCAAGACCGGCGACGTCTTCGAGTTGGCCGAGGTCGTCCGCAACCTCGCCATCCGCGAGATGGAAAAGGGCCTGTCGACGGGCGAGAAGCAGATGTACACCCGGGCGAAGAAGATCCTCGCCTCGGAGTTCATGTACGCGCTCGACAAAGACGAGGAGGGCGCCGAGGAATACCTCGACAGCCTCCTCGAGGAGCGGTTCGCCGCCACTGCGACCGCTTAGCAGTCCCGCAGTAACCGCAGTCATCGCGGCCGCCGGCTCCGGGGAGCGTCTCGGAGCCGGGGGCCCGAAGGCTTTCGTGCCCGTCGCCGGGCGGCCGCTGATCGAGTGGTCGCTCGACGCCTGCCGGGCCTGCGAGTCGGTGCGCTCGATCGTCGTCGCGGCCCCGCCCGGCCACGTCGGCGACCTCGCCGGTCACGACCTCGGCGTCGTCCCCGGCGGCGCCACCCGCGCCGAGTCGGTCGCCAACGCCCTCGAGGCGGTGGGGACCGAGTACGTCGCGATCCACGACGCCGCCCGGCCGCTGCTGACGCCGGAGCTGGTCGAAGCCTTGATCGCTGACCTGGACGCGGCAACCACGGCCGCCGGCGTGATCGCCGCCGCCCCGCTCACCGACACCGTCAAGCGGGCGGTCAAGAATCTCAGTGGGGAGTTGAGCACCACTACGGTGTCGAATCCGCCTCTCGCAATCGAGCGGACCGAGGATCGCGCGGAGCTGTGGGCGGCGCAGACGCCGCAGGTCTTCCGGACCGACGCCCTGCGCCAAGCCCTCGCGGCCGCCGAGCGGCCGCAGGAGGCGACGGACGAGGCGATGCTGGTCGAGTGGAACGGAGGGAGGGTCCTGATCCACCCGGTCGCCGAGCCGAACCTGAAGGTGACGACGCCGCTCGACCTCCGCGTCGCCGAGCTGCTGCTGGCCGAGCGCTAGTCGCGCAGCAGCACGTAGACGAGCGTCGCCGCGAAGCAGATCTGGCCAACGCCGAAGGCGACCCCGAGCCCCGCTCCCAGAAGCCCAGCCACGGCGGCGCCGACGGCGAAAGCGATTAGCAGGAACAGGAGCTGACGGCCCATTCGGCGCGAAGTCTATGCTCGCTCCCATGCTGACCGACTACCACCTGCACCTCCGCCCGGACGAGGAGGGGACCTCGTTCGAGCGCTACTTCACCGCCGAGAACGTCGAGCGCTACCTGGCCGCCGCCGCGGCCGCGGGGATCGAGGAGCTGGGCGTCTCCGAGCACGTCTACCGCTTCCGGCAGGCGCTCGACCTCTGGACCCACCCGCTCTGGATCGAGAACGCCCAGGACGACATCGACGCCTATTGCGAGTTCGTCCGCGGCACGCCGCTGCGGCTCGGGGTCGAGTGCGACTACGTCCCCGGGGCCGAGGAGCGGATCGCCGAGCTGCTAGGGGCGCGCGACTTCGACTACGTCGTCGGCTCGGTCCACTTCATCGGCGAGGGCGACGCGGCGGTCGACCACGACGGCTTCGACGTCTGGGAGGGCGGCGGCGACGCCGACGAGATCTGGCGCCGCTACTTCGGGGCGCTCGCCGATTGCGCCCGCTCCGGCCTCTACGACATCCTCGCCCACCCGGACCTGGTCAAGGTCTGGGGCCGGGCCCGGCCGCTGCCCGAGCGCGACCTGCGCGCCTTCTACGAGCCCGCTGTCGAGGCGATCGCCGAGAGCGGGGTCGCGGTCGAGGTCTCGACCGCCGGCCTGCGCAAGCCCGTCGGCGAGCTCTATCCCTCGCGTCAGTTCGCCGAGATGTGCGTCGAGGCCGGCGCCGTCTTCGCGCTCTCCTCCGACGCCCACCTGCCGGAGCAGGTCGGCTTCGAATACGAGCAGGCGGTCCGGTTCCTCGACGAGCTGGGTATCCAAGAGATATGCGTCTTCGAGCAGCGCCAGCGGAGCCTGGCCCCACTGGGCGCTCGCGTCGGGTAGCCATGGTCGGGCTCGGCTACGACAGCCACCGCTTCGCCTCCGGCCGCCGTCTCGTTCTCGGCGGGGTCGAGATCGAGCACGAGCAAGGGCTCGACGGCCACTCCGACGCCGACGTCGTCACCCACGCGGTGATCGACGCCCTGCTCGGCGCGAGTGGCGGCGGCGACATCGGAACGATGTTCCCCGACGACGATCCAGCCTGGAAGGACGCCGACTCGATCGACCTCTTGCGCACCGTCGTCGGCACGATCGCCGGCCCGATCGTCAACATCGACGCGACCGTGATCTGCGAGCAGCCCCGCCTCGGTCCTTACAAGGCGGAGATGGAGCGGACACTGGCGGATGCCACTTCTGCTCGGGTCAGCATCAAGGCGACCAGCAACGAGGGCATGGGCTTCGTCGGCCGTGGCGAGGGGATCGCCTGCATCGCCGTCGCCAGCGTCGATACCGAATAGGCTTCCGCTCGGCATGGCGAACTCGAAACTGAGCGCGGCCGGGCTGCGTGCCTCTATCTCCGACTCGATCTTCGAGGTCAAGGTGCTGCGCGAGGCCGGGATCGTGGAGCCGATGCGCCCCGACAAGGCGCTGAAGATCGGCAGCACCTTCCTGCGCTGGGGCGCCTCGCCGGCGACCGGCGTCACCACCGCCGCGATCCACTACCCACATGAGATGGCGATCGTCGACGAACGCGGCGCCCTCAGCTGGGAGCGCCTGCACCGCCGTTCCAATGCGCTCGCCCACTCCTTCGCGGCGATGGGGATCGGGCCCGGCGACGGGGTCGGGATCATGTGCCGCAACCACCGCGGCTTCATCGAGGCGACCCTGGCCGCCGCCAAGCTCGGCGCCAGCGCGCTCTACCTGAACACGATGTTCGCCGGGCCGCAGCTGGTCGAGGTGACCAAGCGCGAGGGCCCGAAGGCGCTCGTCTACGACGAGGAGTTCGGCGATCTGCTGGCGGGGGTCGACGATTCGGTGAAGCGGATCGTCGGCTGGTGCGACGGCGCGGTCTCCGATCCGACCCTCGAGAGCCTGATCGAGGGCGGCGACGAGTCCGACCTGAAGCCGCCTCCCGACAAGCCGAAATTCGTCATCCTCACCTCCGGCACCACCGGTACCCCCAAGGGCGCCCAGCGCTCGAGCCCGGAAGGGCTCTTGCCGATCGCCTCGCTGATCGACAAGATCCCCTTCCGCAGCCGGATGACGATGATGATCGCGGCGCCGCTCTTCCACTCCTGGGGCTTCTTCCACTTCGTGATGAGCCTGCCGACCGCGGCAACGATGGTGCTGCGGCGCAAGTTCGACCCCGAGGAGACGCTGAAGGCGGTCGAGCAGAGCCGCGCCGATGTGCTGGCGGCGGTGCCGGTGATGATCCAGCGGATCCTCACCCTGCCCGAGGAGACGCTCGACAAGTACAGCCTGCCCTCGCTGAAGATCACCTCGCTCTCCGGCTCGGCGCTGCCCGGCGAGCTGGCGATCGAGTGGATGGACCGCTTCGGCGACAACGTCTACAACCTCTACGGCTCGACCGAGGTCGCCTACGCGACGGTCGCCACCCCCGAAGACCTTCGGGCCGCGCCGGGAACTGCCGGCAAGCCGCCGCGGGGGACCAAGATCTGCCTCTACGACGAGCAGGGCGAGCAGGTCCCGCAGGGCCAGGTCGGCCGCATCTTCGTCGGCAACGAAATGGCGATGGAGGGGTACACCGGCGGCGGTGGCAAGGAGATGCTCGACGGCCTCTACTCGAGTGGCGACGTCGGCCACATCGACGAGAACGGGCGCCTCTTCATCGACGGCCGCGACGACGAGATGATCGTCTCCGGCGGCGAGAACGTCTTCCCGCGCGAGGTCGAGGACCTGCTCTCCGACCACGAGGCGGTCGAGGAGGTCGCGGTGATCGGGATCGAGGACGACGAGTTCGGGCAGCGACTGAAGGCCTTCGTCGTCGTCCGCTCCGGCTTCGAGGTCAGCGAAGGCGACCTCGCCTCCCACGTGAAGGCGAACCTTGCCGCTTACAAGACCCCACGCGAGGTCGAGTTCCTCGAAGAGCTGCCGCGCAACGCAACGGGGAAGGTCCTGAAGCGGGACCTGCGCGCTCGGCACGAGCAAGCGTCTGCGTAAGCGGGGAGCCGGGGGAGTACCTCCCCGGACAACAGCGGGGAGGGTCCGGGGAGGCACTCCCCCGGCTCCGACTCGGGCCGCTCGCAAAATGCGAGTTCTTCGGTTTGTAGGTGGGGGGTTGGCTTCCGGCGCTGGTAGTAGGTTCCCCGGGGATGAGCGACCCAGCCCGGCAGCTGCAGCAGGTCGGTGAGGCGACGCGCGCGATGCGCGGCGTCGCCGACCAGGCGCTCGAGTGGGTGCGGGTCAGCGAGGAGCGCGTCGCCGCCGCTGAAAAACGTGCCGACGGGTTGAAGGACCAGTACAAGGAGCGGGCGCTGCTGACGCTGCGCAAGGTCTCCGCCGAGGCCCGCGAGCGGATCGCTGCCGAGCGCAAGGCGCGGACCGAGGCGGACGCCCGCGCCGCCGCCGCCGAGGCGGGGCGTGACCGGGCCGAGAAGGCGTTCGAGGAGCTGCAGCGGAGCTCGCAAGCCGAGCGGGAAGTGATCGTCGCCAAGACTTCGCAGTTGCGCTCCGTCGCCGAGCAGTCCGCGGCGGAGGCCAAGGCCGAAGCCGAGAGCGCGGTCGCCGAGGCTCGGCTGGAGGCCGAGAACGCCGTCGCCGAGGCCGAGAAGGCGGCGGAGATGGACTTCAAGGTCAAGCTCGAGCACGCGCGGCAGCAGATCCAGGCCGAGGCCGACAAACGGATCGCCGCCGTCGAGCAGCGGGCGGCCGAAGCCGAAGCGAAAGCGGCCGAGTCGCACGAGGCCGCGGTGAAGCTGGAGACCGAAATCGAGCAGCGGGTGATGGCCGGGACGGTGGACGTTCGCCGCGAAGCCGAGGAGAGCGTCCGCCGCCTGATGGAGAAGGTCGAACGCCAGGCCGAGGAGGCCGCCCGCAACCGCGCCGAGGAGCAGCTGCGGATCGAGTCCGACCGGATCCGCATCCAGGCGCAGAAACGCGAGGAGCGGGTCCGCGAGGCGACCGAGGACGAGATCAAGGCCAGCGTCGGCAAAGCCCGGCGCCAGGCGCAGGCGGCGGCCGAGGAGATCGCGCCGGCCTGGCTCAACGGCAAAGAGTCCAAGGCCTCGACGGCCGGCTACCGCACCTTTTAGCTCTCGCTCCCGTCAGGGTTCGCCCTGATGCGCATATCCTCCTGAGCGATGCGGGAGGTGAGGATCAAAGACACGCTCAGCGGCGAGCTGCGCTCGCTCGAGCCCGGCTCCGAGGTCGGGATCTACGCCTGCGGTCCCACCGTCTACAGCCGCATCCACATCGGCAACGCCCGTCCCTTCGTCGTCTTCTCCCTCTTCGCCCGCTTCCTCCGTTCGGAGGGCTACCGGCCGAAGCTGGTCGTCAACGTCACCGACATCAACGACAAGATCTACGCCGCCGCGCGCGAGGCGGCGAAGGGCTCGGAGGAGTTCGCGGCGGCGATGACCGCTGCCTATGTCGAAGACACCGATCGGCTCGGCGTCGGCCGTCCCGACGCCGAGCCGCTGGCGAGCGAGACGGTCGAGGGGATCGTCTCCCTGATCGCCGAGCTGGTCGAGGGCGGCCACGCCTACGAGTCCGGCGGCGACGTCTACTACCGGGTCCGCAGCTTCGGCGACTACGGCAAGCTCTCCAACCGTCGGCCCGAGGACATGGACCAGGGCGAGGACGCCGGTTCGGCCTCGCTGAAGGAGGACCGGCTCGACTTCGCCCTCTGGAAGGCGCACAAGCCCGATGAGGACACGAGCTGGGACTCGCCTTGGGGGCCGGGACGCCCCGCTTGGCACATCGAGTGCTCGGTGATGGCCGAGCAGGAGCTGGGCGCCTCCTTTGCGATCCACGGTGGTGGCTCCGACCTCGTCTTCCCCCATCACGAGAACGAGATTGCCCAGTCCGAGGGGGCGGGGCGGGCCTTCGCCAAGATCTGGATGCACAACGGGATGATCGAGACGGATGCGGCGAAGATGTCCAAATCCGAGGGCAACATCTTCCAGCTCTCGAAGGCGCTCGACACCTACGGGCGCGAGGCGCTTGTCGCTTATTTGATTTCGGGGCACTATCGGCAGCCGCTGGCATTTGGGGAGGAGCAGATGGAGGAAGCGGTGGCTCGGGTCGAGAGGTTGCGGAACTTCTTTAGGGACCAAGGGCAGGGAGCCCCGGTGGGGGGGTCGGCGGGCAAACAGCGGGGAGGGCCCGGCGACCCCCCCACCGGGGCTCAGAGCGGGGCGGCCGCTCGGGGCGAGGCGTTTCGCGATGCGCTTGCTGATGACTTCAATACGCCGCGGGCTCTCGCTGAGGTGTTTGAGCTGGTTGGTGAAGCCAATCGCGGAGATGTGCCTGGCGAGGAGGCGGCTCCTGTCGTCGCCGAGATGCTCGAGCTCGTCGGTCTCAGCACCCTTACTCAGCCAGATAAGGGTGCTGAGAGCGATGAGCGGGCGCAGGAGTTGATGGAGGAACGGGAGCGCGCAAGGGCGGAGAAGGACTTTGCGAAGGCTGATGAGCTGCGGGATCAGCTGGCCGAGATGGGGTGGACGGTCCGGGACTCCGTTAGCGGTCCGCAGCTCGTGCCGAAGGCCTGATGGCGAACCAGTTCATCTACGGGGCCAACCCAGTCGCCGAGGCGGAGCGGGGGAGGCGGCGGGTTCATCGGGTTTGGCGGGCGCCGGAGACTTCCTCCGAGGAGTTGGAGCGGCTTTGCGGGTCGCCTGATCATCAGGGGGTGGTGGCGGAGGTCGATCCTTATCCCTACGGAGACCCGGTGGGGATGCTGAAGCGGGAGGGGTCGCTGCTGGTCGCGCTCGACCAGGTGCAGGACCCGCGCAACCTCGGTGCCGTCTGCCGCTCGGCCGAGTTGGCCGGCGCTGCGGGTGTGGTGATCCCCGAGCGGCGCTCGGCGGCGGTCACCCCGGTGGTTTGCAAGACCTCGGCGGGGGCTGTCGAGCACATCGAGGTCGCGCATGTCCGCAACCTCGCCGATTGGCTGGCCGAAGCGAAGGACGCTGGCTTTTGGATCTGGGGGGCCGACGCGGAGGCTGAGCAGGCGCCGTGGTCGGTCGACCTCACCGGCTCGACCGTGATCGTCCTCGGGGGAGAGGGGAAGGGACTGCGGCCCCGGGTCGCCGCAGCTTGCGACGGGCTGATCGCCCTGCCACAGAGGGGAAAAGTGGAATCGCTGAACGTCTCGGCGGCCGCCACGGCGCTCTTTTTTGAGGCTCTTCGTCAGCGCGGATAGCGAGGCAAATGCAACGGCGGTTGCAAAAAGTCGCAATTTGGGGTTGACAGAACTCTGCGCTTCGGTAAAGCTAGCGCCGCAATAAGGGTGAACCTCAGGTTGAGGCAAGCCCTGGTGAATAGGGCGCCTCTGGGGAGGTAAGCGGCGCCACGACCCTTCAGCAAGGAGAAGGATCTGTGGCTCTATCGACGCCTACGCAGGAAATGCCGCTGCCGGTTGCCCAAAGCATCGGTCGCACCCCCAGCTCTAACCCTCAAGTTGAGCTTGATGATCACTACCTCGTCGCCCTCGCCAAGGAGGGACGACCAGACGCCTACGACACGATCGTCCGTCGCTACCGCGGCTTCGTCCGCCTCAAGGCTTCCTCCTACTTCCTCCTCGGCGGCGAGTCGGACGACCTGATCCAGGAGGGGCTTGTCGGTCTCTACAAGGCGATCCGCGACTACCGGACCGACCGCGAGTCGAGCTTTCGCAACTTCGCCGAGCTCTGCATCACCCGCCAGATCATCACCGCGGTGAAGACCGCGACCCGCAACAAGCACACCCCGCTCAACCAGTACGTCTCCTTCAGCCAGACCCCAGCCGCGGCCGGGGACTCGGAAACCACCCTCGACGAGATCCTGCCCGGGCCCAGCGTCCACGACCCGGTCAACCAGGTGATCGCGACCGAAGAGCTGGAGAGCCTGGTCTCCTGCCTCTCCGGCGTTTCCGGGGTGCTCTCCGAACTGGAGAGCCGGGTCCTCTCGCTCTACCTCGACGGCCACTCCTACGAGTCGATCGCCGAGCGGCTGGAGTGCGACACGAAGACGGTCGACAACGCCCTGCAGCGCGTCAAGCGCAAGGTCGGCACGCATCTGGCCTCTCGCGAGGTCGCCGCTTAGGCCTGGGGCAGATCGGCGAGGACGTACTCCAAGAGCTCGCGACCGTGGTCCGAGGCGACGGCGATGTCGTCGGCCTTGACTCGGACCTGGTGCAGCGACTGCATCCGGAGTACGTCCCCGTCGGTCGTGCTGTTGGGGAAGACGCCGGCGTAAGAGACGCCGAGCCGCTCCAGGTGGTCGGCCAGTAACGCCGTTGCCGGGACCTCCAGCGGCAGGTCGAGGTAAATGGCGTCGAGGCAGCGGCGGTGGAAGAGGTGGTGGCGCTCGGCGCCTACGACCTGCTCCAGGTCGGCACCCGGCGCCTTCACCGTGAGCAGCGCCAGGTTGTGGTCCTCGTCGACCTCGACGCGCAGCTCGGTCCGCTCTGGCAGCTCGCAACCGGGCGGTGGGTCGGCGACCGTCCCTCGCAGCTCGCACAGCTCGATCGTCTGCTCGACGATCTCCCGGTGGCGCTCCGGGGGGAACACCCGGCGCTCGTGGCCGTCGTTCAGCTTCGTGTAGAAGAGCGCCGCCGACTGTCGGCCGCGCCGGCCATCTGCCGCGTCGTTGGTGACAGTGGCCGGAATCCAGCCGAGCAAGAACCCCGTCTCGTGCGCTCCCAGCTCGATGTTCGCCTTCTGGCTGTAGGGGTGGGCGGCGGTCGCCTCGCTGTACATCCCGGCCAGTCCGCGCTCCCGCGCCCAGTCCATCAGGTAGCGCTTGGTGCGGGTGAAGAGGTGGTGTCCGCGGGCTGTCGGCAGGGTCACCGCCTGCCCCGAGTGGGCGACGGCGTCGCCGGCCGCGGCCAGGCTCATGCCGATGTGGCAAAGCAGCCCCTCTGCGGGGGTTTCCGCGACGCAGGCGACATAGGTGCCGGCACCGATCCGGGCGCTCACCTCGTCCGGGTCGTAGACCCACCGGACGTCATAAGTTTGACCATAAGCAGCTTCGATCGCGCGCGTCAGCACGGTACCCTCGTCTGGCCCCAAGAACCTGAACGCCACGTCCATTGCGGACATCATTAGCCACCACGCCCGCCTAGCTCAACCTGGGAGAGCACCTCATTTGTAATGAGGAGGTTGCCGGTTCGATTCCGGCGGCGGGCTTTTCTTCCCTTACACACGGGTTCTTCTGCCTCTCGCCGCAACTTTCTCTTTAGCTGCCGTTTAGGCAAGCGGCGCTCAGCGCTGAAGGCAAGGGAAGTCAACTAAGGAGGCATCAGAGATGCGGCAGCAGCGGGAGTACTCGAAGCGAGAAGGAGGAGGACCCCGATCGCGCCGTCTGGCGATCGCGGTCGTCTGCGCGGTAAGCGCCTTGGCAGCGATGGCGACCGCGGCGCAGGCGTCGGTGATCACTATCGGCAGCGTGCTCCCGGACGAATGGACGTCGAAGAAATTCGACCGCGTGGAAACCATCTTCAACACGGCTCTCCCCGAGTCGGGGGCGGCCCTCACCTCACCGGTGAACGGCGCGATCGTGCGCTGGCGCGTTCAGGGCGCGGTCGGCGGGCCGTTCTACCTGCGGGTCCTCCATCCCGACGGCAAAGGCGCCTATGAAGCGGCCGGCAAGAGCGCGCCGGCCACTCCCGCCGGGACCGGTCTGCAGACCTTCGAGACCAACCTGAAGATCCAGGCCGGGGACGTGATCGGCGTCGACCCGAGCAACGACACCGACGAAATCGGCGTCAAGACGGAATCCGGCGCCAGCTACGCGTCGATCTTCCCGACGCCCTTCAACGGCACCATCGCGCCGCCGAGCAAAACCTTCTCCGGCGAAGAGGTCGAGCTCAGCGCCGAAGTCCAGCCGGCTCCCGAAGTGGCCTCGGTCTCGCCGCCCTTCGGACCGGTCACCGGCACCGCCCTGGTGACGATCACCGGCAAGAACTTCAACGGCACCAACGCGGTCAAGTTCGGTGCCGCCCCGGCAGCCAGCTTCACCGTCGACTCCGATACCCAGATCACGGCGACCGCGCCGCGCGCCCTGCGGCCCGGCAAAGTCGACGTCATCGTTTCCACCCTGGCAGGCGACAACCCGAACACTCGCTTCGACGACTACGTCTACCGCGCCTGCGTCGTCCCGGCGGTCAAGAACAAGACGCTGAAGAAGGCTAAAAATGCTGCTGCGTCGCCGCGGTTGCAAGCTCGGCCACGTGAAGAAGGTCGACGCGCCGAAGCCGGGCAAGGTCGGCAAGGTGCTGAAGCAGAACCCGAAGCCGGGCAAGATCCTGGCCCCGGGCGCCCGGGTGCGCATCACCCTGGGCGAGTAGCTAAGACGCCGGAGAATCGCCGCCGAGGAGCTTCGCCTTCTCGGCGGCGAACTCCTCGTCGGTGAGGACGCCCTTCTCGCGCAGCGTCCCCAGCCGTTCCAGCCGCTCGAGCCGAGCGTCCTCCTGGCTGACCGGCATCGCCGCCGTTGGCGCCTCGTGGTCCGCCTGCCCCTCCTTGTCGCCGGGGCGCCGCATCTCCGGCAGGCGCAGCTTCGAGGCCTGCTCGCCGACCTTCTCGGGGATGTTCGCGTCTTTGACCGCGCCGACGACCTTGTCGCGGGTGCGGCCGAAGGTCTCGTCGTAGGTCGCTTCCGGGAACTCCTCTTCGGTCTGCTTGCGCAGCTCGTGGATCCCCGCGGCGGCCCCCGCGGCGACCAGCAGCGTGGTGACGAAGGCGCGCAGGCCGTGGGTTGGCCCGGAGAGGAAGTAGAAGCTGACGAGGATCGCGAGGCCCGCGTAGACGTAGGCGGAGTGGAGGCGCAGGGTCGGCGCCAGGAAGCGGCGGGTGGCGCGGGCGCCGTTGGTCGGCGAGGCGAGCCAGCCGGCGACGAGGAAGAGGACGCCGACGACGATCACCGTGCCCGCGATGCTGGTCATCAGCGAGGTGCCGATCGACCAGGCCGCTTCTCCCGCCGGCTTCACGCTCTCGTCCTTGACCAGCTGGTCGACGACGATCCCGCCGGCGATGTGGCGGACGACGACGACCGCGAAGCCGGCGGCGATCAGGCCGATGCCGCTGAGCAGCACGGTGACCCAGCGTTCTGGGCGCGAGAGGTAGATGGCGAGGCCGAAGGCGAGGAAGGTGAGGATCGAGAGCAACAGCGCCAGACCCTTGATCGCGACCGCGATGTCCTGCGCCGTCTTCAGCTCGTCGGACTTGAGGATCTCGACCTGGGCGGCGTCGGGCGGCAGTTTTTCGGCCAGGTCTTCGCCGATCCCGACCTGCTCGGCGAGGTTGGTGAGGAGGCTGCCGAGGTTGAGGCGGACGTTGCCTTCGTCGGTCTCGACCGCTTCTTTCTTGTTTTCGAGGACGGCGAGGAGCTGTTCGTGCGTGGTCCGGTTCGCCTCTTCCCAGAGCTCCTGCGCGGTCGAGGTTTCAAGCGCCTTTTCGGCCCCCTGGCCGGCCACCTGTCGCAGCCCGCCCGCCGCGGGCCCGGCCAGGTCCTTGGTGTCGCCGGGAAGGATTTCTTCGAGTTCCTTGCGGACGTCGACGTTTTCGTAGAGCTGGTCGACGAGGTAATCGCCGACCGCTTCGCGGATCGTCTCGTTGTGGAGGAGGCGGGCGCTGGTGTCGACCCAGTCGTCGGTGTTGAGCGCCTGGCGCTCGGTCCAGATCGCGAAGACGCTGAGGAAAGCCAGGACGGAACCGAGGATCACGAGCCCTCTGACCAAGCGACGTCGTCCGCGGCTCATCCCCGGATGGTATACGTGAGCCATGAAGCTAGAGGGAATTCACCACATCACCGCGATCACCGAGAACGCTCAGCGCAACGTCGACTTCTACGCCGGCGTGATGGGTTTGCGGCTGGTCAAGAAAACCGTCAACCAGGACAACCCGACCGTCTACCACCTCTTTTTTGCCGATGAGGCGGGGGATGCGGGCTCCGATCTGACCTTCTTCGAGTACCCGGGCGCGCCCTTGGGACGTGCCGGCGCCGGGATGGTGCACCGGGTCGTCTGGCGGGTCGCCTCGACCGACGCGCTCGACTTCTGGGCCGAGCGGCTGCGCGCCAACGACACCGAGTCCGAGCGCGACGGCGACAGCCTCGTCTTCGCCGACCCGGAGGGGCTCGAGCACGAGCTGGCGGTGGTGGACGTCCCCGACCCGCCGCTGATCGCCGACCACCCGGAAGTGCCGAAGGAGATGGCGCTACAGGGGTTCCACGCGGTGCGAGCCTACGCGGCCTCGCCGGAGGATTCGAGCGGCTTGCTCGAGGCGCTCGAGTTCGAGCGCGCCGACGGCGGCTGGGAGGCGCGGGGCGAGCAGCGCGGTGGCTTCTACCTCTACGACGAGGCCCCGAGCGAGCGCGGCCTGCAGGGCGCTGGCAGCGTCCACCACGTGGCCTGGGCCTCGACTCCCGAGGAGCTGCTCGATTGGCGCGAGAAAGCCGTCGCCGGCGGCGCCCAGCCGACGCCGGAGATCGACCGCTTCTACTTCCGCTCGATCTACTTCCGCGAGCCCAGCGGCGTCCTCTTCGAGATCGCGACCTTGGGGCCGGGCTTCACCGTCGACGAGCCGGTCGAGCACCTCGGCGAGAAGCTCTCGCTGCCGCCCGCATTCGAGCACCTGCGCGACGAGGTCGAACCGAAACTGCGCCCGGTCGAGAACCCGCGCCTCAAAGCTCAGGGTTGAGTTGACCGAGGGCTTCGTCTGGCGCGATGCCGGGCGGACGGTGGTCTTCCGGCGGGGTGGGGTGGCGCAGACGGTCGCGGTGCTGCGCGAGCACGGGGTGGAGGAGTTCGAGCTGCTGAGTACCCGCCGAGCGCTGGCCGGCGCGGAAGAGTTGGCTGAAGAGGCGCACGGTGTTCATCTGGTTGCACCGGGTCAAGTGCCGGCCGCCGCGGCGCCGCTGTTGGACGCACTCTCGCCCCCTTACTTGCTTGGTGAGGGGGCGAGAGTGCGTCCACTCGTAGCGCTCGGCGGCGGCCGGGTGGTCGATGTGGCGAAGGCGATCGGGGCGACGTCAGGTGCCAGCGTCGCCGCTGTCCCGACCACGCTCTCGGGGGCGCCGATGACGGCGATCCATCGCTTGCCCGAAGGGGCGGAGGAGCGGGCGCAGGGGATGGTGCGGCCGTCGCTGGTCATCGCCGATCCGGAGGCGATGACGGGGCAGGAGGAACGGGAGCTGCGGGCGAGCGCGATGAACGCGCTGGCGCACGGGGCGGACACGCTGTACCTGCCGGGCTCGAATCCGGTGTCGGAGATGACGGCGCTGCGAGGTGCGGCGTTGATCGCCGGTGCGCTTCGCGAAGAGCGGGAGGGACGCGACCGTGGATCACTCGCCCTCGGCGCGATCCTCTGCGGCTACGCGATCGACTCCGCCGGCCTGGGCCTGCACCATGTGATCTGCCAGACGCTGGTGCGGGTGTGCGGGACGCCGCATGCGGAGACCAACGCCGCGATCCTGCCGCGGGCGGTGGAGTTCCTGGCGTCTCGGGCGCCCGAGTCATTCCAAAGTCTCGCGACCTCGCTCGGCACCGACCTCGCCAGTCTTCCTTCGCGAATCGAAGATCTGGGACAGCCCCAGCGCCTCAGTTACCTCAACGGCGACGAATCGCGGCTCGACGAGGCGCTCGACGCGATGCTGAAGCGGCCGGAGCTGGAGCGGGTTCCCGGGACGGTCGCTCGCGAAGACCTCTCGAAGTTAGTCCAAAGCGCTTGGTAACCCGCGAGTCTGTGATTTTCCTTGCTCTACAAGGTTTTTCACGGACTCGGGGGAGCTGCCATCGCTGAGGCGTAACCGCGCCTTCGCAGCCGTGTAGCGCTACGCGTGGATCCCGAACGTTTGAGCCCGGAGCGGCTCGCCTCCTATCACGCCTATACGCGCAAGCACAGCGTCAACTGGCCGATGTACTGCGTCGCGCGGGCGATCCTGCTGCCGTTTTTCCTCATTTACTTCCGGCTCGACCGGCGGGGGCGGGAGTACGGGAAGGCGAAGGGCGGGGTGATCGTCGCCGCCAACCACCGGAGCTTCCTCGATCCCTTCGTCGTCGGCGCCTGCCTGCCATGGCGGCGGCCGATGAACTACATGGCCAAGGTCGAGCTGTTCGAGCGGCGCTGGCAGGGGTGGATGCTCTCGCGGTTGGGGGCTTTCCCGGTCCGCCGCGGCGAGTCGGACGAGGAATCGATGCTGACCGCGCGGATGATCGCCGAACGCGGCGGCGCCGTCTGCGTCTTCCCCGAGGGCACGCGGATCCGCCGCGGGACGCTCGCCAACCCGAAGCGCGGGGTGGGGAGGCTGGCGCTGCAGACTGGTGCGGTCGTGATTCCGACCGCGGTGCTCGGGACCGAACACGTCCGACGCGGCTGGCGCATCCGTCCGCGCAAGTGCAAGGTCCGGCTCGGCCCGCCGATGACCTTCCCCCGCGCCGAGGAGCCTTCGCCGGCGCTGGCGGAAACGGTGACGGCGCGGATCTGGCCCAATGTCCTCCTGCAGTGGGAAGACCTCGGCGGCCTGCCGCCGATGCGCCGCGCCGCCGTGATCGGCGCTGGCAGCTGGGGGACCGCGGTCGCCGTCCTCCTCGCCCGCGGCGGCCTCGAGGTCCAGCTCGGGGCGCGGACGCCGGAGCGCGTCGAGGAGCTGATCGAGGACGGCGAGAACCGCCGCTACCTGCCCGGCGTGCCGCTGCCGGAGTCGATCGACGTCCGCCCGGCCTCGGCGATCGAGCTCGCCGGCCTCGACCTGATCTGCCTGGCGATCCCCTCGGCGCAGCTGCCGCAGGCGGTCGGGACGATCGCCGACCGGGTCAGCTCGCGCAGCGCCGTGCTGATGCTGACCAAGGGTCTGATCAGCGGCCAAGGACAGCTTCCCTCCGAATACGTCGGCGAACGGGTGCGGGCGCGGGCGATCGCCTGCCTAGGTGGGCCGGCCCACGCGCGTGAGGCCGTCTCCGGCTCGGCCGCCCTCGTCCTCGGCTCCGCGGACGAGGAGTTGCGGGTCCAGATCGGCGAGGTCTTCGACAAAGCTGGGCTCGTCTGCGAGCGCTCGCGCGACGTCACCGGAGTCGAGATGGCCGGCGCCGCCAAGAACGCCGCCGCCCTCGCCGCCGCCGCGGCCGAGCCGCACGGGCTCAACGCCGCCGGGATCGCCGTCGCCGCGATCTGGCGCGAGTGCATCGACCACGCCGTCGCCCGCGGCGCCGACCCGGAAACCTTCGCCGGGTTGGCCGGGGTGGGGGACCTGACGGCGACGATGATGGCGCCGTCGGGGCGCAACCGCCGCGCCGGCGAGCTGCTCGGGACCGGCACCCCGGCCAAGGACATCCCCGGCAAGATCGGCCAGGCCTCCGAGGGGCTCGACACGGTTCCGCTCCTCGCCGAGGCGGTCGTCGCCTCCGGTGTGGAGGCCGACGCCCTCGCTGCACTTGCCGCTCTGATCCGCGGCGAGTGCGACGCCGGGGAATGGATGGCGAGCCTGCGGCAGGTCGAGCGCGAGCGGCGGGCCGCCTGAATGCGCGACGGGGTCACAGGCACGGGGGTAGGCTTGCTCGGTGAGCGACCCCAGGGAGAACGTCGAGCCAGCCGAGCTGGCTCCGGCGGCGAAGGCGGAGCTCGACCGCGCCTTCGAGGACTTCTACCGGGCGCACCTGCGCGACGTCTACTCCTACGCCTACTACCGGGTGGGGAACCACCACGACGCCGAGGACCTGACCGAGCAGGCCTTTCTCCAGGCCTACCGCCACTTCGACCGCGCCCGGCGCGAGTCCGACGGGCGGCCGCTGCGGCCGTGGGTGATCCGGATCACCCACAACCTCGCCTCCAATTACTACCGCGACCGCTCGCGGCGGCCGCAGACGACGCTGGAAAATGCCGACCCGATCGCCGCCCGCCACGACACCGTGGCGATCGCCGAGGGCCGCGAGGAGCTGCGGCAGGTGATGCATCACCTCGACAAACTGCCGGAGGACCGGCGCGAGGCATTGATCATGCGCTTCGCCCTCGGTATGGACAACCGCGAGATCGCACGTGCTCTCGGCCGTACCGACGGCGCGACGAAGGTGCTGATCCACCGCGCGATCAAGCAGTTGCAGGAGGAGATGAGTGATGCCTGACTCGCGCGAGACCCTCAGCGGCTCCACCTGGGACGTCGAGGCGCTGTTGAGCGACGCCCTGCGCCCGATCGAGCCGCCGGAGCGGCTCTCCGCCCGCTTCGAGGACACGATGGCCGCGGTCACCCAGGCCGCCGCCGAGGAGCTCTCCGACTGGGCCGAGGAGCTCTCCGAGAGCGAGCTGCGGGCGCTGCGCGACCCGCGCAACTGGGTGCGGCCGGTGGTCGCGGTCGGCGCCGGCGGCGCTGCCACCGGGGCGCTGGTCCTACTGGAGCTGCGCCGCCGCGGCCGGCAGCAGAGCCAGGGGCGCTTAAGGGCGCTGACGAGCGGGCTTCGCTCGCGGCTTTAGCTTCGCCCGGTCCGCCCGAGGAGTTCCCGCCGCCGCGGCGAGGCCGAGAACGCCGACGACGAGGTTCAGTCCCTCGCTGCCCCAGCCGACGATCGCCAGCACGACGTACAGGGTTCCCATCGCCAGCGCGTATCCACGCGAAGAGGCGCCGGCCACGAGCACGCCCACCGCGCCGGTCGCGACGTAGAAGAGGTTGAGCCAGCCGTTCACCTGCAGCGCTCCGAGCGCCTCCTCGTAAGTGTCGAGCGCCCCGAACGAGGCGTAGTAGAAGAAGCCGACGACGCCGAGGACGACGAGCAGGGCGCCGATCGCGGCGGCGTAGAGACGGGCGGGGCTGGGGGCCTCCATCGGCGGCGATTGTAGGCTGCTTCGTCCGATGGCCGAGACCTGTTACCGCCACCCCGACCGCGAGACCCGCGTCTCCTGCTCCTCCTGCGGGCGCCCGATCTGCCCCGACTGCATGACCCCGACCCCCGTCGGGATGCGCTGCCCGGAGTGCGCGAGCCAGCGGACGCGGGTGGTGCGGAACCCGACCGGGACGCCGTCCGGTGTTGCGGCTTTCCCCGCCACCTATGTCCTGATTGCGATCAACGTCGTCGTTTTCCTGATCGAGATTGCCCAGGGTGCGGGCGGCCTCTTCAACGAACAGGGCAGCCAGTTCGTCGCTGACTTCAGTCTCTACGGGCCGTCTGTGGCAGAAGGGGAGTGGTACCGCCTCGTCACCAGCGGGTTCCTTCACGCCAACGTCATGCACATCGGCTTCAACATGTTGATTCTCTTCTTCCTGGGACGGCTTTTAGAGCCGGCCTTGGGAACCCCACGCTTCCTGTCTCTCTATTTCGCGTCGCTGCTCGCCGGCTCCCTTGGGGCGTTGGTCCTCGATCCGAATGCCCTAACCCTGGGAGCATCAGGAGCCGTCTTCGGGCTTGCCGGCGCAACCTTCATCATTGCCCGAGGTCGCGGCATGGATGCGTTGGCCGGGCAGATCGGCTTTCTCATCCTCTTCAACCTCTTTTTCAGTCTCGCCTCGGCGCGGATCAGCCTTGGTGCCCATCTCGGCGGCCTGATCGGCGGCACGATCTGCGCCCTGGCAATCGTCGCCGGCGAGAGAGGGATGTTCGGCCGCAACCGCCTGCCACTCGAGTTCGCGGCGATGATCGGAGTTGCCGCGGTCTCCGTGGTCACGGCCATCGCCGTCGCCTAGTGAACGCGCTTTTAAGCGTCGGTCAGCGGCCGCTGCACCGGCGCCCGCAGCGCCACGAAGCCGACGTTCCCAGGCGGGTCGATGAGGTCGGGGTGGAGGACGTGGCCAAGCAGCTCGACGCCGTCGACCAGACGCGTTCCCGGCTCGGCGAAGACGGTTCCATCGAGCGCGTACAGGCGGGTTGCCCCGAGGCTGGCGATGCTCTCCCAATGCTCCATCGCCATCGCCTGCGCGTTCTCCGCCGAGACCTCCGGCATCACTACGACCACGTCGGCGTTGAGGCTCTCCAGCTCCCCCCAGCCGACGGCGGGCGGGCTGAGACCGGGGTCGCCAGCGACGTCCTCGCCACCGGCGATCGAGATCATCTCCGGGATCCAGAAGCCGCCGACCCGGGGCGGGTCCAGCCGCTGCAGGGCGATTACCCGCGGCGAGCCGACACCGGCCACCGCCGCCCGGATCGTCGCCAGCCGTCCCTCCAGCTCACCCCGCAGCTCATGGGCATGGTCCTCCATCCCCGTCGCCTCGCCCAGGCGTACGACCTCTTCGAGCATCTCGCTGAGCGTGGCGATTCGCATTGCTCAGTCAATATCCCACGTAGAGAGTGGCGTGGCTTCGAACCGCCGCAACGGGTAGCTATATTCACGGTGCCGAATGGCCGAGGACGTCCCAGCCCGAAGTACCGGGCCGCATAGCCGATGAGCGTCCTGCTGCTCGTCCTTCTTGCGCTGCTGATTGCGATCAACGGCTTCTTCGTCGCGGCCGAGTTCGCCTTGGTCCGGACCCGCCGCGGCAAAATCGAACAGGCGGTGGAGGAGGGCGAGGCCGGGGCAGAGGCCGTGGTCGAGCAGCTCGACCGGATCGACGAATCCCTCTCCGCCTGCCAGATCGGGATCACGATGGCCTCGATCGGGATCGGGTTCCTTGGCGAGCCCTCGCTGGCGAAGCTGATAGAGCCGCTCTTCGGCGGGCTCTCGCACGCCGCCGCCACCGGCATCGCCCTGGCGATCTCCTTCGCCTTCGTCACCGCCCTCCACATCTCGATCGGCGAGCAGGTGCCGAAGATGCTGGCGATCGCCCAGCCCGACCGGACGGCGCGACGGGTTTCGCGCCCGCTCGGGTGGTTCGCCACCGCCACCACGCCGGTCACCAAGGCGCTGAGCTGGGTCTCCAACGGCGTCGTCCGCCTGTTCGGCGTCGACGCCAAGAACCTGGAGGAGCACCACACCGCCGAGGACCTGAAGCAGATCATCGACAGCTCGCGAATGGGGGGGACGCTCGACCCCGGCGAGGCCGGAATGCTCGGCGGCGTCTTCCACCTGCACGAGCAGGAGGCGCGCGAGGTGATGACGCCGATCCCCGCCGTCGTCACCGTCGATGCCTCGGAGACCGTCGAGGCGGCGCTGCGACGCTGCGTCACCTCCGGCCACACCCGCCTGGTCGTGATCGAGGACGAGAACCCCGACCGGGTCAAAGGGGTCGTCCACAACAACAGCCTCGCTCGGCTCTACATGAGCGAGGGGCCCGAGGCGGCACTCGACACCGTCACCCGCGACGCCCTGATCGTCCCCGAGACCCGCCCGCTCGACGACCTCCTCCACGACCTCCAGGTCCAGCGCACCTCGCTCTCGGTCGTCGTCGACGAGTACGGGCGCACGGTCGGGATCGTCACTGTCGAGGACATCCTCGAGGAGGTGGTGGGCGAGATCGAGGACGAGACCGACCCGCGCGCCGCCGCCGTGCGCAAGCTCACCAACGGCGACTGGTTCGTCCGCGGCCACGTCTCCCTCGGCGACCTCGCCGACGCCGGGATCGAGCTGCCGGTCGACACCGACGCCTACAACTCGGTCGGCGGCTATGTCTTCGGCGAGCTGGGCCGACTGCCGAAGCGCGGCGACTCGATCCTCGCCAACGGCTACACGATCCGGGTCGAGTCGGTGCGGGAGAACCGGATCGAGGCGGTTCGGATCAGCGGCGGCAGCGGCGATTCCGTCCGCACCCCCGCCTAACTTCATCGGGCAACCCGCTCCCCCCGGCTCGAACCTTTGGAGGTACCCGATGTGGGTTGTACGCCTGACCGACAAGCAGCTCGAGGTCCTGAGGGCGTTGCTGCGTTCCGAGGAACACCTCGGCCCGGCGCTCAAGGGCTCGATCGAGGCCCTCGACCTCGCCCGCTGGGACGATCTCCCCGAGGCCGAACTGCCCTGGGAAGAGATCGAGACCGTCGCCCGCCGTCAGGGCATCAGCGAGGCTGACGTGATCTGGGACATCGCTGGGGGCCGCAAGGCGGCTTAGCTCAGATCAGTCGTAGGAGTAGAAGCCGGCCCCGGACTTGCGCCCGAGTTTCCCCTCCTCGACCATCTTCACGATGATCGGGGGCGGGTCGTGGGTCGGCTCGTTCGATTCGGCGTAGAGGGCGTCGCCGATCGCCTTCGAGACGTCCATGCCGACGAAGTCGAGCAGCGCCAGCGGGCCCATCGGGTGGCCGGCGCCGAGCTTCATGCAGGTGTCGACGGCGCCCGGCTCCATTCCGGTCCGTTCGACCATCCGGGCAGCGTCGAAGAGGTAGGGGAAGAGGAGGCGGTTGACGACGAAGCCGGCTTCGTCGGGCACCTCGACCGCGGTCTTGCCGAGGGCGGCGCACCAGGCGAGTGCCTTCTCGCGAGAGGCGGCGGCGCCGTCGGGGACGCAGACCTCGACCAGCTTCATCCGCGGCACCGGGTTGAAGACGTGAAAGCCGAAGAGCTTCGGGGTGCCGGCCGCCTCGGCGATCTCGGCGATGCTGAGGGAAGAGGTCGTAGTCGCGAGGTCGGCGTCTGGGCAGGCCGCGGCGATCGTCCGCAGCAGCTCGCCCTTCGGCGCCACCTCCTCGACGATCGCCTCGACGATCACGTCGCAGTCGGCGAGGTCGGCCGGGTCGGTCGTGACCCGCAGCCGCGAGGGCTCGCCGCCCTCGATCTTGGCGCAGGCGGCGACCACTTTCTCCTCGGCGCGCCAGGCAGAAGCCTCGCTGCGAGCGAGCAGGATCGTGTCTGCGGTGGTGGTCGAGACCGCGGCAAGGCCGGTGGCTATCGCCCCGCTGCCCGCGATCCCCGGACTCGTGTACCCCTGGTTAGCGCTCATTGGCCGGGGCTTCTATCACGCATCAGCGGTGGGATGACGCGCGGGTTCGGAAGGCGCCCAACCCTGGCTGATTGACCAGTCAGTCGGCTACCCTGAAGAGGAAGGCGTGCGCTGCGCGCCGGAGATCTTGAGAATAACGGAGGTTGGCGATGGACAACGGCAACGGGAAGTTCGGCGGCCGCGAGGTCGTCATCGTCGAGGCGGTGCGGACCCCGATCGGCCGCGGTCATCCGGAGAAGGGCTACTACAAGGACCTCCACGCCTCCAACCTCCTCTCCCGCACCTACAAGGAGCTGATCGACCGCGCCGGGATCGACCCGGACGAGGTCGGCGACGTGATCGCCGGCTGCGTCCAGCAGTTCGGCGAGCAGGGGCTGAACATCGGCCGCAACGCCTGGCTCGAGGCCGGGCTGCCGCAGGAGGTGCCGGGGACGACGGTCGACCGCCAGTGCGGCTCCGCCCAGCAGGCGGTCAACTTCGCCGCCGCCTTGGTCGCCTCCGGCGTCCACGACGTCGCCGTCGGCGGTGGGGTCGAGCACATGGGCCACATCTCCTTCGCCGACTCCTTCTCGGTCATGCAGGAGCACGGGATGGCCTTCTCGCCGGAGCTGATGGAGCGCTACGACCTGATCCCGCAGGGGCTCTCGGCCGAGATGATCGCCGACCAGTGGGAGATCCCCCGCTCCGAGCTCGACGAGCTCGGCGTCCGCTCCCAGCAGCTCGCCGCCAAGGCGACCGAGGAGGGGCGCTTCGAGCGCGAGATCCTGCCGATGCAGGTAAACGGCGACACCTACGCCACCGATCAGGGTCTGCGGGAGACGACGATCGAGGGTCTCTCGGCGCTCAAGCCGGCCTTCAAGGAGGACGGCAAGATCACTGCCGGCAACTCCTCCCAGGTGTCCGACGGCGCCGCGGCGGTGCTGCTGACGACCCGCGAGAAGGCCGACGCCCTCGGGCTGAAGCCGCGGGCGCGGATCTTCGACCAGACGACGGTCGGCGTCGATCCGGTGATCATGCTGACCGGCCCGATCCCGGCGACGCGGAAGCTGCTCGAGCGCAACGGGATGACGATGGACGACATCGACCTGGTCGAGATCAACGAGGCCTTCGCCTCGGTCGTCGCCGCTTGGCGTCGCGAGCTCGACCCCGACATGGACCGTGTCAACGTCAACGGCGGCGCGATTGCCCTCGGCCACCCGCTTGGTTCGACCGGCGCCCGTCTGATCACCACCCTCCTGCACGAGATGGAGCGCTCCGACAAGGAGATGGGCCTGGTGACGATGTGTTGCGGCGGCGGCCTTGGCACCGGCACCCTGATCCAGCGGGTCTAGCCCTCCTAGGCAGCCGGGGGCGGTATTGGGGACCGGACCAGGGGGTAGGTTCTCCCCCTCGTCCATCCCAAGGCAGAGGAGACAACTTGAACAAGGCATTTCTGACGGCGCTTGCCGTCCTGGTGGCGCTGGTTGTGGTGGTGGCTGGCTGCGGCGGCAGCGATGACAGCGACACCAGCGGGTCGCTGACCAAGGCCGAATTCATCAAGAAAGCCGACGCGATCTGCGAAGAAGGCAACGAATCGATCAACACGGAGGTCGACGAATTTGCCGAGGAAAAGGGAACCACGTCTGAAAAGCTGACGAAAGAGCAGCAGGAAGAATTCGTCGAACAGGTGGTGGCCGGAGACATTCGCTCCCAGGCCGAAGAAATCGGTGACCTTGGTGCGCCCAGCGGGGACGAGGAGCAGATCGAAGCGATGGTGGAAGCCGTCGAAGACGGGGCTGACGAAATCGAAGAGGAACCCAAGGTCCTGTTCGGGAAGACCAATCCCCTCGCCGAAGGCACCAAGCTCGCGAAGGAATACGGGCTCAAGGTCTGCGGCGAAGAATAGGTTGCCGTTCCTGATCGCTTTGAAAGGGCGCCTGCGGGCGCCCTTTTCTTTGCGCATTTTTGCGCGCCATTGACTCGCATAGGTGCTCTCGCTTATACCCCTCCCGATTGGTCAAACAATTTGGGAGGCGGGCAGAGTCTTGTACAGGTGGATCGGTGGAGCAGTTGTGGCGGCAGCGGCCCTGGTCGCTGTGCTGGTGAGCGGTTGCGGTGGCGACAGCGAGGCAGCCACCTTGACGAAGGCCGAATACGTCAAGCAGGCAGATGCGATTTGCGCCGAACGCAAAAAGGAATGGACGTCGGATTTGGCCTCTTATAAAAAGAAAGTGAAAGAGGAAAACGCCAGCAGCGATCCGGATAAACAAGCGGAACTCGCCGAAGATGTTTTGGATGAATCGCTGCTTCCCGCTCTTCAGAAACAACTCGAGTCGCTTGAAGAACTCGGTCCTCCCGCAGGGAAGGAAAAGCAGGTCGACAAGATGCTGAAGAGCTTGTCGAATGGAATTGAAAACATCGAAAAGGGCGGCTTGAAAGCGCTGGTCTCAGAAGGATTCGAAGACTTCGCGGGAGAAGCGAAAGCTCTCGGTGTGAACTGCCCTCTGTAGATGCCTTTGGGGCCCTGGCCAGCCGGCCAGGGCATCCCTATATGCTCCGCCGTCGATGGACTTAACGCTGTCGCCATCGGAGGAGGAGTTCCGCGACGAGGTTCGCGCCTGGTTGCGGGCGAACCATCCGGGACCTGAGCCTGAGGCCGGCCTCGACGAGGTGATGAGCTTTCGCCGCGAGTGGCAGCTGAAGCTGCATGAGGCCGGTTGGGCCGGGATCTCCTGGCCAAAGGAGTACGGCGGCCGCGGCGCGACGATGATCGAGCAGGCGATCTTCGCCGCTGAGGCGACGCGCCAAGAAGCGCCGGCTCCCGCCAACGTTCTTGGACTGGCGATGGGTGGGCCGGTAGTGATCGCCCACGGCACCGACGAGCAGAAGGCCCGCTATTTGGAGCCAATCCTGACCGGCGAGGAGATCTGGTGCCAGGGCTTTTCGGAGCCCGAGTCGGGCTCCGACCTCGCCTCGCTGAAGACCCGCGCGGTCAAGGACGGCGACGAATGGGTGGTCACCGGGCAGAAGGTCTGGACCACCTTCGCCCAGTACGCGAAATGGTGCATGCTCGTCGCCCGCACCGATCCCGACGCGCCCAAGCACCAAGGTCTGACCTACTTCCTGATGGACATGGAGCAGGACGCGGTGCAAACGCGACCGCTGGTCCAGATCACCGGCGAGGGCGAGTTCAACGAGGTCTTCTTCGAGGAGGCTCGGGTGCCCGATGCGAACGTCGTCGGAGGCGTCGGCAACGGCTGGGCGGTGGCGATCACGACGCTGATGAACGAGCGCGCCGGACTCGCCTTCGGGGCGATCTCGCAGATCCAGAACAGCCTCGGCCGGCTCTCGAAGCTGGCGAAGGAAACGCCGGTGAACGGCGGCACCGCGGCCGACGATGCCTACTTCCGCCAGCGCATCGCCCAGCTCTACATCGAGGTGGAGACGATGCGGCTGAACGCCTACCGCGGCCTCACGAAGACGATGCAGTCGGGGATCCCGGGCCCGGAGGGCTCCCTTGGCAAGTGGCAGTGGGCCGACATCAACCAGGACCTGACCGAGCTGGCGCTGGAGATCGAGGGCGCCTACTCGATGCTGGCCCGCGGCTCCGACCACGCGGTCGCCGGCGGCGCCTGGCAGTACAGCTTCCTCCGCTCCCGCGCCAACTCGATCGAGGGCGGGACCACCGACATCCTCAAAAACATCATCGCCGAGCGGGTCCTGGGCCTGCCGCGGCTGCGCTGAGGGGACGTCTCCATGTACTTCGACCTCACCGACGAGCAGCAGGCGATCAAGTCGACCGCCCATGATTTCCTCGCCTCGCGCTTCAAATCGGAGCGGATCCGCGAGATCGCCGCCAGCGAAAGCGGCTTCGACGAGAGCGGCTGGAAGGAGATGGCCGAGCTCGGCTGGGCCGGCCTGGCGCTGCCGGAGGAGTGGGGTGGGCAGGGGCTCGGCATCGTCGACCTCGCGGTCCTCTTCGAGGAGATGGGCTACGTCTGCGCTCCCTCGCCGCTGCTCTCCAACACGATCGTCGGTCTGGCACTGGCCGCCGGTGGCTCCGACGAGCAGAAGGAGCGCTGGCTGGCGCCGCTGGCCGCCGGGGAGCGGCGCGGGACGCCCGCCCTGTTCGACGCCGGTCTCCCCGTAGAGATCGGGAAATTCGCGATGGCGGCAGAGAGCGACGGCAACGGCGTCCTCCTCAACGGCGAAAAGACGCTGGTGATGGACGCGGCCAGCGCCGACTTCTTCCTCGTCGCCACCTCCGACGGCCACCGCCACATCGTCGAGAGCGCCGCCAGCGGGGTCACCGTCCTCCCCGAGGAATCGATCGACCCGACTCGCCGCCTCTCCTCCGTCCGCTTCGAGGGCGTACGCCCGGAGGCGACGCTGCCGGGGGCGGGTGAGGACTACATCCCGGTGTTCCTCCGCGCCTGCGTTGCGTTGGCAGCGGAGTCGACCGGGCTGGCCCAGCGGGCGCTGGAGATGTCGGTCGCCTACGCCAAAGACCGCCAGCAGTTCGGCCGCCCGATCGGCGCCTACCAGGCCGTCTCCCACCGTTGCGCGCAGATGCTGCTGGAGACCGAGAACTCGCGCTCGGCCGTCTACGGGGCCGCTTGGGCAGCCGATGCCGGGCCGGAGTCGCTGCCGCTGGCCGCGGCGATGGCCAAGGCCTACGCCTCCGACGCCGGCTGGCGGGTGCCGGACGCGGCGATCCAGGTCCACGGCGGGATCGGCTTCACCTGGGAGCACGACCTCCACTTCTTCCTCAAGCGCGGCCGCGCCAACGCCGCCTCCCTCGGCGATCCCAAGTGGCACCGCGAACGGGTCGCCGACGCGGTGCTCGCCGGCGAGACCGCCCCGGCCAGCTCCTAAGCGCTGTTCTCGTGGGCGCTCTCGATCGCATCTCCGTCGCCGCGATCGGGACCTCGGTCGCCGATCTCGAGGCGGAGACGCTGCGGGCCGAGGCCGCTGGGGTCGAGTGCGTCTGGGCGCCGGAGCTGTTCCGCAGCGCCGTCACCCAGGCCACCTACCTGGCGGCGAAGACCGAGCGGATCGGGGTCGCGACCGGGATCGTCTGGGCCTTCACCCGCAGCCCCTTCATCCACGCGATCAGCGCCCTCGACATTGATGAGATGTCCGGTGGCCGCTTCCGCCTCGGGATGGGCGCGGGGGTCAAACGCCTGAACGAGACCTGGCACAACGCCGACTACGGCCGTCCGGCTCCGCACCTGCGGGAGGCGATCGAGGCGACGCGGCTGATCATGCGCCAGGCCAGCGCCGGCGAGCCGATCCGCTACCAGGGCGAGTACTACGACATCGACATCAAGGGCTGGGTACGTCCCCACCCGGCACCGCGCGAGGCGGTGCCGATCTACACCGCCGCCGTGCAGGCGGGGATGGCGCGGATGGCCGGCGACGTCGCCGACGGGCTGATCGGCCACCCGATCCAGAGCCTGCGCTGGATCGACGAGGTGGTTGTCCCTGCCTTCGAGGAGGGTCTGCGGCGATCCAACCGCGAGCGCGGCGACTTCGAATACCTGCCGACCGTCTGCTGCGCGATCGACGACGACGAGGCGCGCGCCATCGACATGGCCCGCCGCACGATCTCCTTCTACGCGACCGTGAAGACCTACATGCCCCTCTGGGAGCTGCACGGCTTCGCCGACAACGCCGTCGCCGCCGGCGAGGCCTTCCGCCGCGGCGACCTCGCCGCCGTCCCGGCCGCGATCAGCGACGAGATGGTCGAGGCCTACTGCGCCGCCGGTCCCCTCGACAAGGTCCGCGCCCGCGTCGAGGCCACCGCCGAGCGCGCCGACGGCCTCTTTCTCACCCCGCCCACCTACTTCATCTCCCCCGAGGAGCTGAGCGAGTTCCAGAACCGCATCATCGACGCCTTCGGCCCGGGGCTGTCCTCGGCCTAAGCAGCCTCGGGCTCAATGCCGGTTTCCACGCGGGCACGAAGGGTTGCTTCGTCGATCCCACTCTCATTCACTCGCTTCTTCAACTCTTCGCACAGCTCTTCATAATCGCGCTCGTGCCTGTCAAGAGTGTCTTGAGACATGCTCCCTCTGTGGTCGTGACGGTTTTGAGTGATGGCACCGCCTTCATCGTCCTTAATCGTCCACTCGCCTCCTAGGGCCTCCGTGCACTTGAGGAAGTTGTCATGCGTCAGGATGTCTGCGGGAGTAGGCCGCAGTCCGAGCGCAAGCATGCGCTGGACTGCTTCGGACCCAAGCATTCGATCGTAAAGCTCGGCCATCAGCTTCGTCTCCTCATTTCCCACGGATTCAAGAATTTGGGTTGAAAGCACCTCCACCCTGCGGCTGATTCTCTCCAAACCGCCGAGGGTCTCTGAGACTTTTGATTCCTCCCTCATCTGAGTCAGGAAAGAGTGGAGCAGACCTGCCCACTGTTGTCGAAGATAGGTCTCGATGTCTTCAAAGTCGGCGAACGGGACCAGGGCGTTGTTCGTGCTCTGAGAGCGAACTTCCTCAATGAAGGTAAAGATCCTCGCGTCATCTGCATTGGGAAAGGCGATTTCGCTCGTATCGAAGGCCTTTTCCTGGTTGGCACGCCATACCTCGAAGTCCGCGAAGGTTCCTCGCTCTACTAGTGCGAAAACTGGAACTTTCTGACGAACGGCCTCTTGATACTCGGCATTGGTGACCGATTGATCTGCATCAAAATCAGTCCCGTACCTACCGCCGATGATCAGCACGAACATCTGGCAGTTGGGAACCTCGGCTACCGCCGCTTGAGCGGCAGTTCTATGGGGATCAAAGAAGATCGTTCCCCGCTCGCTAAGGATGGGGTTGTATCCAAGAGAGCGAACGAAGTAACGGAGGTTCTCTCGGATGTATCGAAGGTCGTAGAACGTCGAGCTGATGAACACGCTGGGCGCTGGCACGATACGCACCTTAACCTTAAGTCGATGCTTGATGACGAGACCGCAAAAACCCGTATAGAGGACGGGTTTTTGCGGTCTCGCGAGATGGAAGTGCTGGAGCGGGTGCGGGAGATCCCGGAGGGGTTCGTGCGGACCTATGGGGATGTGTCGCCGGGGGCGCCGCGGTTCGCCGGCACCGTCCTCTTCCACGCCGACGATCCGGACCTGCCCTGGTGGCGCGTGGTCCGCGCCGACGGCTCGCTGGCCAAGGACGACCGCCAGCGGGCGCTGCTCCGGGCCGAGAGCGTTCCCTTCCGCGGGGCGCGCGTCGACATGGGCCGCGCCCGCCTCGCCGACTGAATCAGCCTCGTTCCATCTCCCGCTGCACGTCGGCCTCGGTGATGCGGTTGCTGGGGCCGTAGGTCTTCCAGCCCTGGACGACGAGGGCGACGGCGACGCCGAAGGCGACCCAGACGGGCCAGGGGAAGCTGTCGTCGCCGAACTGCCAGACCAGGAAGCAGAGGGCGACGGCAAGGGCACCGCCGGCGGCGATGCCCTTGAAGTCCTGCTTCATCTTCAGGCGCTGGATCGCGAGCTCGCGCGCCTGCTCGGGCCTGTTGATTCCTTCCTCAGCCACGCGCCCCATCCTAAAGTGCCATCAAGGGCAGATGACGATCAGATGGAAGTCGGCGTCCTCGTTGTTGCCGTCTTTGCCGCGGGTGCGGACCTCGATCCCGTTCGGGTTGGCCGCCGAGGTGTTGGTCTGCGCGTAGCCCGAGTTCGGCACCGAGGTGCCGGCGTTGTTGCGGGCGGCAATGTTGGCGCAGTCGGAGACGTTGAAGGGGAAGGTGACGGTGACCGCGCCGCCGCCCTCGACCGCGGCGATGTTGGGACCGCTGGCGCGGGCCAGCGCCGCGTTGCCCGGGCTCGCCGGGTTGTTGACGACAGCCCAGAAGGTGTGGGTCGCGACCTTCGCGAGCGGCACCGTGCCGAGCTTGTCGGTGTTGATCTGGAACCCCGTCAGCGTCTTCTTCTTCAGCTTGCCGCCGCCGATCGTCTGCTTCTTGATCGCGCCGCCGTTGATCGTCTGCGCCGCGTAGGCGGTTCCCGCCAGGGCGACGACGAGGGCGACCACCGCGACGACCATCGCCGGCGACGGGCGCATCTTCGAAAGCTTTCTCATCCTGGACTCCCTTCCAGTCGTGGCCGAGTACCCGAAACCAAGTAACCCGCCGGAAGGCGAGTCGGTGCGGTGGGGCTACCCCGGAAGCTGCGAGACGAAGCGTTCGAAGGCGCCCATGTCGGTGACGGCGGGGCCGTGGCCGGGGAGGATCAGCGAGGGGTTGAGCTCGGCCAGCTTGCGGATCGAGCGCCGGTTCTCCTCCATGTCGTAGGTGAAGAGCGGCGGCGGCTCCTTGATGCCGGGCAGGGCGGTGGCGTAGCTCATGTTGCGGATCACGTCGCCGCAGATGACGACGCGGTCGCTCTCGCGGAAGAAGAGGACGTGGCCGCGCGAGTGCCCCGGGCTGTGGACGACGCGGAAGCCGGCGACCTCGTCGCCCTCCTCGAGCACGCGGTCGACTTTGTAGGGCGGGCCCTGCCAGATCGAGGCGATCAGCCGGTTGACGGGGTTCGACGCGGAGGCCTCCTGGACCGGCCGCCGCCCCTCCATCGCGTCGACGTCGCCGGTGTGGCAGGCGAGCGGGACGCCGCGTGCTTCGCAGACGTCCTTGGCGACCCCCTGGTGGTCGGGGTGGACGTGGGTCAGCGCCAGCATCGAGATCTCCCGTCCCTCGAGCTCGGCGAAGATCCGCCGCCGGTCCCAGGTGCGACCGGCGTCGATGAGGACGTCCTCGGCGAGGTAGCAGTTGATCGTCGGCGCCGGGAACTCCTTCAGCCGCCAGACGCCCGGCGCCAGGTACTTCAATGCGAGATCCCCAGCCCCTCGCGCGGCTCGCCGCTGTTCTGGGCCAGCGCTTCCAGCCGGGCGATCTGCCGCTCGCCCTCGACGCGCGCCGGGTGACCGGACGGCAGCGGCTCGATCAGGCGGCGGATGCGGTTGCGGACCTGCAAGGCGAAGTGGGGGGTGACGGGACCAGCCAGGGCGCGGATGTCCTCGACCGTGATCTCCTTGGTGCCGCCGAGTAGCTGGGGGTTCTCCGACTCGCTCATTCTCCGCCGCCGATCTTCGCAAGTTCGGCCAGCTCGTTCACTTCCGCCTGCTGTTCGAGCCCGATCGCGCTCTCGTCGCCGATCACCCAGACGTGGTTGTAGAAGGCGCGGGTGGGGTCGGTCGTGTAGCCGGGCTTGACGTCGAGGAGGTAGCTGCGGACCTCCTGGGGCAGGGCCGCGGCGTCGTCGGTGAGCAGCAGCGGTCCCCAGGTGCCGGAGGCCGAGAGCGGCGCTGCGGCGGCGGCGTCGGCGGGCGAGTCGCTGCGGGCGAGGACGAAGCCGTGGCCGGGGTCGTTGATGTTCCAGCCGAAGCTGCCGTCGCGGTAGCGGGCGAAGGCGACGGCGTTGGCGACCGGGTCCTCGCCCGAGACGCGCTTCACCCGCTTGGAGTTCTTGGCGATTTCGCGCAGTACTTCGGAGGAGATGACCGAGGACGGTCCGAGTACGTACACCGGCACCTTCGGGTTCGCTTTCAAGAGAGCCGCGGTCGGCTCCGGCAGCTTCTTCCCCTCGGCGTAGAGAACCGGATCGCCGGAGCGCGCCGCCCAGGCGGCGGCGGGCATCGCGAAGTCGGGACTGGCGCCGGAGGCGACGAGGATGTGCTTCGGTGGCGCGCTCACCAGCCGTTCGCGCAGGTTGAAGATCTGCGCCGCGGTCGCGGCCGGGTCGCCGGAGTCGACCGGCGCCGCCTGGCCGGGGTAGGCGACGGTGCCGACAGCGAAGAGCGAGGCTTCGCCGGTGTCGGCGCTTCCCTGCGGGTCGAGCGCCTCGAGCGCATCTTCGCTCACCTCCGGCATCTCGTCGGGGCCGGAGAAGAGGATTGGCGCTCGCACGGGCGGGGCCATGAGGACGGCGGCGGCGATCGCCCCGGCCCAGTCTTCCTCGCCGACGACGGTGACGGCGGCGGGCCGCTGCTCCGGGGTGGTGGAAGGGAAGGCGGCGAGCGCGGCGCCAGCGGCGTTGGCAGTCGGGTCCGAGCCGCCGATCCGGGTGGTGTTGTTGGTCGCGAAGCCGGGATAGCCGAGCGCTTCGGCAGTTTGGTCGGGCGCGCTCTCCGCCGACTTGCTCTCAGCCGGGGCTGGGGTGGGGGCTGGCGCCTCGCTGCTGCCGGAGTCCCCGCCGCCAGTGCCGAAGACGATCGCGGCGACGATGAAGACGAGCGCGAGGACGACCAGGGCGCCCAGGAGCTTTGGCGCTCCGGGCTTGGCCGGCTGCGAGGGAACCGTCTCCGCCTTCCGCGGCTTCTCCTCTGCCTTCGGTGCCTCCTGCGTCGGCGCCTCCGCTTCGTTCGTCTCCGCCTCGGGAACGTCGGCGTTGATCGGCCGCTTGGGGATCACGCCAGAAACGTAACTGAGTGCCCTCTCCTGGGAGGAGTAGAGTTCTACTGGCTGACTGACCAGTCAATCGGTCGAACGGAAGCGGCGGCAGAGAGAGGGAGAGATGGACTTCGCACTCAACGAGGAGCAGAAAGAGTTCAAAGAGCGGTGCCGGAAGTTCGCCCGCGAGGTGATCCGGCCGGCTGCGCGCAAGCACGACCAGGAGGAGAGCATCCCCTGGGAGGTGATCAAAGAGGCGCGGGCGCAGGGCTTCGGCACGCTCGACTCGATCCAGCGCTCCGCCGCTGATCCCGAGGGTCAGTTCCAGGTGATCTCCGCGGAAGAGTTCCACTGGGGCTGCGCCGGCACCGCGCTGGCAATCTCCGGCTCCGGCCTCGCCGCGGCGGGCATCGCCTCCTCCGGTACCCCCGAGCAGATCATGCGCTGGGTCCCCGAGTGCTTCGGCACGGCGGAGGAGATCAAGCTCGGCGCCTACGCCGTCACCGAGCCGCAGGCCGGGTCTGACGTCAAGAGCCTGAAAACGACCGCCAAGCGTGACGGCGACGAGTGGATCCTCAACGGGACCAAGGTCTTCATCACCAACGGCGGCATCGCCGACGTCCACGTCGTCGTCGCCACCGTCGACCCCGCCCTCGGCACCCGCGGCCAGGCTTCCTTCATCGTCCCCAAGGACACCCCCGGTCTGTCGCAAGGCAAGAAGGAGTCGAAGCTCGGGATCCGCGCCTCCCACACGGCAGAGGTGGTGCTCGAGGACTGCCGCGTCCCCGGCGACTGCCTGCTCGGCGGCGACGAGAAGCTGGAGAAGAAGCTGCAGCGCGGCCGCGAAGGGAAGAAGTCCCGCGGCGCCGACGCCCTGGCGACCTTCGAGGTGACGCGGCCGCTGGTCGGCGCCTCGGCGCTGGGGATCGCCCAGGCCGCCTACGAGTGGACCCTCGAGTACCTCGACGGCCAGTCCTACGAAGGCGTGCCGATGCTGCAGTCGCAGCGGATCCAGCAGACGCTGGCGGACGTCGCCACCGAGATCGAGGGGGCGCGTCTGCTCGTCCAGCGCGCCGCCTGGATGGGCCGCAACGGGGTGCCGATGACCGGCGGCCAGGGCTCGATGTCGAAGCTGAAGGCCGGCGACGTGACGATGTGGGCGACGACGACGCTGATGGACCTCGTCGGCCCCGACGCGCAGAGCACCGAGTGCCCGCTGGAGAAGTGGTTCCGCGACGCCAAGATCTACCAGCTGTTCGAGGGGACGGCCGAGATCCAGCGGATGGTGATCTCGCGGATGCAGGCCCGCGAATACGCCGAGCGCCTCGGCTACGCCGCCGAAATCGCCGCCGAAGCGACCAAAGAGCCCGTTCCCGCCTGACCCTCGGCGCCGACGGGACGATTTCCCTACATATAGGGGTATTTTCGTCCCGTCGGCATCCGTATCCTCGGTTGTGTGCACGGTCCCGGACACGGTCATAGCCACAGCCACGCCCTCGACGCCCGCCGCGCCGACAGCCGGCGGCGGATGTGGTGGGCGCTTTGGATCAACGTCGGGCTACTCCTCGCCGAGGCGGTCGGCGGGTTCGTCACCGGCTCGCTGGCGGTGTTGGCCGACGCCGGGCACCTGCTCTCCGACGCCGGCTCGATCGTCCTCGCCCTGATCGCGGCGCGGTTGGCGACGTTGCCGGCGGCCGGGCGGCGCACCTTCGGCTATCAGCGCTCGGAGGTGCTGGCGGCGCTCGTCAACGGGCTGCTCCTCGTCGTCGTCAGCGTCGCCGTCGCGATCGCCGCCGTCGGCCGCTTCTCCGACCCGCCCGGGCTCGACGGCTGGGGCGTCCTCGCCCTCGGCGTTCTCGGCCTGGCGGGCAACATCGCCGCCACCGTGGTCCTCGCCGGCGGCCAGCGCGAGGACATCAACCTCGAGGGCGTGCTGCGCCACTCCGCCGCCGACGCGCTCGGCTCGATCGGTGTCGTCGTCGCCGGCGCCTTCGTTCTCCTCGGTGGCTCGCCGGTCGTCGACCCGATCGTCGGCCTGTTGATCGCGGTCCTGATCCTCGCCTCCTCCTGGCGCCTGATCAAGGAGCCGGTCGACGTCTTGATGGAGGCGGCGCCGGCCGGGGTCGACGTCGACGGGGTGGGGGCGGCGATCTGCCGCGAGGAGGGGGTGCGTTCGGTCCACGACCTCCACGTCTGGACCGTCACCTCCGGCTTCGGGGCGATCGCCGCCCACGTCGTCGTCGCCCAGGGAACGGACCGCGACCTGATCCGGCGCCGGCTGGAGTTGACCCTGCGCGAGGGCTACGGGATCGAACACACGACCCTGCAGATGGAGGAAGAGGCGAGCCAGGAGCTGCTGCACGTGGAGAACGTCACGCCTGGCTGAACGTTCGCTCTACTTAATTTTAGGAGTATTCCCCGACCGCTCGTTATCTGCTGATTACCGTGGGTAGGCGAACGGCGGATGATCAGGCAGGCGCGCAACTACATGCTCGGCGCGATGTCGGGCGCGGGGATGATCGCGGTGGCGGTCGTCGCCTTCGTGCTTCTGGTTTCTGCCCAGGTCTTCGAGAACTTCCCGATCCCGGGGTTGATCGGCGGGAGCGATGAAGCCGCCGTCTCGGCCGCGGAGACCGCCGGCGTTGCGGGGGGTGCCGCAGGCGGCGGCAACCAAACCGCGAAAGGTAGCGCCGGCGGCTCCGCAGGCGGCGGAGCCGCTGAAGGCGGCGGTGGCGGCGCGAACGCCAACGGTCAGCAGGGGGTCGGCGGCTCGGGGCAGCAGCCCGGCGCCGGTGGTGGAACCGGTGGCGGTGGCGGCGGTGAAGCTCCTGGCGCTGGCGGCGGGGGTGGCTCGGCTCCCGGCGAAGGCCCGGGCGGCGGATCCGGGGGTTCCGGGACGGTCTCTGGCGGCGGGAGCGGTGGTGGTGGTGGAGCCGGCGGTGAAGAAGGAGGCAGCGGCACGACCCCTTCCTCGACCTCGGAAAAAGTCACCAGCACCGTCAACGAAACCGTCGATCAAGTTGACGAAACGGTGACCGGAGGCGCCCTGGAGGAAACCGGCGTCACTCAGGTGACCGAAGAAACGGTCAATGGCGTCGCCGGGCCGGAATCGCCGGTCGGAGGCGTGGTCGACGAAACCGTCGGCGCGGTCGAAGGCATCGTCGGCGGCAAGTGATCCCCAACTGAATCAAGCGTTCCGCCCGCTCAGGCACTAATCGTCAAAATGCCTGCCCAATGGCGGAGCACGTACAGGCGGGGTCGGTAGCGAGCGATCCGATCGCGGGGTCGGCGGTCTTCCCGCAGGGAAGCCAGGTCAACGCGGAGGGGCACCTCGAGGTCGCCGGCTGCGACGTGGTCGAGCTGGCCGAAGAGTTCGGCACCCCCGCCTACTTCTACGCCGAGGACGACATCCGCGCCCGCGCCCGCGCCTACCGCGAGGCCTTCGAGAGCCGCGGCGCCGAGGCCGAGATCCTCTTCGCCAGCAAGTCGCTGCCCTGCACCGCCGCCTACCGACTCTTCGCCGAGGAGGGCCTCTCGGTCGACGTCGCCTCCGGCGGCGAGCTGCACATGGCGCTGAAGGCCGGCTTCGACCCCGACCGCATCCACATGCACGGCAACAACAAGTCCGACGAGGAGATCCTCTTCGCGGCGCGGTCCGGGATCCGCCACCTGATCCTCGACTCCTTCGACGAGATCGAGCGCTGCGAGCGCCTGCTCGACGAACCGCAGCGGGTGCTGATCCGGGTCACCCCCGGGATCAAGCCCTCGACCCACGACTACATCACCACCGGGCAGCTCGACAGCAAGTTCGGCTTCGGGCTCGAGGACGGGCTGGCGGCGAAGGCGGTCGAGCGCGTCCTCGCCAGCGACAAGCTCGAGCTGGTCGGGCTGCACGCCCACATCGGCTCCCAGATCTTCGAGCTCGAGCCCTACAAGCTGGCGATCCAGGCGCTGGGCGAGCTGGCCGGGGACTGGTGCCGGGTCGTCAACGTCGGCGGCGGCCTCGGGGTCGCCTACACCGCCGAGGACGAGCCGCCCTCGATCGACGCCTACGTCGAGGTCAAGGTCCGCGGCGTCGCCGAGGTCTTCGGCGAGGGGGTGAGGATCCTGGTCGAGCCGGGTCGCTCGCTGGTCGCCAACGCCGGCCTCACCGCCTACCGCGTCGGCACGATCAAGGAGATCTCGGGAGTCCGCACCTACGTCGCGGTCGACGGCGGCATGTCGGACAACCTGCGGCCGATGCTCTACGGCTCCGTCTACGAAGCGCTGATCGCCGACCGCGCCGCCGCTCCGGCCGAGACCCTGGTCACGATCGCCGGCATGCACTGCGAGTCCGGCGACGTGATCGTCCGCGACACGATGCTGGCCGAGCCCGCCGTCGGCGACGTCCTCGTCACCCCGGCCACCGGCGCCTACGGTTACGCGATGGCCAACAACTACAACGGCGTGCCGCGGCCGCCGGTCGTCTTCTGCCGCAGTGGTTCGGCACGGGTCGTGGTTCGGCGCGAGACCTACGAGGACCTGACCGCGAGGGACGTCTAAGGCGCCGTGGCATCCGAACCTTCCAAACCCGTCCGCATCGGGCTGCTGGGACGCGGCACCGTCGGCGCCGCCTTCGCCGAGCTGCTGGCGGAGCGGGCCGATGCCGTCGAGGCGGCGACCGGGCGGCGCCCGGAGATCGCCGGCGTCCTCACCCGTGAGCAGGGCGACTTCGAGCAGATCCTCGCCGGCTCCGACCTCGTCGTCGAGCTGATGGGGGGCACTGAGCCCGCGCGCGAGCACGTCCTTGCCGCCCTGCGCGCCGGCAAGCCGGTCGTCACCGCCAACAAGCAGCTGCTCGCCCAGCACGGCGACGAGCTGTTCGCGGTCGCTCGCGAAGCCGGGGTGCAGCTGCGCTTCGAGGCCGCGGTGGCGGCGGTGATCCCGATCGTGCGGACGATTCAGGAGAGCTTCGGGGTGACCGAGATCGCCAAGGTCTTCGGGATCGTCAACGGCACCACCAACTTCATCCTCAGCGAGATGGCCGCGACCGGGGCCGGCTACGCGGAGGTCTTGGCGCGGGCGCAGGAGCTGGGCTACGCCGAGGCCGACCCCTCCGACGACGTCGGCGGCGCCGACGCGGCGGCGAAGATGGCGATCCTCGCGCGGCTCGCCTTCCATACGCCGGTGACGCTGTCGGAGGTCGCCTTCGAGGGGATCGAGGGGATCCAGCCCGACGACCTCGCCTACGCCAAGGAGTTAAAGCTTTCGCTGAAGCTGCTCGGAGTCGCCGAACGGCGCGACGGCGGCATCAGCGTCCGCGTCTTTCCCTGCTTCCTCTATCCCGGCCACCCGCTGGCGCCGATCGAGGGTCCGTTCAACGCGGTCATGGTCGAGGCGCCGGCGATCACCGAGGTGACGATGTCGGGACCGGGGGCGGGAGGTCTGCAGACCGCATCGGCGGTGCTCGGCGACGTCGTCTCGATCCTCGCCGGGGACGCGCCGGTGCACGAGACCCGGGTCGAGCTGCCGATCGTCAGGGACGTCAGCTCCTCCTTCTACCTGCACCTGGAGGTCGCCGACCGCCCCGGCGTGCTGGCGCGGGTGGCGACGGTGCTGGGCGAGCACGGGATCTCGGTCAAGAGCTTCGTCCAGCGCGGCAGCGGTGATGAGGCCCGGCTGGTGATGGTGATCCACGAGTGCCTGGAGTCGAAGTTCGCCGCCGCGGTCGAGGAGCTGTCCGGTCTCGAAGACCTTCGCTCGCCGCCGCGCAGCATCCGCGTGATCGAGGAGGAGTACTGATGGCGGCGGGGCTGATCGACCGCTACCGCGACCGGCTCTCGCTCGAGCCGGGGGACCCGGTGGTGACGCTGAACGAGGGGTCGACGCCGCTGATCGAGGCGCCCCGGCTCTCGGAGCGGATCGAAGCGAAGGCCTATTTCAAATTCGAGGGGCTGAACCCGACCGGGTCCTTCAAGGACCGGGGGATGACGGTGGCGGTCTCGCGGGCGAAGGGGCGGGGGGCGGAGGCGATCATCTGCGCCTCGACCGGCAACACCGCCGCCAGCTGCGCCGCCTACGCGGCGCGGGCCGGCCTGCGCGGGGCGGTGATCGTCCCCGAGGGCAAGATCGCGATCGGCAAGCTCGCCCAGGCGCTGATGCACGGCGCCCGTGTCGTCGCCCTCCAGGGCAACTTCGACGACGCCCTGCGGATCGTCCGCGAGCTCTCGCAGAAGCACCCGATCGAGCTCGTCAACTCGGTCAACCCGCATCGGATCGAAGGCCAGAAGACGGCCGCCTTCGAGGTGGTCGAGGACCTGGGGGGAATGCCCGGAGCCCTGGCGATCCCGGTCGGCAATGCCGGCAACGTGACCGCTTATTGGCGCGGTTTCCAAGAGGTGGTAGAGCACTTCATTCGTAATGAAGGGGTCACCCTCCCGGTCCTCTACGGCTTCCAGGCCGAGGGCGCGGCGCCGCTGGTCCGCGGCGAGCCGGTCGAGAGGCCCGAGACCGTCGCCTCGGCGATCCGGATCGGCAACCCGGCGCGCTGGGAGGAGGCGATGGCCGCCTTCACCGCCTCCCGCGGTCGTGTGGCCGCCGTCTCCGACGAGCAGATCCTGAACGCCTACCGCTGGCTCGCCGACAACGAAGGCGTCTTCTGCGAGCCCGCCAGCGCCGCCTCGGTCGCCGGCCTCCTCGCCCACGGCCTGCCGACCGTCGAGGGCGCCGCCCGCCCCGAGACCGTCGTCTGCGTCCTCACCGGCCACGGCCTCAAGGACCCCGACACCGCCCTCTCCAAAGCCCCCTCGGTGATCAACTGCGACAACGACCTCAGCGCCGTCGAGCGGGCTGTGTTCGACTAGCGGTACGAGCTTCAATACCAACCGGTATGTATATCAATACCAGATGGTATGCTCTCCCATACCGTGGAGCTGAACCCCTTCGTCTTCAACAAGCCGCTGGATCCTGAGCAGCTGATCGATCGTGACGAGGAGGCGAAGCATCTCCTGCAACTGGCGGAGGGAAGCCATGCCAGCCGGTTGTCAGCTCCGCGCCGATACGGCAAGACCAGCCTCTTGCGCCGCGTCGGGCGTGATGCCGAGTTTGCGGGTCTCGCATATGTCGAGGTCGACTTCTACGGCGCCCTCTCGATCACTGACGTGGTGGGGCGGATGGAAGAAGCCTATGGACGACTGCGTTCCCCCCTGCGTCGAGCGGCTCTGGCGGCGATCGACGCCCTGAGGCCGAAGCTCAGCATCGGCGCCGGCCCGCTGCGAATCGAGGCACAGGCTCTTCCCCGGACGGAGGCGAACAGGGTCCTGGCCGGCCTGCTCGACCTCCCCCTGACGTTGTTCGAGCGCAACGGAACCAGGACTCTGGTGGCCTTCGACGAGTTTCAGGAGCTGCTCTCGATCGGAGAGGGGATCGACGGACTTTTCCGCAGTCACATCCAGCGCCACGGAGACGCGGCGAGCTACATATACGCCGGGTCTCAGCCCGGCCTCATGCACGAGCTCTTCGGTCTCCACGAGCGACCCTTCTTCGGCCAGGCCAGGGTTTTTCGGTTGCCCCCTCTCTCCGATGCGGACCTCGTCGAATACATCGGAATTCGATTCGAAGAGACCGGCCGCGAGGCGATGCCGGCGCTCCCTGCCCTACTGGCCAAGGCAGAGGGGCATCCGCAACGGGCGATGCTCCTCGCGCACCACCTCTGGGAGCGAACGCCTCACGGCGGAGAAGCGACGGCCGAGATCTGGGTCGAGACTTTGGACGCCGTTCTCGAGGAGCACAGCGAAGCCTTGGAGGCTGTCTGGGACGCCTTGGGCAACAGCGAGCAGGCGGTCATGGCCGCTCTCTCGCTCAGCGACGAGTCCCTCTTCAACCAGCGCACGTTAAATCGCTTCAACCTCTCGAAGGGGGCTGCCCAGCATGCGCGTGACAAACTCGCGCGCGTGGGACATCTGCAGCAGATGAATGGAGAGTGGCGCTTGGTGGACCCCCTTCTTGCTGAGTGGATAGCTCGACTGGAGCTTCGCGACCGCAGGAGAGCTGAATGACCACGCGCCGGCGGCTCGTCCGCGTCCCCGCCTCCTCGGCCAACCTCGGGCCCGGCTACGACGCGATGGCGGCGGCGATGGCGCTGCACCTGGAGCTGGAGGTGGGGGAGAGCGGCGAGTTCTCCTTCGACCCGGGCGGGCTGGAGGTCTCGACGGGGCGCGACAACCTGATCGTGCGGACGTTCGAGAGCCTGCGGCCGGCGGACGGGATCGCCTTCCGGCTGCGCAGCGAGATCCCCCTGGCGCGAGGGCTGGGCTCTTCCGCGGCGGCGATCGTTGCCGGCCTCTACGCCGCCGATCACCTCTACGAGCTGGCGCTCTCGAAGGAGGAGATGCTGGCGCGGGCAACTGAGATCGAGGGGCACCCCGACAACGTCGCGGCGGCGATCTACGGCGGCTTCGTCGTCTGCTCGAGCGGCGAGGCCGGGCCGACCGCGGCGCGATTCGACCCGCCCGAGGGGCTGGAGGGGATCGTCGTGATCCCGCCCGAGGAGGTGTCGACCGAGCGCGCCCGCAAGGCGATCCCATCCGAGGTGCCGCTCGCCGACGCCGTCGCCAATGTCTCCGCCGCGGCGACGCTGGTGCTCGGCCTGCGCAGCGCCGACCTCGACCTGCTGGCCCAGGGCCTGCGCGACTCGATCCACCAGGATCGCCGCCGCGAGCTCTACCCGCGCTCGATGGAGATCGTCGACTCGGCGCGGGAGCTGGGTGCGCTGGGGGCGACGATCTCCGGTGCCGGCCCGACCGTCCTCGTCTGGACCACTTGGCAGGAGGCCGGCAACGTCGCCGCCGCGCTGGAAGGGCGCTGCGCCGGATGGGCGGCCGTTCGTCGGCTGCCGTTCAGTCCCCTTGGCGCCGACGTCCCCGAGCTGTAGGCCAGGTGATGAAAACACCCGAGCGTTTAGCCACCAAGGTACTAAATATCGAGATTGCCTCAAGAAACATCGGTGTCTAACATCGCCACGCGGCGCAGGGCAGAGCAGAACAAATCGAGGAGGCGACAGGTGGCTTTTCTGTATCGGGTCAGTGTGGGGATCTTGGCTGCGACGGCTGCGGGCTGGTTTGCACTGGCTGGCGTGGGTGTCACCGCGGCTGCCGCCACCCCGGATGCGCCGCTTTCACAGAGGTCTCTTGAAGCGCTTGAGTACAGCAAGGATTTTGGCGTTTCCCTCGAACAGGCCGAGAACGCGTTGGCAATACAGGCCAAAGGGAATGAAGCTGACATCGCGGGCCAAATGGAGAACCGTCTTGATACTGCTTTTGCAGGAATCTGGTTCGACAACCAAACTCAGGAATTCGTGGTCCCCGTTCTTGGCCCACAGAGCGCGTGGCTCGCAGAAGGCGAGCTTCGGGCCACCGGAATTCGTAGTGGCGAGTTTCGTCTGGCATCGGCAGACCGCAGTTGGAATGAGCTGGAGGCGGCCCAGGAGCGGCTCAACCGGACGCTGTCACGGCAGCGTGTCGATGGGCATGTCCTAACCTCGATAGACCCGCGAACGAACGCGGTTGTCATCGAGGTGGCAAAAGAGGCGGGACCCGTGGTCGCCGCCGAGGTTAGACATGCACGCATCCAGGTCGGCGGGAGCAGCGAAACCCGTCAGGGCGTGAGCAGAAACCTTGCGCCCCGTCCAGCGGCGTGTCAGGGATTCAACTGCGACCCGCCGTACCGCGCGGGGGTGGGGATCGCCAAGCGGGGAAGCGAATTCTCGGAAGCGGATTGCACCGGCGCCTTCAAGGCCACTGGAATCGGCACCGGGAACAGGTACGTGCTCTCTGCCGGTCATTGTGCTGTCAATACCCTGGGTACCAAATGGGAGGCTTACAACTCAAACAGAAAAGCGCTCGAACTGGGAGTCACCGAGCGCGCCTACTGGGGAACGAGCGGTTACGACCTCGTAAAAATCGATGCGACCGGCTCAGAATGGGATGCCGCATCCTGGCCGGCTCTGGTTACTGAATGGGACCCGAAAACGCTGACGATCACGAACCCCGCGAAGCCCATCACGTCTGAAGCTCACAGCTACATCGGCCAGTACGCATGCCACACCGGCATCACCACCGGAACCTCATGTGGCTATGTGGGAGAAATGGGCGTTGGTTACGAAATCAAATACCCAGAACGTCAGGTGATCGTAAGAAATCTTGTGGCTCTTAATGGCGTTTGCATCCGGTCCGGGGATAGTGGCGGGCCGGTCTTCGCGGGAAGTGTCGCATTGGGCATTACCTCTGCCGAAGATGGCGAACTTGCGGGGAAAGAATGTGAAAACACCGACTTCTACACCCAGGTAACCGAAGCCGCTGACGTTTTCGGAGTTACCGTGGCGCCCCGGCCCGCCTCCTGGCACTACGACAACACGCCCGGGGGCACCCTCACCTCCAAGCCGGCGATCGCCTCCTCGGAGTCCGATCTCCTCGACCTCTTCGCGAGAGGAACCAACAACGCACTCTGGTACCGCCACTGGAACGGGGGCGGCTGGGACCCATGGCAGGACCTGGGTGGCCAGATGTCCTCGGGTCCTTCGTCGGTCTCCTGGGGACCCGGCCGCCTCGACGTTGTCTTCCTGGCGGCGAACGGCTCCGTCGAACACTGGTACTGGTCGAACAAACAGTGGAAAACCGACAACCTCGGGGGGGAATTTGCCTTCGATCCGGCGGTGACGAGCTGGGCGCCCGGGCGCCTGGACGTCTTCGCCCGCGGCAAAACCTCGCGGAAGCTCTGGCACAAGTGGTGGACCACCACGCACGGCTGGAGCGCCTGGGAAGAAATGGGCGGGGATCTCGCCTCGGGGCCGGCGGCGGTCTCCTGGGGCACCAACAGGATCGACGTCGCCGCCGTGAAGACGTCCGATTCCTCCCTCCAGCACTGGTACTGGGACGGCAGCGGCTGGAAAACCGACAATCTGGGGGGCTCGTTCGCCTCCGAGCCGGCGCTGGCTGCCTGGGGCCCGAACCGCCTGGACGTCTTCGCCCGCGGCAAGGAATCCAACAAGCTCTGGCACAAGTGGTGGGCCAACCCCAACGGCTACAGCGCCTGGGAAGACATGGGAGGCGCGCTGACCTCGGGCCTCTCCGCCGTCTCGTGGGATGAAAACCGCATCGACGTAGTCGGGCGTGGGACCGACAACGCCAGCGCCCATTGGTGGTGGGGGTCGTGAGAAAAGCCCAGAGGATCCCGGGGTTGAGCCAAATAGGTATAGGAGATCGGGGAGCTTGGTGAAGAATAGAGTTGCCATTGTGGTTGTCCTCTTGGTTCTGCTATCGCTGGCGCAGCCGGTCGGAGCCGCTGAGTCCGGCGGCAAAAAGGTTCAGCTGTCAGCCGTGAGTTCCGAAATCAACGAATACCGCAAGGACTTCGGCGTTTCGGCTACGCGCGCCGAAGAAGCTCTGCAGACGCAGGCCCACGCGGCCAATATCGACCTTCACACTCGGGTTGAGGACAGCTTGGGCGATGCCTACGCCGGCATCTGGTTCGACAATCGGTCGAGCGAATACGTGGTGCCGCTTCTCCCGGGAACCACTGCCGGCTCCCTCGTCTCAGCCCTGACGGCGACTGGACTCCAAGGTGACGAGTTCCGGATTGTGAGGGCGCAGTCGAGCTGGGCTGCGCTGGAAGTTGCCCAGATATGGATCAACGGCCGTCTGCTTGCGATGATCAATGCCGGCCTGGTCCAAACTTCGCTGGACCCGCGCCGCAATGCCGTGGTGGTCACGTATAGCGAAAGCGTGGACGCCATCGGCCGCATCAAAATCGAAGGTGTCGCGGATCGGGCGCGTGTCGACGTAGAACTCGAGGAGCTGCCGGGGGAGCGTTTCGAGGGGTCCCTCGAGGCCTGTGATCAGGCTTACTGCGGCCTGCCTCTGCGGGGCGGTGTGAGGATTCACGACAACGATCCGAGCAAAGAATGGGATAAATGCACCGCCGGGTTCAAGGCGATCGGGAACTCCGATGGCAAGAGATACTTCCTGACCGCGGGGCACTGCGTCGAGATTCCCGGGACCTATGCAACCCTCCACTGGGGGACCCGAGACGACGCACTGACCCCTCGGTACGTCGGGGAAACGAAGCAATACACGTATCCTGGGCAAGACTGGGCCAAAATCGACGTGGGTGGTTCATGGTGGGACGTTCCGTCATGGCCTGGGGAGGTCGTCTATTGGGGGAGCCCGATCCTGGGCGCGTATGAAGAGATCATCGGGAAAACCCCGCCTGTCAGCACCGATTACCGAATCAACGGGGCCACGTCCAACGTAACCGGCAACTACGCCTGCCATTCCGGGATCGTGTCCGGAACGACGTGCGGAGAGATCGGAAACCTGAATGCGACCTGGACTCAGGGGGGCTTGACGGTCTACGGGCTTGTCGAACTGATGAACATCTGCAGCCAGAGCGGTGATAGCGGTGGGCCGGTGTTCTGGAAAAACAGGGCGCTGGGCATGTGGCACAGCTCGAGAACCGACGCTAAGTGCAACGACACCGGCCTGTACACCGATATCAACCAAGCGACCCAGGCGCTGGGCGTCCGCATCCCGACGCCGGAAACGGGCTCACGCTCCTGGCACTACGACAACACGCCCGGGGGCACCCTCACCTCCAAGCCGGCGATCGCCTCCTCGGAGTCCGATCTCCTCGACCTCTTCGCGAGAGGAACCAACAACGCACTCTGGTACCGCCACTGGAACGGGGGCGGCTGGGACCCATGGCAGGACCTGGGTGGCCAGATGTCCTCGGGTCCTTCGTCGGTCTCCTGGGGACCCGGCCGCCTCGACGTTGTCTTCCTGGCGGCGAACGGCTCCGTCGAACACTGGTACTGGTCGAACAAACAGTGGAAAACCGACAACCTCGGGGGGGAATTTGCCTTCGATCCGGCGGTGACGAGCTGGGCGCCCGGGCGCCTGGACGTCTTCGCCCGCGGCAAAACCTCGCGGAAGCTCTGGCACAAGTGGTGGACCACCACGCACGGCTGGAGCGCCTGGGAAGAAATGGGCGGGGATCTCGCCTCGGGGCCGGCGGCGGTCTCCTGGGGCACCAACAGGATCGACGTCGCCGCCGTGAAGACGTCCGATTCCTCCCTCCAGCACTGGTACTGGGACGGCAGCGGCTGGAAAACCGACAATCTGGGGGGCTCGTTCGCCTCCGAGCCGGCGCTGGCTGCCTGGGGCCCGAACCGCCTGGACGTCTTCGCCCGCGGCAAGGAATCCAACAAGCTCTGGCACAAGTGGTGGGCCAACCCCAACGGCTACAGCGCCTGGGAAGACATGGGAGGCGCGCTGACCTCGGGCCTCTCCGCCGTCTCGTGGGATGAAAACCGCATCGACGTAGTCGGGCGTGGGACCGACAACGCCAGCGCCCATTGGTGGTGGGGGTCGTGAGTTAGCGGCTGCCGCGATGAATTTTCCCTATTGGGCAGGACTCCAGTCGGTATGTGGTGAGATGCCTTAATGAGTTGGGTCGTCCAGATCGGTCTCGTCGAGCTGGCCCTCGGCGGCCTGCTCGGCTGGGCGATGGTGATCCGCGGCGAGCGGCCGGAGTGGCTGCGGCGGATCGGCGTCGTTGCGCCGCAGCGGATCCGCCAGGTCCACCTCGACTACGTGATGATGGGCCTGATCCTGATCGGGGTCGGGCTGGCGGTTCCGGACCTGCCGACGGCAGTTGCTGCGGCACTCGTCTTCGGCACCTTCGTCAACCCGTTCCTCTTCGTCCCGCTCGCCTTCGACCCCGAGGTCGACAAGCGTCTCTGGTACCGGGCGCTGGCGGTGGTGTCTTTCCTCGGCGTGAGTGGCGGGTTGGTGGTAGCCGCCATCGTCGGACCCTGAAACTAGGATCGCGCCATGTCGACCTTCTCGAAGCCGAAGTTGCTCCTGTCCGCCCTCGTCCTTGTTGCGCTGCTCGCGATTCCCGCGAGCGCGGGGGCGACGCTGGCCTACGTCAAGAACCCGTTCAACGCGACGGTCTTCGTCGCCAACGACGACGGCAGCGGCGCGCACAAGGTCGCGACCGGGCACAATCCGAAGGTCGCCCCGGACGGTCTCTCGGTCGCTTATCTGCACGAAGGACCGAGGAACGAGCAGGAACTGAAGCTGGCGCCGGCGACGGGCGGGCCGGGGGTGACGCTGATGCAGAACCTCCGCGACGCCATCTACCTCGCCTGGTCGCCCGACTCGAAGACGATCGCGGCGCTCCATGGTCCCGAACTCGGCAAGCGCAAGCTGGTCCTGATCGACGTCGCCACCGGCACCCAGTCGGTCATCGCCCAGGGCTTCTTCAGCGGCTTCAGCTTCTCGCCGGATGGGACCGAGATCGTCTACTCGCTCGCGGGGAGTGAAAAGTACCCGCCGCGCAGCGACATCTATCGCTTCCCGGTGCCGATCCCCGGCGTGGTCAACGTCCGCGCCCCGGAACCCGTGCGACTGACCAAAGACCACCGTTCCTCCGAACCGCTCTGGGGCCCACAGAAGATCGTCTTCGTGAAGACGGTGGAAGCGAAGAAGCGCCGCTACGGCGGCAAGAACGAGCTCTTCCTGATGGACTCACAGGGGAAGGGCGTTCGCCGCCTCACCCACACCAAGGTCGATCCGCTCCTGCAGGGCCTCTTCCCACTCGACTGGTCGGCCGACGGCAGCCGCCTGCTGACCGAGTTCGGCGGCCAGGACGTCAGCTACGCCGTCGTCGTCAACCCGAGGACGGGGGCGCAGCGCCCGGTCGCGGGATCGGGTGAGAGCGGCTTCGTCGGCACCGACCTCTCCGCCGACGGCAAGCTCGTCCTCGGCTTCAACGGCGGCTTCGACCCGGGCCTGCGCAACCACAAGGTCCAGACTGTCCCCTACGCCGGTGGCAAGCCGAAGACGCTCGTCAAGGAAGCGTTCGAACCGAGCTGGAATCGGTGAGGTGTCGCTTTCTTCTCGTATAGCGAGAGGAAAGCGACACGCCTAGTCGAGCAACCCGACCTGGCGCAGGATCGAGACGCTGTCGGAGTAGACGTCCTTGCGCTTGACGAGGCCGTCCTCGAAGGGGATCACGTCGAGGCCGTCCCACTCGACCCGCTTCCCGGTCGGCTCGGCGACGAGGTCGCCGCGGCGCATCGTCTCGGTGTGGGTCGCGGTGGCGGTCCATTCCTGGACGACCAGCCCCTCGCGGACATAGAGCCGCCGCGTGGTGAAGGCGATGTCGGGCCAGGTCGCGAAGATCGAGCCGATGTGGGCGCGTGCCTCCTTGCCTTCGGCCGACTCGCCCGCCGTGTGGTTCTCGAAGACCATGTCCGGCGCGTGCATCGCCATGATCGCGTCGAGATCGTGGTCGTTCCAGGCGTCGTTGTAGCGGTCGATCGTCTCGCGCAGCGCCTCGGGTGAGTCCTTGCCTTGATCGGTCATCGGCGGTTAGGGTCGAACCTAATGGCCACCAACTACACGATCAAGAACCGCCAGGACTTCGAGCGGATGGAGGGGTCGGGCGACTGCACCTGGCTGCTCGCTCGCAAGGCGCTGGGGACGCGGGCCTTCGGCTACAACCTGGTCGAGATCGCGCCCGGCGGGCAGATCCCCGAGCACGACGAGGCGCAGAGCGGGCAGGTCGAGCTCTACGTGATCCTCGAGGGGGAGGCGGTGATGCGGCTCGACGGGGAGGACCACACGGCGCCGGCCGGCACCTTCGTCTCCCTGGAGCCGGGCGCCACCCGCACGATCCTCAACCGCTCGAATGCCCCAATTACCGCGCTTTTGATCGGGGTCGAGCCGGATGGCGGCTACGAACCGATGTCGTGGGCTTGACCCTGGTCCCTATAATCCCGTAACTCGTTAACCCCGTCGCGCGCCCGCTCGAAGAAGGCGTGGAACCCGGGAGGTCAAAATTGAAGACCCAGTCAGATCGCGGCGCTCGCGTGGAGCGCTACTCGCCAGAGCGCCCCTACCGGCCGCTCGTCTCTCCGCCCAGCGTCGAGGACAAAGACGCTTGCGCCATCTATGCCTCGGTCCGCAAGGACGCGACGCCGAGCCACGAACCGATCGAGCTGGCGATCCCCGCCCTGCAGAAGATGCTCCACCGTGCCGGCAACGTCGACGGCGAGGGAGACGGCTGCGGCCTCCTGGTCGACATTCCGCGCAAGATCTGGGCCGAGGAGGTCCGCACCGGGGGGCACGACCCGTCCCTGGCGACGGATGACGCCTTCGCCGTCGCCCACGTCTTCATCGAGCGCTCCCAGGACGTCGAGAAGGTCAAGCACGATGCCCGCGAGCTGCTCGCCGCTGGCGGCTTCCGCGTCCTCGCCGAGCGCGAGGGCGTCGTCAACTCGCCGGCCCTCGGCCCGACCGCGCGCGAGGAGGAGCCGATCTTCTGGCAGCTCGGCGGTCTCGTCGCCGACGCCAAGACCCGCCACCACGTCCTCTTCGACCTGATGATCTGCCTGGAGAAAGAGCTCGACGTCCACGTCCCCTCCTTCTCCGCCACCACCTGCGTCTACAAGGTGATGGGCGCGCCGAACGTGCTCGGCGAGTACTACCCGGACCTGCGCGACCCGCGCTTCGAGACGATCGGCTGTTTCGGCCACAACCGCTACTCGACCAACACCTGGCCCTCGTTCAAACGGGTGCAGCCGTTCTCGGTGCTCGGCCACAACGGCGAGATCAACACGATCCAGCAGCTGCGCCAGGAGGCGAAGATGCTGGCGGTGCCGATCCAGCCCGGCTCCTCGGACTCGCAGGACCTCAACCGCACGATCGACACCCTGGTCAGCCGCGAGGGGTTCAGCCTCGCCGAGGCGATGGAGATGGTCCTGCCGCCGATCGTCGAGGAGGTCCGCGGCCTGCCCGAGGACCTGCACGCCTTCTACATGTACCTGCACCAGACGATGGGGCCGTTCGCCCAGGGCCCGGTCGCGCTGATCGCCCGTCACGCCGACGAGTGCGTCTTCTCCGCCGACGCGATGGGCCTGCGCCCGCTCTGGCAGGTCGAGACCGAAGACGACTTCGTCTTCAGCTCCGAGCCCGGCGTCGTCTCGGTCGCGAAGATGTGCTCGGAGCCGAAGCCGCTGGCCCCGGGGGAGAAGGTGCTGGTCCAGATCGACCGCGCCGAGCGCGGCTCGACCCTGCACCCCCACGACGAGATGCTGCGGATCGTCCGCGACCGCTGGTTGCAGCGCAACGGCGTCGAGGCGGTCGCCGGCTACGAGCGGGCGCTGGAGACCGGCGGCCCGCTCGAGGGCCAGGACGTCCCCGGCTACACCGACGCCGGCCCCGAGGAGCCGGTCAGGGTCTCCGACCGCGTCCTCGCCGGCTTCGGCTGGCAGCGCGACGACGTCAAACTCGTCCAGCAGATGGCCTCCAACGGGGCCGAGCCGGTCGGATCGCTCGGCTACGACGGCCCGCTCGCCGCACTCTCGCCCGAGCGGCAGAACCTCGCCGACTACTTCAAGGAGACGGTTGCCGTCGTCACCAACCCGGCGATCGACCGCGAACGCGAGATGGAGCACTTCTCGACCCGGACCCTGTTCGGCTGCCGTCCCTCGCTGGAGAACGCCAGCGAGGACACCGGCACGGTCGAAACCGGGTTCCCGGTGATCCTCGGCGGTCACCACGGCCTCGCGCCGCTGGCCGACAAGGCCTACCGGCAGATCGCCCGCGATCACGACACCTACCTGCTCGAGGACCTCTGGGAGGAGTTCCGCGGCCGCGCCGCCGCCGTCGACATCTCCCTGCTGGAGTCGGAGACGACCCGGGGCGCGATCGAGCGGATCAAGCAGGAGGCGGTGAAGAAGGTCCGCAACGGCTGCGAGCTGCTGATCCTCACCGACCGCACCGTCTACGACGCCGAGCGGCGCTACCTCGACCCGCACCTGGCGACCTCGGCGGTCGACCAGGCGCTGAAGCAGTTCAAAGTCGAGACCGGCGAAGAGAACCTGCGCCGGCGCTGCGGCCTCGTCCTGCGCGCGGCCTCGATCCGCAACGTCCACGACGTGATGCTCGCCCTCGGGCTGGGCGCCAACGGCGTCTGCCCGTACACGATGGTCGAGGTGATCTGCGTCGAGGACTACGAGTCCGACGTCGCCAACCTCTGCGCGGCCCTCCGCAAAGGGATCGAGAAAGTGATCTCGACGATCGGGATCCACGAGGTGCGCGGCTACGCGCGCCAGTTCAGCTCGATCGGGATCAAGCCGGAGCTGGCGGAGATCTTCCAGACCGAGCTCTACGCCGCCTCCGAGAAGGCGGGGACCGGGTTCGCCGACCTCGACGAGGACACCAACGCCCGCGCCCACGCCCTCAGCGGCGACGACGCGGCGGCGAAACCGGCGAAGACCTTCCGCTTCTACCCGAAGGTCTACAAGGCGGCGATCGCGACCGCGAACGGGACCGGCACCTATGAGGAGTACTCGGAGAAAGTCCGCGACCTCGAGAAGCAGAGCCCGATCTCGATGCGCCACATCATGGCGCTGAAGGGTGACCGGGACCCGGTCGATCCGGCCGGTGTCGACGCCGGCGTCGGCCACCACGACTACCCGATCGTGATCTCCTCGATGAGCTTCGGCTCCCAGTCCGAGCCGGCCTTCCGCGCCTACGCGGACGCGGCGAAGGCGATCAACGTCCTCTGCATCAACGGCGAGGGCGGCGAGATCCGCGACATGTACGGCCAGTACCGCAAATGGCGCGGCCAGCAGGTCGCCTCCGGCCGCTTCGGCGTCTCGGCGGAGATGCTGAACAGCTCCTACGTCGCAGAGATCAAGATCGGCCAGGGCGCCAAGCCCGGCGAGGGCGGCCACCTGCCCGGCAAGAAGGTCTCGGAGAAGGTCGCCGCCGCGCGTAACGCCTCGCCCGGCACCGACCTGATCTCGCCCTCCAACAACCACGACCTCTACTCGATCGAGGACCTGGCCGAGCTGATCGACGAGCTCAAGACCGTCAACCCGGATGTGCGGGTCTCGGTCAAGGTGCCGGTGGTGCCGAACATCGGCACGATCGGCCTCGGGATCGCCAAGGCCGGTGCCGACATCATCACCCTCTCGGGCTTCGAGGGGGGGACCGGCGCGGCCCGCCAGCACGCGCTGCGCCACGTCGGCCTGCCGAGCGACATCGGCACCCGCGCCGTGCACCGGGCACTGATGGAGGCCGGGCTGCGCAACCGGGTCGAGATCTGGGCCGACGGGGGCTACCGGACCGGCCACGACATCGTCAAGCTGCACTGCCTCGGCGCCAACCGCGTCGGCTTCGGCACCCTGGCGATGGTCAGCCTCGGCTGCACGATCTGCCGTGGCTGCCAGCTCGACACCTGCCACGTCGGGATCGCGACCCAGATCGAGACCCCCGAAGAAGCGGAGGCCCACGGGCTGAAGAAGTTCACCCCGCAGGAGGTCGACCGCGCCGCTGAGAGCTGCGCCCGCTTCTTCGCCTCGATGGGCGAGGAGGTCAAGCAGGTCGTCGCCTCGCTCGGCTACGAGCGTGCTCAGGACCTGGTCGGCCGCTACGACCTGCTGGAGCAGGTGGCGATGAAGGACACGATCGACCTGACGCCGCTGATCGAACCGCTGGAGGAGCACCTCGACCTCGAACCGCTCGACCTGCCGGTGGCCGAGGAGGCCGAGGCGCGGGCCGAAGCCGGCCTGGTGATGGCGCGGCCGATCCGGATGGAGGCCAAGCAGGCCTCGAGCCAGATCGCCGCCCTGGCGCCGGAAGTCTGCTCGGGCAAGACCGTCAGCAGCCGCTTCCCGCGCGCGACCGACGCCAACGACCGGGTGCTCGGGACCGAGCTGGCCGGGGCGATCGCCCGCAACCGGATCTTCGACGGCGGCCCGGCGGGGAGCGACGACGACGTGCTCGCGAACCTCGAGTTCGACGGCGGCTCGGTCGCCGGCCAGGGGCTGGGGGCGTTCAACTCCTACGGCGTCAACATCCGCGTCGAGGGCGGCGCCCAGGACGGCGTCGGCAAGACGATGCTGGGCGGGACGATCTCGATCCTCAAGGGCAAGGGCGCGCGCGGCAAGCGCCTCAACGGCTCGGTCGGCAAGTCCTTCGCCTACGGCGCCCAGCGCGGCAAGCTCTACGTCCAGGGCAGCGCCGACTCGCGCTTCTGCATCCGCCTCTCCGGCGCCGACGTGGTGTTGGCAGGCGAGCCCGAGGGGGACATCGACGACAGCCGAGGCACGGTCGCCAACCGCGCCAACGCGAAGGGCTTCGCCTTCGAGTACATGACCTCCGGGCGCGCCGTCGTCCTCGGCGACATCGGCCCCTGGGCCTGCGCCGGCATGACCGGCGGCCGCGTCTACGTCCGCCACAACGCCTTCGGCATCGACCGCCCCGCGATCGAACGCCGCCTCGGCCGCGGCGCCAAAGTCGAACTCAAGGATCTCGACGCCGAGGCCCTGATCGACCTCGACGACCTCCTCAACGGCTACGCATCAGAGCTCCGCGCCACCGGCCAAGACGACGAGGCCCAGCGAGTCCTCGACCTCGCCGCCGACGCCACGAGCAACTTCCTGATGATCGTCCCGCTGAAGGTCCAAGCGGACCCGAGCATCAGCACCGAGTAAGGCCGCCGGTTCACAAGGAGCAGGTTAGAGCGGGGTGACCCCTCCGGCTCAACTTTTTCGATGAGTTCGCAGCTGCTGGCCGAGCTTGCTGGCGCCGAAAAAGTACAAGCCGCCGGAGGGGTCACCCCGCTCTCTCATCAGATTCGGCCACGCATCTGACCGTGCATAAGCCCCCCAAGGTGGGACAGCTGAAAAGCGAGAAAGGGCACGCTCGTTTTCGTGTTCGAGCTCTGCCCTTTGGTCGCTTGGGTTACCCGCTCCACCTCGAAGCTGTAAGGGGTCCGGTGACCCCTCTCGCGGCTTGTACTTTTTCGGCGTCCACGCTCACGGCAAGCAGACCACGCACCACCGAAACAAGTTGAGCGAGAGGGGTCACCGGACCCCTTACACCCCTCAAGGTGAAGGAGGTTTCCCCTCCAACCGATCCGCGATCGCTCGGACCTCCCCGAGCAACCCGTCGAGCATGCGCTCGGTGTCGGAGTGGATGCGCCATTCGGTTAGGCGGCGCTCGGCGTCCATGCTGTCGAGGCGCTGCTCGAGATGGGTCGTGCGGTCCTCTAGGTGGGTGACGCGGCGGTCGGTGCGCTTTTGGGATTTGCGGATGCGGGTCTTGACGTAGCGGCGGAGGTCGTCCTGCATCGTGTCGAGCTCGCGGCGGATGTCGCTGTTGAGGGGAGCGTTCTGCTCGTCGAGCATCTGCTCGACGCCGCGACGGACGCGTTCGATCTCGGCGTGGAGCTCGGCGCGGGCGCGCTCGGCCGAGGCCGAGATCGACTCCTCGCCAGAGGGGCGATCGGGATCGTCCGGGGGCGTGACGCTCACCGGGCAATCGTAGGAGCGGGGGTGGCCGGAAAAGGTGCCTGCTCGCCGAGACCGCAAAAACCCTTCCTCAAGAAGGAATTTTGCGGTCTCGCGATTAGGCGTGCAGCAGGTAGAGGCGGTAGCGGCCGATCGTCAGCTCGTCGCCCTCGCTTAGCTCGGCGACGTCGACCTTGCGGCCGTTGACGAGGACGCCGTTGAGGCTGCGGTCGTCGAGGATCTGGGGGCTGTGGTCCTCTTGGCAGCGGATCATCACGTGGCGGCGGGAGACGCTGGGGTCGTCGAGGAGGATCTCCGCCTTGCCGCAGCGGCCGATCTTGGTCCAGCCGTTGTCGAGCGCGTAGGTCTCGATCTCGCCCCGCTCGCGCATCGCCAGGTGGTACCCGGACGCGGTCAGTCGCTCCTGGGCTTCGTCGAGCCAGCCCGGCCGCTCCTGGTCGGCGGTGACGGCGAATTCGAGGGTGGGGGAGCCGTGTTCCTGCAGCGAGGAGAAGATCGAGTCGCGACGGAAGCGAGAAGCGCCGCAGCGGGTGCAGGACGGCAGCGGATCGGTCTCGCGCAGCGAGACTTGGGTGCCGCAGACGAGGCAGAAATACGTCCCCTCGCCGGGCATCGAGCCGGGGGCCAGGGCCTCGCCGGCTGGGCTGGTGCCGGCAGTGTTGAAGATGGGGTGCTCTCCTTCCTGGACGTTAGTTCGATATTAGACCGGCCCTTGACAAAAAGCACTCAAACTTGTCAATCCGTTCACTAGTTGATCTGACATCTAGAATCCCGGCCCCGATGGGCCCCGTCAGCGCCGAAATCGAGATCGACGCCCCGCGCGAGCAGGTCTTCGCGACGCTCGACGACCTCGCGGTTCGCTCCTCCTTCACCGACCACTTCCTCACCGACTTCCGCCTCACCCGGATCGACGGTAGCGGCGTCGGCGCGGGGGCGAGGTTCCGGGTCGAGGCGCCGCTGCGCAAGGTCTGGATGGACACCGCGATCCTCTCCGTCGAGGAGCCGTTCCGGATCGTCGAGGAAGGCCGTGGCGGCCGCGGCAACCGGATCCCCAACCACACCGTCTGGGAGCTGACCGAGGGCGCCGGCGGGCTCACCGCCGTCCGCGTCTCCCACTGGACCGAGCCCGGTCCCGGCGACCGTCTGCTCGAGCTGCTGAGCGCCGGTTCGCTCTGGCAGGGCCGGGGCTGGCGCCAGGCCCTGAGCCGCTTGCGCGACAAGCTCGAGGCCGACCAGCCCGCCTCCGAGCGCATCGCCGTCGCCGGTGGCAACCGGTACGCGACGGGCATCCCGTAAAGGGCTTCGCATATATAGACTCCCGCCGCGATGTCCCCGCACCGCCGCCCACTGCTGTCGCTGCTCGCGCTCCTGGCGCTGCTCGTCCTCGCCGTCGGCGTCTCCGCCTGCGGCTACGAGAGCAACTCGAAGGAGGTCGACGAGGGCCAGTCGGTGGAGCTGGGCGAGCTGAAGTACAACGTCACCTTCTCCCGCTACCTCAACCAGAACGACAACGAGGACGAGGCCTACCTGGTCGGGCAGAAAGAAGCGCCCAAAGGGGAGACCTACTTTGGCGTCTTCTTCGAAGTCCAGAACGAAAGCGACGAGCCGCAGCCGCTTCCCTCGACGCTGAAAATCACCGATGCGGACGAGCAGGAGTACGAGGTGCTGGAGAGCGAAAGCATCTTCGCCCTCCCCTTCAACGGCACGGTCGAAGCCGAAGAACAGATCCCGCGCCTCGACACCGCCGCCCAGCTGGGCCCGATCGAGGGCTCGGTGGCGATCTTCCTGCTGCCGGAAGAAGCGTCCGAGAACCGGCCGCTCACCCTCCATATCCCCGGCGAAGGGGACGAAGAGGGCGCTGAAGTAACGCTGGACCTCTAGAGCCCGGCCGAGAGGATTTCGGAGGCGATCGGCGCCGCGACTTCGCCGCCCGCCGCTTCGGCTTCGATCAGCAGCACCCCGACCGCCAGCCGCGGCTTTTCCGCCGGCGCAAAGGCGGTGAACCAGGCGTCCTTGATCTGGACCGGGTTGTCGGAGTCCTCTTCGCCGGGCTTCGGCCCCAACTCGGCGGTGCCGGTCTTGCCGGCCACCTGCGCGTCGGGGATCGCCCCCGCGGTCCCGGTGCCTTCGACGACGACGCCGACCATCAGTTCGGTCAGCTCTTCGGCCGTCTTCTCCTCCATCACCTTGACCGGCTCGGCGTCGGGGCGCAGCTTCGGGTTGAGGACGAGCGAGGTCGGCAGGCGGACGCCGTCGTTGGCGACGGTCTGGGCGACGCTCGCCATCTCCAGCGGCGTCGCCAGCACTTCGCCCTGGCCGATCGCGGAGACGCCGAGGTCGATTTCTTCGCCGATTTCGGTCGGGATCGTCGATTCTTCGGGGTCGACTTCGGCGACGACGCGCGGCGCGTAGAGCGTTAGCGGTGAGTTGAAGCCAAAAGATTCGGCCGTTTCAACCAGCTTGTCGTTGCCCACTGCCGGACCGAGGGGGGCGAAGACGGCGTTGCAGGACTCGGCGAAGGATTCGCGGAAGGTGCCGCCGCAGTACTCGCCGTTGGCGTTGTTGAGGAAGCGACCGCCGACGTTGACGCCGTCGGTGATTTCGAACTCGTCGTCGAGGCTGACCTTGCCCGCTTCCAGGGCGGCGGTGGTGGTGATGACCTTGAAGGTCGAGCCCGGGGGCTGGGGGGCCGAGAAGGCCTGTCCGGCGAGCGCCCGCACGTCGCCTTTGCGGGTGTCGAGCACGGCGACGCCGCCAGAGCGGCCGGCCAGCGCCGAGACTGCGACTTCCTGCAGCTCGGGGTCGATCGTCGTCTTCACCGCCGCCCCCGGCCGCGGCTTCGACTTGGCGAGGGTGCGGACGGCGGACCCGTCGCTGGCCACCGCCAGCAGCGAGCCGCCGGGCTTGCCGGCGAGGCGGTCGTTGAAGGCGCGCTCGATGCCGCTGATCCCGACCGGCGTTTCCGGCGGGAAGCCATGGCGGGCGAGGCGCGGTAGGTCTTCTTCGGAGGCTTCGCCGACTTCGCCGGTGACGTCGATCGCGGCGCTGCCGAGCGGATGTTCGCGTTCCGCGGCCGGGCCTTCGGCGAGGGCGGTGCCGTCGCGGGCGAGGATCGGGGCGCGTTCGGCCAGCTCGACGTCGGCGGCGAGTTCCTCGCCGCTGCGCAGGCCGGGGAAAGTAAGGCTCTCGTCCCATTCGATCCCGTCGTCGGCGTAGGGCACCTCGAGCTCGGCTTCGACGGTCCCGAAGGCGACGGTCGAAGCCGTCATCCCTACCGGGACGACCTTGCCGTCGCCGCTGTCCTCGGTGCCGCCCGCGTCGCCCGCCTCGAGCCCTCGCGTCGTCGCCACCTGCTGCGCGTCGCGGTAGGCGGCTTCGAATTCCTCCCGGTCGACGCGCGCCCGTGAGGCTTCGTTCAGCTCCGCGTACATCGCTTTGAAGTTCTTCGCCTCCCAGGCTTGGGCGAAGCGGCCGGCGGCTTCCTTCTCAGGTGATCCGCCTGAGCCGGTGGCGATGCCGACGACGAACGCGACGAGGGCGATCACCGCGAGCGGCAGGGTCCTGGTGAGGAGGCGGCGGCGGCGCTCCGCCTCGGTGGGGATCGAGGGCACCGGCGAAAGGTAAAGGAGGCTCTCCCGGCATGCTTCTATTCACGGGTGACGGTTTTGGATTGGGCGATCCTCGCATTCACCTTTGCCCTTGCTCTCTGGGGCTATCGGCAGGGCTTGATCGTTGGTGCTCTCACCCTGATCGGCTTCGGCCTCGGCGCCTTCGCCGGCAGCCGGATCGGCCCGCTGCTGCTGACCAAGGGCTCGCATTCGCCCTACGCCCCGCTCTGCGCGGCGCTGGGAGCACTGCTGGTCGGGGCGCTGATGGCGGTCACGGTCGAGAGCTTCGCCCTCGGGCTGCGGGAAAAGATCGTCCGCCGTCCCTTCCTCAATGCCGCCGACGGAGCCGGCGGGGCCGCTCTGATCGCCTCCGTAGCCCTTGGACTCGCCTGGGTCTTCGGCGCCGTCCTCCTCCACGCCCCCTCGACCGCGCGGATGCGGGCCGACATCCAGCAGTCGCTGATCCTGCGCAGCCTCAACGACGTGCTGCCGCCGAGCGGGCCGCTGCTGAACGCGCTCGACCGCGTCGACCCGGCGCCGACGGTGCTCGGCCCTGCCGCCCCGGTCGCCGCGCCCGACGCGAAGATCGCCTCCGATTCCGACGTCCTCCACGCCGGCGACTCCGTCGTCCGTGTCCTCAGCACCGCCTGCGGGCTTGGGATCGAGGGCTCGGGCTGGGCGGTCGAACCGGAGATCGTCGTCACCAACGCCCATGTCGTCGCCGGCTCCGACGACACCACCGTCACTACCCAAGACGGGGTAGAGCTCGACGCGGTGCCGGTCTATTACGAGCCGCGGCAGGACCTGGCGCTGCTGCGGGTGGGGGCGCCGTTGCCGCCGCTACCGATCAGCTCGCAGCGCCGAGAGGGGGAGGACGGCGCGGTGCTCGGCTATCCCGAAAACGGTCCCTACTCGCTCTCCCCGGCGCGGATCGGCGAGACCCGGGAGACGATCAGCGAGGACTCCTACGGCAACGGACCGGTCGAGCGGACGATCGTGGCGATGAGCGGCGTCGTCCGCAGCGGCAACTCGGGCGGGCCGCTGGTCGATCCCCGCGGGAACGTGGTCGGGACCGTGTTCGCCGCCACCACCAGCGGCCCGCGGGGCGGCTTCGCGATCCCGGCCGAGCAGGTGCGCCGGGCGCTGGGGAGCACCTCCGAAGGGGCCGATACCGGCCCCTGCACCGGGTAATCAGCCGAGCCCATCACTTACGTTTAGTAAGGTCGGAAGCCATGGAACAGGTCAGCACGACCCAGGTCCAGGGGGAGGCGTCGGGGGCGGTTTGCCCCCACTTCCACCATGCGATCGAGTTGATCGGCAAGCGCTGGACCGGCGCCATCGTCTGCGCCCTGACCGAGCGCCCGATGCGTTACGGGGAGCTCGGCAAGGCGATCCCCGGCCTCTCCGACCGGCTGCTCTCGCAGCGGCTGCGGGAGCTGGAGGAGGAGGGACTGGTCGAGCGCCAGGTCGAAGCGGGCGCGCCGGTGCGGGTCATCTACTCCCTGACCGAGGCGGGCCAGCAGCTCGATCCGGTCCTCAGCGAGCTGAAGTCCTGGGCGAGACGGTGGAAGAAAGCAGCCTGACGCCGGCGCCACCCGGCAGCTTGTCGCCGAACTTGCCGGGTCCGTTCCCGGTTGGGCGCTACGCGAAAACCCTTCGTGACGAGCTGCGTAAGCGAGCACGGGTTTTGCTGATCGGCGAGGTGACCAACCTGCGGCATACGCCGAAACAGAGTTACTTCGAGATCCGGGATGGTGAGGGCGCTGTTCCCTGCACGATGTGGGCAAACGAACTCGAGAAGTTGGATTTGCCGGAGGGCGCGTTGCGGGATGGTGCGGAAGTGGTGGTCGGTGGTGGCCCCGACTACTTCACTGGAAGCGCGACCTCCTCGCCAGGCTTCTCATTCCGCGTGAATCATCTGCGGCTGGCCGGCGAAGGCGACCTGATCGCCCGTTTGGAGGCGCTGCGCAAGCAGATGCGGGCGGAGGGGCTGTTCGAGCTGCAGAAGCAGCTGCACCGGCCGGCGCTGCCGAAGGCGATCGGGGTCGTCACCGCCGAACGCGGCGCCGCCCGGCGCGACCTCCTCGCGGGACTCGAGCGGCGCGGCTGGGGCGGCTCGTTGATCTGGGGCTTCGCGCCGGTCCAGGATCGTCACGCGGCGCCGGCGATCGGGCGGGCGCTGCAGGACCTGGCGGCGCGGCCCGAGGTCGAGGCGATCGTCGTCACCCGCGGCGGCGGCAGCCTCGCCGACCTCTGGGCCTTCTGCGACGAGACCCTCTGCCGCACCGTGGCGATGCTGCGGGTGCCGGTGATCAGCGCCGTCGGCCACGAGCGCGACAGCACCCTGATCGACGACGTCGCCGCGGTCGCCTGCTCGACCCCGACCCACGCGGCCGAGGCGGCGGTGCCGCTCGACTGCCTGGCGGCGCGGGACAGCCTCGAGCGCTGCGCGCTGGCGCTGCGGCGGGCGGGGGAGGGGGCAGTCGAGTCCCGCTCCCGCCACCTCGGCGCCCTGGCGCGCGGCCCGGCGCGGGCGCTGCAGCGCGAGCGCGACAAGCTGAACCAGAAGATCCGCGAGATCCGCGCCGCCTCCGAACGCGGCCTGGCCGACCGCACCGCCTCGCAGCGACGGATCGGGACGCTGGTCCTGGAGCGGGCGCGGCGACGGGCCGCCGGCGCCGACATGGAGAAACGGCGTGATGGCCTGAAGCGCGCCGCTGTCGCCCTCCGCGCCCACGAACCCGAGCGCACCCTCGAGCGCGGCTACGCCCTGGTGGAGGGGGACGGTGGTGAGCCGCTGACCAGCGCCGCCGAGGCCGGCGCCGCGGAGCGCATTAGCCTTCGCTTCAGCGATGGACGAGTCCGAGCGAGACCAGAGCAGCGCGACGGCGCCTGACTCCTACGAGGCTGCGGTCGAGCGGCTGGAGGAGATCATCGACCGGCTCGACTCCGGCCAGGCCGGCCTGCGCGAGACCCTCGATCTCTGCAAGGAGGGCAAGGAGCTGGTCACCTACTGCGCCGGGGAGCTGGATGAGGTCGGCGAGGGGCTGAAGGAGCTTCGCTTGGACGACCTCGCCAGCAAGCTCGACACCGCCTCAGAGGTCAGCTGAGTCCGGACCCGAGCAGAGTCCTCTGAGCGCGGGGCAGCCGCGGCAGAGGGACCAGTCGCGTCGCTCGGGTGGGGCGACCGGGAACTCGCCGCGGCTGATCTGGGCGATCGCCTCCTCGAGACCCTGGCGGGCGGTTGCCATCTCGGCGGCGTCGAGGGTGGAGAGCGCGGGCTCGTCCGGGCGCTCGAGGAAGACGTAGGCGACCTCGACCTCGGGAGCGCCGAGCGCCTCGGCGACCGCAAGCGCGTAGATCGAGCGCTGCACCTCGTAGTGCGCGGCGCGCTCAGCGGGTGCGGTTCCGTTTAGGCGGTCGGTCTTGTAATCGACGACGAGCGGCGGCTTCCCTTCCCGCTCAATCAGTAGGTCGATCGACCCGCGCAGGACCGTGTCGCCGACGCCGAGCAGCAGCGGCACCTCGGCGCGCACCCTCGTCGCCTCAGCAGTTATCTGCCCTCTCAGCGCTGAGCCGATCCATCGGCGCACAGGCTCCAGTAGACCGTCGAGGGGGAGTGGGGAGTGCCTTCCCGGACCCTCCCTGCTGTTGTCCGGGGAGGCACTCCCCACTCCTGCCCCCGCCGCCGCAGCATGCCGCAGCGCCAGCTCCTCGCTCGGCTCCGCCCACCCGTTTGCCTGGCTCCACTCCAAGAGCGCGTGGACCGCCGCTCCGCGCGCGGTGCCCTCCTCCCGCTCGCTGGACGCAGTCGTCTCCGACATGCCGGAAGAGCTGCGCTCGCTCGAGGGGAGCCCCAGCACGCGCTCCAGGTAGAAGCGGTAGGGGCACTCCTCGTACGCCGAGATCGCGGTGTAGGAGAGGGGGCGGCTGGGCACGATCGGGGGGCGGCGCTCGACCAGGGGCGGGGGGCCGTTGCCGATCGGCCGCGCGACGGCGGCCTCGCGGCGCAGCGTCCGCAGCTCGGCGGCGCGCTCGGGCGAGGGGAGGTTGACCCGCACGGCGATCTCAGAGGTATCGAACTCCGCCTCCAGGCCGGGACGGGGGGCGGGCGGCGCCACCGGCACGGTCGAGTCGGCGTCGCGCGGTACGCCGAGTGAGTCGGCCAGTCGCTCGACCACCGGCGTACTCGACTTCGTCTCCTTGCCAGGCTCGGGCTTGACGACGCCGCTGAGGATCAAGTGCCGCTTGGCGCGGGTGGCGGCAACGTGGAAGAGCCGCAGGCCCTCTTCGGCGTCGCGCTCCTTCGCTTCCTCGCAGAGGGTGCCGTGGTCGAAGAGGTTGATCGAGGCGGCGCCGAGGCGGCGCAGCTGCAGGCCGACCCGCGGCTGCTCCTCGCGCCCGATCGTCAGCAGCGGCGCCCGGCCGCCGGCGAGGAGGCTTCGGGCGAGGTCGGGGACGGCGACGACCCCGAACTCGAGCCCCTTGGCGTTGTGGACGGTCATGATCCGCACCCCGTCGTGGCCCTCGGCGGCGGTCGCGGCCTGGGCCTCGGCGTCGCTCTCGGCCCGCGCTGCCAGGAAGTCGAGGAAGCCGCGCAGGTCGCGGCCCTCGCGCGCCTCGAACTCGGTCGCCAGCCGCGCCATCTTGCGGACGTTGGCGAAGCGCGCCTCGCCGGCTGGTCGCGAGAGCACCGCCAGGTCGTATCCGGTCTCGGTCACCGCCGCCTCGATCAGCGCCGGCAGCGCCAACCGCGGGGCGCGCTCGCGCAGGGAGGCGATCCGGGCGACGAAGGTGCGCAGCAGCTCCAGCTCGGTCTCTGGGATTCCCGCCAGCCGCTCTGGCTCGGCCAGCTCCGAGTCGCCCGCCCCGGCCGCCACCTCGACCGCGGGCCAGACGTGGCGCCGCTTCCCTGCCGCCGCGCGCAGCAGCCAGAGCGTGTCCGGGGCCACGCCGCAGGCGGGGGAGGCGAGGGCGCCGAAGAGGGCGTGGTCGTCGAGGGGGTTGGCGATGACGGCGAGCAGGGCGCAGACGTCGGCCACCTGCTGCTGGGACCAGTAGCCGCGGCCGCCGACCACGTAGGGGCGGAGGCCGGCGCGTTCCAGCGAGTCCTCGTAGGCGTCGAGGTGGGTGAAGGCACGCAGCAGCACCACCATCTCCCCGCGCGGGACGCCGGCGTCGGCCAGCTGCCGCAGGCGCTCGGCGACGAAGCGCGCCTCGGCCAGGCAGTTGAGCGGGGTGGCGCCGTCGATTGCCGGCTCCAGCTCGACCCCCTCGTCGTCCCAGCCATCGCGGGCGGTTAGCAGTAGCTCGACCGCTGGTTCGGCCGTGGCTGGTGGCTGCTCGGGGGCGGTCCCTACCCGCAGGGGCGTGTAGGCCGTGCCCAGCAGTGCTTCACCGAAGAGGTTGACGGCGCCGACGACCTCGGGACGGGAGCGGAAGTTGCCGCTGAGGCGCATCAGCTCGGCGTCGCTGCGGCGGTCGATCTCCTCGCGCTGGCGGCGGAAGACCTCGAGGTCGGCGTGGCGGAAGCCGTAGATCGACTGCAGCTCGTCGCCGACCACGACCAGCTCGGTCTTCGGCCCACGCAGCGCCTCGATCAGTCGCAGCTGCAGCCGGTTGGTGTCCTGGAACTCGTCGACGAGGATCTGGCGGAAGCGGGCCCGGTAGTGCTCGCCGATCTCCGCCCGCTCCAGCAGCCGGGCGGCGAGGATCTGCAGGTCCTCGAAGTCGATCCCGGCCCGCCGTTCCTTTGCCGCCTCGAAGCGGGTCGAGAACAGCTCCAACAGCTCGGCCAGGTGGCGGTAGGTGATGGCGCCCTCGCCCGCCTCGGCGACGCTGGCGATCGCGGTGTCGATCGCCTCCTTATATGGAGCGATGGCTTTTGCCTTGCTGCTGGTGGCGAGTCTGCGCAGCTCGTCGAGGCTGGGGAAGGGACCCGGGGCGGTGAGGAGCGCCAGCGCTCGCTCCAGCGGCTCCCGTTTGGCATCACCCTCCTTCAACTCCTCCAGGCACTCCCGCGCCGCGGTGACCGCTCGCTCGATCGCCGACGCGGGATCGGACTGCGGCGGCTCGGGCAGCTTCGGCGCGGCGATGCCGCGGCTGCGTAGCTCGGCGTGGACCCCGGCGATCATCCCGCGCAGGCCTTCGACGTCGTAGGCGGCGACGGTCTCCTCGCGGGCGGGGTCGCCTTGGACAGGACCGCCGTGGGCGGTCCTGTGCGTTTTTAGGAACTCGACCAGCGCGTCGTCGAACGCCTCCCGCGCGGCCCGGGCCGTCTCCGGCGCGTCGAGGACGCGGAAGCCGGGATCGACTCCGGCAGCGACCGGGTGGGCGGCGAGGACGCGGTTGCAGAAGCCGTGGATCGTCGTCACCCAGGCGCCGCCGATCCCGGCCAGCACCGTCGCCGCCCGCTCCGAGCCGCGCTCGGCCCGCCGCGTCAGCTCGGCCCGGATCCGCTGTCGCAGCTCGGCCGCGGCCTTGTCGGTGAAGGTGAAGGCGAGGACGGCGTCGGGGGAGAGGCCGCTGTCGCAGACGAGCTTGCAGTAGCGGTCGACCATCACCCCAGTCTTGCCGGTGCCGGCGCCGGCCTCGAGCAGCACGTCGGCGCCGCGGACGCCGATCGCCGCCGCCTGCTCCGGCGTCGGCTGTCGCGCCGGCGCCTGCGCGGGCGCTCCGCTCGTCTGCCCCGCGCTCACCGCTCGTCTCCTTCGTCGTCCTGCTCGTAGCGGGGCGAGCGGTCGCGGCGGCAGATCGAGGCGAAGGTGCAGTAGGGGGGGCAGACGTCGTGGCCGCGCAGCCCTGGTCGTGGGCCGGGGTCGCGGCGGATCTCGCCGCCGCGCATGCGGGCGACGATTGCGCCAGCCCGCCGCCGCGAGTCCTCCAGCAGCTCCTCCAGCCCCTCCGGATCGACGATGTCGCCGGAGTAGAGGTTGTAGCCGGCCATGGCCTCGGCGACTTCGCTGGAGACGACCCCGCGCGGGCGCCGGGTCGAGGTCGCGCGCAGCGGGTGGTAGAGGGCGCCGACCGGCTGCGCCCCCCAGTGCTCGGCGACCGCCAGCAGGTAGAGCGGCAGCTGCAGCTTTGCCCGCTCCTCGAACTTCTCCCGCGGGGTGACCTGGCCGGCGAGCTTGTAGTCGATGACGACGGCGCTGCCGTCGCCGGCGCGGTCGACTCGGTCGACGGCTCCGTGCAGGCCCCAGCCGCCGAGATCGAGGACCGGCCGCTCGGCGTCGGGGTGCTCGCCGAACCGCGCCTCCAGCAGCCAGGGCTCGAAGCCGCCCGTCTCGCGCTCGGCCTCCTCGGCGAGGAAGCGCTCCAGCAGCCGCTCGACCCGCCGCGCCATCGCCCGCTCCGCCGGGTGCGTTCCCAGCTCCCGCTCGGCGACGATCTCGGTCACCAGCTCGCGGCCGCGCTCCTGCCAGGCGGCGAGGCTGCCCGGGCGCGGCAGCGGGTCGCCGCCGAGGCGCTCGCGGTAGAGGCGGTCGAGCGCCTCGTGCATCAGCCCGCCCTGGACGAGCGGGTCGGGGACCGGGTCGAGCAGCTGCGGGTCGAGCTCGTGGCCGGCGAACCAGCGGTAGGAACAGACGTCGAACTCCTCCAGGGTGGTGCCGCCGTAGGCCTCGACCGCGCCGAGCGCCTCCAGCGCCGCGGGGTTCGTCAACGGGCCGGGGGCGCGGGAGGCCGCCTCGGCCCGCCGCGCCGCGCTCACCCGCGCGACCACGCGCGCCGCGGTCCCGCCCTCGACCTCGGCCTCGCGCAGCAGCGCCGCCAGGTCGGCGCTCGGCCCGTGGGCGGCGAGCGCCCGCGCCAGCTCGGCCTCGGAGGGCGCCTCGGCCAGCGGCGCCACCACCTGGGAGAGGCCTCTGGTGACGGTGATCTCCTCCTCGACCGGGTCGGGCCCGCTCTGCTCCGGCGCCGGCGCCAGCAGCGCCCGCACGTCATCGAGCAGCGGCGAGCGCGCCGTCGCGGCGCCGTCCTCGTCGCTGTCGCGGTAGGAGAGGGCGAGGCTGCGGCGGGGGAGGGCGAGGCAGGCGTGGAAGAGGTAGCGCTCCTCGGCCTCGGTGTCGCGGCGCGGGTCGAGCCCGAGCGTCTCTCGCTGCGAGTCGGAGAGGAAGGGATCGGCGCCGCGGTCGCGGCGGGGGAACTCGCCGTCCTGCAGGGAGCCGACGACGACGTGGTCGAAGCGGGCGGCGCGGAGGCGGTAGGGGCTGGCGATCCGGATCCGTCCCTCGACCGGTCCCGACCAGGCGCGGAAGTCGAGCTCCGCGATCGTCCCGGCGAGCTCGACCGGTTGCGGCGCCAGCTCGCCCAGCTCGGCGAGGTCGCTCAGGGCGGCGGAGATCGCCGCGGCGGCGCGCAGCTCGAGCCCGTCGCCGCGCGGGGGTCGGGGCCCGTCTCCCTCGTCGCGCAGCGGCCGCGCCGCCATCGTCGCCGCCAGCGCTCCGACCTCCGCTGCCAGCGCAGCCGGCGAGCGCTCGGCTGCCTCCCGCAGGCGCAGCAGGTCCCGTGGCGGCTCGCCCTCCTCGCCCTGCCAGAGCAGCAGGGCGGTCTCGGCGTCGCGGACGCGGCGGCGCCGGATCCGCCGCTCGAACCAGTCGATGCGGCGGTGCGAGAAGCCGGAGGGCCCGCGCAGGTAACGGAGGAAATCGACGGCGCGGCGCTCGCCGAACTCAGACTCCAGCAAGGCGACGAGGGCGCCGCCGACGCCCGTCCGAGCCACCCGCACCTCGGCCTCCAGGGCGGTGGCGACGTTGTTCGCCTCCAGGGCGGCGGCGATCTCGGGGCCACGGCGCGAGGGGTCGCGCAGGGCGATCGCGATCTGGTCGTGGGAGGCGCCGTCGCTGACGAGGCGGGAGACGTGGGCGGCGATCGCCTCCGCCTCGGCCCGGGTCCCGGCCGAGCGCAGTAGCGTCAGGTTGCCGTCGGCTTCGGCCCGCGCCGGCCGTTTCTGCCCGAAGGAGAGGGCGAGGTGGAAGAGCAGCGGGCTGACGGTGTTGCCGGGGTCGGGATCGAGGGCGATCTCCTCGCCGGCCCCGATCCGTTCCCGCAGACGGCCGAGGAGCCGGCCGCGCGCCGCCAGCGCCGGGTGTCCCTCTTCATAAGGGAGCGCCACGGTCACCTCGGTCCGCTCGGCCAGGACCGCGACCAGCTCCAGCTGGTTCTCGGTTAGGTCGTCGAACCCGTAGAGGAGGACCGGCCGCCCCGCCCAGGCGGCGCCGTCGCCGCGCAGCTGGGCGATCGCCTCGCGGGCGATGCCGTGGGCGTCGGTGCGCCCCGTCCGCTGCCGCACCTGCTCGTAGCCGCCGTAGAGGGTGGCGAGGTCGCCGAGGTAGGCGGACCCCTCCAGGGTGGCGGCGCTGGCCTCGACCTCCTCCGGCTCGACCCCGGCCGCCTGCAGCTCGTCGAAGAGGCGCTCCAGGGCGGCGGCGAAGCGGGGTCGGCCGGCGGAGCGGCGCAGCGGCCGCAGGCGCTCGCGACGCGCCTCGGTGGCGACGGCGATCGCGCGCAGGCGCTGGGCAGGGGAGAGCTCGGCTCCCGGGGGCGCCCCGGCAGCGGTGGCGACGGTGCGGAAGAGCGCCCCGAAGGTCATCGCCGCGCCGCCCAGCAGGGCGCCCAACTGCGCGCCTAAAAGCGCGCCTTCGGCGCTGCAAAGCTCGCGCTCGAAGTCGAAGACGTCGTCGGTAGTGGGGAGGACGAGGATCGGGTCGCGATCGAGGGCCGCCCGGAAGGTGCGCAGGACCTCGCCGCGCTTGCCCGAATTGGGCGGTCCGTAGATCAGTTTCAGCGGCACCCACCCGAGCCTAGGGACGGGTCCGGCGTCGACCGGCGGCCTCCCGGCACGACCCCGCAAAATGGGGGGTTAGCGGGCATCTTTTGGTGTCATCGGCCGCCTCTACCTTTCTCGGCAGTTCATGTCCCTCTGCTTCGTAGACCCAGCCGACGCCATCCGGGCCATCGCCGACTCCGTCGGCCGTGAGGCTCGCCGCCAGCTCCTCGGAGAGGCGGTGCGCGCCTGGGTGGACGAGATTCCCGAGTCCGAGCTCGAAGTTCACTACGCGAAGGCGATCTCCGAGCTCGACGAGCACGACCTCTCGATGCTCGCCGCCTGGCACGGCTCTCTCGAGGTCGGCCAGCCGGTCCCCAACCGCGACTTCCTCATGGCCGCCTTCGGCTCCCTCGGCGACAACCGCCGCGAGGCCCTCAAGCTCGCCGCCGGCTTCCGCGGCGAGGAGGCCGTCGACTCCGGCGTCACCGAGGAGGACGCCCTCGAGCTCGTCCTCGGCCTCCTCGGCCCACCCCGCCTGATGGAGCTCGCAGCGGAGGCGCTGGAGCTCTATGTGTGGGATAGAGCCGGCTCCGACAACTGACTGAGTGAGGTTTGCGCCTCCTCAGGGCGGGCTAACCTCGGTCAGGTGGAAGTTCCTCCGCAAGCAATAGTGATTTTCGGCGCCACCGGCGACCTGGCGCGGCGGAAGCTGCTGCCGGGGTTGCTGCGGCTGTTCCAGGCGGGGTTGATGCCGGAGTTCCGGGTGATCGGGGTCTCGATGGAGGAGATCAGCGATGCTCGGTTCCGGGGGATCGCGGAAGAGGCCTGTCGCGAGTTCGCCCGCCATGCCTTCGGTGGCGAGGAGTGGCACGAGTTCTCGCAGCGGCTCTCCTATGTGCCGCACGCGCAGGCGCCGGAGGCGCTGAAGGAGGCGGTCGACAGAGCCGAAGGGGAACTCGGGTCGGAGATGCGGTTGCTCCACTACCTGAGCGTGCCGCCGACCGCGGCACCCGACGTGATCCAGATGCTGAAGACCTGCGGTCTCTCGGAGCGTTCGCGGGTGATCATGGAGAAGCCGTTCGGGACCGACCTCGCCAGCGCCCGCAAGCTGAACGAGATGGTCCACGAAGTGCTCGACGAGGACCAGGTCTTCCGCATCGACCACTTCCTCGGCAAAGAGGCGGCGCAGAACATCCTTGCCCTGCGTTTCGCCAACGGTCTCTTCGAGCCGATCTGGAACCGCAGCCACATCGACCACATCCAGATCGACGTCCCGGAGACGCTCGGGGTGGGCTCGCGCGCCGCCTTCTACGAGAAGACGGGCGCCTTCCGCGACATGGTCGTCACGCATCTGTTCCAGATCCTCGCCTTCGTCGCGATGGAGCCGCCGACGGCGCTGGCGCCCGGGCCAATCACCGACGAGAAGAACAAGGTCTTCCGCAGCCTGCAGCCGCTCGACCCCGCGCAGGTGGTGCGCGGCCAGTACGAGGGCTACCGGGAAGAAGAGGGCGTCGACCCGGACTCGCGGACCGAGACCTTCGTCGCGCTGAAGGCCGAACTCGACAACTGGCGCTGGAGCGGCGTCCCCTTTTACCTGCGCACCGGCAAGCGGATGGGCGAAAGCTCGCGGATCATCTCGATCGCCTTCCGCGAGCCGCCGCACGCGATGTTCCCCGAGCACTCGCGGGTCGGCCGCTACGGCCCCGACCACCTCACCTTCGACCTCGACGAGTCCTCCCGCGTCTCCCTCTCCTTCTACGGCAAGCGGCCGGGGATGGGGATGGTGCTCGACAAGGCGAGTATGCAGTTCTCGCTGGAGGAAACCGGCCACCGCGACGAGACCGTCGAGGCCTATGAGCGGCTGATCCGCGACGCGATGATCGGCGACCGCACCCTCTTCACCACCGCGGTCGGGATCGAGCGGCTCTGGGAGGTGTCGGAACCGATGCTGCAGGACCCGCCGCCGGTGAAACCGTACCCGCAGGGGTCGTGGGGGCCGACGGAGATTGGCGCCCTGATCGCGCCGCACAGCTGGCGCCTGCCGTTCGCCCGCCGCTGGCGCGAAGCGCCTGCCCACGGCGGCAACGGCGCCGCGGTCGAGCGCGAGCGCGCCTAGGCCGGCTGGCCGTCGAGCGCGGCGCGAATCTCGGCGATCGCCTGCTCGTTCTCGCGAAAGTGGACCGCTTTCATTCCGACCTTTTCCGCGGCTTCGCAGTTGACCTGGAGGTCGTCGACGAAGAGGCAGGCCTCGGCCGGGATCCCGATCCGCTCTAGGGTCAGCCGGTAGATCCGGCCTTCGGGCTTGCGGCAGCCGACGAAGGCGGAATCGACAATCTCCTCGAAGATCTCGTCGACCGGCAGCATCGAGCGCCAGAGCGGCTCCCACTCGCGCACGTTGTTGGTCAGCATCGCCATCTTCAGCCCGCTCGCCTTCAGCTCGCGCATCAGCGCGATCATCTCCTCGTTGGGGTCAAGGGCGCCGAAGAACTGGTGGCGGAAGTGGTGGAGGTGGGGGCGGTGGCCGAGGATCGACTCCAGGCCGGCCTCGAGGCGGTCGACGAACTCGTCTTCGCTGATCTCGCCCCGCTCGAGCTTGAAGAGCGGCAGCTCCTCGCCCTCGGCCAGCCCCTCGCGCATCGCCAGCCCGAGGTTTTCCGGTGAGATGCCGCTGTCGTCCTGGAAGGCGGCGAAGGCGGCGAGCAGCGGCGTGGTGAGGACGCCGCCGAAGTCGGAGACGACCGCCCGTAAGCCATTGGTCGGGGGCTCACTCATGGGCGCTGCGGGCGACCTCGTAGGTGCCGAGGCCCTCGCGCCCCTCGACCGACCAGCGGAAGAAGGCGATCTGCGAGTCGACCCCCTGCCGGCGCACGCAGACCGAGTTGATCAGCGCCCCGGCCCCGCGCAGCGGCCGCATCTCCTCGACGTCGGGCCAAAGCTCCAGCGTCGCCCGCCGCTGGACGCCGTCCTCGCCGTACTCGGTCGAGAGCAGCGATTCCTCGAAGGTGAGCGGGGCGCCGTCGGGGTCGCAGAGGGCCGCCGTCACCTCCTCTTCGCCGTGCCCCTCGGCTCCCGCGGGGGTGTGCGCGGTGAGCGCGAGCAGCCCGCCGTCGTCGAAGACGATCCCGATCGACCGCCGCACGATCTGGCCCTGCTCGCTCATGCCGCGCAGCCTAGTGATCGAACCGTCGCGGCAGAGCTTTTCCCTCTTATAGATGCATAACCTCTGCCGCCCTCATGCCCGAGCTGACGATCCGCGACGCCGACCCCCTGCGCGACGCCGCCGCCTGCGCGGAGATCTACGCGCCGCACGTCGAGGACAGCCCGGTCTCCTTCGAGGAACGGGCGCCGGACGCGGCCGAGCTGGCGGCCCGGATCGAGCGCTATGGCCGCAGCCACGCCTGGCTCGTCGCCGAGCGCGCGAGGCAGGTGGTCGGCTACGCCTACGCGACCGCCTTCAACGAGCGGCCCGCCTACCGCTGGAGCACCAGCGTCTCCGTCTACGTCGCCGAGGACGCCCGCGGCAGCGGCATCGGCCGCGCCCTCTACGGCGCTCTCTTCGACCACCTTCGCGAGCGTGGATTCCGCATGGCCTGCGCCGGGATCACCCTGCCGAACGAGGCCAGTTGCGGCCTGCACGAGAGCTTCGGCTTCGAGCTGGTCGGCGTCAACCGCGAGATCGGCTGGAAGAAGGGCGCCTGGCGCGACGTCGGCTGGTACCAGCTGGAGCTGGCGCCCGCGCCGGAGGGACCGCCCCCGGAGCCGCGTTAGCTCCCGGCTACCATGGGGCCATGTCCGATAACCCCGCAGCCGACCAGCAGGCTCCCGCGACCGACCAGCACGACGAAACCCTCACCGAGGAGGACGTCTACGAGGTCCTCGAGGAGGTCATCGACCCCGAGCTAGGCCTCGACTTCGTCTCCCTCGGCCTCGTCTACGACGTCAACATCGAGGGCACCGAGGTCTACGTCACCTTCACCCTGACGACCCCCGCCTGCCCGATCGGCCCCCAGGTCTCCGAGCAGATGCGCGAGTTCGTCGGCGACCTCCCCGGCGTCACCGCCGTCCACCCCAAGATGGTCTTCGACCCCGCTTGGAGCCCGGAGATGATGACCGAGGACGCCAAGTTCGCGCTGGGGTTTTGAACGATTGGGAATGACCGGCGCCTTGAGCGCTGGCACTCCGACCGGTGCGGTACGGTCTCACCGCTAAAAAGTCCCAAGGAGAGTCCATGTCTTTTTCCGCAGCCCCAGCAGCGTCCGGATCAGCCTGGTCACCCCATCTCGCCCAGGCAGAGCGGTTTCGACCCAGCACGCCCACGTTTCTGTTGGCAGCCTTCACCTTGGGAAGGCTGAGCCTGGTCCCGCTTATCGTCCTCTCGTTTCTCGAGACCCCGGCCCTGACCGTCGCCGCCATCGCGCTGTTCGTCATCCTCGACGTTTTCGACGGTGTGCTTGCGCGGCGTCAAGCTGCCGATGGACCCGGTCGCCGCTCCCTCGACTCGGTGGTGGACCGCATCGGCATCGATGCGGGAATCGTCGGCGCCTATGCGGCAGGGCTGCTGCCTGAGTTCCTTCTTGTCGCTCTTCTGGCAAGAGATGCCTACTGCGGCATGCTCTGCGCCCGGATGATGTACCGGCGCCGGGTCGCGATCAAGGCCGACTGGCTGTACCGCGGCCTCAATCTCTGTGTCGCCCTTGGCGCTGTCGCAGCCCCTTTCGTTCCCACGGGGCTGTGGGAGGCATCGGCCTACGGCCTCCTCGCTCTCTCCATCGTGGTCGCCATCGATCTCACCCGTTGCGTGCGGGTGGTCGAAAACTCGCCGGACGATGTTCGCACCCGCGTTGTCGGAGCCGGGGAGCTGCGAAAAGAATTCGGCTGACCTCCGCCTTCGGCTTGCCCGAAGACACGGTGGCATTCTCGAATCACTGCTAAAGCGATGAGCCAACTCTTTGACGAGCTTTCAGGCTTGTTGGCGCGGGCCGCCCGGGACCGTCAGCTCACGCGGGGCGAACAGATTAGCGTGGTGATGGTGGGTCACCTGGGAGTTTTGGCGGGGGTGGCCCTGATCCGCTGGGCCTTTGACGTGGGCGAAGGTCTTCCGGGCGGCTTCCTCGTCGGCGAGGGCATCATCATCGTTGCCTGCGGCATCCTCACTATCAGGGTGCCCGAGTTCCAGAGCTACCTCGGGAGGGCGGGCTCGCGCCAGAGGAAGGCGGCTGCAGAAAAGAGCTCCCCACAGCGAAAAGAGAGCGCAGAGAAGATCGCCGGATTTGTCCTGATCGCCGCATTCATCGTGCAGTTCGCGGCTTTGACCGCGCTTCTCTGGGAAACGGGAGGGCCGATCGAGAGCCCGTTCGCCGAGTTGACTCTGGCCATCGCCGTCTTCACGCCTTTCCTGGCCAACAACTCGAACACGGTTCTCTCCGTGGTCGCGGCCAGCATCATCTACTACGCCTTGGTGATCCTCGTGTACGGGAACACCCACCCCGAGCCGAAGACGATCCTCCAGGTCCCCGACACGTCTGATTGGGCTTACTTCTGGGTGAACGTGATGATTCTCCTCGGTGCGATCACCTTCACCATCTTCGAGTCGCTGGCGAGAAGCTGGCAGGCGAAAGAAGCGGAAGACGATGCCGCCGATGCTGTCAAGGAGGCAGCCGACGACATAGCTAGCAATGGGACTGGCGGCGAGGAGGCGCCGACCGACGAAACTCCTATCGTCAAGCCTGGCTAGCGGACGCGGGCCGCAGCCGGAACAGCAGGTGCGGTAGACCCGCATGCTCGACTTTGCCGCCTTCTTCGCAGCCGACCTTCTCGGCGACCCGGCGCGAAGCCGCGTTGGCCGGCAACACCAGCGCCACCAGCTCCTCGATTCGCAGCTCGTGCGCCCACTCGATCGCGGCATTTGCCATTTCGGTGGCGTAGCCGCGGCCGTGCAGGGCGGGCTCGACGCTCCAGGCGAGCTCGACCATCGCGATCTCTTCGACCGTCGTCCAATGGAGGCCGCCGCGGCCGGCGAAGGTGCCGGTCTCTTTCTCGATCAGGACCCAGGGGCCGAAGCCGTGGTCGGTCCAGTGATCCTGGTCGCCTTCGACCAGCTCCTCGATGGCGCCGGCGTTGAAGGGCGGCAGGGGAGGGGGGCGGAGCCAGCGCTCTACCTCGGGGTGGCTGAAGTGGGCGTGGTAGAGGGCGCGGTCGGAGAGAGTCGGGGGGCGGAGGAGGAGGCGCTGGGTTTGCCGCTCCTCGCCGCGCATCTCAGCCTCGATCGCTGCGGGGCAGGCGGGGGTCGCCGTCGCTCTCCGGCGGAACCTCTTCGGCCGTTCCCTCGAGGTCGTAATCGCGGCTCGGGCGGCGCGGGTCGACTCCCCCCGGAGGCGCGCCGAACGGGTTCGATCCCCCACCGGACATGCCGACCACCGTGAAGCGGCCGATCGTGAACCGTTTCAGCATGCGGCGGGCGATCGCGCGGGTCGGCGGCAGCAGCAGGAAGAGCCCGAAGATGTCGGTGAGGAAGCCCGGCGTCAGCAGCAGGGTGCCGCCGACGATGATCAGCGCCCCGTCGGCCACCTCTTTGCCCGGGAACCGGCGCGCTGCCAGGGCCTCGTTGAAGCGCCGCCATGCGCTGCGTCCCTCGTGTTTCAGCAGCATCGAGCCGAGGATCGCGTCGGCCAGCAGCAGGATCAGCGTCGGCACCACGCCGATCAACTGCCCGACCTGGATGATCACGTAGAGCTCCGCGATCGGGACGACGATGAAGAGGATGACTAGGAGCAGGGGCATGATGAAAGCCTAGGGAGGGGCCGGTGTCGACTTCCTCTCGCTATGCGAGAGGAAGCGCCACTACGCGGCTTTGACCGACTTGCCGGCCGCCGCCTCGAGCTCGTCGAGGGATTCGCTCAGCCCGTTGCTGACGACGTCGATGTCCTCCATGCAGTCGTAGTCGGCGAGCAGGCCGAACCCGACCTTGCCGTTGTAGCTCATGATCGCCACCGCCAGGCAGTGGTTCTGCGGCAGGAAGGCGACGGGGTAGACCTCCTCCATTTCCCTGCCGAGGACGAAAAGCGGCACCTGCGGCCCGGGCACATTGGTGACGATCAGGTTGAAGAGGCGGGTCGAGAAGTTGATCCGCGAGGCCTGGGCGAGGATCGTCGGCGGCGCGAAGTCGTTGAAGCGGGAGATGACTTCGGCGCCCAGCGCCTGTTTGGAGCGCTTCAGCCCGGCCATCGCGTCGCTGATCGTGCGCAGCCGCCGCACCGGGTCCTCGATGTAGACCGGCAGCGGCCCCCGCATCAGCGCGATCCGGTTGCCGAGGTTGCCGCGCTCGTCCTCGCTGCGGATCGAGACCGGCACCAGCGCCCGCAGCTCCAGCCCCTCGGTGCGGACGCCGCGCCCGTGCAGCCACTTGCGCAGCGCTCCCGTGACGACCGCAAGCACCACGTCGTTGACGGTGCCGCCGAAGGTGTCCTTGATCCCTTTGAAGGTCGCCAGCTCCGAGCGGGACCAGACGTAGCGGCGGTGCGGCCCGATCCCTTCGTTCAGCGGCACGTCCGGGGCCGGGTCGGCAAAGGCGCTGACGATCTCGCCGACGCCCTCCAGCCCCTCGACCACCTTCCGCGCCGTCGTCTCCGGGTTGCGCACCACCTCGACCGCGCGCTCGGCCAGCTTCACCGGCGCCGCCACCGCGTCGGCGATCCCGCGGGCGACCAGCTCGGTCGTCCCCGGTTCGGGCTGCGGCACCCAGTCGTCCTCCAGCTCCATCGGCTTCGCCTCGCGCTCGAGGTCGAAGAGGACGGTGCCGATGTCGACGCCCGAAACCCCGTCGACCATCGCGTGGTGGGTCTTGGTCAGGATCGCGAAGCGGTTGCGCTCCAGGTTCTGCGCCAGCCACAGCTCCCAGAGCGGCTTCGAGCGGTCGAGCTGCTGGGAGAAGACCCGCCCGGCCAGCTGTTTCAGCTGCTCCTCGCCGCCCGGTTCGGGCAGCGCGGTGTGGCGGATGTGGTAGGTGAGGTTGAAGTTGACGTCGTCGGCCCAGAGCGGCCGGCCGGCCTCCAGCGGCGGCACCACCAGCTTCTGGCGGAAGCGCGGGACCAGCGGCAGGCGGCTGCGGACGTGTTCGACCAGGTCGGTGTACTTCGGCGGCGGCCCCTCGAAGATCAGGATCGCGCCCACGTGCATGTGGCTGCTCGAGCTCTCGTTGGTCAGGAACGAGGCATCGACGGCGGTGAGTCGATCGAGATGGCGGCCGGAAGTTGCCATTGCGCAAGGCTACTTATGCCCGAGTTTGCGGGCAGCCAAGCCTTGTACCCTGAAGGAATGCCTGCCACCCTCACGGGCCCGAAACGGGTTCTTCTCGCTGCCCCGCGCGGCTACTGCGCCGGCGTCGACCGCGCCGTGCAGACGGTCGAGCGCGCGCTCGAGCTCCACGGGGCGCCGGTCTACGTTCGCAAGGAGATCGTCCACAACAAGCACGTGGTCGAAGAGCTGGCCAAGCGCGGGGCGATCTTCGTCGAGGAGGAGACCGAGGTGCCGGAGGGCGCGATCGTCGTCTTCTCCGCCCACGGCGTCGCCCCGAGCGTGCACGAGAACGCCGCCGCCCGCCAGCTGCAGACGATCGACGCCACTTGCCCGCTGGTGACCAAGGTCCACGTCTCCGCCCGCCGCTTCGCCGCCCAGGGGTACACGATCATCATGGTCGGCCACGAGGGCCACGAGGAGGTCGAAGGAACGACCGGCGAGGCGCCCGACAGCATCGTCCTGATCGAAACCGCCGGCGAGGTCGAGGCGCTCGAGGTCCCGGACCCCAACAAAGTCGCCTTCATCACCCAGACCACGCTCTCGGTCGACGAGACCGCCGAGGTGATCGCCGCCCTGCGGGCGAAGTTCCCCGGCATCGTCGCCAGCAAGTCAGACGACATCTGTTACGCGACCACCAACCGCCAAATCGCCGTCAAGCAGCTCGCCCGCGAGTGCGACCTGGTCCTGGTGATCGGCTCGACCAACTCCTCCAACTCCAACCGCCTGGTCGAGGTCGCGCGCGAACACGGCGCCGCCTCCCACCTGATCGACAACCACACCCAGGTGCAGGAGCAGTGGCTGGAGGGAGTGGAAACGGTTGGGATCACCTCCGGCGCCTCCGCCCCCGAGGAGCTGGTCGAGAGCCTCGTCTCCTTCTTCCGCGAGCGCGGCGCCGACGACGTCTCCGAGCTGCGGACCGTCCACGAGGACGTCCGCTTCATGCTCCCGAAGGAGATCCGCGACGAGGTCGCGGCGCGGGCCTGAAAGCGCTTCGCCTTCGGCTCAGCTCTCGTACGGCGCGTAGCGGTTGTGCAGCATCAGGTCGTTGCCGTCGGGGTCGGTGAAGAAGGCCATGTGACAGACGCCGGTGTCGAAGACGTCGCCGGCGAACTCGACCCCCTTGCCTTCCAGCTCCTCCTTCGCCGCGGCGACGTCGTCGACGTGGAGGGCGGGGTGGGCGTTTTTCTGCGGCGCGAACTCCATCCCCTGCTTGGCTGGTTCCCAGATCGCGAAGCAGGTGTCGCCGACCCAGAATTCGAAGCGGCCGCGGTCATCGGGGCGCAGGCCGAGGGTGTCGACGTAGAAGGCGCGCGAGCGCTCTGCGTCGGTCGACGGGATGCCGATGAAGTCGGTCTTGGTGATCATCGTTCCTCCTTAGGGGACGCCGGGGGCGAAGCTGAGTGACCAGATCTTGACACCCCGGCTTGGGCGCAGGACGAGGCTGTGGGCCTCATGGCTCGGGTGCTCGGCCAGGGTGCGGAGGCCGGGGGAGGGGCCGCCCCGGACCGTGGTCCACTCGCCGTCGATCTCCACCTGCAGATCGCCCTTGCCCTCGACCGTGGCGAAGGCGCCGCCTGCCTGGTAGTCGAGGGCCAGGTCCTCGCCGTCCTCGCCGGCGACCCAGGGCCGCTGCCAGGAGCCGCCCGGGAACTGCTCGGGGGTGGGGGGGATGACGCGGGCGCCGGGGCCGTCGCTGGCGCGCAGCGGCGCCATCGGCTCCGGCAACTCCCGTAGCGCGTCCATCTCCCGCAGCTCGGCCTGGATCGCTTCCTCGGTCGCGCGGTATTCGCCCTCGCCGAAGTGCGCCCAGGAGAGGGAACCGCCGAGGCTCCAGAGGAAGAGACTGGGCCAGCCCTCGCAGCCGTAGGCGCTCCAGAGCTCGTGGTCGGCGTCGATCGCGACCGGGAACTCGACGCCGAGGTCCCGTAATCCCGCAGTCACGTTCTCGGGCTCGGCGGCGAAGGGGAAGCGCGGCGCCTGCACGCCGATCACGCTCAGGCCCGCCTCGCGGTAGCGGCGGTGCCACTCGGCCAGGTAGGGGAGCGTGCGGGCGCTGTTCAACTGCGCGTATTCGACGAAGTGGACCAGCGCCGGACCGCCCGCCGTCAAGGCTGGCATCGACTCCGGTTCGGTGCCTACCCAGGCGAGGCCGGTAGGCAGGTCGGGAGCGGCGATGTTGTCGCGTCCAGGTCGCATTTAGGCTCGGTTGAGGCCGGACAGTATCCTGGCCCGTGTGACCGAGCTCGTCACGTTCCTGCTGCCGGCGCTGCCCCTGCTCGCCCTGCTGCTGACCCTGCTGCTCGGCCGCTATCCCGGCTGCGAGGCGATCGTCCGTCTCTCGGAGCGGATCGCCGGCGCCCGCCGCCGCACCCGCGACGCCGACCGCCGCCCGGTCCTGCCGAAGCCGTCCCGCGCCTCCGCGCCTGCGGGCGGTCTCCTGATCGCGCTCGGCCTCGCCCAGCGCCCGCCGCCGCTCGCCGCCTAACAGCAAGCGAACGGAACGCGTGGCTCGGCCACGCATTGCAAAGGAGCGAAGGTGAACGCAAGAACTGCAGTGGTTGGCGTTGTCCTGGCAGTGGTCGCGGTGGTCCTGTTGATCGTCCTCAGTGGTGGCGACGACAGCGGCAGCGACACGACGACGGGCGCCGCCGGCAAGGAATCGAGCAGGGACGGCGGCGAAACGACCGCCAAGCCGGAAGTGACGACGATCGTCGTCGGCAAGGACGGCAAGCCGGTCGGCGGCGTCGCCGAGATCGACGTCAACAAGGGCGACGAGGTTCGCTTCAAGGTCAAGTCCGCGATCGCCGAGGAGATCCACGTCCACGGCTACGACCTGATGAAGGACGTCCCCGCTGGGGGCACCGTCAGCTTCGAATTCCCGGCCGAACTCGAAGGCATCTTCGAGGCCGAGCTGGAGGGCGAGGCCGAACAGATCCTGGAGCTGCGGGTCGAACCGTGAGCTTCATCCCCTTCGCCCACGCGCTTGCATCCAGGCAGGATCTCCCGATCCCTGCCTGGCTGTTCGCGTGGGCGGCCTCGATCGTCCTCATCGTCTCCTTCTTCGCCCTCTCGGCGGCCTGGCGGGAGCCGAAACTAGAGGACGAGCGCCGCCGACCGCTGGGGGAGCGGCTCTCCGGCGTCCTCCTCGGCTTGCCGCCGCAGATCCTCTGCGGCGTCATCGGGGTCTTCCTCCTCGGCGTCGCCGTCTACGCCGGCCTCGAAGGCACCGAAGCGCCCGACCGCAACTTCGCCCTCACCTTCCTTTTCGTCACCTGCTGGCTCGGGTTCCCCTTTTTCTCCGCCATCTTCGGCGACCTCTTCCGCCCCTTCAATCCCTGGCGCGCGGTCGGCCGCGTCGTCGGTGCCGGCTTCACCGCGATCGCCGGCCAGCGCCCCGCCCACCTCCGCTACCCCGAGAAGCTCGGCCGCTGGCCGGCCGCCGTCGGCCTGCTCGGCGTCGTCTGGCTCGAGGTCGTCTACGGCGCCGGCGGGATCGGGATCGAACCGCACGCCACTGCCGTCGCCGCCCTCGTCTACAGCGCCTACACGCTGGCGATGATGGCCGTCTTCGGGGTCGAGGTTTGGTGCGAGCGCGGCGAGACCTTCTCCGTCTACTTCGGGATGTTCGGCCGCCTCGGGATCTTCGGCACCGCCGACGGCCGCCTGCAGCGCCGCCGCCCCCTCTCGGCGACGACCAGCTGGGCGACGATCCCCGGCTCGGCCGCCGTCGTCATCGCCTCGATCGCCACCACCAGCTTCGACGGCGGTCAGGAGGGAGCGTTCAAGGACGTGCTCGAATCGACGGTCGAATGGCTCGGCGACATCGGACTGGGGCTGACCGCCTCGCTGCGCTGGGGGGAGACCCTCTTCATGCTCGCCTGCTTCCTCGGCGTCGGCATCGTCTACATGCTCGGGGTGCGCGGGATGCGCACCGTCCCCGGCGCGCCCTCGCTCTCCAAGCTCCGCGCCGGCTTCGCCCACACCCTGATCCCGATCGCTCTCGCCTACCTCGTCGCCCACTACTTCAGCTTCTTCGTCTTCCAGGAGCAGGCCCAGTTCGGCTTCCTCCTCTCCGATCCGCTCGGCACCGGCACCACCGACCTCTTCGGCACCGCCAGCTGGGAAGTCGACTACTCGATCCTCAGCGCCAACACCATCTGGTACGTCCAGGTCGCGGCCCTCGTGATCGGCCACGTGATCGGCCTGATGCTCGCCCACGACCGTGCCCTCGTCTACTGGCCCGACTACCGCAAAGCCACCGCTTCGCAGTACTGGATGCTGGCCGTGATGGTCGCCTTCACCTGCTTCGGCCTCTACCTGCTTTCCGTCTCGAACGGGTAGGGGAGAGGCGATGCTCCCCTTGGCCCACGTCGTCCACCAGCTGCTCTGGGTCCTCTACGCGATTCCGATCCTGATCGTCGTCGCCGCCATCGTCCGCAGCACGATCGCGCAGCGGCGGACGCGCGAGGAGGACTAGGAAGTCACCCCTGCCGCTTTCAGCAACTGCGCCAAGCGCCCTAACTCGCTCGGTGCCGGCCGTTCCGTGAGCTTTCCAAGGATCGCGGTCCACATCTCCTCCATCTCCAGAAACCCGACGGAGCATCCAGGGAGGTTCTTCGCGATCGTCTTGTCGGATGACCATTCCTCCCCATCGCCAATCAAGCGGGCGACGGCGATCTTGTAGGTGAAGGCCTTCGCGCCGGTTCGCTGCTCGATCTCCTTGCGAAACGCCTCGCTCCATTTCGGTTTCCAGAGCTCTCGGAAGTGTCGCCAGGTCTCCCTCTTGGGGTTTTTCTTCTCTCCCCGCAGCTGGGCGAGCAGCCTCTCCGTATGGAAGCCTCCTTGCCACGACTTGCAGGTGACGACGATCACTCGATCCGTCCCCCGCCTCTTCGGATTGATTCCGATGACATCTATGTCCGAAGGGACGGAGTCCTCTCTAGAGCGGTAGTCCCTTCGGGCCTTGTCGGGGTGGAACGGGACGTTGTGGATCGTGAAGTATCCCTTGAAGCTGAGGTAGTCCTCCACGACCTGCTCGAGTATGTCTTCCTTCATGGCGACGGATCATCGCCATGACGTCCGACAGATCGCAGGGAGGTGCTAGAGGATCTCGGCCAAGCGCGTCTCGAGCGCCTCGGAGATGCTGTCGCGCACTGGGCCCTCGGCGAGGCGTTCGACCAGGGACTCGAGGAAGCCTTCGATGATCAGCGCCTTGGCGGTCTCGTCGTCGAGGCCGCGGGAGGTGAGGTAGAAGAGCTGGTCCTTGTCGACCTGGGCGATCGCGGCGGCGTGGGTGCAGCGGACGTCGTCGGCGAGGATCTCCAGGCCGGGGATCGCGTCGGCGTGCGCCTCGGGGGAGAGCAGGAGGTTGCGGCTCTCTTGGAAGGCGTCGGTCTGCTGGGCGCCCGGATCGACCTTGATCATCCCGCGCCAGACCGCGGTGGCCCCGGCGGCAAGGACGCCGCGGAAGGCGAGGTCGGAGTTGGTGTTCGGGGCCGCGTGCTCCTGCAGGGTGTCGAAGTCGAGGTGCTGGCCGGCGCCGCCGGCGTAGCCGCCGGTTACGCGCGCCTCGGAGCCGGGGCCGGCGAGCTTGGTCTCCATCCGCACCTTGCCGCGGGCCGAGCCGAAGCCGAGCGCGGCCCAGTCGAGGCGGCCGTCGCGCTGCACCTCGGCGCGCTGGGTGGCGAAGATCCAGCTCTGCTCGGAGATGTCCTGGGTGTTGACGTAGCGCAGGGTCGCGGCCTGGCCAACGGCCAGCTCGACGACGCTGTTCAACACCGCGTCGACCTCGTCGTCGGGCGAGGACCAGTGCTCCCAGACCTCCGCTTCGGCGCCCTCCTCGAGCACGATCAACGTCCGCCAGTTCATCGCGGCGCCTGCGATGCCAACGGGCACCTCGATCTGGATCGGCTCGGTCAGCGACACGCCTGCCGGCACGTGGATGAGCACCCCGTTGCGGGGTGCCGCCTCATTTCGGGCGACAAACGGATCGTTGCCCGGGACGAGGGTCCCCAGGCTCCCGACCAGGTCCGGATGGGAATCAGCCGCCTCGGCGAGATCGAGCACCGTGGCTCCAGCGCCGCCCGCGATAACCGGGACCGCCTCGGTCGCCTCGTAGGCGTCGAAATCAAGCGCCGAGATGTCGGTGAATTCCCAGCCCTTCGTCTTGGCGTTGGGAAGCGGCGGGAGGGTTTGAGTGGAAGTCATCAGCTCTTCGATCGGTGATTTGGGGAGGACGAGGGAGTCGCTGGCAAGGACGCAGCGGTGGGGGGCAGTGCTTTGCACGACCCCCACCCGAGGACGCAGCCAGCGGCGTCCTCGTTCCGCCAAATCATCCGATCGAGCCCTCCATCTGCAGCTCTATGAGTCGGTTCAACTCGACCGCGTACTCCATCGGCAGCTCCTTGGTCACCGGCTCGATGAAACCGTTGACGATCATCTTCGAGGCCTCCTCCTCGTCGAGCCCGCGGCTCTGCAGGTAGAAGAGCTGCTCGTCGCCGATTTTGGAGACGGTCGCCTCATGGCCGATGTCGGCGTCGTTCTCGTCGATCCGGATCGTCGGGTAGGTGTCCGAGCGCGAGTCCTCGTCGAGGAGCAGCGCGTCGCAGACGACCTTCGAGCGCGATTCGCTCGCCCCGTCGGCGACTTCGAGCAGGCCGCGGTAGGTGGCCCGGCCGCCGTCCTTGGAGATCGACTTGGAGAAGATCGAGGACGAGGTCTTCGGCGCCCCGTGGATGATCTTGCCGCCGGCGTCCTGGTGCTGCCCCTCGCCGGCGAAGGCGATCGAGAGGATCTCGCCGTGGGCTTCCGGCCCGAGCAGGTAGATCGACGGGTACTTCATCGTCAGTTTCGAGCCGAGGTTGCAGTCGACCCACTCCATCGTCGCCTTCTCGTGCGCGACGGCGCGCTTGGTGACGAGGTTGAAGACGTTCTGCGACCAGTTCTGCACGGTCGTGTAGCGGACCCGGGAGCTCTTCTTGGCGACGATCTCGACGACCGCCGAGTGCAGCGAGTCGCTCGAGTAGACCGGCGCCGTGCAGCCCTCGATGTAGTGGACGTCGGCACCCTCCTCGCAGATGATCAGCGTCCGCTCGAACTGGCCCATGTTCTCGGTGTTGATCCGGAAGTAGGCCTGCAGCGGCATCTCGACCTTGACCCCGGCGGGGACGTAGACGAAGGAGCCGCCCGACCAGACGGCGCTGTTCAGCGCCGCGAGTTTGTTGTCGTTCGGCGGAATGATCGTCGCCCAGTGCTCGCGCACGAGGTCCTCGTGCTCGCGCAGGGCGGTGTCCATGTCGGTGAAGATCACGCCCTGGGCCTCGAGCTTCTCGTTGACCTGGTGGTAGACGACCTCGGACTCGTACTGGGCGCCGACTCCGGCGAGGAATTTGCGCTCGGCCTCGGGGATCCCAAGGCGGTCGAAGGTGTTTTTGATGTCCTCCGGGACCTCGCTCCAGTCGCGGCTGTTCTTCTCCGAGGCGCGGACGAAGTAGTGGATGTCGTCGAAGTCGATCTGGTCGAGGTCGCCGCCCCATTTCGGGGTCGGGCGGCTTTCGAAGTGCTCCAGCGCCTTCAGCCGGAAGTCCCGCATCCAGGCGGGCTCTTCCTTGAAGTCGGAGATCGTTTCGACGACCTCGCGGGTGAGGCCTTTCGGGGCTTTGTAGGCGTAGCCGGACTCCGAGTCGTGGAAGCCGAACTTCTCCTTGTAGTCGGCGTTGATGCCGGCCAGCTCGCGTTTCTCGGCGAGTACCTCGGGCGTTGCCATATCAGTCGACCTCCAGGGTGATGGTGTCGTCCTCGATCTCTACCGGGAACGTTTGCACCGGCTGAAAGGCTGGGAGCGTCTTCGGCCTGCCGGTGCTGAGGTCGAAGAGGGAGCCGTGGCGGGGGCACTCGACGGTGCAGGCGGCGGCGTCGAACTCGCCCTCGGCGAGCGGCCCGTTGTCGTGCGAGCAGCGGTCCTCGATTGCGTACAACGTGCCGTCGCAGTTGAAGACGCCGATTTTCCTCCCGTCGTGCTCGACCAGGCGCATCGCTCCCGGCGACAGCTCGGCTGCCGGGCAGACGGGGATCTTGGTTCCTGCGGTGTCGGTCAAGAGGGTGGGGTGCTCCAGTCGCCGCCAGTCGCGGCCTAGTGCGGATCGAGACTTAATCCTACTTCTACGGTCGGATTTTAGCGGGACGCCCGGGTGGGCTTCACCGCTCGGCGATGAGTTTCGCCCGCTGGTCTGGTCTTATCTACACGACCCCCGCGAAGAAAGGATTCTGAGGATGAGCGAGAGGACCAATTACGTGCCCGGAACCCCCTGCTGGGTGGACCTGGCGACGCCGGACATCGAGGCCGCGGAGCGCTTCTACGGCGAGCTGTTCGGCTGGGAGATCCCGGAGCTGCCGGACTCGGCCGAAATGGGCGGCTACCGGCGGGCCAAACTCGACGGTCGCGACGTCGCCGGGGTGATGCCGCTGATGCAGGAGGGCCAGCCGCCCGCCTGGAGCACCTACGTCTCGGTCGACGACGCCGAGGCGATCGGCCGCGCGGTCCAGGAAAACGGCGGCACGATGATTGCCGAGCCGATGGAAGTGAGCAACTACGGCCGGCTGGCGCTCTTCACCGACCCCGAGGGCGCCTTCTTCGGGATCTGGGAGCCGGCCGACTTCGCCGGCGCCGAGCTTGTCAACGAGCCCGGGGCGTTCTCCTGGAACGAGCTCGGCACCCGCGACCCCAGCGCGGCCAAGGCCTTCTACGCAGCTATCTTCGGCTGGGGCTTCCGCGACAACGACATGGGGGAGATGGGCACCTACATCGAGTGGCTAAACGGCGAGGACTCGATCGGCGGGATGCTCGACATCAGGGGCCGTCTGCCGGATGAGATCCCCGCCCATTGGCTTGTCTACTTCGTAGTCGAGGACACCGACGCGACGATCGAAACCGTGAAGTCCGCGAGTGGCAACGTGCCGTTCGGCCCAGTCGACATCCCGGCGGGCCGTTTCGCCGTCGCCGCCGATCCCTGGGGCGCAGCCTTCGCCGTCATCCAGCTCAGCGAGGAGACGGTGACGAAAGCACCGTAGGGCCCACGGCGTCCAACGCCGCCAAGCCCTGCTCCGTGCGCTCGAGCCAGGTGGCGATCAGGTCGCGGTCCTTGTCGGAGAGACCTGCGCCCTGGTTCGAGCTTTGCCAGCGCAGGAGGCGGGCGACGAGGAAGCCGGCGGAAACGGTTTCGTAGGTCTGGCTGTCGACGAACTCGGCCAGGACCCGACCCCGGTCCTGCCACACCGCGAGCCATTCCTCGTCGAGCGGCGCCCGCCAGACCCCTTGGGCGTCAAGGGCCCGCAAGAAGCTGCTGATCTGCCGGAGGCTTCCGCGCAGGATCGAGACCGTGGTCTTGCGCATCACGACACTGGCCTCGCGCTCCCGCTTCTCGGCTGCCTTTTGAAGCCAGACCGTCCCGCCAGTCGTGATCACGCCGCCGACGACGACGCCGATCACTCCGGAAACCGCCGCCACCCAGTCTGACGCTGCAAAAGGTAAAGAGGTGAGTGTCGGAAGAGTTATCTCAGCGACTCCAACGCGCGCCAAACGGTAAACGATCACGATACTGTTTGAGTAATTGGCGATACTATCGCCAGCATGCAAGGGAAGGCGCCCCTTTCCAATCCGCCCGCCTCTCAGTCGTCGTCCGATGGTCTCGCCCGAATAGACGACAAGCTCTACGACCTATGGGGCTCAGCCGGTCCCGAGAAGCCGAAGCAGGTCGAAAGGCAGGCGGGTCTCACCTTGGTGCCGATCGACGGAATCAGAGAGCTCGACCGCTCACAACGGCAGTTGTCAACGATGATCAAATTGGCGATTGCGGTCTTCAACGAGCGCCTCAAGGCCGAGCGGGCTTCGGTCAGTGCGAGGCACCTGGCGCCGAACGACTCCGACGGAGACGTTGACCACTGGTACGAACTAATCCAAGAGGTTGAAGCGATCGCGACGCTGGATGCAGAGGCGGGAGGAGCGAGCGCTCCCCAGAGGCAGGTAGGGGAGGCGCTAGACCGATTCCATGAGGCTCAACGCCGGGCAAGCAAAACAGCTGGTGAGATCGCCTCAGATCTCAATGCGTCTGGCGTTGAATTGCCCAAAAAAGCTCGCAAGTTCGAAATGTCAGGGGCGATAGGGCGGATTTGCAGGGCGCTGGAGCAGTGTGCGGCGACCTGCGACGACGAATCTCGAGAGAGCCTCAAACGAATCGAGTACCGGTTGCATTCGTTTCTCGAGCAGATCCCGGGAAAGGACGAGCCCAATGCCAAGCCCAGCGAGTACAAGCAACCCGGCATGGCGCAGGAGAGGGGAACGGAATCTTCGGTTGCGTTGGAAGACCGGAAGCTGACCGAACCGGGTGACGACGACCATCTCAAGCAACTGAAGGAGAGGTAGGAATCGATGATGGACTGGAATGCCCTGAACAGGCTCCCCCCGGAGGAGGGCGCAGAGGCGCTTACCGAGCTCGCTGGGCATATGTCTGATCTCGTCAGCGCGAACCCCGAGATCGAGGTGAAGCTGATGGACGTGTTGGAGCGCAATCTCGGGTCCTCGGTCGATACCGATACCTACACCCCGGTTTGGTACGGCATCGCAGCCTTGTTTGGCATCGGAGACGACGCACCGCGTCTCTTTGCTTGGCTTTCGGCCCCTGACCAGCCGGAGCGACTCGACGCAATCGTTGGTCACTGCGGAGGGGACCTCGCTCGACTGTTGCGCAGCGTCGTCGCTCTTCACGGGCAAAGCCTGCAGGACGCGTACCGCCGCTGGCGCGAGTATCCGGGCAATTGGGAGGCGATGTACCGTCAGGTTTACGTCGACAGTGAACGCAACCAGACTCGGATCGACATCAAGATCGTCACGTACGACGAGCAAAGACTCGACCTGACGCTCGACGCCCGCTCGTTGCTGTTGATGATCTCGCGCTTGATGAACAGCTTGACGCTTGCCGCCAGCGGACCATTTGCAGAGAGCGAACTGAACGAACTACGCGATCAGTCGGGGGCGTTCTGGGAGGCGGTCAGTGCCGCGGAGGACAGCCAGGCTCAGGTTGCCGAGGGTGAGCCTACGCCTACTTAGCAGCTAGAGAGCGACCGCTTCGCCGGGGTCGCCGGCCTCGCCCTCGTCCTCCCAGTCGGCAGGCTTGCCGAGGGAGGCGCTCTTGACGACCTTGAGGCCGAGCATCGCGCACTTCATCCGCGTCGCCGAGATCTCGATCCCGAGCAGCTCGAGGACGAACTCTTTCGGCAGCTTCAACAGTTCCTCGCGGCTCTTCCCGACCAGCTCGTCGGTCAGCAGCGAGGTGGCGGCGGTGGAGATCGCGCAGCCCTTGCCCTCGAAGGCGATCGCCGCAACCTTTTCGTCGCCGTCGAGTTCGATGGTCACGTGCTGCTCGTCGCCGCAGAAGGGATTGGTGTCCTCGAACTCGAGGTCGGGGTCCTCGAGGTGGCCGAAGTTGTGCGGCCGCTTGTAGTGCTCGAGGATCTGGTCGCGGTAGAGCTCGTCCATCAGAGACCGAACACCTTACGGGCGTCTTCGAGTCCGTCGACCAGGCGGTCGATCTCCTCGGGGATCGTGTAGACGCCGAAGCTGGCGCGGGCGGTGGCGGCGATCTCAAGCCGGTCCATCAGCACCTGGGCGCAGTGGTGGCCGGCGCGGACGGCGACGCCGTGGCGGTCGAGGATCTCGGAGACGTCGTGGGCGTGGATGCCCTCGATCTCGAAGGAGACGGGGCCGAGCCGGCCCGGGCCGCGGGGCGGGCCGAAGACCCGCAGGCCGGGCACCTCGACGAGGCGCTCCAGGGCGTAGTCGGCGATCTGCTCCTCGTGCTCGCGGACGTTGTGCATGCCGACCATGTCGAGCCAGCGGAAGGCGGAGGCCATCCCGATCGCCTGCGCGATTGCCGGCGTGCCGGCCTCGAAGCGGGCGGGCGGGTCGGCGTAGGTGGTGCCCTCGCGGCTGACCTTGCGGATCATCGAGCCGCCGCCGAGGAAGGGCGGCATCTCCCGCAGCAGCTCGAGTCTGGTCCAGAGCGCGCCGATCCCGGTCGGGGCGTAGAGCTTGTGGCCGGTAATCGCGTAGAAGTCGACCCCGAGCTCGGCCATGTCGAGGGGCAGCTTCGGGGCCGACTGGGCGCCGTCGACCAGGACCTTGGCGCCGGCCTCGTGGCTGAGGCGGGCGATCTCGGCGACCGGGTTCTCGGTCCCCAGCACGTTGGAGACGTGGGTTACCGCGACCAGCTTCGGCCCGCGCTCCAGCAGCGCCGCGAAGGCGTCCATGTCGAGCCGGCCCTCGTCGTCGATCGGCGCCCAGTCGAGCTCCGCCCCAACCCGCTCGGCCAGCTGCTGCCAGGGGACGATGTTGGAGTGGTGCTCCATCTCGGTGAGGACGATGCGGTCGCCGGCCCTGACGTTGGCGTCGCCCCAGGCGCGGGCGACGAGGTTGATCGCCTCCGTCGCGTTACGGACGAAGACGACCTCGCGGCGGTCGGCGGCGCCGATGTGGTCGGCGACCGTTGCCCGCGCTCCCTCGTAGGCTTCGGTCGCCTCCGCCGAGAGGGTGTGGGAGCCGCGGTGGACGTTGGAGTGGTGGCGCCGCTCGTAGCGGTCGACCGACTGGATCGAGGCCAGCACCCGCTGGGAGCTGGCGCCGCTGTCGAGGTAGGCGACCGGCTTGCCGTTGACCTCGCGCTCCAGCGCCGGGAAGGAGGCGCGCACCTTCTCGACGGAGAACGGCGCCACGGTCGGGCTCTTGGCGCTCACCGGCTCCATCGCGACGAGGTCAGGCGGCGGCGCCTGCCTCTACCTCCTCTTTGATCCAGCCGTAGCCCTTCTCCTCCAGCACGCCGACCAGCTCCGGGCCGCCTTCCTTGACGATCTGCCCCTGGTACATGACGTGCACCGCGTCGGGTTTCACCATGTGGAGGATCCGCTGGTAGTGGGTGATGATCAGGACGCCCATGTCCGGGCCGGCGAACTTGTTGACGCCTTCGGCGACGATCCGCAGGGCGTCGATGTCGAGGCCCGAGTCGGTCTCGTCGAGGATCGCGATCTCCGGCCGCAGCAGCGCCAGCTGCAGCAGCTCCATCCGCTTCTTCTCGCCGCCGGAGAAGCCGTCGTTGAGGTAGCGGCTGGAGAAGTCTTTGGGGATGTTCGCCAGCTCCATCGCCTCCTGGGCGGTGCGGGCGAAGTCTTTGATCTTGATCTGGTCTTCGCCGCGCGCCTCGCGCTGGGCGTTGATGATCATCCGCAGGTACTTGCTGACCGAGACGCCCGGGATCGCGACGGGGTACTGGAAGGCCATGAAGAGGCCCGCCTGCGAGCGGTCCTCGGGGGCGGCCTCGGTGATGTCCTCGCCCTTGAAGGTGATCGTCCCCTCGGTCACCTCGAGCGCCGGGTGGCCCATGATCACGTTGGCGAGGGTCGACTTGCCGGAGCCGTTCGGACCCATCAGGGCGTGCACCTTGCCCTTCTCGACGTCGAGGTCGAGGCCTTTGAGGATCTTCTTGTCCTCGACCTCGACATGCAGGTTGCGTATCTCCAGCTCAGCCAATTTCGCTCCGTTTCTGGGGTTTCAAGTTTGCGTTCCGTCGGGCCGCGTTCTCACGCGACGCTGCCGAGCGCTGCCGCTCGGGTGGGCTCGCTCTTGGTCGAGAACTCGACCAGCTCCGCCAGCGTCGTCCCGGCGAGGGCCTTGCTGACCCCGCCCTGCACGCGCATCCACAGCAGCTTCGTCGAACAGGCCTGGTCGCCGTCGGACTCGTGCGAGCAGAGGACTTTGCCTTCCGGCGTGTCGTGGAAGCACTCCATCGGCGCGATCTGCCCTTCCAGCGCCTCGACCACCGCGTCCATCGTGATCTCCGCCGCGGGCTTCGCCAAGCGGTAGCCGCCGTGGGCGCCGCGGGTGGAGGTGACGAGGCCGGCCTTGCGCAGTTTCGCCACCAGGTGCTCCAGGTAGGAGAGCGGCAGCCGCTCGGCTTCGGCGACGGAGCCGAGGCTGACGGGCTGCGAGCCGGGCTGGCGGCCCAGCTCGACCATCAGGCGCACTCCGTACTCGGCTTTGGTCGAGAACAGCATCGATTCAAATCCTACTGAAGAGGTCGGTTATGCCGGAACCTCCTGCCGACGGGACGATTTCGGTCCATATGAGACCGTTTTCGTCCCGTCGGCCTTCACGGCTCGATCAGGCCGCGGCGGATCGCGTAGCGGACCAGCTCGACCCGGTCGCGCATCCCGAGCTTGCGCATCGCGTTGGCGCGGTGGTTCTCGACCGTCTTCTCGGAGAGGTGGAGGACCTCGGCGATCTGCTTCGTCGTGTGGGACTCGGCTACGAGCTTGACGATCTCCTCCTCGCGCGGCGTCAGCTCCTCCTCGCCGCTGGAGCCGCGCTCGAGCACGTCCTTGATCAGCGTCCGCTGCGCCTCCGGCGTCAGGAACGGCTCGCCCCGCTCGACCGCGCGGATCGCCGCCAGCAGGTCGGTGTCCGCTTGCGCCTTCAGCACGTAGCCCGAGGCGCCCGCCTTCAAAGCCTCGAACAGATAGCGCTCGTCGTCGTGCATCGAGAGAATCAGGACCGAGACCTCCGGAGCCTGCTTCTTGATCTCCCGCGTCGCCTGGAGCCCGGTCAGCTTCGGCATTTTCACGTCGAGGATCGCCAGGTCCGGCCGCTCCCGCACCGCCAGGTCCCGCGCCTCGGCCCCGTCGCCGGCCTCGCCGACCACCTCGATGTCCGGCTGGCGCTCCAGCAGCAACCGGATCCCGGAGCGGACGATCCCGTGGTCGTCTGCGATCAGCACGCGCATAGATCCACCACTATCGCCGATGGGCCGAAAGTACCCCTATATGGAGGGAAATCGTCCCGTCGGCATCAGGTTGGGACCTCGAGGCGGACGGTGGTGCCGGCGCCGGGGCGGGACTCGATCGTCAGGTCACCGCCGACGAGGAGGGCGCGCTCGCGCATGCCGCCGATGCCGAGGCCGCGCTCGGATTCGTCGAAGGCGAAGCCGCGGCCGTCGTCGGCGACTTCGAGGACGACGCCGCCGTCCCCCTCGCGCCGCAGCCGCACCTCGACCCGGCTGGCGCCGCTGTGGCGGGCGGCGTTGTTGAGCGCCTCCTGGGCGACGCGGTAGACGACGAGCTGGGCGTCGTCACCGAGGTCGGAAAAGTCGCCGTCGGTCACGAGCGGCGCCTCGATCTCGCCCCGCCCCAGCCGCTCGACCTGGCCGCCGATCGCCGCCACCAGGCCGAGGTCGTCGAGCGCGGTCGGCCGTAGCTGGCGCGCCAGCGAGAGCAGCTCGGTCATCGCTTGGTTCGCCAGCGCCTTGGTTTCGTCGATCTCGGCCTCGAGCTGCGGCGGCGCCGCCTCGCGCGCCGCCTCCAGCCGCAGCAGCAGCCCCGTCAGCGACTGGTTCACCTCGTCGTGGAGGTCGCGGGCGACCCGCGCCCGCTCCTCCTCCTGCGCGTGCAGCGCCGCCGAGCCGGCCCGCCGCCGCTCGGCCTCCAGCCGCCGCATCATCCGCAGGAAGGCGAGCTCGATCCGCTCCACCTCCTCGGTCTCGCCGACGCCGTCGATCGAGGGGGGGAGGTGGAGGCGGGGGGAGGAGAGGTCGACCTTCTCCATCGCCTCGACCAGGTCCTCGAGCGGCCGTAGCCGCCGCCGCTCCCGGGTCAGGGCCAAGGACAACGCGAGGACGACCAGCGCGAGCCCGATCACCAGCAAGGTCATGCCGTAAGCCTAGGGGTCACCCCCGGGGCGGAAGGGGGATTCCACCTATAGGAGATTTCGCCCTTCCGCCGCATACTTGACGAACACCCCGACTTCCAAGGAGCGACTACTCGATGAGCACCACCAAGCAATCCACCTGGGGCGCGACCCTGCGGACCACGATCCTGATGGCTGCCCTCGGCGGCCTGCTCGTCGTCATCGGCGCCGCGATCGGCGGCCCGAGCACCGCGCTCACCTTCCTCTTCATCGCGCTGGCGATCAACTTCTTCGCCTACTTCTTCAGCGACAAGATGGCGCTGAAAATGAGCCGGGCGCAGCCGATCGACGAGTCCGAGGCGCCGCGGCTCTACCAGATCGTGCGCGAACTGACGACGCGTGCCGACCTGCCGATGCCTCGTCTCTACATGATTCCCCAGGACCAGCCCAACGCCTTCGCCACCGGCCGCAACCCGAAGCACTCGGCGGTGGCGGTGACCCGCGGGATCACCAAGCTGCTCTCCGAGGACGAGCTGCGCGGCGTTCTCGCCCACGAGCTCACCCACATCCGCAACCGCGACATCCTGATCCAGTCGGTCGCCTCGGCGATCGGCGCCGCGATCACCTACCTGGCCTACATGTTCATGTGGTTCGGCGGCGACGACAATTCCCCGCTGAGCCTCGTCAGCGGTCTGGCGATGGTGCTGCTTGCCCCGATCGCGGCGAGCATCATCCAGCTCTCGATCTCGCGCCAGCGCGAGTTCGCGGCCGACGCCGGCGGTGCCGAAATCTGCGGCAACCCGGAGTCGCTTGCCAGTGCGCTGCTCCGTCTCGAGCAGGGCGCGGAAGCGATGCCGATGCAGGTCAACCAGGCCGCCGAGCCCCTGTACATCGTCAAGCCGTTCAAGGGCGGCGGCATCGCCGGCCTCTTCTCGACCCACCCGCCGATCGAGGAGCGGGTCCGGCGCCTGCGCCAGATGCGCCCCAGCTTCAGCTAAGGAGCGATTTTCACCAGAACAGAGCGGCCTCGGGACCCTTCCCGGGGCCGCTTTTCATTTGCTCAAGACGAGGCGATCAGCTCCGCTATACTTTTTGAAGTTAAAGCTGATCCGAATTAGGGGATTTCAATGGCCACCGACACTACGCGCGTCCAGACGATCGAGGAGATCGAACCCTTCGAGGCTGCCGAGGAGATCAACGGCGGCGACGTCGTCCTGATCGACACGCGCGAGCCGCACGAGTACCAGGAGGCCCACCTGGAGAACGGCAAGCTGGTGCCGCCGGGACTGTTGGCCGATGAAATCGCCACCGCCGCGCCCGACAAGGCGGCGCGGACGATCGTCTACTGCCGCTCCGGCAACCGCTCGGCGACCGCCGCCGCGCAGATGCAGCAGCTCGGCTACGAGAACGTCGCCTCGATGAGCGGCGGCATCCTGCAGTGGCAGGAGCAGGGGCTGCCGGTCGTCGCCGCGCACGGGATGACCCCCGAGCAGCGTGAGCGCTACTCGCGCCACACGTTGCTGCCGGAGGTCGGGGTCGACGGGCAGGTGAAGCTGCTGAACGCAAAGGTGCTGCTGCTCGGCGCCGGCGGCCTCGGCGCCCCGACCGCGCTTTACCTCGCCGCCGCGGGCGTCGGCACGATCGGCCTCGTTGACGACGACGTGGTCGACGCCTCCAACCTGCAGCGCCAGGTGATCCACAACACCGAGCGGATCGGGATGCCGAAGACCACCTCGGCGCGGATCTTCATCGAACAGCTGAACCCCGACGTCAACGTGGTCGAGCACAACGGCCGCCTCGATGCGAGCAACATCCTCGAGGTGATGGAGGGCTACGACATCGTCGTCGACGGCGCCGACAACTTCCCCACCCGCTACCTGCTGAACGACGCCTCGGTGCGGCTGCGCAAGCCGGTCGTCTCCGCCTCGATCCTCGGCTTCGACGGCCAGATCTCGACCTTCGTCCCCTTCGAGGGGCCGTGCTACCGCTGCCTCTACCCGACCCCGCCGCCGGCCGAGCTGGCGCCGAGCTGCTCCGCCAACGGCGTGCTCGGGGTGATGGCCGGGACGATGGGCACGCTGCAGGCCAACGAGGTGATCAAGCTCGTCCTCGGTGCCGGCGAGCCGCTGGTCGGCCGCCTGCTCCTCTACGAGGCGCTCGGCACCAGCTTCACCGAGCTCAAGGTCCGCCGCGACCCCGAGTGCCCGATCTGCGGCGAGAACGCCGAGCAGGTCCCGGAGTCGGAGATGGGCAAGTTCCCCGACTACGACGCATTCTGCGCCGGAGCCGGCGGGGATCGTCAGTCAATCGCCTAGTAGGATCACCGCCCTCATGGCAACCGTTCGCATCCCCCCAGTGCTGCGCCCGAAGACGGGCGGCCAGGCCGAGGTCGAGGCCGGTGGCTCCGACGTCGGCGAGGTCTTGCGCGCGCTGACCGGCGAGTACCCCGACACCCAGGAGCAGCTCTTCGGCGAGGACGGCGAGCTCAACCGCTACGTCAACGTCTACCTCAACGACGAGGACGTGCGGGTGCTGCAGGGGTTGGAGACCGGCGTCAAAGACGGCGACACCGTTGTGATCCTTCCTGCCATGGCCGGCGGCTGCGCCGCGTAGCGGTTCTTACCGCTCCAGGACCAAGCCGAGGAACTGCTTAGTCCGCTCCTCGCGCGGGCTCTCCAAGACCTGCGCGGGCTGGCCTTCCTCGACGATCACGCCGCCGTCCATGAAGACGACGCGGTCGGCGACCTCGCGGGCGAAGCCGATCTCGTGGGTGACGACGATCATCGTCATCCCTTCTTCGGCCAGCTCCCGCATCACGTCGAGGACCTCCTTGACCAGCTCGGGATCCAGGGCGCTGGTGACCTCGTCGAAGAGCATCACGTGCGGGTCCATCGCCAGCGCCCGCGCGATCGCCACCCGCTGCTGCTGGCCGCCGGAGAGCCGTTCGGGGTACTCGTCCAGCTTGTCGCCGAGGCCGACGCGCTCAAGCAGCTCGGCCCCCTTTTGGCGGGCCTCCGAGGTCGAGCGTCCATGGACTTTTTCCTGGGCGAGGGTGACGTTCTGCAGCGCCGTTTTGTGGGGGAAGAGGTTGAACTGCTGGAAGACGATGCCGACCCGCTGGCGGACGAAGTCGAGCTCCCAGCTCTGCTCCCCCGTACCGGAACCTGGGCCCTTGCAGATGCTGCGTTCCTCCAGGCGGATGTCGCCCTCCTCGGGCGGCTCGAGCAGGTTGACGCAGCGCAGCAGCGTGCTCTTGCCGGAACCGCTGGGCCCGAGGACGCAGACGACCTCGCCGCGCTTGATCTCGAGGTCGACCCCGCGCAGCACCTCGAGCTTGCCGAAACGCTTGCAGACGCCGTGCAGGCTCAGCATCGCGCCCCCGCTGCCGCCGCTCTCCATCAGAGCGCCCCCACCCTCGGCGCGCCGCGGGTGAAGCGGCCCTGCTCGCGGGCGATCAGTTTGTCCACCAGGCGGGCGAGGGGGAGGGTGACGACGAGGAACATGATCGCTCCCAGCGTCAGGGCCGAGCTGTTGAAGGTTTCGGACTGGATGTCGCTGGCGACCAGCGTCACCTCGTTGAGGGCGATGAAGCTGACCAGGGTCGTGTCCTTGGTCAGGGCGATGAAGTCGTTGAGCAGCGGCGCGATCACTTTCCGCACGGCCTGGGGGAGGATGACGCTGCGCATCGCCTGGCCGTGGCTCATACCCAGCGATCGTGCCGCCTCCATCTGCCCGCCCGGCACCGACTCGATCCCCGACCGATAGACCTCGGCCATGTAGGCGCCGTAGGTGATCGTGATCGCCGTCACCCCGAACCAGAAGCTGTCCGGTTTGCCGAACCACTGCGGCAGCCGCAACGACTCGGGGAGGAAGTCCAAGGCCGGGACCCCGCCGGCGATGAGGATGATCAGCATCAGCAGCGGGATTCCCCGGAAGACGTCGATATAAGCGATGGTCAGAAAGCGAATCGGCATGAGCGCTTTCCCCGGCAGCTGGCGCAGGGTGGCGAGGATCAGGCCCCAGAACAGGGCGAGGATGCCGCTGAGGATGGCGATCTGGGTGGTGATCCAGAAGCCGTCCAGCACTTCGTCGAAATGATCGGCCATGAAGCCGAAGTCGAAATATTGCTTGAGGAACTCTTCCATTAGGCCTTAAACGTAGAGAAGGGGCGCCATCGCCGGCGCCCCTTCTTCGAATCCGTTGCTTGAGATCAGGTCGCTTCGTGGGTCGCGGTCTCGATCTCCTTCGGCGGTTCGTGTTTGAACCACTTTTCGTAGAGCTTCGCGTAGGTGCCGTCGTCGATGACTTCTTTCAGCCCTTCGTTCAGTTCTTCCAGCAATTCGGTTTCGCCCTGTTTGACGGCGAATCCATACTCTTCTTCGGTCGGGATCGCGGCGGAAATTTCGACTCCGCCGGCATTCTCGGCATTTTCGGCAACCGGGATGTCGATCACTACTGCATCGACCGTGCCGTTCTGAAGGGCGCCCACCGCATCAGGTCCCTGGGGGTATTTGCGCAGGTCGCCGGCTTCGCCCTCTTCTTCGACGAATTCCTGCCCGGTCGTGCCCTGCTGAACGCCGATCGTCGCTCCGGCCAGTTTTTCGACCGAGTCGATTTCGCCGCCTTCCTTGACCAGGATCGCCTGTTCGGAGATGTAGTACGGGTTGGTGAAGTCGACGGTTTTCTCGCGTTCGTCGGTGATCGTCGCCGCCGAGGCGACCACGTCGAAGTTGCCTCGGGCGAGGTCGAGGAAGATCGTGTCGAACGAGGTGTCTTCGAATTCGACTTCGCGGCCGATCGATTTCCCGACCGCTTCCAGGAGTTCGACGTCGAAGCCGGTGTAGTTGCCGGGTTTCCCTTCCTCGAACGGCGGATAGGGGATGTCCGAGCCGACGGTCAGGGGCTCACCGCCTCCTCCGCCTCCGCCACCACCGCCGGTGGTGTCGTCGTCACTGCTCCCGCATCCCGCCACGACCAATGACGCAAGTGCCAAGAGGAAGACCGCGAAGAACGCGGTCAGCCGGGTCTTTCTCATCGAATCCCTCCGCTCGAATTGGACAGACGCCCGCGCGGCTGCGCGGGCTGCGCGTTTACTTCCCCGTTCCAGGGCAAATCCAATCGATAGCCCAACCCTAATCCGATTCAACATGACCGGCAACGCTCAAGTGATCTTCAGTAAAACTCCTCAATACTCGGAAAACCTGGGCGCCTCCCCGGTTTTACGGCCCCCACGCCTTACATTTGGAGAAGAGGCATTCGCAGGGTCCAAACCTGTGGCCCCGGGGTCCAAACCCGGGGGCAACGCCTCAGACGGGCGCCCGTCATTGCTTCTTGCGGCTAGGTCGCCGCTCAGGCCAGTGCTAGCTGAGTGTTTAAGCCGGCTTGCTGATGCTGAGTGCCGGGAAGATTCGGGTGGTTTCCTTCATCTTCATGCGGAACAGGGTAGCCGCTTCAAACTGATCCACTGCCAGATCGCGGCCCTTCTTGATTGATGATGCTTTGCAGGGAAAACCGCAATGACAAGCCGAATCTGACGGAAAATATGCATGCTGTCGGCACAATGTCTGTACACTGCTTCGGACGGAATGGGCAGTACGAAGACCGGGGAGACCCGAGACCGTCGATGGGACTTGCGGGTAGCGGACTCCGAGGATGCCCTTGTACGCGCTGCCAGCAGCTTTGCGGAAACGAGCTTCACCAGCTTCGTCCGGTTTGCGGCCGTGTCCGAGGCGAGGCGCATCCTTGCCGACCGAACCCGCTTCGAGTTAGACCAACCGGATTGGGATCATTTCATGGAGCTGTTGGATCGGCCTGCTCAAGTGCCCTCCGGACTCAAGCGCTTGTTTTCAACGCCCAGCGTCTTCGAGTAGCCGGGTAACGACATATGGGCTATACCCAGCCTGAGCCGCTGCGAGGAAAGCACGACCTCGGAGATTTCGATTGTGGCGAGGAATCACTTAACCAGTGGATCCATCGGTATGCCCGCCACGCCGAGGCCGCGCATTCGGCCAAGGTCTATGTGACGACGGACGGCTCAAGTGTCGTCGGCTACTACGCGTTGGCGGTGGGACAAATCGAGCCATCACAAGCCACGCCTCGCCTGCTCAAGGGGCAGCCTGCGGGGCAATCAGTCCCCGTCGTGATCCTGGCGCGATTGGCAGTCGATTCCGAGCATCAAGGCCAAGGCCTCGGCAGATCGCTCCTTCAGAATGCCCTCCTTCGCTGCGTTCACGCTGCTCAGGCTGTTGGCATCCGCGCTTTGGTCGTACATGCCCATGCAGAGGCAAAGGGCTTTTACGAAGCCTTTGGCTTCGAGCCTTCCCCGACTGACCCCATGCACCTTGTCCTTTTGATGAAGGACATCGAACGGTTGATTGCCGAGGAGGAGGGAGGGGTGGACTAGAGACCAGGAACGATCTCAAACTGACCCACTACCCCTCGCAACCCTCGCTACACTTTCTGAAGTAACGGGCGGGCGAGATATGGCGCACGAGCAGATACTCAACAAACCCTGCGGAGGCCGGTTCGGCAACGTCGTCGAGTCGATCGGCAACACGCCGCTGGTGGAGCTGCCGCGGCTCTCGCCGAAGCCGGACGTGCGGATCTACGCGAAGCTCGAGGGGCACAACCCGACCGGGTCGGTCAAGGATCGGGTGGCGAAATCGATGATCGAGGCAGCCGAGGCGGAGGGGGCGATCGAACCGGGGCACACGATCCTCGAACCGACCTCGGGCAACACCGGCATCGCGCTGGCGATGATCTGCCGCCGCAAGGGCTACCCGCTGAAGGTGGTTATGCCCGACAACGTCACCGAGGAGCGGACGCAGCTGCTGCGCATGTACGGGGCGGAGATCGTCTACTCGGAGGGGGCGAAGGGCTCCAACGGCGCCGTCGAGGTGGCGCTGGAGCTGTCCCAGGATCCGGGCTTCTACATGCCCTACCAGTACGGCAACGAGGCCAACCCGCTCGCCCACTACAACGGCACCGCGGTCGAGATCCTCGAAGAGCTCGACGAGGTGACCGCCTTCGTCGGCGGCCTCGGCACCGGCGGCACCCTGATGGGCAACGGCCGCCGCCTCAAGGAGGCGAACCCCGAGACGCTGATCGTCGCCGCCGAGCCGAAACAGGGCGAGCTGGTCCAAGGCTTGCGCTCGCTCGACGACGGCTTCATCCCGCCGATCATCGACATCTCCCTGTTCGACCGCAAGATCATGGTCGACAACCGCGACGCGATCGTCTGGACCAAGAAACTGCTCGAGGAGGAGGGCGTCTTCGCCGGCGTCTCGGCCGGCGCGATCGCCGCGATCGCCCACCGCATCGGCGGCGAGCTCGACTCCGGCAACGTCGTCTTCCTGATCCCCGACGACGGCTGGAAGTACCTCTCCTCCGGCGTCTACACCAAACCCATCGAGGAGATAGAGAACCTCGACTCCACCGTCTGGTGGTAGGACGCGCGTGGCACTGCGCATCTCTGCGTCCTCGGTCGGTCGTGTGCAGAGCACACTTCCCTCCCTGCGTCCTTGACCTGCTTGGCCACGCACGCCCTACGCAATGAAAATCTCCAAAAAATTGATCGACGAGATGGTCGCGCACGCGCGCGAGGACCTGCCGGACGAGTGCTGCGGGATGATCGGCGGCCGCGACGGCGTGGCGACGAGCGTGGTGCGGGTGGAGAACGCCGCCCACAGCCCGCTGCGCTACGAGATGGACCCGCAGGGGCAGTACGACGCGCTGAAGAGCATCGAAGACGCCGGCGACGAGCTGATCGGGATCTACCACTCGCACACCCGCAGTGCCGCCTATCCCTCCCAGACCGACGTCAACGAGGCGCGGATGTGGCCGGAACAGGCCTACGTGATCGTCTCGCTGGAGAACGAAGAGGCGCCGGACGTGAAGGCCTACGACCTCGCCGACCTGAAGATCGCCGATGTCGACCTCGACGTCGCATAGGCCTCCGCCAAGTGGGCACCAGCGCGGCGCCCACGGCGGCGGTAACTCCGGCGGCGGCGACGAGGGCGGCGGCGGTGGAGGAGGTGGGGGCGGCGACCTCGTCAAAGTCGCCTTCGCCCGGAATCAGGTCGAAGGGGAGATGCTGCAGGGCCTGCTCTCGGAGGTGGGAATCCCCAGCGTCCTCAAGCGCAGCCTCGGCTTCGACAACCCCGACTTCCTCCCCAGCGGTCCCAGGGACCTGCTGGTCAACAGGAACGACGCCCAGCGCGCCCGCGAGGTCCTCGCCGACGTGCTGATCGAGGACGAGCGCGACGAGGTCGCCGAGCTCGAAGGCGAACGCCGCCTCGCTCGCGGCGAATCGCCCGGACCCTCGCCGGCGCAGTTGGCGTTCTGGTTGATCGCCGTCGCCGTCGGCGGCTTCCTGCTGCTCTGGCTGCTGACGCAGGTGAACTGACTACCTGACCGCGACGGGTCCGCGGACCATCTCGCGCAGGTAGTCGCGCCAGGCGTCCTCGATCTCGCGGAAGCGGGCGTCGAAGGCGTCTTCGAGCTGGACCTCGGGGCCCTGGGGGAGGAGCTTGGCGACGAGGCGCTCGCAGGCCTCGGGGCCGCGTTCGTTCTCGAGCAGGTCGAAGATCGTGCCGCCGAGGATGACGGCGTCGCGGCGCGAGGGCGGGAAGGAGGGGCGGGCGCTCTCGCGCAGGCGGCGGATCGTCGCCGCGCGGTAGAGGCCGACCTGGCGGGAGAAGTACTGGGCGCCGCCTTCGACCAGCCAGGCCCAGCGCAGGTAGCGGAGGAAGCGGCGGGGGGTCCAGGAGGGGGGGAGGGCGGTGTTGTTGGCGGCGACCACCATCTGCGCGTAGAGCCGCTCGGCGGTGCCGCGCAGGGCTTCGTATGAGTCGTCGCCGGCGGCGCGGCGTTCCATGTGGGGGTCGTTGAGCACGTGCAGCTCGGTCGACATCGGCCAACCGGCCAGGTAGCGGCGCCCGGCCGGGGCCGCCGACCAGCGGGCGGCGGGGAGGAAGGGGTGGGCCGCGGTCAGCCAGAGCGGGTTGGTGTGGACGACGATCGTCACCTCCTCCGGCACCCGCTCGAAGCGGTCTTCGAGCCGCAGCCGCAGCTCCTCGAGCCGGTCGAGGGTGCGCTCGGCGAAGGCGGAGTCCTCGGAGTCGTGCCGCGCGGTGAAACTTAGGCTCTCGGTCTCAACCCAGGACACGAGGCGAGGCTAGCGAGGCGGGAGGTTGGCTAGACGAGGGCGGGCTCGCCCGCGCCACATCTATTGCGAATCTCTTCGCGGGCGCGGTCGAACTCTTCGTCGGCCATCACCGGCGTGCCCTCGAAGGGCAGTTCGCGGTCGATCTCGACCCAGGAGCGGCAGCCGTGGTACTCGTCGCGGACGCGGACCGTGACCGGGCGCGGGATCCGGTGGACCCGCAGCAGCAGCACGTGCAGCGGGTGCCGGCGCTTCCAGGCCAGCCGCTTTTCGGCGTAGTCCGGAGTCCAGATGTAGTAGGGCGACAGCGCGTCCAGTGAGCGGCGGTCGTTGATCGTCACGTGGTCGACCACTTCGGCCCAGGCGCGCAGGCGGACGCGGTCGGGTTGGGGGATGCCGCCGTCCTGGAGCAGCGCCCGCGGCGGCGGCTCCTCGTCGGGCCAGACACCCTCCTCGAGCGCGCGGCGCAGCTCCGGGTGGTGGGATTCGCGGACCAGGTTGTTCCGCTGGTGGTCGAAGGTCGGGTAGAGGAAGAACCGCTCGTGCTCGAGCTCGAAGTGCTTGTTCTCCTCGCGGATGCCGCCCTTGCGCAGAGTGAGCAGCTGCTCGCCCTCCGCGAGAGCGCGGACCGTTACAGCCCATTCCTTGAGAGCGATCGGCATTGAAGTAATCCAGCGAGTGTTTCGTTAGTTGCAGTCGGGGCTGGGCGCGTTGAACTTTGGCCTGCTAGGGCCGTTTCCGCCCGCCCGGAGGCGCGCATTCTAGAGAAGTGCAGCGAAATCTCAACTAAAAACCGCGAAATTTGCGAAATGTGACCTACGTCCACCCGCCGCCACCCGGAGTTTCGAGCCTGAGGCGGTCTCCAGGAGCCATCTCTCCGGCCGCCTTTGCAGGCAGCGGCGACCCGTTCAGCAGGTTGAAGCCGGGGGCTCCGTCCTCGCCCTCGCCGGCGCCGCGCGGGCGGTGACGGCGGCGCTCGGTGATCAGGCTGCAGCGCATCGGCGCCAGGGCTTCGATCTCGCGGACGATCCCGTCGCCGCCCCGCTGCGTGCCCGCGCCGCCGCTGCCGCGGCGCAGCGCCAGCTCGCGCACCCGCAGCGGGAACTCGGACTCCAGCGCCTCGGTCGGCGTGTTCAGCGTGTTCGACATCGCCACGTGGATCGCGCTGGGCCCGTCGGCGTTCGGGCAGGCGCCCTGGCCACCGCCGAGCGTCTCGTAGTAGGTGAACTCGTCGTTGGCGATGGTCAGGTTGTTCATCGTCCCCTGGCCTTGCGCGGGCCCCGGCCGTGCCTGCGAGAGGGCGGCGAGGACGAGGTCGGCGACCCGGCTCGAGGTCTCGACGTTGCCGGCGGCGACGGCGGCGGGGAAGCGGGCGTTGAGGAGGGAACCGGACGGCGCGATTACTTCGATCGGCCGGTGGGCGCCGGCCGAGGGCGGCGCCTCGGGGTCGGCGAGGACGCGGACGGCGAAGAAGGCGGCCGACTTCGTCACCGAGAGCGGGCAGTTGAGGTTGCCGTCGACCTGTTCGTCGCTGCCGGCGAAGTCGAGGCGCAGGGAGTCGCCGGCGATCGTCGCCTCCAGTCGCAGATGCAGGTCGCGCTCCTCGTTGTTCCAGTCGCCCTCCAGCACGTCCTCGGCGCGGTAACTGCCGTCGGGCAGATCCAACAACGCGGCGCGGGTGCGGCGCTCCGTGTAGGCGAGGATCTCGGCCATTCCCTCGCGCAGCTCCGCGGTCCCCAGCCGCGTACGCAGCTCGTCCAGGCGCTCGATGCCGATCCGATTCGCCGCCTCCTGCGCGCGCAGATCGGCGAGGCGCTGTCGTGGCATCCGCATCCGCGAGGCGAGCTCCTCCAGGGTTCCTGGGTCGGCGACGGTGGGCGGGATCACCACCCCCTCTTCCTCGAGCGTGCGCGAGAAGGCCGGCATCGAGCCCGGGGTCGGGCCGCCGACGTCGGCGTGGTGGGCGCGGCTGGCGGCGAACCCGAGCAGGCCGTCGTCGGCGAAGACGGGGGAGACGAGGGTGATGTCGGGCAGGTGGGTGCCGCCGCGGTAGGGGTCGTTGAGGATCCAGCTGCGTCCGGGCTCGTGGTCCTCGCCGAGGACGGCGGCGACGGCGTCGGGCATCGACCCGAGGTGGACGGGGATGTGCTCGGCCTGCATCACCAGCTCCCCGGCGGCGTCGAAGAGGGCGGTCGAGCAGTCGTGGCGCTCCTTGATGTTGGCCGAGTAGGCGGAGCGGATCAGCGTCGCCCCCATCTCGTCGCAGGCGGCGCGGAGGCCGCCGACCAGGACTTGCAGCGCTATCGGGTCCATCTCGCCTCGATCGTGCCGTGGTCGTCGACGCTCGTGTTCCAGCCGGGTGGGACGACGAAGGTCGCCTCGGGCAGCTCGAAGACGACCGGGCCCGCGGCCTCGCTGCCGGCGGCGGGCTCGCCGCGCAGGACCGGCGTCTCGATCCACTCGCCGTCGAAGAAGACGCGGCGGGAACCGCTCTCGGCCGATCCCTCGCTGGCGGCGACCGGTCGCGGCGCCGGTCCCGGCACCACCAGGGCCAGCTCGATGTCGACGAGCACCACTTCGCCCTCGGGATCGCGATGGCCGTAGCGCTCCTCATGAGCCCGCTCGAATCCTTCGACGAGATCGGTCGGATCGGGGTCGACCGGACCCGAGACCGGCAGCTCGAAGGCCTGGCCGGCGTAGCGAAGCCTGTAGGTCAGCCGCGGTTGCGCCTCTTCGAGCCCGACCCCGACCTCGGCGATCATCGAGTCCACCGTCGCGGCGATGCGCTCGGCGGTCATCTCGCTCTCGGGCAGCATCACCGTTCGCAGGGTGTCGCGGCGGCGCTCGGAGGCGCAGAGGCCGAGGGCGGAGAGGACGCCGCCGGCACGGGGGCAGAGGATCGTCCGGATCCCCAGCTCCACGGCGATCGCCGCCGCGTGCATCGGGCCGGCGCCGCCGAAGGGGAGCAGCGCGAACCCGCGCGGGTCGACGCCGCGCTCGACCGTGACCACCCGCAGCGCCCGCACCATCTCCTGGTTGGCGACGCGGAGGATGCCGGCGGCCGTTTCCAGCGGGTCGAGGCCAAGCGAGCCGGCGAGTTGTCCGACCGCGCCCTCGGCGGCCTCGGCGTCGAGCGCGACCCCGCCCGCCAGCTCCGAGCCGCCGGCGAGGTGGCCGAGCAGGAGGTTGGCGTCGGTGACCGTCGGCTCGGTGCCGCCGCGGCCGTAACAGGCGGGGCCCGGGTCGGCGCCGGCCGATTTCGGTCCCACCCGCAGAGCCCCGCCGCTGTCGCGCCAGCCGATCGAGCCGCCGCCGGCGCCGACCGTGTGGACGTCGACCATCGGCAGCTGGATCGGGCGGCCGTCGATCTCGCGCTCGTCGGTGCGCCGCACCTCGCCTCCTTCGACTACGCAGACGTCGCAGGAGGTGCCGCCCATGTCGAAGCCAAGGGCGTTGCCGTCGCCGCTGAGCTCGGCGAGGAGGCCGGCGCCGACGGCGCCCCCCGCCGGTCCGGAGAGGACGCTCCAGGCGCCGGCCCGGGCCGCCTCCGCGGCCGGGGCGACGCCGCCGGAGGAGCTCATCACCAGCGGCTCGGGTAGGCCGGCGCCGGTCGCGGCCTCGCTGAGGGCTCTGAGGTAGCGGCCGAGCAGCGGGCTCAGGTAGGCGTCGATCACCGTCGTCGAGCAGCGCTCGTACTCGCGGAAGCGCGGCAGGACCTCGTGCGAGGCGGAGACGTGGATGCTCGGCAGTCGTCGGCGCAGGTGCTTGGCGAGTCGCCGCTCGTGGCTCGAGTCGAGGTAGGAGAAGAGGAGGCAGATCGCAACGGCCTTGGCGCCGCTGGCCTCGACGGCGGCGGCGAGTCGCTCGGGCTCCTCCTCGGGGAGCGGTTCGACCACGCCCTTCGGGCCGATCCGCTCGCTCGCCTCGAAGCGCCGCTCCGGCGCGACCAGCGGCGCCGGCTTCGGCGCGCAGAGCCGATAGAGGTGTGGTCTGTCCTGGCGGCCGATCTCCAGCAGGTCGGCGAAGCCGCGGGTGGCGATCAACGCCGTCGTCGCGCCCCGCTCCTCGAGCAGGGCATTGGTGCCGACCGTCATTCCGTGGGCGAAGACCTCGACGTCGCTTGGCGCTGCGCCCGCTCGCTCCAGCACCGCCTCCACCGCCCGCATCACTCCGACCGACTCCTCCCGCGGCGTCGTCGGCACCTTGGCGGTGTGGACGTCGCCGCCGTCGAGCAGGACCGCGTCGGTAAAGGTCCCGCCGACGTCGACCCCTAGCAGCACGTCAGCGCCAGTCTTCCTCGGTGACGCCGCCGTCGGGGTGGACGACGACGTGGACGCCGTCCAGCGCCGGGTCCGTTTCGGGGCAGTCGCGGCGGAGGTGGCCGCCGCGGGACTCGCGACGGTCGAGGGCGCTGGCGCCGATCGCCCGGGCCAGCGGATAGGGGTTGGAGATCAGCCGCGCCAGGTCGTCGGGGTTGCGCATCGGCCCGGCGTAGCGCCAGACCGCGTCGCGGGTCTCGTCGCTCGGCGGCTCGAAGCGCCACTTGGGCGGCTCGGGCCGGTTTGGCATCGCCGCCTCCGCGATCGCCGCCGCTGCGGCGCGATCCCCGAAGACGAAGCACTCGCTGAGCGAGTTGGAGGCGAGGCGGTTGGCGCCGTGGAGGCCGGTGCAGGAGCACTCGCCGACGGCGTAGAGGCCCGGCAGCGAGGAGCGGCCGTCGACGTCGACCGCGATCCCGCCCATCGTGTAGTGGGCAGCGGGGGTGACCGGGACCGGCCGGCTCTGCGGATCCAGACCCGCTTTCGCCAGCGAGGCGAAGACGTTGGGGAAGCGAGCCGGGTCGATCTCCCGCAGGTCGAGGTCGACCGCCGCCGTCCCCTCGATTCGCATCTGCTCGAGGATCGCCGCCGTCACCGCGTCGCGCGGCGCCAGCTCGTCGGTGAAGCGCTCGCCGTCGGCGCCGAGCAGCTTCGCCCCCTCGCCGCGGATCGCCTCGGTGATCAGGACCCCGTCGTGCGGGGTTCCCGGCAGCGCCAGCGCGGTCGGGTGGAACTGGCAGAACTCGAGGTCGGCGAGGTCGGCGCCGGCGAGCGAGGCCAGCACCGGCCCAGCTCCGATCGCCCCGCGCGGGTTGGTCGTCCGCCGCCACAGCGCCGCGGCGCCCCCGGTGGCGAGGATCGTCGCGGGCGCCGCCACCGCGCCGCTGTCGGTGATCACCCCGTGGCAGCGCTCCCCGTCGCTCCACAGCGCCACCGCTGAGGTCCGCTCCATCACCTCTACCAGCTCCTCTTCCGCCACCCACTTCGCCAGCTTCGAGGTCAGCTCGTGGCCGGTCTGGCTGCCGCCGGAGTGGACGATGCGGCGGTGGGCATGGCCGCCCTCCAGCCCCAGCGCCAGCCGCCCCTCGTGGTCGAGGTCGAAGACGACGCCCCGCGCGATCAGGTCGCGGACGACGGCCGGCGCCTCCTCGACCAGTGCCCGCACCGCCGACGTTCGGCACAACCCCCTGCCGGCGGCGATCGTGTCGGCGGCGTGGCGCTCGGGGGAGTCGTCGGGTTCAAGCGCCGCCGCCAGCCCGCCCTGGGCCCAGTAGCTGGCGCTCTGCGAGAGCGGGGTGCGGGAGATGAGACAGGTACGAGCGCCCTGCTCGGCCGCTCGCAGCGCGCTCCAGAGACCGGCGGCGCCGCCGCCGACCACGGCGACGTCGAACTCGCCGACCGCCGCTATCGGCCCTCCGCCTCCCGGCGCAGCGCCTCCAGCTGACCCCGCAGCCAGGAAGCGGCGCCCTCGCGCGCCCGCGCCAGCTCGTCGGCGATCGTCTCCTCGGCGGTGTTGGCCCGCCGCTCCGCCGCCTCGACCCGCTGCTCGGCGGCCTCGACCTGGGATTCGATCTCGCCCAGCCGCTCCTCGGCCGCCGCCAGCGCTTGTTCCTTCTCCTCGCGCTCGCGCCGCAGGTCGTCTTCCAGCGCCTCGATCTCCGCTTCAGCCCGTTTCTCGGCCTCGGCGGCGAGCGTCGCGGCCTCGTCCAGGCGCCGCTCCGCCTCGCGGACCCGGCCCTCGAGGTCCTCGTTCGCTGCACCCGGTTCAGCGCTCATCGACTCTCAATCTATTACTGCTTCGGCAAGGACCGCCTCGTAGGCCTCGATCACTCGCTCCGCCATCGTCGCGGCGGAGAGCGTGTGCGCCCGCGCGGCGCCCGCCACTCTTGGGTCCGGCGCCGCCAGGTGCCGCCGCGCCAGGGCCGCCCAGGCATCGACGTCGAAGGGGGCGCAGAGGCAGCCGTCGATCCCGTCGAGGGCGTAGGGGGCGATGCCGACGTCGGTGGAGAGCACGGGGACGTCGCAGGCGAGCGCCTCGACCGCGGCCATCCCGAAGCCCTCGTAATCGGAGGTGACGAGCACGGCATTGGCGGCGTTGATCCAGAGCGGCATCCGCTCCGGCTCGATCGAGCCGCCGTTGAGGAGGTCGGCACCGCAGGCGGCCGCCACCGCGGCGGCGCGGTCGTGGCGCTTCTCCGGCCGCGTCGGGTTGGCGGCGAAGAAGAGGTAGGTGCCATCTGGGTCGAGGCCGAGCTGGCGGCGCGCCTCGGCCCGCGGCATCGGCTCGAACCGCCGCAGGTCCGGTCCGCAGGGGAGCACCGCCGAGCCGGGGACGGCCGGTAGTCCCGGCCGTCCGTCCTCGGGGAAGAACAGCGCTCGCGAGACACCGGCGACGAGGTCGATGCGCCAGGCGAGGCGGCGCGAGAGGTGCCCGACGAGATGGTGGCGGACGTCGGTGCCGTGGAAGGTGACGACCAGCGGCTTCGCCCCGGCCAGTCTCGCCACCCATCCCGCCAGGCCGTAGTGGGCGTGGACGAGGTCGAAGCGCTCCCGCCGCAGCAGTGCCCGCAGCCGCCGCGTCGCCGGCAGGTACTCGTTGCGGCCGCGGGCGAACTCGAAGAGGTCGACCTCGACGCCGCGGCCGCGGACCTCGTCGACCTGGTCCCGGACCCAGCGTCCCCGCTGCGGGGCCGAGGCGTCGGGCATGAAGTTGGTGACGACCAGGACCCGCACCGGGGGCAGGGTATAGCCAGGCGGCGAACTGGGTAAACGCAGCGTCAACGTGAAGGATCGCCGCCCGCCTGCAGCAGTTCTGGCCCTGGGGGGGTTGGGCGCACTGCTCGCCGGCGCCGTCGTCGCTTTCGTCGTCGCCTACCTGATCGGGCACGCCAACGGGGACGAGAAGACGGTGACCGAAAGCGTCGCCGTCAAAGCCGCCGCGCCGGGAGGGGAAGCGGTCGGGGACATCGCCCCGGCACCCGCCTTCACCGCCGAGCAATTGGCCGCTGACCCGCGCGAAAACTGGCTCACCAACGGCGGCTCCCTCTCCAACGCCCGCTACTCGCCCCTCGACGAAATCGACAGCGACAACGTCGAGGACCTGAAGGGCGTCTGGATGACCCACCTCAACGGCTCCGGCGAGGCGACCAAATACTCGGCCGAGGCGACGCCGATCGTCTACCAGGGAGTGATGTACGTGGTCACCGGCGCCGACGACGTCTTCGCGGTCGACGTCGAGACCGGGAAGAAGCTCTGGGTCTACGAAGCGAAGCTGCCGCCGGAGATCGACACGATCTGCTGCGGCTGGACCAACCGCGGGGTCGCACTCGGCGAGGGCAAGGTCTACCTCGGCCAGCTCGACGGCAGCCTCGTCGCCCTCGACCAGCAGACCGGCGAAGTCAAATGGAAAGCGACGATCGGCAAATGGCAGGACGGCGAAACCGTCACCTCGGCGCCGCTCTACTACAACGGCCGCGTCTACTCCGGCGTCTCCGGCGGCGAGTTCGGGATCCGCGGCCGTCTCACCGCCCTCGACGCCAAGACCGGAGCTGTTGATTGGAAATTCTGGACGGTCCCTGGCCCCGGCGAAGAAGGGCACGAAACCTGGGAAGGCGGCAAAGGCTGGGAAGAAGGCGGCGCCCCGATCTGGAACACGCCCGCGGTCGACCCCGAACTGAACATGCTCTATTTCTCGACCGGCAACGCCTCACCCGACCTCAACGGCAGCGGCCGCCCCGGCGAAAACCTCTTCACCGCCTCGATCGTCGCCCTCGACGCCGCCACCGGCAAATACAAGTGGCACTTCCAGGAGGTCCACCACGACATCTGGGACTACGACGCGCCGAGCCCGGTCGTCCTCTGGAACGCCGAGGTCGACGGCGAAGAGGTCAAGGGCCTCAGCCAGCCCGGCAAGACCGGCTGGCTCTACATGCTGAACCGGGAAACCGGCGAGCCGATCCACAAGATCGTCGAGAAACCGGTGCCGCAGAACAAAGGGCAGCAGGCGACCTGGGGCACGCAGCCCTACCCGCTGACCGAATCGTTCGTTCCCCAGGATGTCAACGAAGGCCAGTACGAAGAAATCAAGAAGCTGGCCGAGGAGACCTTCAAGGGCGAAGACGTCGAAGTCAGCAAGGGCGAAATCTTCGACCCCTTCGGCGGCGGCGAGATGAAAGTGCTGGCGCCGGGGCCCTCGGGCGGCACCAACTGGCCGCCGTCGAGCTACAACCGCAACACCGGCGACGTCTACGTCTGCGGCATCGGCGGCTACGCCGGCTTTATGACCCACGGACTCGAAAAACTCGCCCGCGGCAACGTCTACCTCTCCAGCGTCCTCAGCCTCACCGGCTTCGGCACCTACGACGGCAGCATTACCGCCCAGGACGTGGAGACCGGCGAGATCGAGTGGCAGCACGAACTCGAGGGCGAATCCTGTTACTCGGGGACGACGACGACTGCCGGCAACCTCGTCTTCGTCGGCCGCAGCAACGGCGAGCTGACCGCGCTCGACGCCGAGTCCGGCGACGAGCTCTGGTCCTTCCAGACCGGCGCCGGCGCCAACACCACGCCCGCCGTCTTCGAATGGGAAGGCAAGGAGTACGTCGCCTTCTACGCCGGCGGCAACTCGCTGGCGGCGAGCGCCCACGGCGACAACCTCTGGCTCTTCTCGCTCGAAGGCGAAATGGAAGAGGTCGAAGGTGGCGGAAAAGGCGAGCAGGGACAGCACGCCGGCGAGGAAACGCCGCAGCCCGAGGTCGAGGAATCGGAAGGCTCGCCCTCCGAAGCGGCCGGCGGCGGCACCGAAGGCAAGGAAAACGTCGAAGAGGAATCAGCGGGCGGTGACGCGATGGCCGGGAAAACGGTCTTCTCGGAAAACTGCTCGGTCTGCCACGGCGCTACTGGGCACGGTGGCAACGGTGGGCCTGATCTGACTACGCAGCCGAAAGCGAAAACGCTGAACGGGGCGATTGAACAGGTGACCGAAGGTGGGGGCGGGATGCCAGCTTTTGCGGAATTGCTTTCGACTAAGGAAATCGAAGACGTCGCCGCCTACGTGGTGGAAACGATTAACGGGAAATAGGCGGGGGTGGGGGTACCGGTGGGGGTCCCTGGGAGCACCTCCGCCGCGAGGATCGTCTTCCGGCTGACGCCTCCGAGGTAACGGCGCGGCTCCATGCTGAGTACCCAGGGACCCCCACCGGCACCCCCTGATCGCTAGGTGGGCAGGGTGGGGGGTGGCAAGCGGTAGGTGACCGGCGTCTTCGAGAGTTTGATTGGGCTCCGAGGGAGGCGGACGGGGGCGCCGTTGTCGCGGGGGATCTCGACGATGGGGTTCAGCCCGATGCTTTCGGCGAACTCGAAGGCTGCGCGGATGTCGTTGACGACTCCGGCTGGGACCCGGCGGGGGCGGAGGAGGTCGACCCACTTGGCGGCCGGTCTGGTCGAGAGGGCTGCTTCCAGGAGCGGGCGCAGCTCGTCTCGGTTCTCGACCCTGGCCGGGTTGGTGGCGAAGCGCTGGTCCTCCGCTAGGTCCGTCTCGCCCAGGACCTCGCAGAGGTCAGCGAACTGGCGGTCGTTGCCTACTGCGAGGACTAGGTCGCCTTCGCCGCAGTGGAGGAGTTCGTAGGGGGCGATGCTGGGGTGGTGGTTGCCCATCCGTGCTGGCACCACTCCGGCTTGGGTGTAGGCGGAGCTTTGGTTGACGAGGGCGGCGAGCAGGGCGGAGAGGAGGTCGACCTCGATTCGCTGGCCTTCGCCGCTCTCGCGGCGGTGCTCCAGGGCGGCGAGGATGCCGACGGCGGCGTAGAGGCCGGCGACGACGTCGACGAGGGCGACGCCGGCCTTCAGGGGCTCGCCGTCGGGCTCGCCGGTGATGCTCATCAGGCCGCCGAGGGCTTGGACCAGGAGGTCGTATCCCGGCAGCTCGGCGCCGGCGCCGCTGCCGCCGAAGCCGGTGACGGAGCAGTAGACGAGGCGCGGGTTCTCGGCGGCGAGAGTCTCGTAGTCGAGGCCCAGCTCGGCCATCAGGCCCGGGCGGAAGTTCTCGACGAGGACGTCGCTCGCCAGCGCCAGTCGCCGCGCCGCCGCCAGGTCATCCGGATCCTGCAGGTCGAGCGCGAGGCTGCGCTTGTTGCGGTTGACGGCCTGGAAGTAGGTTGCCTCGCCCTGCGAGTCGTGGGGCGGGCCCCAGGCGCGGGTGTCGTCGCCGGTGCCGGGGCGCTCGACCTTGGTCACCTCGGCGCCGAGGTCGGCCAGGGTCATCGTCGCCAGCGGGCCGGCGAGGACGCGGGAGAAGTCGAGGATGCGCAGTCGTCCCAACGCCGAGTCGGCCATTCGGTCACGATCTCAGAAACCCGCCACCGATTCGAGGACGCCGATGTCATCCACCACCGCCGCGCCGCCGATCCGCTCCAGCGACTACCTCGCGCTCGATGCCCTCCTCTCCGACGAGGAGCGCGACATCCGCGACACCGTCCGCGCCTTCGTCCGCAAGGAGGTGGTGCCGAACGTGGGGGAGTGGTTCGAGACGGCAACGGTCCCGCTCGGCGAGCTGGCGCCGCAGCTGGGCAAGCTCGGGGTCCTGGGGATGCACCTGCAGGGATACGGCTGCGCCGGCGCCTCGGCGACCGCCTACGGCCTCGCCTGCATGGAGCTGGAGGCCGGCGACAGCGGCATCCGCAGCCTCGTCTCGGTCCAGGGGTCGCTGGCGATGTACGCGATCTGGCGCTGGGGCTCGGAGGAGCAGAAACAAGCGTGGCTGCCCCGGATGGCCGCGGGCGAGGCGATCGGCTGCTTCGGGCTGACCGAGCCCGATGCCGGCTCCGACCCCGGCTCGATGCGGACCCGCGCCCGCCGCGACGGCTCCGACTGGATCCTGCACGGGCAGAAGATGTGGATCACCAACGGCTCGGCCTCCGAGGTGGCGGTGGTCTGGGCGCAGACCGACGAGGGCGTGCGCGGCTTCCTCGTCCCGAAAGGGACGAAGGGCTTCACCACCCAGGACATCCACAAGAAGCTCTCGCTGCGGGCCTCGATCACCTCGGAGCTGCTGCTCGACGACGTGCGCCTGCCCGCCGACGCGGTCCTGCCCGAGGTCAGCTCGCTGAAAGGCCCGCTCTCCTGCCTCAACGAGGCGCGCTACGGGATCGTCTGGGGCGCCGCCGGCGCGGGTCGCGCTTGCTACGAAGCGGCCTTGGAGTACGCCCTCGAGCGGACCCAGTTCGACCGCCCGATCGCCTCCTTCCAGATCCAGCAGCAGAAGCTCGCCGAGATGGTGCTGGAGGTGAACCGGGCGACGCTGGTGGCGATGCACCTGGGGCGGATGAAGGACGCTGGAACGCTGCGGCCCGAGCACGTCAGCCTCGGCAAGCTCGGCAACGTCAACGGGGCGCTGGAGGTGGCGCGGAGCGCGCGGCAGGTGCTCGGCGCCAACGGCGTCACCCTCGAGTATCCGGTGATCCGCCACATGAACAACCTCGAGTCGGTCGTGACCTACGAGGGGACCGCCGACGTCCACGCCCTGGTGATCGGCGGGGCTGTGACTGGGATCCAGGCCTTTCGCTGAGGCCGCCTGTTTCCGCTCATTGCACCCTGGGTATTTGACCGATCGCCAGTCGCCGTACGGCATCCGACACGGGAGGCGGAGGTGGAGGCGAGCGGGAGTCCTTCATTGGTCTTGGTTGAGCAGCACGAGGCCTTACGCGACGGCCTTGCGGTGCTGCTCGAACGGCGCGGTTTCGAGGTGCGCGGTTGCGCCACGACCGCAGCGCGCGGCGCGGAAGTGATCACGGAGCAGAAGCCGGACGTCGCGGTCGTCGGGGTGGACCTTCCCGACGAGCGGGGGACCGAGCTGGTGCGGCGGCTGAACGACCGCCCGCCTTGCCCGAAGTTCCTCATCTACACCGGGCTCAACGACCCCGACCTGCTCGAGGCCGCCTATCGCAGCGGCGCCCGGGGACTAGTCGCGAAGCCGGCCGGGTTAGACACTCTCGTCGATGCTCTGCGCGAAGTCTGGCGCGGGGGTCGCTACTTCGACCGCAGCTTCGCCGCCAACGGGACGAACGGGAACGGCAGCGCCGAGAAGGCGTTGAGCCGGCGCGAGTCGGAAATCCTGACGATGCTGGCGCAGGGGCTGACCGGTGAGGAGATCGCCAAGCGCCTCGTCCTCTCGCCGGAGACCGTGCGCACCCACATCCGCAACGCGATGGAAAAGCTCCACGCCCGGACCCGGACCGAGGCCGTGGTCAAGGCCCTGGACCGCGAGGAGATCCGAAGGTAGTCAGCCCGCCAACTGGGCGGCCGCGTCCAGCCAGACGCCCAGGTTGAGGAACAGCATGGCCGCCGTGACCCAGCGGACCGGGATGGTGCCATGCACGTTCACGCGCCTTGAATCGACCAACAACCCCTGACCGCACATCCCCGCTTTGCGGTAAGTGCGACGAGGTTGAAGAACCTTTCCATTTTTGGCTCAGTTCCGGCGCTTTTAGGTCTTGTTCCGTGCGTCCCCACCGCTGAGCATCGCCCCTGAAATCAAAGCTGAAGGAGGCAAAAGATGTTCTACGCGCTGCTGGGCTACCTGCACGCCCACTTCACCCGTCGGCTCAACGAGATCCGCCGCCTGGCGGGGGAGGCGGGGCAGGGGACGGTCGAGTACGTCGGCCTGATCCTGCTCGTCTCGCTGCTGATGGTCGGCATGGTCGCGGCGATGAAAGGTTTCAACGGCAAACAGGGAACCGAGCTGGCCGACGTGATCGTCAACAAGATCAAGGAGGCGGTCGACAAGGTCGCCTTCAAATAGGGGGATGTCGCTTTTGTCTCTCATAGGGGGACAAAAGCGACACTCGCCACCCTCGGCGTGAAACACTCGCGCGATGCCAGCTTCACGCAGCTACGATAGGGCGCCGGCGGACATCCGGCCGGTGACGATCGATCCGGGGTTCGTCGAAAGCGCGGATGGGTCGGCGCTGATCTCGATCGGGCGGACGCGGGTGATCTGCACTGCCTCGATCCAGGAGCAGGTGCCGCGCTGGATGAACGGCAAGGGGAAAGGCTGGGTCACCGCCGAGTACGCGATGCTGCCCGCCTCGACCGGGGACCGCAAGCAGCGCGACATCGCCAAGGGCAAACAGGACGGGCGCGGGGTCGAGATCCAGCGCCTGATCGGCCGCTCGCTGCGGGTGGTGGTGGACTTCAGGGCGATGGGCGAACGCAGCGTTTACGTCGACTGCGATGTGCTAGAAGCCGACGGCGGCACCCGCTGTGCCGCGATCACCGGCGGCTTCGTCGCCCTGCGCCAGGCCTTCCAGAAGCTGGTCGACAAGAAAGCCCTCGACGCTCTGCCGCTGACCGGCTCGATCGCCGCGGTTAGCGTCGGCATGGTCAACGGCCGCGCTCTCTGCGACCTCGATTACGGCGAGGACTCCAACGCCGAAGTCGACGCCAACGTGGTGATGACCGGTGACGGTGGCCTGGTCGAGGTGCAGGCGACGGCGGAGCGGACGCCGCTCTCGCGCGCCTCGCTCGACGAGCTGCTGGGCCTGGCCGAGCTGGGGATCGGTCGCCTGCGGGAGGTGCAGGAGCGGGTGGCGTGATCCTCTCCACCCGCAACCAGCACAAGGTGAGGGAGATGGCGGAGCTGCTCCCCGGAGTGGAGTTGAAGCCGCTGCCGGCCGAGGTCGAACTGCCGCCCGAGGACGGCGACAGCTTTAAGGCCAATGCGCTGATCAAGGCGCGCGCCGCCCACGCCGCCACCGGCCAGGTGACGATCGCCGACGACTCCGGGATCGAAGCCGCCGACCTCGGCGGCGCCCCGGGGATCTACTCGGCCCGCTACGCCGGCGAAGGGGCGAGCGACGAGTCGAACCTGGAGAAGCTGCTGCGCGAAGTCGGCGCCGCGGGCGGCGAGCGCCGCGCCGCCTACGTCTGCGCGATCGCCCTGATCGACGAGGAGGGGCACGAGTACGTCTTCGAGGCCCGCTGCGAGGGCACCCTGCTCGAGGAGGGGCGCGGCAGCGGCGGCTTCGGCTACGACCCGGCCTTCGTCCCCGACGAGACCGGGCACAGCGACCAGCGCACGATGGCCGAGCTTCCACCCGAGGAGAAGAACGCGATCAGCCACCGCGGCAAGGCGGCGCGGATGCTGGCGCGGCACCTGGGCCTGGAGGCCGAGGCGGCGCCATGATCCGCAGCAAATCCGGCGCCGCCGCGCTCTCGATCGCCTCCAACTCTGTCCTGATCGCGCTGAAGCTGGGCGCCGGGGCGATCACCGGCTCGATCGCGATCGTCACCGAGGCGATCCACTCGCTTGTCGACCTCGTCGCTTCGGTGATCGCCTTCATCTCGGTCCGCAAAGCCGACGAGCCGGCCGACGAGGAGCACCCCTACGGGCACGAGAAGGTCGAGAACCTGGCCGCCAACATCGAGGGGATCCTGATCCTGGTCGGCGCCGCGATCATCGTCTACGAGGCGACCCACCGCCTCGCCGTCGGCTCGGAGGTCGAATCGCTGGGGATCGGGATCGCGGTGATGGGCTTTTCCGTCGTCGCCAACCTCGTCGTCTCCAGCGTCCTCTACCGCCAGGCGCGGGTCCACGACTCGCCGGCGCTGGAAGGCGACGGCGCCCACCTGCGCACCGACGCGCTCACTTCGCTCGGCGTCCTCGTCGGTCTCGCCCTGGTCGAGATCACCGGTGCCGCCGCCTTCGACTCGATCACCGCCCTCATTGTCGCCGGAGCAATCGTTTGGGCCGGGATCAGCATCATCCGCCGCTCCTCCGGCGTCCTCGTCGACGAAACCCTGCCGGACGCGGAGATGGACCGGATCGAGCAGGCGATCGCCACTGCCCGCACCCCGGAGGTCGCCGGCTACCACAAGCTCCGCGCCCGCCGCGCCGGCCGCCGCCGCCACATCGACTTCCACGTCCAGTACCGCTCCGGCACCAGCCTCGAGCGCGCCCACGAGCTTGCCCACACGATGCGCGACTCGATCGAGGCCGAGATCCCTCAGGCCGAGGTCCTGATCCACGTCGAGCCCGAGACCTCCTACCGTGAGCGCGAAAGCGGCCCCTACCGATCGGGTTAAGCGGGCGGCAGCAGGTTGACCCCAGCGGCGAGGCCGATTGCCACCAAGGTGATCGCGTAGCCGGTGTAGCCGCTGAAGGCGAAGAGGATCGCGGCGATCGCGCAAATGACGACGGTGACGATCCAGGAAGCTCGGGCGAGGGTCACGGTCGGTAGTTTTTCGCAGATGCCCGACGCTGCCGCAGCCGCCCCCCCATCCGGCGAGGCCGCGGAGGTGGCGCTGGAGTTCCTGACCGAGATGTCGCCGGACCTGCGCGGGGCGGCGATCCTCGGGTCCGGGGGCGAGGTGCTGGCCGGGACCGGCGAGGAGCCCGAGCGCTGGGGCGAGGACGCCGCAGCCCTCTTCGCGGTTGCCGACGAGGCGGAGGGGGTCCCGGTCGAGCAGGTCCACATCGCCACCGAGCAGGGGGAGGTTTTCGCGGTGCGCAATGCGGGTCTGGCTGCGGTAACCGTGACCGACCGCTTCGCCCTCGCCTCCCTGATGCTCTTCGACATGCGCTCGACCCTGCGGCAGCTCGCGTCTCCGAACTTCGGGCCCCCAGGGGGGACCAAATCTCGGAAGGGCGAGGGCTGATGCCTCCGAAGCCGCACCGTGTCCTCTTGGAGCGCGTCTCCGTCTACGCCGACGAGGCCGCCGCCTTCATGCGCAGGCGCCGCGTCGCGCGGCGGCCTTTCGCCCGTCTCTACTACCCGCACGGCCGCAGCGCCGATCACGCTCAGGACTCGCGCAGCGGTGCCGAGCTCTTCGTCGCCGCGGGGCGCCTGATCGAGGTCGCCGGGAAGAAGCAGAAGGGATGAGCGGGCTGATCGACCAGGCTCTTGCCGAGCAGGTGCTGGCGCGGGCGCTCGCCAACGGGGGGCGTTTCGCCGAGGTATTCGTCGAACGGCAGCAGGGGCAGACGCTGGCGATCGACGAGCGGCGGATCGAGTCGGTTCAGGCCGGCGCCGAGGAGGGGGCCGGCGTCCGCGTCGTCGACGGCAACACCACCTACTTCGCCCACGTCGACGGGCTGGAGCCGGCCGAGCTCGAACGCGCGGCCGAGGAGGCCGCCGCGGCGCTGCGGGCCGAGCGCACCGAGCCGCGGCCGCTGCAGGCGCGCGAGGCGACGCCGCTGCCGATCGAGCGTCGCCCCGAAGAAGTGCCGGCAGAGCGCAAGGCGGAGCTGCTGCGGGAGCTCGACGAGCGGGCGCGCGCCACGGGCGGCGAGATCGCCCAGGTCAACGCCTCCTACGCCGAGGCCCGCCGCGAGGTCACCGTCGCCAACTCCGACGGGCTCTTCGCCGGCGACGACCGCACCCGGGTCCGGATCGGCGTCCAGACGGTCGCCCAGCGCGACGGCTCTGTCGAGACCGGGGCCGAGACCCTCGGCGCCCACCGCGGCTTCGAGCTGCTCGAAGACGATCCGGATCAGATCGCCGAGCAGGCGGCGCGGAAGGCACTGACCCTGCTCGACGCCGTACCCGCCCCCTCGGGCTCGATGCCGGTGGTCGTCGGCGGTGGCTTCGGTGGCGTCCTCTTCCACGAGATGACCGGCCACGGCCTCGAGGCCGACCACGTCCAGAAGGGCGCCAGCGTCTACGTCGGCAAGCTCGGCGAGCGGGTCGCCGAGCCGCTGCTGAACGCCTACGACGACGGCCGCCTCCCCGGCGAATGGGGCAGCGACGCGATCGACGACGAGGGCCAGCCGACCCAGAAGACGCAGGTGATCGAGGGCGGCCGCCTCACCTCCTACCTCTATGACCACCTGACCGCCGAGCGCGACGGTGTCGCCTCGACCGGCAACGGCCGCCGCGAGAGCTTCCGCCACCTGCCGATCCCGCGGATGACCAACACCTACATCGCCCCCGGCGACGCCACCGCCGAGGCGATGATCGCCGGTGTTGCCCGCGGCTTCTACGCGGTCTCCTTCGGCGGCGGCCAGGTCGACCCCGCCACCGGTGACTTCGTCTTCGGCGTCTCCGAGGGCTACCTGATCGAGAACGGGAAGGTGACCAGCCCCTGTCGCGGCGCCACCCTGATCGGCAACTGCCTCGAGGCGCTGGCGGCGATCGACGCCGTCGGCGACGACTTCTTCATGAAGACCGGGATCTGCGGCAAGGGCGGCCAGAAAGTCCCGGTCGGGACCGGCCAGGGACACGTGCGGGTGCGGGCGATGACCGTGGGGGGGACCGAGCGGTGAGCGATCTGAGCGCGGTGGCGCGGCGCGCGGTCGAGGCCGCCAGCGACGCCGGCGCCAGCGACGCCGAGGCCTACGTCTCCCGCGATGGTGGCCGCCAGGTCCGCGTCCACGGCGGCGAGGTCGAGAGCCTGACCGCGGCGACGCAGACCGGCGTCGGCGTCCGCGCCTGGAGCGGCCACCGCGTCGGCTATGCCTTCGGCACCGACCTCTCCGACGCTGGCGTAACGGCGATCGCCGCCAAGGCCGCCGAAGCGGCCGCCGTCGCCGACGAGGACGAGTTCGCGGCGCCGCCGCAGCCGGCCGAGATCGAGGCGGTGCCGGGGCTCGGCGATCCCTCGATCGCCGAGTGGGAGACGGCCCGCGTCGCTGACCTGGCGCTGACCGTCGAGCGCACCGCCCTTGCGTCCGATCCCCGCCTCGTCGCCGTCGAGACCGCCGTCTACGCCGACTCCGACGAGCAGGTGGCGATTGCCTCCTCGAGCGGCGTCGCCGGCGAGTACGAGGCCTCGAGCGCCTACGCCTATCTCTCGGCGCTGGCCGAAGGAGAAGGAGGTGCGCGCGAGACCGGCCTCGGCTTCGGGCTCGCCCGCGGCCCCCGCGGCCTCGACCCGGAGGCGATCGGCGCCGAAGGCGCCCAGCGGGCCCTCTCAATGATTGGCGCCGGCAAGCCGGCCTCCCGCTCCTGCCCGGTCGTCCTCGACGAGACCGTCGCCGCCAGCTTCGCCGGCCTGATCGGCGGCGGCTTGAGTGCCAAAGCCGTCCAGCGCGGCCGCTCGCCCTTCGCCGGCAGGCTCGAAGAGGAGGTAGCGAGTGCCGCCTTCGTCCTCCACGACGACGGCCGCGACCCGCACGGCCCCGCCTCGGCCCCCTTCGACGCCGAGGGCGCCCCCCGCCGCCGCACGGCCCTGATCGAGGGCGGCAGGCTCCGCTCCTACCTCTTCGACACCTACACCGCCAACCGCGAGGGCACCGCCTCGACCGGCAACGCCTCGCGCCAGGGCTACCGCTCGCTGCCCTCGGTCTCGACCTCGAACCTGATGGTCGCCCCCGGCGAGCTCTCCCTCGACGGCCTGCTGGGCCAGGCGGGCGACGGCGTCTACGTCACCGACGTCGCCGGCCTGCACTCCGGGGTCAACCCCGTCACCGGGGTCTTCTCGGTCGGCGCCTCGGGCCGGGTCATCCGCGACGGAGCGCTCGCCGAGCCGGTGCGGGAGTTCACGATCGCCGGCGAGCTGGTGGCGATGCTGGGGGCCGTCAGCGCCGCCGGCGCCGAGCCCCGCTGGGTTCCTTTCGGGGGCTCGGTGAGTACGCCGTCGCTGCTGATCGCCGAGATGGCGATCAGCGGCTCGTGACATTTGGCTCCAGAGCGCAAGTTCTTACGCCGTGGGCACTGTTAGGGTGCCGCCGATCTCAAACCCCGAGGAGGATCTACGACGTGACCAAGGCTGAGTTTCTGGACCAACTTGCTGGCGACGAGCGGCTGGGCAGCAAAAAAGCTGCCAGCGACGCTGTCGACGCCGTTCTCGACGCGATCACCGGTGCCCTGAGCAACGGCGAGGAGGTCGCCTTCACCGGCTTCGGCAAATTCCACGTCGCTGAGCGTGGCCCCCGCCAGGGCGTCAACCCGCGCACCGGCGAAAGGATCACCATCCCGGGCGGCAAAGTTCCGCGCTTCTCCGCCGGCTCGGCCCTGAAGACCAAAGTCAAGGGCGGCTGATTCGCTGACTGGCTTTTCCGATCGGCTTGCGGCGCTCGTCGAGGAGCGCCGCAGCCAGATCTGCCTCGGCCTCGACCCCGACCCGGCCAAGCTGGCCGGGGAGGGGGCGAGCGCGGGCGATCCCGAGGCGCCGCCGGCCGAGCTGGTTGCGGTCGCGGTCGCCAAGCACTGCCGCGACCTGATCGAGCGGGCCGGGCCTCACTGCGTCGCGGTGAAGCCGCAGCTCGCCTGCTTCGAGCGGCTGGGGGCTCCGGGCTGGTTCGCCCTCGAAGAGGTCTGCGCCGCCGCCCGGGAAGCGGACCTGCTGGTAGTCGCCGACGGCAAGCGCGGCGACGTTCCGGTCACCGCCGCCGCCTACGCGCAGGCGCTGGTCGGCGAGACGCCGACCCCATGGGGTGCTGTTCAGGGTCTGGGCGCCGACGCCTTCACCGCCAACCCGCTGCTCGGGCGCGACGCACTGGAGCCGCTGGTCGCCGCCGCGGCCACCGCGGGGGCGGGGATGTTCGTTCTCGTCCGGACCAGCAATCCCGGCGCCGCCGACCTCCAGGACCTGCCCGCCCCCGAGGCGCCCCTGCACGAGCGCCTCGCCGGCTTGGTCGACGAGCTCTCCGGGCGCCTGCTCGGCGAGTCCGGGCTCAGCGGCATCGGCGCCGTCGTCGGCGCCACCGAGCCCCGCCACTTCGCCCGCATGCGCGAGCTGATGCCGCGGGCGATCTTCCTCATCCCGGGCGTCGGCGCCCAGGGCGGCAGGCCGGAGCTGCTCGGCGCCGCTTTCTCGGCCGGCCGCGCCGCCGGCCTTGTCGCCGCCTCCCGCGGGATCGCCGCCGACCCCGATCCGGCCGCCGCCGCCGAGCGCCTGCGGAAAACCGTTTGGGACGTATCGACCGCCTGAAGACGCCCTGCGCGATTACGATCAGCCCGCCCCAACCGATCCCTCCCAGTCAGACCGATGGAAAAACGCTCCAGCGCCGCCGCCCGCATCGCCGCCGCCCTCGCCCTCGTGGCTGCGGTGCTCGTCTGCGTGGTCGTCGCCAGCGCCGCGCTGAACAGCGACTCTTCCTCGGACCACCACCACAACCAGCATCACACGCAGAAGCAGAAGAAGCCGCGGACGAAGGCCGCGACCTACACGGTCGAATCGGGTGACACCCTGACCGCGATCGCCCACAAGACCGGGGTGCCCGTCGCCGAGATCCTGGCGCTGAACCCCGAAGTCGATCCTCAGATCCTGATCGCCGGGCAGACGCTGAAGCTCAAGTGAGCCCTGGCCGCCACGGCGCCGGACTGCTGGCGGTCCTGCTGGCGTTCGCGCTCTGGCTTGCGTCAGGAGCCACAGCCGCGCCGGCGACCGGTGCCAGTCCGCAGGGGATAGAAGCCAAAGCCTGGACCGTCGTCGACGCGCGCAGCGGCGACGTCCTCAGCTCGCACGCCACCCGCCGGCACCTGCCGATAGCCAGCACGACGAAGCTGATGACCGCCTACGTGGCGATGAAAGAGCTGCCGCTCGACAAGGTCGTCCGCGCCGCCTCCTACTCACCGATCTACGGCGAGTCCCTGATGGGCCTGAAGACGGGGGAGCGGGTGAGCGTGCGCGACCTCCTCTTCGGCCTGATCCTGGTCAGCGGCAACGACGCCGCCCACACCCTGGCGGTACGGGCGGCTGGCACCGAAGCGCGCTTCGTGGGGCAGATGAACCGCTACGCCGCCGCCCTCGGCCTCGCCGATACCCATTACGCCAACCCGGTCGGGCTCGACCAGCCGGGCAACTACTCGAGCGCCGCCGACCTGGCGACCCTGGCCCGGCGACTGCTGCGGGAGCCGGTCTTCGCCAAGATCGCCGACTCGCGCACGGCGCTGCTGCGCAGCCTGCGGCCGCCGCGCCGGATCGAGACCCTCAACGACCTCCTCTACCTGGCGCCCTGGGCGACGGGGGTGAAGACTGGCCACACCTTCGACGCCGGCTACGTCCTCGTCGGCTCCGGCCAGAGGAAGGGTGTCAGCCTGGTCTCGGTCGCGGTCGGCGCGCCGACCGAAGAAACCCGCTTCACCGACAACTTGGCCCTGCTCGAATGGGGCTTCTCGCAGTACCGGCGCCGGCTGCCGATCCACCGTGGCCAGGACCTCGCCGACCCCGAGATCCGCTACTCCGGCGGCGAGCTGCCGCTGCGGGCGGCGCGCTCGCTGCAGGTCGGCGTCCGCCGCGGCCAGCGGCTGGACGTGCGGGTGCGGGCGCCGCGGGAGGTCGAGGGACCGCTGCGGCGGGGCGCCCCCCTCGGCGAAGCGACCGTCTTCGTCGCCGGTCGCAAGGTTGGCGCGGTGCCCCTGCGCGCCAGCCGCGCGGTCCCCGAGGCGAGCTTCTTCGACCGCGCTCGCAGCGCCGTCGCTGACAACTCGCTCCCTATCGGAATCGTGGCGTTCGTGATACTCATTTTCGCGGTCATCCTGCTGCGCCGGCTGACCCGTGGAAACGAAGGTAGGAGTTGAATCGGGTGGAGGCCCAGTGATCCTCACCGTCACCTTGAACGCGGCCATAGACCGCACCGTCGCCGTGCCGAACTTCCGGCTCGGGCGCCGCCACCGCGCGGTCGAGAGCCGCACCGTCGCCGGCGGCAAGGGGATCAACGTCGCCCGGGCGCTGAGCCTGCTCGGCCGCCCGGTGATCGCGAGCGGGTTCGTCGGCGGGCCCAGCGGCACCCGCGTGCTCGAACAGCTGCACGAAGAGTCGGTGCTGACCGACTTCACCCGGATCGCCGCCGAGACCCGGATCAACCTCGCCGTGATCGACCCGACCTCGGGCGAGCAGACCGAGATCAACGAGCGCGGTCCCGCGGTCAGCGCCGAGGAGGTGAAGCGGCTCTTCGAGCGGATCGGCTACCTGGCCAGCGGGGCGAAGATCTGCGTCCTCGCCGGCTCGGTCCCGCCCGGCGCCGGCGACGACCTCTACGCGCGCCTGATCGACGACCTCTCCCGCCGCGGTGTCTCCGTCGTCCTCGACGCCGAGGGCGAGGCGATGTTGGCCGGGGTCCGCGCCGGCGCGGCGATGGTCACCCCGAACGAGGCCGAGGCCGAGGAGCTGGTCGGGCAGGAGTTCGCCGATCGCGGCGACCTCGCCCAGGGCCTGCTGGAACTGGTCCGGCTGGGGGCGAAGGAGGCGGCGATCACCCGCCCCGAGGGCTGCGTCGCGGTGGTGGGGGAGAACAACTCGCGGCGGCTGCTCGAGGTCCACACCGAGCCGCTGGAGCCGGTCTCCACGGTCGGCTCCGGCGATGCCTTCCTCGCCGGCTACGTCGCCGCCCGCTACGAGGGCCGCGCGCCGGAGGAGTGCCTCGCCTACGGCGTCGCCTGCGGGGCCGAGTCGACCCAGCACTTCGGCGCCGGCACCGTCGACCGCAACCAGGTCGAGCGCCTGCTGGGCGAGGTCTCCGTGCACGATCTGGAGGTCCCCGCCGAAGTGTAGGCTGGCTTATTCAACGCCACGCCTTGGAGGACTAACTTGGAAATCGAAATCGGCCGCGGCAAGAAGGGCCGCCGCGCTTACGGATTCGACGACATCGCGATCGTTCCTTCCCGCCGGACGCGGGACCCCGACGACATCGACATCAGCTGGACCCTCGGTCCCTATCGCTTCGAGTTGCCTCTTGTCGCCTCGGCGATGGATGGCGTCGTCTCCCCCGAGACCGCCGTCCTGACCAACGAGCTGGGCGGCCTCGGGGTGCTGAACCTGGAGGGGATCTGGTCGCGCTTCGAGGACGCCGAGGAGAAACTGGAGGCGATTGCCGCCGCTCCCAAGCACGAAGCGACGCGGCTGATGCAGCAGATCTACACCGAGCCGGTCAAGTCCGAGCTGATCGCCAAGCGGGTCGCGGAAATCAAGGCCCGCGGCGCGGTCGTCTGCGGCTCCCTGACCCCGCAGAAAGTCCGCGAGTACTACGAGGTCGCGGTCGAGGCGGGGCTGGACATCCTCGTCATCCAGGGCACGGTGATCTCGGCCGAGCACGTCTCGACCACGGTCGAGCCGCTGAACCTGAAGGAGTTCATCGCCGAAGTCCCGGTGCCGACCGTGGTCGGCGGCTGCGCCTCCTACTCGACCGGGCTGCACCTGATGCGGACCGGCGCCGTCGGCGTCCTCGTCGGGGTCGGCCCCGGTGCCGCCTGCACCACCCGCGGTGTCCTCGGGATCGGCGTCCCGCAGGCGACCGCGATCGCCGACGTGGCGGCAGCCCGCGCCCAGCACATGCTGGAGACCGGCGAGTACGTCAACGTGATCGCCGACGGCGGCATGCGGACCGGTGGCGACGTCTCCAAGGCGATCGCTTGCGGCGCCGACTCGGTGATGATCGGCTCGCCGCTGGCCCGGGCCAAAGAGGCCCCCGGCCGCGGCTTCCACTGGGGGATGGCGACCTTCCATCCCTCGCTGCCGCGCGGCACCCGCGTCTCGACCAAGCAGGACGGAACCCTGGAGGAGATCCTCCTCGGACCGGCCAAGGAGAACGACGGCACCTTCAACCTGATGGGGGCGCTGAAAACCTCGATGGCCACCTGCGGTTACGAGGACATCCGCTCCTTCCAGCGGGCCGAGGTGATGGTCGCGCCGGCGCTGATGAGCGAGGGCAAGAAGCTCCAGAACGAGCAGTCGGTGGGCATGGGCTCCAACGGGCGTGCCGCCGTCTCGACGGGAGTAGCCGTCTCGGATGACTGAGGGATCCGTGGCAGACGTCCGTGAGCAGCCGCTCGCGGACGCCGCGCGGGCGGTCGAGGAGGTTCTCGTCCTTGACTTCGGGGGGCAGTACTCGCAGCTGATCGCCCGTCGAATCCGGGAATGTGGGGTCTTTGCCGAGCTGTTGCCGGCGAGTACCTCCGTGGAGAAGATCCGCGAGAGAAAACCGAAAGGTTTGATCCTCTCCGGTGGCCCGGCCTCGGTCTACGACCCGGAAGCGCCGAAGTTTCCGACGCAGCTGCTCGATCTCGAGGTTCCGATGCTGGGCATCTGTTACGGGATGCAGGCGATGGCGCTGGAGCTCGGCGGCCGGGTCGAGTCGGCGGAGACGGGCGAGTTCGGCCGCACCGACCTCGTCCTCCGCGACGGCGGCGGCAAACTGCTCGGCGGCCTCCCGGAGGAGCAGAGCTGCTGGATGAGCCACCGCGATGCCGTCTTCGAGGCGCCCGAGGGCTTCACCGCCCTCGCCTCCAGCCCGAGTTCGCCAGTCGCCGCCTACGAGCTCCCCGACCGCGGCCTCTACGGAATCCAGTTCCACCCCGAGGTCGTCCACACCCCCTACGGGACCGAGATCCTCACCCGCTTCCTCCGCGACGTTGCCGCCTGTAAGGAGGAGTGGTCGCCGCAGTCGGTGATCGCCGAGCAGGTGGAGAAGATCCAGGCCCAGGTGGGGGAGGGGAAGGTGATCTGCGGCCTTTCCGGCGGCGTCGACTCCTCGGTCGCCGCCCTCCTGGTCCACAAGGCGGTCGGCGACAAACTCACCTGCGTCTTCGTCGACCACGGGCTGATGCGGATGAACGAGGCCCAGCAAGTGGTCGAGGCCTTCAGCCAGTTCGGGATCCCGCTTGTCCACGTCGAGGCCGAAGAGCGTTTTCTCGCCAAGTTGGCCGGGGTCGACGATCCGGAGACGAAGCGGAAGATCATCGGCACCGAGTTCATTCGCGTCTTCGAGGAGGAGGCGGCGAAGCTCGAGGACGTCAGCTTCCTCGTCCAGGGCACCCTCTATTCGGACGTGATCGAGTCCGGCGGCTCCGACCACGCGGCGACGATCAAGTCCCACCACAACGTCGGCGGCCTTCCCGACGACCTCGAGTTCGAGCTGGTCGAGCCGCTGCGGATGCTGTTTAAGGACGAGGTGCGGGCGGTCGGCGCCGAGCTCGGACTGCCCGAGCGGATGGTCTGGCGCCAGCCCTTCCCCGGTCCCGGCCTCGGCATCCGGATCGTCGGCGGCGAGGTGAACAAAGAGCGCCTCGACATCCTCCGCGCGGCCGACGCGATCCTGCAGGAGGAGATTCGTGCCGCCGAGCTCTACCGCCAGCTCTGGCAGTCCTTCTGCGTGCTTCCGGTCGTGCGCTCGGTCGGCGTCCAGGGGGACGGCCGCACCTACGCCTACCCGATCGTGATCCGCGCCGTCACCTCCGACGACGCGATGACCGCGGACTGGGCGCGGCTCCCCTACGACCTGCTCGAGCGCGTCTCCAACCGGATCATCAACGAGATTCGCGACGTCAACCGCGTCGCCCTCGACATCTCCTCGAAGCCGCCAGCGACGATCGAGTGGGAGTAGCGGTAGGGCAAAGCAGTAGCTAGTCGGCCTCTACCGACCTGGCGGTCTCGAAGGCCGCCATCCCCGCCACAGTCGAGACCACGCCCTCGCCGCCGCAGTCGCGCAGGCGGTCCTGGCTGCGGACGTGCGCGGCCAGCATCAGCTTCGTCGCCTCTTCCATGATCGCGATCACCTCGCTCCACCCCTCCTCGTCGAGGTGAAGCGGCATCCAGCGGAAGACGGTCTCGTCGCGCCCATCGAGGGTGCCGGCTTCGAGTGCGGCGATCGCCTTGTCGAGGAAGGTCTGCAGGGTCGCAGCCGAGACGCCCCCTCGGACCGAGCGCGGGACTTTCCGCCATGGCGGCCCGCCGACGAAAGCACCTGGGGTCGCCTTGTAGAAATGCTCGGTGGCACCGCGGCGCTGGGCGGTGTCGACGAGTTCCAGAGCGCCGTAGCGATCGAGCGCGCGGGTGTGGTAGGCGACGTCGCTGAGGCCGGTCTCGAGTTCGTTGGCGATCGCGTTCGGGCTGGCGACGTGGTCGGTCAGGAGCTCGAGGATCTGGATCCGCAGGGGATGGGCGAGAGACCTGACCAAACGCTGATCAATCGCGTCGGGGAATGGCTCCTTCATGATCGGCTCCTTGACTGAGGGGGGCGGGGGCTGGGGGTACGACGACGTTCCTCATACAGTTAATAGGTATAGACCACTCAGCGTTCGTTATCCAGAACACGCGGTTATGGAATAAGTGGCGGTTTGCGGGGAGAAGTGCTTTAGATCCCGGCCACACGGGTGATTGCGAAGATCAGGGCGAAGCCGAGAGTGGTTAGGACAACTCGCCCCCAGGAACCCTGCGAGTGCGCCTCCGGTAGCAAGTCGCTGGCGCCGATGTAGAGGAAGATCCCGCAGTAGACGCAGAGGACATAACCGAGGGACTGGTCCGAGATCGAGACTTGCGATCCGACGATCGCCCCCAGCAACGGGGCAAGAGCGTCGATCGTCAGCCACCTGACCGCGGTTCGCCGGTTGCCCGAGCGCCGGAGCACGTAGCTGACGGTGTTGAGCCCGTCGGCGAAATCGTGGCTGATCACGGCGGCGAAGACGAGGAACCCGGTGGCCGAGTCGACCCCGAAGGCAAAGCCGATGCCGAGGCCGTCGATGAAGCTGTGGGCGGAGAGGCCGGCGGCGCCGAGGACCCCGACCCGTTCGCCGGCGAGCGTCTCCATCGCCTCCTCGCGATCGTGGAGGACGAGCATCCGCTCGACGAAGAAGAAGCCGAGGAAGCCGGCGGCGACAAGGGCGGTGGCGAGGTCGACGTCGCCGACCCCGTCGATCCCCTCCGGCAGGACGTCGAGCAGGGCGACGGCGACGACGACGCCACCGGTCAGGGCCAGCAGGGTCGGCAGGCGGTCGGAGAAGCGAAGGCCGATTTGGCCTCCGAGCAGGGTTGCGAAGACCGTCAGCCCCGCCAGCGGGATCGCAATCGACACTAGCTCTGCCCCTGGCAGCGCGGGCAGAGCCCCCGCAGGAGGACGTCGTGGGCGGTGACCTCGAACTCGGCCCGCTCCCCGACCGCGTGGATCGCCCGCTCCAGCGACTGGTCCTCGAACGGGACCAGTCGCCCGCAGCGGACGCAGACCATGTGGTGGTGGTGCCCGGTCGGGTCGTTGCGCTCGTAGGCGACGCTCTCGCCGCCGACGTCGACGCGGTGGATCAGCTCCAGCTCCTCGAGCTGCTCGAGCGTGCGGTAAACCGTCGCCCGCCCCACCCGCGGCAGCCGCCGGTCGATCTCCAGCGCCGTCAGCGCGCAATGCTCGCCGTCGAGCAGCTCGATCACCTGCCGCCGCGCGGCACCGGCGCGAAAGCCCGCCTCGTTCAGTCGCTTCGACGTCCGCTCGGCCCAGGTCACGGGCGAGAGCCTACATGAAAATGAGAATCGTTCTTATTTAGCTGAAGAGCTCAGCTGTATGCATCCCACTTCTGGAGAAGTGGGAGGGGATCGAAGGGGGAGCCGCCCTCGTACCAGCCGGGGGCGCCCCAGATCTCGAAGTGAAGGTGGCAGCCCTGGGCGTCGCCGGTCTCGCCGACGATCCCGATCGGCTGGCCGGTGCGGACCGTGTCGCCTTCGTGCAGCGGCGAGGGTTCGGCCAGGTGGGCGTACATGAAGTCGTTGCCGGTCCCCTTGCCGTCGATCACCAGGTAGTTGCCCGCCGCGTCGTCCCAGGTCGACGTCTGCACCCGGCCGCCGCGGGCGGCGACGAGCGGGAGGCCGCAGGCGGCCATTACGTCCTGGCCTTGGTGGGTATGGCCGGAGCGGGCGGCGCCGAAGCGGCCGGCGCTCATCCCGAATTCGTGCGCCCCCAGGATCGGGAAGGCATAGCCGTAGAAGGCGAAGCCGAGGCTGAGAGTGGTCGAGCTGGTCGCCTTGCGCGCCGCGGGCGGAGTGGCGGTCGCCGACTGCGGGCTGATCCGGAAGCTGTAGCGGCCATTGCGGGCCGGTCGGCCTTCGTTCGTCGTCCCGTCCCAGCGGACTTTGCTCTCGACATCGGGGGCGACGTTTTCGCGGTAGAAGGTCTTGACGACTTCACCGGCGGCGTTGACGACGTCGATCTGGAGGTCGTTTTCCGGCTGGGTGCTGCCGATCGTGTAGCTGAGGCGGGGGTAGCGGTAGCCGAAGTAGAAGGACTTGCGCGGGCTCGTCTTGCCGGCGACGAGGGTGATCGCGCCGGCGCTCGGCGAGGCGGCAGGCGCCCCCGACGGGCTGCCTTTGGCGCTCGGCGCCGCTCCCGGGGTTCCGGCGCCGCCGGTGGTCGCCGCCGCGCTCTCGAGCAGGCACGCGAGCAGCACGATTACGGCTATGACGCCAATTTGGCCGACCGTGCGTGGTCGGACGAACCCTTTGTTCAAACCGCTAGCCCTCTCTTTCCATCGCCTGCGGAGTTAGCTGACGGGCTCGCGCTGAAAGAGTCGCGCTACGGACGCTGTTCGTCCGATTCGCCCCTGAGACCTGCAAGGCCTCTTCGGCTCCTCCGCTCCCGCACAGTGGCCTGCACGGGATTCGGCTATTGCTCGGGCGGCAGTATAGGCAACTGTCCGGAGGCACTCTGGATCGCGATGCGGCTATCATCCCCCGGCCGCGTGGGAAGGACCGCGCGGTTTTTGCGCGATGAAGACCTTTGTAGCCACTCCCGCCAACCGCCAGCGCGACTGGTACGTCGTCGACGCCGAGGGCAAGACCCTGGGTCGTCTGGCGACCCAGATCGCCGACACCCTGCGCGGCAAGCGCAAGCCGGAGTACACGCCGAACATCGACACCGGCGACTTCGTCGTCGTCGTCAACGCGGAGAAAATCCGCGTCACCGGCGACAAGCTGGCGCAGAAGACCTACTACCGTCACAGCGGCTACCCCGGCGGGATCAAGTCCCGCACGCTCGGCGAGATGCTCGAGCGCAAGCCGGAGGAAGTGATCCGCAAGGCCGTCAAGGGGATGCTGCCGCGCAACCGCCTCGCCCGCCAGCAGCTGACGAAGCTGAAGGTGTACGCCGGGCCGGACCACCCGCACGCGGCGCAGCAGCCGAAACCGATGGAGACGAACTGAACTTGATGGACGACGAGAAAACGCCGGAGCAGGACGAGAACACCGAGGGACAGGAGCCGGAGGCCGCGGGTCCTGTCTCCGATTCCGGGCTCTCCCTGCCGGGAGAGTCCTCGGAATCGTCGCCACCCGCGGAAGAGGCGGAGGAGCGGCCGTCCGAGGAGGGTGGAGATGAGGGGCCGTCCGAGGAGGAGGTTGCGGAGGAGCCCGTAGCTGAGGAGGTCACTTCGCCGGAGCCCGACCAGGAGGTTGAGGAGCCGAAGGCCAAGGAGGAGAAGAAAGACGTCATCCCCGGCGCCGACCTGGAGCCGATCCTGGTCGAGCCGGACAAACCCGAGCTGAGCGCTGAGGAGAAAGCGCGGCTCGAAGCCGAGGAAGAAGAGAAAGCCCGCCGCGAAGCCGAGCTCGCTGCCACCGAGGAGACCGACGCCGCTGCCGCGAGTCGCGCCCCGGCGAAAATGGAGAAAGGCGCCCGGTTCCTCGCCACCGGCAAACGCAAGAGCTCGATCGCCCGCGTCACTTTGCTTCCCGGCAACGGCAAGATCACGATCAACAAGCGCGACCTCGAGGAGTTCTTCCCGCGGCCCCTGCACCAGACGATGGTCAAGCAGCCGCTGACGGTCTCCGGCTACGAGGGCAACGTCGACGTCCGCGTCCGCGTCCACGGCGGCGGCATCAGCGGCCAGGCCGGCGCGGTCCGCCACGGCATCGCCCGGGCGCTGACCGAGATCGACTCCGAGCTTCGCGGCGACCTCAAGCGCCGCGGCTTCCTCACCCGCGACGCGCGCGTCAAGGAGCGCCGCAAGGCCGGGTTGAAGAAGGCCCGAAAGCGCCCGCAGTTCTCCAAGCGCTAGCGGGAGCGGGGTGACGACCGCGCGCAAGCTCTTCGGAACCGACGGGGTCCGAGGGGAGGCCGGAACCTTCCTCAGCGCCGAGCTGGCGACGGCGCTGGGACGGGCGACGACCGCTTCGCTGGCGGCCGAGCGGCCGCAGGTCCTGATCGTCCGCGACACCCGCGAGTCCGGGCCGATGCTGGAGGCGGCGCTGGCCGCCGGCATCGCCGCCGCCGGGGGGGACGCGCTGCTGGCTGGGGTGCTGCCGACGCCGGCCGCCGCGATCCTGGTCAAGCGCCTCGGGCTCGACCTCGCCGCCGTCGTCTCCGCCTCCCACAACCCCTTCCACGACAACGGGATCAAGTTCTTCGACGGCAACGGCGTCAAGCTCGCCGACGAGGTCGAGGCCCGGATCGAGGCGCTGATCGACGAGGCGCCGGCGGCCGAGCGCAGCGGCCACGTGCGCGAGCTGAACGGCGGCCTCGACGACTACCTGCGGGAGCTGCAGGCCGCCTTCCCGCTCGACCTCTCCGGTCGCAAGGTCCTGCTCGACTGCGCCAACGGCGCCACCTACCGCGCCGCGCCGGCGATCTTCGAGCGCCTCGGCGCCGAGATCGAGACGATCGGGGTTGAGCCCGACGGCCGCAACATCAACGCTGGCTGCGGATCGACGCACGTCGAGGCGCTGGCCGAGCGCGTCGCTGCCTCCGACGCGGAGATCGGCTTCGCCTTCGACGGCGACGGCGACCGCGTCCTCGCCGTCGACGGCAACGGCAAGGTCCACGACGGCGACGAGCTGATCGCCCTCGCCGCCCGTGGCATGGCGAGCCGGCAAGAGCTGAATGGGGGCGTGGTCGTCACCGTGATGAGCAACTACGGCTTCCACCAGGCGATGGCGGCGGCTGGGATCGAGGTCGCCGTGACCCAGGTCGGCGACCGCTACGTGATCGACGAGATGCGCCAGCGCGACTGGCCCCTCGGCGGCGAGCAATCGGGCCACATCATCTGCTCGGACTTCGTCTCCACCGGCGACGGGATCGCCGCCGCGTTGATGACGATGCGAGAGCTGAACGGCAATCGCCTCGAGGACGCCGTGCCGATGAGCAAATTGCCGCAGACCCTCGTCAACGTCAAGGTCGCCGACCGAGAGGCGATCAAGGGCGCCGCCGCCGTCTGGGAGGCGGTCGAGCGCGAGCACGAGGCCCTCGAGGGGCGCGGCCGCGTGCTCCTGCGCCCCTCCGGGACCGAGCCGCTGGTCCGGGTGATGGTCGAGGCGCCGACGGCCGAGGAGGCCGAGGGGACCGCCGAGCGCCTGGCTGAGCTCGTGCGCCAAGAGCTCGCCTGAACGGCCACCGGTCCCCGCCCTCTACCCTTACTCGCCTTCTATGTGCGGCATCGTCGGATACGTGGGCGGCCGGCCCTGCGAGGAGCTGCTGCTCTCGGGGCTGGAAAAGCTCGAATACCGGGGCTATGACTCGGCCGGTCTCTCCGTGCTCGCCGACGGCGAGGTCGAGAGCGTCCACGCGGTCGGCAACCTCGGCAACCTGCGGGCCGCCGTCGACGCTCGCGCCAACAACGGCGCCGGGGCGCTGCCGCCGTCGGCGACCGGGATCGCCCATACCCGCTGGGCCACCCACGGCCGCGTCACCGAGGAGAACGCGCACCCCCACGACGACAGCTCCGGCCGTGTCCACATCGTCCTCAACGGGATCGTCGAGAACCACTCGGAGCTGCGCCGCCGCCTCCAGGACGAAGGGCAGGTTTTCACCTCCGAGACCGACGCCGAGGTGGTCGCCCACCTGATCGCCGCCCACTACGACGGCGACCTCGCCGCCGCCGTCCGCGGCGCCTACGCCGAGCTGCGCGGTCACTACGCCTTCGTCGCCATGCACGCCGACGAGCCCCAGCGGCTGGTCGGCGCTCGCAAGGAGTGTCCGCTGGTCGCCGGGGTCGGCGAGGGGGAGACGTTCCTCGCCTCCGCGATCCCCGCCTTCCTCGCCGACACCCGCACCGCGATGCCGATCGAAAACGGCGAGATCGTCGAAATCGAAGCTGGCGCCGTCCGCGTCACCGACGCCGAGGGCAGCCCGATCGCGCGCGAGACCGAAGAGGTGACCTGGGACGCCGACGCCGCCGAGAAGGGCGGTTACGAGACCTTCATGCTGAAGGAGATCCACGAACAGGCCGACGCGGTCGCGGAGACGATCACCGACCGCCTGCCCGGCACCGACGGCGTCGACCTCTCCGACGTCGACCTTTCAGACGAGCTGCTCCGCGACGTGCGGCGGATCGTGATCGTCGCCTGCGGCACCTCTTACCACGCCGGTCTGGTCGGTCGCTACGCGATCGAGGAGTGGGCCCGGGTGCCGGTGGAGATGGACATCGCCTCCGAGTACCGCTACCGCAATCCGGTCGTCGGCCCCGAGGACCTGGTGATCGGGATGACCCAGTCTGGCGAGACCGCCGACACCCTGGCGGCAATGCGGCTGGCCCGCGAGGCCGGCGCGACGGTGCTGGCGATCACCAACATCATGGGCAGCCAGGCGACCCGCGACGCCGACGCCGTCCTCTACATCCGCGCCGGAATGGAGATCAGCGTCGCCGCGACCAAGACCTTCGTCGCCCAGGTGGCGGCGATGTACCTGCTGGGGCTGCGGATCGCCGAGCTGCGGGGGACGCTGCCGGTCGAGCGGCTGACCGAGCTGGTCGGCGAGATGAAGGCCCTGCCATCGAAGATGGAGGAGACCCTGGCGACGACCGAGGAGACGGTCCGCGAGGTCGCGGCCGCCCACTCCGACCAGGATTTCTTCCTCTACCTCGGCCGCCACATCGGCCTGCCGGTCTGCCTCGAGGGGGCGCTGAAGCTGAAGGAGATCAGCTACATCCCCACCGACGCCTACGCGGCGGGGGAGATGAAGCACGGCCCGATCGCCCTGCTCGACGAGTCGACGCCGGTGATCTGCATCGCCACCGACAGCCCGATCCTGGAGAAGGTCCTCTCCAACGTCGAGGAGGTGCGGGCGCGGGGGGCGCAGACGATTGGGATCGCCACCGCCGGTGACGCGCGCGTCGCCGAGGTCACCGAGGAGACCATCGAGGTCGCCGCCACCGACTGGATCCTGCAGCCGATCGTCGCGATCCTGCCGTTGCAGTTGCTCGCCTACGACATCGCCCGCAACCGCGACCTCAACGTCGACCAGCCGCGGAACCTGGCCAAGACCGTCACCGTCGAGTGACAAATCGTCCAGGCTTCGCCTGGTCGGCTGAAGTTGTCCAAAACGGTCGCTAGAGTGCCCGCCTCCGTGAAGCACCGTCTCCTCCTTCCAGTCCTCCTCGCGGCCCTTGCCGCCCTCTTCGCCGCCGGCTGCGGTGGCGGGGACGACAGTGGCAGCGGCGGCACCGATCCGGCCAGCGTCGCGCCCGCGACGGCCCCGGTCTTCATCGACTTCACGGTCCGGTCCGAAGGGGAGACGAAGCAGAACATCGAGTCGCTGGCGAAGCAGATCGCAGGCGTCGACGACCTCGACGGCCTGATCATCGGCGAACTCGAAAACTCGGCCGCCGAGGACGGCGAAGAGTTCGACTTCGAAAAGGAAGTCGAGCCCTGGCTCGGCGACGAAGGCGGGCTCTTCCTGCAGGAATACGAAGAAGAAGACTTCGAAGGCTACGGCGCCGCCGTCCAGGCCACCGACGAAGAGGAAGCGCGCGAGTTCGTCGACAAGCAGGTCGAATCCGAGGACGAAGCGGTCGAGGACGGTTCTTACGAGGGCGTCGACTTCAAGGTCCAGGAAGACGAAACGACGATCGGCGTCTTCGACGGCCTCGTCGTCTTCGCCGAAGACGAAGCGATCTTCAAGTCGATGGTCGACGCTTCCGATGGCGACAACCTCGCCGGCGAGGAGGCCTACACCAGCGCCACTTCCGAGGTCCCCGGCGACAGCGCCGCGGACGTCTTCGTCGACGTCGGCGGCCTGATCGAAGAAGCCGGCAACGAAATCGACTCGGAAACCGAAACCTTCCTCGACAGCCTCGGGATCGAACCGAAAGAAGCGACCGCGGTCGCCAGCCTCGTTCCCGGCTCGGATCAGGTCGAGATCGATCTCAGCTCGAATCTCAGCGGCGACAACCCGCCGAACGGCGACGCCTCCGAGTTGCTCGGCTCGCTGCCGGCGACCTCAGTGGCTGCCTTCGCCTCGCCTGAATTCGGCGACCGCTTCAACGAAGGGATCGACCGGATCGACGCGGAGGGAATCGAGAGCGAGGGGATCCCGCCGCACAAACTGAAGAAGACGCTGAAGGAAGCGGGTGTCGACCTCGAATCGATCGCCGGCTCGATCGGCGACGTCGGCGTCTACGTCACCGGCAACAGCGAAAGCAGCCTCGGCGGGGCGATGATCCTCGAAGCCGAAAACGAGGAAAAGGCGAAGAACACCGTCTCCAACCTCGGCCTCTTCCTCCGCTCCACCGGCACCTCCGGGATCACCAAGATCACCCAGGGGGCAAGCGGTTTCTCGATCCGCAGCCCGGAACTGGGCCGCCAGCCGGTCGTGGTCGTCGCCAAGGGCAGCCGCATCGCGATCGGCTACGGGCTCGCACCAACGCTCTCGAGCTTCCAGGAATCGGGCAAGACCCTTGCCGACTCGGCCACCTACAAGGAAGCCGTCGAGGCTCTTGGCGGTACCCCGATCTCCGTTTACGTCGATGGCGGGTCGGCGCTGAAGCTGGCGACGGCGCTGGTGCCGGCGGGGGATGAAGGGTTCTTGGAAGCGAAGCCTTATTTGCAGAAGGTCGATTACCTGGCGCTTGGGTCCGAAGCTTCGGGTGATTTGGCTACTGCGAAGCTGATCGTCGGCGTCAAGTAGCGCTGGCGTTGGGGAGGGGGCCGGTGGGGGTCCCTGGGAGCACCTCCGCCGCGTGAAGCGTGGATTGGCTGGCGCCTCGAACCGTCTTGGCGCGGCTCCATGCTGAGTACCCAGGGACCCCCACCGGCCCCCTCCGATCGCTACTAGGGTTGGCTGATGGAGAGTTGGCTGAAGCCGCTTTATGGCTCCGAGGGGATGCGGGGGGTCGATCGGTGGGCGATTGAGGAGGTGGGGGTTCCTTCGCTGGGGTTGATGGAGGCTGCCGGTAGGGCTGTGGCGGAGGCGGTGGCTGAGCTGGCGCCTCAGGGGCCTGTGCGGGTTGTCTGCGGCAAGGGCAATAACGCCGGCGACGGGTTCGTCGCCGCGCGGTTGCTGCGGGAGATGGGCTTTGAAGTCGATGTGTTGCTCTTGTGGTCCTCCGAGGAGCTGCGGGGGGATGCGGCGGTCAACTACGAGCGCTCTGGAGGGGAGCTGGTGGAGGGGGGTATCGCGGGGCGACTGGCCGGTTCCGGCGCGGTGGTCGATGCGATCTTCGGGACTGGGTTCGAGGGAGCGCCGCGGGAGCCGGCGACCGGGGCGACCGGGGCGATCAACGGGTGCGGGGCGCCGGTTGTCGCTTGCGACATCGCCTCCGGGGTCGATGCGTCCAGCGGGGAGGTCGCCGGCGACGCCGTCTCGGCCGACGTCACGGTCAGCTTCCACGCGGCCAAGGTTGGGCAGCGGGTCGCCCCCGGCAAGTGGCACACGGGCGAGCTGCGGGTGGTGCCGATCGGGATCCCGGCCGGAACGCCTGGAGAGGCTGCGGCGGGAGAGATCGACGCCGCCGTCCTCGACCTGGCGCCGCGCCGCGGCCCGCACTCGACCAAGTTCAGCTCCGGGCAGGTCGCCGTGGCCGGCGCGTCACGGGGGCTTACCGGGGCGGTGCGGATGGCTTCGTTGGCGGCGATCCGGGCCGGCGCCGGCTACGCGACCGTTGCCGTGCCGGCTGACCTGGAGATGGTCTTCGAGTTGGCGCAGCCAGAGGTGATGTCGGTCGGTTGTCCTGGCGGCGACGGCTGTCTCGTGCCTGCTTCGGAGAAGGCGGTGCTGCGGACCTTCGAGCGGGCGGCGGCTGGGATCTTCGGGCCGGGCCTGGGCAAGGATCCCGGCTCCTTCGAGCTGGCTCGCTCGGTGGTGCCGAGGATCGAAGCGCCGCTGGTCCTCGACGCCGATGGCCTCAATGCCTTTGCCGGGCGCCTCGGTGAGCTGCGGGCGCGGCAGGCGCCGACGGTTCTTACTCCCCACGCCGGTGAGTTGGGGAGGCTGCTGGAGCGCAACTCCGCCGAGGTCGACGCCCATCGGCTCGCCAGCGCCCGCGAGGCAGCCGAGGCCGCCAACGCGATCGTCGTCCTCAAGGGGGACGACACGATCGTCACCGACGGTTCCCGTACCGCCGTCAATGCGATCTCGGCACCGGCGCTTGCCACCGCCGGCAGCGGCGACGTCCTCTCCGGCGTCATCGCCGGCCTCCTCGCTCGAATGGAGGATCCCCTTGCCGCCACCTGCGCGGCGGTCCTGGCTCATGCGCGCGCCGGCCAAGACGCGGCCGCCCGGATCGGCGGCGCCGAGTCCGTGATCGCCACCGACGTCACCGACAGTGTTCCCCTGGCGCTGCGTCCCGACAGCTCGGTCGAATAACCTCGCGCCCATGAAGACCGCCGCAGAGATCATGGCCCGCGACGTGCCCAGCGTCCATCCCAGCGACGACGCCCGTGCCGCGATCGACCTGCTCTCGAAAAGCGATCTCGGCGCGATCCCGGTCGTCGACAACGACGACAAGCTGGTCGGGATCGTCAGCGAGTCCGACCTCGTGCTCAGCGAGGAGGAGTCGGACCTGCACCTGCCGCACTACCTCAACATCATGGGCGGGATCGTCTTCGTCGGCTCGATGAAGGGGTTCGAGGAGCGGCTGGAGAAAGCCTTCGCGACCGAAGTCTCCGAGCTGATGACGGCGGATCCGATCGTCGCCCACGACTACGAGTCGGCCGACCGGGTGGCGAAGAAAATCGCCGACAAGCACCACAACCACCTGCCGGTAGTGGACGCCGACGGCTACCTGGTCGGCATGGTCACCAGGGCCGACGCGCTCTCTGCCCTGGTCGCCGAGCCGGAGTAGCCGTGCAGCGGGCGCTCGCCCGGATCGACTTCGACGCCGTGCGGGCCAACTGCGCGCGGCTGAAGGCGGAGCTCGTCGATGGGGCCGAGCTGTGCGCGGTGGTCAAGGCCGACGGATACGGCCACGGCGCCGACGGCTGCGCCGATGCCGCCTTGAGAGGTGGCGCCACCCGTCTTGCCGTCGCCACGGCGGCGGAGGCGGAGCAGATCGGCCGCCGCTTCCAGCACGTGCCGCTGTTGACGATGGGGGCGCTAACCACGGAGGAGGTGGATATCGCGTTCTCCGCGGGCTCGGAGCTTGCCGTCTGGCGGGACGACTTCCGGCGCCTGATCGCCGATCGAGCCCGCGCTCATGGCCGTCGCGCCCGCGTCCACGTCAAGTACGACAGCGGCATGGGCCGGCTCGGGAACCGCGACGCGGGCGAGGTGCTGGCGCTGGTGCGCGCCTGCGCCGAGGATCCAGACCTCGAGCTGGCCGGGATCTGGACCCACCTCGCCACCGCCGACGAACTCGATTCCGCCTATTTCGACGAGCAGCTGGACCGCTTCGACGAAGTCGTCGCCGCGGTCAAGGCCGAACACCTGGATGTCCTCGTCCACGCTGCCAACAGTGCCGCCGTCCTCCGCGACAAGCGCTCTCACTACGGGATGGCTCGTTGCGGCGTCGCCATCTACGGGCTCGACCCCTTCCAGCGCGATCCTGCTGAACGGGGCCTGCGGCCGGCGCTCTCGCTGCACTCTCACCTCGCCGACGTCAAGCGCTTCCCCGCCGGCGCCAGCGCCGGCTATGGGCGCAAGTGGGCGGCGCCGGTCGACACCTGGGTCGGCGTGATCCCCCTCGGCTACGGCGACGGCGTCCGCCGCGCCCTCACCAACAACGCCGACGTCCTCGTCCGCGGCCGCCGCTATCCGCTGGTTGGGACCGTCTCGATGGACAACCTGACGATCGACCTCGGCCCCGAGACCGACGTCGAGCCCGGCGACGAGGCGGTCCTGATCGGCCGTCAGGGCGAGGAGCAGATCCTCGCCGAGGAGGTCGCAAGTCGCCTGGAGACGATCAACTACGAGGTCACCTGCGCGATCTCCCCGCGGGTGCCGCGGGTGCCGGCTTGACAGTGGCGCTTTTGTATTCCCATGGTTGACAAAAGCGCCACGCGCCTCGGTGACGCACCCGTCGTGGTGGCGGTGCGGCGTGCCCTGGGGGACGCCGAGGGTGTCTGGATCGTCGGCGGCGCCGTGCGCGATGCTGCCCTCGGGCGCAAGGTCGCCGACCTCGATCTCGCCGCTGCCGGCGACCCGGGCGCGGTCGCGAAAGCGATCGCCATCGAGCTCGGCGAGCACGCCTTCGAGCTCTCGGCCGAGTTCGGGACCTGGCGGGTGGTGGCCCAGAAGCGCGGTTGGCAGATTGACGTCACCGCTCTGCGCGGGACCACCATCGAAGAAGACCTGGCGGCGCGCGACTTCACGATCGGCGCCGTCGCGGTGCCCCTTGTAGGCGAGAAGCCGATCGACCCTTACGCCGGCCTCACTGACCTGGCCGAGGGCAGCCTGCGCGCCGTCGGCGAGGAGAGCTTCGCGAGCGACCCGCTGCGGCTGTTGCGGGCGGCGCGGCTGGCAGCAGAGCTGGAGCTGGAGATCGAGCCGCGGACGCTGGCGCTCGCTCGCGCCTGCGCCGCGCGCGCGGCCGACCCTGCCGGGGAGCGGCAGCTGGCGGAGCTGCGGCAGCTGGTCGGCGGCCCCGACCCCCTGCGCGGGCTGCGCCTGCTCGACGAGCTCGGGGTCACCGGTGTCGTCCTGCCCGAGCTCGAGACCCTGCGCGGGGTAGAGCAGGGGCCGAACCACCATCTCGACGTCTACGACCACACGATCGCCGTGTTCGAGCACACCCTCGAAGTCGAGGCCGGCCTCGAGCGCTTCGCCGGCGAGCGCGCCGCCGAGGTCGCCGCGCTGCTCGAGGAGCCGCTCGCCGACGAGCTCAGCCGCCGCACCGCCCTGCGCTTCGGCGCCCTCTTCCACGACATCGCCAAGCCGGCCACGAAGGCCGAACGCGACGGCTTCATCGGCTTCCGCGGCCACGACGAGGTGGGAGCGGAGGTAATCGGCGAGATCTGCAAGCGCCTGCGCGCCAGTCGCCGTCTTACCCAGCACCTGCAGGGGCTGGCCCGGCACCACCTCCGGCTCGGCTTCCTGATCCCGGAGATGCCGCTGCCGCCGCGCCGGGTCCATGCCTACCTGCGGGCGACCGATCCCGTCACCGTCGACGTCACCCTGCTCACCGTTGCCGACCGTCTTTCCGCCCGCGGGGTGGGGCCGATCGCCAGCCCGGAGATGGTTTCGGCGCACCTGCAGTTGGCGCGCGAGCTGATCGCCGCCGGCCTTGATTGGCGCCGCGAAGGGCCCCCGGCGCCGCTGCTGCGCGGGGATGAGATCGCCACGGAGTTGGGGATCGAGCCGGGGCCCGAGCTCGGCAACGCGGTCGCCGAGCTGGAGGCGGCCCAATTTGCAGGGGAAGTCACTGACCGTGAGGGCGCCCTCCAACACCTGCGCCGTTAGATACGCTCCGCGCGCATGGCCAAAGAGGAAAAGATCGAAATGGAGGGGGAGATCACCGAGGCTCTCCCCAACACGATGTTCCGGGTGAAACTGGACAACGGGCACGACGTGCTCGGCCACATCTCGGGAAAGATGCGCCGCCACTACATCCGCATCCTCCCCGGCGACCGCGTGAAGATCGAGCTTTCGCCCTACGACTTGGATCGCGGGCGCATCACCTACAGGTACAAATAGTCAGAGGGCGGCGGGTCCGCCAACTCGGCGATCAAGGCTGACCAGGCGAAGTCCCTGGCGCCCACCCCTTTTCCGCTCCGCGGGTCGTAGTACTCGCGCAGGCCTTCGCGGGCGACGGCGCCGATCACCCCGGCCGCCAGTTGCTCCGCCTCGGCTTCGTAGCCAAGGCGGCGCAGGCCGAGCCAGACGAGCCAGGCCGAGTTGATCCAAGTCGGGCCCCGCCAGTAGCGGCGGATCGGGCCGTGGCCGCCGTCGGGTTCGTAGCCGCGCTCGCCCACGGCGACCGAGGGCGGCGCCACCGGGGTGAGGAACTCGCGCTCGTTCAGCAGGTGCTCCTCGACCAGGCGGCGGCCGATCTCCTCCGGCAGGTCGGGCAGCGCCAACGGCGCCAGCGAGGCCCAGGTCAGCGCCTGCGGTCGCACCCCGCCCGGCTGCGCCTCGTCAACGAAGAGCCCCCGTCGCTCGTCCCAGAGGCGGTCGACCAGAGCCGACGTCGCCGATGGTCGTCCCAGCGCCTGCAGCGACAGCGACCAGAGGGTGTTGACGAGGACCTCGCAGAGGACGGGATGCCCCGCCTCGCGGAGGCGCCGCGCGTTCCAGTCGAGCTTGCGGTTGCGGTGGACCAGCAGCGGGAAGCCGACGCGCCCGTTCGCCCGCCACCCCCAGACCTCTTCGAACTTGGGCGAGGCGTCGAGCCCGGACTCGTCGGGCTGGACGATCCAGAGCAGCCCGTCCCCCTCGAGGTCGCGGTTGTGCCGCAGCCAGTCGACGTGGCGGGCGATTCGCGGCTCCTCGGCCGGGTCGCCGACGGCGATCCGCCAGGCCCAGGCGAGCAGCGGCGGCTGGATCGTCTCGGTCTCCCGCGCCCTGCGGTCGCGGACGTTGTAGAAGAGCAGCCGCGGCCCGGAGACGTGGCTGCGCCAGAAGATCGTGTGGCCGATGAACCCGTCCGGCCGCTGCGCCGCCAGCAGGCTCTCCAGCTCCAGCCGCGCCCGCGCCGGCTCGAACCGGCGCCAGACGATCGCCGCGAAGCAAGAGTCCCAGTACCACTGCCAGGGGTAGCGGCCGGGGCTCGGCTCGGTGTAGCTGAAGGGCGTCTCGCCGCGACGACCGACAACCCAGTTCTGCCGCAGGACCCGCTCGGTCTCGATAAGAACCTCAGACATTGGTGCGGCGCATCTCGCGCAGCGCCAGCGGCGCCAGCACGGCCAGCAGGCCCGCCAGCGCCAGCAGGCCCGGCCAGGTATCGCTCCAGGTGACGCTGCCGACGAAGCCCTGCCGCGCCGCTTCGATCACGTGGGTGACGGGGTTGATTTCGGCGACCCTCTGCAGCCAGGGCTGCAGCAGTTCCAGCGGCGCGTAGGCGGGAGTCAGCAGGACCAGACCCATCATTCCCGCCTGCATCAGCGGCGCTGCCGACTGGCTCTTGTAGTGGAGGGCGAGCATCGAGCCCCAGCAGGCGGCTACCGCGGCCATCGCCGCGACCATCAGATAGCAGACGAGGAGCCCGTCGAGGCCCGGCCAGTGGGCGCCGATCGCGAAGGCGATCGCCAGCACGAAGGTTGCGGGGACGAAGGCGCGGAGGCTGGCGGCGAGCACGTTGCCCGTGAGCAGGACCCAGCGCGGCGCGGGGGAGACGAGGAGCCGGTCGACCCAGCCCTGCTCGTAATCGCGGGCGAGGTTGACCCCGGCAGCGGCGCCGGTGAAACCAGCCCCCTGCAGCATGCTCACCGGGACGATGAAGCTCTCGTAGGAATCGGTGTCGAAGCCGCCGAGGTGGATCAGGCCGCCGAAGACCCCGTTGAGTCCGAGGAAGAAGATCGTCGGCGCCAGGACGCCGGGGATCGCCGCCCCGGGCACCCGCACCAGCTCATTCTTCGCCCGCGCGATCAGGGCGCCGATCGTTGCCGTGTTCGCCCGCCATGCCGGCGTCGCCACGGCCTCCATCAGCCCACCCGCAATCGATGGCGCAGGGCGCGGGCGCTCAGCACGAGCCCGAGGACGACGATGCCGAGGATCGCCGCCACCGCCTCCAGGGTGTGAGCGGCGTCGATGCCGGAGATGATCGGCTCCCGCACCCCCTCGACGATGAAGCTGAGCGGGTTGTACTCGGCGATCGTCTTCGCCGGCTCGATCATCAGTTCCTGGGGGAAGAAGGCCGAGGAGAGGAAGAGGACGACGAGGACGAGCGGGAAGAGGCCCTGGACGACGCTGGCGCTGCCGCTGCGCAATGCGATCGCGGCGCCGATGCCGCCGACCGCCAGCGCCGAGGCGGTGATCAGCGCCGTCGCCAGCAGCGCGCCGGGAATGCCACCGGCGATCTCAGCCCCAAAGATCAGCCCGATCGCGAGGAACCAAATCGCCGCGAACAGGCCTAGCGCCGCCGTCCCGGCGAGGCGGCCGAGGACGATCGCGAAGCGCGGGATCGGGGCGGCGAAGAGACGATCGGTGAACCCCATCTCGATGTCGACCGCGAAGGCGATGCCGCCGCTGTTGCCGGCCAGCATCATCGACTGCATCATCGAGCCGGCCAGCATGAACTGGAGGAAGCTCTGGACTGGGGGGAAGCCGGGCAGTTCGACCCCGGCGCCGGCGCCGCCAGTCTGGATCGCCAGCAGCAGAGTCGGGAAGACGACGATCGGGCTGATCAGCTGCGGGCGGCGGAAGGTCTGGCGGATCGAGCGCGCGCCCAGCGCCCGCACCACCCGCACGCTCCGGGCCAGCTCGCTCACGCCGGCGCCAGCTCCTCGTCGCTGCCCTCGTGCTCCTCTTTTTCCAGATGGTGCCCGGTCTTGTCAACGAAGACGTCGTCGAGGGTTGGGCGCACCAGCTCCAGCGACTCGACGGCGACCCCGGCCTCGTCGAGGGCGCGGACGACGCGGGGGATGTCGGCGGCTCCCTGCTCGACTTCGACCAAGACCCGCTTGCCGTCCTTCGGCGGCAGCAGCTTCCCCAGCCCGGCGCAGGCGCGCTCCGCCGCGGCAACCGCCCCCTCGCCGACGAGCAGCTCAACATGCGGATTGCCAACCTCGGCCTTCAGCGCCTCCGGCGTGCCCTCGGCGACGATCCGGCCGCTATCGATGATCCCGACGTTGTCGGCCAGCTGGTCGGCCTCCTCCAGGTACTGGGTGGTGAGGAAGACGGTGGTCCCGTCTTCGTTCAGCGCTCGCACCTCCTCCCAGATCGTTTTTCGGCTGACTGGGTCGAGACCGGTGGTCGGCTCGTCGAGGAAGAGGACGCGCGGTTCGTGCACGAGGGCGGCGGCGAGGTCGAGCCGGCGCTGCATCCCGCCCGAGTAGCCGCCGACGCGGCGGTCGGCGGCGCCGCTGAGGCCAACCCGCTCCAGCAGCGCGTCGGCGCGCTCGCGCCCGGCCGCGGGCGGCAGGCCCTGCAGCGTCGCCTGCAGGCGGATCAGCTCGCGCCCGGTCATCAGCGGGTCGAGCGCCGCTTCCTGCAGGGCGACCCCGATCGTGGCGCGCACCTGCCGCGCTTCGCCGACGACGTCGCAGCCGGCGACGCTGGCGCGGCCGCCGGTTGGCAGCAGCAGCGTCGTCAGCATCCGCACCGTCGTCGTCTTGCCGGCGCCGTTGGGACCGAGGAAGCCGTAGATCTCTCCTTCCTCGACCCGCAGATCGATTCCCTGTACGGCGAGGACCTCGCCGAAGGAGCGTTCGAGCCCCGCGACCTCGATCGCCGGCACCCTAGGCCTCCAGCGGCTCGGCGCCGCGGGCTGCCGGCGGCAGCGCCTCGACCCAGCGGCGGCCGTTGGCTCGCTCGAGCGCCTCGGCGGCGTCGAGCAGGAGCTCGTCGCACGCCCAGGGGGCCTGCAACTGCAGGCCGACCGGCAGCCCCTCGGAGGAGCCGACCGGGACGCTGATCGCGGGGATGCCGGTGAGGTTGGCGAGGGCGCCGCCGCGGACGTTGGCTTCGTCGGCGGTGAGGGTGCCGCTCGGCAGCTCGACCAGTGGCGCCTCCAGCGGCGGCGCCACCGCCGGCACGGTCGGCCAGGCGATCACGTCGACCTCCTCGAAGACCCTGGCCAGCGTGCGCCGCGCCATCGCTCGCACCTGCCCGGCCTTGATCGTCGCGATCGCCGGCAGCAGGACCCGGTACTTGAGTAGGCCGCGGCCGATCGGGCTCAGCTCCGGATCGAGGTGATTGAGCCGCTCGGGGGTGACGCCGCCGAGGCTCTCGCTGTTGGCGATCAGGACCGTTGCCAGGGTCGCCGCCGCCAGTTCGGGCAGCTCGATCTCCCGCACCTCGCCCCCGGTCTCCTGCCGCAATTCCTCGATCGCCCCCTCGCAAGCCTCGCGCACCGCCGGTGCCACGTCTTCGGAGACCTCGTTGCGGACGACGCCGATCCGCAGTCCGTCGGGCGTCCCGGCCCGCAGCTCTTCGCCGAAGAGGACCGAGTCGAGCAGGCGGCAGTCGGCGGCGTCGGCGCAGAGGGCGCCGGAGACGATCGTGGTCGAGATTGCGGCCATGTGGTGACCCGCCATCGCCGAGCGGCCGAAGGTCGGCTTCAGGCCGGTGAGGCCGCAGTAGGTGGCGGGGTAGCGGATCGAGCCGACGCCGTCGGCACCGACGGCGCCGGCGACGAGGCGCGCCGCGACGGCGCTGGCAGGCCCGCTGGAGGAGCCGCCCGGGCAGCGCTCGGGGTTCCAGGGGTTGCGGGCGGGGCCGTAGACGGAGATGTTGCCGGTGCTGCTGGCGCCGAGCTCGTGCATGTTGCCGACCCCGACCACGACCGCACCGGCGTCGCGCAGGGCGCGGTAGGGGCCGGATTCGCCCGGCTCCGTCTCCGCCAGCATCTCGGCGGCTCCGAACCGCTGCGCCCGCCAGGGCAGCGGCCACTCGTCCTTGATCACGATCGGGACCCCGTGCAGCGGACCCCGCGGGGCCGCGGCGAGCATCTCCCGCGAGTGCTCCGGGAAAGTCTCGACGACGGCGTTCAGCGCCGGGTTCCGCTCCTCGATCCGCTGCAGGCACGCCTGCAGCAGCTCGCCGGCATCCACTTCGCCCGCGGCGATCGCCGCCGCCTGCTCGCGCAGCGTCAGGTCGAGCGGCTCGCTCATCGGCTCGGCGGTGCCTGCGAGAGGTCGGGGTCGGGTTCGCTCGGCACCTGGCTGGTATCGAGTTCGAGCAGCTCGAGGATCGGGGGCCAGAAGGTCTGGTGGGCGGCGCCGATCACGGCCAGCTCGATCTCGTCGGCCTCGATCCCGTAGGAGGCGAGGCCGGCGGCGATGAAATCGTCGCTTTGGTTAGAGCCCTCCATCAGGCGTCGAACCCTACCTTGGCCGGTCGGCCAGTTGACCGGGATCGTGCAAAAGCCCCCGTGGCGGCGCATCCAGCCGGCCCGGGCGCCAAGATTGGCGCCGCAACTGGGCTCCGAGCCCGGTGTTTGCCTGAGCGATGGCCCACGCAGAGACCAAGACCACCTCCCGGCGCCTCCCGGCGCTGATCGGCGCTGCCCTCCTGCTGGCGGCGTTGGTCGCGATCGCGGCGCCTCGGCAGGCCGACTCGGCGCCGCTGCGCGTCGTCGTCCTCGGCCAAACGCCCGATACGCCGCCGGCCTCATGCCCGGGCAAAATCGTCAACAACGTCGAGATCACCCCCTGCCGGGTCGAGGGCCACGTGACCGGCTTCCAGTCGATCGCCGACGGCGTCCCCCGTCCCTACGAGGCTCCCTTCGAAGGGAAAATCGTCGCCTGGTCGATCACCCTGGCCAAGCCCTCGACGACCGAAACGAAAACGACCACCGACGAGGTGGGCTTCTTCAACGACTTCCTCGGCACTCCCTCGCAGGCGCGGATCGGCGTCCTGCGCCCAATCGAGGACACGAAGCCGCCGCAGTACAAGCTCGTGCGCCAGAGCCCGCTGGAGACGCTCAACCCCTACTTCGGCAGCACCCCGATCTTCGCCCTCGACCACCCGCTCACGGTCCTCAAGGGCCAGGTCGTGGCGCTGACGATCCCCACCTGGGCGCCGATGTTCGCCTTCAACGTCTCCGCTGACAACACCTGGCGCGGCAGCCGCCTGCCCGAACACTGCTCCTCGAAGGAAGACATCCAGGGCGGCCACCCTCAGCAGGGCGTCGGCAAGACCAAGACCTACGGCTGCTACTACTCCAACGCGCGGTTGCTGTACACGGCGACGCTGGTCAAGAAGCCGTAGCGTTTTAGGCGCTGAGAATTTGCTTTCCGCGCACCACGCGTGCGCTCTTGCTCGACAGCATCGGCGCGATGCTTCTCTTCGCGTATCTCCTTGGACAAGTTCTCGGCCTTCCCGAAGTTGAAAATCCGATTCCAGAGAAAATCGGAGTGGCGGATGTCTTCGCCCTTGCTGGGGCATGCGGCGTGGTAGGGGGCGTAGTGCGTTTTAGATCGCCATCCTTCAAACAGGACCAGGGAGCCAGGTGGGGCGTCTTCGCCGGCTTCTTCCTCGGGGTAGCCGCGTACCTCCTGTTGCTCTTACTTCAGTTAATATCTAAAATATGAAATCTTTTGTCAGAGAACACGGTCTGACGATGACCGCGATGCTCATAGCCACGCTGGCGATCACCTCTTTGGCGGGTGGCAGCGAAACGGTCTTCTACCTGGCGGCTCTGGCCAGCATGGTTATTGGCCTTTGGTGGGAAGTGCGCAGAGGAGCGCTCTAAAGCGCTTCTTGGCGCAGACCGCAATAAGGGCAGTCGCTGACGTCGAGGCCGATCAGCTGGTCGCAGCGGCGACAGGCGCGGAGGTTCTCGGGGCTGCGCGGGAGGGAGGACGCGGAGGGCGCCAGGGGCAGGACCTTGGCCACCGGCTGCATCTCCTCGCCGGTCTCGCGGTCTACGTAGACCGAGCCGGGCTCGGTGGGGGCGAGGGCCTCGCGGCCGGAGGCCGCGGCGCGCATGCGGTAGAGCTGCTTCTCGTTCATCGCCGGGCACTCTATTAGCTTGGGCGGCTCCGATGCGCGTTCTCGTCTTTCATGGCTACATGCTGCGGGGCACCGGCAGCAACATCTACAACGTCAACCTGGCGCGGGCTCTGGCCCGGCTCGGCCACGAGGTGCACTTGCTCTGCCAGGACCGCGAGGTCAGGATCGAGGGGGTCCAGATCCACAATCCCGACATCGGCGGCCTACTGCCGGTCTACGTCGAAGACCCCTACGAGGGCTTCGAGGTGAAGGCGTTCCCGGAGCTGAGCGAGGCGGAGCTGGATCGCTACATCGACGCCAACGTGGCCGCGGTGCGGGAGGTCGCCGCAGGCGCGGGAGGAATCGACCTCGCCCTCGCCAATCACCTGGTGATGGGGCCGGCGATCCTCGCTCGCGCCGGCGTCGCCCCCTTCGCCGCCAAGATCCACGGGTCCGCGCTCGAGTACACGGTGAAGCCGCACCCGCGCTTCCTTCCCTATGCGCGCGAAGGGATGGAGACCGCCCGCGGCGTCCTCATCGGCTCCGCCCACACCGCCGAGTCGCTCTGGGCGACCCTGTCCGACGTGCCGGGCCTGCGCGAGAAGACCCGGCTCGGGCCGCCCGGGGTCGACGTCGAGGAGTTCCGCCCCGGCGGCGAGCGTGAGCCGCTGGTTGCCTACGTCGGCAAGCTGATCGTCTCCAAGGGCGTCGACCTCCTGCTCGCTGCCTGGCCGCTGGTGCGGGCGGCTCACCCAGGCACGCGACTGGAGATCGCCGGCTACGGCGCCTACGAGGAGGGTCTGCGGCGGCTGCTGGCGGCGCTCGAGCGCGGCGATCTCGACGACGCCCGTGAGGTCGCTCGGCTTGGCTGGGGCCTGGAGGGCGGGGAGGAGCGGCCGCTGCCGATCCTCTCGGCCTTCCTCGCCGACCCGCCTGACGGCTACGCCGAGCAGGCGCGCGCCGCTGGCGGCTCGGTCGAGTTCGTCGGCCGGCTCGAGCACCACGAGGTTGCCTCCCTCTTCCCCCGGGCCGAGGCGATGGTGATGCCGAGCACCTTCCCCGAGGCCTTCGGCATGGTCGCGGTCGAGGCCGCCGCCTGCGGAACCCTGCCGATCTCGGCCGGCCACTCGGGGATGCTCGAGGTCTCCCGGCAGCTGCAGTCGGACCTCCCCGAGGAGGTCGGGGCGCTCACCTCGTTCCCGGTTGAGCCGGGGGCGGTGGAGGCGATCGCGGACCGGATCAACCGCTGGCTCGCCCTCCCGGAGCCGGAGCGGCAGCAGTCTCGCAAGGCTCTGGTCGAGACCGTGGCTCGGCTCTGGAGCTGGGAGGGAGTGGCCCGCGGGGTCCTCGCCGCCGCGGCCGGTGAGCTGGATCGTCTTCCGGCTCCGGCGAGCTAGTGCGAAGAGTCACCTGTGGACCGCAAAGCCTCCCGCCGCCGCTTCAATAGAATGCCCGCCGCCCCAATGTACGGCCGCCTGCCCATAGTGAAGATGCTGCTGGTGACGATCGTCCTGACGGTTGTCATTTCGGCGGTGATGGTCCCGATCAATTGGAACGGCCAGGGTGCGTCCACGGCCGCGCCGAAGATCGACCACCTGCTGAACGTGATGATCGTCCTCTCGGCGTTCGTCTTCTCGCTGGTGATGGTGATGCTCTTCTACGCGCTTTGGAAATTCAAAGCGAAGCCGGGGGACGAGTCCGACGGGGAGCCGATCCACGGCAACACCCGCCTCGAGATCGCCTGGACCCTGATCCCGACGATCATCGTCCTCTTCGCCGGCGGCTACAGCTGGAAGGTGCTCGACGACATCGAAGAGCCGAATTCGAAGCACCTGACGGTCTCGGTCTTCTCGCAGCAGTACGCCTGGAGCTTCGCCTACCCGGGCAAAGACTACGCCTGGTCCGAAGGCGAGCTGCACGTCCCGGTTGGACGTCAGGTCCAATTCAAGATGCACGCCCTGGACGTGATCCACTCCTTCTGGGTCCCCGAGTGGCGGATCAAGAAAGACAACGTCCCCGGGATCACGACGACCGCGATCGTCACCCCGGACAAGAAGGGGGCCTACCAGCTCGTCTGCACCGAGCTCTGCGGTTTCGGCCACGCGACGATGCGGGCGAAAGTCGTCGTCGAGTCCAAGGACAAGTTCGAAGAATGGGTCGAAGGTCTCGACCAGAAGCTGCCGGAACCGATGATGGACGTCCTCAAAGAAGAGAGCGTCAGCAACCCTCCGGACCTCGGGGCCGGCGGAGCGTAAAAGGCATAATGGAGACCCCAAATGGTTGACGCGATCAAGAGACCCGGCTGGTGGCGTGGGCTGCTCGGAGCCATCGCCTTCGGCGCCTTCGGCTTTGGCCTCGTCCTCATCCTGCGGGACATCTCCGGCCTGCCGCTGTACCAGACCGAACAGACCGGTTACCCGCACGTGATCGTGCCCGCGATCCTCGCTCCGCTCGGCTTCCTCGCCGGCTTCGGGTGCTTCGACTACTGGCTGCGCTGGGCCGCCGGGATGCCGACGATCCCCGACGACCACTCCCAGCACGGAGCCAAGAGCTGGAAGGACTACTTCAAATTCAACACCGACCACAAGGTGATCGGCGTTCAGTACGTGGTCACGACGTTCTTCTTCTTCTTCATCGGTGGCCTGATGGCGATGCTGATCCGGGCCGAGCTCGCGCAGCCGGGCACCCAAATCGTCGAAGCATCGACCTACAACAGCCTCTTCTCGACGCACGCGGTGCTGATGATCTTCGTCTTCGTGATCCCGGTCTTCGCCGGGCTCGCGAACTACGTCCTGCCGCTGATGATCGGCGCCCCGGACATGGCCTTCCCGCGCCTCAACGCGCTCAGCTTCTGGATGCTGCCGCTGGCCGGGATCCTCTTCATCGGCAGCTTCCTCTGCCCTGGCGGTGCTTTTGACGCTGGTTGGACCGGCTACGCCCCGCTCTCAACCGGAGCCCCGCTCGGTCAGTCGTTCTTCAACCTCGGCGTCCAGTTCGCCGGCGCTTCCTCGATCGCGACCGCGCTCAACTTCCTGGTCACGATCATCACCATGCGGGCGCCCGGAATGACCTTCTGGCGGATGCCGCTGCTGGTCTGGGCGAACCTCTCGACCTCGCTGCTGGTCGTCGCCGCGACCCCGTTCATCGCCGGCGTCCAGTTCATGGTCCTCTTCGACCGCGCCCTCCACACCAACTTCTTCGACTTTGCGGCGGGCGGCGACGTGATCAGCTACCAGCACATCTTCTGGTTCTACTCGCACCCGGCGGTGTACATCATGATGCTGCCCGGGTTTGGAATCGTCTCCGAGGTGATCTCGACCCACGCCCGCAAGCCGATCTTCGGTTACCGGCTGATGGCCTTGGCGCTGATCGGGATCGTCGTCCTCAGCTACTCCGTCTGGGCTCACCACATGTTCGTCGCCGGGATGTTCTCCTGGCTGCGGGTGCCGATGATGCTGACCACCCTGCTGATCGCGGTGCCGACCGGGATCAAGATCTTCTCTTGGCTGGGCACGCTCTATTTCGGAAAGATCCACACCTATTCGACCGCGATGCTGTTCGCGCTCGCTTTCATCGTCACCTTCACGATCGGCGGGATCAGTGGCGTGATGCTCGGCATGGTGCCGCTCGACATCCACGTCTCCGACACCTACTTCATCGTCGCCCACATCCACTTCGTCCTCTTCGGCGGCTCGGTCTTCACGATCTTCGCCGGCGTCTACCACTGGTTCCCGAAGATGACGGGCCGGATGTACGACGAGAAACTCGGCCGCGTCCATTTCTGGGGCACCCTGGTCGGCACCTGGGGCACCTTCATCCCGATGCACTGGGTGGGGATGGACGGAATGCCGCGTCGCGTCGCCGACTACGCCGCCCAGTTCGGCGACTGGAACCTGCTGATCAGCGCCTTCGCCTTCATGCTCGGCGCCGTCCAGCTCGTCTTCCTCTACAACATGGTCGTCAGCTGGCGCTTCGGCCCGAAAGCGGATGGCAACCCGTGGCGCGCCAACTCGATCGAGTGGCAGGTCTCCTCGCCGCCGCCGATCTTCAACTTCGACGAGATCCCACGGGTCGTCGGCGGCCCTTACGAGTTCGGGATCCCCGGCGCCAAACACGCGATCATGGCCGGCGAAGGCGCCGAGGTGCCCGCCGGTGAGAAAAGCGTGGTGGGCAGCTCCTCATGAGCGTGAGCGCTTCGCAGGGTGATGAACGCAAGCCGCTGCTGGTCTTCCTCAACGAGGTGGCGGGTGGTCGCAAGCTGCTGCAAGCGGTGCGCGAGCGCCAAGACCAGATTTCCGGTGTCGTCGTCGCGGCGCCGCAGAACCAGCCTTCCGTCGGCCAGCTGATCGACACCAGCGAGGTGCGCGAAGCCGCTCGCGCCCGCGTCGAGGTGACGATGGCGGTGCTGAGCGAATTCGGAATCCCCTCGGTCGGCGAGGTGATGGACCCGGAGTCCTCGCTGGCGCTCGACGACGCCGTTCGCGCCCACCGGCCCGGCGAGGTCCTGCTCTCCTGCTTGGCGGACACCCGCTTCGGCTTCATGCGCCGCGACCTCGTCGAGTGGGCGCGCGAGCGGGTCGAGCCCGAGGTGAAGCTGACTCACATCCCGGTCCGGATCGAGGACGACGCGATCCGCTGGGACCTCAACCACACCCTTGTCGTGGCGACCAAGACCGTCGCCGCGCCGGACCTGGTGGCTCGGATGAAGGATCGGGCCGGCATCCGCCCGCACCGCTTCACGATCATCTGCCCGCGGGCCGAGGACGTCAGCGAGGGACAGGTGGTCCGCGACCTGGCCTCGACCCTGGCCGAGCTCTACCGTTCGGACATCGACGCCACCGGCCAGCCGATGAGCCCGGATCCCTTCTACGCGGTCAAGAACGCCGTCGAGCACTACCGGATCGACGACATCCTGATCTCCACCTTCGCCGGCGAGCGCTCGCGGTGGCTAGAGGAGGACCTGATCGGCCGCGTGCGTGAGATCACCGAGAAGTCCGTCGAGCACATCGAGGTCGGCCGGCCCGCGACCGCTGTCGCCGCCGCCGTCGCCGAGGGGGAGGCAAGCTGATGGAGAGCGCCACCGTAGCCGTCGGTCACGGCCACGCCGATCACCATCACGGCCCGCCCGAGGCCAACCAGAGCTCCCGCATCGACCGCCAGACGCTGGGGATCCTCCTCTTCATCGTCTCCGAGGTGATGCTGTTCGGGGCCTTCTTCGCCTCCTACTTCTTCCTCCGTGTCGTCGTCGACCCGGCGAGCTGGCCGCCCGAGCCGTTCGAACTGCCGAAGGCCGTGGCGGGCATGAATACCGCGATCCTGGTCTCCTCGAGCTTCACGGTCCACTACGCCCTGGAGTCGATCCGCCGTGGCAACCGCACGGGCCTCAAGCTCGGCCTGGTGGCGACCTGGCTGCTGGGCGCGACCTTCCTCTTCATCCAGATCAACGAGTACGTACACCTCGGTTTCAGCGCTCGCGACTTCAGCTTCGGTTCGATCTTCTACTGCCTCACCGGCCTCCACGGAGCCCACGTCTTCGTCGGCCTGATGCTGCTCTCCTTCGCGACGATCCGCGCCTTCCGCGGCCACTTCGGCCCCGCCGAGAAGGACCACCTCGGCGTCGAGGTGCCGGGCATTTACTGGCACTTTGTCGACGTCATGTGGATCATCGTCTACGTGACCGTTTACATCCTCTAGCGCGGACGCTGCAAACCGGCGCATCTCGGCGTCCTCGGTCGACTCGGATCGGGTCACGCACTATTAGTGCGCTCCCCTCACCTCGCTCCCTGCGTCCACCGACCTGCTTGGTTTTCGCGCCCGTTCGAGCTTCGGATAGGAGAATTAAGCGATGAGATTGAACGAGGCGGCGGTGTTCAAATGGGTTGTGATCGTTGGGGTCGCGGCGGCGGTGGTCGTTGCGGTGACGTTGTTGACGCGGCCGTTGGTGGGGTCTCTGCTGGGGCTGGTGATCGTGATTGCGGGTGGGGTGTACGCCTATCGGTGGGCGCGGGAGAGATGGCGCTGAATTGGCACAGAGAATTTTCTTTCTACGACAAAAAGTTGCATTTATCTCTGTAGGCTGGCAACATGCACCTCATGGCAAGGGAAGAGTGGACGGACGGGAAGCTGGGCGAGTTCGAGAAGCGTGTCAACGAGCGATTCGACGCAACCGACCGTCAGTTAGAAGAGGTGAAGGAACGGCTCGACCGGATGGAGGACAGGATGGAGCAAGTAGATGAGCGCTTGTTCTCGGTGGGACGGACGATGGTTGCTGCCACGATTGGTATCAGCACGACCATGATCGCCGGTTTCGGGGCGATGGCTGCGGCTATCGTTGCGACCCTTTAGAGCGTCGCCGCAGAAACTCCAGAGCGGCAAGCGTCAGCGCGATCGGGACCGTGGCGGGGGTCTGGTCGACGAAGAAGAAGAGCAGGTTCCAGGCGGGGCAGATGAGGGCCGCGAGGACGGCGCCCTGCAGCTGCAGGCGGCGGTCGGAAGCGAGGAGGGCGCCGAGGGTGGCGGCGACGAAGAGGTCGCCGAAGCCCATAACGGCGGATCCGAAGGAGCCGAGCTGGAGGCGGGGGAGGTCGGCGGCCGGGGCGGCGGCGTTGAGGACGGAGTTGGGCTCTTGGAGGAGGTTGGAGAAGACCAGATAGGCATCGATCGCCGCCATCGCGTAGATCCCCAGCTTCAGCCAGCGGGACGGCACCACGGAGGCGACGAGCCAGCCGAGGGTGACGCAGGCGAGGGCGGAGAGGGCGAGGGCGGCGGTCTCGCCGCTCAGTGAGCCCTCGGCGGCCCAGGCGAGGGAGAAGAGGGGGATCGAGAGCAGTGCGAGCCACGCTCGCGACCCGTAAATCAGCCAGGCGAGCGCGACGGCGGCGAGCGGTGGCACCGCCACCAGGGCCAGGTAGGTGAGAAAGCGGGCACTGGCCGAGTCGAGGGCTATCGCGGAGATGACGACGACGATCGAGAGCGGTAGGACAAGAGCCCACCACTTGCTCTGCAGCCGTTGGAGCAACCGGGTCGTGGGCGCTTTGGGTGCGGCCACGAGAGCTGCCTGGACCAGGCTGAGGACGCCGATCGAGAGCCAGAAGGGGAGCAAGCCTCAGGCGGATCCGGCGGCGGCCGGGGCCGGCTGCTCGGCCTCCTCGGCTGGAGCCGGCGCCTCTTCACCGCGAGGCTCGAGCCGACCCGCCGCCGCGACCGCCCACAGCATCGCCAGCCAGTTGCCGGTGGCGATGGCGACGTGGACCCAGACGATCCCTGCCGGTAGTTCCAGCGCCCACTGAACTCCTCCGATCGCCCCCTGCAGGGCGAGCAAGCCGATCACCAGGGTCAGCGGCTTGAGCGCGCGCCTGTCGGCGCCGGGGCGCCGCAGCAGGAACCAGACGCCGATCGCCGCGACCCCGTAGACGGCGGCGATCATGGCATGGCGCTGCACTACCCATTCCAGCGTCGCAGCACCCTCGAAGTCGAAGCGGTGGACCAGCTGGCCTTCGTGGGCTCCGGCGTGAGGGCCGGAGGCGGTGGCGATCGTCCCCGCCAGGATCGTCAGCTGGCCCAGCGGGATCAGCGCCCGCACCGCCCAGACGCTGAGCGGGTCGCGGGAGCGCCGCCGCTCCCACGGTTCGTAGCGCGAGCACCAGGCGAGGGCGAAGGCCGCGTCGAGCAGCATCATCGAGAGGATGAAGTGGGACATCACCAGCCCCGGCGCCAGGTGGTACTTGACCACCAGCGCCCCGAGGATCGCCTGCCCGATGACGCCAAGCGGCAGCAGGGCGCCGAACAGGGCGAGGTGCCAGCGGTAGGGACGGCGGAACCAGGCGAGGACGCTGGCGGCGATCACCGCGAAGCCGACGAAGCCGGTGAGGAGCCGGTTCCCGTACTCGATCACCGCGTGCGATTCGAGGGGGGGAGTGCTGCCGCCATAGCATTTCGGCCAGTCCGGGCAGCCGAGCCCGGAGCCGGTCAGCCGCACCGCGGCGCCGGTGAGGACGATCAGGGAGAGTGCCGCCAGAGCGACGAGGGTGACCTGCGCGTAGCGCGCCGGGGAGATCTCGAGGCGGCTTTGGAGACGGTCCCGCATCTACCGACAATCATCGCAGCGGCCGGGCGCCGCCTCGTTCAGCCTTCGGATTTGCCGGCGTTTTCGAGCAGGTATTCGACGAGGTCTTGGATTTCTTTTTGGGTGAGGCTCTGCTCGTAGGTCTGCGGCATCACGTTGGGCGGGTAGCCCTTGACGATCTCGGCGTTCGGGTCCTTGATCATCTCTTCGACCGCGGCCTGGCTTTCGCCCGGGAGTTCTTCGTCCAGATTCGGTCCGGTGACGCCGCCGGATTCCGCCGCGGCGAAGGTGTGGCAACCGCCGCAGCCGTTGCTGACGAAGACCTGGGCGCCGGGGCCACCGGGGACCTTGGGCGGCGCGGCGCCGGGGACGCCGGCCCATTCGCCGACGTAGGCGGCGACGTCGTCGAGATCTTGGCCGGTGACGAGGTCGGCCGGCATCGAGACGGCGGGATTGCCGTTGCTCTCGCGTGGGTACTCGACCTGCGCCTTGACGACGCCCTCGATCGTGTCCGAGTCGTTCCCTTCCGCGCGCGCCGCGGCGAATGCATGGTCCAGGTTGGGGCCCACCGCACCGGTCGCTCCAGCCTGTGCCAGCGCATGGCATTCGCTGCATTTCTGGAGGAAGAGCGTGCGGCCGCGCTGCGGGTCCGCATCGGTCGTCCCGCAGCCGGAAGCAACCACCATTAGGGCAGCCAAGGCCACGAGGGCGAGCAGCGGGGTGATGAGTTTCGAAGCGCGAGCCATGGGGCGGGATGCGGGCGGAAGTCTATATGTCGGCGCTCCCGGGAAGCGTGCCGTTGGGCACGCTCGGTTGGATAATCTTGAGGCGATTCGCACTAACTCTGGAACCGAAGCGATGGGAGGTCGCAGATGCAGGTGAGGGACGGGATGTCGGAGATCACGCTGACCGTGGGTCCGTCTCACACGCTGCGCGAGGCGGCCGAGAAGATGGTCGAGAAAGGGACCGGAGCGGCGCTGGTGATAGACGCCGAGTTGCCGGCACCGTCGATCGTCACCGAGCGCGATCTGTTGATCTCGGTCGCCCGCGGTCAGGACCCAGCCAGCGAGCGCGTCTGCGACCACATGAGCGAGGGCGTCCTCTCCGCCGCCCCCGATTGGAGCCTCGAGCGCGCTGCTGCCGAGATGTCCCGCCGCAACGTCCGCCACCTCGTTGTCTTCGACGGCGGCGACCCGGTCGGCGTCCTCTCGATGCGCGACATCGTCCGTTGCTGGACCAGCGACGGCGCGACGAGCGAAATGCAGCTGCCCGGCTAGGGCTGGGGAGGACCGGAGATCGTTTCGACGGGCAATGCGGCCCCTCGGGTCTCCTGACGGCGCGGAAGCCGGTAGTAGTCGCGGACCGAGCCGCGGACGATGCTGCGGAAGGCGAAGAGCAGGAAGATCGCGCCGATGATCCCCCAGATCAGCGGCTTGAAGATGAAGCCGCCGGCGAAGGTGCCGCAGATCAGACCAACGGCGCCAATGGCGAAGAAGACGGGGCCCCACGAGGGCCGGGGCAGGTAAATCGTCTCGCCGGGCTCGGGGACTTGTCGGTGCTCAGCCATTAGCTCTTACTGGGCGATGTAGAGGAAGGCGGCGACGAAGCTGAGGGCGAAGATGCCGGCGGCGATGCCTCCGGCGACCAGGCCTGCGCGCATCTGTCGGCGTGCGGTTTCGCGGTCCATTGGCAGGGAGTTCTATCAGGAGATGAGGCGTTGGGGAGGACCCGGATGCCCCTCCCCAGAGACCGTCGCGCAGCTGGGGCGCGGTCGTGGGCGCGTTTGTGGTCTCAGGAGCCTCTGTGGAGGGGCATCCGGGTCCTCCTGTCGGCCCTGGTGGGGTGGCTGGCTCAGCTCAGACGTTGGCTGCTATGGCCATCGAGAGGAACAGCAGGGCCAGGTAAGAGAGGGAGAAGAGGTAGGTCTTCAGGGCCCAGCGGCGGTCGCGGGAGCGGTAGAGGCGGGTTGAGAAGTAGATGAAGGCGGCGCCGAGGAGGATCGAGGGGACGAGGTAGGCGACGCCGAGGCCGCCGGCGCAGAAGGGGAGCTGGGTGACGGCGTAGAGGAGGACGGTGTAGAGGAGGATCTGGCGGCGGGTCTCCTCCTCGCCGCGGACGACCGGGAGCATCGGGATCCCCGCCTTCGCGTACTCGTCCTTCATCAGCAGCGAGAGCGCCCAGAAGTGCGGCGGCGTCCAGAAGAAGACGATCGCGAACATGTAGAAGGCCATGCCGCTGAGCTCGCCGGTGACGGCGGCCCAGGCGACCAGCGGCGGTACCGCGCCGGCGGCGCCGCCGATGACGATGTTCTGCGGCGTCCGCCGCTTCAGCCAGAGCGTGTAGACGCCGACGTAGCCGACGAAGCCGCTGAGCGAGAGGGTGGCCGCCAGCGGGTTCACGGTCAGCGAGAGCAGCAGGAAGGAAGCGGTAGCGAGCGCCAGCCCGAAGATCGTCGCCGCTCGCGCCGAGACGCGGCCGGAGGCGACGGGGCGGTCGGCGGTACGGGCCATGGTGCGGTCGATGTCGCGGTCGACGGCGTGGTTGATCGCGCCGGCGCCGCCGGCGGAGAGGGCGCCGCCGAGGCAGGTGAGAAGGATCAGACCGATCGAGGGGTCCCCGGCCACGTACATCGTCGTCACCGTGGTGAAGAGCAGCAGCGACTGCACCTTCGGCTTGGTCAGCGTCAGGTAGTCGCGGACGACGGTGGGGAGGAGCGTGCGGGTGGCCGTCGGGTTGGGCGCGGTCTGCGCGCCGGCGCCGGATTGCATGGGGCTCAGGCTACCGGCTGCGATTCGCGCGCCGCCGCCTGCTCGGAGCGGCGGGTGCGGTGGCCGATCGCCACGCGGATGTCGCGCAGCGGCTGGGGGCTGCGGACGTCGGGCAGGACGTCGAAGTTGTGCGGCTCGGGCGGCGAGAGGGTGAACCACTCGAGCGTGTCGCCGCCCCAGGGATCGTGGCCGGCCGCGGGGCCGTTGGTGCGACTGAAGATCGCGTTGAGGATCGTCAGCAGGATCCCGGCGAAGAGGACGAAGACGCCGATCGAGGCGATCACGTTGTAGGCGGTGACACCGGTGCCGGCGAAGTACTTGTAGGCGTCGACGACCTGGCCCTGCTCGGCGCCGGCGAAGAAGAGCGGCACGAAGCCCAGGAGGAGGCCGGCGAGGATCGTCCAGAAGGAAATCCTGGCGAGGGTCTCGCCCATCGTCCGGCCGGTCATCTTCGGGAACCAGTAGTGGAGGGCGGCGAAGCCGGCGAAGACGGCGCCGCCGATCAGCGCGAAGTGGGTGGCGGCGGTCGAGTCGGTGGTGTTCTTCAGGTGCCAGGCGGCGGCGACCAGCGAGTGGCAGAGCTCGGAGGCGAGGCCGACGCCGATCGCGAAGATCGCCCCGAGCGCGAACAGCAGCGGCGCCCGCATCCGCAGGGTGCCACCGGCGAGCGTCGCGACGAGGTTGAAGAAGACGAGGCCGAAGGGGACGAGCAGCGCCAGCGAGACCAGCATCGCGAAGTACATCCAGCCGATCCCGATCGGGGCGGTCAGCATGTTCTGCATCCAGGCCAGGGTCCCGAGCACCGCGATCGCCGCCAGGCAGGCCATGACGACGTTGCGGTTGAAGATCGGTTTGCGCGAGAAGGTGGCGGCGATTTCGGCGATCGCGCCGAAGGCGAAGATCAGGATCAGCATGTAGGTGCCGGTGTAGAAGATCCAGCTCAGGTGCTGCCAGAGGAGCGGCGCGCCGCCGGAGCCGTCGGCGAAGAAGATCCCGTCGTAGTTGCGGTCGATCATCAGCATCGTCAATGCCGCCAGCAGCACCGGTCCGATCACGACCATCAGCCAGGAGCCGACGGCGGTGGCCCAGGCGAAGAGCGGCACCCGGCGCCAGGCCATCCCCGGCGCCCGCATCGTTTTCAGCGTCGCGATCAGGTTGATCGCGAGGAGGACGAAGCCGAGCGTCGCCAGGCCGGTTGCGGTCGCCCAGGCGTCGACGCCGTTGTTGGAGAGGAAGGCGACCTCGCTGAGCGGCGCCAGCGGGTTGACGCCGGCCTCCGAGGGGGTGAAGAGGAAGCCCGCGTAGAGCACCGTCGCGCCGGCGACCCAGAGCGTCAGGCCGACCTGCCCGAGCCGCGGCAGCGCCGTGCCGCGGGCGCCGATCTGCAGCGGCGCCACGTAGTAGAAGAGCCCGAAGACGAGCGGCAGGGCGAAGAGGAAGACGCCGGTAGCCCCGTAGAGCGAGAGCATGCGGTTGAAGGCGACGGGGGAGAGGAAGGTGTTCTCGGGGACGAGCAGCTGGATCCGCATCAGCACCAGCTCGACCAGGGCGATGAAGAGGAAGCCGAGGGCGCCGGTGATGAGGATCTGGCCGACGTCCTTGTGGTCGGCGCTGGTCGCCAGCTGCGCCCAGCGGGGGCGGGCGGCGCTGTAGCCGTCGGCGACGAGCTCGGGGCGCGGGCTGGGGCTCATGGGGTTTCTCCGTTTTCGATCAGGCCGACGACCCGTTCCTCGGCCGCGTCGATCTCTTCGTCCTGCTTTTCGATGAATTCTTCGTATTCCTCGGGGGAGACGACTTCGACCTCGGTCCGCATCGCCGCGTAGGCCTGGCCGGAGAGGGTGGCGGAGTCGCCGCCGTAGACGCCCGGTTCGTCGGTGCTGAAGAGGACCTTGTTGGTCTTGCCGGGGACCGCGTCGGCCTTGCGGGCCAGTTCTTCGACGTTCCAGGTGTGGACGACGTCGGTGGAGACGACTTCGAGCTCGACCGCGGTGTCCTCGGGGACCACCAGCTTGTAGTAGGAGAAGGCGCCGTTCGGATAGTCGTAGCGCCACAGCCACTGCTGGCCGGTCGCTTTGATCTTCAGCGGTTCGCCTTTCAGCGAAGCGAGGCCGGCGTCGCCGGTGCTGGGGTTTTCGCGGGCGTTGTCGGTGAAGATGACCCCGAGGATGAAGAGCAGCGCCGCGAAGACCGTCAGCACCCCGGCGACCCGGAACTGCAGGCCGCGGCCGCTGCGCAGCTGGCGCGGCTCCGCCCCGCGCTCGCTGCGGTAGCGGCGGGCCACGTAGAGCAGCGCGCCGAGGAGCGCGAGGATCAGGATCGTCGCGGCGACGGTGCCGATCCAAAGCAGGGTGTCGATCTGGTCGGTGCCAGGGGAATGGGCGGCCAAAGCGCGGCCATTCTATTCAGGCGAGGCGGCGCCGGGGTTTCCCGCTCCGCCTCCCGGCTGCGGACCTATACTCGCCCAGCTGATGAGGAGGCGCTCCCGGCCATCGAATGCGCTTCGCCTTGCGGTGCGCGCCGGTGGCGTCGCGGCGATCGGGGCCGCGGCCGCCGTCCCCCTCCTGCGCCGCCGCCTGCGGATCCCGACCCCGGTCACGGTTGCCAGCGTCGCTGTCGCGCCGCTGGCGCTGGCGGTCCTGCGGCCGCGCTCGAAACGGCGCGACGTCGCCCTCTTCGCCCTGCAGATGTGGGCCTTCACCGTCGCCCACGAGCTCCCATATGACGACCCCGAGCGCCTGCGCGCCCGACTCCGAAGCCGCTACCCGATCCGCACCGACAAGCTGATCGGCGCCGGCCGCCTCCCCAACGCCCGCTTGCAGCGCGCCTTCGCGGGGATGCCGGGCGTCGGCGCCCTCAACAAGGTCCTCACCTGGACCCACTGGCTCTGGTTCATCGAGCCCTACCTCTCCCTGGCCTTCATCCTCGCCCGTCGCAACGAGCGTTTCCCGCGCTCGGCGCGCCAGATGGCCGCCGTCTTCGACCTCGGCTGCGCCCTCTACTTCGCGGTTCCGACGGCGCCGCCGTGGTGGTCCTCCGAGCAGGGGCTGACGGGAGAAGAGGTGCGGCGGATCATGGTCGAGGTCGGCGAACCGACCTGGGGGCGGGCCTGGGAGCGGATGTACGACGCCCTCGGCGGCAACCCCTGGGCGGCGATGCCCTCCCTGCACTTCGCGACCTCGCTGCAGGCGGCGCTCTCGCTCTCCGAAGCGGGCAAGGTCGAGGGCGCGCTCGGCTGGGGCTACGCCAGCACCCTCGGCTTCGCCCTCGTCTACCTCGGCGAGCACTACGTCACCGATCTCCTCGCCGGGGCCGCCCTGGTCGCGGCGGTGCGGAAGGGCGAGCCGCTGGCAGAACCCCTTATACGCAGGGTAAACGGGGGGCTGCAGCGCCTGGAGAGGATCGCCAACGGGTAATTTCCCTGGCGTGTCTCCGGAAGACCCGGCGAACGGCGGCGGCCGCTTCGCCGAAATGCCGATTTTCACGACGCGGCGACTGATCCAGACCATCGTCGCCGTCTTCCTGCTGCTCGGGGCGATCTACTTCCTCTTCCCCAAGATCGTCGGCCTCGGCAACGCCCTGGACCGGCTCGACGAAGCCGATCCGATCTGGATCGCGGTGGCGATCGGCTTCAACGTCCTCGCCTACGCGACCTACATCGCCCTCTTCAAGGCGGTCGTGGGGGGCGATGCGCTGCGCCTGACCTGGGGCGAGACCTACGAGATCAACATGGCCGGGGTCGCCGGCACCCTGCTCTTCTCCGCTGGCGGCGCTGGCGGCATCGCCGTCACCTACTGGGCGCTGCGCAAAGCCGGAATGCGGCGGCGGGACGTCGCCCGGCGGATGGTCGCCTTCGTCTCCCTCCACTACATCTTCTACCCGATCGCCCTGATCGTCTTCGGCATCCTCCTGCGGACCGGGGTGATGAACGGCAAGAGCTCGGTCGAGCTGACGATCGTCCCCGCCGCCGTCGCCGGGGCGCTGCTGATCGTCGGCGTCCTGGTGACGCTGATCCCGCCCGATGCCGAGCGGCGGCTCGCCCGCTTCGCCCACACCGAGCGCTCCCGCCACTTCCTCGAGAACCTCGGCAAAGTCCCGGTGACCCTGGGCGAGGGCTTCCGCTTCGCCTTCGGCCTCTTCGCCCATCCCTCGAAGGGCGGCCTCGCGATCCTCGGCGCCGCCGGCTTCTGGGCGGCGAGCATCGGCGTCCTCTGGGCCTCCTTCCACGCCTTCGGGGTCCAGGTCCCGCTCGCGGTCGTCGTCCAGGGTTTCTTCCTCGGCATGGTCGCCAACCTCTTTCCCCTGGCACCGGCAGGGGTGGGGGCGGTCGACGCTGGCATGATCGGCGCCTTCGTCCTCTTCGGCATCCCCGAGGAGACGGTCTTCCCGGCGATCCTGATCTTCCGCCTCGTCGCCTTCTGGATGCCGATCCCGCCCGGCATATTCGCCTTCTTCCAGCTCCGCCACACCGTCCACCGCTGGGAAGAGGAGGGCCTGCCGATCGACCGCGGTGGGCGGGCGACCTCGGATCTGGAGCCGGGGGTGGGGCCTCTGGATGGCTCCGGTCGGCTTGAATCCGACCCTGGCGAGGCGTACTATAAAAAGTAAAGTATTAGACTCCAGGCGGCAGACATGACTGAGCAGAAGAAGGTCGAGAACGTGATCATCGTCGGCGGTGGGCCGGCCGGCTACACCGCTGCGCTCTACACCGCCCGCGCCAACCTCGAGCCGCTCGTCTTCGAGGGCTTCCAGTGGGGCGGTCAGCTGCAGAACACGACCGAGGTCGAGAACTACCCCGGCTATCCCGAGGGGATCATGGGGCCGGAGATGATGGCCCAGTTCCGCGCCCAGGCCGAGCGCTTCGGAACCCGCTTCGTCACCGATGACGTCGACCGGGTCGAGCTCTCCGACGGCGGCGTCCAGAAGGTCTTCCTCGGCGACGAGGAGCACCGGGCGAAGACGGTGATCCTGGCGATGGGGGCGGAGCCGAAACGGCTCGGCGTGCCCGGCGAGATGGAGCTCGGCGGCCGCGGCGTCTCCACCTGCGGCGTCTGCGACGGGGCCTTCTTCAAAGACCAGAAGGTGATCGTGATCGGTGGCGGCGACTCGGCGATGGAGGACTCGATCTTCATCTCCAAGTTCGCCAAGAACCTGACGATCGTCAACCGCCGCGACGAGTTCCGCGCCTCGAAGATCATGTTCGAGCGGGCGCGGGACAAGGAGAACATCGACCTGAAAACGCCCTTCGTCGCCGAGGAGTTCCTCGCCGGCGAGAGCGGCAAGCTCGAGAAGGTCCGCCTCCGCAACGCCGAGACCGGCAAGCAGGAGGAGCTCGAGACCGACGGCGCCTTCGTCGCGATCGGCCACGTGCCGAAATCGGAGATCGTCGCCGGGCAGGTCGACACCGACGAGGACGGCTACATCGTCACCGAGGCCGGCTCGACCCGCACCAACCTCGGCGGCGTCTTCGCCGTCGGCGACGTCGTCGACCACACCTACCGACAGGCCGTGACCGCGGCCGGCACCGGCTGCATGGGCGCCCTCGACGCCGAGCGCTACCTGCGCGACGCCGACGTCCCGGTCGAGGCCCACTGGATGCCCGGCGGCGAGCCGGCGGAGATCGCCACCGGCAGTGGCTGATTGCACCCACCTCGACTGCGTCAACTACCTCGACCTCCCCGACGACGGGGTCGAGGGTTGCGAGGAGTGCCTGGCGATGGGGATGCAGTGGGTCCACCTGCGGATGTGCCAGACCTGCGGCCACATCGGCTGCTGCGACAACTCGATCGGCAAGCACGCGACCGCTCACCACGAGGACACCGGCCACCCGATCATCCGCTCGGCCGAGCCGAACGAAGACTGGAGCTGGTGCTACGTCGACGAGCTGATGATGCGGCTCGGCAGCGACTGAGCTTCTCAGGCCTCGGGCGTGACGATCGCGAAGTTCGGGTCGGGCTCCTCTAGGAGTCCGAGCAGCTCGCCTAGCTTCTCTCCGTCGCCCTCGACCCGGAGGCGTCCGCTGGTGGCGAGCTCGGCGAGGTCGGCACTGCCGGAGAGCATCTCGTTCAGGGCACTGCGCTCGATCACCAGGGTCGCTTCGACTTCTACCCCAGCCTTCCAGGGCCGGTGCTGGAGGACGCCGTTTTCGACGCGCACAAGGTGGCGCTCGTCGGGGTCGGTCACCTGCCAGCCGATCGCCAGGCGCTTGCCCCAGGCGCGCGGGCCGTCGAGCCGCACCTTCATCCCGTTGAGGATCTGGGCGACCGAGAGCTGGGCGAGGATGTCGGGGGCGCGAGTGTCGGTCGGGGTGCCGGTGACGCCGCCCCGCAGCTCGGCGGCGCCGGCGAGGTAGAAGTTACGCCAGGTCGCGTTCTCGGACCCGAAGCCGAGCTGCTCCAGGGTGTCGGCCTGCAGCTGGCGGGCCGCCTGGTTCCCGGGCTCGGCGAAGACGAGGTGGTTGACGAGCTCGGCGACCCAGCGGTAGTCGCCTGCCTCGTAGGCGGCGCGGCCCAGCTCCAGCACCCGCTCCTCCCCGCCGATCGTCTCGACGTAGCGCCGCGCCCGCTCGACCGGCGGGTGCTCCCAGAGGTGGGCCGGGTTGCCGTCGAACCAGCCCATGTAGCGCTGGTAGACCGCCTTGACGTTGTGGCTGACCGAGCCGTAGTAGCCGCGGCAGTGCCACTCCTCGGCGAGCTCTGGCGGCAGCTCCAGCTCCTCGGCGATCTCCGGACCGGTCAGGCCCCGGTTGATCAGGCGCAGGGTCTGGTCGTGGAGATAGGCGTAGAGGTCGCGCTGCTTGGCGAGGTAGGTGACGATTCGCTCGCTGCCCCAGCGCGGCCAGTGGTGGCCGGCGAAGAGGACGTCGCTGTCGGCTCCGAAGAGCTCGATCGCCTCCTCGAGGTAGGCGGCCCAGACGTGCGGGTCGCGGACCAGTGCCCCGCGCAGGGTGAGGAGGTTGTGCATCGTGTGGGTCGCGTTCTCGGCGATGCAGAGGACGCGGTGGTCGGGGAAGTGGAAGTTCATCTCCGCCGGCGCCTCGGTGCCGGGGGTCAGCTGGAAGACCATCCGCACACCGTCGACCGTCTCCTCTTGGCCCGTCTTGGTCACGTCGAGGTTCGGCGGGATCAGCGTCATCGTCCCCAGCGAGGTCGTCTGGCCGAGGCCGGAGCCGATCTGGCCGGCCGGACCGCGCTCCAGCTTCGCCCCGTACATGTAGCCGGCGCGCCGGCCCATCGCCGTTCCCGCGTAGACGTTCTCGCTGACCGCGTGGTGGAGGAAGCCCTCCGGCGCCAGCACCGGGATCTTCCGCTCGGCGACCTCCTCGGCGCTGACGACGCCCTTGGCGCCGCCGAAGTGGTCGATGTGGCAGTGGGTGTAGACGAGGCCGGTGACCGGGCGATCGCCGCGGTGCTCGCGGTAAAGGGCGAGGGCCGCGGCGGCGGTCTCAGCCGAGATCGGCGGGTCGATGACGATGATCCCGTTGTCGCCCTCGACGACGTGCATGTTCGAGAGGTCGAACCCGCGCAGCTGGTAAAAGCCCGGCGCCAGCTCGAAGAGGCCGGCGATGCAGTTGAGCCGGCTCTGCCGCCAGAGGCTCGGGTGAGCGGTCTCGGGGCACTCCTCCTCGAGGAAGCCATAGGACTCGAGGTCCCAGACCACCTTGCCACCGGCCGCTTCCACCCGAGGCGGGTCGAAGGGGGCGACGAGGCCGCGACGCGCCTCGGCGAAATCGTCTTCCGGATTCATCCCGGTTCCGCTGCGGCCTCGGCGCGTAGCCGCGGCGCAACTGCGTAAGCCTCACCCTTCTCGCTGCGGAGGCGGTCGAGCAGCTCGACCGCGCGGCGGGCGCCGATCAGCTCGGTGATCGCGATCGGGCCGAGTGGCCAGTTGAAGCCGAGCTTCATCGCCGTGTCCATGTCGGCGGGGGAGGCGACCTCCTCTTCGCGGGCGAAGGCGGCCTCGTTGGCGATCTGGGCGAAGAGGCGGGTGAGGATCTCCTCGGCGTTGGAATCGATCCGGGCGAGCTGCTCGGGGTCGAGGGTCGGCGCGTCGATCTCCAGCTCGGGATCCGGCTCGCGCGAGGCACCCTCGCCATAGTCGTGGTAGCCGCGCCCGCTCTTGCGGCCGAGGCGGCCTTCGGCGACCAGTTGCTCTTGGATCGGGCTCGGGCGCCAGCGCTCGGGCTCGCCGCCCTGGGCGAAAAAGGAGCGGGCGATTTCGAGGTTGACGTCGAGGCCGATCAGGTCGAGCAGCTCGAAAGGGCCCATGCGGAAACCGCCGCCGAGGCGGACGATGCGGTCGATCCGGGCCGCGTCGGCGACGCCGTCACCGAGGATTCGCAGCGACTCCAGGGTGAAGGGGCGGGCGAGGCGGTTGGCGACGAAGCCGGGGCTGTCCTTGGCCCGGATCGGGGTCCGGCCCATCCGCTCCGCGACCTCGGTCGTCGCCGCCAGCGCCGCCTCGGAGGAGCGCTCGGCGGCGACCACCTCGACCAGCTTCATCAGCGCCGGCGGGTTGAAGAAGTGCATGCCGACGACGCGCTCGGGCTGGGGGACGCCTTCGGCGATCTCGGTGACGCGGAGCGAGGAGGTGTTGCTGGCGAAGACCGGCTCCGGTCCCAGCGCCTCCGCCAGGCCGGTGAAGATCTGCCGCTTCAGCTCCAGCTTCTCCGGCGCCGCCTCGACCACAAGGTCGCAGCTGGCGAGGCCGTCCAGTTCTGCCGTCGTCTCGACCCGGCTGGCGGCGGCCGCCGCGTCGTCGACGTTCCAGCGGCCGCGTTCGGCGCCCTTGTCGAGCGCTTCCCGCAGGCCCGCCGCGCCGGCTTCGGCCAGCTTGGCGGAGACGTCGTAGAGCACCGTCTCGTAGCCGCCGAGGGCGGCAATCTGGGCAATCCCGCGACCCATCGTCCCGGCGCCGACGACGCCGACCCGGGAGACGCTCACCGGCCCTGGAAGCGGGGCTCGCGTTTCTCGAGGAAGGCGGTCATCCCCTCGACCCGGTCCTCGCTCGCCATCGCCTCCTCAAAGAGGGCACGCTCCTCGCGCAGGCCCTCGGCGAGGCTCGTCTCCTGCGCCGCCAGCACCGCCCGTTTTCCCAGCCGCACCGCCAGCGGCGGCCGCTCGGCGACGATCCGCGCCAGCTCGATCGCCTCGGTCAGCCATTTGCCCTGGCCGACGACTTGGTTAACGAGGCCCCAGCGTTGGGCCGTTTTCGCGTCCCAGCGGCGGCCGGTGAGGACGTACTCCATCGCCCGCTGCTTGCCGATCGCCCGCGCCAATCGCTGGGTGCCGCCGCCGCCGGGGATGATCCCGAGCGTGATCTCCGGCTGGCCGAAGCGGGTGCCCTCGTCGCAGACGAGCATGTCGCAGGCCAGCGCCAGCTCGCAGCCGCCGCCGAAGGCGTACCCGGAGACAGCGGCGATCGTCGGCGTCCCGATCGCGGTCAGCCGCGTCCAGAAGTCCATCCCTTTCGGGTCGGGCGGGGCGTCGACCGGCCGCTCGGCCATCGCCCGGATGTCGGCGCCGGCGGCGAAATAATCATCGGTGCCAGCCACGACGATGCAGCGCACCTCCGGGTCAGCGTCGAGGCGCTCGAGTGCCTCGACGAGCTCGGTGCGCATCTCCGGCGAGAGGGCGTTCCGCGCCTCGGGCCGGTTCAGCCGCAGCAGGGCGACGTGGAACTCGTCGACCGAGACCTCGACGAGGCCGGCCATTCAGGACTCCTGCAGGGGGAGCATCGCGTTGATCCCGGTCGCGGCGCGGCCGATGATCAGCTTCTGGATCTGCGAGGTGCCCTCGTAGAGGGTGGTGACGCGGGCGTCGCGCAGGTAGCGCTCGACCGGATAGTCGTCGACGTAGCCGGAGCCGCCGTGGACCTGGATCGCCAGGTTCGCGCATTCGACCGCGGCCTCGGTCGCGTACAGCTTCGCCACCGAGGTCTCGGTCGCGTTCGGCGCCTTTTCGTCCTTCAGCAGACCGGCGCGGAGGACCAGCATCCGGCTGGCGTCGCGCTTGAGGATCATTTCGGCGATCATCTCCTGGACCAGCTGGAAGCGGGCCAGCGGCACCCCGAACTGCTTCCGTTCCTTCGCGTACTCGACCGAGCTCTGCACGCAGCCTTCGCAGATCCCGACGCAGCCGGCGGCGACGCTGTAGCGGCCGTTTTCCAGAGCGCTCATCGCGACCTTGAAGCCGTCGCCGACCTCGCCGAGCATCGCCTCTTCGCCGACCTCGACCTCGTCGAGCGAGATTTCGGCGGTGTCGGAGGAACGCAGGCCGAGCTTGCCGTGAATCTCCTGCGTCGTGAAGCCCGCGGAGTCGGTGGGGACGATGAAGGCGGCGAGGCCGCGGTGTTTCAACTCGGGGTCGGTCTGGGCGAAGATCAGGGCGAAGTCGGAGACGTTGCCGAGGCTGATCCACATCTTCTGGCCGCTGATCGACCAGCCGTTCTCGGTCTTCTTCGCGCGGGTGCGGAGGTTGGCGGCGTCGGAGCCGGTGTCGGGCTCGGTCAGCCCGAAGCAGCCGAGGCCCTCCCCCGAGCAGAGGCGCGGCAGCCACCTCTTCTTCTGCTCTTCCGTGCCCCACTTCTCGATCGGGCCGGCGACCAGCGAGGTGCAGACCGAGACCACGGTGCGGGCGGAGGAGTCGGCGCGGCCGATTTCCTCGGCGATCAGCCCGTAGCTGACGTAGTCGAGGCCGCGGCCACCGTACTCTTCGGCGACCGGGGCGCCGAGGAAGCCGATCTCGCCGAGCTTGCGCGCCAGCTCGCGGTCGAAGCGGCCCTCGCGGTCGTTGTCGCGGACGTTCGGCAGGATCTCGCGCTCGGCGAATTCCCGCGCCGCCTCGCGGATCAGCTTCTGCTCGTCGCTGTAGGTGAAGTCCATCTCAGAGCTCCCGCAGCTCTCTGCCCAGGGTCTCGGCGAAGGCATTCTGGGCTTCGCGGGTGCGCGGTCCGGGGGCGTCGGGGAAATCGTGGCCGTCGACCGAGGAGACCGCCTGGATCTCCCGCGTCGTCGAGGCGAGGAAGGCCTCGCTGGCCCCGTGGAGATCCTCGACGTTCCAGCTCCCCTCCTCGACCTGCAGCGCCTTGATCAGCCGGTCGCGGGTGATTGACTCCAGCACGCCGTCGGTCAGCGCCGGGGTTCGCAGCTCGCCCTCGGGCGAGACCCAGAAGACCGAGGAAGTGGGGGGCTCCAGCACGATCCCGTCGGGTCGGACCAGGCAGGCCTCATCGGCGCCGTGGGCTTTCGCCAGTCGCGTCGCCTGCATGTTGGCGGCGTAGGAAAGGGACTTGACGCCGTTGAGGATGATCGTCGGGTTGTAGGTGACGGTGGCGAGGCTGAGCGTCTCCGGGTGGTCGGGGATCGGCTCGGTCGCGGCGATGCGGCGGCCGCCGCGGGTGACGATCAGCCGCAGCTGGCCTTCGACCGCTCCGGCCCGCTTCAGCAGCGTCTCGATCTCGCTCTCGAGGGCGCCGCGGTCGAAGCGCAGCTCTATTGCCGCGGCCGAGCGTTCCAATCGGTCGAGGTGGTCGACCAGCGCGAACGGCTTGCCCTGATACAGGCGAATCACCTCGAAGGCGCCATCGCCGCGGTAGAGGCCGTCGTCTTTGAGGCCGATCGTCGCCTCGGCGGTGGCGCCGATCTCCCCGTCGACGCTCGCCAGCTCTTCAAACCCCGGGGTCACGCGGCGAGGCTATCGAGTCGGAGCGGGTTAGCCGCGCTTGCTGTGAATCCGGCAGCCGGGGCCGCCGAGGCGGTCGCTGGAAATGCAGCGCTGCGGAGCCCAGCGGACCTGGTAGTGGCTGTCCCAGGTGTTGGTCTGCTGGCGGCGAACGTAGAAGGGGGAGACGAGGCCGGCGTAGATGGTGTGGTGGCTGAGCCAGGCGATTTCGCAGCGGTAGCGGGTGCGGCTGACCTTTCGGCAATTGCCGGAGATCCTGCTGAGGTCGCCGAAGCGCTCCCCGAAGGCATTGAAGAGGGTGTAGATCGCGAACTCCTCGGCGACCGACTTCTTCATCGTCGGCAGCGGTGCCGCGGGGTCGACGAAGGGCGCCGGCGCCCCGCTTTCGGTCGCGGCGATCCATTCCGCCACCCAGGAGGAGACGTAGTCGACACGGGTCAGGACGTTCGGCGACTGCGGCGTGCAGAGGGGACCGACGACGCTGATCACGCCGAGCTCGACCGGGGTGCCGTCGGCGCGCTGACCGATCGCCGGGCCGCCGCTGTCGCCGAAGCAGGTGCCGGATTTGTTCGCCGGCGGGCTCAGTAGACAGAGCTGCACCGCGGGCGAGAACTCCTTGTAGAAGCCGCGGGTCTTGCGCTGGCAGGTGGTCGGTTTCTGGATCGCCATCGTCGCCGAGCGCAGGTTTGCCGGCGCCTGCCGATTCTGTGCTCGGGTCAGGCCCCAGCCGGCGACCGTCACCGCGGCGCCGCCTTCGTAGAGCGCCGCGTCCTCGGGCCCGGCCAGCGCCAGCGGCGGCGCGCTGGTCGGTCGGTCGAGGATCAGCACGGCGGCGTCGCCGTGGATCACGCCGGGGTCGAAGGAGGGGAAGACGTGGACGGCGCTGACCCTGAAGATGTTTTCCCCGCTGGCCTGCTTCGGATTGGCGATGTTGGTCCCGACCGCGTATTCGCCCGGCTTGGTGAAGCCACCGGTTTCCACGTCCTCGGCGCAGTGGGCGGCGGTGAGGACCACTCGCGGTGCCACCACGGTGCCGGTGCAGGCGAAGCCGTGGCGTGCGTTGCCAGCCTCGATATAGGCGAGGGAAGGGAACTGCGCGATCGAGGCGGGGCTGCCGCCGATGATCGAGGCGTGCGCCCCGCCTGAGGCTGAGGCGGCCGCTGGCAGCACGAGGCTCAGCGCCAGAATCGCGCCGCCGAGGATGGCCAGCAGTCGTCCCCCCTTCATCTGCATCGTCAACACCCTAATTAAGCGTTCAGACCGCTTCAAAGACAGTGGACAAACCTTGGCCCACTCCGACGCAGAGGGTGGCGATGCCGAACTTGCCGCCGCGGCGCTTCAGCTCGCGGACCAGGGCGCCGGTGAGGCGGGCGCCGGAGCAGCCGAGCGGGTGGCCGAGGGCGATCGCGCCGCCGTTGACGTTGAGGCGCTCCTCCTCGATCCCGAGCTCGCGGGCGCTGGCGAGGACCTGGGAGGCGAAGGCCTCGTTCAGCTCGACGAGGTCGATCTGGTCGATCGTCAGGCCGGCGTTCTCAAGGGCCCGCGGTACCGCTTTGACCGGGCCGACGCCCATGAAGGCGGGGTCGACCCCGGCGACGCCGGTGGCGACGACCCGCGCCAGCGGCTCGGCACCGATCTCCTCGACGCCCTTCTCGGAGGCGACGAGCAGGCAGGCGGCGCCGTCGTTGAGGGTCGAGGCGTTGCCGGCGGTGACGGTGCCGTCCTCGCGGAAGACCGGCCGCAGCTTCGCCAGCTTCTGCAGCGAGGCGTCGGGGCGCGGTCCCTCGTCGGCCTCGACCACGACATTCTCGCGTCCCCGCGGCGCCTCGATCGGGACGATCTCCTCGGCAAGCTTGCCGGCCTCGGTCGCGGCGACCGCTCGCCGGTGGCTGCGCAGGGCGAAGGCGTCCTGGTCCTCGCGGCTGACCCCGTAGCGTTCGGCGACGTTCTCGCCGGTCTCGCCCATCGCTTCGGTGGAGACGCCGAGCTCGGCCATCCGCGGGTTGATCATCCGCCAGCCCAGGGTGGTGTCGTGCATCGTCTGCGGGCCGCGGGGGAGGCCCCGCTCGGGCTTCTCGACCACCCACGGCGCCCGGCTCATCGACTCGACCCCGCCGGCGAGATAGAAGTCGCCCTCCCCTGCCTTGACCGCGCGGGCGGCGCTGTTGATCGCCTCGAGGCCGGAGGCGCAGAGGCGGTTGACCGTCGCCCCGGGGACGCTCTGCGGCAGGCCCGCCAGCAGCGCCGCCATCCGGGCGACGTCGCGGTTGTCCTCGCCGGACTGGTTGGCGGCGCCGAAGTAGACGTCGGTGATCCGCTCCGGGTCGACGCCGCTGCGCTCGACCACGGCGGCGATCACATGGGCGGCCAGGTCGTCGGGGCGGACCCCGGACAGGGCCCCGCGGTAGGCGCCCATCGGGGTCCGCAGGGGTTCGATCAGGTAGGCCTCGGGCATCGCTTTGAACCGTATCCTTCTCGCGTGCTCTTCATCCTCGGAACCCTTGGTCTCCTGGCTTTCATGGTCGGCGTGCTGCTGGTCGTCGGGCACTTCTACCCGGGCAGCTCCGCCAGCCTCGTCGACTGGGTCCCGACCCGCTCGCCCGAGGTCGAGGCGCAGAACGAGATCGACGACGTGCGCCAGATGCTGGAGGCGCAGAACGAGATGCGGCGGCGGCGCGGCGCCCCGGAGATGACCGAAGAGGACCTGCACCGCGGCGTCGCCGAAGACGAGCAGCTGCGCCTGCGCGGACGCGGTCCCTTCGAGGCGAGCTAGGTGGCGCGGGCGCTGATCGTCGGCTGCGGCTGTCGCGGCCGCGAGCTCGGTGGGCGGTTGCTCGCCGAGGGCTGGGCGGTGCGCGGGACCAGCCGACGGGACGAGGGGCTGGGGGAGATCGAGGCGGCTGGGATCGAGTCAGCGCTGGCTGATCCCGATCGGCCGGGGACGATCCTCGAGCTGGTCGGCGACGTCGCCGTCCTCGTCCTCCTGCTCGGGAGCTGTTCCGGCAGCGAGGAGGAGCTGGCGGCGATCCACGGCCCGCGCCTGGAGCGGTTGCTCGAACACCTGGTCGAAACCCCGGTTAGGGGCGTCGTCTACGAGGGAACCGGGCAGGGGGCGGAGGTCGTCCAGCACGCCGCGCGCACCTGGCGGATCCCGGTTCGGGTGGTCGAGGAGGGGGACGATCTGGCGTCTCTCGTCAGCGGCGTCCTCACCGGCCGATGACTGCAAATAGCTAAACTCCGATAAGGATTCAGGTAATAGAAGAAGAAACGCGAGAGGAGCGGGGCAAATGGCTCTACAGCTCGGTGACGTAGCACCCGATTTCGAGGCCGATACCACCCAGGGCCGGATCAAGTTCCACGATTGGATCGACGGCTCGTGGGCGGTTCTGTTCTCCCACCCGAAGGACTTCACCCCGGTCTGCACGACCGAGCTCGGCTACATGGCGCGGATCGAGCCGGAGTTCGAGAAGCGCGGCGTCAAGATCGCCGGCCTCTCGATCGACCCGCTCGACAAACACGAGGAGTGGGCTAAGGACATCGAGGAGACGCAGGGCGCGAGGGTCGAGTACCCGATCATCAGCGACCCCGACTTCTCGATCGCCAAGGCCTACGGGATGCTCGCGGCCGACGTCTCCGGCGACCCCGGCGATCGCACCCCGGCCGACAACCAGACCGTCCGCAACGTCTTCGTCATCGGCCCCGACAAGAAAATCAAACTCATCCTCGTCTATCCGATGACCACCGGCCGCAACTTCGACGAGGTGCTGCGGGTGATCGACTCGCTGCAGCTGACCGCGAACCACAAAGTGGCGACGCCGGCCCAGTGGCAGCAGGGCGACGACGTGATCATCTCCGGCTCGGTCAAAGAGGACGAGGCGAAAGAGCTCTGGCCCGAGGGCTGGGAGTCGCCGAAGCCCTATATCCGGATCGTTCCCCAGCCGGAGAAGTCGACCAGCTAGTCGAGGCGCTTCAGCAGGTCGGCCAGGATCCGCGCGGTGGCTCCCCATATGAGGTGCCCTTCGACCTCGTAGGTCGGGGTGTGGATGGGGACGCCGCGGCGGACCAGGCGGCGCATCTCGTAGCCCTCGCGCAATAGCTCCAGCGAGAAGGTGAGGACGGTCTCGACCTCGGTCGGGTTCGGCCGCAGGTCGAGCTCGCCGGGGTGGGGGACGTAGCCGACGAAGGGGTGGACGAGGTAGTTGGTGACGAAGGTCTTTATCGCCGGCAGCGCCTCGCCCGCCTTGACCTGGGCGGGGTCGAGCCCGATCTCCTCCTCGGCCTCGCGCAGCGCGGTCGCCAGCAGGTCGGCGTCTCCCTCGTCGCGGCGGCCCCCGGGGAAGGAGATCTCGCCGGCGTGGCGGCGCAGGTCGGCGCGGCGCTCGGTGAAGACGAGGCCGGGCTCGTCCGGCCAGCCGTAGAGGGGAAGCAGCACCGCCGCCTCTACTGAGCGGATCAGATGATCACCTGGACGGTGCCGCCGTCCACGGACCAGGCGGCGCCGGCGACATAGGAGGCGCGCTCGCTGCAGAGGAAGACGATCGTCGCCGCGATCTCCTCGGGCTGGGCGAGGCGACCGATCGGGCGCTTCGAGCCGGCTTCGGCCAGCGCCTCCTCGCGACTGCCTGCTCCGCTGAGATTGCGTGATTGATCGAGCAGGCCGCCCGGCTCCATCCACATCTCCGCCTCGACCGGGCCGGGGGCGACGGCGTTGACGAGGACGCCGGTTTTCGCGTAGCGGTCGGCGAAGAGGCGCGAGAGCGAGAGCTCGGCGGCCTTCGCGACCGAGTACTCGGCCATCGCCGCCGAGGGCCGCTTGCCCGCGGTCGAGCAGACGTTGACGACCCGCCCCCAGCCGCGCTCGGCCATTGGCGGGATCGCCGCCCGCATCGCCCGCAGCGGCGCCATCACGTTGAGCTCGTACTGGGCTCGCCAGTCCTCGTCGGGCACCTCGTCGAGGTCGCGCCACTTGGCGGCGCCGGCGTTGTTGACGAGGACGTCGAGGGCGCCGAAGCGCTCCTCGCAGGCGGCGAGCATCCGGTCGCCGGCGTCATCGGCGGTGACGTCGAAGCTGAGCGCTGAGGCCGCGCCGCCAGCCGCCTCCGCCGCTCGCTTCGCCTCCTCGGTCGCCGCCGCCAGCCGCTCCTCGCCGCGCGCGACCAGCAGGACCTTGGCCCCCTCGGCGCAGAGCTGCAGCGCCACCTCGCGGCCGATGCCGCTGCTGGCGCCGGTGACGACGCAGGCGCGCCCGGTCAGGCCGAGGTCCATCAGGCGCTCTCCAGGCGCTCGGTGACGGTGACGTGCGCCTCGCCGGCGAGGACCTTGTGGACGGGGCACTTGGTGGCGATCACCATCAGCCGGCGGCGCTGCTCCTCGTCGAGCTCTCCCGGCAGTTTCACCCCGACCTCGAAGCTGGTCGGCACCGGTCCCTCGTAGCCCATCTCGACGTCGACCTCGACCGGGCCGACGTCCCAGCCTTTGCGCTCGGCGTACATCTCGACCGTGATCGCGATGCAGCCGGCGAGGCTGGCGCCGAGCAGCTCGGTGGGGCGGGGACCGGTGTCGGTGCCGCCCTGGTGGACCGGCTCGTCGACCCGCAGGCTCTGCGTGCCGTCGAGCTCGACGTCGTGGGCGTAGCCCTCGACCCGGCGGGCGACGATCCGCACGCTCAGCCCTTGCCGCGGCCCTCGAACAGGGCGGGGTCGTCGACGTCGGCGAAGCGGGCCATCGCGTAGACGGCGTCGGAGGCGCGGTTGACGAAGTGGATCACGGTCTCGCTCTCGATCTCGCCGGCTTCGTTCAGTTCCGAGATCCGGCGCTCGGCGCGGCGGACGACGGTGCGGGCGACGTCGAGCGCGGCGGAGAGCTGGTTGCCACCTGGGATGACGAACTTCGGCGGCAGCTCGACCCGCGCCATGTAGCGGTCGATCAGCTCCTCCAGCTCAGCCACCATCGCCTCGGTGGTGCGGCTGACGCCGTCTTCGAGCCGCCCCGCCGCCTCCGGGGCGGTCGCCAGCTCGGCCCCGGCGACGAAGACGTCGTTCTGGAGGCGGAGGACGTCGGCGGCCAGCTCCGCCTGCTCGGGACCGCAGAGGGCCCGGGCGAGGCCGAGCAGCGAGCAGGCCTCGTCGAGGGTGCCGTAGGCGTCGGTGCGGCCGTGGTGCTTGGGGACGCGGCCGCCGTACCAGAGCGAGGTGGTCCCGTCGTCGCCCTTCTTGGTGTAGATCTTGACCACGTCAGCGCACCGGGTTGAAGGCGTATCCGGTCATCACCTTGGGGAAGAAGAAGGTCGACTTCGGCGGCATCACCGCGTCGGTATTGCAGATGTCCTTTACCTGCTCGACCGGGACGCCCCGCTGGATGAAGGCGACGTCGTAGTCGCCCTCGTCGACCATCGCCAGGGCTGCGTCGACGCTCTTCGCGTATTCGAGCCCGTCGCGCTCGTCGATGTCGTGGTCGCTCATCCCGGCCAAGCCCTTCAGCACCAGCGTCTCGAGGATTGCCGAGTCGAGGCGGCGGTAGGCCTCGGGCTTGCCCTCCAAGCGCCGGTCGACCTCGCCGAGGTCTTTGAGCCGGAGGCGAAAGGCCTTCTTGTGGAAGGAGTCGTAGAGACCGAAGACGCCGACGCCGTCCTCGTTCGCCGGGTCGATCTCCTCGCGGGAGACCTCGGTGACCTCGAAGAGCTCGCGCAGCCCGTTGCCAAGCCGCTGCTGCCTCTCGGGATCGTCGGCGAAGCCCGAGAGCAGGCGGTGGGTGGGGAAGACGAGGAGGCCGGGGTCGTCGAGCCCGGTCAGCGACATCAGCGTGTAGTCGTGCGGTCCCTCGCCGCCGACCTCGTCGCGGAAGGCGCGGGCGGTCTCGTAGCGGTGGTGGCCGTCGGCGATCAGCAGCTGGGCGGAGGCGAGGCATTCGGTCACCGCGGCGTGCACGGCGGGGTCCTCGACCTTCCAGAGCCGGTTGACGGTCCCGTCTTCGTCGCGCGCTTCGCCCCAGGGCTCATCCGGGAGGCCAGGCGCGACCAGCGGCCAGGCGTCCTCGGTGCTGAGCGAGAAGATTGAGGAGAGGTTGTAGCCGGTGGCGCGGGTCAGCTCCAGCCGGTCGAGCAGCGGTCCGGGGTGGGTGCGCTCGTGCGGGCGGACGGTGCCGCTCTCGTAGTCCTCGACCCGGACCCGGCAGAGGATCCCGTTGCGGCTGTAGCTGTTGCCGTCTGGGGCGACGTAGTCCTGGGTCAGCGCCCAGAGCGAGGGCTCGGAGTCCTGGACCAGCGCGCCATCGGAGCGCCAGCTCTCGATCCGCTGTGCCGCCTCCGCGTAGGGATCGCCGCTGGGATCGCTGTCCGGGTCGGCGGGGTCGAACGGTTTCGGCAGGTCGATCGCGACCGCGTTGTAGGGCGAGCGCTCCAGCAGTGCCTTCCGCTGCGCCGCGTCGATCACGTCATAAGGAGGCGCCGCGACGGCATCCAGCGAGCCGACCTTCCCGAGGTCGTAGTGCAGCGCCTTGAAAGGAAGCACCTCCGCCATCGCCCCCAGAACCTACACTTGCCTCTGACGGGGTGTGGCGCAGCCTGGTAGCGCGCCGCCTTTGGGTGGCGGAGGTCCCCGGTTCGAATCCGGGCACCCCGATCCTCGCGGTTGAGGAACATCAACCTGCGGGTAGGGGAGGCGCAGACGTCCCCGGGTGAAGGAGGTTGCAGATGGAGAGTTGGGATCTGAAGACGGTCGAGGTGGAGGCGCATCAGCCGCGGATCCTCGCTTCGGCTGACGATGCGCGGACGATCCTCCTGCACCTGCCCGCGGGGGAGGAGCTGCAGGAGCACGAGGTGCACGAGCGAGCGCGGGTGATCGTCGTCGACGGCGAGGTCGACGTCACCACCGAGGGCGGCTCCGACCCCGCCAACGCCAGCGCCGGCCACCTCTTCGAATTCGATCCCGGCGAGCGCCGGACTGTCGTCGCCCGCTCCGACGCGCGCCTGCTGATGGTCCTCTCACCCTGGCCCGGCGACGGCCACCCCGGCGCGATGACGCTCGAGGAGAAGTCCGAAGCCCGCGAGAAAGCCGCCGAACACGCGGCGCAGTAGCGCGTCGGTTACCAGACGACGAGGGAGCGGGGCTTGTCGTGCTCCGTGATCGCTTGGTCCTTCGTCAGCAGCTTGACGCCATGCTCGATCGCGGTGGCGTAGATCTGTCGATCAGCGGGATCTCCAGGAAACGAATCGGGCAGGGCTACCGCGGTCTCGGCTACTGCTGGACTAAGGCCAACCGTCCGCGCCTGCGCGCTGAGTTCCTCCAGCCAGGAGCGGATCGGGATATCGAGGGCGATACGCCCATGACGGGCCAGCCACGCCAGCTCGTACCAGGAGACCGCTGCGATCAGCAATTCATCAGCGGTCTCGAGTGCTTGGCGCGCGGGATGGCTGACCCGTTCCGGTTCCGACGACCACCAGTGGACGACGTGGGTGTCCAGTAGAACCGAACTCATCTAGGAGGCGTTCCAGGTCTCGCCGGTCGAGAAGAGATCCTCCTCGTCATCAACGGCCGCCCTCGCACGTCCCCGAAACAGGCCCTCTAGCGAGCCGGCTCCGGCTGCCGGTACCAGTCGCGCCACGGGACGTCCATGGCGGGTGATTTCGATCTCTTCGCCAGCGGCAGCCTCATCGAGGAGGCGCAGGAACCTTGCCTTGGCTGCAGTTGCGGTCATCGATTTAGCCATATGACCATAATAGGGGTCATATACTCGGAAAAGCTGGTGGGCGACCTCGTTCATCTCCTCTTCTAAGGGAGCAAGGCATCAAGTTCTCCCCCTGAACCGTCGAGAAAGTTCCCAAGGAGCGTGATGGAAGAGCTATTCGGCAGCCAAGTGGACGATCCGACCGAGTCGCGGGAGCGGCGGCGGGTGGAGCGTGCCGTGTTTGAAACCGACCGGCAGCTGATCCAGGGCGATCTTACGCTGCCCCCGGCCGGTTACCAGAGCCGCTTCTCGGACTCGCTCAACCGCGGTGAGTTCGAATTCGTGCCGCTGACCAACGCGCAGGTCACCTCCTTGGCGGACGGCAAGGTGACGCAGGTGCCGTTCCTCGTCCTCTCCAAGCGCCAAATCCGCCTCGCCTATCCGGTCGAGCAGTAGGCGTGTCGCTTTTGTTCGGCAGGACCGAGCAAAAGCGACATTAGTCCCGTCGCCCTCGACCGCTGCTCGCGTAGGAGCCGAGGTCGAAGAGGAAGGCGAGGATGACGATGAACCACTCGAAGCCGGCGACCTCGTTGGTGCTGGCCGACCACATCAGCGCGTAGGCGAGCGTCGTCCAGGGCAGCAGGAAGAACCCGAGCAGGGGGACGAACCAGCTGTCGAAGGCTCTGCTCAGCAGGTCGGAGAAGAGGAAGATCGCGAACAGGGCCAGTCGCGGCGAGAGGAAGGCGAGCAAAACGACCAAGCAGCCCATGCGCAGACGCTACCTTCTACATAGGAGGCCAAAGCAAGGAACAGGCACATGAACAGACTTGGAAAGCTGATGACGATGATGCACCCGGAGAAGACGAAGATGGTCACCCGGGAGGAGGCGCTGCCCGGTCGCAGCGAGCGCGCCTTCGACGTGCCCGCCACCCACGCGGTGCTCGGCACGCCGCTCGAGCCGCCGTTCCCGGAGGGGATCGAGGTCGCCTACTTCGCGCTCGGCTGCTTCTGGGGCGCGGAGCGGCTGTTCTGGGAACTCGACGGCGTCTACACGACGGCGGTCGGCTACCAGAACGGGACCACCCCGAACCCGACCTACGAGGAGGTCTGCTCGGCGAAGACGGGGCACGCGGAGGCGGTGATGGTCGCCTTCGACCCCCGGGTTGTCTCCTACGCCGACCTGCTGAAGGTCTTCTTCGAGGAGCACGACCCGACCCAGGGGATGCGCCAGGGCAACGACGTCGGCACTCAGTACCGCTCGGGGATCTACTTCGTCAACGACGCTCAGAAAGCGACGGCGGAGATGGCGCGCGAGGCCTACGGGCGGTCGCTGCGCGAGGCCGGCAAGGAGGAGATCACGACCGAGATCGAGCCCGCCGGGCCCTTCTACTACGCCGAGGACTACCACCAGCAGTACCTGCACAAGGTGCCGAACGGCTACTGCGGGCTGAAAGGCACCGGAGTCGCCTGCAGCATCCCCGCCGCGGCATAGCGACCGCGGCGGTGCTCGCCGGGCGCGCCGAATAGCATCCCGGCCTTCGTGGCACCCTCCTTCGGCTCCTACATCGCCGGCTGCCTCGCCCTGATCGGGATCGTCGCGGCTCTCGGCCTCGGCGGCTACTGGCTGCGGCGCTGGATCGTGCCGGAATTCAGCGGTGCCCTGGCTCGGCTCGCCGACGCGACCTTGGCGGTGGCGATGCTCGTCGTCTGCCTCGAGATCCTCGGTTCGCTGAGCGCGCTCTACTTCGGCTGGATCGTCGTCCTCTGCATCGGGGTCGGGCTTGGCGCCGCCGCGCTCGGGCGCTCGAAAGCGGGCGGGTCCGGGCGCGAGGTGGCGGCGCCGCGGGTGGAGAACGTCGCGCTGCTGATCGCCCTCGGCGTCGCCTCATGGACCGTCGCCGAGTGGACCTTCCCGACCCAGTCGAGTCTCGACTTCGGCATGTTCGGCGGCGACACCACCTGGTACCACATGCCCTTCTCGGCGTTCATCGCCCAGGAACACTCGACGGTCCACCTCCACTACACCGACCCGCTGCGGCTGGCCGCCTGGTTCTACCCCGCCAGCACCGAGCTGATCAACGCCTCGACGATCGTCCTCTTCAAGAGCGACTGGCTGGCGCCGCTGCAGAACATGATCTGGCTGCCGATCGGGCTGCTCGCCGCCTGGTGCATGGGCCGTCCCTACAAGGTCGGGCCGGCGACGCTGGTCGCGGCGGCGATCGTCCTCGACGCCGGGGTGATGATCGAAACCCAGCCCGGGGAGGCGCGCAACGACATCATGGGATTGGCGTTCCTGCTCGCCTTCGCCGCCTTCCTGATCAACGGCCACCAGCGACGGGCGCCCGCTGCCGGGGCGGTGCAAGACGCGCCGGAGCGCGACGCGCCGCTGCTCGACAAGGGGCCGCTGGTGATGGCCGGGATTGCGGCCGGGCTCGCCGCCTCGGTGAAGACGACCTTCCTCGTCCCGGTGGTCGCGATCGCGATCGGCGTCATCGTCTTCAGCGGCCGCGGACGGCGCTGGACCACCGCCTGGGTGATGGGGCTGCCGATGCTCGTCGTAGGCGGCTACTGGTACCTGCGGGCGGCGATCAAGACCGGCGGCAACCCGATCCCGATCACCAAATTCGGTCCGCTCAACCTGCCGAAACCCGACCAGATGCCGCTCGACCCGCGGCCGCGTTTCGCCGTCATCGACTACATCACCGACCCGACCATCTACCGGCGCTGGTTCTTCCCCGAGCTCGACAACGCTTTCGGGCCGCTCTGGCCGCTGATCCTGATCATGGCCGTCAGCGCCGCCGTCTACATCGCCTGGCGCTCGCGCAACAAGATCCTGCGGGTGATCGCGGTCGCCTCGCTGCTGACCGCGGTCGTCTACGTCTTCACGCCGCTGACCGCGGCGGGGCAGGAGGGCTCGCCGACCGGGTTCTTCACCAACACCCGCTACCTGGTGCCAGGGCTGGTGCTGGCGATGGCGATGCTGCCGCTGGCGCGGCCGCTGCGGGCGCCCGACAAGCGTGCCTGGCAGACGCTGCTCTTCCTCACCGTGGTCTTCGCGATCACGGTGCTGACGACGCCGCGCTGGTTCACCTCCTACATCGTCGGCACCGTCTTCCTGACGCTGTGCCTGGTCTGGGCGCCGGCGGCGCTTTCGCTGGCGCGGACGCGCCGGAGCGTCAGCCGCGCCGCCGTCGCGGGCGGGGCGGTGGCGCTGCTGCTGCTGGCGGTGGTGCTGGGGCGGGCCCAGCAGGCCCAGTACGCGGACCAGCACTACGTCAACCCCGACCCGTTCCTCGGCGAAGGCGGGCCGAAGGAGGCCTACGTCTACACCCAGAAGCTGCGCGCCCAGCGGATCGGGATCATCGGCTCCAGCCAGATCATCTTCGGCCAGTACGGCTTCTACGGCAACGACGCCAGCAACCACGTCGAATACATCGGCGTCCACGGCCCGCATGGGGCGAACCGGCTACCGACCACCTGCGAGCGCCTGCGCGGCCTGATCAACGAAGGCGGCTACGACTACCTGGTGCTGAGCCAGTACACCCAGGACACCGGCCCCTACAACTCCGGCGTCCCCAACCCGTACCAGTTCCCCGTCTTCGCCTGGGTCAAGAACGACCCCGCGGTGAAGCTGGTCGTCAAAGACAACGACGCCTCACCGCAGCCCGACTACGTCTTCAAGGTCAACGGCAAGCTCAACCCGAAGGCGTGCAAGCCGGAAAAACGACCGGAAGTAGTCGGCGAAGAAGCGGTCGAATAGCGGCGGGGCGCGAAAGTCAACCTATGGTTGACAAAAGCGCCCCGTTAGGACTGAGCGGCGGCGAGCGCGTGCTCGCGGATCAGCTCGGCGGAGCGCTGAGGCTGCTCCCACCAGAACATGTGACCGACGTCCTCGAGCGGCTCGAAGCGGGCCCCCGGCATCAGCGAGGCGATCTGCTCGCCGTTGGGGAAGGGGAGGACACCGTCGACCGTGCCGTGGACGATCAGCGTCGGCGTAGCGATCTCGCCGAGGCGAGCGCTGGTGTCGTGGGCGAAGATCGCCTGCACCTGCAGTTCGATCGTCGCTTTCCGCGCCGGTACCGAGGTCGCCATCTCGTGGAAGGCGGCGTAGGCGTCCTCGTCGGCGCGGAAGCTGGGGGAGAGGTTGACTTCGTAGCTGGCCCGGATCGCCTTGTCCCGGTCGCCGGACCGGAGTCCCTCGGCCAGCTTCTGCGCGTTCTCGGCCGGCATCAGCTGCGAGCCGGGCCCGCCGCAGTAGGTGCAGCCGAGCGTCAGCGAGCGCAGTTTCGCGGGCTCGGCGAGCGCCAACTCTTGGGCGATCATCCCGCCCATCGAGATCCCGACCACGTGGGCGCTCTCGAGCCCCAACTCGTCGAGCAGCCCCCCCGCGTCCTCGGCCATCTCCACGATCGTGAACGGCCCCTCGACCGGCCCCGACAGCCCGATCCCGCGATTGTCGAAGGCCACAACGTCGAAGCTCTCCTCCAAAGTCTCCCGAAACGGCTGTCCCCAGGCGACATGCGTTCCACTCATTCCCTGGATCAGCAGCAGCGGCTCCCCTTCACCGCCCCGCTCATAATGAAACTCCCGCCCCCCGACCTCAACTTTCGCCATCGCCGGATCCTAGGCGAGCCGCCCAGCCACCGCATAACCTTGCCCCGCTGCCCCCGTAGCTCAGCTGGATAGAGCATCGGATTTCTAATCCGAGGGTCCCAGGTTCGAATCCTGGCGGGGGCGTCGCTAGCCGCTCTGGCAAGGGGAATGTCCGGAAGCCGCTTTGACCGAGTTTGTGATTTGGCCCCGACCTCTTAGAAACTGAGGGACCGTTCGCGAGACCGCGGCCAAAAGCCAGGTGTTGCTTGAGCTAAGCCGCCTCTAGTAGCCGATCAGCAGAAGGCCCTCGAAGGGAAGTTCCAGACGCGGGCTGCCGTAGATGGCCTCGACGACCGAGTACGTCTTCGCGTAGGTCGGTTCTTTGGTCGTCTTTTTCTTGCCGTACCGGTACTCGACCGGCACAGCCAGAGCAAGGAATTTGGCGTCGAGCATCAGTGAAGCCTGGATCAGGTCCCGGTAGATAGCGTTTCCCGCCGTCGCCCGACCAGCCTCAATCTCTAAAGCGATCCCGTGTTCGACCTGGAAAGCGTCAATGAAGTACGTCCGACGAAACGACCCTTGGTCGCCGAAGAGGACCGGGCGCGGAAGTTTTCCATCCGCCGTCTTCCCAGACTCGACTTCGAAGTCCATCTTGCTCTTGAGGTCATCGGCCAGTGCCGCGAGAACGTTGTCGCTCTCCAACGGTGTCTCGTGGACGACTGTCGAATCGATTGCGCCTTGATTCTCAGCGAAAACGGCTAACAGTGACGAGGTCCAGGTCGGTGGCTTCGCGTAGGCGGGGAAGTAGCGCCAGTCCGGGTAGCTCGACATCTGGGCGGCGGGACTACCCGGCCCGCGAGTCTTTTGGGACCGCTCTTAGCTCGTCTTCATCGAATACGTCAGTGTAGGGCGGCCAGTTCTCGTGTTGCGGCATTTGGACCCGGTATTGCCGCACCATTTCGCCCTCCCCGGTGAGGCCGCTGATGCTTCTCGGTGCAACTTGTTGCAGGACAACGCCGGGACGCTCGACCCCACGCCGCAGGACGATCACCTGCGCACCTTTCGCGATCGCCATCTAGCTATCCACCGGGAGACGGCCAGAACCCTTACATGCCCTGCAACGGCCGGTCCCCTTGCATTCGAAGCACTGGCCGTCATCCTGCTGATCCACGTTCGACCCGCCGCGACCCGCGCATAGTTCGCACTTTCCGGTCCCGCCGCAAGCCGAGCATCTAACCGTTGGCGGTTCGGCGCTCATAGGTCGAGAATATCCTGCCAAAAGCCTCGATCGCCGGCTCAAGCTCTGCTGCGGCTTTAGCGCCTTGTACAAGCTCGTCAATCATGGGAACGATCGTTGCATCGGCTTCGACTAACGAGGATTCTCCGGCGCAGGTACTCCAAGTTGCCTGCAGATCGTCCGCGCGAGCCCGGGACCGATCTCTTTATGCCGAGGGAGCGCTGACACTTGGTCCTGCGGGCCGCGCCACTTTGCATGCTTGGAACCGCCGACCTCTCGGCAGCCGTGGGAGCGAAGATGGCGTTCGAAGTCGCGGCGCTTCACGCCGCGGCAGTAAACCGCAGGTGCTCTCGGTCTGCTTCGATCACCTCGCCGACGAGGTCATCGTCGGGAGTCAAGACGGTCTGCAGCGCGTCGAGCACGTTCTCGCGGGCTTCCTCGCGAGTGCGACCCTGGCTGATGGCGCCGGGCACCTCGAGGATGCGCGCGACGATCCAGCCCGCCTCGTCCGGGCTGTCAAATGCGATCGTGAAGTCGACCGATGCCTCCATGGCTACAGACGGTAGCGCGATGGCGGGGCGGGGGGCCGCCTTTTCGAAAACTTGGTCCCGTAATTGGTCCCCAACTCCCACGAACTCAGCCGAAGTCCTTGGACGTGATCGGCTCCTGCTCTACAGCTCTGACGAGGATTCCGATCAGGTCTTCATCGTCTCAGTGCATGACGCTCGTTCGGCGGCGTCACCTCGGTCTTCTGATGATTGAGTACGAGCCGCTGGTCGGGCTTGCTCTAGGTACGGGCTAGGCTTCGCGGATGGGGAGAGGGCGCCTGTCTTTGCTTGCGGTCGGTCTGGTGGTCGCGACCGTGCTGCTCGCCGCGGCTGGGCGGGGAGAGGCGGAGCTGCGGCGCGGTGGCAAGCTCGAAGTCCAGCGGGCGGACACTGCTGGCTTGGTGCGCCTCGGGAAGCAGGGGGGCTACAGGATCTTCCTCTACATGCCCAACAGGCGGGTCGTCCTCTTCTACGGGGTCCGCATCCAGAGGGTGGGAGATGACGGTTTCGGCCTTACGTACGGCATCTACGCCACGCGCAATCGGGGGAATCTGGATCACGGGGTGGTGCGGGCGCGGTTCGGCTCGCTGGGCCGGGTTTCCCTGCGGTTCCGGCCTGACGGGCGGATTCGCAAGGACGATCCGCAGGAGGGATGTGGGGGAGGGGTCGAGACTGCCGAATACGGCAGCTTCGCCGGCCACCTCAGCTTCCGCGGCGAGGGCAACTACTTCCACGTCTCTTCCCCCAGCGGCAAGGCCTATCTCACCCGGTCCCCTCGCCTCCGGTGCGAGAAGGGGCAGGCGGCGGAGCCCCAGCCGCGGTCGTTGCGGAAGTACGTCGCGCTGACCCCCCTGTTCCACGACGACGACAGCATCGCCCTTCTCTACGCGTCCACTCGCAAGCACGGGCGCTATGTCGGGATCACGGCCATGCATCCGGAGGAGTCCCCGCCGGGAGCAGACGTCGAACTGAAGATCCTCGACTCGAGGAAGGGGATGGCGATCGGCCATGGCACCTACCTCGAGGGCTTCGCCGGGACCCTGCTGACCAGTCCGCCGGGGGTGCATCCCGCCACGGCGACAGTGGCGCCGCCGGCACCGTTCTACGGGAAAGCGACCTATTCGGAGGAGGCCGGCGACTGGACCGGCACGCTCGGCGTCAAGCTCGCCGGGTTGAGGCTGCCGCTGACCGGGTCCGACTACCGCGTTCACCTCTGTGTCGTCAACCCCTTGAGGGACAAGGACGGCTGCGAGTTCTTCAAGACGGAGCCGCCGTACTTCGAGCGGCCGGCGCGGCTGGGGCTGGGATGAGGATGCGAGGGACCGCCGTCGCGGTGCTTGCGCTCGCCGCTCTCTCCTGCTTTCCAGGCGGTGCTTGGGCAAAAGCCGGAGACGACCGGCCACCGGTCAGGCAATGGATCGACGTCGAGCTCCAGGGCTCCAATGGCTACACAATCCACCTCAGCGTCAATCCCCGCCGGCACCTGGTCCTGCAGGTAGAGAAGGAAGGCTTTCTCGCCGAATACATGACCCGGGACCTCCTTCCGGAGACCGATCGGGTGAAGGCGAAGCTGCGCGGTCTTGGCGTGATCTCGCTGCGGTTCCACCCCCGTGGGTCGGTTCGCCACCCTTCGCTCCCGCGCTGCGAGAAGTGGCGTCCGACGGTGCAGCCGGGGGTCGTGCGCGGGACGATCAAGTTCGTCGGCGAGCGGAACTACACCCGGGTCAAGGCGCGTGAAGCCGAGGCCGCGGTCGAAGAACCGAAGAAGTGGACCTGCCGGTATGGGTCGCCGTTCGAATTCAACCCCCGTGAGCGGGAATGGACCAGCAAGTTCTCCGCCCGGGGCGAAGGATTCTTTTTCCTCGCCCGGAGATATCGGCCGGGCCTGCTCAAAAGCGGTCCGGTCATCTTCTTCGTCGAACAGGGAGAAGCGTTCGAAGCGGCATCTGGCCAGGCGCCCCTCACCATCTACCGGCAATTGAAGCTTCCCGCTCCCGCCGCTGCCTTCGACGACTCACACCCCGAACACCTGACGGTCTCCCCGCCCGCCCCCTTCAGCGGTACCGGCGCCCTCGCCCGTACCCCCGAATCGGTCTTCACCTGGAAGGGCGACCTCTCCATCCAGTTCCCGGGCCTCGACCCGATCCCCTTAACGGAACCCAGCTACGGATTCGACTACTGCCTGCGGGAAGTGGGCTGCTTCGAGCAGCAGGTCGACTAGCGGCTTATTTGCTGGTCGTCGCGGTGGCGCTGGTGTAGCCGGTCGAGGCGGCGGTGAGGGTGTTGGTGAAGGAGCCGGTGGCCGGTGACGTGTAGGTGAACTGGTTGGCGCTGATCGAAGGTCCGGCTTCGGGGATCGAGAGGGGGGACCCGACGATGGTGCCACCGGTGGCAGTAATCGTCACTGTTTTGGCGGCGCCGACGTTGGAGACGATGTTGCCGGCGCTGTCGGTGATCGCGACCTTGGATTTGACGGTGCCGGAGTTGCCCAGGGCCGTGATCGTGCAGGTGAAGAGGCAGGGAGAGCCGATCGTGCCGGCGCTGACCGTCGTTTCGACGAGGCCGAGGCGGGAGGCGGTGCCGGTGGAGACGGTGAGGGCGAGGGAGGAAGGGGTGGAGATGGTTCCGTCGCCGGCGGTGATCGCGGCTGCCTCCACCTTGTTCAATTTCATGAAGCCGTTTTTCGAGGAGGCGGGGGTGGCGACGCCATTGGTGAAGCTTAGTGCGGTCGCCGTACCGAAGTTGACCGCGGTGCCGGCGCTGTTGACGACGGTGGGTTGGGCGCCGCTTGGGCTGGCCGTGGCACCGGCGAAGGTGATGTTCTTCGAGCCGGTGTAGCCGGTAGCGGTGTTGCCGTAGGTGTCCTGCGCGGTCGTCGTGACGTTGAAGCCGGTGCCGGCGACCGGCGTCAGGGTCGAGGAGGAGAGGACGAGCTTGTTCGCCGTGGCGGCCGCGACGGTGACCGTGACCGCGGTCGGCGTGGTGATCGCGCCTTCCGTTGCTTTGACGCTGGTGGAGCCGCTCTTGTAGAGCTTCATCCCGCCACCGGCGTTGCTGACGCCGGCGCTGAATTCGACCGTGGTGGCGGTGCCGAAGGCGACGTCGGCGCCGCTGGAGTCGCTGACGGTGGGCGTGTTGCCCGCCGGGCTGGCGCTGGCGCCGGAGAAGACGAGGCTGTGCGCTCCGCTGTAGGAGGTGGCGGTGTTGCCGTAGGTGTCCTGGGCGGTCGTCGTCAGCGCGTCGAGGGTTCCGGCCGTCGGCGTCGCGGAGGCGGCCGATAGGGAGAATTTGCTGGTCGCGGCGGCGGTGACCGCGATCGTCGGCGGGCCGGGGGTGGTGATCGTTCCCTCGGTCGCGACGATGCTCGGCGAGCCCGCCGCGTAGAGCTTCACCAAGCCGTTTTTGCTCGAAACCACGGTCGCGACGCCGCTGGTGAAGGTCAACGCCGTGGCGGTGCCGAAGTTGACCGCGGTGCCGGAGCTGTTGACCACCGTCGGTTTGGTCCCTCCGGGAGCCGCGTTGGCGCCGGAGAAGACGAGCGAGTGCGAGCCGGTATAGCTCGTGACCGTGCTCCCCGCTTCGTCCTTGGCGGTGATCGTCAAGTTGCTCGAGCCCCCGGCGGTGATGCTCGTCGCGCTTGCCGAGACCGTGAAGGAGGCAGCCGCCCCGATCGTGACTTTGGCCGTTTTGCCGGCGCTCGTCGCCTGCCAGGTCCGCCAGATGGCCGTCACCGTGTAGGTGTGTTCGCCGATCGGGACGGAACCGTCGGTGCAGGTAGTGACCGCCGTCGGCGCCGACTGTTCCGGGCAGTTGCCGGCTGGTTTGCCGCCGTCGCGGGTGACGTAATAAGTCACGGTGCCTTCTCCCGGCGCCGTCATCGCGTTCCAGGTGAGGGCGACCGTTCCGCCGGCTGCAGGGGTGGCGGCGGTGATCGTCGGCGCCGTCAGTTGCGAGACCGCGGCAGAAGCGTTGCCGGTGCCGTTGGCAGTGAAGTAGGAGAGGGCGCTGGCGACGAGCGCGAGGAGGGCCACGACGAGGATCGAGCCGGCGACGCCGCTGAGGCGGACGCGCTTCATCCGCGCGCCTCGCCGCTGAAGTCGAGGCGGACGGTTGCGCCCTGACAGGCGTTCTGGTCGATCGGCAGTTCGCGCATCGCCACAGAGGGCGCCGTCGCCGTCGCGGTCGGCAGGCTGGCCGAGCCACCGGCGGGGACGCTCAGCGGTGCTTCCGGGCTCAGGCTCGACGGCATCACCGCGAAATTGGGATCGCCGGGGCAGGCCGAGGGCTCAGGCGACACCGTCACGGTCAGGCTCGTGACTTCGATCGGCGCCGGATTGGGGTTGACGATTCGCACCGGCAGCTGCTGGGCAGGCGCTCCGGGCATCAGCTCCTCGAGCGCGCCCGTCAAGGGCTCGACGGTGAACTCCCGCGGCTCGAGCAGCGCCCAGCGATAGTGCGCAACCGCACCGACGAGCCCGCGCCGGTTCAGCGCTCGGACGGCGAAGGAGTGGTCCCCGGGCTCGAGGGAACGCACGAGGTAGGGCGAGGCGCATCCATCCCACTCGCTGCCGTCGAGCCGGCATTCGAAGCGTCGCCACTGTGCCGGCTGCGGGCCGCCAGGCCCTGGGCCGGGCGCAGCGGCTCGCTGCTCCGGCGGCGCGACGTGGAACCGGAACTGGGAATCAGGATCGACGCCTCCGTCAGGCGGGACTTCGATGAAGCGAGGCCGCGGCGGCCCCTGGCCCTGCTTGCGTGGGGGATGCTTGGCCTTCTTCCCGTGCGGGCGGCTCCGCTCGGAGAGGGTGGTTGCGTAGGCGACGCCGCCGAGGCAGGTGACCGCAGCGACCAGGGCAACAAGTGCCCTGGTCGCGCGGTTGCGTCCCATCTCGCGTCGCCCGGTCATCGGGTTGCGGCGAGCTCGCCTAGTTGCTGGAGAGGGCCAGGGTCAGTTCCGCGCCCTGGCAGGCGTTCTGGTTGACGCCCGTGTCATTCATCGTCAGCGTGCCTTTCGGCGTCACCGCCTGCCCGTTGCCGGAGGGGAAGGTGGCGTTGACGGCCACCGCCGGCATCGAGAAGTCGGGGTTGCCGCCGCTGATCGCGGTGCTGCAGGTCGAGTGGCCGGCATCGACGGTGATCCCGGTCAGGGTGATGGTCCCGACCCGCTGCGCCCCGCTCGAGGGGTTGTCGACGGTGAAGGAGACCTGCGAAGAGGCTCCGGGGTAGAGGTTGCCGGAGACCGCCCCTTTCAGGGTGACGGCGGAGCTGGTCCCGACTTTGGCGGTGGCGGTGCCGGAGCCGGTGCTCGTGAAGTAGGCGTAGGCAACTGCGGCGACGGCGAGAGCGGCGACGCAGGCGAGGGCGACGAGGGCTCTCTTGTGGCTGATGCGGTGCATGGCGATCTCTTTTCCTTAAAAGGCGAGCGCTGGGAACGCTCCTGATCCGCCTACATCGACAGCTTGTCCAATTGACTCAAGTTGTAATTCCACATTGCCGAGTGTGGACGGCTACGGAGAGCCTGGACTCGGCGTAAAAAAAGGGGGCGGCGCGCCAGCGCCGCCCCTTCCAACGAGGTGCTTGCCTACATCCGGCCCCGGTTAATGCCGGGCGAAGGGGTCGACGTAGAGGTCGTCGACCAGGTACTTGCTCTTCGGGTCCTTCGCGGTGAAGGTGATGCGGGCTACTCGTTCGTCTTCGTCGCCGGTGTCGAGCTTCAGCGAAGGCGTCGGCACCCATTCTTCGAGCTCGTCGGAATGGACGTCGTTGTTCTTCGCCTTGACCACCTTGTGGGTGTTTTCATAGCTGACCGTGACGCGAATCTTGCCGCCCTTGTCACCGGTATTCCGCATCATGAAGCGGAAGTTAGGCGTCGTTTCATCGACGCAGAACGGCGGGCTGGTGGCCTTGGCGCCGAAGGGCAGGCTCACGGCCGTTTCCTCCTGGACGCCTTCGTGGGCACGGACGCCGGGCTCGAGGACGAGTTCGGCTCCTCCTTCCAGCGTCCATCCGGTTCCCCCTTCTCCGAGGGCGCCGTCGGGCGCGAGTTGGTAGTAGCCCTTGTCCTTGTAGGGCGCGAAGACCTGCTCCGCGTCCGGGTAGGAACAGGCCGCGTTGGCCAGTGACGTGAATGCCGTCAACGCGAAGAGGACGGCGACGGTCGCCGAGGCGAGGATGCCGAGGCGACGCTTGGGATCTGCGGTTGACATTGAACCTCCTGTAGGCATGCGAAAAGGACTCGGTTTTCACCAAGCTGGCGGCTGAGCCGTCTCCCCAGGGGGGAGACCTCTGGCTTTGCGTCCCTGCCTCGCGGCAGGTTTGCCCTTTTTCAGCTGACTACAGGGGCGGCTATCGACGGGCTCGGGCTCGACTTGAACCGATTCAGACAAATGTCTACCGACTTCTGCGCAGCCGGGGTCATGTCTATGCCTGCGCTTCGCCGGAGAGGTCTTCGGCGATCCGCACTCCGGCCGAGAGCAGCGGCGCCGCGAGGACGAGGCCGATGGTGCCGAAGAGGCAGCCGCCGGCGATCGTCGCAATCAGGACCGCGAGTGGGTGAAGTTTGAGTGCAGCGCCGTAGGCGATCGGCTGGACCAGCTGCTGGAGGACGCCGTTAGCGAGGAGGACGATGACGGCGAGAGCAGCAGCGGCCTCCGGCCCCTCACCGCCGAGGGCGATGAGGACGGCGAAGGCGCCCGCGGTCCAGGCTCCGAGGTACGGGACGAAGCCGCCGAGGAAGGTGACGACGGCGATCGTCCCCGCCAGGGGGACGCCGAGGAGGAGGGCGCCGGCGCCGACGATCAGAGAGCTCCAGAGTGAGACCGCCGTCACCCCGACGAAGTAGCCGCGAAGGCTGCCGGCGACGCGACCGAGCACCGTGTGGGCGACCGGGACGGGGACGCCGAGGTGGCGCTCGAGGAAGCCGCCGATCGTCGGCCCGTCCTTGAGCATGAAGAAGAGGCTGAGCGCGGTGAAGGAGAGGAAGACGGCAAGCGAGGCGAGCCGGTCGATGCCGCCGAGGACGCCGTGGGTCAGCGCTTCGAACCCGGCGCTGATCCCGGCGCTCGCGCTTGAGTTCGCGTCGGCCGCGGTCGAGGCCTTGGCGCCGAGGTCGCGCGCCCAGGACTCGATCTGCGCCGCCCCTTCCTGCAGGCGCGCGGAGAGGCTGTCGGCCTGGCTCGCGATCGCCGTCAACACCAGCAGCCCGATCCCGAGCCCGATTACGATCAGGCCGAGGAAGACGAGGGCGGCGCCGATCCCCCGCGGGATCCCGCGCCGCTTCATCCGGTCGACGAGGGGCGAGGTGACGGAGGCGATGATTCCCGCGGTGATCACCGGCAGGACGATCGTCTGGGTCAGCGAGAGCAGCCAGACGAGGCCGATCAGGGCCGCGCCCACTCCGACCAGGAGCCAGGAGGTGAAGCCGGCATCGCGCAGCCACTTGGGGGCGGCGAAGTACCCGCGCACGTTTCCGGACCCGGTCTCGATGGGAGAGGACGATAGGGCGCGGCCCCGACGGCTCAGCGGAGTTTCAGCCGGTGGCTGAGGCGCGGGTCACCTACGTCGGCCACGCCACCGTCCTGCTCGAGCTCGGCGGCGTCCGTCTGCTCACCGATCCGCTGCTGCGCTCGGGGGTGGGGCCGCTGCGGCGGCAGGGACCGGCGCCGGGGCCGGAGATCAGCCGCGAGATCGACGCGGTCCTCGTCTCCCACCTCCACCACGACCACGCCGACCTCGCCTCGCTGCGCCGGCTCGGGCGCGACGTGCGGCTGCTGGTGCCACCGGGCTCGCGGCACTTCTTCGAGCGCCGCCGCTTCGCTGAGGTCACCGAGTTGGCGCCGGGGGAAACGGCGCGGGTGGGGGAGGTCGAGGTCACTGCGGTCGAGGCACGGCACGAGGTCGGCCGCCGCCGCTTCGCGCCTGCCTCAGAGCCGATCGGCTTCCTCCTTGACGGCCCCCGCCGCGTCTACTTCGCCGGCGACACCGATCTCTTCGAGGGGATGGCTGCTTGGGGAGGAGACATCGACCTGGCCTTGCTGCCGATCTGGGGCTGGGGGCCGACCCTGGGCGCGGGCCACCTCGACCCCGAGCGCGCCGCCCGGGTCGCGGCTCTGCTCGCCCCGAAGCTGGCGGTGCCGATCCACTGGGGCACGCTTTATCCGTTCGGCCTCGCCCGCTTCCGCCGCGGGCCGCTGCTGTCCCCGCCGCGCGAATTCGTCGAGTGGATGCGGAAGCTGGCGCCTCAGACCGAGCCGCTGGTGCTGGCACCTGGGGAGGCGACTTCGCTCGCGTAGGCGTCCTGGCCGAGCCCGGCCAGCCAGCCGCGGAAGATGCGGTGGACCGCTTCGGCGCCGACCACCTCCTCGGCCGGCCATTCCAGATCGCTCGGGTGGAGGACGAAGGGGTGGCTCTGCGTGCCGCCCATGCCGCCGTGGGAACCGACCAGCTCCTCGAAGGCGGCGACCTCGCCGAACTCGGGCCAGAAGGTGCTGTTGATCATCACGTCGGGGCAGTGGGGGAAGCCGTCGGTGCGGCGGACGTGGCGGGCGGCGTTGGGGCCGAACGGCGCCAGTGGGTCCTCGCCCTCGACTCGTTCCTCGTCGAGGTAATGGGTGCCGCGGGGGCCCAGGACCAGCGTTCCCTCTCGCTCGGAGCGGACCATCACGAACCCGACCCCCGGGTGCTCGCGCAGGGCCGGCAGCAGCCGCGGGTAGAGCGCTTCGATCCGCTCGGCGCTGACCCGCCCCGGCTCGCGCGGGAAAGTGATCAGCCCGAGGCAGCCCGAGGCCATCACCGAGAGCTCCGGCACCTCGCCACTCTTGGCGGCGGCGATGTCGCGGCGGGCACCCTGCTCCAGCGCCACCACCCCGTCGGCCTGCCGGTCCTTGGTCGCGGCGCGAACCGTTCGCGCCGCGAAGGTGTCGTCGCGGGCGACCTCGGTCAGCCCGGCGCTGAGGTAGGCGAGGGCGTCGTCGTCACCGCCCTCGGCGGCGACCATGCTCTCCGGCTCGCAGGCCGCCCGCACCAGGTCCTCGAGGCTCTCGCCGTAACGGTCGAGGAAGGTTTCCCCCTGCGACTGGCCGTGGTCGGAGAGGACGACCAGCCGGTAGGGACGCGGCGCCTCCTCGCAGGCGGCGGCGATGCGGCCGATCTGGCGGTCGAGGTCGTGCAGCACCGCCAGCGCGTCCGGCCGCTCGATCCCGGAGTGGTGGGCGACCTCGTCGTAGGCGAGGAAGGTCGTGTAGATGACCGGGCGCCCGGCGAGGACGTCGCCGACCACCGTCGCCACCTGCAGGTCGCGCTGGACCACGGTCGCCCAGGCCCGGGCGAACGAGTAGGACCAGCCGCGGGCGATTCGCGGGCGGACGTCGTCGCGCACCTGCCAGCGCGCCGCCCGCCGCTCGCGGCCGAGCTCGGCGAGGACGAGGACGAAGGTGCGGGCGGCGGCGTAGGGACGGGCGAAGTAGGCGGCGTAGTCCTTGCCGATCGGGCGGCGGCGGCGCAGCGCCGTGCTCATCGTCAGCATCGAGTGCGGGGCGTCGCCGGAGAGGATGTTGGCGCGGCTGGCGCCGTCGGCGTGCAGCAGCCCGTGGCCGTCGGAGTGGCGGCGCTCCAGCTCTTCGGCGTCGCGGGGGTGGTTGGTGACGATCGCGCAGCCGCGCTCCTTCTCCCACCAGCGGAAGGCCGGCATGTCCTCGTTGGAGCCGTGCAGGAGGCCGGCCTGGCAGGCGCCGGTCTGTGAGGACCAATCGGTTTCCCAGCCCCGCAGCCGGTGCGAGCCCTCGCGCAGCCAGCGGGCCAGGGTGGGGGCGCTGCCGCTGCTGAGTGCCCGGTGCAGGACGTCGTGGGCGAGGCCGTCGATCTCGAGGAAGAGGACGCCGGGAACGTCGGTCTCGAGCGTCTGCTTGCGCAGTCGCGCCTGCCGGCGCACGACCTGCAGGTGCCACGATTCGTCCTCGTCGATCGCGAAGAGCGCGTAGACGAGCGCCGTCACCGCCGAGATCGCCAGCGTCACCACCACGCCCTCCCAGAGGCCGGAGATCTCCGCCCCCGGCAGCACGTCGATCGCGAAGGTGACGAGGAGGCCGTTCAACAGCAGCGCCCCGATCCCCAGCGTCAGCACCGTCAGCGGCAGCGCGAAGCGGGCGATCATCGGCCAGACGAGCGCGTTGAGGAAGCCGATCAGGGCCGCCGCGGCGAGGGCGTTGCGGGCGCCGTCGAGGACGAACCCGTCGAGCAGCTCGGAAAGGAGGAGCAGGATCCCGGCGTCGAGCAGGAGGACGAACAGCCCTCGCCGGATCATCTTCAACATCGTCGGAGTCTAAGCCGAGCGCTATTAGCGGGTTGCATCGCTACTGCCGACCGCCGTATCGCCGAAAATAACAACGTGTCCACTGCCTGCGACGGGACTTCGCGGATGAACCTGACGATGCCGGCCGAGCCGGCGTCGGTCCCGGTGCTGCGGCGGCGGGCGACCGAGTTCGCGCGCGAGCAGGGGGTGGGGGAGGAGCTGGCCGCCGACGTGGCGCTGGTCGTCTCCGAGGCGGTGACCAACGCCGTCAAGTACGCCGGGACCTCGGGCGACGCCGGCGTCGTCGAGCTCTCGGCGCGCTGCGGCGAGGATTGGCTCGAGGTGCGCGTCCGCGATCGCGGCGAAGGCTTCGGCAAAGGATCGGCCGACGGCCTCGGGCTTGGCCTCTCGATCATCGCCCGCCTCTCCGCCGACCTGCGGATCGTTCAGGAAGGGGAAGGGACGGAGGTGCGGATGCGCTTCCCGCTTTCGGCGCGTAGCGGTTAGCGCTGACTCCGTCGCGGGGTCGGCATCTTGAAGCAGCTCTGGGAGCTGGAGACGTTGGTCCCTTCCTCACCGGACTGGACCATCCGGGCGGCGCTCCGGGCCTCGATCTCGAGGATCTCCAAGCGGGCGCGTTCGTGGGCTTCCATCGCTTCCTGCATGCCCTCCCGGTCGAGGACCAGTGGCGTGCGGGTGAGGTGGAAGTTCTGGTCGGCACCGACGACGCCGGCCCGGGCGGAGGTGACGAAGTCGTCGAGCATTTTCTGCACGATGTCGCAAAGGATGTCTTCGGCAACGAGCGGGTCGAGCTCTTCCCACTCCTCGGTTTCGATCAGGTGCCGCTGGGTCGCCGTGTAGAAGTGCTCAAGCGCTCCGCGCACTGGTCGGGTGCTGACCAGCTCGGCGCATTCGAACCCGACCAGCTGTTTCGTGTGGTAGCTGACGTTCGACAGCTCCTCGTCCAGCTCCCTCGCCATTTCGGCCGGGCTGGCGACGCGCTCGACCAGCACGCGAAGGATGGCTGCGCGCAGCGGATGGCTCATCGCTTTGATCCGGTTTTCGGTGCCTTTGCGGCGCTGCGTTTTCGTCGACATTCCTCTTCCTTGTCCCGGGCTGATTACTGGCGAGGACTTGATCGTAACTGCTAGTTGGACATGCCGTTCACGAACTTCCACTTTTTGCTGAACTGTGATTCATTGGTAGAGCAATCTCCACCATAATTCAGGGCAGCGCAGAGCCAGAGCCGGGAGGAGGTGAACCGAATGGATCTCCGCACCGAGCGCGTGGCGCCTCACGATTCGATCGCCAAGGGGGCTTAGCCACCAATCACTTGAGGCCGGCCTCCTTCCTGGGGCCGGCCTTTCGGTGTTCAGAGCCCCGGAGGGTGCCGGGCGACGAAGCCGGCGGTCGAAGTGGTGGCGAGGTGCCAGCGGGGGCCGGTCCCTTGTTCGGCACCGACCGTGTCGAAGCGCAGGCCGGCGATCTCGGCGAAGGCGTGGCCGGGGTTGGCGTAGACAGTGATCCACTTGCCTGGGCCGGGGGTGCCCCAGTGCATCAGGTCACCGGAGGTGAGCGGGTGGGGGATGAGGCCGCCGCCGAAGAGAGCGAAGCTGACGGCGCCGGAGCAGTCATAGGAGTCGCTGTAGAAGGAGGCATGGCCGCCGCCCCAGATGTAGGGCCGGCCGACAATCGTGTTGGCGGCGTTGATGGCGCCCTGCACCGCCTCGGGAGCGTCGGGCGGGGCGAGGGCGACCCCGGTGAGGAGGATCGAGGTGGAACCAAGGTCGCCGCCGCGGCGGTGGGCGAAGATCTCGTCGCGCCCGAGCGAGGAGGCGTGGGGGACGTGGGTGCCGTTGCTGCCAGCCGAGGCGGGGGGCAGGACGGTGGGGTCGGCGGCGATTTCCTCGGCGCTCGGCAGCCTGACCTTCTTCGCGCTGGGGCGAGCGGCCGGTTCGGTCTGTTCGAGCTGGTAGCGCGCTCCCAGCAGGGCAAGCCCGTTGCCGACCTTTTCGATTGCCTGGTCGCCGCCGCTGGTGCCGGCAAGCGCGACTACCACCTGGAGAACTGCCACCGCATGAAGCATCGTCGCAAGCTTACGCAGTCGCCGATTTCGGGCTACAGCGGCGTTTGCCGCTCCCCGCAACGGGAAAAAGTTCCTTAAGGGAAGAGGAACGCGCAAGCGAGGAGAGGTGTGGGAATGGCCCAGCAGACCAAATCCAGAGGCAGCGGGAAACGCTCGCAGTCTAAAAAAGCCAGAAGCAAAGGCCCCAAAAAAGAGGTCCACCAGAGCACCGAGGGCAGCGGGCAGAACAAAAGCCCGACCCCGAAGAAGCAGCGGGCGGCGAGAGAGCAGGGCGATGAGCAACAGGCCGGGATCCGCAACCAGGGCGGTAAAAAGACCCGGCCCGAGCAGATGTACGAAGACTATACGGTCATCGACCCGGTCGAAATCAGCGATACCGACGAGCCTGACGTCATCGTCGACGTCCCGGTGGTCAAGGTCGACGAGATTCACTTCGAGCTGGACGACCTCATGGCGCGGGTCTCGCTGCACGCGGAAGTGCTTGACCTGGTGAAATTGAGCGTTGGCGTCCACGTCGAGCTGGGCAAGGTCGAACTCAACATCAAAGGAGTCGAAGCGCAGATGCTGATGCGCGCGCGGCTCGACCACGTGACCGCGATCATCGATCGCGTGCTGACGACGCTCGATCGCAACCCGGACGTCTTGAACAACATCACCGAAGCGCTGCAGCCGGTCACCGAAGGCGCCGGCAAAGCCGTCGGCGAAGTCGGCGAAGGGGCGAACAAAGCCGTTGGCCAGATCGGCGAAGGCGCCGGCAGCGCCGTGGAAGACGTCGGCGAGGGCGCGGGCGGTGCCGTCAAAGACGTCGGCGAGGGAGCCGGTGGCGCAGTAAAGGACGTGGGCGAAGGCGCCGGCGGCGCCGTCGAAGACGTCGGCGGGGGCGCCGGCAAAGCGGTCGGCGAGGTCGGCGAAGGCGCCAACAAAGCCGTCGGGCAGGTTGGCGAAGGCGCGGGCCAGGCTGTCGGCGGGCTCGGCGAAGGCGCCGGCCAGGCGGTTGGCGGGCTCGGGCAGGGCGCTGGCGCGCTCGGCGGTCTCGCGGGACTGGCCGGCGGCGGTGGCGGCAACGGCGGTGGCGACGGAGGCAATGGCGGCGGCAACGGAGGCGAAGGCGGCTCAGGTGGCGGCGGCATCGCCAAACAGATCGCCAAGCTCGTCGCCAAAGAGATCGGCGAAGCCGCGGCCGACGAGGCCAAAGACCTCGGCCTCGCCGCCACTCACAAAGCGATGGAGTTGGGCGAGCGCCGTCGCCAGCGTCGGGCGGCGAAGCACAACGCCACCGCCGCGGCGCTGCGCAAGGCCGAGGAGAACGGGGTCGACATCGAGGACGTCGAAGGGACCGGTGCCGAAGGCCGGGTCACCGTCCACGACGTCGAAAAGGCGGCTGCCGCGTGAGCGGCGGCCGTCGTCCCGACCTCGACTTCTCCACCTCGGTCAAGGCGAAGGAGGTGACGTTCGGGAAGGTCCCGAAGCGGCGCAAGCTCACTTACTACGGCGAGCCAGACCATAAAACGGACGCGGTGGTCGAGCGGGAGAACATCCCGGAGGAGCCCGAGGAGGGCGTCACCTACCGCGACGTCAAGGTCGACTGGTCGGTCGCGCAGTGGGTCGTCCACCCGGCCGAAGACGAGGACTTCGAGGCCGAGGACGTGGCGCGGGAAGTGGAGGAGCGCCGGCGCCGCGAAGCGGAAGCCGAGGCGGACTGAGCGGATTGAAGGCTGGCGACCGCGCGTCCCGTACGCGCGGTCGCAGCCATGTCCTCAGGGCCAGCCCGGCGCTAGCGCCTCGCGGTGAGTCCCTGTAGAACGACCTCGATCGGGGAGCGGTGCTTGCCGTTTTTCCCCGAGGCGGCAGTCTCGAGACCGCCTGCAACCTCGCTTACCTGCGTGCTCACGCGCCCGACTCCCTGGGCCGCCTTGGCGATGTCCTTGGAGTCGATCTTGATCTTCGGCGTGTTGAGCTTGACCTTCGGCCGGCGGCTCATGGCCTTGCTGAGCCCGCTCTTGCGGCCTTTCTTCGAGGCGGCGAGGGCCATGCCCCCGGCGGCCCCGGCGATCGCCGCCCCGCCGGCGACCAGCGGCACTTTCGCTTTGCTCGCGACCTTGCCTACGGTCTGACCGGCGCCGCCGACGGCGCTTTTGACCGCCTCGACGTTCGAGTGTTTGCTCGACGAGCCGTTCGAGCTCGCTTTGGCGCTGGCGCCATTGCTCGAGCTACGCGGTTTGCTCGTTTTACTTTTGGTCGATTTCGCTTTGGATTTCGACGCTTTGGTTTTCGATGACGATTTCGGTTTTGCCGATTTCGATTTCGACGCCGGTTTGGCGGTTTTCGACGCCGACGCTTTTTGCGATTTCGATTTCGGTTTCGAACTCGATTTGGATTTGGTCTGAGCCATTTTCCTCTCTCCTCAGGGGTGTCCCTATTGGCTCAAGTACCCAATCCAATGCCCGCAAATCAGCATGAATGCGGGGTTGCCGCGCTCTTCACGGCCTCGAAGGCGCTGCCGGGGATGCCCTTTAGCTGGTTCAGGTCCTCGTCGTCCCAGCGGCGGTCGCTGCTGCCGGAGAAGAACCAGTTGGAGCCGTTGTCGGCGACGATCAGCCCGTAGCGCTTCATCGCCAGGGCGATCGTCTTCGCGGCGCCGCGAAGACGGCCAAGGCCGTAGCCGGCCTTCAGCCGCAGGCGCAGGCCCATCGGCGGGGCGCTCGGGTTGGAGGTGTCGCCGGCGCAGTGGGAGGCGGGGTGGACCCAGGCGTCGCGAGTGCTCTCGAAGGTGACTCGGATCGCGTGGTCGAGGTGGCCGGTGGCGACCTCGTCGTAGCGGACCAGCCCGGGGAAGATCGGCAGCCCGGCGGCGTCGGCCGAGGTCCAGCCGTCGGGGCGGCGGGCGACCGAGCGCAGGTCCCAGCTCGTCCCCGAGTCGGCATTCCAGTGCGGCCGCGGCTTGGCGACGTAGAAGGCGCGGTAGAGCTCGTAGAGCCGGCAGCCGGCGCGGTCGACGACGAGCACGTGGCGGTCGCCGTCGCTCCGATTGCCGCCCTCGACCGGCGCCTTGGCCGGGACCGGGAACGGCCCCGGGTCGCTCTCGTCTCCGTAGGCGGTGTAGTGAACCGGCAGCTTCCGCTGGCCGGCGCCGACTACCGAGTAAGGGAACCCGTACGGGCGCGGGGAGCCGAAGTCCGGGTGCAGGTGATCGCCGCCGTGGGCGTTGATGTAGGCGATGTAGGCGCTTGAGCGCGGATCGCGCGGCGCCTTCGAGACGTCCTGGTTCCACGCCGCCTCGGTCGGGAGCGACGGCGCGCGCGGCGAGAGCGACGCGGGCGGGTCGGGGAAGACCTGGCAGGAGCCGGGGCTCGGATATGGGCCGACGGCCGAGGCGGAGGCGGCGAGAACTGCGGCCACCGTCGCGAGCCCGATCATCACAGCGAACTTCATCGCGGGGAGGCTAGCCTGGCCCGCCATGGCCCTGGACGAGCGTCCGACCCTGCTGGTTGTCCAGCACGTGCCCTGGGAGGGGCCGCACCGGATCCTCGACGCCTGTCGTGACCTTCAGGTGAAGGTGGTCAAACCGCTCGCCGGCCAGGCGCTGCCCCCGCACGAGGAGGTTGCCGGCGCGGTCGTCATGGGCGGGCCGATGAACGCCGACGAAGTCGAGCGCTTTCCGGCGCTGGCGGTCGAGCGCGAGTGGTTGGCCGCGGCGGTCGAGCGGGGGATGCCGGTGCTCGGCATCTGCCTCGGGGCGCAGCTGTTGGCGCGGGCGCTGGGGGCCGAGGTGCGGCCGGGGGAGCGGGAGGTCGGCTTTGCTCCGGTCGATATCGCCAACCCCGATGACCCCCTGCTGGGCGGGCTCGCGCCTAGCGCCGAGGTTCTCCACTGGCACGGCGACTGCTTCGACCTTCCCGAAGGGGCCGAGAACCTCGCCTCCTCCGAGCGCACCGCCTGCCAGGCGTTCCGCGTCGTCAACGCCTGGGGCGTTCTCTTCCACCCCGAGGCCGACTTCGCCCTGGTCGAGGCTTGGCTCGAGGAGCCGATGATGATTGCTGAAGCCTGCGAGGCGCTCGGCGACGAGGGGGCGCACGCCCTGCCGGACCGCGCCGCCGATTTGGAGGCGACGCTGGTCGATCGAACGGCTCCGGGCTTCGAGGCCTTCGCTGAAATCGTCGCCGCCGGGTAGAGGGGCGGGATGGAGGTCTGCCTGATGATCGAGGGCCAGGAGGACGTGACCTGGGAGGACTGGCGGGCGCTGGCGGCGGCCTGTGAGGAGCACGGGGTGGGGACGATGTTCCGCTCCGACCACTACCTCTCGGTCGACGACCGGCGCGAGCGCGGGTCGCTCGATGCCTGGGGGACGATCACGGCTCTCGGGGCGACTACCGAGAAGCTGCGGCTGGGGACGATGGTCTCGCCGGCGACCTTCCGCCACCCGGCGGTGCTGGCGAAGGCGGCGGTGACCGCCGACCACGTCTCCGGCGGCCGAGTGGAAGTCGGGATCGGGGCCGGCTGGTGGGAGCGCGAGCACGAGCTCTACGGCTTCGACCTGCCGGAGATCGGGCCGCGGATGGAGGCGCTGGAAGAGCAGATGCGGATCCTCCGGGGCCACTGGGGCGAGGGGCCCTTCGACTTCGACGGCAAGCACTACTCGGCGCGGGAGCTCGACGCGCGGCCGAAGCCGGTGCAGCGGCCGCTGCCGCTGATCCTCGGTGCCAAAGGCGGGCCGCGCAGCCTGCGGATCGGCGCCCGCTGGGCCGACGAGTACAACACGGTGATGGCGACGGCGGAGGAGGTCGCCGACCTGCGGGGGCGCCTCGACAAGGCCTGCGAACAGGAGGGACGGGACCCGGCGACGCTGCCGCTCTCGATGATGACGGGCTGGCTGGTCGGGGCCGACCGCGAGGACCTGCTCGACCGCGCCTCCCGTCTCTCGGAGTGGAAAGGCGAGGGAGGCGACGGCGAGGCCTTCATCGCCGGCCTGCGCCCGAGCACGATCCTCGGCACGGTCGAGGAGGCGATCGCGCAGCTGCACGAGCTGGCGGCGGCGGGGCTGACCCGGATCATGGGCCAGCACCTGCTCCACCGCGATCTCGAGGCGGTCGAGCTGATGGGGCGGGAGGTCGCGCCGCGCCTTTAGGCGTTTTTACTCGGGGTCGGCGGTGCCGTAGATCGTCCGCAGCCAGATGTCGACGAGGACGTCGATCACACGCTCGTCCTCGATTGCCGGGGATTCGTCGAAGAAGGTGGCGTACTGGACACGTTCGTTCATCTGCACCAGCGCGGTGGCGAGGTCGCGGGCGGGCAGGCCGGAAGGGACGGCGCCGCGGGCGCGCTCGAATTCGATGATCGCAGTGGTGTCCGCAACCCAGCCCTCGAGGATGTCGGCCCAGAGGCGGCGTGCCTCTTCGTTGGTCGCTCGCAGTTCGGCCCCCGCCGTGGCCACTCCCGGTCGATCGCGGAAGGCGGCATACAGGTCTCCGATCGCCTGTCGGATCCCCGCTCGGGGGTCTTTGGCGACCATCTCCAGCGTCTCCTCGCGGGTGGCCGCCGCGGCCGGGACGAATCGTTCGACGATCGTCATCACGACGGCGTCCTTGGAGGGGAAGTAGAAGTAGAAGGTGGGGCGGGAGATGCCGGCGCCCTTGGCGAGGTCATCAACCGAGATCTCGCTCAGAGGCCTCTCTTCCAGCAGGCGCTCGGCGGTCTCGAGGATCGCCCGCTCGCGATCGTCGCCGCTAACGCGGGCGCCGCGCCGTCCACGCGCTTTGGGTTCCGCTCCGGCTTTCGAGGTCGCCTCCATCGCCCTCACTTTACATTGCGTCGACGATTTCGACAAGATGTTGATGTTCTCGACACAGTGTTGATACAGTTCGGCTCATGAGCAAGCGCGTGATCATCACCGGCGCCGCCAGTGGCATCGGCGAGGCGACCTCGAAGGCGCTGCGCGAGCGCGGGGCGCAGGTCGTCGGGCTCGACCTCAAGGGCGAGGATGACCTGATCGGCTGCGACGTCCGCGACCAGGAATCGGTCGACAAGGCGGTCGCCGCCGCGGTCGAGCGCCTCGGCGGCGGTCTCGACGCCCTCGTCAACTGCGCCGGCATCGGCTTGCCGCAGAGCGCGGCCGAGCGGCCCGGCCCCGACGCCCTCAGCGTCCTCGACGTCAACCTGCTCGGCACCTGGCGGGTCACCGCCGCGGCGCTGCCGGCCCTGCGCACCTCCCACGGGCGCGTCGTCAACATCTCTTCCGGCCTCGCCCACATCGCCGTCCCCTTCGCTACCGCCTACGGCGCCAGCAAGCGCGCCGTCGTCGGCTACTCCGAGCAGCTGCGGGCCGAGCTCGGCGACGAGGTCACCGTCACCACCGTCTACCCCGGCTACATCCGCACCCCGATCCACGACGCCAGCCAGAGCGCCGGGATCGGGCTCGAGGGGATGGTGCCGCCGGAGCCGCTCAGCGCCGCGGTCGAGACGATCGTCCGCGCCCTCTACGGCAAGCCGGCCCGCGACCTCGCCACGACCAAGCTCGGCGCCCGCGCCTACGCCGCCCTGCGCTTCGTCCCCAAAGGCCTGGTCGAGCGGGCGATCCGCCGCCAGATGCGCTCCGGTGCCAGGCGCGGCCTCTTCAAGTCCACCGCGATGACGAGCGACCTTCTCGCTCGCCTCGAACGCTAGCTAGGAGATCTCTTATGCCCAACTCCCCCGAACACGTGGACGTCCTCATCGTCGGCGCCGGCCTCTCCGGCATCGGCGCCGCCGTCCACCTGCAGAAGAACTCCCCCGGCAAGAGCTACGCGATCCTCGAGTCCCGCGAGGCGATCGGCGGCACCTGGGACCTCTTCCGCTACCCCGGTATCCGGTCCGACTCCGACATGTACACGCTCGGCTACTCGTTCAAGCCGTGGCGGGACCGGGACTCGATCGCCGCCGGCGAGAAAATCCGCAACTACATCCAGGAGACCGCGCGCGAGCACCGGGTCGAGGATCACATCCGTTTCGGCCACAAGGTCGTCTCCGCCGAGTGGTCGAGCGCGGACTCGCTGTGGACCGTGCGGGCCGAGCGCGGGGGGGAGACGGTCGAGCTGACCTGCGGCTTCTTCTACGGCTGCACCGGCTACTACCGCTACGACGAGGGCTTCACGCCGGAGTTCCCCGGCCGCGAGCGCTTCGAGGGCGAGGTCGTCCACCCGCAGCACTGGCCCGAGGACCTCGACTACCGCGGCAAGCGCGTGGTCGTGATCGGCAGCGGCGCGACCGCGGTGACGCTGATCCCGGCGATGGCGCCGGAGGCCGAGCACGTCACGATGCTGCAGCGCTCGCCCGGCTACGTCGTCACCCTGCCGGGCCAGGACCCGGTCGCCAAGGGGCTGCGCCGCTTCCTGCCCGACAAGGCGGTCTACGGGATCGTCCGCTGGAAGAACGTCCTCACCCAGATGGCCTTCTACCAGCTCTCGCGCCGGGCGCCGCGCTTCACCCGCAAGGTGATCCGGCGCATGGTCGAGCGCCAGCTGCCGGCCGGCTACGACGTCGACCGCGACTTCGAACCGCGCTACAACCCCTGGGACGAGCGCGTCTGCCTCGTGCCCGGCGGAGACCTCTTCGAGGCGGTGAGCTCCGGCAAGGCCGAGGTCGTCACCGACACGATCGAGACCTTCACCGAGAAGGGGATCAAGCTCAGCTCCGGGCGCGAGCTCGAGGCCGACGTCATCGTCACCGCGACCGGCCTCAACCTCCTCGTCCTCGGCGGGATCGAGGTCAAGGTCGACGGCCGGCGCCAGGAGTTCAAGGACCTCGTGGGCTACAAGGGCATGATGTTCGGCGGCGTCCCCAACCTGGCCCTTGCCCTCGGCTACACCAACGCCTCCTTCACCCTCAAGTGCGACCTGGTCTCTCAGTACATCTGCCGCCTCCTCAACTACATGGACGCCCACGGCTACAAGGTCGCCACCCCCCGCGACCCCGCCCCCACGGCCCCCCGCGTCCCCTTCATCGACCTCAAGTCCGGCTACGTCCTCCGCTCTCTCGACCAGCTGCCGAAGCAAGGCGAAACCCGTCCCTGGCGCCTGCACCAGAACTACGCCGCCGACATCCGCCTCCTCAAGCACGGCCCCGTCGATGACGAGATGGACTTCTCCCGCGGCACCCCCGCCCCGGCCGACCCCGAGCAGACCACCGACTTCGCCGCCGTCGCCTAGCCGGCCCGGTAAATTGAAGCCAGCGAGGTGGCAGTAGCTCAGTTGGTAGAGCTCCGGCTTGTGGTGCCGGCGGTCGCGGGTTCGAATCCCGTCTGCCACCCCTTTTCGAATTCCCTGCAGATCGGCATGTCAGGGTTCCGGCGGACGTTTAAACCGGGACCCAAATTCCGCTCCTGATCAGGCAGTAACTGCCTGATGGACACTGGATAGGCGGGGATGGGCAGCGATGGGCACGGATTCTGTGACACAGCGGAGATAAGGGCCCACGGGGTAGGTCAGGTCAAATCTCGTGCTCTTGGGGGACGGTCGACCGACTGATCAGAGAACGCGTTGACCGCCTGGAGTAGATCGATTAGGGCTTTCCCCAAGGGGATTGACCCGTCCATCCAGACCCGCCCACTTTCGTCCTCTTCGAGCACTTCGAGCGCCCGAAGTGCTCGAACTATCTCGAAGACGGTCGTTCGTCCGCATCCCAGCGATTGGGCCAGTCCTGCTGGCTTCCAGCCGGGCGAGGAGTCTGGTTCTGCCAGGGCGGCTAGAACCCGACGCTTTCGATTTCCTCCAAGAAGCCAGTCGGGAACTAGGCCGGATTTGGGTTTCTCATTTTCTCCGTAAAAGGGGGGCATAGATCTCGTCCGATAAGAGCAGTACGGTTTAACCGTACTATGGCGCTCAAGCTTCTGGAGGGCGGGCGGGAATCCAGCTTCTTGGTGGAGGAGCCGCCCCGGATTGATCTGAACGTGTCTCCGCTTCGTCCGGGCTTGGCACATGAGCACTTGCTCTTGAATCTGGAGCGACAGGACTTTGAGGAAGTTGAACGTGCTGCGTTCAGGGACGGCATCCCGACTGGTCTTTGGGCTGCGGTTGCAATTGAGTCGGAGCGCGCGCTGGGTTCCGTAACCGGCGCATCGGGAATCTCTCGAGAGAGACTGGTCGCCCACCTTCGGGAGGCTTCGCTTTCGAAAGACCCCGGTGTGGACCGTGTTCGGCAGCACGGGCGTCGTTTGACTGCCTTCGCCCGCGAGCTTCGTCGGGGATCGGCCGCAATTTCTTCGCAGCCGACTAGCTCACTGGAAGTTCCTGTGGCGTATCACACGCTCGTTGCTTGGGATCTGGAGGCGGGAGCCGCAGGAGTGTCGACTGCCGTTTGGGCTGCTTGCCTCCTGATGGGCGTGCCGGCCGGTCGAACGCTTTGGGAGGCGTCAGCCGCCGAGGGGGGTCAGACGCTTAGCGAGTGGATCGCCATTCAGGCAGCTCGTCTAGCGAGCTGCTGAAGGGCACTGGCCCAGCCACGGGTCGTGGGCGATGGGCTGCGGGCAAGGCGCGCCGCATATCGGAGACCCTCTTTGGCTGCTTGCTTTGCGGCACCGTGGAACTCATGGAGGTTGTGGATTCGAGTGGCTAGATGCTCGCTAGTGGGACCATCTGGGGCGGGACACCCAGGGGCTGGGCAGCGACGATCCGGCTTAGCTGCGCTCGCGCTAATTCCAATACCGATCCTTGGAACCTCCCACAGCAACTCGCCCGCTCCTCCGCCGCCGCCGGAGGGATGAAGATCTTCCGGAACCTTCCGGAAGCGCCATGCGTTGGTTGCAAACCCGTCAGCACCAGTCGCGATAAGTACTGGTCCAAGCCGGCCGACGCAATCTCCGACGACTCGACAGCCGGCTTGAGTGCCGGCTTCTATGACCCCCGCATAGGCGATGACCTCCTCCGGCGCGGCTAACTCGGGGTCGAAGCGCCGGACGCGAACAAATATGACCTGAGCTCTACAGTCGGCTATTGCCGTGGCAGTCGCTGCCGCATTACCGTTGAGGAGATCGCTTCGCAGCACCTGGAGGTAGGCGACAACGATCCGGTCTCCTGCTAATTCGCCAGTCCGGCGCAGCATGCGACGGTTTACGTCCCATCGAGGGTCGTCCAATCCGGTTACCTCAAGGTAGGGGGCTACGAGAGCTTTGCTTCCGGTTTGATGCAAGGTATTCGCCTCGACTAACGCGTCAAGTGCCTCCGGATGTCGTAGCTGGTCAGCAGTAAGCGGTAGGGGAAGTGCTTTGGCGACGGGGCGATTGGCAGCGCGTGGCTGCTGACGTTGGATGGAACTCCGCTGCTCTAAGCGGGCGGTATCCGGATCAACGCTCCAAGGCACTCCACGATCATCTAGAGCTTTCGCAAGAAGGTCGCGATCTTCTCCCTGGCGCTTGTGGCCCTCTGGATAAGCGGCGAGATACCGATCGCTTACGACGGCGGCATCGAATGGCAGCGGCGAGTTGAGCGCGCGAAGGAAGTCCCATTCGTCGGACTCGCAGCGCAAGTAGAAGCGTCCTCTGGACATAGCTGACCCAGGGTAGGGACGCCAGCGGATGGCTTTTGGTGAGCATGAATCTTGCGTGCGCGGGGTCAGGCCTCTTCGGCCAGTCCCAGCTTGACTGCAATGTCTTGGGCGCGGCGCCAGAAGGAGGTGTCTTTGGTTGGCTGGTGGCGGAGGAACCACTCGGCCGCCATTTCGAAGTCGATGTCCTCGGATAGGGAGCTGCAGAGGAGGGTGGGACCGGCGGGTGCGATGAGCGCTGCGAGGACTCGGCGGTGGCTTCGGACTAGATCCTCGGCGCGATGGGGGGCGCCGACGGTGACGAGGAAGTCGATGGGGTCGCTCCGCGGATTGGGGTTGACGACGAATGACTTGCGGGCGAGATCGGGATCGGAGAGCACCGTGTCGATCTCCCAGGCGATCCCCGAGGTTTGGCCGGGAACGATGATGATCGACGCCGCCCTCTTCAGCAGCTTGAGTACCGCCGTCTGCCAGTCCGCATCGGGCCGCAAAGGGTGGTGGGCGGCGCCGACGGTCTTCGTCCGTCCTGCGTTCGGTTGGGCGATGGCGAGGACTTCGCCGTTGGCCCAGAACAGCCAGGTGACGACGTTCTCGAGGAAGTCTCGCGGTCTCGGCAGGAGCTGCCCCGGCTCGGCTTCGCGCCTCGGCCCTGGATGGGACAGGACGGTGAGAAGCTCGGAGCCGAAGGGCCGTAGGAACACCGCAGCCGGCGGCTTGCCGAAACGGCGGGGATCGATCCGCGTCTCCGCGCGCATTGCCCGGCGCTGGGTGGCGCGCACCAGTCGTGCCCCGACCAGGGCGAGCAGGGTGCCGGACGTGAAGAGAATGGTGCCGATCAGCCAGAGAGGAAGGTGGCTGTCCTGGACGTACAGGCCGGGGATTCCGGTGATCAGATTGTCGCTGTTGTAAGCGAACGGCAGGCCCGAGACGCCGATCAAGCCGACACCGAGGATCGAGATCGCGGTCCCGGGAGCCCCATGGAAGAAGTTGTAGATCACGCCGCGCTTGTGGCGTGGGAAGTGGTAGGCCCAGGCTCCCTCGTTGAATGCCACGGTGACGTTTCCAGCGGCAGCGAAGAAGGCGAGGCGGGCGGCCTTCTGCGAGCGGTTGACGATCCAGATCGCGACGGCGAGGCCGACGAGAGAAAGGATCAGGTTGGAGATAAGCAACGCGCTTGCGACCAACAGGAGGAAGGAGGAGAACCTGACCAGACCGCCGATGCGGATCGCCAGCGCATAGGCTGCCGCGTACCTGGAGAGGTCGACGATCCCTGAGGGATCGTCGCCATCGGGCTTCGGCGCTCGTAGGCCGCGACGCCGCACCCCGAGTGCTTCCCTGCGCTCAGAGCTGGTGCACAGAGTGAACGCGGCCGTCGCCGTCCAGACGGAGACCAGCGGTGCGATCGCGATTGCCATCGTCGTGAGCATCGAGGGCAGCAATCTAGTCAGCGGTACGTTTAGGGTACGCGCCAATCTGACCGCTTTAGCTTTGACCGATTCGGATTTGCCGGCTCTGTTTCGCGCGGCCGATGCAAGCTCGCTCGGCGGGCAGCGTGCGTATCGCTGGGGGATCGGGGCGATCCTCGCTGCCTCGGTCGCGATCGCGGTGCTCGGGGCGGTCGGGGCAGGCGAGTTGCACCTGGCGGTCGGGGTCGCCGCCGCGATCGTCTTCGTGGCGGTGCTCGTCGTCCAGGTCGAGGTTGCTCGCCGGCGGCCCGACGAAGCCTGGTACGACGGCCGGGCTCTGGCCGAGTCGGCGAAGTCACTCGCCTGGCAGTACGCGGTGGCTGGCGGGCTCTACGGTCGCGGGGCCGACGAGTCGGAGGCCGCGTGCGACCGGCGCTTCGTGGGTGATCTGCGCAGTCTCCTCGGGGACATCGGGGGGAGTCACCTGGCCGGCGTCGCCGGCACCGGGCCGCAGGTCACCGCCCCCATGCGTGAGCTCCGCGGCCAGGATTTGATGACCCGGCGCGACACCTACCTCTCCGGGCGCGTCGGCGACCAGCGGCGTTGGTACGACGCTAAGGCGCGGCACAGCGGTCGCCGCCGCCGCTTCTGGCTGGGAGTGGTGCTGCTGGCGCAGGCGGTGGGCGGCGCCGGGGCGGTTCTGGCCGCCGCGGGGGTCGTCGATTTGGATTTGCTGGGAATCGCTGCTGCCTTCCTCGCGGCCAGCGTCGGCTGGGTCCAGCTGGGCGACTTCGGGACGCTGTCCAGCGCCTACTCGGTGGCCTGCCACGAGCTCGGCTTCGCCGAGGAGGAACTGCGGGCGATCGACAGCGAGGAGGCGTGGGTCGAGGCGGTCACCAACACGGAGCAGGCGATCTCACGCGAGCACAGGATGTGGCGGGCGGCCCGAGGTTCCCGCGGGGCCGATGTCTGAGCGCGCCTACGACGCCTTCGTCTCTTACAGCCACGCGGAAGACCGCGGGGTCGCGCAGCGGTTGCGGGCGGGGGTGGAGAGGTTCGCCAAGCCCTGGTACCGGCCGCGGGCGCTGCGGGTCTTCCTCGACGTCAGCAGCCTCGCCGCCGAACCGGCGCTCTGGCCATCGGTCGAAAGGGCGTTGAGCAGCTCCACGTGGTTCGTCCTCGTTACCTCCCCGAGCGCCGCCGGCTCGAAATGGGTCGACCGGGAGATCCGCTGGTGGCTCGCCAACCGGCCGGTCGAGCGGCTGCTAATAGTCGTCGCCGATGGCACCCTCGCCTGGAACGATGCCGCCGGCGATTTCGACGCGGCTGCTTCCTCGGCCCTGCCTCCGGCACTGCAAGGCGCCCTCCCGGAGGAGCCGCGCTGGGTCACCGTCCCGCCCGGCGCCACCGAAAATCCCGAGCCCAGCGAGGCCGAGATGCGAGAGACCGTGGTCAGCGTCGCCGCGACCATCCGCGGGATCGGCAAGGAAGAGCTGGAGGGCGACGCGGTGCGCGAGCGCCAGCGCACCAGGCGCTGGGTGGCGGGGGCGATTTCGAGCCTCAGCCTGCTGCTGTTGATCGCGGTGGTCGCCGGCGTGGTCGCGCTGAGCCAGCGGGCGAGTGCGATCGACCAGGCGCAGGTCGCCCTCTCACGTCAGGTCGCGACCCTCTCCGAACGGGTCGCCGGGCGCAGCCTCAACGTCGCGCTTCAGCTCGCCGCCGCCGCCTACCGGATCGACGCCAACCCGCAGACCCGGGCGGCGCTGATCAACGCCGACACGACGAGCCCGAGCCTCGTCGGGTTCCTGCGGACCGGGAGCCCGGTCACCCGTCTCGCGGGCAGCGCCGACGGGGAATTCGCCGTCGCCGGGCTCGAGGACGGGAGGGTCCTGCACTGGCGCTTCGGCGAAGACCGGCCGCGCTCGATCCTCCGGGTCGGCGGCGAAGTCCTCGATGTCGCGATCAGCCGGGACGGCTCGACTGTCGCTGCGGCCGGAGCGGACGGCGTCACCATCTGGCGCGATGGGCGGGTGACGGCCCAGATGCCGGCGCCGGCAGATCTCGAGCCGTTCGCCGTCGCCCTCTCGCCCTCGGGCCGCACCGTCGTCTTCACCGCGACCCCTCCCGAATACGGCGAAGGGTCCGACGCGGCGGTCATCGCCTCCACCGAGCGCCCAGACGAGAAAACCGTTCACTGGGACTCGGAGGCGGCGTCGATCAGCCTCGCCTCCGACCGGCGAGCGCTCTTCGTCTACTCCGGGATGTGGGAATGGAAGGACCTCGACAGCTGGAGCGGGAGCAGTGACGGCATCGGGATGGGCGCCCACGACTTCGCCAGCGACGCTTCCGCCGACGGGCGCTTCTGGACCGTCACCAACGGGGGCGAAGCGGTCGAGGTGTGGTCGACCGAGCGCGACCCGATCGCCGGACCGGCCGGCGCAGTCGAAGTGCCGCTGGCCGAAAAGACCGGGCTCGCCCTCAGCCCGGACGGTTCGAAACTGGCTGTCTCCGGGTCGGGCGAGGTCTACGTCACGGCGGTGACGCCGGTCGAAGAGTCGTGGAAGGAGGAAGCCCGTCGCCAATCGAAATTTGGCGACGGGCCGGTGGTGCTTGCGGGGCAGGAAGCTGACCTCCTGGCCTTCGCCGACGACACTCACATGCTGACCGCCTCAGGGGAGGAAATCGGCGTCTGGGACACCGAGCAGCTCGATCGCCTCGCCGACGCCGAACGGGCGCCGCTCGCCAGCCGATGCACCTTATGCGGCGGCCCGACGCTGAGGATCTCGCCGGACGGAGAGCGCGTGGCGGCGATCAGCGGCGAAGGAGCTTCGGCCTTCATCCAGGCACTGGTGGGCACCCCGCGGCGCGAGGTGCTTCCCGGGGATGGCTTCGACTACTCCTACGGCGCTCCGGTCTGGGCGGCCGACAGCGAGCTTGTCGCCTTCCCCGAGTGGGGAGTCGGGGGAGAACTCGACCTCTCGTCAGCCGGCGACTTCCCGGCCGACGTTCGAGCCTGGCCCGGCGGCGGTGGAAGCGGCGAACTGGGGTACGGCGAACTAACCAACGCTGCCACTCCCGACGGACGCAGCATGCTCTTAGTCGACGAAACCGACACCGTCCACCGGCAGAATCTCGAGACCGGCGAGGTCGAAGACGTCCTGCCGGGGCCCGCGGTGTATGCCGAAGCCGAATCGACGCCCGGCTCGGCGGCCCTGAACGCCAAGGCGGATCTGCTGGCGATGCCGATGGAAAACGGGGTGACGATTGAAGAATTGCCGAGCCGCCGCGTTGTCTCGCACCTGCGCCTCGCCGGCGCCGATCCGAGCGCTGTCGAATTCGCCCAGGTCACCTTCGCCGGCCCGAGGCTCCTAGTGCAGCGTGCGGACGGCGGCCTCGAGGTCTGGGACGAACGTGGAACCGAGCTGCAGCGGACGATCGGCGACGGTTACGGGGAGGGAGCGGCGGGCAACTCTGCGGGCACGCTCGTCGCGATGTCTCGCGACGACGGCACGATCGCGCTCTTCGACCTCGATACCGGCGTCCAGATCGGCTCCTTTCAGACGCCCGGCCACTCGACCTACTTCAAGTCGGGAATCGCCTTCACCCCGGACGGCGAGCGCCTTGTCACGCTGTCCGAAGCGCCGAACGAATACAAGACCGGCGTGCTGGTTCAGCGCGACCTGTCGGACAGGGGTCTTATGCGCGCGGCATGCCGGGCCGCGGGGCCGCCGCTGACCGCAGCGCAGTGGCGCTCTTTCGTTGGCAGCGATCCGCCGGTTGACCTCTCTTGTTCGTGAGGCCCCTAAGTCATAGATGCGATGTAGTTCGGTGGGCGACCTGACCTTTAAACCGAGGCAAGGCCCGATCGGCAGAAATCCGCATTTCTGCCAGTACACTCCGACAATCGCCGAATCTCGCCGCATATCGAGGTCCGGCAGCGGTCAACGGAGGCGGGCGCAAAACCGCTTGTTATGCGGGATTCGCCGTTGGCGCCGCCAGAGGGCGGCCTAATTGTGGTGCCGGCGGTCGCGGGTTCGAATCCCGTCTGCCACCCCTCTTGAAGTTGCTGCAAATCGGGCAGGTTTCGGTTCTGTAGTCATTTCTTACAACCGCGTCGACTTCGAACCGATCATCCGCGAGTACGCGATGTCTGCGGAGCCCAGAGACCTCGCCAGGGCGTCGGCGCCGCGATCTCGGGTTTCATCTATCGAGCCGGCATTTTTGCGACCCCTCGTGATCCGGGCTGAAAGGACCTTGGTCGCCGCAAGGCTTACTGTTTGATCGAGGTCAACGATCGTGGGGGAGGCAGTCGATGCGGCGAAATGAGCGGGGTCAGCTAGTGCGGCTGGTGGTCGGCTTCCTCGCCCTGAGCGGGGCTATCGCGTTCCTCCTGGCGCCGGCCGCATCTGCGGCGGGCGGATGGTCGGAGCCACAGCGGGTCGATCCTCGGTTCTCGCCTATCGAGGCGTCGTGCCCTTCGGCGTCCTATTGCATGGTGGTCAGTCCTGACGGCAGCTTTCTGACCTACGAGGACGGGGTTTGGGGCACGCCGGTGGAGATTCCCGGGATCGACCTGTTGTCCGTGTCCTGTCCATCGGCCTCCTTCTGCGCCGGGGTGGACGAGGAGGACGCGTTCATCTACAGCGGCGGATCGTGGAGCGGGCCGATCGACCTCGGGCCTTCGATGGAACTGATTCGGTCGATCTCCTGTTCGTCCAGCTCGTTCTGTGCCGCGATCGACTGGGATGGGCACGTCGTCACCTATAACGGCAGCAGTTGGAGCTCGGCGGAGAGCATCGACCCAGCTGGGTTTCCCCAAGGCGTGTCCTGCGCCTCCTCGACCTTCTGCGTCGTGGTCGACCACGAAGGCAATGCCCTGACCTTCGACGGCACTTCTTGGAGCGAGCCGAAACGGATCGACTGGAACAACAACATTCTCGAGGTCTCCTGCCCCTCCGCTTCCTTCTGTGTAGCGGTGGATTCGTACGGGTCCGCTCTCGCCTTCGACGGCGATTCCTGGAGTGAAACTGCTCTCGCCGATTTCAGTGGGCTCGAATCGGTCTCGTGCTCGTCTTCCTTCTGCTTGGCGATCGACGGTTCCGGTAACGCCTACACCTACGACGGCGGCTGGGGGGACGCGGTCAAAATCAGCTCCCGTAACGGCCTTACCTCCGTCTCCTGCGCGTCGGTGTCGTTCTGCGCTGTGCTGGACTACGGCAACGCGAAGGCAAGGACTTTCGACGGCAACTCTTGGACGGCGCCGGTCGCTCTGGGCGGAGGCTTCGAATCCGTCTCCTGCTCCTCCCGGTCTTTCTGCATGGCGGTCGACCGCACCGGGCGCGTCTTGCGGTACGAGGGCGGCTCCTGGAGCGCCCCCAAACCGGTGGATGGCGTGGAAAGCCTGACCTCCGTGTCGTGCACCTCGCCGTTGTTCTGCGCGGCGGTCGACGATGCCGGGGAGGCCGTGACCTACAACGGCAGCTCTTGGAGCGAGCCGGAGTCGATCGACGGGATCGGCTGGATCAGGGAGGTCTCCTGCGCGTCGGCTTCCTTCTGTGCTGCCGTCGACTTCGAAGGGAACGCCATCCTCTACGACGGCGACTCCTGGAGTGCTCCGGCCAGCGTCAACGAATCGCTTCCGCTCACCTCGATCTCCTGCCCGTCCTCATCCTTCTGCGCCGCGGTGGGTTATCAGGGGCACCTGCTCACCTACGACGGCAACGAGTGGAGCGAGCCCGAAGTAGTCACCGGCTGGGCGCTCAACTCGGTGTCCTGCTCCTCATCGTCCTACTGCGTCGCGGTGGAGTTCATAGGACGAGCCCTCACCTATGACGGGAACGCCTGGAGCGGACCCACCTTTGTGAGCGGGGAAGAACCGACCTCGGTCTCCTGTCCCAGGGATTCCGCCACCTGCACGGTGGTGGCGGAAAACGGCTACGCCCTCAACTTCGACGGCATCTCGGCGAGCGAGCCGCTGAAGATCGCGCAGGAACGGCTGGTCTCGGTCTCCTGCCCCTCGTCGTCGTTCTGCGCGGCGGTGGATGGGAGGGGCAATGCCCTGGTCAACGATCCGCTGGCGGGGTCGAACGAGAGCGGAGGAGGTCCTCCTGCCACGGCCGCGCCGGTCGAAGAGCGTCGGCGAGGAAGCGCGAAGACCGGCCGCCTCATAGTCCGCGGCGCCTCCGCGAAAATCGCCCTCAGTTGCCACGCGTCGAGCGCCACTCGCTGCCAGATCGTGTTGGTGATGCGAGCGGTGAGGAGGCCCCACCTGCTCGTCGGCAGGAATGCGGTGACGGTGGCCGGCGGTAAGCGGCGGTTCGCGTCCCTCCCGCTGAATGCAAGAGGCAGACGCCTCCTCTCGAAACGGGGCAAGCTCAAGGTGCGCCTCCGTGTCAATCAGGTGGTCTATGCCAAGAGTTCGCTGATCTCCCAGCAGACGTTCGTCTTCACGAAGTAGCGGACTTCGCCATCCAGATCGGTTCGCTCCGGATTCCTTATCCGCCGCTTCGCTCGCGGTGCTTGCAGCCGGGCCAGCAGCAGGGGCGGCGCTGGCCTTCCTCGAGCTCTTCCCGGGTTCGGCGGATGCGGCGTTCGCGGGTGGCTTGTTTCTTGGCGTCCTCGACCCAGCAGATGAACTCGTTGCGTGCCAAGGGCGTGATGTCGCTCCAGGCGGCGAGGGCCGAGGCGCTGGTGATCAGCGAGTCGCGGAGGTCTGGCGGGAGGGAGTGCACCACTCCGCCCGGGATTGGCGGAACCATGAGGTCAGCGTAATCGGCTCGCGGCCCGGAACCGCCGCCCGGGCGGCTGGTCGAGGTCTGAGCGGGTACGGGTACCCTGGCCGCATGAAGATGCGCGCCGCCGTGCTGGAGGAGTTCGGGGAACCGCTGGCGGTGCAGGAGGTGGAGCTGGCCGAGCCGCGGGCCGGGGAGGTGCTGGTCCGGCTGCACGCCTGCGGCGTCTGCCATACCGATCTCTACACGGCCTCCGGGGCCGACCCGTCCGGCTATGCGCCGACCGTGCTCGGCCACGAGGGCGCCGGGGTGGTCGAGGCGGTCGGGCCGGATGTCGGCTCGCTGGCGCCGGGCGATCACGTCGTCACCCTCTTCTCGCCGCAGTGCCGGGAGTGCGCCCACTGCCTGGACGAGCGGACCAACCTCTGCCTGGCGATCCGCGAGGAGCAGAACAGGGGGCACCTGCCCGACGGGACGACGCGGATCTCCCGGGACGCGGAGGAGATCCGCAGCTTCATGGGCTGCTCGACCTTCGCCGAGTACACGGTGATGCCGGAGATCGCGCTGGCGAAGGTCAGCCCGGAGGCCCCCTTCGAGCATGCCTGCCTCTTCGCCTGCGGGCTCTCGACCGGGCTCGGCGCCGCGATCAACACCGCCGCCGTGCGGCCCGGCAGCAGCTGCGCCGTCTTCGGCGCCGGCATGGTCGGCCTCGGCGCGGTCGCCGGCTGCCGCCTGCAGGGGGCCGATCGGATCATCTGTGTCGACCTCTCGCCGCAGCGGCTGGAGCTGGCGCGCGGCCAGGGCGCGACCGACCTGATCGAGGGCGGGGAGGCGGCGGTCGAGCGGATCCTCGAGCTGACCGACGGCTTCGGCGCCGACTACACCTTCGAGGCGACCGGCAACGTCGCGGTGATGCGCCAGGCGGTCGAAGCGGCGCGGATGGCCTGGGGCCTATGCACCGTCGCCGGCGTCGCCGGCAAGGGCGAGACCCTCGACGTCGTCCCGCGCCTGCTGATCACCGGCCGCCGCATCGCCGGCTCCTCCTTCGGGGGCGTCAAGGGCCGCGAGCAGGTCCCGGTCCTCGTCGACCGCTACCTGGCGGGAGAGATCGACCTCGACCCGTTCGTCTCCCACCGGATCGGCCTCGACGAAGTCAACCGCGGCTTCGAGCTGATGGAGGCCCAGGACGGGATCCGCAGCGTGATCGAGTTCGCGTAGCGGGTTGCGGGCCTCGCGCTAACGCAGCTCGTCGAGCGTCTTGACCTCGAGGTCGAAGGGCTCGTCGGCCGCGCGCCGTCGCCGATAAGGCGAGACGGTGACGCGGTGGGTTTCGCCGCAGGGGCAGGGGACCTCGATCGGGGTGGTGTCGGAGGAGGGGTCGGTGTCGACTTTGAGGCGGCGGAGGGTGCCGGTGGTCTTGCAGCCGAAGGAGATCACCCAGCCGAAGTCCTGGGGCTCTTTGCGTTTTCCGGTGCGGCGGGGTTGGGGCATGGGGCGCATCCTCTCTATTTCCGGGGACGCTTGCGTTGGGGTGGGTGCTCCGGCTAGCTTGGCCCGATGGCACTGGGGACGCGCGTCGCGATCTTCGGGCTCTTGCTGCTCGCCGCGGACCGATGCGGCCAACGCCCTCTACGTCGCCGACGCTCCCACGGGGGAGATCGTGGTGCTGGGGGCCGACGGCGGCGTTCTGCACAAGTGGGGCGCCAGGGGCCAGCCACGACCTCGCCGTCGGCAGCGACGGGTCCGTCTACGTGGCGGCGATGCGGGAGGTCCAGCGCTTCTCCGTCGACGGGACGCCGATCTCGAAATGGAGCGGCCCCGGCAACGGCTTCGGGGAAATCTGGGGGATCGACACCAGCCCCTTGGGCCTCGTCTACGTCGCCGACACCTACGGCAACAGCATCGACGTCTTCACCGCCGACGGGGCCTTCGTCACCGAATGGGGCGGTTACGGGACTCGCCGACACGGGGCACCGGACGACCACGCGCTTCGCGACCTTTCGCTTCCGCTCGCGCGTGCAGGGAGCCCACTTCGTCTGCCGGCTGACCGGCGAGCTGGTGCCGCAGAAGCTGCGCAAATGGCGCGCCTGCTCCTCGCCGAAGCGCTACGCCCACCTGCGGCCGGGCCGCAAGGCCTTCCACGTCAGCGCGGTCAACGGCACCGCGGTCGGCGGCGAGAGGAAGTACTCCTGGCGCATCCTCTAGCGGCCCGCGCCAACAACCACACGACTCATGCCTCGCTGCCGAAAATACTCGACTATTTGCAGGCAATTTGCGCAGCAGGCGCAGGGAGTGTTTGCCAGAAGTTGTCACTCCTGAGCTTTTGACATCGCCACTCCCCCGTGTCTACCTTCTCCCGGGAACTCGACGGGATGGTTTCAGAAACCGCCGTTCTGGTTCCTAGGTAATGCCAGGGAAAGCTAGGTCGCGTCAGGGCACGTGGCCTTCCGAGGAGGGGATCAGGTGATAGGGATCGTGCAGGGACGCTCGGCCAAGGGAACCTCAGCAATGGGAAATGTCGCAAAGGCGGTATCAGGGGTCTTTCTTGCGCTCGTGGCGGCGGCGGTGTTCGCCGCTCTTCTCGCTCCCGGTGCATCTGCGGCTTGCTCGAACGAAGCCTTCCGCAACGGAGCGTCGGCTCAATTGCCGGACTGTCGTGCCTATGAGCTCGTGACCCCCCCGAAGGTGAACGGGTTCCCTGAAGACGGAACGGGGTCCGGCGCCGAAAGCTTGAAGTTCAGCAGTCCGCCAGTGACCCAGGACGGGAACAGCTATCTCTGGACCGTCAATGCCACGGGTCTTCCGGGGACCGGCTCGAGCGGCTTCGCCAACCTTTACCAGGCGCGGCGCTCGGCAGGGGGATGGACCAGCTTGCTGCTCAGTCCCAAGGCTTTCGAATCCGAGGGATCCAATCCCGGCAGTGCAAGCCGGGATCAGGCCTATGCCTCCATCGAGGTCGAAGGGTTCCGCGGCGGCAACCTGGCCTTCTGCCTTTCATGTTCGATCACCTACGTCCGTTATCCCGACGGGAGCTTCCACTTCCTGGGCGAGGGGACCGTTCCGACCGGCTCTGATTCGGACGGCTTCGAAAACGGCTTCATCGACGACCCTCATCCCTCTGTGCGCTGGATCGCCCCCGGGGGGGGTCATCAGATCTTCACGAGCACGGTTCAACTGATGGCCGCCGTCCCGGTCGATTTTTCTCAGGTCTACGATCGGACCCCTTCTGGTCTCGAGCTCGTCTCGATGCTGCCCGGGGAGGCTCCTCCCGTTACGGCCTCGAGCTTTGCCGGATCTTCTGTGAATGGGGAGACCGTTCTCTTCATGAACGAAGGCAATCTCTACGCGCGGCTCGACAACGCCGAGACGATTGAACTCGCCTCAGGCGCCGGGGGGGAAATCCTGCCGGGTGGAGTCAGTGAGCAGGGCTCGAAAGCCTTCTTCGTTCAGTCGGGGAACATCTACTGCTACGACTTCCAGGCAGAAGAAGTCATCTCGGTGGCGACGCCCGGAAACGCGACTTTGGCAGTGGTCTCCCCTGACGGATCCCATGCCTATTTCGTCTCAGAAACCGAATTGATCCCCGGCGAGGGAGCGGCGGGGTTCCCGAACTTCTATGTGTGGGACGGGACCTCGGTCCAGTTCATCGACACGCTTTCTTTCAGCGACCTTGCGCACCCGAACTTCCCGGCATCGGGTCTGGGCTACTGGACCCCGGGCTTCGAGGCTCGGCCCGCTGCTCTGAACGCGAACCGCCTCGAGGACACGGCGCGGACGACGCCGGACGGCAGCGTCATCGTCTTCGAGTCTTACGAACAATTGACCTCCTACCCAAATGAAGGGCACATCGAGATCTATCGGTACGACAGCACCAGCGGCGAGCTTGCCTGCGTCTCCTGTGGTCAAAGCCCTGCTGCTTCCGCCGACAGTGAATTCGTGCACGTGCCAACCGAATTCGGGATTCCCCGGGCCTATCCGATGAACGAAGTCGCGAACCTGAGCGAGGACGGCGAAAGGGTTGTCTTCGAGTCATTGGATGCTCTCTTGCCGCAGGACGTCAACGGCACCCGAGACGTCTACCAGTGGGAGGCGGGATCTCTGGGCCTGATTTCCACGGGTCAATCCCCTCAGCCCAGTGGTCTTTACGCGGTCACCCCGAGCGGGGACGACATCTTCTTCTTGACCGGCGAGAAGCTTGTTGGCCAAGGCCAAGAGGCCGGCAAGTTTGCCGTCTACGACGCGCGGGTCAACGGCGGGTTGGCCTCACAGCAGGCGGTGCAGCAGCTGGATTGCATCGGCGAAGCGTGTCAGGGAGAACCGGCTGGGCAGCCCGCCCTCGCCACGCCCGGCTCTGCGGTCACCAAAGGCAAAGGCAACGTGAGGCCTCGGTGCCGTCATCACCGGAAGGCAAAGAAAGTCAACGGCGCTAATCGCAAGCAGAAGAAGCGGTGTCGCCATGCGCGGAGGCGGGGGGCGGGCAAATGAGCCTCCGTCCCTCGATTCCTCATCGCTCCTTGCACACGACTGTCAACTCGGAGACTGCTCAGATGACCCCTTTTTCCAACCATCAGCGTCGGCCCGTCAGCAACTTCATCGGCCTTTGCGTTGCCGTCCTTGCGCTGGTCGCCTTTTTCCTGTTCTCGGCTCGCGCCGAGGCGGCGACCGAATATGGGATCGAATCCGCTGCCGCATCCCTCTCTACGCTGCAGGCGGGGAGGCATCCCGACCTGACGACCTCGATCAGCTTCAAAGCTTCGGCGGGGGACCCGGTGCCCGATACCGAAAACCTCGAAATCGACTTTCCTCCGGGCCTTACCGCGAATCCGCGGAAGTTCCCGACCTGCTCGCTCGCGCAGTTCAACAACCCATTCATCAATCCTTGCCCTCAGGATTCCCAAATCGGGATCGTGAACGTCGAATTCGTGGGCGGCAGCTCTTTCAAAGAGCCGCTCTACAACCTTCCGGCTCCGGAAGACGAAGTGGCTCGGATCGGGTTCATCGGGTTCGTCTATCCAACGACTCTCGATATCGACCTTCGTTCGGACAGTGACTATGGCCTTACCGTCAAGTCACTGAACATGCCCAGCGTCCTGCATATCGCTCGCCTGGAAACCACCACGTGGGGAGTTCCCGCCGATCCGATCCACAACTCGGAAAGGATCATGCCAATCGAAGCGGTGTTCTGTCCGGAAGCCAACCCGTCTCAGGAACCCTGTGCGGGCGGTTCCCGCTCCAGCGGTCTCTCTCCGGAACCGTTCCTGACTAATCCGGCGAGCTGCCAGCCGATGGTCTTCGACTTCGCTACCACCTCGTATCTGGATCCTGGTCAGGTCTTCACGAAATCAGCGGATGCAGGTGAGATCGTCGAATGCGAGAAGGTGCCGTTCAAACCGCGGCTCTCCATTGCTCCGACCAGTCGCGAGGCAGGATCTCCTACCGGTTTGGAAGTTGCTCTGGACATGCCTTCCGAAGAAGCGGTGAACACCGTCAACTCCTCACCGCTCCGCGGCGCCAGGGTGGTGCTACCAGAGGGTATGACTGTCAATGCCAGCGCCGCGGACGGTCTCGAGAGCTGCAGTGCCGAGCAGGCCGCCTATCAGGATCCGGGCCCGGCAGGATGCCCCGCTGCCTCGAAGCTGGGAACCGCGGAATTCCAATCCCCCGTTCTCAAGCGTCCTATCGAGGGTGGCATCTTCCTGCGCACGCCGGAACCGGGCCATCTCTTCAGGCTCTGGCTCGTTTCCAATGACCTGGGTGTCAACCTCAAGGTTCCGGCGGAGGTTGAGCTGGATGAAGGGACCGGCCGGCTAACGACGGTCGTTCAGGAAAGCCCACAGCTGCCGGCGGACAAGGTCGTCCTGCGCTTCAACGGGGGCGCTCGGGCTCCTCTCCGCAACCCGCTCACCTGTGGGACCTCGAACGCGACCTACGAGCTCAGTCCATGGTCGGGTAATCCACCTGTCACGGGGGTCGTGCCGATCACCGTCGACCAGGGCTGTGGTGGCGACCAGTTCAGCCCCCGGCTTTCCGCGGGGACGCTCAGCCCGACCGCTGGGAGCTTCTCCCCGTTGATCTTCGATATCGGGCGTGAAGACGACGAACAGAACCTGGCCACGATCGATCTTGTCCTCCCCAAGGGTCTGACCGCGAAGCTCGCGGGGGTTCCGCTGTGTCCTGAGGGAGCCACTTCCGCCGGAGCCTGTCCAGAGTCCTCCCGCATCGGCCAGGTCAAGGTTGCTGTCGGTGCGGGCACCCAGCCGTTGTGGGTTCCTCAGTCGGGGAAGCCTGCGACCGCCGTCTTCCTGGCCGGCCCGTACAAAGGCGCGCCTTACAGCGCCGTGGCAACTGTGCCTGCCCAGGCAGGCCCCTTCGATCTCGGGTTGGTCACGGTCCGTTCCGGGGTCTATGTCGACCCCGAGACCGCCCAGGTCAGCGTCAAGTCGGATCCGCTTCCCCAGATCTTGCAGGGGGTACCGCTCGACTACCGGCGTGTGCGAGTCGAGATCGATCGTGAGGGGTTCACGCTGAACCCCACCTCGTGCGCCGCGCAGGCCGTCCGCGCCTCAGTCCTCTCGAGTGGAGGCCTGACCGCAACTGCCTCTGACCGGTTCCAGGCCTCCGACTGCGCCAGCCTCGGCTTCCGCCCCAAGCTGAGCTTGCAGCTGAAGGGGGGAACCCAGCGAACCGACCACCCGGCGCTACGAGCGGTCCTGCAGGCGAAGCCGGGTCAGGCGAATATCCGCCGCGTCAGCGTCGCCCTGCCGCACTCCGAGTTCCTCGAGCAAGCCCATATTCGGACTGTCTGCACGCGCGTGCAGTTTGCGGCCGATGCATGCCCGAAAGGATCCATCTACGGCGAGGCACGGGTGGTCACGCCCCTGCTCGGCCAGCCCCTCAGCGGCCACGTGTATCTGCGCAGCTCATCGCACGAACTGCCTGACCTGGTGGTCGATCTCGAGGGTCAACTCGAGATCACGTTGGCAGGGCGGATCGATTCCGTGGATGGAGGTATCCGGACCACCTTCTGGTCCACTCCAGATGCCCCCATCAGCAAGTTCGCCCTGAACATGAAGGGCGGGCAGAAGAGCTTGTTGGTCAACAGCCGGGATTTGTGCTCACATCCGAGCCTCGCCACGGTCAGCATGAAAGCGCATAACGGCAGAGAAGCACGAATCAGGCCCAAGCTTAGAGCTAGCTGCTAGTTGCCTAAGCAGGAGAGTGCAGTGTGAAGAAAGGCCGCCAGTTAGGCGGTCTTTCTTCTTCTATGCCCACGAACAGCGTGCCCGATGTAACGGGTAGATCGTGTCACACTCAACTCCCTTGGAGTAATCGATTAACGGTGATAAACACTGGGTTACGCAGAGCCAATGTGCTCTGGCTATCTATCCAAGGAGATAAAGATATGAAGATCAAGATTCTCGGTCTCGCGGTTGTCGCGGCGCTGGCTCTCGTAGCCTTCGCGGCCGCGTCGGCTTCAGGCAAAGTGTGTTCCAGTTCAGGAGCCGGTGAAGCATGTGGCGGCACGCACGGGAACGTTTACACCGGTGCTATCGAAGCCAGCCTCAAAACCGGCACCAGCGCGACCCTAACAGCGACAAACTCGTCGGGCGGCACGGTCTCTACCGTGACATGCACCACCTCCGTAGTGAAAGGCTCCGTCACCAACGGCAGCACCGGTGCGGGCAATATCAATAGCTTCACCTTCTCGAATTGCTCCTCCGCCGCTTGTCCGAACGGCGTCACCGCCAGCACCACCGCTAGCGGGTCGAACCTGTGGCCGGCGCAAGCCACCACCGGCACCGCCCCGAACGGGACCCTCAGCGTCGAAAACATCGACGGCGAGTTCATCTGCGGCACGATCATCGGCAACATCACATGCCGCTACACCGCAACCAAAGCGACGACGACCGTAACCGGTGGAACCCCGGCTACCGTCACCGCGACCAACGTCGCCCTGACCCGCAGCTCGGGCCCGGAAGCGACCTGCGGCGCCAAAGCCGACTGGAGCGGTACCTACACGGTCACAACTCCGAAATCGCTGTTCCTTACATAGTTCAGCAAGCCGTAATACATAGTTAACGGCTAGCAAGCGCGGCCGCTCCTGCGAGGGGGTGGCCGTGCTTCTTTTTTGATCCTCCGGGGGAGAAGCCGGGGCTCTCGGATGACTGGCTTTACACGTAAGGGTTGACACACGTTAGGCGGCTTGAATGGTCAAGAAACGGTGATACAAAGTTCTTATTCGGAACTACAGAGGTTCCGTCAACGAATACATCTAAGAATGAGGAGAATATGAAGATCAAGATCATCGGTTTGGCTGTTGTCGCGGCCATGGCCCTTATGGCTTTTGCAGCGTCTTCCTTTGGTAATGCCAAAGTCTGTTCTGGCGAAGGAGCCACAGCAGAATGCGGTGGAACCCACGGAAAAGTGTACGACGGAACAATCCTCGCGACCCTGAAAACCGGCACCAGCGCGACCCTGACAACGACAAACTCGTCAGGCGGCACGGTCAATACCGTGACATGCCTCACTTCGACAGTGCACGGAACCGTTGTTGGAGACACCGGCACGGGCACCATCGACGAGTTCACCTTCGCCAACTGCTCGTCAGCCGCTTGTCCCAATGGCGTAACCGCCAGCACTACGGCGAGCACCACGAACACCTGGCCGGCGACAGCGACTAAAGGCACGGCCCCGAACGGCACCCTCAGCGTCGAAAAAATCGACGGCGAGTTCATCTGCGGCACGATCATCGGCAACATCACATGCCGCTACACCGCGACCAAAGCGACGACGACCGTAACCGGTGGAACCCCGGCTACCGTCACTGCGACCAACGTCGCCCTGACCCGCAGCTCGGGTCCGGAAGCGACCTGCGGCGCCAAAGCCGACTGGAGCGGTGTCTACACGATCACAACTCCGAAATCGCTGTTCCTTACATAGAGATCGGAGATCAGCCCTCGAGGCTGGATAGTTGAGGCATAAGCATCGGCCGCCCTCTAAGCAGAGGGCGGCCGTTCAGTTGCGAGGAGGAGAAATGAAGATCAAGATCATCGGGCTGGCTGCTGTCGCAGCGATGGCCCTAACGAGCATATCGGCGTCATCCGCAGCAGCCAAAGCATGTTCCGCCACCTTGTCCAGCGGGGAAGCCTGTGGGGGAACTTATGGCTTTGTCTACACGGGGACCCTTGAAGCCAGTCTCAAAGCCGGGACGAGCTTTACGTTTACAGCCACAAACTCCTCCGGCCAAAGCATCTCCACCATTACATGCACGACTTCGACGCTAAAAGGCTCTGTCACTGGGAGTACTGGGGTGGGCAGCATCAATGCCATGACGCTGGCCAATTGCTCATCTGCGATGTGCGCGAACGCCATGAGCTTCACCACGACCGCGAGTGCGACCAACCTTTGGCCTATTCAGGTCACTACTGGAACGCCGCCAAATGGCACGCTCGCAATTGAAAAATTCGATATGGAGATGATCTGCGGGACCCTCCTCGGCAACATTACATGCCGTTACACGAGCGCAAAAGTTATGGGGACCGTGGGTGGCGGGGCACCGGCGCACGTTACTGCGACGACCGTGCCCTTAGCGACGGTTAGTGGCCCCGAAGCGGTCTGTGGATCCAAAGCAGATTGGAGTGCGACATACGTTGTTACAAACCCGAAATCTCTCTACCTGACTTAGCTGTTACCAGACATCCAAGGGAGTTAGAATATGAAGTCAAATACCATCTGCGTTGTTGCGCTCTCCGCTCTGGCCCTGATTGCGGCAACCGCACCATCCGCCCCAGCGAAAGTATGCTCCGCATCCGGATCGGGCGAAGCATGTGGCGGGACTCATGGGTTTGTCTACTCTGGGACTGTGGAAGGGAGCCTGAAAACTGGAACCAGCGCGAGCCTGACAGCGACAAACGCCGAAGGCAAAAGCGTTTCCACCATCACATGCGTCAGCTCGTCTGTGAAGGGCACGGTCACGGGCAGCACCGCAGTGGGAAATATCACTAGCGTAACCTTTGCGAATTGCTCGTCGGCGGTTTGCCCGAATGGCATTACGGCCAGCACCACTGCAAGCTCGACGAACCCCTGGCCGGCTTCGGCCGTGACCGTGACCGCTCCCAATGGAACGCTCACGGTTGAAAAACTCGAAGGGGAGTTCGTCTGCTCCACGATCATTGGCAGCGTGACATGTCGTTACAGTGCCTCGAGTGCTTCGGGCACCGTCAGTGGTGGCTCACCCGCAACGGTGGGGCTGCCGGTGGGATTGGCGAAAATCACGGGCCCTGAAGCAGTCTGCGGCTCCAAAGCGGACTGGACGGGCACCTACACCGTTACAGCCCCGAGCTCTGTCTACCTGACATAGCCCGGCTGCATCGCGGCCAGCCGCCTTTACTTCAGGCGGCTGGCCGGTTCAGCGGCTACATCTGACCGCATTTCTCGAGTCCATAGGCTTTAGCGGCGGCGTTTGCCTCCTTGAAGGCTTCGCCGGAAAGGAACGCCTCCGGATTGGCTTCCGCCTTCGATGCCCCGTCTTCGTATTGAGCAAGGATGCGACTTACCGCTGCTTCGTCCCCCGCGGGAGTGCCAAGTTCCGTTAGTTCATCCACCATGTTGTCAACGGATCCTGCTACCTCTTGGATGAATGCCTTCTGCTTTTGAGGGTCGAACTTGGTCGCTTCTTCTTCCATTCCTTCTTTCAGCACCTGCTGAAAGGCTGCATCCTGGGTTTTCACGGTTTCCCAGCAGATCGCGTTCCCCTCTTTCAGGAACTGCGCTTTGGTTATGGCAGCGGTCGTCTCTCCATCACTGCTGCCGCAACCGACGCTGAACGCGGTTATGGCAGCCAACGCGAGTGCCACCAAAGCTAGCTTGTTGTACATAAGGTCCCCTATTGTTCGGATATACAAGGTGTAGTCAAGTAGTCTAAACTGAAACCATGAAATGGGGAACGAGGCTCTCCTTTGTGGTGCTTACTCTGCTCGTTGTCGGCTGCGGCGGAAGTGGTTCAGCGGGCAATGGAGGAGACAGCGAGAATGGAGTCCCCCGTCCCACCAGCGAGTTTGTGATTCCAGGTGGGGACAACACCATCCAGTACTTTGGACGTGAGGGCAGCGCCAAGGAGCGCGAAGAAGCCTCGCAGGTGGTCATCGCATGGGATCGAGCGCGAGCGGCAGAGAAATGGAAGAAGGACTGCAGCTACCTCTCGCGACCGTACATAGATCTCGTGGTCACAGACGCTGAAGGGACCTCGAAAGGAAAGGCGACGAATTGCGTAGAGGCGCTCGAGTTCTTCGGTCCCCTTGCTTCAGGAGAGTTTGGGCAGACGACCACGGGCCCGATCGACAGCCTGAGGATCTCTCAGAAGACGGGTTACGCGCAGTACCACGGCCGCAAGGGGATCGACTGGATCGTTCCGCTTGAAAAGGAAGACGGTAAGTGGAAGGTCGCCGTTACCGCGCCTGTCGATCGCCGGAAGTAGATTCTTTCCACGCGTCCGCCATCGTGATCCGTTCGATCATCGCCGGGTGGCTGCCATAGAGGCCGTCGATCCAGAAGGGCGGGTCGGGGTCGCTGAGGCTCTTGGTCGCGAGCTGGCGGAAGGAGGACTTGGCCGCGGCGGGGTCGTGGGTGGCTTCGAGGGCGGCCCAGTCGGCGGCTGCCTCTTCGCGGCGGTAGGCGGTGTTGAGGAGGGGGGCGGCGATCAGCTGGGTGACGGCGAGGACGAGGATGGCGAGGGGGATCGCCTCGGGCTGGGCGAGGCCGCCGCGGCGGCGGGTGAGGTAGGCGGTGAGGCCGAGGGCGGGGAGGAGGAAGAGGGCGAGCCAGCCGACGCGGTGGAGGACGTCGCGATGGGCGACGTGGCCGATCTCGTGGGCGACGACGAAGCGGACCTCGGGACGGCTGAAGTCGTCGTCGAGCAGGGTGTCCCAGAGGACGATCGTCGTGCTCGGGCCGATGCCGGTCGTCTCCGCGTTGGGAGCGTCGGTGAACTGGTGGACTTCCTGGACCCGCAGCCGTGCCTCGTCGGTGCCCTGGATCCGCTCCAGCTCTCGCGCTTCCTCCTGTAGGACAGGGTGGCGCACCGGCTCGGTGTTGGGGATCAGGTAGGGGCTGACGAAGACGTAGAGGAGCGTCAGGGCGAGGAAGACGGGCACCGCGGCCAGCCACCACCAGCGGCGCAGGACGCCGGCCAGCCCCATCATGATCCCGATCCCGAGGCAGAGGAAGACGAAGGTGCCGCCGAGCCCGAGGAAGCTGAACAGCAGGTGTTCGAGGTAGCCCTGGTGGGAGACGTCGTGGCGGCGCTGCCACCAGACGGCGAGCAGGTCGAAGGGAACCTCGGCGAGCCAGACGACGGCGAAGCCGAGCATCGCCAGCAGCATCCCGGTGCCAACCCGGCCGGCAGCGGACTCGCGCACGAGGCGCGGCCCGCGCCGCGCGTAGACCGCGAGCACGGCGACGAGGGTCAGGGAGCCGAGGATCCCGAGGATCCCGAGGAAGCGCTCGTAGCTGGCGCTGCGCTCGAGGAAGGAGTCGCTGAAGTAGCGGTGGGGATCGAGGCTGGGGAGATCGAGGTCGGGCAGCTGCGTCGCGTCCCAGAGGGCGAAGGCAGCGACGACCCATAGCACGGCGCCGGCCAGCAGCGCCAGCCGCGTCAGGCCCGTTCGAGGCAAGGGCCGCTATAGGGGTAGGCGCCGGTCAGCAGCAGGAGGTAGGCGTTCGCCTGGGCGAGGTAGCGCAGCGCGTAGGCGCCGGCGTTGCGCAGGCCGAGCGGCATCCGCCCCGTGAAGAGGGCCGCGAACCAGCCGAGCACGGCGACGACCAGGAGCAGCTGGGCGAAGATGCCGGCGAGCAGGAGGGCCGGGACGGCGAGGACGAGGCGGAAGCCGACGGTCCAGCGGTTCTGGCGCTCGCGTTCGGCGACATGGAGTTCGACCGGGTAGGTCCCTGGTCCCCCGACGAAGCCGGGGAACGGGTTGCCGACGAGGTAGAGGAAGGCGCCGACGTGGAGCTGGTAGCGGACGTACATGGCGAGGAAGCGGTGCGCCCAGCTCGGGGAGGTGCCGGTGAAGAGGGTGGCGAACCAGTTGACGATCGCGACGAGCAGCGCCACCACTCCCCAGAGCGAGAGCCAGACCAGGTGCGGGACGGCGAGCGCCAGCCGGAAGAAGACGGTGAGGCGGCTGCGGCGCAGCTCGTCGGTCACCTCCATCCGCACCGGGTCCGAACGGGTCGGCAGCGGCCCGATCACGGTCAGCGGGTCGCTCGAGGGATAGCGGTCGGTCAGCAGCAGCAGGTAGGCCCAGGTCTGGGCGCCGTAGGCCAGCGCGTAGGCGATCAGGTCCCGCAGCCCGCGCGGCATCCGGCCGCGGAACATCGCGTAGAACCAGGCGAAGATCGCGGCGAGGGCGAGGGCGCTGAGGAAGCCGCCGCCGCTGGAGCGGAAGGAGTCGAGGAAGCTGCCCGAGCCGACGAGGACGCCGGCGATCAGCAGCGCCGGCAGGACGAGGACGAGGCGGAAGCCGACGGTCCAGCGGTTCTGCCGCCCGGGCGGGTCGATCGCGACGTCGACCGGATAGCCCCCCTTGCCGTCGAAGGCTGGCAGCGGCTCGGCGGCGAGGTTCATGAAGGCGTAGACCTGGGTCGAGTAGCGGATGAAGCGGGCGAGGAAGGTGTGGAGCGGGGCGGGGGACTTCCCTTCGAACAGGGTCGCGAACCAGTTGACGAAGGCGACGCAGGCCGCCCCGATCGCCCATACCGCCAGCCAGATCAGGAACGGCAGGCTGAAGATGGCGCGGAAGAAGACGGTGCCGCGGCTCCGCTTCAGATCGTCGCTGAGGACAAGGCGCACCATCGACTGGATCGGCTACTGGAGAGCCGGCTGGAGACCAGTGTTCCCGCTGAGGAGGACGTCTTCGCGGATCCCGTCGAGGCGCTGGCTGATCCGCGAGACGACCTTGATCGCGAGGAAGACGGCGGCGAGGCCGCAGAGGCCGCCGATCAGCTCGAGGAAGGTCCCGGATTCGATCCGGGAGAACCCCGTCTGAACCGGGCCGAGCGCCACCAACCGGTTGTAGCCCGAGGCGGTCATTCGCTGGCCGATCTCCACCAGGAGCCCCTGGGTCAGGAACAGCCCCCACCACCACTGGAGCAGGCGGGGGATCCCGATCTGGCGCCACTGCGCCGAGACGTCGATTCCCCGCTCGCTGCCGCGCCAGACGTCGTTGGCGATCTGCTTCGGCCGGATCATCCCGAAGATCGGGATGAACCAGGCGCCGATCGCCCAGCCGGTCCCGTAGCGCACGCCCTGCACCCCGAGGCGGTGCAGGTTCTTGTAAGCGCGGAAGAACCAGGCGATGAAGACGCCGGCGGCGATCAGCACGAAGAGCCCGTAGAAGCTGACCCAAACGGAGTACGTGCCGTAAGCGGCGGTGATGTCCCCGCCCCCTTTGACGATCGAGCGCAGGTGCAGAGCGGCCACCGTCTTGGCCAGCAGCAGCGCTCCGACCAGGCCGAGGCAGACCATCGCGCCCCAGGCCAGCCCGCTCATCTCGCGCGGGGGGTCTTTCGGGTCGGCGACCCGGTGGGAGGCGCGCGCGACCGCTGGCCCTGCCGGTTCCATGGCGCTGCTATCGGCGGTGACCACTGACTTCATGAGGCCTGGACCTCGGGGATATATTCAAAAACATCTGATCAACACCGCCGAATGGGGCGTCGGCAGCGTGGCGTGGCAAGGGCAGCGGTCCCAACTACAGGAGAAACATCATGAAGTGGAGGCGCATCTCAGCGGTCCTTGCCGTGGCGGCGCTCTGCCTTGCGTTCGCCAGCTCCGCCCTCGCGACCAAGTACGTCGCACTCGGCGACTCGTACTCGTCGGGCACCGGCACCCGGACCTTCTACGAATCGACCTGCCAGCGGTCGGTGTACGCGTACCCGTACCTGCTGCACAACGCCCATCCCGAATGGACCTTCGTCAACGCCACCTGCTCCGGGGCGAAGACGGGCGACCTGATCAACACCCAGGCTGCGAGCCTGACCAGCGACACCAACTGGGTCACCTACACGATCGGCGGCAACGACGCCGGCTTCTCGAGCGTGATCACCACCTGCGCGCAGCCCTCGTGGGCGTCCAACTGCGACGGCGCGATCAACACCGCCCAGTCCTACATCCAGAACACGCTGCCGGGCCGACTCGACCTGGTCAACAACACGATCAAGTCACGCTCGCCGAACGCGAAAGTGATTGTGCTCGACTACCCGAAGCTGTTCAACGGCGAAGACTGCAACGCCCTCACCTGGTTCAGCCCCAGCGAGGAGACGCGGCTCAACCAGACGGCGGAAATGCTGAGGACGGTGGTCAGCGCCGCGGCCTCGCGGGCGGGCGCCAACTTCGTCTTCCGCGACGTGATCCCGCCCTTCGTGGGCCATGCGGTCTGCGACGGCGGCGGTGGTTCCAGCACGGAGTGGATCAACGGCCTCTCCAACCCGACCGGCGAAAGCTACCACCCGAAGGTCACAGGTCATGCGGATGGTTACTTCCCGGTGGTGAAAGGGGTGACGGGCTGAGGATCAGTGGGTGGGGACGCGTCGATTGGCGTCCCCACGCCTTTTCGGGTCTGAACCGGGTCTTTTTCGGAACTCCGAAAACTCGCAAAGAGCAGGGCTTTCGCTGACAGTTGAGTTCAACCTTATGGTCTTGACGACCCTGAAGTCATTTTCTGTGCGGGCGCTTGATGGCAACTGCAAGCCCGCCCGAAATCTACTTTGGTCGTGCCCTTAAGAGGGAACGAATCGATGCTGGACTTACCCAAGAGAAATTGGCGAACTCGATCGGTATGAACCTAAGCGAGATCTCGGTTTTCGAGGCCGGTCGGCGAAGCCTCCAGCTGAGGACGATGAAGCGGCTGACCGATGGCCTTGGCATTCCTCTCTCTCAGATCTTCGAACGGGCGGAGGAGATCGAGGCAGAAGATGCTTGAAGCGGACCGCTTGCAATCGGGCCACGATTGTCCCCGTCCGAGCCGACCCCCCGTGGCACCCTGTTCTCATGAGATGCCGACTCTCGATGCTCGTTGCCGTCCTGCTCGCCTTTGCCCTGCCGGCGAGCGCCGCGGCCGCACGCATCTCCGGCGAAGGCAGCCTCGGTCGCACCTTCTCCGGTGACGGCCGCCTCCTCTCCGACCTCGACGAAGGCAGCAAGGACAAGGGCAGCACCGTCATCTCCTACGGCGAGCGCATCCTCGCCGCCGGCTACTCGGCCAAGCACCCGTTCGGGATCCGCCTGGCGGTGGCGGCCTACCGACCGGACGGCTCGCTCGACCCAGGCTTCGGCGACGGCGGCGTCGTCCTCAGCAACGTCGAAGGCGGGATGGCGGCGGAAACGATGGCGATCGACTCCTTCGGCAACATCGACGTCGCCGGGCCGAGCAATCCGGAGCGGCCGTTCGGGCCAACGCGGGTGGCGCGCCTACTGCCGGACGGCCGCCTCGACCCGAGCTTCGGCGACGGCGACGGGATGACCGAGATCCCAGTCGACATGACGGTCGCCGCCGTGCGGACCGACCGCTTCGGGGGCGTCCTCCTCGCCGGGGCACATGGCGAAGGCGGTTGGCCGGACGGCGACCGCGCATTCGCCGTCTTCCAGCTCACCCGCGACGGTGCGCCCGACCTCTCCTTCGGCGAGGGCGGCCTAGTCACGCTCGATCTCTCTCCCGCGGAGCACGACGGCGCCAACGACATGATGCTCGACGGCTTCGGCCGCATCGTCCTCGTCGGCGGCGCCTACTTCCCCAAAGAAGGGCCGACCAACGGCACCACCGGCCGCTTCGCGATCGCGCGGCTGCTGCCGGACGGCACGCTCGACACCACCTTCGCCGGCCGCGGCTTCAGGATCCTCCCGATCCGGGAGTCCGGGGCCTTCGCGACCGCCGGCGCCCTCGACGTCGCCGGCCGGGCGATCCTCGCCGGCAGGTCGGGCAACCAGCTCGCCTTCGCGGCCCTGCGCGGATCCGGCCGTCTCGACTCCTCCTACGGCAGCGGCGGCATCGCGCTTCACCACCTTCGCGAAACGCTCATCCCCGCCGACCTCGCCGACGACTCGCACAAGCGAGTCCTCACTGCTCTGGAACCAACCGGCAGCCCCTCGACCCCGCGCCGCGGCCTGATCCGCTGCTGGCGGCTTCGCGCCGACGGGTCCCTCGACCCGCGCTTCAGCCGTGACGGCCGCGTCAGCGTCCGCCTCGGCCGCTATCTCGGCACCGCCCGCTCGGTCGCCCTGCAGCCGAACGGCGGGGTCCTGCTCGGCGGCTGGGCCAAGCTGCCAGGCACGACGGACACGGACTTTGCACTGGTTCGGCTGCGCGGCGGCCTCTGATGGGTTGCAGCCGCTGACAGGCGCAGTACGGTCCCCTTCAGCAATGGAGACCCGGGACGTACACAACATCGCCCTAGGCAACGCGATCCGGCAGCTGCGGAGGGAGGCCCGGCTGGCGCAGCAGGAGCTCGCCGACCGCGCCGACGTCCCGGTTGAGAAGCTGCGCAGCGTCGAAGTCGGGTCGATCGACGCCGACTGGGGAACCCTGCGACACCTCGCCTACGCCTTGGAGGTGGAGTTGCCGGACGTCTTCCGGATGATCGAAGCGGGCTAAGGGGAGCTGCCCGCTTCTTCTTCTTCTTCTTCTTCCCCGGCAGCGGATTCGTCTTCGACCTCGCGCTGGATCACCCCGCCTCCTCCGGTGTCTTCGCCGCCGACTTTTTCGGTGACGGTGCTCGTGACGGTTTCGACCGTGGTCACAGTTTCGGGAGTGCCGGTGGTCGTGACGGTGGTGGTCCGATCATGGCCTGGGTCCCGGTCGCTCCTGGTTTCGGCGACCGGTTGCTGGGCAGGGTCGTCGGCGACCAGGATGCCCGCCGCGACGCCGACGCCGAAGAGGACTGCGAACAGGACGATGAGGGAGGGGGTGGGAGGCCAGATGGACCGCTGACCGCCCGGCGCCGGAGCTTCGTTGCGCAACTTCGCCCGCAACCGGTCGCAGAGCGTCTGCATGTTGCGGTTGGTCGCCGCCAGGCCGCGACTGTCGCCGATCCGCTCTCGGATCTCGCGCGCCTGGCGCAGGCAGTCGTCGGCGCCCCCGAGGTCGTCGGCCGCCAGCCGCAGCGTTCCCAGCTCGTGTTTGGCCCAGGCAACCGCCGTCTCGTCGCCCACCTCCTGGCCGGCCCGCAGGGCGATCCGCAGCGTTTGCAGCAGGCTCGCCCAACGTTTCAGCAACATCAGCAGCGTCGACAGCGAGCGTGCCAGCTGGATTGCCTTTTTGTGCTTCTTCGTGCGGTCGAGGCGTTCGAGGCAGTCGAGCAGCGTGCCGACCTCCAGCGCCAGTTGATCCGGGTCGAGGGGGCCTTCGGCGGCGCCTTTGCAGAGCGCCGCCGCCTGCTCGATCTTCGTCGTCGCTTCGGCAGCTTCGTCGATTTCGGTTGCGAGAGCCGGAGCGCGTTCCTCCGCTTTCGGCTCCGGTTCCGCCAGCGCCTTCTGCAGCGCCCTTTCCTCGCTCTTTCGCTCGCCGTCGCTCTGCTCGAGCAGGGTTCCGCCTTCTCCGCTCACCCTGAGCAAGTAGGGGCCGACCGCGATTGAACCAGGATCCCGATCCATCTCCCCCGAGTGTCCTCTTGCTCAGCCGGGTGAGCAAGAACTCTCCGGTTCGCTAGCGAGCGGAGTAAGAGGAGAACGAGGCCGCCCGTAAGATCGCCGCGTGATCAAGGCCGTTACCTTCGATTTCTGGAACACGATCGCGACGGTGCCGCCGGGGGCGATGAGAGAGGCGCGGCAGCGGGGAATCGTGGCGGCGCTAGCAAGTAGCGACTTCGAGGTCGAGGCGGACCTGCTGCTGGAGGGGCTGCGGCAGGTCGGGCTCGACTGGGAGCGGGCCTGGGCCGAGGGCCGGCACCTGCCCCCGCACGAGGCGGCGGCGGCGCTGGTCCGCCACCTCGGCGTAGAGGGGGCGGCGCGGGAGATGGTGGCGGAGGCGTTCCTCGGCGCCGGGCGGGAGGTCCCGCTCGAGTTCGCCCCCGGGATCCACGCCTGCCTGGCGGAGCTGCGGCGGCGGGAGGTCCGGCTCGGGATCGTCTGCGACGTCGGCTTCAGCGGCGGCGAGCTGCTGCGCGAGCTGCTCGACGCCGAGGGCCTGCTCGGCCACTTCGACGGCTGGGGGTTCTCCGACGAAGTCGGCCACTACAAGCCCTCGCCGCGGATCTTCGAAGCGGCGCTCGGGGCGCTGGGGGCCGAACCGGGGGAGGCGATGCACGTCGGCGACCTGCGACGCACCGACGTCGCCGGCGCCGCCGCGCTGGGAATGAGGACCGTCCGCTATCGCGGCATGAACCCCGAGGGGGACGAGGAAGACGGGACGGAGGCCGAGTTCGTCATCGACAGCCACGCCGACCTCGCCGCCCTCGTCGATCGTTTGAGTTAGCGCTGAATCAGACCGGCAGCTCGTCGTACTCGAACCAGTCGAGCCCGGCGCTGCCCGGGTCGAGCAGCTGCTTCGGAGTCATCGTCGGCCAGACGATCGAGAAGAGCTGGTCGTCGAGGCGCTGGCCGGGCGGTCCCTCGCCCGCCCCCGGCTGATACTGGCGGCCGTGCTTCGCCATCCAGCCTTCCCAGATGCGGTCGATGTTGCAGTGGTTGAGCCAGAAGACCGGGTCGTTGGGCGAGCTGCCCGGCGCCATCTCGCCGCCGACCCAGACGTGGACCCGGTTGTGCATCTGAGGGCCTTGGGAGGCGGTGGGACGTTCGAGCGGGTCCGTCCAGCCCTCGGCCTTGTTGCGGAAGCGGAGGGAGTCCTCATTCCAGGGAGGGTTGTCGTACCGATCGTCCTTCAGCGTCGCGGCCTCCTCGGCGGGGGTCGGCAGCCCGAACGTGCTTTTGGCGGTGCGCCAGATGGGCCGCGGGGCGCCGACGTAGATGCGGCCGTCCTGGCTGCTGTTGTAGAGGCGCACCCGCAGTTCGCCGGCCGTCCCTTTGTCGATGGTTCCGCTGGGCGGGCCGAGCAGCGACCAGATCGGTGCTTGCAGCTGGTCGCTGCCGCTGAGGGCGCCGTCGGCGGCCCAGTCCCAGTAGGGGAGGCCGAAGCCGGGATCGCCGCTGACGGTTTGGATCGCCTCCTCCAGCCGCCGCAGGAAGAGCCGGTGCCAGGGCAGGAACACCGGGCCGCGGTGAGCGCGGTTGCTCCCCGGCCAGTTCATCGCGGTGACGTGCCACCAGGTGAAGAGGTCCCACCAGCTGAGGGGGCGGGCCAGCTCGGCCTCCGTGCCGAAGAGCCGCGCCCGCGGCGCTTCCTGGACGGTACGGCTCTGGTTCAGCTGCGTGGGGGTGATGCCGGTCGAGAGCTGGCTGAGCGCGACCGCACCGCGGAGGAAGGTCTCGGCGTGGGAGGTGGAGAGGACGTTCTCCCGAGCGACGGCCATCAGTGCTCCTCCTGCCGGGTCTCCTCGACCATCGCGCGGATCTCCTCCGGCGCCTCATAGGACTGGTCGATCACCGCCCGCAGTAGGTCGCCTGCGGAGGGCACTTGGTAGGCGGGGAGGTCGTGGGAGATGACGGTCCCGTCGGGGCGGACCTGGAGCGATTGCGTCCACGGCTCGCCGTCGATCGTCACCTCGTAGTGGGTGACGATCTGGACTGTGTGGCCGCGGTATTCGAACTCACGGACCGAGGGGCCGCCGTGGTGGTGGTCATGGTCGTGGCCGTGGTCGTGCTGGTGATCGTGGCCGTGCCCGCCATCCTCAGCGGGAGCCTCGGCCCCCTCGGGCTCGTAGCCGCGGGCGGCGAAGCGGGCGGCGAGCTCGTCGAGAGAATCGGAGCCGGTGGGGTCGGGGGGAGTTGCCATCGAGTACCTCCTAACGGGGACCCGACGACCTTACTTGTAGATATTTGAGTTTTTTAGCCTCTTTGTGTAGGGGCCTGCACGGAGAACGCAGTCATCTCACGGGGCGCGCCCTTGGCGCTGAAGCGGCGCTTCTTCGCTGCTGCGCCGGCCGGGAGGGCCTCCAGGGCGCTGTCGGAGACGAGGATCTCGCCGGGCTTGGCGGCGTCGGCGAGGCGGGCGGCGCTGTTGACGTCGACGCCGAAGTAGTCGCCGCCGAGCTTGCGGGGACGGCCGAGGTGGATGCCGGTGCGGAGCCGGGGGCGGTAGCCGCTGACCTCGATCGGCGCCAGGCGCTCGTTGGCCTCGAAGGCGGCCTCGACCGCGCTCGGCGCATCCCAGAACGCCGCCATCAGCCCGTCGCCGAGCCGCTTCACGACCTCACCCTGGCGCTCGAGGACGGGCGGCTCGATCGCCGCGGCGACCTCGCGCAACAGTTGTACCGCCGCCGCGTCGCCTGCTCTCAGCGCCCAGCTCGAGAAGCCGACCAGGTCGGTGAAGAGGATCGCGACGTCGACCTTGCCGCGGCCGCGATCCTGGGACTCGGCCAGCCGCTGCCAGGCCTGCAGGGCGGTGAGGCCGATCTCGCCGGCGAAGCCGGGCCGGTCGCCGCGCAGCGAGACCAGCTGCTGGGCGGCGAGGTCGGAGGGGCGGCCGCGCGCGGTGGAGAGGTGGTCGACGAAGTCGTCGTCGCCGAGCGTGCGCTCGCGCGCGCGCCGCGCCCAGCCGACCAGCTTCGGGTTGCGGTTGAAGCGACGGGCGGCGGCGGCGAACCGCTTGCCTGAAGTCTCGCTCACCGGCGCAGACTCGCAGAGATCAGCGGCTCTTCAGCAGACGGCCGACCGCCTCCATCATCTCCTCGGTCTTCTCCTCGCGGTCCTTGGCGCTCTTGGCGCCGACCACGCAGTGGCGGGTGTGTTCGTCGAGCAGGGCGAGGGCGACCTTGTCGATCGCCGCCTGGGCGGCCGAGATCTGGGTGAGGATGTCGATGCAGTAGCGCTCCTCCTCGACCATCCGTTCGATGCCGCCGATCTGCCCGCCGATCCGCCGCAGCCGGTTCTTCACCTGCTCCTTGTTGTCGATGTAACCGGGGTCGGTCTCCGCCATCTCGTTCCTTCGCTCGGGGAAGTGGACGTCAAAAGTATACCCCCTCTGGGTATGTGCTACGGTTGCTGCATGAATACCCCCCACCCGTATCAAAGGATCTTGCTCTTCGTCGTTGGGCTCGCCGTCGTCTTCGGCGTTTCCGCTGCGCTCGGTTCGATGGTCGAGCCGGCCGAGACGGAAGGCGGAACGGAGGAGAGGATGGCTACTCACATCGCCGACGAGGAGAGCGTGCACGAGGCGACTTCACATGAGCCCGCGGGCCTGGGGGTCTCTGCCGACGGCTACACGCTGCGTATGAGTTCGACCCAGTTGGAGCAGGGGGAGGCGCGCGAGCTGCGCTTCGCGGTCGAGGACGGAGATGGCGCTCCCATCACCGAGTTCGACGAGCTGCACGAGCGGCGCCTGCACCTGATCGTGGTTCGCCGCGACGGCGCCGAGTTTCGCCACCTGCACCCGGAGATGGACGCTGCGGGAACGTGGACCGTGCCGATCGAGTTCGGCGAGGCGGGCGTCTACCGTGCCTTCGCCGACTTTTCGGTTGACGGGGAGCAGCAGACGCTGGCGGCCGACCTCTTCGTCTCCGGCGGCGCGTTCGAGGCGCGGCCGTTCTCGGCGCCGCGGCCGGTCGCCGAGACGGACGGCTACGAGGTTCGCTTGCGGGCGGGCGAGGCGACGGCCGGCGAGCCGGATTCGCTCGCCTTCACGGTCAGCAGGGACGGCCGTCCCGTCGAGGACCTCGCGCCTTACCTCGGTGCCAAGGGCCATCTGGTGGCGCTGCGCGAAGGCGACCTCGCCTTCCTCCACGTCCATCCGGAAGAGGGCCTTGGATTTGCCGCGACGTTCCCCAGCGCTGGGCGTTACCGCCTCTATCTTCAGTTCAGGCATCGCGGCGCTGTCCACACCGCAGAGTTCACGCTCGAGGTGCCGCGATGAGCCAGCGGTTGGAGCTGCCGATCGAGGGGATGACCTGCTCCTCCTGCGCCGGCCGCGTCGAGAAGAGCCTCAACCAGCTCGACGGGGTGGAGGCGACGGTCAACTTCGCGACCGAGCGGGCGACGGTCGCGTTCGACTCCGCCCAGGTCGGGCCCGAGCAGCTGCTCGGGGCGGTGGAGAGCGTCGGCTATTCCGCCTCGCTACCGGGCACCGAAGCCAAGGGCGATGAGTCGGAGGAAGCCGATCCGACCGCCGACCTCCGTCGCCGGCTGGTCTTCGCCGCCGCGCTCTCGCTGCCGGTGCTGCTGCTGGCGATGATCGAGCCGCTGCAGTTCGTGAACTGGCAGTGGCTCTCGCTGCAGCTGGCGACGCCGGTGGTGCTGTGGGCGGGCTGGCCCTTCCACAAGGCCGCCTGGCAGAACCTCCGCCACGGGGCCGCGACGATGGACACGCTGATCTCGCTCGGCACCCTCGCCGCCCTCGGTTGGTCGCTCTACGCGCTCTTCTTCGGCGACGCCGGCATGCCGGGGATGAAGATGCCCTTCGAACTGGTCACCGAGCGTGGGGCCGGCGCCGACGAGATCTACCTCGAGGTCGCCGCGGTCGTCACCACCTTCATCCTCGCCGGCCGCTACTTCGAGGCGCGGGCGAAGCGGCGGGCCGGGGCGGCGCTGGAGGCGCTGCTCGACCTCGGCGCCAAGGAGGTCGCCTTGCTGGACGACGACGGCGCCGAGCGCCGGGTTCCGGTCGAGGAGCTGAAGGCCGGCGAGCGCTTCGTCGTCCGCCCGGGCGAGAAGGTCGCCGCCGACGGCGTCGTCGAGAGCGGTAGCTCCGCTGTCGACCAGTCGCTTGTCACCGGCGAGTCGTTGCCGGTCGAGGTCGGCCCCGGCGACGAGGTCGTCGGCGCGACGATCAACGTCGGCGGCCGCCTCGTCGTTCGCGCCACCCGGGTCGGCGAGGAGACGGCATTGGCGCAGATTGCCCGCCTCGTCACCGCGGCCCAGTCGGGGAAGGCGCCGGTGCAGCGCCTCGCCGACCGGGTCAGCGCCGTCTTCGTCCCGATCGTGATCGCCCTCGCCGTCGGCACCCTCGGCTTCTGGCTCGGCAACGGCGCCGGCGCGGCCTTCGCCTTCACTGCCGCGGTTGCGGTCCTGATCATCGCCTGCCCCTGCGCGCTCGGCCTGGCGACGCCGACCGCCCTGTTGGTCGGAACGGGCCGCGGCGCCCAGCTCGGCCTGCTGATCAAGGGCCCGGAGGTGCTCGAGTCGACGCGGCAGATCGACACCGTCGTCCTCGACAAGACCGGGACCGTGACCAGTGGCGAGATGTCGGTGGTCGGAGTCCACGCCGCGCCGGGAGTCGACGAGGCGGAGGTGCTGCGCTACGCCGGCGCGGTCGAGGACGCCTCCGAGCACCCGATCGCGGCGGCGATCGCGGCGCGGGCGAAGGAGGAGTTCGTGCTGCTGCCGGCGGTCGAGGAGTTCGCGAGCGAGCCGGGCGTGGGAGTCCGGGGGGTAGTGCAAGACCGTTTAGTCACCGTCGGCCGCGCCTCGGATCCGTCGCGGGGAAAAATTCAGCGTTCGCTGAAAAACAGCCCCCATAGGGGCGCAAATTCAGCGTTCGCTGAATTTGGCCTGGAGGCGGCGCGGGGCGAGGCGGAAGCGCGCGGGCAAACCGCGATCGCGGTGGGCTGGGACGGCGAGGTGCGCGGTCTCATCGTCGTCGCCGACACCGTGAAGCCGACCAGCCGCGAGGCGATCGCGGCGCTGCGGGAGCTGGAGCTGCGGCCGGTGCTGCTGACCGGCGACAACGAGGCGACCGCGAAGGCCGTCGCCGCCGAAGTCGGGATCGAGGAGGTGATCGCCGAGGTGCTGCCGGCCGAGAAGGCCGCGGTGATCGAGCGCCTCCAGGGTGAAGGCCGCACCGTCGCGATGGTCGGCGACGGCGTCAACGACGCTCCGGCCTTGGCCCAAGCCGACCTCGGTCTCGCGATCGGCACCGGCACCGACGTCGCGATCGAGGCCTCCGACATCACCCTCGTCTCCGGCGACCCCCGCGCCGTCCCCGACGCGATCCGCCTCTCCCGTCGCACCCTCACCACCATCAAGGGCAACCTTTTCTGGGCCTTCGCCTACAACGTCGCCGCCCTGCCCCTCGCCGCCGCCGGCTTCCTCAACCCCCTGATCGCCGGCGCCGCGATGGCCTTCTCCAGCGTCTTCGTCGTCACCAACTCGCTGCGCCTGCGCACGTTCACGCCGCGACGCGGCTGAACCACTTCCCTAACCGCTCCTTCGTGAACACATCCTCTTTCGGCCGCAGCCGACGGCTGAGGGCGTCGCGGAGGTCCTGGCCGGCCTCGGGATCGGCGGCGAGGCCGCGGAAGATCGGCTCCGCCGTCTCGGGCCTGGCGAAGCGGGCGAAGTCGAAGGACCACTCGTAGTGCTCGCGGGCGCGTTCGTCGCGGTAGGCCTCGTAGCCGGCGAGGGTCTCCTCGGGGCCGGTCAGTTCGCCGGCCACGTGGAGGGACTGCTCGATCGCGTCGGAGATGCCCTGCGCCGTGGAGGGGTTCTTGAAGTGGCCGGCGTCGCCGATCAGCGCCCAGCCGGGACCGGTGCCCTGGCGGAAGAAGCCGCGCAGCATCGTCTCCGGGGCGACGCGGACGCCGCCGACCGGCTCGGCCCGCTGCAACCAGGCGGGGTCGAACCAGTCGCTGTAGTGGTCCAGCATCTCGACGAAGGTCCGCTGCCGCTGGGCCTGGTCGCCGCGGGTCAGGTCCGGGTGCAGGCCGAGGATCAGGATCGAGAGGTCGTCCTCCATCGGAGACCAGACCAGCGAGCCCTCCTCGATCACGTCGATTTTGAACTGGTCGGAAGGCGGCAGGCCGCGCCAGTAGGTGAACATGAAGGCCAGCTCCGATCGCATCTGCCGTTCCTTCTCGAGCCCGAGCAGGCGGGCGACGGTGGAGACGCGGCCGTCGGCGCCGAGCACCCAGCGGGCCTCGATCTCCTCGCCGTTCTCGAGGACGACACCGTGGACGGGATCGCTCTCGACGCCCGCGCCGAGCAGGCCGGCGACCTTCTCGCCGAAGCGCGTTTCCGCCCCGGCGTCGACCGCGGCCTCGAGCAGCGCCGGGTCGAGCACCGGACGGGTGATCACCGCCATCCGGTCGAAGCCGCCGATCGGGGTGAAGCGGCCGACGGCTTCGTGGCCGAAGGTGCGGATCGCGTACTCGACCAGGTTGACCCGGTGCTCCCGTTCGATCCGCTCCAGTGCCCCCAGCTCGGCCAGGCGCGCCAGGGTGTTCGGGAAGAGAGTGTGGGTCGAGAGGGTGTCGGCCGGCGGCGGCTCGCGGTCGAGGAGCAGGACCTTCCAGCCCGCTTCCGCCAACCGCGTCGCCGCCGGCGTCCCGGCGCAGCGAGCGCCGACGACAACCGCGTCGTAGCTGCTGCGCCGGCCGCTCACGCGCTCTTCTTCCCGACCGCGATCAGGTACTCCTTTTCGAAGCGGGCGTCCTCGGCGCCGCCGCGGTTCCACTCCTCGCAGAAGTCGCTCACCACCTGGTCGAACTCCTCGGCGCGCCCCTCTTTCTCGGCGTTCGCCCGGGCTGCGATCGTGGGCCCGTAGCGGCCCTTGAAGTGCTCGCCGTAATCGCCGGGACGCTCAAAGGCGGTGATGTCGAGCATCTCGCGCTGCAGTTGCTCGAACTCGACCTTGCCGGCGAAGAGCCCCCGCAGGTGATCCTCGCTTCCCCACAGCGGCGGCGGCTGCGCCCCCGGGGGAGGGGGCGGCATGAACTGGCCCATGGCGCGGAAGAGGGCGCCGATCATCCCCTCCGGGGTCCAGCTCAGCAGAGCGATCGTGCCGCCGGGGCGGCAGACGCGGACCAGCTCGTCGGCGGCCTTCTGGTGGAAGGGCGCGAACATCACGCCGATCGAGGAGATGACGACGTCGAAGCTCGCGTCCTCGAACGGCAGGTCGTGGGCGTCGGCCTCGACCCACTCCAGCTCAACCCCCTCGGCCTCGGCGCGGGCGCGGCCGGCCTCGAGCAGCTCCGGGGTGAGGTCGCTGGCGACGACTTCGGCGCCGGTCTGGGCGGCGGGGATCGAGGCGTTGCCGGTGCCGGCGGCGACGTCGAGGACGCGCTGGCCGGGCCCGATCCCGGCGGCCTCGACCAGGCGCGGCCCAAGCGGGGTGAGGAAGGTCTCGACCATCGAGGGGTAGTCGCCTGAGGCCCACATCGCGCGGTGTTTCTGTCGCAACTCCGGGGGCGGGCTCTGGGTGTCGGTGCTGGGGGTCACTGCTGGATCTCCTTCATTTGGATTGCTTGGTGATCCTTTTCTACGCCCGCGCCAGGGGTGGATCAACTTCAAGATCTGCAGTTAGGCCTCTAGACTCGAATCCGGATGCCGGAGAGCTACGGACAGTTCTGCCCGGTCGCGCAGGCGGCGGAGGTGTTGACCGAGCGCTGGACCCTGCTGGTGCTGCGCGAGCTCTTGATGGGCAGCACCCGCTTCAACGAGATCCAGCGCGGGGTGCCGCGGATGTCCTCGTCCTTGCTCAGCAAACGGCTACGCGAGCTGGAGCGCTCCGAGCTGCTCACCCGCGAACCGCTGAAAGGGGAGCGCGGCTACGCCTACCGGCTGACCCCGGCCGGCGAGGCGCTCGGGCCGCTCGTCGTCAGTCTCGGGACCTGGAGCCGCGAACACCTGAAGCGCGAGATCAGCGCCGAGGAGGCCGACCCGGCGCTCTTGATGTGGGACCTGCGGCGCAGCGTCAAGCTCGAGAAGCTGCCGCAGGAGCAGGTCGTCGTCTTCTTCCGCTTCCGCGACGCCGAGGAGGGCAAGCGCGCCTGGTGGCTTGTCGCCCATGCTTCCAACGCCGACCTCTGCTTCACCGACCCCGGTTTCGGCGTCGACCTCCAGATCGACGCCGAGACGCGGGCGATGGCCGAGGTCTGGGTGGGGAAGAAGGAGCTGGGGGCGGCGATGCGGGCAAAAACGCTCCGCGTCACCGGGCCCGAGCACCTGGCGCGAAGCCTGCCCGACTGGCTCGGCTTCAGCACCTTCGCGTACCCGGACCCGGCGGCCGAGATGGCCGCCCGGCTGGCCGCTTAGGCGGCCGGCGTTTTTCCCCCGTAAGCGGGCTGCGTCTTCAGCTGCTTTGGGTCGCCACTCCCGGCGCGTCCCGCTCGACCTCGATCCGGGGGAGGATCCGCTCCAGCCAGTCGGGGATCCACCAGTTGCGCTCACCGAGCAGCTGCATCACCGCCGGCACCAGGACCATCCGCACCAGGGTCGCGTCGAGGAAGATCGCCGCGGCGAGGCCGATCCCGAAGAGCTTGAGGAAGACTTCGGGCGAGGCGACGAAGGCGAGGAAGACGACGACCATGATCGCCGCCGCCGCGGTGATCACCCGGGCCGTCTTCGCCAGCCCGTCGGCGACCGCGCGCCGGGTGTCGTTGTCCTTCAGGTACTCCTCGCGGATCCGCGAGATCAGGAAGACCTCGTAGTCCATCGAGAGCCCGAAGAGGATCGCGAACATCATTACCGGCATGAACGGGGCGATCGGGACTTCGTGGTCGATCCCGATCAGTTCGCCGACCGCGCCGCCCTGGGCGACCAGGGTCATGACGCCGTAGGCGGCGCTGACCGAGAGCAGGTTCATCACCGCTGCCTTCAGCGAAATGAAGGGGGAATGGAAGGCGACCAGCAGCAGCAGGAACGAGAGCCCGACGACGCCGGCGATGAACCAAGGCATGCGGTCGGTGATGTAGGTGCTCTGGTCCTCGAGCGCGGCGTTGACGCCGCCGACCAGGGCGTTGACGCCCGAGTTGCCGAGCGCGGCCGGGATCACCGTCCCGCGCAGGTGTTCGACCAGTTCCGAGGTCGCCTCGTCCTGTGGCGAGGTGGTCGGGACCACGGTGACGATCGCGGCCGTGCCGTCGGAGTTGAAGCGGGCAGGCGGCACGTAGGCGACTCCGTCTTCGTCTTTGAGGTCGGCGACCAGGGCGTTGACCGCCCCCTTGGCGCCGGCGTCGGGGAGTTCGGCGGCGATCACCAGCGGGCCGTTGGCGCCGGGGCCGAAGCCCTCGCTGATCAGGTCGTAGGCCTGGCGGGTCATGGTGTCCTTGGGGTCGTTGCCGGCGTCGGGGAAGCCGAGGCGCATGCCGAGCGCCGGGGCCGCGAGCGCGAGCAGGATCGCGGTGGCGACGATCGCGGCAATCCAGGGGCGGCGCTGGACCGCGTGGCTCCAGCGGGCGGCGGGCGATTCGCCGTCGCCTTCGACCTTGTCGAGGCGGCGGCCGAGGATCGGGATCCGCAGACGGTCGACGTTCGGCCCGAGATAGGAGAGCAGCGCCGGCAGCAGGGTGATCGCGGCGACCATCACCACGAGCACCGCGAGCGAGGCCGAGATCGCGACCCCGTACATGTAGGGGAGGCCGGTGATGAAGAGGCCGAGGATCGCGATCACCACGGTGGAGCCGGCGATCAGGACGCTGCGGCCGGCGGTGGTCACCGCCTCGACGACCGCGTCGTGGCGGTCCTTACCCGACTTCAGGGCGGTGCGGAAGCGGGTCAGGACCAGCAGCGCGTAGTCGATCCCGACGCCGATCCCGATCAGGCCCGAGACGGCGAGGGTCCAGTCCGGGACGTCGATCACGTTGGCGAGAAGGACGATCAAGCCGCCCCCCGAGATCCCCAGCCCGAGGAGGGCGATGACCAGCGGCAGGCCGGCTGCGACCAGCGAGCCGAAGGCGATTACCAGCACGATCGCCGCCGCGAGGAAGGCGATGCCCTCTTCGTTGCCGCCTTCCTGGGCGCGGACGATCGGGTCGCCGCCGAGCTCGATCCGCAGACCGTCGCCGCTGTTGTCTTCGGCCGCCGAGACCAGCGTTTCGCCGTCCTCCTTCGGGACCTCCCAGCCGGGCACGGTCAGCGGCAGGGTGGTGGTGGCGATCGTGCCGTCCTCGGAGACGCGGATCGCTTCCCGCTTCTCGATGTTGTCGACGCCTTCCGCCTGCTTGAAGAAGGCGTCCACCTTCTCCATGACCGCGGGGCTCATTGCCCCGGAGGGATCCTCCCAGACGACGTTGACTTCCTGACCCGAGTAGCCGCCGAACGCGCTTTCGGTCAGCTCGCTGGCTGCCTTGGAGTCCGAGCCCGGGGTGTTGTAGTCGGCTTCGTACTCTCCGGCGAAGGCGGAGCCGAGGGCGATGATCACGACCGCGGAGACGATCCAGAGCAGGACCATGGTGCCGCGGCGGCGGTAGGAGAAGTCGGCGAGGCGGGCGAGGCGGCGGGTCATGGGATCCCTCCTGTGAAGATTCTTAACGACTGGAATGGTTCAAGCTCGAAACGATTCATATCAGAAACGACAGGGTAAGCTTCCCCTCACGATGAGCGACCGTATCAACGGCGACCGCGCCCCCTCGACGCTGGCGTTCTTGCTCTCCCAGGTGGGGATCCACGCCTCGCGGCAGTTCGCGGAAAAGATCGCCGCGGTCGACCTCAACCCGCCGCTGTTCCGCGTCCTCAACCTGGTCGACGCCGCCGAGGGGCAGTCCCAGCAGGCGATCGGGGCGGCGATCGACGTGCCGGCCAGCCGCATGGTCGCCCTCGTCGACGAGCTCGAGCAGCGGGGGCTGGTCGAGCGCCGCCCCAACCCCGACGACCGGCGGGTGCGCGCCCTCTACCTGACCCGCAAGGGGCGTAGCGCGCTCGCCCGCGGGCGCGAGATCGCACAGGAGCACGAGAAGGCGCTGACGCGGGGCATGAACAGCGCCGACCGCAAGCGCCTGGTCGGCCTGCTGCAGAAGATCGTCGACGAACAGGCGATCGGCAAGGGCGTCCACCCGGGCCTCAGCGGTACCAAGCCGGTTGCGGATAGTTCCTGAACGGGTAGTCCAATAAGAGGGTAAGGGGTTCTCGACAGGCGGAGGGAGGAGCGGTCGTGGCTGCAGCAGTCAATCGGCGTCGGATCGCAATCGTCGGCCTCGCCGTCGTCCTCGGCCTCGGCCTTTACTTCGTGCTTGCCGGCTCCCCCGACGCGGGGCGCCCGACCTGCGCCGGCAAGAAGGCGACGATCGAATCCAACGATCGCCACATCCGCGGCAAACGCGGGCCCGACGTGATCGTCGGCGGTGGCGGCCCGAACCGGATCTTCGGCGGTGGTGGCAACGACACGATCTGCGGCGGCGCCGGCCGCGACTGGATCGACGGGGGCCGCGGCAAGGACACGCTCAACGGCAAGGCGGGCGCCGACCTCCTCCTCGGCGGTCGCGGCTCCGACGAGGTCCGCGGCGGGGACGGTCGCGACCGGGTGCGCGGGGAGAGCGGCAACGACGTCGTCAGTGGCGGTCTCGGTGCCCGCGACCAGGTCGACGGCGACATGGGCGACGACACCGTCAGCGGCGGCCGCGGGAGCTTCGACGCGATCGACGGCGGGATCGGCCGGGATCGCATCGACGGCGGTCCCGGCGCCCACGACACCGCCTCCTACCGCAGCGCCGGTGGACCGATCGAAGTCGACCTCGAAGGCGGCCGCGTCAGCGGCGCCGAAAACGAGCGGCTGGTCGGGATCGAGGCCGTGATCGGGGGGCCTGGCAGCGAGTGCTTTGGTTCCGGCCAGGGCGCCAGCTGGTGTGGCTCGAACAGCCTCGCGATCTCCGGCAGCGCCGGCCCCGACGACATCGTCGTCGGCCTCCGCGACGGCGAGCTTCTCGTCTCCGGCCGATACGGCCCCTCGCTCCAGGTCGGCGGCCGCGTCGGCTCGATCCTCGTCGCGCTCGAGGGCGGCGACGACCGGATCGAGGTCGAACGCTCGCTGGGGCCGGAGGTGGAGGTGACGATCGACGGCGGCGTCGGCAGCGACTGGCTGCGCGGCGGCCGCGGCGGCGACACCATCTACGCCGGCGACGACGGCGACCCCGACCGGCTCGAAGGCGGCGCTGGGGACGACGCCCTCTTCGGGGTCAACATCCTCCATCCCCGCCACGGCAGCGGCGCCGCGACGATGATCGGCGACGGCGGCGACGACCTCCTGATCGGCGGCCAGCCATGCGAGGGCGACCTCTTCGCAGGCGGCCGCGGTGCCAACGACAGCGCCTCCTTCGCCCGGGTGAGAAACGAAGGCGTCCACGTGGAGGCGAAGATCGGCGGCGCGGTCAGCGACCCTGAGGTCAGCGGCTGCACGCCGGGGCGAATCGCTACCGGCACCGAGAAGATCGAGGGCTCGACCGGACCCGACGTCCTCGTCGGCAACGGCGCCGCCAACGTCCTGCTCGGCCGTGGCGGCTCTGACCAGCTCGACGGTCGCGGCGGCGAGGACCGCTGCATCGGCGGCCGCGGCGCCAACCGCGCCCAGCGCTGCGAGTACGTCCGCAACTGAGGTTGCAGGCGGGTTTTCCAGCCGGCACGAGTCGATTCCCCTCCCTACGGTCTTGGGTAGGGTCGGCGCGTATGCCGGCTTTCTCTTGTGTCCATGCCGAATCCGACCGCAAAACCGCGCCGGCGCTGGCTTTCCTCGCTCCTGGCGATGACTCTCGCCCTGCTCGCGAGCTGCCTGCTGACGGCCGCGACCGCGCCGGCGAAGAGCAACTCCGAGAAGCTGGAAGCGGTCGAGGAGAAGATCGGCAAGGCCGAAGAACGCGAAGGCCTCCTCACCTCCGACATCGCCGCGATGGGCGACGAAATCTCCGCCCTCGAAGGCCAGGTATCGGCGCTGCGCAATCAGGAGGCAGCGGCTGAAGAAGAGCTGGCCGCGAAGGAAGCCGAGCTGCAAGAAGCTGAAGCCGAACTGAAGGAAGCGCTGGAACGCCTCGACACCCTGAAGGCGCGGCTGAAGCGGGCGCTGGTCAACCTGCGCGAGCGGCTGGTCGCGATCTACACCTACGGCACCACCGACATCACCGAAGTCATCCTCAGCTCCGAGGACTACGGCGACATGGTCGCCCGCACCGCCTATTTCGACGCGATCAACGAAAGCGACGAGGCGCTGGCCGAGCGGGTGCGCTCGCTGCGCGACGAAGCGAAGAAGCTGGTGCGCCAGCGGAAGATCGCGAAGCTGACGATCGAAGACGCCCGCGACGCGATCGCCGCCAAGGAGCAGCGGTTGGAAGCGACCCGCTCGACCCTGGAGTCGCGCGAGGGAGCGCTGCTGTCGGCGCGGTCGGAGCGGCGGCAGGCGCTGAAGAGCATCGAAAACGACGTCGACGAGCACGAGGAAATCGCCGCCGACCTGCGGGCGCAGATCGCCCAGGAAATCGCCGAAGCGACCGGCGGGGTGGCGCTGCCGGCCGGACCGATGCCGAGCCCCAGCGCCGCTGGCTTCATCTGGCCGGTCGAAGGCACGGTCACCTCGGGCTTCGGCTATCGCTGGGGGCGGATGCACGAGGGGATCGACATCTCGGTGCCGGAAGGGACGCCGATCCGCGCCGCCGCCGACGGCACCGTGATCCTCGAGCAGTCCGAGTACGAAAGCGGCGGCTACGGCAACTACACCTGCGTCGATCACGGCGGCGGGCTCTCCACCTGCTACGCCCACCAGTCGAGCTTCGCCGTCTCCACCGGCGCCAGCGTCAACCAGGGCGACGTGATCGGCTACAGCGGCAACACCGGCCACAGCACCGGCCCCCACCTCCACTTCGAGGTGCGGATCAACGGCGCCCCGACCGACCCGCTCGGCTACCTGTAGCCGAGCCTAGGGCTTCAGGCGCCGGTGCTCCCAGGCCCCGTCCCGCTTCACGTAGAGCAGGCGGCGATGGAGCCGGTCTGGGCTGCCATGCCAGAACTCGACGAGGTCGGGGTCGAGGCGCCAGCCGCCCCAGTGCGGTGGACGGTGTAGGGGCTCGTCCTCCGCGGCGAGCGCCTGCGCCGAGTGGCGCAGCTCTGCTGGATCTCCAAGAGGTTCCCCTTGCCTGGAGGCGAGGGCACTCGCCTGCGCCGCTCGGGGTCGTTCCGCGAAAAGCGCATCGGACTCATCCTCGCTCAGCTTCCGCACCGGCCCCTCGACCGTCACCTGCTGCAGCGTCTCGCGCCAGTAGAGCGTGCCCGCGGCACGTGGGTTGGTGGCGAGGTCGCGTCCCTTGCGGCTCTCGTAGCTGCCGGCGAAGACGAGGTACGGCGTCGCCTGCTTGAGGAGGAGGATGCGACTCGACGGCCGCCTCTCCGCATCGGCGGTCGCCAGCGCCAGCGCCCGCGGCTCCCGCACTCCGCGTTCGTCGGCGAGTCGCAGCCAGCGCTCCAGCAGCGGCAGCGGGTCCTCGGGCGGGGCGTCGAACTCCGGCAGCTCGAGCGTCGGATCACCGGAGAGCGTTTCGACCGGCTCGGCCATGGCGCCATCCTCGCACGCGGTGAGATTTCCCTGCATGTGGGTAGTTCCAGGATGACCCCAACCTGACGGAGGTGATGACGATGACCAAAGACCACGGTCCCAGCGTCAAGAACGACAAGCAGTACGAGGGCCTGCGCAAGAAGGGGATGAGCAAGGAACGGGCGGCGAAGATCGCCAACTCGCCCGGCGCTTCGAAGCGGGGCGGGAGGAACTCCTCCTAGCTCAGAGCTTCAGCTTGAGCAGTTCGCAGAGGCGGTCGACGACCGGCGGCGCGTTGCGGGCGCGCGGCAGCCGCGGCGGGCGAGGAGTTCGGCACCGTGGTGGTCGATGAACTCCAGTGCCTCGAGGTTGAGCGAGGCCGGTTCCCCGTCGCCGCCTGCGAGGTCGAGGACGCGTTCGAGCGCGTCGCTGGAGAAGAGGTCGACTTCGCCGCTGAGGGCGAGCTCCTCGCCTTCGCCGAAGAGGTGGAAGGGAACGATTTCGGCGGCGGCGTTGGCGGCGGGGTGGACGGCCGCCAGATCGGCCATCAGCTGTGGCGGCAGCGCCTCGCGCCGGTAGCCGCAGAGCGCCGCGAGGGATTTAGGCGCGAGCAGGCGGTCGGCTGCGCTCTCCCAGCGCAGGTGCGCCTCCCAGGTCTGGGGCGCTGTGACCAGATCGGTGACCTCGGCGGCGACCCGCAGCCCCGAGCACCCCTCGGCCTGGGCGGCTTCGGTGGCCCCCAGGTAGATCGCCATCTGCGCCTCGGGGTCGACCGGCTCGCCGACTCGGTAGAGGTGCCCGAGCTCGAACAGCTGCAGCATTCCCGAGTCGAGCATCCTGCCGACGTCGCCGAGCGGCGCCAGGCGCTCGCGCTGCTCCTCGAGCGATTCGCTGCCGACGTAGGCGAGGCGCTGGCCGTGACGGAGCCCGTCCTCGAGGAATTCGATCGCCGCCTCGACGAACTCCTCGGGCCGGTCGAAGCCCCAGCAGGCGTGGCCGTCGCTTCCCAGGCCGGCAGCCGAATCTATGCACCCATGCGCCCTCATCAGCCCACTATCTCACCGGCTTGGCTGCCTGACTAGGGTCCTCGTAACCGGCCGGCTTGAAAGGATGCGCGCGTGCCATCCCAGCCCGTACAGGGTGCCTATGAGGTCGCGCGCGGAATCGTGGCGCCGGAGAAGATCGACGACGCACTGCGGCTGCTCCACCTCGACCTGCTGCAGCGGGGCGCCTCGGCCGAGGAGCTGAGCGAATGGCTTTGGGGGGCGCACTGGTTCCCGCATCTGAGGGAACGGCCCGAGATCCTGGCGCTGGCGGAGTCGTTGCCGGACGAGTGGCGGACGGGGCGAATCTGCGACCCGCAGATCCTGCTCCAGTTCCCGCACACCGGGCCCGAGCCGGAGATCAGCTTCCACCTCGACCAGGAGCCGGCCTGGGCGGAAGGACGTACCTACCTGCGGATCGTCGGCGTCCCGCTCAGCTCCTGGCGGGGCGACAACGGCGGCCTCCTGATCGAGACCGCGGAGGGCCCGGCGCCGGTCGAGGCCGATCCCGGCGACGCAATCATGATGACCCCCGACCTGCCGCACTCGGGTGGGATCAACCACTCGGGGCGGCTTCGGTATGGCGTCTACTTCCGCTGGCTCGCCGACTAACGGCTCAGCGCATCGCTAGGAAGGCCTGCGGCCCAAAAGCACCTGCCAGAACCTCTTCCAGGTGAAGGGGAGCATTGACGGTTGCATTGGGCTGGGCGTCTTGGGCTCCAGCCGTGCTTCGGAAGGTGCGATTTTTCCCACGGTTGCTCCCTAGGTGGCGGTTGCTATCGAGATGATCCAGAAGATGACCTCAAGGGTCAACAGTGCGCTCGCGGTCTGGAGTAGAACGGCAAGCTGGAAGATGCCGGCACGATTTTCGATGTAGCTGCTGTGCATGTGGAGTGAGAGTTCGCGATGAAGCCTGTGGACCGGCACCGGTTCTTCTCCTCGGAGGTAGGGTCCGAGGGCGTCTCGTGGGTTAACGCTGAACTCCCATGAGTGAGGCCACAAGACAGCGAGAGAAGCAATGGCCACTCCCATGAAGGCGATCAGGGCCATCCAGCTAGCGAGGCTCATGTCGCCCAGCCCGAAGGATTGAGCCCCGAGGAAAGACGTAGTGATCGCAGTAGAGGAAAACAGGAGGCCGGCGCGGGTGCGGAAGCTTTCGATTTCCGCCTGCTGCTCTACAAGGGCGCGGACCGCCTCGTCGTAAGCCACGCGATAGAGAATGTCTTTGTCTGCGACCGCCATAGCGGCAGTGTGGCACATCGTCAGGCGGAACGAATTGTCAGCGGCCCGAGCGGGTCGCGGCGAGGAGCTCCATCGTCCGCAGGTCGCGGGCGTGGTCATTCGTCTCGTCGCGCTCGCAGATCCAGATCTCGTGGCCGGGGCGTTCGGTCACGCGGAGCCCGGCGGAGCGGGCCATCGCTTCGACGCAGGCGGTGTCGGCGGCCCACCAGTTGGTCGGGTCGCCGGCGAGCTTGTGCTCGACGAAGGCGGCGCGCGGCCAGCCCGGCTCGGCGAGGCGCTTGCGCTCGTCGATCTCGACGTCTTCGGGGGTGCCGGCCGGCTCCACGCCGGGCATCGTCAGCGTCTGCAGGACGAGCTTGCCGCCGACCTTCTCGGCGACGACGTCGAGCGCCAGCAACGGGTAGCGCAGGTGGTAGAGGACGCCCATGAAGAGGACGACATCGAAGCTGCCCTCGACGTCGACGAGGTCGTAGACCGAGCCCTGGCGGAACTCGATCCGGCCGTCTGGGTCGAGGTGCTGGGCCGCCCAGCGACCCTGCTCGAGGTAGTGCTCGTCGAGGTCGAGCGCCAGCACCTCGGCGCCGCGGGCGGCAAGCTGGAAGGCGTAGAAGCCGGCGTTGCAGCCGATGTCGAGGGCGCGGGCGCCGCTCAGGTCGGCCGGCAGGCAGCCTGCGATCTGCCGCCACTTGAAGGCGGGGAAGTCGCCGAGCGGGTGCTCGGGCGCGGTTTCGCGGCCGTCAGGGAGGTGCAGGTTGTGGAACCACGGGCCGAGCTCGGCAACCGCGCCGGGGACCTCGAGCGTCATCGCACTGCCACCCCTTCGATCTCCCGTTCGAGCAGCTCACAGCGTTGGGCGGCGGTGTGCTCGGCGAGGACCCGCTGCCGCGCTCGCGCGGCGATCGCCGCGCGTTCGTCCTCGCCGACCTCGGCCAGGAAGTCGACGACGTCTGTCCCCTCGTCGGCGATCAGGATCTCCTCGTCGGGGACGAAGATCTGCTCGAGGCCGTCCCAGCGGTCGCTGACGATCGGCACGCCGCAGGCCGCCGCCTCGAACAGGCGCACGCTCGGCGACCAGCCGGCCGCGCGCATCTGCGCCCGGGTGACGTTGAGGGTGAAGCGCTGCGAGGCGTAGAAGGCGGGGTGGTCGCCGGGGGCGACGTGATCGATCCGCTCGACGTTCTCCGGCCATGCGACCGAGTCGGGGTACTGCGGACCGGCGACGGCGAAGTCGGCTGCCGGCAGCCGCCGCGCCGGTTCGATCAGCAGCCGCTCCAGGGCCGGCTGGCGGTCGTCGCTGTAGGTGCCGAGGTAGCCGAGGTCGAAGCGCGTCTCCGCCTCCAGCGGCTGGTACGCGTCTGGGTCGACGAGGCAGTAGAAGGCGAGCGGGCGGCGGGCGCCGAGCTCGCTCGCCAGGACTTCGAGCGTGGGGCCGCCGGTGAAGGAGAGGTAGAGGTCGAAGCGGGGAACCAGCTCGAGGGAGAGGTACTCGCGGTCGCCGCCGCGCAGCTTCTCGAGGGTGACCGGGGTGTCGATGTCGTAGAAGGCGGTGGCCCCGCCAGCGGTTTCGATCGCCCACTCCGCGATCGCGACGCCTTCGGGAACGAAGGAGCCGACGACGACGAGGTCGGCGGCGGCGACGTCCTCGGCGTGCTCTTCGCGCAGCTGCTCGACCGAGTCGTAGAGCGCGGTTCGGCCCCAGGGCGGCTGGGGCAGGTCGCGGTGCTCGGCGTACCAGGGGACGTCGCGCTCGAGGAAGAGGACGTCGTGGTCGCGCTCGCTCAGCTCCCGCACCAGCGCCCTGTAGTTGGTCGCGTGGCCGTTGCCCCACGAGGAGGTGATCGAGAGGCCGAGGAAGACGACCTTCACTTGACCAGTACCCCTTCCAAGACCGTCTCCACCTGCTCGGCGCGGCGCTCATAGGTGTGCTCGGCCAGCACCCGTTCCAGCGCGGCCTCGCCGATCTCGCGGGCGCGTTCGGGGTCGAGGCCGGCGAGCAGCTCGGCGACCTCGGCGCCGTCGCGGGCGACCAAGACCTCCTCGCCCGGCGTCAGGAAGTCCTCGATTCCCTCCCACGCGTCGCTGATCAGGCAGGCGCCCGCCCCTGCCACCTCGAAGACCCGGGTCGCCGGCGACCAGCCGTTGGCGGCCATGCTCTCGCGGCTGGCGTTGAGGACCGCGAGGGCGCTGCGGTTGAGCGCGTTGTGGTCGCCGGGAGGGACGTGGCCGAGGTAGCGGACGTTCGCCAGACCCTCCACCCGCTCGTCCCAGCCGTTGCCGCCGAGCAGGAAGGAGCGTTGCGGCAGCGCTTCGACCACCCTGAAGAAGAACTCCTCGACTCGCACCTCGCGGTCGGGCAGGCGGTTGCCGAGGAAGGCGAGGTCGCAGGCGAGGTCGGGTTGGGGCGGCTCGGGATGGTGGGTCTCGGGATCGAGCGCGTTGTAGATCGGGACGCAGGCGCGGGCGCCGAGGGCGGCGTAGCGGTCGATCACCGGCTGGCCACCGCCGTAGGTGAGGACGAGGTCGTATCGGCCGATCAGCTCGCGCAGCGGGTTCTCCGCGTCGGCTTCCATCGCCGCCAGGGTCGCCGGCGCGTCGACGTCCCAGAAGACCCGCAGCGCCGGGTCCTCGCTTTCCGCCACCGCCTCCTCCAGCGCGGCGTCGAAGGCGCCGACTCCGCTCGCCTTGACCATCACCTCGGCTCCCGCCGCCGCGTCGGCGACCACCTTGCGCACCGTCCGCTCCTCGCGCGCCTCGTAGACGACGACCTCCGCCCACTCGGGGTCGTCGATGTCGCGGTGCTCCTGCCGTTCGAAGGCGTCGGGTTCGTAGAAGGCGACCCGGTGGCCGCGGGCGTCGAGGGCGCGGACGATCCCCCGGTAGTAGGTGCAGGCCCCGTTCCAGTAGGCGGAGACGAGGCTCGACCCGAAGACGGCGATCTTCATCCCGCCAGCTCCAGCTCCGAGGCGCCGCGCAGCTCGTCGTCGATCGCCAGGAGCTCGTCGACCCGGTGGGCGCAGGTGTGGCGGGCGTGGATCGTCTCCAGCCCGCTCCGCCGCAGCTTCTCCGCCAGCTCGGGGAATTCGAGGATCGCCTGCATCGCCTCGCGCATCTCGGCCCCGTCGCGGGCGACGAGGTAGTCCTGCCCAGGTCGGAACAGGCCCTCGCAGTCGTCCCAGGGCGAGCAGACGAGCGGGATCCCGCTGGCGAGCGCCTCGAAGGGGCGGATCGTCGGGATCCCCGGCAGCGCCTCGACGTAGGGTCGGCGGGGGACGTGGACGGTGAGCCGGTGACGGGCGAAGAGCTCCGGGACAAGGTGGTTGGCGACCCAGCCGCGGTAGCGCAGGCCGCTGAGGGCGATCCGCAGCCGCGCCGAGCGCGGGTAGCGGACGCCGTGGATCGAGCCGCGCAGGCGCAGCTGTCGCGCCGGCCGCAGGAGGAACTCGCGCAGCTCGCGGTCGCGCTCGTCGTCGCCCCAGTTGCCGATCCAAACGAGGTCGGCCTCGGGTTCGAGCGCCGGTAGGGGGTGGAAGACGCGGGTGTCTGCGGCCTCGTGCCAGGTCCAAGCCCGGGCGGCCCAGTCGCGCTCGAGATAAATGCGGCGGATCACCTCGCCGTAGGCGAGCACGCCGTCGTAGTTGCCGAGGTCGAAGCGCTCCATCTCCTCGGGGGCGGTGCAGGCGCGGTGGTGGGTGTCGTGGAAGAGCAGGCGGTAGCCGCCGTGGCGGGCGCGGTGCTCGCCGACCTGCTTCACCAGCGAGGGTTCGTTCCACTCGTGGACGATTACGAGGTCGGTTGCTTCTAACTCGTGCTCGAGGTCGAGCGTCTCGGGGCCGTACTCGTGGGCGACTCGGTCCGGGAAGACGCGCCGGAACTCGCGCAGCGGACGGGTGCCGTGTTCGCGCTCGAGGTTGGCGCGGCTCCAGCTGTCTGCGGGTTCGAGCACGACGACCTCGTGGCCGCGGTCCCACAGCTCGGCGGCGATGCCGCGGAGGAAGTGGGCGTTGCCGTGGTTCCAGTCGGAGACCAGGGAGTGGGAGAAGTAGACGACCTTCACGCTCGCACTCCGGCTTTCGCGGTCAGGCGCTCGTAGAGGCGGTGGTAGGCGTTGGCGGCGCGGTCGATCGAGTAGGAGGCGGCTCGGCGTTGCGCCCGGTCGGCCAGCGCGGTGCGCAGCCAGCGGTCGCCGGCGAGCCCCGCCAGCGCCTCGCGCAGCTCCTCGGGGTTACGCGGGTCGACGAAGATCGCCGCGTCGCTCCAGAGCTCCCGCAACGAGGAGATGTCGCCGAGCACCAGCGCGCAGCGGTCGGCTGCGGCCTCGAGGATGCCCAGGCCGAAGGGCTCATATAGAGCCGGGGCGGCATAGATTGTCGCCCGCTGTCGCAGCTCCGCCAGCCGCGGCGAGCTGAGGACGCCGGTGCTCGTCGCGTACCTCGTCGTCCCTTCGCCGCCGAGCTCGCCGGCCACAACCACCGGCCACTCCAGTCCCTCTGCCGCCGTATCGAGCGCCGCCAGGTTCTTCGCCGGATCCCAGAACCGCCCTGACCCGAGGATCAGCGCCTGTTTCTCCGTGCCGACGGGACGATTTCCCTCCATATCGGGGTATTTCCGTCCCGTCGGCATGGGGGTGCCGTTGTGGATGACGGTGGCGCGGCCGGGGTCGATGGCGTGGTCGCGTTCCAGCTCGCGGAGGATTGCCTGGGTGGGGGCGACGATCGCGTCGGCGGCGGCGAGGCCGGCGCCGATCTCGCCGCGGTAGCGATCCCAGGTGGACGATGCCTCGGCACCGTGGACCGCCCGCCACCAGGAGAGAACGCAGGAGTGGGCGACGACGAGCTTGGGGGCGCGGAAGGGGAGGGAGCCGTGGGAGTAGGAGCAGAGGTGGACGAGGTCGGGGCGCTCCTCATCCTCGAGCGCCAACAGCCATTGACCGGCGGTGGCGACTTCGTCCCAGGGGTCCTCCATCCACTCCAGCCGGTAGCCGCTCTCGTGCACCCGCCCCGGCAGCGCCTCCCGCTGCTCGCGGCGCAGCCGCGGGCCCATCGTCGCGACGACGACCTCGTCGCCCTGCGCTTCCAGCGCCGCCGCCAACTCCGCCGTGTAAGTGAGGACACCGCCGACCGTGTCGGTGCTGATCAAGACCTTCACCGGCCCGCCTCCGCGTAGACGTCGTCGATCGTGCGGGCGAGCAGCTCGAGCTCGTCGGCGGCGGGGTCGTATGAGGGGTCGATGGCGAGCCGCTCCGCCCAGGCGGCGATCGCGCGGCCGCCCCACGGGTCGGGGGGCTCGACCAAGATCTCGCTCGAAGTCCCCTTCCAGAGCTCGGCGCGGAAGTCGTAGAAGGAACCGTGGACGTTGCGAACGCTGACGGCGCCCTCGCTGCCCCAGGCGGTGCACTCGAAGGCACACTCGCCGCCAGCCGGCTGAAACCAGGAGCAGGCGAGGCGCGCCCGCACCTCGCCGAGGGCCAGCTCGGCGCTTGCCTGGTCCTCGACCTCGTGGCCGTGCAGGGAGAGCGTCCGCGCCGTTTTGACCGCAACCTCGTCGGCCCCGGTAAGCCACAGCGCCAGGTCGACGAGGTGGGTGCCGAGGTCGATCAGGCAGCCGCCGCCGGCCAGCTCCGGGTCGGTGAACCAGGGCTTGTCGGGGCCGTAGGCGTTGTGGAAGGCGAGGTCGAGTGAATGGAAGCGGCCGATCTCGCCGGCCTCGATCGCCTTGCACGCCGCCCGCAGCGCCTCGACGTGCCGGTAGGAGAGGTCGACCCCGAGCAGCCGGTCTGCTTTGCGTGCCGCCGCCAGCACCCGCCGGGTCTCCCCGGCGTTCCGCGCCAGCGGCTTCTGGCAGAAGACGGCGAGGCCGCGTTCCAGCGCCGCGGTCGCCTGCTCGGCGTGCAGCGCGCTCGGGGTGGCGATGACGACGCCGTCGAGGTCGCGCTCGAGCAGGTCCTCCAGGGTCGCTGCCCGCTCCGCCCTCGGGGCCGCCGCGGCCGCCGCCGCAAGCGCCTCGTCCTGCGGGTCAGCCACTGCGGCGACCTCCGCCAGGCCCCCCTCGCTCAGCGCCTGCATCCGATGGCGGCCGATCCAGCCGACGCCGAGGAAGCCGAGGCGGGGGAGGGTGGTCACGGTCATGCCATCACCAGCGCCTTGATGAAGCCCTCGGGCCGCTCGACCGCGGTGTCGAGGGCGACGTCGAGCTGGTCAAGCTCGAAGCGGTGGGTGTAGAGGGGCGAGGGGTCGAGCCGGCCCGCGGCGACCGCGACGGTGGCCTCGCGGATCCCCTTGACGTAGAGGGCGGGGTCGCGCTCGTGGGCGTTGACGACGTCGAGGCCGCGCCAGTTCCAGAGCTGCATGTCGACCTGTCGCGAGCCGTCCTGGTGGAAGCCGGCGATCACGAGGCGACCGCGGGTGCGGGTCAGCGGCCCAGCGACGTCGAGGGTCGACTGCACGCCAGCGGCCTCGATCACGACATCGCAGAGCTCGCCGCCGGTCAGCTCCTCGACCCGCTCGCTCACCGGCTCCTCCAGCGCGATCGTCTCCGCCGCGCCCATCGCCGCCGCCGTCTCCAGGGCTGAACTCCGGCGCGATATAGCCAGGACCCGCGCTCCGGCCGCTGCCGCCAGCTGCACGATCACGCAGCCTAGAAAACCGGCGCCGACCACCGCGACGGTGTCGCCCTCCCGGATGCCGCTGCGGCAAACGACGTTGACGGCGCAGCCGAGTGCCTCGCCGGGGAACGGCCCGGCGCCCTCGGGCAGCGGCACCAGGTCGGCGGCACGGGCGACGTCGTAGTCGGCGTAGGCGCGGTAGACGAGGCCGGCGACCCGATCGCCTTCGCGCAGCCCCGACACTCCCGACCCGACCGCATCGACCACGCCCCAGCCCTCGTGCCCGGGCGCGCCCGGCGGCCGCGGGTACTCGAACCACGGCCGGCCGACCCAGACCGGCAGGTCGCTCCCGCAGACCCCCGATCCCTCCAGCCGTACCCGCACCTCGCCTTCGCCGGGCACCGGCAGCGGCACCTCGACCAACTCGGCCGAGCCACTCTCGCGGATGACGGCCGCGCGCGGCATCAGGAGGCGGGGGAGCGGGGGGCGTTCACCTCGTCAGCCCCCGCGCGACCAGCTCCCGGTGGGCCGACTCGACCGAGTCCTCGGCCGTCTGGTCCTGCAGCCACTCGGCCAGCTCCGCCATCCCGTCTTCGAGCCGGACCCGCGGCTCGTAGCCGAGGACCTCCCGCCCCAGCGAGATGTCGGCGAAGCAGTGACGGATGTCGCCGACCCGGTACTGGGCGGTGATCTCGGGCTCGATTCGGCCGCGGCCGGTGACCTCAGCGAGGCGCTGAGCGATCTCCCGCACGGTGACGCTCTCGCCACTGCCGACGTTGACCGCCAGGCCCGCCGCCTGCTCGCGCTGCAGCGACAAGGCGCAGGCGGCGGCGATGTCGTGGACGCTGACGAAGTCCCGCCGTTGCTCGCCGTCCTCGAAGATCAGCGGTGGCTTGTCGTTCAGCAGCCGGACGCCGAAGATCGCCAGGACACCGGTGTAGGGGTTGGAGAGCGCCTGGTCGGGGCCGTAGACGTTGAAGAAGCGCAGCGCCGTCGTCGGCACTCCGTAGGAGGAGCCGAAGAGCAGGCACATTCGCTCCTGGTCGTACTTGTTGAGGGCGTAGACGGAGGAGAGCGAGGGGGTCTTGGTCTCCGGCGTCGGCTCGAAGACGAGCTCGCGCCCCTCGCGGTCCCGCGGCTCCCACTCGCCGCTTTCGAGCTGAGTGCTGTTGCGCTCAACCGCCCAGGCGAGATCGCCGTCGACCGTCCGCGCCTGGCCCTCGCCGTAGATGCTCATGCTGGAGGCGACGAGGAGGCGGCGCACCTCGTGCTTCATCAGTCCCTCGAGCAGGACCCCGGTGCCGACCGTGTTGACCGAGCAGTAGTCGTCGATCTCATACATGCTCTGGCCGACCCCGACCCGGGCCGCCAGGTGGACGACCGCGTCGACCCCGTGCAGCGCGTACTGGACGGCGGCGGGGTCGCGGACGTCGCCGACGATCAGCTCGACCTCGTCCTCGAGGTAGGCGGGGCGTTCGCGCTCGGGATGGACCTGGGGGTCGAGACGGTCCAGAGCGCGAACCTCGTGTCCGTCCTGGAGGAGGCGCCGGGCGAGGTGGGAACCGATGAAGCCGGCACCGCCGGTGATGAGAATTCGTTCGGACACGGGGTGGCCTTCCGCTAATGGATGAATGTCTTGATCTACCCATAGGTACCTTGCTGTTCTTGTGCCTAAACAGAAGCCGCCGCTATTGACACCCTGTGGCTGTGAATGAGTCGAAATCGGCAGTCCGGGCGGTGGTGAGGGGCCGCGTCCAGGCCGTCGGATTCCGCGAAGCCACGGTTGCGGAGGCGCAGCGGCTCGGCGTGCTCGGCTGGGTCCGCAACTCCGCCGACGGGAGCGTCGCGGTCCACGCCGAGGGACCTGGGTCAGCGGTGGAGCAGTTGGTCGAGTTCCTCGGAAAGGGTCCCCGGGCGGCGCTGGTCGAGGCAGTCGAAACCGATAAGGCAAAGGTCGAGGGACATGAGCAGTTCGCCGTCCGCGGCGTCAGCGCCGGCGTCTTCGTCGTTCAGGAGCACTGGGCGACCGCGCACCATTTCGACCTCCGGCTCGAGGTCGCTGGCGTGATGCGCTCCTGGGCGGTGCCGAAGGGACCGTCGATGGACCCGGCGGTGAAGCGGCTGGCGATCGAGGTCGAGGACCACTCGCTCGCCTACAACGACTTCGAGGGGGAGATCGACGGCGGCAGGGTGGAGATCTGGGACCGCGGCACCTACGAGCAGGGCGGCCGCGTCCCCTGGCCCGACGCGCTGGAGCGCGGCCACGCCGTCTTCGTCCTCCACGGCGAGAAGCTCGAGGGCGGCTTCGCCCTGCAGCGGACCAGGGGCGGCGCCAAGCCGCAGTGGCTGTTGATCAAGCGAAAGGACGAGTTCGCACGGCCAGGGTCCGGCTAGCCGCGTACGGCTCAAGTCATTGGAAAAAGCCGCCGATGTACCCGCGGTGGACAAATCGTCTAAACGACCCGATCGATCGTGCCAGATCGCCTTTGGCTTTCTCGGCCTCCTCGGAGGCCTGTTGTCGTTCTACGCGGCGGTGATCATCTGGGAGCTCGGCGACGCTTCCTTGCAGGACGCCGTGGGGCGCTGGGTCTACGACGCCGTCGTCCTCGGAGCCGCCGCGGCTGTGCTCTGGCGCGCCCTGGCCGTCGAGGCGGAGCGCAAGGCGTGGCTGGCGCTGGGACTGGGGATGCTGCTCTGGGCGCTGGGTCAGACCTACTACTCGGTCGTTCTCTACTACGCCGAACCAGCTCCGTTCCCCTCGCCAGCCGATCTGCTCTTCCTCGCCTTCTACCCGGCCAGCTTCGTGGCGATCGTCCTCCTGATGCGGGCCCGTGTGGAGCATCTGGAGCCGCTGGCCTGGGTCGACGGGCTGATCGGGGCGCTGGCGGTCGCCGGCGTCGCCGCGGCGCTGATCTTCCCCTCGGCTCTCGAAGCGCTCGGCGGCAGCCCGCTCGGCGTCGCCGTCAGCCTCGCCTACCCCTGCATGGACGTCGTCCTGCTCGGACTGCTCAGCGGCGCCTTCGCCGCCTCGAGGTGGCGGGCGGGCGGCACCTGGCTGCTGATCGCCCTCGCCCTGCTCCTTTTCGGCGCCTGCGACATCGTCTACCTCTCCGTCCTCGGGCAGTCGACCACCGCGCTCAACCTCGCCAGCGTCGGCTGGCCGCTCGCCTTCATCCTCCTCGCGAGCGCCTCGTGGCTGCCTGCCACCGAGGCCGGCGTCGCGGTCGCCTACACCGACAGGCGCCGGATCGTCGTCCCGATCGCGATGGCCGTGGTCGGGATCTCGCTGCTGGCCGCCGGCAGCTTCGTCCACATCGGCCCCGTCGCCGTCGCCCTCGGAGTCGCCTGCCTGGGAGTGGTGCTCGCCCGGCTCCTCTTCTCCTTCAACATCAACAAGCGGATGCTGCTGGCGAGCCAGGACGAGGCGATGACCGACTCCCTCACCCGCCTCCCCAATCGCCGGGCGCTGATGGCGGACCTAGACCGTGCGGTCTCCGCCAGCCCACCGGAGGCGATGGTTCTCGCCCTCTTCGACCTCGATGGCTTCAAGGCCTACAACGACAGCTTCGGCCACCCGGCCGGCGACGACCTGCTGCGCCGGCTCGGAACGCAGCTCGCGGAGACGGTGGCGCCGCACGGCCGCGCCTACCGGCTCGGCGGCGACGAGTTCTGCATCCTCGCCGCCACCCGCGAGCTGCCGGCGGAAGCGATCTGCAAAGCCGCCGAGGAGGCGCTCTCCGAACGTGGCCAGGGATTCGAGGTCGGCGCCTCCTGGGGCAAGGTGCTGATCCCGGTCGAGGTGGTGACCGCGACCGACGCGCTGCGCCTCGCCGATAAACGGATGTACTCGAAAAAGGGCATGCGGGCCGGCTCGGCCCAGAGCCAGACCCGCGGCGTGCTGTTGCGGGTCCTGCACGAGCGCGAGCCGGAGCTGGAGCGCCATCTCGACGGCGTCGGCCACCTGGCCTCCGCCTTCGGGCGCACCCTCGGGCTCGAGGCCGAGGAGCTCGACGTCCTCGTGCGGGCGGCGGAGCTGCACGACATCGGCAAGATCGCGATCCCCGACGAGATCCTCCACAAGCCGAACTCGCTCTCCGACGAAGAGTGGGCGCTGATGCGCAAGCACACCTTGGTCGGCCAGCGCGTCCTCGACGCCGCGCCCGCCCTCGGCCCCGTCGCCGCCCTCGTCCGCTCCACCCACGAGCGTTGGGACGGCTCCGGCTATCCCGACGGTCTCTCCGGCCGCGACATCCCCCAAGGCTCCCGCGTCATCCACATCTGCGACGCCTACGACGCAATGATCGACGGCCGGCCCTACCGGCCGTCGATGAGCAGCGAGCAGGCGCTGGAGGAACTCCGCCGCGGCGCCGGCACCCAGTTCGACCCCGACCTCGTCAAGTGCTTCGCCGAGAAGGTCGTGCCGGCGCTGGAGGTATCCGAAGCTACGGTTTAGCCGTGACGGTGACGGTCGACGAGCTGCGGGTGGCGGATTCTCCTGCGTCCTGGGAAAAATGTGGGTTTGCGGTCGAGGAAGGCGTGTGTGTCGCCGGTGATACGCGAATTCGACTGGTTGAAGGTGGGGGAAGACGCGGGATCGCCGGGTGGTCATTACGGGGACTCGAGGTGTTGCAGCTCGACGGGTTGCCGACCAGCGAAAGTGATCAGCCGCCGCCACCCGAGGCACCCGCGCACCCCAACGGCGTCACCAGTCTCGACCACGTCGTCGCGATCAGCCCCGACCTCGACCGCACCGTCGCCGCCCTCACCGCCGCCGGTCTCGACCTGCGGCGGGTCCGCGAGGAGCCGACGCCGGCCGGGGCGCCACGTCAGGCCTTCTTCCGCCTCGGCTCGGTGATCCTCGAGGTCGTCCAGGAGCCGCCGGAGGCAACCGAGCGCGCCGGCGGCGACCGCCCCGCCTTCTTCTGGGGCCTCGCTTTCGTCGCCCCGGACCTGGAGCGGACCGCCGCCTTCCTCGGCGACCGCGCCGGCGAGGTCCGCGACGCCGTCCAGCCCGGCCGCCGCATCGCCACCCTCCGCAGGAGTGCCGGACTTTCCGTGCCGGTCGCGTTGATGACCGAGTCCGCGAGAGGCGTCGAATAGCGACGCTTCTCGCGGCCTCGCGCGAGACTGCCGGCTGCCATACCCTGTCCGCATGGGAGAGTTTCGCTACGAGGGGCACCGGATCTCGTATGACGAGTACGGGTCGGGCAAGCGGCTGATCGTCCTCGTCCACGGGCTGCTGATGAACCGGCACATGTTCGACCGGCTGGGGCCGGAGCTGGCGGAGCGGGGCAACCGGGTGGTGACCGTCGACATGCTCGGGCACGGGCGCTCGGACCGGCCGGAGGACCTGCGGCTCTACTCGATGCCGCTGTTCGCCCGGCAGGTGGTGGCGTTGCTCGACCACCTGGGCGAGGAGAGCGCCGTCGTCGGCGGCACCTCCCTGGGATCGAACATCGCCCTGGAGATGGCGGTCCGCTACCCCGACCGGGCGCGGGCGCTCTTCATCGAGATGCCGGTGCTGGACAACGCGCTCTCCGCCGTCGCCGGTCTCTTCGCGCCGGTCTTGCTGGGCTTGAAGTTCGGGCGACCGCTTTTCGAGGGTCTCTCGTTGGCGACGCGGGCGATCCCGCGAACCCATCACCTGATCGACATCGGGCTCGACTGGGTGCGGCAGCGGCCCGGTCCCTCGCAGGCGGTCTTCGAGGGGTTGCTGCTGGGGGAGACGGCGCCGCATCGCGAGGACCGGGTGAAGATCGAGCACCCGACCCTGATCGTCGGCCACCATCGCGACCCGCTCCACCCCTTCAGCGACTCGGGAATGCTGCTGGAAGAGCTGCCGAACGCACGCCTGGTCGAAGCGAACTCGATCCTCGAGTGGCGGCTCGACCCCAAGCGGCTGAACGACGAGCTGAGCGACTTCCTCGAAGAAGTCTGGGCGCCGAAGCTGCGCGCCGTAGCGGGATAAAAAGGCCGACGGGACGAAAACGGTCCTTATAGGGACGTTTTCGTCCCGTCGGCATCTCCCTGTCAGAATCCTGGCCAGTGAGCCAAACTGCCGACGACAAGCGGGTGGAGCGGGACGCGGAGTTCTCGACGATCTCCGGGCAGGAGATCAAGCCGCTCTACACCGAGGCCGATGCCGCGCCCGACGCCGAGGAGCGGGTCGGCGCGCCCGGCTCATACCCCTTCACCCGCGGGCCGTACGAGTCGATGTACCGGGGGCGGCTCTGGACGATGCGCCAGTTCGCCGGCTTCGGCACCGTCGAGGAGACCAACGAGCGCTTCCACTACCTGCTCGACCACGGCCAGACCGGGCTCTCGACCGCCTTCGACATGCCGACCCTGATGGGCTACGACTCCGACCACCCGCGCAGCCTCGGCGAGGTGGGTCGCGAGGGAGTCGCCGTCGACACGTTCGCCGACATGGAACGCCTCTTCGAGGGGATCCCGCTCGGCGGCGTCACCACCTCGATGACGATCAACGCGCCGGCGGCGATCCTGCTCGCCTTCTACGTCCTCGTCGGCGAGAAGCAGGGCGTCCCCGCTGAGAACCTCGGCGGCACGATCCAGACCGACATCCTCAAGGAGTACATCGCCCAGAAAGAGTGGTGCTTCCCGATCGAGCCGGCGCTGCGCCTCGTCACCGACATGATCGAGTGGTGCACCGAGAACATGCCGCGCTGGCACCCGGTCTCGATCTCCGGGTACCACATCCGCGAGGCCGGCTCGACCGCGCAGCAGGAGCTCGCCTTCACCCTCAAGGACGGCTTCACCTACGTCGAGCGGGCGATCGAGCGCGGCCTCGACGTCGACGACTTCGCGCCCCGGCTCTCCTTCTTCTTCAACTCCCACATCGACTTCTTCGAGGAGATCGCCAAGTACCGAGCGGCGCGGCGGATCTGGGCGCGGGAGATGAAGGAGACCTACGGGGCGACCCGGGAGGAGTCGATGCGGCTGCGCTTCCACACCCAGACCGCGGGTGTCTCCTTGACCGCGCAGCAGCCGCTCAACAACATCGTCCGCACCGCCCTGGAGGCGCTGGCGGCGGTGATGGGAGGGACCCAGTCGCTGCACACCAACTCCTTCGACGAGGCGCTGGCGCTGCCGACCGAGGAGGCGGTGCGGGTGGCGCTGCGGACGCAGCAGATCATCGCCACCGAGACCGGCGTCCCCAACACCGCCGACCCGCTCGGCGGCTCCTGGTTCGTCGAGAAGCTGACCGACGAGATGGAGGAGGCCGCCTACGGCTACTTTGCCCGGATCGACGAGCTGGGCGGGATGGTCGAGGCGATCCGCCGCAACTTCCCCCAGCGCGAGATCGCCGACGCCTCCTTCCGCTACCAGCAGGAGCTGAACGAACGGCGCCGGATCGTCGTCGGCGTCAACGACTTCACCCAGGACGACGAAGAGCCGACGCCGATCCTGAAGATCGACCCGGCCCTGGAAGGCAAGCAGCGCGACCGTCTCGCGGCGACCCGCGCCGCCCGCGACGGCGCCGCCGTCGAGTCCGCCCTGGCCGAGCTGAAGCGCGCCGCGGCCGGCGAGGGCAACCTGATGCCGCCGATCATCGAGGCCGCCCGGGCGCAGGCGACCGAGGGCGAGATGATCGCGGCGATGCAGGAGGTCTTCGGCACCTACACCGAGTCGCCGGTCTTCTGAAAGGGTTCCGCCCCACATGACCGACGCCATCGCAGACACCGCCGCCCACGGCCTCTACTCGATCCCGCAGGACCTCGTCGACTTCCGGGAAACGATCCGCCAGATCGCCCGCGAGAAGATCGCGCCGCGGGCGGGGGAGATCGACCGCGAAGCCTCCTACCCGTGGGACGTCCGCAAGCTGCTGGCCGAGCAGGACATCCTCGGTCTGCCCTTCGCCGAGCGCTACGGCGGCACCGGCACCGGGACGCTGATGCTGCAGATCGGGGTCGAGGAGATCGCCCGCGCCTGCGCGACCAGCGCCCTGATCCTGATGGTGCAGGAGCTGGGCACCCTGCCGATCCAGCTGTTCGCCTCCGAGGAGCAGAAAGAGAAGTGGCTGCCGAAGTGCGCCAGCGGTGAGTGGTCGCCGGCCTTCGCGCTCTCCGAGCCCGAGGCGGGGTCGGACCCGGCGGCGATGCGGACCAGCGCCGTCCGCGACGGCGACGAATGGGTGATCAACGGCCAGAAGGCCTGGATCACCAATGCCACCGTCGCCGACTTCTACGTCGTCTTCGCCACCACCGACCGCGAGAACCGCCGCACCAGTGCCTTCATCGTCGAGAAGGACCGCGACGGCTTCGACCCCGGCCAGCTCGAGCACAAGCTCGGGATCAAGGGCTCGCCGACCGGCTCGCCGAGCTTCACCGACGTCCGCGTCCCGGCCGAGAACCTGATCGGCGAGGAGGGGATGGGCCTGCGGATCGCCCTCGGGACGCTGGAGCGGACCCGGCTCGGCGCCGCCGCCCAGGCCGTTGGGATCGCCCAGGGGGCGATCGACTACGCCCGCGACTACGCCAAGGAGCGGATCGCCTTCGGCAAGCCGATCATCGAGTTCCAGGGCCTGCAGTGGAAGCTCGCCGACATGGAGACCGGCACCGCCGCCGCCCGCGAGCTCCTCTACAAGGCCTGCGCGATGGCCGACCGCAGCGAGCCCCTCCTGCCCAAGTACTCCTCGATGGCCAAGCTCTTCGCCTCCGACAACGCGATGAAGGTCACCGTCGAGGCGGTGCAGGTGCTCGGCGGCTACGGCTACGTCAACGAGTACCCGGTCGAGCGGATGATGCGCGACGCGAAGATCACCCAGATCTACGAGGGCACGAACGAGATCCAGCGCGTGGTGATCGCCCGCTCGATGGTCTGAGCGACTGCCTCTTTAGACGCACGGTTTTATTTGACTGGCCAGCTGGCCAGTTCTTACCGGGCGTATTCCGCATCGCGAAGCGGTTTGACGGCATTGGAATACATGTCCAATGTGACACGAAATCGCGATAAAGTTGCAGTTGGATCAAGCCGAGAGGCATTTGGGAGAGATCTCGCAAGATCCGGGTAACCGATGTGGCAGGCCGACAATCCGTCTGGACCCCCAGACAGGAGTGAGTGACCGTTTCCGAGCTTAATCCGGCAGAGCTGCGACCCCGTGTCCACGGGCGTTCCGTGCTGGTCGGAACGGAGAAGTTCCACGTCCGCGGGGTCACCTACGGCACCTTCCGCGGTGAGGACGGATCGTCGTTCCCTGCGCCCGAGCGGGTGCGGGAGGACTTCGCGGCGATGGCCGCGGCCGGGATCAACGCCGTCCGCACCTACGTCCCGCCGCCCGCCTGGCTTCTCGACGCCGCGTTGGAGCAGGGCATCCGCGTCATGGTCGGCTTCGCCTGGGAGCAGCACGTCGCCTTCCTCGACGACGAAGAGCGGGCGCACCGGATCGAGCGCCGGCTCGCCGACGAGGTCCGCGCTCTCGAGATGCACCCGGCGATCCTCTGTTACTCGCTCGGCAACGAGATTCCGGCCCCGATCGTGCGCTGGCACGGCAAGCGGGCGATCGAGGACTTCCTCGAGCGACTGCACTGGGTCGCCAAGTGCGTCGACCCCGAGGGGCTCGTCACCTATGTCAACTTCCCCTCGACCGAGTATCTGGAGCTGCCGTTTCTCGACCTCAGCGCCTTCAACGTCTTCCTCGAGGGGGAGCGGGACTTCGAGGCCTACCTGGCTCGACTGCAGAACCTCTCCGGCGACCGGCCGCTGTTGATCACCGAGCTCGGTCTCGACAGTCGCCGCAACGGCCTCGAGGAGCAGGCGCGCAGCCTCGAGTGGCAGGTTCGCAGCGCTTTTTCCACCGGCGCCGCTGGCACCTTCGTCTTCGCCTGGACCGACGAGTGGCACCGTGGCGGCCACGACGTCTTCGACTGGGACTTCGGCCTCGTCGACCGCGAGCGCGCCCCGAAGCCGGCACTGGCCGCGGTCAGCCGCGCCTACGCGTCCGTGCCGTTCTCGAACCGCGGCCCCTGGCCGGCGGTCTCGGTCGTCGTCTGCACCCACCACGGCTCCGCCACCCTCGACGAGTGCCTGGCGCGGCTGGGGAAGCTCAGCTACCCGGACTACGAGGTGATCGTCGTCAACGACGGCGCCTGCGGGGCCTGCGCGTCGATCGCCCGCGCCCACGACGCGAAGCTGATCGAGACCGAGCACCGCGGTCTCGGTCACGCGCGCAACAAGGGGATCGAGGCGGCGCGGGGGGAGATCGTCGCCTTCCTCGACGACGACGCCTATCCCGACGCTGATTGGCTCCACTACGTCGCCGCCCTGCTGCGGGCGAACGGGCACGCCGGCGTCGGCGGCCCCAACATCCCGCCCGAGGACGACGGCTTCGTCGCCGAATGCGTCGCCGCCGCTCCTGGCGGCCCGATCCACGTCCTCGTCTCCGACCGCGAGGCCGAGCACGTCCCCGGTTGCAACATGGCCTTCCGCAAAGACGTGCTCGAAGAGGTCGGCAACTTCGACGAGCGCTTCCAGGTGGCCGGCGACGACGTCGACCTCTGCTGGCGGCTGCAGAAGGCGGGGCGGACGCTCGGCTTCAGCGCCGGCGCCGTCGTCATGCACCGCCGCCGCGACTCGATCCGTCGCTACCTGCGCCAGCAATACGGCTACGGCAAGGCCGAGGCGCTGCTGGAGCGCAAGTGGCCGACCCACTACAACCGCGCCGGCGCCTCGCGCTGGTCGGGGCGGATCTACGAGGCACCGGCGGCGCAGACGCCGCGCCGCCGCTCGCTGGTCCGCTACGGCACCTGGGGCAGCGACCTCTTCCAGTCCGTCTACGACTCGCCGCGCGCCATCTCCGGAATGTTGCAGGCGCCCGAGGGCCTGCTGCTGGTGGCGCTGTTGGGGGAGGTCGCCGCCCTCGGCCTGCTCTGGCCGCCGCTACTGGTCGCCGCTCCCGCCTTCTTCGCGGCAATCGCCTGGATCATGGGAGCCGCGATCTCCAGCGGCTGGCGCGCCCACCACGACGTCCCCGGCCGGCCACGCGGGGAGACGTTGAAGCGCCGCGCCACCACCTCGCTCCTCTTCTTCCTGCAGCCGTTTGCCCGCCTCGCCGGCCGCCTCCGCAACGGGCTCTCCCCTTGGCGCCGCCGCGCCCAGGCGCGCCCGTCCCTGCCCCGTCCGCGCAGCGTCGAGGTCTGGAGCGAACGCTGGCGCGAGCCGCAGGCCTGGGTCGAGCAGCTGCAGGACAACCTCGCCGCCGCGGGCGGCTTCGTCCGCAGCGGCGGCCCCTTCGACCGCTGGGACCTCGACCTCCGCGCCGGCGCCCTCGGCGGCGTCAAGATCCGCACCGCGGTCGAGGAGCATGGCGAGGGCAAACAGCTGCTGCGGGCCAAGGTCTGGCCGCGGACCACCGCCGCCGGCCGCCTCGTCGTCCTGATCCTCGTCCTGCTGGCGACGATCGCCCTGCAGCAGCATCGGCCCGAGATCGCGATCGCACTCGCGGTCGGCATCACCCTGCTCGTCACCTTCGGCGTCGAGGGGATGGCGACGGCGACGCGGCTGGCGGTGGCGGAGGTCGAAGGCTTGGCGGAGAAGGGGGAGGAGGTGGCTGCCGAGGAGGTCGCCGGCGAGCCGGATCCCAAAGCGGTCCCGGGTCCGGTGCCGGAGGCGGTGGTGCGATGAGTCCCAAGCTCCTGCGCCGCCGCCGCGAGAAGGACGAGGAGAAGAAGGGCCCCTGGGAGCTGTGGAAGTCCCTGCCGCGCGTCCGTCCCTACCTGCAGCCCTACCGCAAGTACCTGATCTGGGTGATGGCGCTGACGCTGGCCACGGTGATCCTCGGGCTGGCCGAGCCATGGCCCCTGGCGGTGATCCTGAACCAGGTCCTGACCAACGAGCACCCGACCGGCATCACCGAGGCTATCTTCGGCAGCGACCCGACCACCTGGGTCGTCCTCGTGACGATGGTCGTCGCCCGCTTCCTGATCATCGTCCTGGGCAACGCCACCACCGTCCTCAGCAACTTCTTCGGGGCCAAGACCGAGCAGAACATGGTCATGGACCTGCGCAGCGACCTCTTCGCCCACGTCCAGCGGCTCTCGTTCACCTTCCACGACGAGCGACAGACGGGCGCTCTGATGAGCCAGATCAACCTGCAGGCTGCCTCGGTCGGCAACATCGTGATGGTCGTCCCGCCGATCATCGAGGCATTGCTGACCCTGGTCGGCATGCTCGTCATCGCGCTGCTGATCGACTGGGAAGTGGCGCTGCTGGCGATGCTCGTGGTGCCGCTTCTCTACTGGTCCTTCGGGCTCTACGGCTCGCGCATCGTCCCCCGCCTGCGCAAAGTGCAGCAGCTGGAGTGGAAGTCGCTGTCGATCGTGCACGAGTCGATGGCGATGCTGCGGGTGATCGTCTCCTTCGGTCGTGAGGACTACGAACATCAGCGCTTCCGGGAGCAGGGGAGGACGGCGGTCGACGAGAGGGTGAAGCTGACGGTCGGCCAGAGCATGTACACGCTCTTCGTGCAGACGGCGACGGCGGCGGGGACCTCCCTGGTGCTCGGCGTCGGCGCCTGGCATGTGATGCAGGGCAAGATCGCGATCGGAGAGCTGATCGTCCTGATGACCTACATCGCTTCGGTCTACCAGCCGCTGGAACAGATCAGCACGACCGTCGGGATGATCCACGAGGAGCTGGTCCAGTTCAACGCCTCCCTCGACCTCCTCGACATGGAGCCCGAGGTGAAGGAGAAACCGGACGCGATCGAGCTCGAGCGCGCACACGGGCACGTCGTCGTCGGCGGGTTGGGCTTCGCCTACAAAGGCAGGCGGGAAACCCTCAGCGACGTCACCTTCGAGGCCCTGCCAGGGGAACGGGTCGCGATCGTCGGCCACACCGGAGCCGGCAAGAGCACCCTGATGAGCCTGCTGGTGCGGTTCTACGACCCGGCCTCGGGGGTCATCCAGATCGACGGGGTAGACCTCCGCGACCTGAAGCTGCACTCGCTGCGCGAACAGATCAGCCTCGTCCTCCAGGAGCCGCTTCTCTTCTCCGGGACGATCGAGGAGAACATCCGCTACGGGCGACTGGAGGCCACCGAGGAGGAGATCGCCGCCGCCGCCCGAGCCGCCAACGCCCACGAGTTCATCGAAGGACTGCCCGACGGCTACCAGACCGAGCTGGGGGAGCGCGGGGCACAGCTCTCGGGGGGCGAGCGCCAGCGGATCTGCGTCGCCCGCGCCTTCCTCAAGGACGCGCCGATCCTGATCCTCGACGAGCCGACCTCCTCGATCGACTCGAAGACCGAGGGGGTCATCCTCGACGCGCTCGACGACCTGATGGAGGGCCGCACCTCGTTCATGATCGCCCACCGCCTCTCCACCGTCCGCCACGCCGACCAGATCCTCGTCCTCCAGGCCGGCCGCGTGGTCGAACGCGGCCACCACGACGACCTCGTCGGGCGCGGCGGCGTCTATTCGCAGCTGCACCAGGCGCAGAACCGGGAGCGCAAGCGCCGGACCCGGCCGGATCTGGAGGCCGGGTTGCCGCTGGAGCCCGTCGCGGCCGAGGTCGCACCCTCCGTGTCCTCCTCTCCACCCAGGCGGAGCGGCAACGGCGGCCGCTGGAGGCAGATCTCGTGAGCGCGCCGAAGGTGGTCCTGCTGGGGATGATGACCAAGATGCCGGTGGCCGGGGTCGCCTGGCAGAACCTTCACTACATGCTCGGGTTCGAGCGGCTCGGCTGCGAGGCCTACTACGTCGAGACGCACGCCCGCACGCCCTCGATGCTGATGACCAGCAAGGAGGACGACAGCTCGGCGCTGGCGGCGGAGTACATCTCGGCGCTGATGCGGCGCTTCGGGATGGCCGACCGCTGGGCCTTTCGTGCCTTGCACGACGACGGTCGCTGCTTCGGGATGAGCGAGGCCGAGCTGGAACGCCTCTACGGCTCGGCCGACCTGCTGATCAACCTCCACGGCGGCACCCAGCCGCTGCCCGAGCTCGCCGCCACCGGTCGTCTCGTCTACCTCGAGACCGACCCGGTGCAGCTGCAGCTCGAGCTCCAGCACGGCCTGCAGGAGACGATCGAGTTCCTCGAGCCGCACAGCGCCTTCTTCACCTTCGCCGAGAACTGGGAGAACCCCGACTGCAGGCTCCCGCGCAGCGAGCGCTTCCGGTTCCGGTCGACCCGTCAACCGGTGCTGCTCGACCTCTGGCCCGACCGCTCTCCGCAGCCGGCAGACCTGCTGACGACGATCGGCAACTGGCGGCAGGACTGGCGCGAGGTCACCTTCGAGGGCAAGCGCTACTCGTGGAGCAAGCACCAGGAGTTTCTCCGCTACCTCGATCTGCCCGAGCGCAGCGGCCAGGCCTTCGAGCTGGCGCTGAGCAGCTGCGACGAGGCCGAGCGGCAGATGCTGCGGCAGCGCGGCTGGCGCGTCCGCGACGGAGTCGAGATCTCGCGCGGAATCGACCGCTACCGCGACTACATCGGCGCTTCCCGCGGCGAGTTCACGGTCGCCAAGGAGCAGAACGTGCGCCTGCGGACCGGCTGGTTCAGCGACCGCAGCGCCACCTACCTCGCCTCCGGGCGGCCGGTGATCACCCAGGAGACGGGATTCGGCAACGTCTTCCCGACCGGGAGTGGCTTGTTCGGCTTCGACTCTTTCGAGGAGGCGCTGGCGGCGGTGGAGGAGGTCAACGGCGACTACACCCGTCACGCCACCGCCGCCCGCGAGATCGCCCGCGAGTTCTTCAGCCACGAGGTGGTGCTGGGTCAGCTGCTCGAGGACCTCGACGTGCGGCCGGACGCCGGGCGCCGGAAGGGCAGGTCCGATCCCTTCCCGGAGTCGATGCCGTTGGAGCCGGTCTCGCGGCGCCCGACGGTGCTGTCGCGGGAGACGGTCGAGGCGGCGTTCGCGGCGACGGCGCGGCCCTTTCGGAGGCCGGCCGGCAACGCGAAGGCGAGCGCCAGCGTCGTCGTCGTCACCCACGACAACCTCGCCTTCACCCGCCTCTGCTTGCAGAGCGTCCTCGCCTATACCGACGGCGAGGCGTTCGAGCTGGTGGTGGTCGACAACGGCTCCAGCGACGGCACCGCCGCCTATCTGGCGCGGCTGGCCGAGCGCGACTCCCGCGTCCGTGTCCTTCTCAATGGGGCGAACATGGGGTTCGCTCCAGCCTGCAACCAGGGGCTGGCGCTGGCGAGCGGCGACCACCTGGTCCTGCTCAACAACGACACGATGGTGGCTCCGGGGTGGCTCGACGGGCTGCGGCGCCACCTGGCCGAGCCGAAGGTCGGCCTCGTCGGCCCGGTCACCAACCGGATCGGCAACGAGGCCGAGATCGACACCGACTACCGGACCTGGGGCGAGTACCTGGAGGCGGCGCGGCGGCGGGCGGCGGACCACGCGGGCGAATGGCTGGAGATCGGCACCCCGGCGATGTTCTGCCTGGCGATGCGGCGCCAGACCTACATGCGGCTGGGCCCGCTCGACGAGGGGTACGAGATCGGCCTGCTGGAGGACGACGACTACGCCGAGCGGGCGCGGCGGGCGGGCTACGAGCTGCGCTGTGCCGACGACGTCCTCGTCCACCACTTCGGCGAAGCCTCCTTCGGCCAGCTCGTTCCTAACGGCGAGTACAAGCAGATCCTCGAACGCAACCAGCGCCGCTACGCGCAGAAGTGGGGGCGGCCGTGGCAGCCGTACGGGCGTCGTCCCAACCCTCGCTACCAGCGCGAAGCCGAGCAGGTGCGGGAAGTGGTGAAGGACGCCGTCCCGAGCGGTTCTACGGTCCTGGTGATCAGCCGTGGCGACGAGGAGCTGCTGCGGCTGAACGGCCGCCGCGCCCAGCACTTCCCCCAGGCCGACGACGGGACCTGGGCGGGCCATCATCCCGCCGACAGCGAGGAGGCGATCGCGCACCTGGAGTCGCTGCGGGAGCGCGGGGCCGAGTTCCTCGTCGTGCCGCCGACCTACCTCTGGTGGCTGCGGCACTACCAGGGTCTGCGCGAGCACCTCGATTCGAACTACGAGCCGGTGATCTCCGACGACCGCGCCGGGGCGATCTACCGTCTGACTGGGAGCGCGGGATGAGCGACGCGACGCGAGCAACCGTCGTGGTGCCTGTGCACGGGCGCGCCGGGCTCACCAAGCGCTGCCTGGAGCGGGTGCTCGCCGATCTGCCCCGGGGTTGCGAGGTCGTCGTCGTCGACGACGCCTCGCTCGACGAGACGCCACAGGTCCTGGACGGCTTCGGCGGGAAGATCCGCGTTCTGCGCCTGCAGGAGAACGGCGGTTACGGCGCCGCCTGCAATGCCGGGGCCGAGGTCGCGAAGGGGGAGCATCTGGTCTTCCTCAACAACGACACCGAACCGGAGCCCGGTTGGCTCGAGGCGCTGCTGAGCCATGCGACGGCGTGTCCGGAGGCCTGGGTGGTGGGCGCGAAGCTGCTCTACCCGACCGGGGCGGTCCAGCACGCCGGCGTCGTCTTCGGGCAGGACGGCTACCCCCACAACCTCTACGCCGGCTTCCCCGCCGACCATCCCGCCGTCAACCGGGTTCGCCGGTTGCAGGCGGTGACCGGCGCCTGCATGCTGGTGCGGCGCGATGCCTTCGAGCGCGCCGGCGGCTTCGACCGCGGCTTCCACAACTCGATGGAGGACGTCGACCTCTGCCTGCGGATCGGCGAGGCCGGCAGCGAGGTCCACTACTGCCCCAGTGCCGTCGTCATCCATCTGGAGTCGGCCACCCGCGGCCGGGAGGAGAAGTTCGAGCGCAGCGTCTCCCTGTACCGGGAGCGCTGGCGCGATCGCGTGCGCCGCGACGATCTCGCGACCTACGCCGAAGACGGCCTGATCGAGGTCGAGTACCCGAGCGCGCACCCGCTGCGGATCTCGGTCTCGCCGCTGCTCGCCGCGATCGAGCGGGAGGACGGACAAGAGGCCGAACTTGAGCCGCTGCTGCGCCGCCAGGGGCGCCGGATCGAGGATCTCCAGCGCGAGCTGGTCAGGCTGGCCGCGGAGCTGGTCGACCGGGGTGCCGAGGTCAAACTGCCCTCCTTCGACCGCGAAGACGCGGTTGCGGCGATCCGCGCGCAGGTCGAGCGGGCGGTACCGGAGGGGGCGAAGGTGCTCCTGGTCAGCCGCGGCGACTCGGAGCTGCTGCGGCTCGGCAACCGCGAGGCGGACCACTTTCCCGCCGGCGCCGACGGTCGCTACCTGGGCCACCACCCGGCCGACGACTCCGAAGCGGTCGAGCTGCTGGAGGCGGAGCGCCGTCAGGGGGCCGAGTACCTCGTCCTCCCGGCAGCGGAGTCGTGGTGGTTGAGCCACTACCGCCGCCTGGCCGCTCGCCTGGAGGAAGGCGCGAGCGCCGAGCACCACGAGGCCTGCACGATCTACCGGTTGGAGCCGCGCCCTGCCTTGGAGGAGGCGCGCCGATGAGCACCCTGCGGGCTGTCGACGCAAGCGTCTCCTACGAGGAGCTGGCACCGCGGATCGCGGCGCTGATCGAGCAGCTGACGCCGGTCGGGGCGATCGTCTGCGTGGTCAGCAAGGGGGACGAGGGCCTGGTCCGCTTCGACGGCCGCAGCGGCTGGCACTTCCCGCGGGCCGCCAGCGGCCAGTACGCCGGCCACCACCCGATCGACGGCAGCTGGGCGGTCGAGCACCTGGAGGGGCTCCGCGCCGCTGGCGGCGCCTACCTGGTCCTGCCCTCGACCTACTACTGGTGGTTCGAGCACTACCCCGAGCTGGAGCGCCACCTCCGCAGCCGCTACGAGCAGCTCGAGGCGCCGGAGGAGGTCTGCCGCATCTACCGGCTGCTGGAGCTGCCAGCGGCGGCTCCTCGGGTGGTCCCCGACCTCGCCCAGACCGAGCAGCAGCGCCGCTGCCTGCCGGCGATGCGGGCGTTGCTGGACAGTCTCCTGCCGGAGGAAGAGGTGGTCCTGGTCCTGAGCGAAGGCGACGACTCGCTGCTCGACCTCGATCGCCCCGCCTGGCACTTCCCCCACGACGGCGCCGGCCAACACGTGCCGCTCAGTGCCGACGCCGGCAGGCACGCGGTCTCGCAGCTGAGCACGCTGAGCCGCAACGGCGTCCGCTACCTGCTCGTCCCCGTCTCCCTGCTGTGGACGCTGACACGGCGTCCCGCCCTGACGGCTTATCTTGCTGAAGAGTGCCGCTGCCTGGCCCTGCGCGAGCGCATCTGCACCATCTACGAGTTGAGAACCAGCCACCGCATCTCCAATCCCACGTCGCTCCGGCCGAAGGAGGCTGCATGGAAGTGAGTCCGAAGAAGGTCCTCTACGTCTCCCACAACCACCCGGTGATCCGGCCGGGCGGCGCCGAGGCCTACGCCTTCGAGCTGCACGAGGCGATGCGCGACGAAAGCGGCTGGGAGTCGCTCTTCCTCGCCCGCACCGGCCCTCCCTTCTCGACCTCCTCGCGCTACCACGAGGGGACCCTCCTGACCGGGGTGGACGACCGCGATCCCGGGCAGTACTTCTTCTACACCGAGCTGAACGAGTTCGACTGGCTGCTCAACGCGACCCGCGAGAAGTCGACGATCACCACCCACTTCCGAGATTTCCTCGAGGCCCAGCGGCCCGACGTCGTCCACTTCCAGCACACCCTCTTCATCGGCCTGGAAGCGATTCGCGAGGCGCGCAACACGCTCCCCGAGGCGGCGATCGTCTACACCCTGCACGAGTTCCTGCCGATTTGCCACCGCCACGGCCAGTTGCTGCGGGCGACCGACGAAGAGCCCTGCCTGGAAGAGTCGCCGCGGCGCTGCCACGAGTGCTTCCCGGAGATCGCGCCGCAGGAGTTCTTCATGCGCAAGAAGCTGATCCAGTCGCACATGGAGCACGTCGACCTCTTCATCGCCCCGAGCGAACAGCTGCGCGACCGCTACGTCGACTGGGGACTCCCGAGCGAGAAGATCAAGGTCGAGGAGTACGGCCGCCTGCCGCTCTCCTACCAACCCGGCAACCCGCGGCGGAAAAAGCGCAACCGCTTCGGCTTCTTCGGCCAGTTCAGCCATTACAAGGGCGTCAACGTCGTCCTCCAGGCAGCGAAGAAACTGGCCGAGGAGGACGTCGACGCGACCATCTATCTGCACGGCGCCAACCTCGAGATTCAGCCGCCGGAGTTCCAGGAGGAATTCGCCGCCCTGCTCGAGGAGAGCGGCGAGCGGGTGGTGATGATCGGTCGCTACGACCACGACCAGCTAGGAGCGCTGATGGAGAACGTCGATTACGTGCTGGTGCCCTCGCGCTGGTGGGAGAACTCGCCGCTGGTGATCCAGGAGGCCTTCATGCACGGGCGCCCGGTGATCTGCAGCAACATCGGCGGCATGGCGGAGAAGGTCACCGACGGCGTCGACGGCCTCCACTTCCGCGTCGGCGACCCCGACGACCTGGCGCGGGTGATCGCCGGTGCTGCCGGCTCCTCGCAGCTCTGGCGCAACCTCGTCGCCGGGGTCAAGCCCGTCTACCCGATGCGCACCCACGTGGAGGAGCTCGAGCAGGTCTACGAAGGCCTGCTGGCGGAGAAGCGCGTCGCGATCGGGGTGGCGTCGTGAAGCCCGAGATCGGCACCGGCACGGAACCGCTGGTCGGCAGCCCGTTCTCGAGCGGCAGCGGTGAGCCCGAGGGGACGCGAGCGCTTTTGAGCTGGCTCGCGACCGACGTGATGCTCGTCGTTGCCGACCTCGCGACCACTTCCGAGCCGGAGGTCGATCTGACGGTCGCCGGTGAGTCTGCCGAGGTCGAGGCACGTTGGCTCTCCACCTCCCTCCAGGAGGGCGAGGAAGCCGCCGTCACGGTGCTGACCGCCTGGGTCAAGCGTCCGGTCGCCGGCAAGACGATAGAGCTGCGCGTCCGCTGCCAGGGGGAGGAGATCGTCTTCGGTCCGGCGCTGGCGCTGGCCGCAGCGGTAGACCTGAGGACGACGATCAGGGAGAAGCTGGCTGGCCGCGAAGCCGAGGCGCGCGAGCAGGTACTCGGCTTCCTTGCCGCGACCCCAGGCGAGCACGAGCGCACGCTCGACCCACTCGGCCTCGCCAAGAACCTCCTCGTCCTCCGCGAGGCGTTGCGCGATCCGCATCCGCGAGCCGAGTTGCATCCCGACGAGACCCAGGGCCTCCACGTCGGCGCCGTCGCGAAGGTCGACGACTACACCTTCTTCGTCCGCGGTTGGGCCCGTGACGACCAGGCGCCGATCGTCCGGCTCGACGCGGTCTCGCCGGAGGGCTCGAGGACGCCGATCCTCGAGCGCCTGTTTCAGGTTCCCCGCCCAGACCTGGAGGAGCTCTTCCGCTCGGCGCCACGGCCGGTCGCCAAGCCCGGCTTCGTCTGCTTCTTCGCGGTCGAGAACCCGAGCCGTCTGGCCGAAGGCTGGGTCTTCGAGCTCGAAAACTCAGCTGGCGTCGCGATCGAGGCGAGCGCCCCGGCGGCCACAGTCGACCCGCTCGCGGTGCGCGACACGATCCTCGGCGAGCTGATCCGCGAGCGTCGCGTCGACACGCCGCTGATGGAGCAGCTCGCCCCCGGGGTCGTCCGCCTTCAGGAGGAGCTGGCGGCACGGGTCGAGGTCGAAGAGGTGGAGGAGTTCGGCGCCGTCCCCGATGCCGCCGAGGTCTCGGTCGTCGTGCCGCTCTACCGGCGCGTCGACCTGATCGAGCACCAGCTCGCCCAGTTCGCCAACGACTCGACGATGCTGGCGGCGGAGCTGATCTACGTCCTCGACTCACCCGAGCTAGCGGCCGAGCTGCTGCCGCGGGTGGCGGAGCTGCACCAGCTCTACCGGGTGCCGTTCCGCTTCGCGACCCTCTCCCGCAACGGCGGCTTCGCCGTCGCCACCAACGCGGGGGCGTCGCTGGCGCGAGGGCGGCTGCTCCTGCTGCTCAACTCCGACGTGCTGCCTGACCGCGCGGGCTGGCTACCGGACCTGGTCGAGGCGCGCGAGGCCCTGCCGCAGGCGGGGGCGATCGCTCCGAAGCTGCTCTTCGACGACGGATCGATCCAGCACGCGGGCATCGAGTTCCGTCGCAACCACGCGAGCGGGGGCTGGGAGTTGGCGCATGCCTTCAAGGGCCTGCACCGCGGCTTCGCGGGGGCCAACGAACGGCGAGCGGCACCGGCCCTGAGCGGCGCCTGCCTGTTGCTCGAGCGGGAGCTGTTCGACGATCTCGGCGGCTTCTCGCCCGACTACGTCAAGGGCGGCTACGAGGACGTCGAGCTCTGCATGCGGATCCAGGAGCGTGGGCTGGAGACCTGGTACGTGCCGGAGGTGGAGCTGTACCACCTCGAGGGCCGCTCCTACGTGCCCTCCGCCACCGACATGAGCAACCGCTTCAACGCCTGGCTCTTCGACCAGCGCTGGGGCGAGCGGCTCGCGACGCCTGCCGAGGGAGAGGCGTGATGGCGGTCGACCAGGGCACCACCTTCGTCAGCATCGACGAGACCGAGATCACGGGTGAAAGCGACTACGTGTTCGGCGGCAACGTCGACACCCCCACCGAGGGCTTTACGAGCGACTCCTACGGGCTGGCTATCGAGGGGTGGGTGCTGAGCAAGCGGATCCCGGTCGAGCACGTCGAAGTGCTGCACGAAGAGCGCCCGATCGCGGTCGCCCCGCTAGAGGTCGAACGGGCGGACATCGCCTCCGGCTTCCCCGCCGTGGCTGGAGCGGAGCGCAGCGGCTACCGGATCACGATCGGTGCCCTGAAGCTGGCGGAGGAGTTCGAGATCGTCCTCCGGGCCAAGCTCGAAGACGGAACCCGGCTGCCGCTCGCCCGCCTGCGGGGACGGCGACGTTCCCTCGAGCCCTCCAGCGGCGACGAGATCCAACCGCTGATGGTCAACACGATCGGCCGCAGCGGCTCGACCCTGCTGGTGACGCTGCTCAGCGCGCACCCCGGGGTGGTCGCCTTCTCTCCGTTCATCAAGGACGCTCGCGTCTCCACCTACTGGGTCAACGTGCTCCAGGACCTGGCGCAGCCCTCCAGCTACCTCGCGCCGTTCGACCCCCCGGACCTCGACGCCCCCCGCTGGTGGCTCGACGGCGGCGGTGAGGAACTGGGCGAGCCGGAAGTCCAGCATTGGCTGGGGAACGAGGGAGTCGATTCGCTGGTGCACCTCTGCCGCGGCCAGATCGAGGCCTTCTACGGCCACTTGGGCGGAGAGCCGCGACCCGCCTATTTCGTCGAGAAGTACCTGCCCCATCAGGTCGTCCCGGATCTGTTGGCGGAGATGTACCCGAGAGCCCGAGAGGTGATCCTGGTCCGCGATTTCCGCGACATGCTCTGCTCGGTGATCGCCTTCAACCGCAAGCGCGGTTGGGATGCCTTCGGGCGGACCGAGGGAGGCGACGACGCCGAATACGTGCGCACCGCTATGCGGCAGTCGGCGCTCTCGCTGGCAAAACGACTGCGCGGAAGCAGGACCGATCCCTACCTGGTCCGCTACGAGGACCTGGTGCTAGACCCCGAGCCGGCCCTGGAAGGGCTCTTCCGCCACCTCGACCTCGCGCATGACCCCGAGCTCGTGAGCGAGACGGTGCGGCGGGCGGAGGAGGCGACGGCGTCGATGGACCATCACCGCACCAGCTCCGACCCGGCCGCCTCGATAGGCCGTTGGCGCAACGACCTGCCCGAGGAGATCGCCGAAGTCTGCGAGCAGGAGCTGGGGCCATTGCTGAGCGAGTTCGGATACGAGGCCTCGTGACCGGGGTGTCGGCGAGGATGGAGGTCTGATGTCCCTGGTGGCGATAAGTCAGGTCGAGCAGCGCCCGGGAGGCGGGCGGCTCCTCGGCTGCCGGCTCGACGCTCCGAAGCCGGACGCCAAGAGCGGCTCCTACGGTTTCGAGCTGGTCGGCTGGGCGCTTGCCGAGCAGGCGCCGGTGGGGCAGATCGAGGTCCTGCAGGAGGGCCGGGTGGTGGCCATGGCCGAGCCGGGGGAGGCGCGGCAGGACATCGCCTCGGCCTTCCCTGCGGTGCCGCACGCGGGCGAATGCGGGTTCCGCGTATCGGTCAGCGCCCTCGACCTGCGGCAGGGCTTCCGGCTCTCGGTCGTCGCCCGCGGCGAGGGATTCCACGTCCCGATCGCGGAGCTGGCGGGGGAGCGGGCACCACTGCCGGCCGCCGGGGGCGACCTGATCCAGCCGCTGATGGTCAACACGATCGGCCGCAGCGGCTCGACCTGGCTGGTCTGGCTCCTCAGCTGCCTGCCCGAGGCGGTGGCGTTCAGCCCCTGGGCCCGCGACGCCCGCGCCGGCACCTACTGGACCAGCGTCCTGCAGACCCTGGCGAGGCCGCAGAGCTACCTGGCACAGATTCTGCCCGGGCCGTTGGAGGAAAGGACCTGGTGGTTCGACCGCCCCGACCTCCGCTTCGGGGTCGGCGGCGACCCGGCACTGGAAGCCTGGCTCGGAAGCGAGGCGGTGGAGTCGCTGGCGCAGGTCTGCCAGGCGCGGATAGACGCCTTCTACCGGCAGGTCGCAGGCCCCGGCGACAACCCCCGGTACTTCGTCGAGAAGTACCTGCCCTACCAGCTCACCCCCGACCTGCTGACCGAGATGTACCCAGGAGCGCGCGAGGTGATCCTGGTCCGCGACTTCCGCGACATGCTCTGCTCGATCATCGCCTTCAACCGCAAGCGCGGTTGGGAGGCATTCGGCCGAGCCGCCGCCGCCGACGACGCCGAATACGTTCAGACCACTGTCGCCAACTCCGCCAAGCGACTGCTGCGACGGCTGCGCGAACGGGGCGAGGGAGCGCACCTGGTCCGCTACGAGGATCTGATCGAGGAGCCGGCGCTGACGCTGGCGGCGATCAGGGGATTCCTCGGATTGGAGGCGAGCGACGAGGCCGTGGCGGCGACCCTGGCGCGGGCCGAGGAAGATTCGCCAAAGGTCGACGATCACCGCACTACCGACAAGGTCTCCGCCTCGATCGGCCGCTGGAAGAACGACCTTTCCCCGGAGCTGATCGAGGTCTGCGCCGAGGTGCTCGATCCTGTGCTGACCGAGTTCGGCTACGAGCCGACGCTGGCGCTGGCGCCGGAGAGCTGAGCGCTGCATCATGGGTTGCGTGGTCGTCGCAGGCGCGCTGGCCCAGCGGCCGGGGTACGGCGGCCACGCCTGGGCGCTGCTCAACTACCTGCTCGGCTTTCGCGCGCTCGGCCACGACGTCCTCTTCCTCGATCGGCTGGAGGCGGGGATCGTCCCGAGCGACGCGGCACGGGACCGTTGCGCCGGCTGGCTGCTCGACGTGATGGAGGGGGCGGGGCTGGCGGACTCGTATTGCCTACTGCGGGAGGGCGAGACCGTGGGCCTTTCCCGCCCGGCTGCGATCGAGCGGGTGCGGGGGTCGGAGCTGCTGCTGAACGTGATGGGCTTCCTCGACGACGAGGAGTTGCTGGCCGCTTCGCCTCGCAACGTCTTCCTCGACATCGATCCCGGCTTCGGGCAGATGTGGCGTGAGCTTGGCCTAGCCGATCCGTTCGCCGGCCACGACGCCTTCGTGACCGTCGGCGAGAAGATTGGCGACCCCGATTGCCTCATCCCGACCTGCGGATTGGAATGGATCTCCTCGCCACACCCGGTTCCGCTCGAGGAATGGCCGGCCGTCGCTGGCGGGACCCGCTTCACGAGCGTTGGCAGCTGGCGCGGTCCCTACGACCCCGTCGAATACGAGGGACGGCGGTTCGGGCTGCGCGCCCATGAGCTGCGCAAGCTCGTCCAGCTTCCCTCTCTCGTCGATCCGGAGCTGGAGCTGGCCCTCGAGATCGACCTGGCCGACAGCGGTGACATCGAGGCGCTGCGGGAGAACGGATGGAACCTCGTCGACCCCGCCGAAGTGGCCGCTGACCCTGTTGGCTATCGCCACTACATCCAGGGCTCGGGAGCCGAGCTGATGGTGGCGAAGGGGATCTACGTCGAGACCCGCGGCGGCTGGTTCAGCGAGCGCAGCATCGCCTACCTGGCCAGCGGCAAGCCGGTCGTCGCCCTCGACACCGGCTTCAGCGAGCGGTACCCGACCGGCGAGGGGCTGATCGCCTTCGACGACCTCGACGGCGCCCGGGCGGGAATCGAAGCGGTCCACGCCGACTGGGAGCGTCATTCCCGGGCCGCTCGCGAGATCGCCGCCGAGCATTTCGAGGCGAAGAAGGTGCTGGGGAGGCTGCTCGAGCAGGTGGCACGGTGAGAAGGCTCAACTGGGGCTGCGGCCAGCACGTCGCGCCCGGCTGGATCAACTCCGACGTCAAGGACGAAGACGGCGTCGACCTCGTCGCCGACATTCGCGAGGGCCTGCCGCTGGAGAGCGACAGCGTCGACTACGCGGTCAGCATCCACGCCCTGCCGGAGTTCTCCTACCCCGAGCTGGTGCCGGTGCTGGAGGAGCTGCGGCGGGTGCTGAAGCCGGGCGGCACCCTGCGACTGGCGCTCCCGGACCTGCGGCGCGGGATCGACGCCTACCTGCGCGGCGACGAGGCCTACTTCAAGGTGGGGGAGGACGAGGTCGCCAGCCTTGGCGGCCGCTTCGTGGTGCAGATGCTGTGGTACGGGTACTCGCGCTCCCTCTTCACCGTCGACTTCGCGCTCGAGCTGCTGGAGAAAGCCGGCTTCACGAAGGTGCGCGCGTGCTCTTACGGAGTTACCCAGAGCGGCGTCCCGGAGATCGTCGAGCTCGACAACCGCGAGGACGAGAGCCTCTTCGTCGAGGGAACGGCGCCACGCGAACCGCGGCGCTCACGGAAGCGACGAAAGGTCTGGAAATCCGCGGTATCAGGGTACAATCCCGCGGTGGCGCGGCAGGAGCGCATCAACGTGATCGACGTGGCCGCCGTGGAGCCCGAGGGCGGGCTGCGGAAGGCGCACCTCGACTCGCCCGCGGCGGGCGAGGAGCTCGACTCGAACACGCTGAAAGTCGTCGGCTGGGCGCTGGGCAAAGACGAGCCGGTGGCTTCGGTCGAGGTGCTCGCCGGCGGCGAGGTCGTCGCGACCGCTCCCGTGCAGATCGAGCGTCCAGGCATAGCCAAGGGGTTTCCGGGTGTTCCCGGCGCCGAGCGGGCGGGTTTCCGCCTGATGGTCCAGGGAAGCGGCGAGGGAAGGCACGAGCTCTCGGTACGGGCGGTGCTGGCGGGCGGGGAGCCTGCCGCGATCGCGACGATCGCGCTCGAGATCCAACGTCGTGGCCTGCTCGCGCGCATGTTCGGCAATCGTTGAGGGCTCCCCTCGCAGTCACCGCCGTCGATCAGCGGCCGAGCGCCCCGGGGGTGCGCGAGTGGCGCATCGACCACCCCCAGGAGGGCACGGTCGCCGACCCCGCGGATCTGCGAATCGCGGGGTGGATCGTTCCCGACCAGGGCTCCGTCGGCGCCGTCGAGCTGACCCATGAGGGGCGACGGGTGCGAGGAGCCGAGCTCGGCCTTGAGCGCCCGGGTGTGGCGCGGATGTTCGACGGGCCGTTCGCGGCCGCAGCCGGCTTCAGGAGTGAACTCAACGTCGCCGCCCTCGAGGTGGGCGAGGAGCTCGAGCTGGGAGTGCGAGCGGTGCTTGCCGGTGGTCGCCGGGCTGAGGTCGGCACCGTCAGGGTGCGGCGCGAGCGGGAGGGCGAGAAGGCGTTGGTGTCGGTGGTGATCCCCTGCTGGAACCAGGCGCACTACCTCGGCGAAGCGATCGAGAGCGTGCTCTCGCAGCGCTATCCCAGCCTCGAGCTGGTGGTGGTGGACGACGGCTCCGAGGACAACAGCTACGAGGTCGCGGCCCGTTATCCGGGCGTGCGGGTCGTGCGGCAGTCGAACAGCGGTGTTGCCGCCGCTCGCAACCGCGGCCTCGCCGAGTCCGCGGGCGAGTACGTCGTCTTCCTCGACGCCGACGATCGCCTCTTGCCGCAGGCGCTGGAGGCGGGGGTGCGGGAGCTGTCGGCGCATCCCGAGGCCGCCTTTGCGGCCGGCATGCCGCGTGACATCGGCCGCGACGGGAGGGTCGTACGGGAAGCAAGGCAGCCGTTCGTCACCCGCGACCACTACCTGAAGCTGCTGGAGGAATGCTTCATCTGGTCGGGCTCCTCGCTCGTCTACCGGCGCCCGGCGCTGGAGGCGGTCGGGGCCTTCAACGAGCGGCTCGTCGCCGCCGACGATTACGAGCTTTACCTGAAGCTGGCCCGCGATTTTCCCGTCGTCTGCCACGAGGAGGTGGTGACTGAGTATCGCCGCCACGGATCCAACACCACCCGCAACGCCGGGCTCGTGCTGAGCTCTCAAATCCAGGTCCTGAACGGACAGAGGCGGCGGCTGCGCGACCGCGCGGAGCGGGCGGCGCGGCGGCTCGGGATTCGCAACACCCGCGCCAAGCAGGGAGAGGCGCTGGTCGAGCGCGTCGCCAACGCCTGGCGGCGGCGGGAATGGAACGCGGTTCTGCGCGGCCTGCGGACCCTCGCCCGCTGGGACCCTGGAGCCTTCCTCCGTTACCGCCGCCGCGGAGTCGGGATGCCGGGCGCCCGCTTCGAGCACCTGGACGGAGGTCTGGAGTCGTGAGCGGCAGCGGGGATCCTCTGGTCAGCGTCGCCATGCGCACCTACGAGCACGCCCCCTTCGTCTCGCATGCGATCGAGAGCGTCCTCATCCAGGAGGCTCCCTTCGAGTACGAGATCGTGATCGGCGAGGATCGCTCGAACGACGGGACGCGGGGGATCGTCGAACGCTACGCCGAGCGCTTCCCCGGCCGGGTCCGGGCGGTGCTGCCGGCCGAGAACCTCGGCCACGGGGAGATCCTGCGCCGAGTGCTGGAGACGACGCGCGGTCGCTTCGTCGCCTACCTCGACGGCGACGACTACTGGACCTCGCCGTCGAAGCTGCGTCGTCAAGTTGAGTACTTGGAAGCGTACGAGGAGTGCGCCAGCTGCTTTCACGACGCCAGCTTGATCAACGGCACCGGGATTCCCTCTGGCCTGACGACGCCTGCCCTGGCCGATCCCCAATTCGGCCTCGAGGACATTCTCACCGAGTGCTTCATTCCCTCGCCGGCGATGATGTTCCGCCGCGAGATCCTCGCGGTCCTCCCCGAATGGGCCTTCGATTCGGCCTGGATCGACTGGCTGATCCACATCCGCTGCGCCCAGCGGGGGCCGATCGGTTACATCCCCGAGCCATTGGCCGCATACAGGGTCCACGAAGGCGGGATGTTCTCCTCGCTAGACCGCATCAGCCAGATCGAGGAGGACCTGCGCTTCTACGAGCAACTGCTGCCGGAGATGCCCGGGCAGGCCGAGCAGATCGAGCGCTGCATGCAGTTCCGGGCGGCGCAACAGGCGGTTGAGCGGCTGGGGGTCCCGTTCAGGGCCTGCGTCGTCCTGGTCGACCCGCGGCGTGAGCTGAAGCCCTACTTCAACGGCCGCCACGCTCGGAACCTGCCTCGCCGCGACGGGCGCGAGGTGACCGAGCTGGAAGCGATTCGTCGCGCTGCGGCCCACCTGGCGCCGGCACGGCCGGACTACCTCGGCAAGACGGAGGCCGCGGGGGAGGGGGGCTGCTTCGTCGTCGTGCCCAGCGGCGCCAGTGAGTGGTTGGGCGAGAGGCACGGGTTCCGCGCCTACCTCGAGCGCGAGGGCGCCAAGGTCTGGGACGACGAGGGGACGACTGTCTTCGAGCTGCCGTTGCACTCCGACGGCGACGGCGTCGCGCTGCGGCCGACGCGACGGGTGGAGATCGCTCGCGCCGAGCGGATGCCCGAGGAGCTGGCCGGTGCCAGCCTCGAGGCACCTGCGGCAGGCGCGTCGTTTCCGGCTCACGCGGTGACGACGATCGGCTGGGCTCTCGGGCGCGACGAGCGGGTCGAGGCGGTCGAGTTCTCGGTCGGGGAGGAGCGGCTGTGGCGGGCGCCACTCGACGTCGCGCGTCCCGACATCGAGCGTGGCTTCCCGGATCTAGAGGTCGACAATCCCGGCTTTCGCACCACGATCAACGTCCAACGGCTGCCCGCCGACGTCGAAGTGGACGTGTCCGCCGCGCTGTCCACGGGACGCCGGGTGCGGTTCGCGACCCTGCGCTTCGAAGACGGGTCCGGCGGCTGAGAGAGGATTCGGGCAATGGGTGCTCTGGTCGAATTCATCGACGTCTCAGTTTCCCCGCCGGCGCAACTGCACGGCGCCTTCATCGACGAGCCGAAGCCGGGGGCGGTGCTGGACGCCGCCGCGGTGGACGTGCTCGGTTGGGCGCTCGGCGAGGGGAGCCGAGTGCTCGGGGTCGAGTTCTCGGTCGACGGCAAGGTTTTCTGGCGCGCCGCCGTTCGGGCCGAGCGGCCCGATCTCGCAAAGGCGTTCTCCGCTTATCCCGACGCCGGCCGCGCCGGCTTTCGCACCACGATCAACCTGGTCGGGACGCCGCCGGAGTTCGAAATCGAGCTGTCGGCGGTGCTGAAGGGCCAGGAAAGGGTCCGGTTCGGAGCCATCCGCGGCCGGCATGCCTGGCGGCGCGATCACAGCAGCGAGTTCGCCGAGCTGGTCTCGGTCGTGATCCCCTGCTTCGGGCAGTCGCACTACCTCGGCGAGGCGATCGAGAGCGTGCTCTCCCAGACCTATCCTCATCTCGAGGTCCTCGTCGTCGACGACTCCTCGCCCGACAACGCCTCGGCGATCGCCGCCCGCTACCCGGGGGTGCGCTGCCTGCGCTGCGAGAACCTCGGAATGGCCGGGGCGCGGAACCTCGGCATCCGCAGCACCAGCGGCGACTTCCTCGTCTTCCTCGACTCCGACGACCGGTTGACGTCGACCGCGATCGAGACCGCGGTGAAGCTGCTGCGGGAGCACCCCGAGGCGGCGGCGGTCGCCGGCAGGTTCCGCCGCATCGCCCAGGACGGGACCCCGATCGAGACCTTCGAGCAGCCCGTCGTGCAGCGCGACCACTACGCGCGCCTGATGACCGAGAACTGGGCCGGGTTCCCCGCCCGCTCGGTCTACCGGCGAGCCGTCTTCGAGCACGTGAAGGGCTTCGACCCGGATCTGGACGCGGCCGCGGACTTCGGCCTCAACCTGGAGATCGCCCGCCAGTTCCCGTTCTGGAGCCACGGCGAGCTGGTGGCCGAACATCGCACCCACGGCGAGAACTCCAGCGGCGACGCGGGGCGGATGCTGGCGCAGAGCCTCGCGGCGGTGCGCAGGCAGCGGCGCCATACCCGCGACGATCGAGAGCTGAGATCGGCTTACAAGGACGCCCGCAAGTTCTGGAAGCGGTACTACGGAGAGCTGCTGGTGGCCCAGATCGGCAAATCGCGGCGGGACGGGATGCCCGGCAAGGCCCTGCGCGAGACGATGACGCTGGCCCGCTACAGCCCCCGCCTCCTGACGCGAGTCCCCGGCGCCCGGCGGCGGCCGCTGCCCTCCTAGAGCGATGGCCCTTGCCCTCATCGCCGGGGCGCTGGCGAACAAGCCGGGCAGCGGCGGCGAGGCCTGGGTGAGGCTCTCCTGGGTGCTGGGACTTCAGCGCCTCGGTTGGCAAGTGCACCTCGTGGAGCGACTCTCCGGAGAAGATACTGCGGCCCGGTGCTACTTCGAAGAGGTCGTTGGCAGATCTGGCCTGGAGGGACGAGCTTCGCTGCTCGACGCGGAGGGCCGCGCGCTCTACGGCCAGGACGAACGGGAGCTGCTGGCGGTGGCGGCGGAAGCCGATCTCCTCTTCAACGTCAGCGGCCACCTGGGGGCTGGCTCGCTGCTCGACGCGCCCCGCAGACGCGTGTACGTCGACCTCGACCCCGGCTTCACCCAGGCCTGGCACGCCGACCCGAGCCTCGAGTTCACCGTCGACGGTCACGACCTCTACCTCACCGTCGGGCAGAACGTCGGCAAGCCGGGCTGCCCGGTTCCGGTTTCCGGGATCGAGTGGACCCCGACCCTGCCGCCCGTCCTGCTCGACCGGTGGACGCCGGCGCCCACCCCGGAAGGGACCTTGACCTTCACCACCGTGGCGACCTGGCGCAGTCCGTATGGCGGCCTTGAGATCGACGGGCGGGAGATGGGCCTCAAGCACCATCAGTTCCGTCGCTTCGCCACCCTGCCCGAACTGGTGGAAGGGGCCGAGTTCGAGCTCGCGCTGGACATCCACCCCGGCGACGCGGCCGATCTCGAGATGTTGCGCTCGCACGGGTGGAAGCTCGTCGACCCGGGTGCCGCCGCTGGAACCCCGGAAGCCTTTCGCGAGTACGTCCGTGGCTCCGGGGCGGAGTTCTCCGTTGCCCAGGGGGTCTACGTCGAAGCGGCGACCGGATGGTTCAGCGACCGAACCGCCGCCTACCTGGCCTGCGGCCGGCCGGCGGTGGTGCAGGAGACCGGCCTGGGCGGGCTCGGGTTCCCGGGGCTGCAAGCCTTCGCCGATCTCGAGGCCGCGGTCACCGCGGCGGAAAGCGTCCGCGACGGCTACGAGGAGCACGCGGCGGCAGCGAGAGCGTTCGCCGAAGGACACCTCGATTCCGACCGCGTCCTCGGTCGCGTCCTCGACCTGGTGGGAAGGGGCTGAACGCGTGCCCGAGGGCCTGAAGATCCTTTTCGCCGGCATGGTCGCCGGCGATCCCCACCAGGGGGGTGCCACCTGGGCGGTCATCCAGTACGTCCTCGGCCTGCGCGAGCTCGGCCACGAGATCCTCCTCGTCGAGCCGATCTCCCGTCAACGGCTCGAGGGCGACAGCCGGATCCTCCCCTACTTCCACGGTCTGGCGTGGCTTGAGGGCGGCGCCGCGCTCTGGGACGAAACCGAGGGCAGCGTCGACGGTCTCGCTTCCGAGCGGGTGCTCGATTTCGCCGCCGAAGCAGACCTGCTGGTCAACGTCTCCGGGATGCTGCGGGACGAGCGGTTGCTGGGCTCGATCCCGGTCCGGGCCTTCCTCGACCTCGATCCCGGCTTCAACCAGGTCTGGCAGGAGACCGGCAGCGAGATGGGGTTCGACCTCCACACCCACTTCCTCACCGTCGGCCAGCGGCTGGGTGAGGCCGACTGTGCGGTGCCGGACTGCGGTCGCGACTGGCTGCCGACGCTGCCGCCGGTGGCCCTCCGTCACTGGCCGAGGGCGGCGGCGCCGCCGCGTGAGGACGCCTACACCAGCGTCGGCCACTGGCGCAGCTACGGCTCGGTCGAGCACGAGGGGATCCACTACGGGCAGCGCGCCCACTCGCTGCGACGGCTGATCGACCTGCCCCGCCGCTCCGACGCCCGTTACCTGCTCGCCTTGGGGATCCATCCCGACGAGAAGGACGACCTCGAGGCGTTGGAAGCCAACGGCTGGGACCTCGTCGACCCCTACCGGGTCGCGGGAGACACCTCTTCCTACGCCGAGTTCGTCCGCGGCTCGAAGGGGGAGCTGTGCGTCGCCAAGAGCGGCTACGTCGATTCCCGCAGCGGCTGGTTCAGCGATCGCAGCGCCTGTTACCTGGCGAGTGGCCGCCCGGTCGTCGCCCAGGAGACCGGCTTCAGCAGTCGCCTGCCGACCGGGGAGGGCCTGCACGCCTTCGTCACCGCGGCCGACGCGGCGGCGGCGGTCGAGACGATCGAGGCCGATCCGGCCAAGCATGCGAAGGCCGCGCGGGAGCTGGCCGAGGAGTACCTCGACTCCGCCAAGGTGCTGCCCCGAATGCTCGATCTGCTGAGCTGAGGGAGTGAGAACCGCCTTCGCCGCCGTCTGCCTCGCGGCGCTCGCGCTCGCCGCGGCGGTGAGCGGTGCGCCGGCGCCCGCCGACTCGCTCGCCGGTCCGCGCCTGCGTCCCGTCGCTCCGCCGCAGCTGGTCTTCGACTGGAGCGAGGACGCCTGCGAGCCGAGCCAGATCCCCGACCTGCCGACGCGCGCGTTCCGCGACGAGAGCGGCCGCACCCAACTGCTGCTCTCGCACTTCCGCAGCTTTCGCATGGTCGGTCCTTCGCTGGACGAGCTCCACGTCGAATGCGATCCGGTGATGAGCTCGCGCCTCAGCGCTCGTCCCGGCCGCTTCCGGGACCGCGAGTGGATCGCATCGCTCTACACCGTCGACGGCAGGGAGATCTGGGCCCTGGTTCACGACGAGTACCAGGGGAACCGCCATCCCGGCCGCTGTCCGAGCGAGACCTACATGCGCTGCTGGTACAACGCGATCACCCTCGCCCGCTCCACCGACGGTGGTCGCACCTACCGTGTGGTCCGCGGGGCCCGTCGCCTCGTCTCCGCAGCTCCCTATCGCTATCGGCCCGACGTCGGTCCCAGGGGGGTCTTCGCTCCGAGCAACGTCGTCACCGGGCCCGACGGCGCCCACTACGCGCTGGCGAGGATCAGGGACGGGGCGGGCAGGCGGGGCACCTGTCTCCTCCGCACGACGCGCATCGGTCGCGCCGGCAGCTGGCGCGCCTGGGACGGAGAGGGCTTCGGCGGCAGGTTCTCCAACCCCTACCGCTCCCGGCCGCGTCCGCGGATCCCCTGCCGGCCGGTGGGTAAGGGCCTGATCGCCGAGATGGGGGAAAGCCTCACCTACAACACCTTCCTCGGCGAATACCTGTTGGTCGGGCTCGCCCCGCCCGGCAAGCTCAGCCTGGGGCCGAAGAAGCCGGGGGTCTACTTCTCGACCTCACCCGACCTGGTCCACTGGAGCATGCGCAAGCTGGTGCTCGGCGTGCCGACCAAGCAGAGCTTCCGCTGCGGCCAGCGCTCCCCCATCGCCTACCCCTCGCTCATCGACCCGGACAGCGGCTCGCGCACGTTCGAGACCAGCGGCCGGCACGTCTTCCTCTACTACACCCAGATGCGGTACCGAGACTGCCGGATCACGCCGGAGCGAGACCTCGTGCGGATGCCGCTGGAAGTCATTCCCTGAGCACCCCCGAACTATCATCGCCAGCTTGGCCGGTCCCACCATCGATCAGGTAGAGGTCGAGCACAACCCGGGCTTCGGAGATCGCGGACGCGGTCAGATCCGTGGCATCGTCGACGGCGGCCTGCTGACGATCCAGGGCTGGGTCATCGGCAACTGCTCCCTGCCGGTCAAGATCGAGCTGATCGACGAGACCGGGGTTCACGTGGGGGAGGTCCCGATCGACCAGCGGCGAGACGACATCGCCGAGGCGTTCCCAGGTGTGCCGGGGTCCTCTTCTGCGGGCTTCAGGGGAACCGTGCGCCCTGCGGGCAGAGGTGCCGGGGACCTGCGAGTCCTGGTCGATTTCGACGAGGGGGAAGCAGTTGAATTTGCGGTTCTCAGATGCCAGATCCTGGCCGAGGACAGCGCCACGAGCCCCGTCGAGGAACCGGGGAGATGGTCCTTGGTCACGATCGACCGCGAGGCGGAAAAGGTCTTTGTCGGCAAGGAGGGATGGCTCTACCTGCGCCGCGACACCAACGACATCCTCGGCCAGCAGACGGGCCGCGTGAGGTTGAGCGACGAGCAGCTGTTGGGCTGGCGATCGGTGCTGCTGAAGCGGCGGGATGAGAGCAGGCGGCTGGGAGCACGGTGGTCCTGCCTGGTCGCGCCCGACAAGGAGTCGGTGTACCCCGAGTTCCTCCCCGATCCCATCTCCCCGGTGGCGCGGCGCCCGGTGCACGAATTCCTCGACGTCGCCGCCAGCGTCGGTGCGCCGGTCGGGTACGCCCTCGAGCCCCTGTTGCAGGCGAAGGCCGACTTCGACGTCTACTCCCGGACCGATACCCACTGGAACTTCCGCGGCGCCTATCTTGCCTACCGTGCCTTCTGCGCCGACCTCGCCCGGCAGGGGGTCGAGCTCGAGGCTCTGGGGGAGGATGACTTGGAGTGGGTGGATGCCGAGATCGAGGGCGACCTCGGCAGCAAGGTCCGCCCGGAGCCGATGCGGGGACCCACCATCAGGGTTGGCATCTCCCACCCGAGGGGACGCCTCTGCTTCGACAACGAGGTGAAGAACCACGGCCGGGTGATGTGCTTCGAGCGAGAAGGAGACGGACTCACCTGCGTGTTGTTCGGCGAGTCGTTCGCCAACTATCTGCTGCCCTTCCTGAAGGAGACGTTCAGTCGCCTCGTCTTCGTCCACACCAGCATGTTCATCCCCAGGATCCTCGAGCTGGAGCGCGCCGACGTCGCCCTCAGCCTGCCCCTCGAGCGGTTTCTGGTCCGCGTCCCGGATGACGCCAACGCCTTCGCAGAGCTGGAAGCTACGACCCTCCGCAAGGGTGGAGGCCTGCCCTGGTGAAGCCCCTCTCTGGCGCCCCGATCCCCTTCAACCGTCCCTTCGTCTCCGGTCGCGAGCTGGAGTACCTCGAGCAGGCGATCGCCGCGCGCCACCTCGCCGGCGGCGGCGAGTTCACGCGGCGCTGCCAGGAGTGGCTGCGGGGGCAGACCGGTTCGCCGCTGGCGCTGATCTCGCACTCGGCGACGGGGGCGCTGGAGGCCGCGATGATGCTGGCGGAGCTGGGGCCGGGGGACGAGGCGGTGATGCCGTCGTTCGGGTATCCGACGATGGCGACGGCGGTGGTGCGACAGGGGGCGACGCCGGTCTTCGTCGAGATCGATCCGGCGACGCTGAACGTCGACCCTGAGCGGATCGCCGCGGCGGTCGGGGAGCGGACGAAGGCGATAGTCGCCGTCCACTACGGTGGCGTCGCCTGCGAGATGGGGCGGCTGGGGGAGATCGCCGCCGCGCATGAGCTGACCCTGGTCGAGGATGCCGCCCACTGCCTGCTCGCCGAGCAGGACGGGCGGGCACTGGGGGCGATCGGCGACCTCGGCGCGATCAGCTTCCACGAGACCAAGAACGTCACCTGCGGCGAGGGCGGGGTGCTGCTGGTCAACGACCCGGCACTGGCCGAGCGCGCGCAGGTGGTCTGGGACAAGGGCACCAACCGCTCGCAGTTCCTCCGCGGCGAGGTCGACCGGTACACCTGGGTGGACGTCGGCTCCTCCTTCGGCGCCAGCGACCTCACCGCCGCCTTTCTCCTCGCCCAGCTGGAGGCGGCTGAGGAAGTGACGGCGCGGCGGCGGGCGATCTGGGACCGCTACCACGCCGCTTTCGAGGATTTGGAGCGGGAAGGGCGAGCGCAGCGGCCGGCGACCCCGCCCGGCAGCCTCCACAACGGCCACGTCTACTACCTGGTGCTGCCGAGCGAGGAGACCCGTTCCGCCTTCATCGGGCGCCTGCGCGAGCAGGGGATCGCCACCGTCTTCCACTTCGTCCCGCTCCATAGCTCGCCCGCTGGCCAGCGCTTCGGCCGCGTCGAGGGACCGCTCGACCACACCGAAACGATGGCCGGGCGGCTGGTGCGGCTGCCGCTCTTCGCCGAGCTCGGCGACGGCGACGTCGAGCGCGTAATCGAGGCCGCCCGTGCCGCCGTCCTCGAGCTGACCTGAAGATGAGCGCGCCGAGCGACGCCGAGCTGCGGACTGGGCTGGAGCGGGCGCTGGTCGGAGCCGGGCTGGAGCTAGCTGGCGCGGTCGAGCGCCGCCCCTCGTCCTACCGGACCAGCTTCCCGATCGAGGAGCTGCGGTTCGAGGTGACGGAGAGAGGAGAGGTTCGAGCGGGCTTCAAGCAGCTCGAGTGGGACCGGCTCGAGCCCGGCGCCCAGCTCGCCAAGCCGCGCTTCCTCCACGACCCCGAGCGCGAGCCCGAGGTCTACCGCGCGCTGCTGCCACAGGCGCCCGCCGGGCCGCCCGAGTTCTTCGGCTCGGTGCTGGAGGCCGGCCGCTGCTGGCTCTTCGTCGAGTGGGTCGAGGGCCGGGAGCTGTTCCAGGTGGGGGAGAGGGAGCTGTGGGAGGAGGCGGCGCGGTGGCTGGCGCGCTTCCACGTCGCCATGGCGCCGGAGTGGGAGCGGCACCGCCGCGAGGCACGGCTGCTCGACCACGACGCCGCCTTCTACCGCCGCTGGACCGAGCGGGCACGCGAGTTCGCCGCTGACCCGAAAAGGATCGAATGGCTGGCCGCCCGCCACGAGCGGGTGGTCGAGGCGCTGCTCGCCATGCCCCGGACCGTGGTCCACGGCGAGTTCTACGCTTCGAACGTGCTCGTCGCTTCCGACTTCGAACACACTTCAGTGGGGCGAAAGCCGGATACCCGTGTCGCCCCGGTCGACTGGGAGCTGACGGCGGTTGGCACCGGCCTCAGCGACCTCGCGGCCTTGGTCAGCGGCTGGCCGGAGGGAGACCGGGAGGCGATCGCCGCGGCCTACGCCGCCGAGTCCGGCGTCCCGAGCTTCAGCAGGCGCGACCTCGACCTCGCCCGGCTCCAGGCTGCGATCCAGTGGCTCGGGTGGGCGCCCCCGGCGTGGGAGCCGCCCGAGGGGCAGCGGCACGACTGGCTCGGCGAGGCCGTCGCGCTGGCGGAGGGGCTGGAGCTTTGAGCGAGGAGCGCTTCCTCGTCGTCAACGCCGACGACCTCGGCCTCTCCGCTGCCGTCAACGAAGGCATCTTCCGGGCGCACGCCGAGGGGGTGGTCACCAGCGCCAGCCTGATGGTCCGCCAGGGCGCTGCGCCGGCCGCGGCGGAGGCCGCGCCCGCACATCCCGCGCTCGCGATCGGGCTCCACATCGACCTCGGCGAGTGGAACTACGAAGACGGCGACTGGACCCTCGCCTACTCGCACTGCGACTTCGACGACCCGAAGGCGGTCGAGGCCGAGTGCCGGGCTCATCTCGAGCGCTTCCGCGCCCTGCTCGGCCGCGACCCCACCCACCTCGACTCGCACCAGCACGTGCACGAATCCGAGCCGGTCGCGGGCGTTGTCGAGGCGCTGGCCGCCGAGGTCGGCGTCCCCCTGCGCAATCGGGCGATCCGCTACGAGGGGGGCTTCTACGGCCAGGGCGGCAAGGGCGAAGCCTTTCCCGAGGGCATCGCCCCCGAGCGGCTGGCCGAGCTGATCCGCGAGCTACCGCCCGGCTGGACCGAGATCGGCTGCCATCCTGCCGCTGGCCCAGTCCCGACCTCCTCCTACGACGCCGAGCGCCAAGTCGAGCTGCGAACCCTTTGCGATCCGTCGATCCGCGAGGCGCTCAATGTGACAAACGTCAAGCTGTGCTCGTTCGCACAGGTAGATCGCCTCTGGCGGCGTACCTTCGATACATGATCCGTTCCGCCCCACCCGCTCCGGTCAAGACCGCCGTGCTCACCCTCCTGATCGCCGTGGTCATCGCCGTGCTGGTCGCCTCCGGCGCCGGCTTTCAGGCCTGACCTACCGCTCGGCGCCGGCCCGAGCCTTCGCCGGGCAACTGTCGACCGGTATCACGTTGTCGTACGGCCCATTGGGGAGAGCGGTGGGCTTGTCACCTGCTTCCACCCTGAGCCCGTTCTGGCCGTTGACGAGGGAGCCGCAGATCGGCTTGCCGGTCGCCGGGGTGAACAGCACGGTGGCACCGGTCGCCCCCGATTCCGGTCCCGGCCCCGCCCAGGTTGCCGCCACCGCCCCCGCCAGCACGATTACCGCCACCACGGTGAGGACCCGGGACCAACGGAGCTGACCCTTGGCCGCTTCCGCGGACTCTCGCTCTGATCTGCGTAGAGCGGAGCCGCTCGGCCGTTCCAGGTTCTTCGGAGTCCCCTGTGCCGCGAGTGCGACCAAGACCGTCGCGATGACCGCGAGCGCGAAGGCCACCGTCAGCAGAGCGGCGGTCAGTCGCTGGACGTGGTCGGGCAGCTCGGCGAGTTCGTCGGGCCCCTTGATGACTAGAACAGTGGCGACGAGAGCCAGCAGGGCAGCCAGGGTCGCGGCCCATTTTTCTGCCGCGCCACGGACCTTGGTGAGGGTTTCGAACTCGAGCTCTTCCGCCCGTTTTTCCCACTTCGCCTCTCGCTCGCCGACCGGAGCAGGGCCGAGGACCTGCGGCTCCTTGCCCTTTGCGACTTCGATCTTCGCGCCCCAATAGGCGCCGCACCCCCTCGCCTCCGCAGGTCCCCCCGGATGCGGCATGTCGCAGTTGCAGCGAACCACGTAGCTCTCCGTCGTGGCCGGCGCGGCGGCGGTCGCCTCCTCCAGCACGATCACATCGTCGGCGATGAACTTCGTAGCCGGGTGATGGCAGACAGGACACTCCCCGACAAGCTCCCACCCGTCCTCCAACCGCTCCGGCTTCCACGCTTTCATCGCCTCGGCCCCCTCTCTGAACGAGGTCGCCTTGTAAGGCTTCGGTTTCGGCTCCTTAGCTTCATCCCGCGGCTCGGGGGTCATGCGCCGAACTTATGCACACGATCAATTGCAGTCAAGTACACACAATTTTGTCTTGGTAATCGTGTAGAGGGCGCTCATCAAGGCCGGGTCGTGAGCACCATCGCGCAGTAACCCTCGGCGATCTCGGCTGACGAGAGGCGGCCGCCCGGCCGCACCCACTGCGGCGTGTAGTTGACCATCCCCAGCAGGGCGAGGAGGGAGAGGCGGCGGTCGGCGAAGGTCATCGAGCCGTCGGCCTCACCGCGGGCGAGGACCTCGTCGAGGATCTTCTCGAAGGCCTGGCGCTGGGAGCGGACGCGGCGCCAGCGGGGCTCGCGCTCGATCGCCTGCCGCTCCTGGGTGAAAACGAGCATGTGGTGGCGGTGCTCGACCACGTGGTCGACCCAGGCCTCGACCAGGTCGCGCAGCTGCTGTACGGCCGGCGCTTCGGCGGTGAGGATCTCGCGGGCCTGGGCCAGCAGCGGTTCCAGCAGCTCGTCGCAGATCGCGATCAGGAGGTCGTCCTTGCCTTCGATGTAGTGGTAGAGGCCACCCGCGGCAAGCCCGGTCGCCTCGGTCAGCTCGCTCATCGAGGTGGAGTCGTAGCCGCGCTCGGCGAAGAGCTCGGCGGCGGTGGCGACGACTTGGCGGCGGCGGGCCTCATAGCGGGCGCGCAGGGCCGGGCGCGTGGGAGGGGAGGGAACCGGCATTCCGGCGAGGGTATCGAATACCGAACGTTGATTCGGTATTCTGCGCGGATGGACTTCAATCTCGGCGACGAGCATCGCCTGATCCAGCGCACGGTTCGTGACTTCGCCACCCAGGAGGTGGCCCCCGTCGCGGAGGAGCTCGACCGCGAGAAGCGGTTCCCCTACGAGATCGTGCGCAAGCTCGCCGATCTCAACCTGATGGGGATCCCCTTTCCGCAGGAGTACGGGGGCGGGGGCGGCGACTCGCTCGCCTACGCGCTTGCGGTCGAGGAGCTGACCCGGGTCGATTCATCGGTGGCGATCACCCTCTGCGCCCACACCTCGCTCGGGACCCAGCCGATCTACCTCTTTGGCTCCGAGGCCCAGAAAGAAGAGTGGCTGCCGCGGTTGACGGCTGGCGAGGTCCTCGGCGCCTTCGGCCTGACCGAGCCCGAGGCCGGCTCGGACGCCGGCAACGTCCGCACCAAGGCGCGGCTCGACGGCGGCGAATGGGTGATCGACGGCGCCAAGCAGTTCATCACCAACGCCGGCACCGAGATCTCCGGCGTCGTCTGCATCACCGCCCGCACCGGCGAGGACGAGATCTCCAACCTGATCGTCGCCAACGGCACCCCCGGCTACGAGCAGGGCGAGCCGTACCGGAAGATGGGCTGGAACGCCTCCGACACCCGCCCGCTCACCTTCACCGACTGTCGGGTGCCGGAGGAGAACCTGCTCGGACCGCGCGGGATGGGCTTCCGCCAGTTCCTGCAGGTGCTCGACATCGGCCGCATCGGCGTCGCCGCGATGGGCGTCGGCCTCGCCCAGGGCGCCCTCGACGAGGCGCTCGCCTACGCCAAGGAGCGCCAGGCATTCGGCCAGTCGATCTCCCGCTTCCAGTCGATCCAGGCCAAGCTCGCCGATATGGCGACCGAGATCGAGGCGACCCGGCTGCTCGTCTACAAAGCCGCGCGGATGAAGGACCGGGGCGAAAACTTCTCCCTCACCGCCGCCCAGGCGAAGCTGAAGAGCGGCCGCCTCGCCGTCCGCTGTTGCGAGGAGGCGGTGCAGATCCACGGTGGCTACGGCTACATCGAGGAGTACCCGGTCTGCCGCTTCTACCGCGACGCCAAGATCCTCACGATCGGCGAGGGCACCGACGAGGTCCAGCAGATGGTGATCGCCCGCGCCCTCGGGGCGTAAGGGAGGCCTGGAGCCGTGATCCCGAAAGCCGTCCGCATCCGCGAGGTCGGCCCGCGCGACGGCTTCCAGAACGAGCCGGAGACGATCGCCACCGCGGACAAGGTGCGGTTGGTCGAGATGCTCGCCCGGACCGGTTTGCGGCGGCTGGAGGTGACGAGCTTCGTCCGCGCCGACGTCGTCCCGCAGCTGGCCGACGGGCGCGAGGTGCTGGAACGGGCTCGAATCCCTGATGACGTCTCGGTCTCGGTCCTCGTCCCCAACATGCGCGGCCTCGAAGCGGCGCTGGAGGTGCGGGAGAAGATCGACGAGGTCAACGTCTTCCTCTCCGCCTCGGAGACCCACAACCGCCACAACGTCAACCGCTCGGTCGAGGAGTCGCTCTCGGGACTGGAACACGTGCTGGCGCGGGCGACCGAGGAGGCGCTGCGCTGCGAGGCCGTGATCAGCACCAGCTTCGGCTGTCCGTATGAGGGCTACGTCCCGTTCGAGCGGGTCTTCGAGATCGCCAAACGCCTCTCCGCCGCCGGCGCGGTCGAGATCGGCTTCGGCGACACCACCGGGATGGCGAACCCGGTCCAGGTCGGCGAGTTCTTCCGCCGCGCCCACGAGGAGATCGTCGGGGCCGAGCTGACCGCCCACTTCCACGACACCCGCGGCCAGGCGCTCGCCAACGTGCTGGCGGCGCTCGAGACCGGGGTCGACTCATTCGAGTCGAGCTTCGGCCAGCTCGGCGGCTGCCCGGTCCCGCCCGGCGCCACCGGCAACGTCGCCAGCGAGGACCTGGTCTCGATGCTGCACGAGATGGGGATCGAGACCGGCGTCGACCTCGGCAAGCTGCTCGACGCGGCGCGCGCGGCTCAGGATGTCCTGGGGCGGCCGCTCGCCTCCCACACCCTCGTCGCCGGCCCGGTCGAGTGGCACGCCGAGCGCGACCCCTTCAAGGAGAACCCGCCGCGATGAGCGTGACCAAGGGAACGGCCGAGGGATCCCGCGAGCAGCACCTGGAGCTGATCGCCGAGCTGAACGCGGAGCTGGAGCGGGTCCGCGGCGGCGGCGGCGAGAAGGCGGTCGAGCGCCACCGCGGCCGCGGCAAGATGACCGCCCGCGAGCGCGTCGCCGGCCTCTGCGACGAGGGCACCGAGTTCCTCGAGCTCTCGCCGCTGGCCGCGCACGGGATGTACGACGACGCGGCGCCGGGAGCCGGGATCGTCACCGGGGTCGGCGTCGTCAACGGCCGCCGCTGCGTGATCGTCGCCAACGACGCCACCGTCAAAGGCGGCACCTACTACCCGGTGACGGTGAAGAAGCACCTGCGCGCCCAGGAGGTGGCGCTGCAGAACCGGCTCCCCTGCATCTACCTGGTCGACTCCGGCGGCGCCTTCCTGCCGCTGCAGGACGAGGTCTTCCCCGACCGCGAGCACTTCGGCCGCATCTTCTTCAACCAGGCGACGATGTCGGCGCGGGAGATCCCGCAACTGGCGGCGGTGATGGGCTCCTGCACGGCGGGCGGCGCCTACGTGCCGGCGATGAGCGAGGAGACCGTGATCGTCCGCCACCAGGGGACGATCTTCCTCGGCGGCCCGCCGCTGGTGAAGGCGGCGACCGGGGAGGAGGTGACGGCGGAGGAGCTCGGCGGCGGCGACGTCCACGCCCGCAAGTCCGGCGTCGCCGACCACCTCGCCGCCGACGACGCCGAGGCGCTGCGGATCCTGCGCGAGATCGTCGCCACGCTGCCGCCCGCGCCGGCGCCGCCGTGGGCGCGGATCGAGCCGCGGCCACCGCTCGGGGAGCCGGACGAGATCCTCGACGCCGTCCCGATCGGCTCCCGTGCCCCCTGGGACGTGCGCGAGGTCCTGCGCCGCGTGGTCGACGCCGGCGAGCTGCGCGAGTTCAAGGAGAAGTACGGCAAGACCCTTGTCTGCGCCTTCGCCCACGTCGACGGCCACCCGGTGGGGATCCTCGCCAACAACGGCATCCTCTTCTCCGAGAGCGCCCTCAAGGGCGCCCACTTCGTCGAGCTCTGCGACAAGCGCCGGATCCCGCTTGTCTTCGTCCAGAACGTCAACGGCTTCATGGTCGGCTCCAAGTACGAGGCCGGCGGCATCGCCAAGGACGGCGCGAAGATGGTCGCCGCCGTCTCCACCGCCCGGGTGCCGAAGCTGACCGTGATCGTCGGCGGCTCCTTCGGCGCGGGCAACTACGGCATGTGCGGCCGCGCCTACTCGCCCCGCTTCCTCTTCATGTGGCCCAATGCCCGCATCTCCGTCATGGGCGGCGACATGGCAGCGGCCGTGATGAAGGAGGTCGGCCAGCCCGACACCGCCGCCGAGCTCAAAGAGCAGTACGAGCACCAGGGCCGCCCCTTCTATTCCACCGCCCGCCTCTGGGACGACGGCGTCATCGACCCCCGCGACACCCGCCGCGTCCTCGCCCAAGCCCTCGCCGCCTGCGCCAACGCGCCGCTTGAGGAGGCGATGGCGCCCGTGTACCGGATGTGATCGCCGGCTTCCTCTCAGGCCTTCTGGCTCTGCTGCTGGGCGCCGCAGGACCGGCACCCGCGCACTGCCCACCCGGTCACCCGGCCTGCCGGGAGACGGTCGGCCGGATCGTCTACGTCGAGCGGGTCGATCCCGACGGGGACGGCGACGCCCACTTCGTGATCGCCGACCCCCAAAGCATCACCCTCCCGGGCCTCACCGCGATCGACGTCCGCGCCGGTCTGCGCCCGCATCCGCTGCCCGGGCCGGGCGACCTGATCAGCGCCGCCGGCCCCGTTCAGACCGGCTCCTACGGCCAGTCCCAGATCCACGCGCTCGAGCTGTACGTGGCGGAATAGCCGCTCAGCTCTTGGCTTTGGCTTTTTTCCCGGATTTGGATTTCCGCTCGCTCTTGCGCTTGACGTCGCCATTCTCGATCGTCCCGCGCCAGCCTTTGTCGGGGTGCTCCTCCATCTCGACGTAGGCCTTGAAGCGGTGGAGGTCGCCGCGGACGGCGCGCTTGGTGAAGCGCATGCCGCGCCCGGCTTTCTCCAGCAGCGAGTCCGGCTTCACGTCCATCGTCACCTCGATCCGGGTGAGGCGCGGGGCCAGGCGGTGGAAGGTGACGACGCCGCTGTTCATCAGCCCGTCCTCGGAGTGCCATTCGATCCGCTCGTCCGGCCGCTGTTCGACGATTTCGGCCTCGAACTCCTTGGTCACGCCCCAGACCTTGGTCGAGATGTGGACGGTCGAGTCGTCGACCTGCTGGACGCTGTCGACCCGGTGCATGAACTCCGGCCACTCTTCGAACCGGGTCCACTGGTCGTAGGCCTCGTCGATCGGCACCGCGACGTCGACCGATTGCTGGATCGGCATCCGCCGGCCGCTGCCGTGGGCCTCCGTCGCGTCCTCGGAGTCGTCGTCGGACCCGTTTTTACTGAAGAGGTCCCCGAGACCGCCCAGCTTCGAGCCGATCTTCTCGTCAGCGACGTCGCCGGCCACTTCCTTGGCGCCGGACGCGGCCTTGTCCTTCGCCTTCTTCCCGAGCTCCTCGGCCTTCTCCGCGGGGGAGCCGCCGCCGACCAATTTCGCGATTCCCTCCGCCGCGAACGGCAGCGCCATCATCGTCGCCCCGGCCGCGGCCATGGTCTTCGGCTTTTTCAAGTTCTTCAGTGGCGCGGCCGGCGATTTCCCTTTTTTGCGCGCCAGCTGCACCGCGGTGCTCGTGATGTCGCTTACGTCGGGCATTGCGATCCCTCCTCCTCGGCGAAGCATCGGCCTCGCCTTCGCGTTCATAGCGACCCTCTCCTTGGCTTCCCCCGCGATTAAAAGCCAAACATTCCAATCCGGTGCGAGACTCGGGGGATGCCGCGCCGCTTTGCCCAGGTCGACGTCTTCGGCAGCGGGCCCTGCTCGGGCAACCCGGTCGCGGTCGTGCTCGACGCGGAGGGGATGGGGGAGGAGGAGATGCAGCGGTTCGCGCGCTGGACCAACCTCGCCGAGACGACCTTCGTGTTGCCGCCGACGCGGGCGGAGGCCGACTACCGGGTGCGGATCTTCACCCCGGTCCTGGAGCTGCCGTTTGCCGGGCATCCAACTCTGGGCACCTGCCATGCCTGGCTGGAGGCCGGGGGAGAGACGGCGAGGGACGACGAGATCGTCCAGGAGTGCGAGGCGGGGCTGATCCGGATCCGGCGCGAGGGCGATCGATTGGCCCTCGAGGCGCCGCCGCTGGTCCGGTCCGGGCCCGCCTCTGAGGAGGAGACCTCGAAAGTGGCCGCCGCGCTCGACCTCGACCCCGCCGAGATGCTCGCGGTCCAGTGGGTCGACAACGGCCCGGGCTGGATCGCCGCCCTCCTCGAGAGTCCGGAGCGCCTCTTGGAGCTGCGACCCGGTCCGCTCGACTTCGACCTCGGGGCAGTCGCCCTCTATCCGCCCGGTTCCGAGGCGGCGATCGAGCTGCGCGCCTGGGCGCCTGTGAACGGCCAAGCGGTCGAGGACCCGGTCACCGGCAGCCTCAATGCCTCGGTCGCGCAGTGGTTGCTCGGGAACGGCCGCCTTGTCGCGCCGTACGTCGCGCACCAGGGAGCGGCGATCGAGCGCGAGGGCCGCATTCACATCACCCAGGAAGAGGGCGTGATCTGGGTCGGCGGCCGCACCGAAACGCTTGTCGAAGGCCAGCTCGAGCTCTAGCCGTGGACGCCGGTCCGGTGAACGACCGCGTGGCCCTTGCCGCGTGAAATCAGCCAGCGGTTGACCGGCCAAGCGACCAGGCCGGCGACTACCAGCGCAAAGGCGAGGCTGCCCCAGAAGAGGAGGCTGTCGAGGCCGGCATCCATCGCGCCGGGGATCGTCAGGACGATCAGGTTGTCGACGATCTCCATCGTCGCGATGCTGAGGGTGTCGGAGGCGAAGGCGATCGGGATGACGGCGCCGAGTGCCATCCCAGAGCGCAGCAGCGGCAGGCTGGTCAGCCCGTAGCCGAAGAAGAAGGCGAGGGCCACGGCCAGGACGATCGTGCCGAGGTTGGAGAAACCCAGCGCGGTCCCGATCGCCAAACCCGCCACCTCGCCGATCGCGCAACCGGTGAGGCAGTGGACGGTGGCGGAGAAGGCAAGCGAGTTGAGGCTCTGGCTGCTGTGGTCCACGCGCCCCATCGTAGGTCCGAACCATTTGACGGCGCCCACCGAACCCTGAAAGGGTGCAGGGCTACCAGTCAAAGCCCCCGATGAGCACCGTCGTAGCGAGTCTATCGCTATGTGACACGGATTCGTGTAATAAAAAGGTACTCGCGGGTGACCTTTGAGCGAAGAAAGGGCGCCCGTCGTGCGACGGGCGCCCTTTTCTCAATCGGCTTTCGCGGTGCTGGTCAGCCGAGGTACATGATCGCGATCGCCATCGCGTCGTCGATCAAGTGGTGGCCTTCCGGCACGTTGTAGATCCCGTGCAGGCGGATCGTCTGGCCTTTGCTGATCGTCGTGATCGGGTTCCCGGTGCAGACGTTCATCGAGGAGACGTGTTTACGGCCGTCGGGGGTTTCGTAACCCGCGCCGCCGTAACCCGCAACCGAGTTGCAGATCAGCGATTCGCCGGCGCTTTTGTTCGTCACTTCGATGTTGACGCCGTGGTCGTGGATGTGGCCGGCGGTGGCGATCACTTTGCCGCCGATGCTGGCGTTCCAGTCGTAGTGGGTGTCGCTGAGCCCGATCGGAACTTCGATGTAGGAGTTCAGCGAGCACTGGTTGGCGTCGAGCCAGACCGGGCGCAGGGCCGCGCGGCTGCTCGAGTCGGTGCCCGTGGCGTACTTCCAGGTCATCCGGATCTTCACCGTTTTGCTGGTCGTCGCCCAGTTCATCAGGTCGAAGACCATGTTCCAGGTCTCGGTGCTGTTGATCTTGTAGCCGTAGGGCAGGGACTGGAGGTCGACTTTGGTCCGCTCGTCGCCGGAGGCGAAGAAGCGTTCCCCGAGCAGGCCCGGACCGCTGCCAGCGCAGGTGACGTCGGACTTGCCGGTGGACTGGGCGGCGAACATCGCGTGGTGGAGCATCGGGCCTTCGCTGATCGTCGCTTTGGTCCCGTTTTCGTAGACCAAGTCCGGCGTCACGCCGATGATCGTGCAGCCGGTGCACGGCTTGGCGATGTTGCTGACGATTTTGTTCTGGATCATCCCCGCGTTTTCGTGGTCGTGCGGGTCGCCGTTGCCGGCCGGGATCGTGTACGGGCCGTAGTCGATCGTTTTCGAGGTGATGGTCGCGCTGGCGGTCGCCGGAACGGCGAACAGCGCCAGAGCGCAGACGAGCAGGGTCAAGCGTTTGAGCGCTTGCATCAATTTCTCCCCCTTTGAGAGATGGAAATGAGGGCGCCTCCCTAGACAGCCCTCTTGAACGTTCAGCGAACCTAAAGCAGCGACAGCCCTGGTGTCAAACGGGAACTCCCTATTTCTTCATGTGGCTTCACCACCAAACTTGACAGGTGACTATTTAGTCACATATCGTTCCCTCCATGGACGAGGTCTTCAAGGCGCTGGCCGACCCCACCCGCCGTGAGCTGCTCGACCAGCTCTTTGCGCGGGACGGGCAGACGCTGAGCGCCCTCGAGGGGCGGTTGCCGATGTCCCGCTTCGGCGTGATGAAGCACCTGAAGGTGCTGGAGGAGGCGGGGCTGGTGACGACCCGGAAGCGCGGCCGCGAGAAGCTGCACTTCCTCAACCCCGTCCCGATCCGGCTCATTCACGACCGCTGGATCGACAAGTACGCGGAGCCCTGGGCCTCGGCGCTCAGCGAGCTGAAGAAAGACATAGAGAGCGAGGAGAAGCGATGAACGACGAGCAGGCCTACACCGTGGTCGGCGGGCGCGGATCGATGACCGTGTTCGAGATCTACATCAAGACGACGCCGGAGCGCCTCTGGGAGGCGATCACCAGCGAGCAGATGCGGGCGCGCTACAGCTTCGGGGTCGGAACCGTCTCTGACTGGACCCAGGGTTCCGAGTACAAGGCGTCGGTCCCGGGGGTGGTGGACATCGCCAGCGGCGAGAACCTCGAGGTCGGTCCGCCCCGGCGGCTGGTCCAGAGCTTCACCGCGCTCTGGAGCGAGGACGTGCAGAAGGAAGGCACCTCGCGCGTGACCTGGGAGATCGAGCCGGTCGGCAGCTCCTGCCGGCTGCGCGTCACCCACGACCAGCTCGGCAGCGACGCCAACAACGAACTCTACGGCGGCTGGCCGATGATCCTCTCCGGTCTGAAGACGTTGCTGGAGACCGGCGAGGACCTCGACACCCCGGGCTCGCTGCGCTACGCGGGCGCCTAAAAGCGCTGGCGCCTGCCGCCGCCGTGAGCGGCGATCTCAGGCGCTGGCGGGTGCGGCTCCGGGGGATCGATGGGGGGCTGTGGCTCAGGTGGCCCCGGATCCGGCCGCGGTGGCGCCGGGTCCGGGGAGGGGGGAGCTGGGGGACCCGGCTCCGGCGTTGGCGAGGGCGGCTGCGGGTCTGGTTGGGGCGGACCGGGGATCGGGGTCTCCAGGACGGGGGTGTCGAGAAAGGTCTCCATGCCCTCCTCCTACCCGCCATCGGTTTTTCTTGACCGGGGGCCGGGGTAGCCGAAGCGGACCCGACTCAGGAGGAGGCGTCGATGACCCAACCGAGCTTGGAGGCCGCAAAGGAGTTGAGCGAATGGCGCCCGCCGCTGGGCGTCCTTTCCGTTTTCCTCGGATTCGACCCGGCCGATCGCGGCGGCGCTTGGCGAACCGCCTTGCGCAACGACCTCGACTCGATCCTCGAGACCCAGCAGGAAGCCGAGCACGACCGCCGCGTGGCGCTGCGGGCGACGGCGAAACGGCTGACCGAACGCTTCGAAGACGGGGAGTTGCGACCGCCTCCTCGGGGCGAAGTCGGCTTCGTCGAAGTAGCCGAGAAGGAGGGGACCGAGCACTGGTTCGGGACCGCGGTGGCGCCGGTCGCCGACGCCTGCGTCGAGTTCGGCGTCGACCCGGTGGTGGCGCCGTTGTTGGACCTCTGCGGCCGCGGCGGCGCCCGGGGAGTAGCCCTGCTCTCCTCTGAGCGGGTGCGGCTGTTGCGCTGCGCCGAAGGCTCGCTGGAGGATCTCGAGGACTGGGAGCTGAGCGTGACCATGCTCGACTGGCGTGAGCGCAAATCCCAGAGCACCAACAACCCGGCCCGCGCCCAGGGGGTCAGCGCCTCCGGCCACGACCAGTTCGACGAACGGCTCGACCACAACCGCCAGCGCTTTTTGGGCGAGTGCGGTGGCCTGGTCGTCCGCCGCCTCGAGGCGGACGGGATGGGCGAGCTGATCGTCTTTGGTCCCAGCAAGGACGTGGAGAGCTTCAAATCCGGTTTTGGCTCGCCGCAGGCGACGCTGACCGTCGGCGGCGACCAAGATCTGATCTCGGTCCCCACGGGTAAGGTGGCCGAGGTCGTCTCCGAGGTTGTCAGCCGCCTCGACGAGGAGCGAGATCGCGCTGTCGTCGAGCGAGCCCTGGGCGAAGCGAAGGGGGGCAGTCGCGGCGCTGCCGGCCTGCAGGAGGTGAAAGAGGCGCTGGTCGAAGGCCGCGTCGACCACCTCGTCTTCGACGGCGGGATCGGCGAGGAGGGCGAGTCGCTGATCCGGGCGGCGATGTCCAGCGGCGCTCGGATCACGGTGATCCGCGACGAGCTCGCGGCCCCGCTGGCCGAGGCCGATGGGGTCGCCGCGCTCCTGCGCTACTGAGTTCCCTTTATGTGACCGCAGTCCGGTTCGCAGCTCCTCCAGCGGGGGTACGTGGAAAGGAATGAAGAGGACGAACCGAGAAGGAGAGCGAGCTTGAGCGAGCAAGAGAAGGTCGCCGGAGGCCCCTTGGGCAAGGTAGTTGGAAAAGCAAAGCAGATGGCCGGCGCGGTTCTCGACCGCGACGACCTGCACCGCGAGGGGAAGCTGCAGGAGGTCCAGGCCGACGCGGAGGCGGAAGCCGCAGCGAAGGCGGCGGAGGCCGAGCGCAAGGAAGAGGAAGCCGAGATCGAGGCCGAGCGGGCGGAGACCGAGGCCGAGCGCCACGAGGTCGAACTCGAGGCTGCCGAGATCGAGGCCGAGGAGGAGGCCGAGCGTCGGCGGGCCGAAGAGGAGCGGGAAGCAGCCAACCGCGCCCAGGCCGAGAAAGCCGCCGCCGAGCGCCAACGGCTGGCCGGTGAAGAGCGCGCCGCTGCCAAACGCCAACAGGCCGCGGCAGAGAAGGGCGCGGCGAAGGGCGAGGCAGCCGAGCTGCAGCGCGAAGCCGACCGGGCCGAAGAGGCTGCTGCCGCGATCGATCCCAAGGAGGAGAACTAGAGATGGCGATGCCGACTGTTCCGAGGACGATCTTCAACTCGTCGCTGAAGCTGGCCCGGGCCCCGTTCGACGTCGCGCTGGGCGCGCTCGGTGGCTCCGATTCCGGGGCCAAACACCTGATCGACCGGGCCGAAGCGGGCGCCCGCAGCGCCACCGGCGTCCTCTTCGCCGACCCGGAGCTGCGCGAAGAAGGCCGAGCGGCGCTGCTGGCGACGAAAGAGCGCGAGCGGGCGACCGAGCTGCGCGAGAAAGCCGAGGTGCGGGAAGGCGAGGCCGAGGAGCGCCAGGCCCGGGCCGCCGAAGCGGCCGGGAAAGCGGCCGCGGAGGCGCGGCGCAACGCCGAGCAGGAGAAGCGCAAAGCGGAGAAGCGGCGGCGCGAACGCGAGGCACGGGCGAAGAAAGCCGAGGCGAAGAAGAAGGAGAAAACCGCCAAAGCCGCGAGCAAAGCCAAACGCGCCAACGCCAAAGCCGAGAAGACCGCGCAGCTGGAGAAGCTCGAGGCCAAGGAAGAGAGCATCGAGGCCAAGGAGGAGGCGGCGGCGACCGAGCGCGAGGCGAAGCGACTGCAGGAGGCCGCGGCCGCGGCCAAGGAGGCGCGGAAGAACGGTGACGGCAGCTGACGGGACCTTCTTCCACAGCTGTCCGGCCGAAGCCGACCCCGCCTCGCTGCTGGACCCCGACCAGCAAATAACCGAGCCCTGGGGTGAGCCCGAACACGGCCCCTGCGACAAGTGCGGAGGCCGCGGCACGACCGAGTACGAGTGCTTCTCCTGCATGGAGGCGGGCTCGGACCCCGGCTGCCTCGTCTGCCAGGGGCGGGTTCGCTTCGAGCAGACCTGCCCCACCTGCCAGGGAACTGGCGAGATCCACCGCACCCGGCGCAAGGGCATCGCCGTCTTCCCCCGCCGCGAGGGGCTCTATCGCTACCTCGCCTGGAAAAGCGATTCCGAGCCCGAGGGCAAGGTCGTGGTCGAGGTGGCGGCGAGACTGAGCGATGACTGTGACCTCGACGCCGACCACGGGGCACTGCTGGTCTTCCCGGAGCGGGTGGTCGCGGTCGAGCCGCTCGACCCTGAGGTGGTCGAGGCGATCAGCGAACGCGTCGGCGAAGAGAACTGAGCGCGCTCAACCTTCGCGCTCCTGTTGCTCCCTCGGCTCGAGGTAGAAGACCTCTGCGCAGACGTCGACGCCCGCGTCGAGGCCGCTGATGAAGGCGCGGACCTTGCGCCCCGTCAGGCGTTCGACGATCTCCGTGAACCTGTCGTGGGTGGCCGCCTGGAAGTACATCCGGGTGTCGCGCAGGCGCTGGTGCTCGCCGAGGTCGGCGAGGCTGCGCTCGGCCGGCGTGAAGGTGTTCTCCAGCGAGCAGATGACGATGTCGGGACCGGCGAACTCGGTCCGCGCTTTGGTCGGCCCGCGCCCGAACAGTTCCTTGTAGAGACGGACCATCTCGCGCGAGATCTCCGCCCGGATCGACTCGAAGGTGTGGTGGTGATCGCCGTCCTGTGACGCCATCGTCGGGTCGTGTGCCATGTCGTTTCCATACCCTCCGACCGCGACGATTTATCAACCTAATCCGCGGGTAGTCGAAACCGCGGCCATGCCACCAGACCAGTCGCCCCCAGCCACCATCACCCCTTATCCCGACGGCCCTTACCTGGTCCGCGGCGAGTTCGCCGTCACCGACCAGGAGGGGAACGAGCTGCCGGTCGAGCGGCGCACGATCGCGCTCTGCCGCTGCGGCAAGTCCCGCATGCGCCCGTTCTGCGACGGCACCCACAAGCTGATCGGGTTCAAAGCCCCGAGTGGGCCGGAGCCATGGCCGGGCGCCTGATCGAGCTGCCCCCGCCGCGGGGGCCGCTCAGCGAGCAGCTGTTCGAGGCGCTGGAAGGGCCGGCGCGCACCCGCCTCGCCTGCCCGGGCCTGGTCGAGCCGGACGACCCGCTGGCCGACGAGGACCTTCAGCTCGCCCTCTACGTCGCCTACGAGCTCCACTACACCGCGATCGCCGGCGTCGACGAGGCCTGGGAGTGGTCGCCCTCGCTGCTCTCCTTCCGCGGCGCCCTCGAGCGCCCTTTCGAAGAAGCGGTGGCGGAGCTGGTGGCGCCGGCCGAAGCGGCGGAGCTGGAGTCGGTCGGGGCCGCCCTGCAGGAGATCGTCGCCGAGGACCCAGGCCCGCCGCTCTCCCGCTACATGGAGACGCAGGGGACGCAGGAGCAGATGCTCGAGCACGTCGTCCACCGCTCCGCCTACCAGCTGAAGGAGGCCGATCCGCACTCCTGGGCGATCCCGCGCCTAACCCCGCGGCCGAAGGCGGCCCTGCTGGAGGTCCAGTTCGACGAGTACGGCGGCGGCAGCGCCGAGCGCATGCACTCGGCGCTGTTCGCGCAGACGATGGCCGGCCTCGGCCTCGACCCGACCTACGGGCACTACCTCGACCGTTGGCCGGGGATCACGCTGGCGACGGTCAACCTGATCACCAACTTCGGCATGCACCGCCGCCGCCGCGGCGCCCTCGTCGGCCACCTCGCCGGCTTCGAGATGACCTCCTCGATCCCCAACCGCCGCTACGGCAACGCCCTGCGCCGGCTCGGGCACGGCCAGGAGGTGACGCACTTCTACGACGAGCACGTCGAGGCCGACGCCGTGCACGAGAACATCGCCGCCTGGGACCTGGCCGGCGGGCTCGCCGCCGAGGAGCCGGAGGTGGCCGCCGACATCCTCTTTGGCGCCCGGGCGCTGCTCCAGGTCGAGGCGCGCTGGGCGGGCCACCTGATGGACTCGTGGGAGCGGGGGGAGACGTCGCTGCGCTCGCCCCTGGTCCCCGTCGCCGCGTGAGCGCTCCGCTCGAGCTCAGCTACGTGGTGCCGGTGCGCTGGCGGGGCGGCGAGCAGCGGGAGGATCTGGCGGCCTACCTGGCCGAGATCGCGCCTCATTGCGCCGAGGTGATCGTCGTCGACGGCTCCCCAGCCGAGGTTTTCGCCGCCAACGCCCAGGCGTGGGGCGGGCTCGTCACCCACGTGCCGCCGCTGGAGGACGAGCGCTGGCTGATGGGGAAAGTCTCCGGGGTGCGGACCGGCGTCCGCCTCGCCTCGCACGAGCGGGTCGTGATCGCCGACGACGACGTCCGCTACGAACTCGAGGCGCTGCGCCGGACGGCCGCCCTGCTCGACGCCCACGACCTGGTGCGGCCGCAGAACTACTTCAGCTCGCTGCCCTGGCACGCCCGCTGGGATACTGCCCGCACCCTGCTCAACCGCTGCCTCGGCCGCGACTACCCGGGGACGTTGGCGGTGCGGCGCTCGCGCCTGCTGGCGATGGGCCTCTACGACGGCGACGTCCTCTTCGAGAACCTGGAGCTGATCCGCACCGTCCGCGCCCACGGCGGCAGCGACGTCGCCCCGCTCGACCTCTACGTCGCCAGGGTGCCGCCCTCGTCGGAGCACTTCTGGGGCCAGCGTACCCGCCAGGCCTACGACGACTTCGCCCTGCCGCTGCGGATGGCGCTCTGGCTCGCGGTCGTTCCGCTGCTGGCGCTGGACTGGCGCCGGAGACATGCCGACGGGACGAAAGTACCCCTATATGGAGGGAAATCGTCCCATCGGCCTCGTAGTGGGCTGATGGCGGCTGCTCTCTCGGTTGCGATGGCGGAGGTGGGACGCCGGCGCGCTGGCGGCGCCGCCTACTTCCCGGCCTCCTCTTCCCTCTTGGCGCCGGTCTGGGTCCTCGAGCGCGGGGTCTGCGCCTGGCTCGCGGTCCTCCAGCGCCTGCGCTTCGGCGGCGTCCGCTACGGCGACTCGGTCATCCCCGTCGCCGCCCACTCCGAGCGACAGATCCGCCGCCGGCTCGCCAGGCCGACGCCGGTCGGGAGCTAGGCGGCGGGCTGGATCGCCTGGACGTCCGCGAGCGAGGCGTAGGGGAGCCTCTCCTCGAGCCCGGTCAGGCTGAGCACGCGGCGCACTCCCGGCGTTTCGCTGGGGATGAACTGAATCCGGCGCGCGTCCGGGCGCCCGAGCGCCGTGATCAGCAGGGCGATTCCGGTCGAGTCGAGGAACTCCAGCTTGCTGAGGTCGATCAGAACCGGCCGCTTCGAGTTGAGCGCCTCTTCCAGCTTCAGCTCGGCGGTGCCGGCGTTCGAGAGGTCGAGCTCTCCCTGCAGGCAGCAGCGAATGCGTTCGCCTTCTTCAAGCTGCTCGACGACCAGTAACCCGTCCTGGGTTCGAGAATCGATGATCGGCACTTCGGAAACCTCCGTTTTGAATTGATCGGAAGTCCCGGGGCGCCCCGCGGTGGGCGTACACGGTCTTGCCTTGGACTAGTGTCCAACCGGCGCCGCGGGGCGGCACCGGCGAACCCATCTGGGGATGCTACCGCAGTCGGGGAACCGTCGTGGAAATCGGCGAAAGCCTTTTTCGCGCAGCGCGGACTCGCTGCAGGATCCTGTCGCGCTTCAGAGCGGGTCCGAGCTCGGGTCCGCGAATCTCCTCCTGGGGACGGGCCAAGGGCTGGGTGCTGGGTGCTGGGGCGGGCATTTCTTCTTTCCTCCGGCTTTGGAAAATTGGGTGATCTGGTGGATCTGGTACCTCTCCCAATCTCCGTGCGACGCCGTGAGAAGTGAGCGGTTTTACCTCCCGACACAAGCCGCGCTGAGACGGTTATGCCGAGAGTCTGATTACCCAGTGATCCGGTCCACAAACCTTGCCTTTCCGGAGCCCCTCAGTGACATCGTGCACGAAGCCGTTTCGATCCCCGGGTAGGCGGGAACACGCATTCGCAAGAGGTAGCTGATGAAACACGCCGGTTTCCAACACGAAGCCCTCATCTACGACGGCCCCTCGGAGTACCTGGCCGGGACCGTCCCCTTCCTCCAGGCTGGAATCGAGTCCGGTCAGCGCATTCTGGTGGCTGTCGGACCGGAGCAGACCGAGTGGCTGCGGCGGGAGCTGGGCGCCGACGCCAGGAGGGTCAGCTTCACCGACATGCGCGAAGTCGGACGCAACCCGGCGACGATCATCCCCCTCTGGCGCGACTTCGTCGAGGCGGCCGGGGGCTGCCCGGTGCGCGGAATCGGCGAACCGGTCTGGGCCTCGCGCAGCGACGCGGCGCTGGAGGAGTGCCGGCGCCACGAGTCCCTGCTCAACTTCGCCTTCGACGGCGGACCCGCCTGGGACCTGCTCTGCCCCTACGACGCCGCCTCGATCGGCGACGACATCATGGAGAAGGTGGCCCACTCGCACCCCTGCCTGCAGCGCGAAGGCCGCCACGAGCCCAGCGCCACCTACGAGCCCGACCCCGACTGCTTTGCCGGCGAGCTGTCGGTGCCGGCCGCGAGGCCGGAGGTCTTCGAGTTCTCCGTCACCGATCTCGGCGACGTTCGAAGCCGGGTCACCGCCGCGGCCGAGGAAGTCGGGATGGACCCCGGCGGAGTGGCGGACCTGGTCGTCGCCGCGAGCGAGCTGGCCGCCAACAGCGTCATGCACGGCGGCGGCAGCGGCACCCTGCGCCTCTGGCGCGAGGACGGGCGGGTCCTGGTCGAGGTCGAGGACCGCGGCCGGATCGAGGACCCCCTCGTCGGCCGCCTCCGTCCCAGCATCTCGCAGGAGGGCGGCCGCGGCCTCTGGCTCGCCAACAAGCTCTGCGACCTGGTTCAGATCCGCTCCGGCGAGGCGGGCACGACGGTGCGCCTGCACGCGCTGGCGCCGGAGATGGCCTACGTCTAGATCGAAGGCGTGGCATCGGGCTGCCGCGGGTAGCTGGCGGACATGCCAGACAACGATCCCCAGACCCAGCTCGTCAAGTACCTGACCGACGTCCACTCGATCGAGGAACAGGCGCGAGTGCAGATGGAACGCGCCCCGAAGCTCGTCGAGGGCGCCTTCGCCGAGGCCTTCCAGCGCCACCTCGGTGAGACCGAATCCCAGGAGCAGCGCGTGCGCGAGCGCCTCGAGGCGCACGACGCCTCGCCCTCGAAGATCAAGGACGTCGCCGGCGCGGCCGGCGGCTTCGGGATGGTCCTCTTCGCCCGCTCCCAGCCCGACACGCCGGGCAAGCTGGCGATGCACGCCTTCTCCTACGAGCACATGGAGGTCGCCGCCTACGAGCTGCTGGGGATCGCCGCCCGCGAAGCCGGCGACGAGGAGACCGCTGCGATGGCGGCGACGATCGCCGACGAGGAGCGCGAGATGGCCGGCCGGATCGCCGCCAGCTGGGACGAAGCGGTCGAGCAGGCGCTGGCCCGGGTCGAACCCGACGACCTCGGCGACACGCTGAACACCTACCTCGCCGACGTCCACGCGCTCGAGGGTCAGTCGAAGAAGCTGCTGGAGAAAAGCCGCGAGCTCGACGTTCCGGAAGCGCTCCGCTCCGCCCTCGACCACCACCTGCGGGAGACCGAAGGCCACCTGGAGAAAATCGAGCGCCGGCTCGACGACCGCGGCGCCACCCCCTCGGCGATCAAGGACGCGATGCTCCGCCTCGGCGCCCTCAACTGGGGCGCCTTCTTCGCCGCCCAGCCCGACACCCCCGCCAAGCTCGCTGGCTTCGCCTACGCGGTCGAGAACCTCGAGGTTGCCGCCTACGAGCTGCTTTTCCGCGTCGCCCGCCGCGCCGGCGACGGGGAGACCGTCACCCTCGCCGAATCGATCCTCGGCGAGGAGCAGGCGGCGGCGAAATCGGTCGCCGACCAATGGCCGGTCTCGATGTCGGTTGCCTGAATCTGTCTCAGTCCTCCCTATGCGGGGTCTGAGACAGAGTCGTCGTTAGGGGACGCCCTGGCTGCTGGCGGCGGTAGCGCTCGGCAACGCCCGCTGGGCGGCGGCGAGGTGGAGGTCTTCGACCTGCTGGCCCTGGCGGTCGGCGCGCTCGGCGAGGGCGTGGAAGTCGATCCCGTCGAGGCGCTCGCCGAAGCTCTGCTCGAGCCCGTTCCAGAGCTGCATCTTGCCGCCGATCCCGGAGGCGAGGATCTCCAGCTCGAGGACCCGGCTGAGCGGCGAGTAGCCGCGCCACTGCCCGTTCAGCTTCAGCCGCCCGAGCCGCTCGCCGACGACGGCAAGTGCTGGTTTGAAGCCCTTACGGTCGACGCCGAGCCGTTCCATCACCCGGATCAGCGTCTCCCGGTCCTCTTCGATCTCGGCGCAGATCCGCGCCAGCGGCTCGCCGAACTCGGGGTCGCCCCGGTTGCTCGACCGCAGGCGGCGGGCCAGCTCGACGCCGAGCGCGGCCCCCGCCAGGTGGTCGTTCAGGTAGATGGCCAGGAGCCGATCCGGGTCCGCGCTCTGGGCCATCGGGCGGTTCAGGCCTCCTCGTAGGGGTCTTTCTCGCCGGCCAGCTGCAGCGCGCACTCCTTGGTCTCGCTGAAGTGCCGTTCCTGAATCGGCAGCGCCCACTCGACCAGTTCGGAGACCTGGTCCTCGCCGGCCTGCTCGTTGAGCTTTTTCAGCACCGCCCAGTGCCCGACCTCGCCGGCCTCGGCCATGGTCATGAACTCGAAGCCGTCGAGCCCGTCGGCGTCGTCGCCGAGGTAGGTGTCCATCATCTCGGACGCCTCGCCTTTGGTCTCTTTGGCCTTTTCGAGGATCGCGGTCTTCTTGCCGTCGCGCTGCTCGGCGACCTCGGTGCCGCGGCGCGCGGTCTCCTCGGCCTCCTCGCGCATCTGCCGCAGTTTCTGGGCGACGCTGTCGTCGTCGACGAGGCCCTCGACTTTCTCGGTCGCTTTCGTCGCCGCTTCGGCCAGCCCGATCACCTCCGCGAGCTTCTCCTCCAAGGTCGTCAACTCGGCCATCGTCTTCCTCCTCTGGGTGGTTGGCAGGATGCCGTTTCCCTACCCGAGCCAGAGGTGTTCGAAGCGCAGGCCCGCGGCGATGGGGTGGAGGAGGCCCATCGAAGCGCGAGGGGCGCGGCGGCGCTCGGTCGGGCTGCCGGGGTTGAAGATCTGGAAACCGCCGTCGGTCTCGTGCAGGGGCAGGTGGCTATGGCCGAAGACGACGGCGTCGGCGTCGGGAAAGTGGGATCGGAGGCGGGGGAGACGGCCCTTGCTCGGCCCGGCGTCGTGGATCACCGCGACCTTGCGGCCGCCGACGTCGATCTCGATCGACTCCGGAAGCCGGTCCCACAGCTCTGGGTCGTCGACGTTGCCGCGGACGGCGTGGACTACCGGGCAAAGCGCTTCGAGCTCGTCCAGCACCGAGGCGGCGGAGAAGTCGCCGGCGTGGATCACGGCCTCGGCGGCGGCGATTTGCTCGTAACAAGCGTCCGCCAGCCGTCGCTTGCCCTTCGGCATGTGGGTGTCGGAGATGACCGCGATCAACTGGCGGCGGCGAGCGCCCCGTCGACCTCGTAGCCGAACTCGGTCAGGGTCTCGCCCATCACCTCGTGCATCGCGTGCTGCTCGGCGGGGCTGAGGTGGTCGCGCCAGCCGCCCGGCTGGGCGCGGCGGATGAAGTGCTGCCGGCCCCGCACGGCGCGTGGCTGCTTCTCGAAGCGGTGCGCTTCGACCACCTCGGGCACCGGCGCCGGGTCGAGTTCGACCATCTCGCAGATCCGGGCGAGGCAGGTCTCGGTGTCGCCGCGCAGCTCCTCGTAGCGGATCAGGATCCGGTCCGTCTCCGCCCGCGCCTCGTAGGCCTTGCGCACCTCGCGGCTGCGGAAGGCCCAGACTTCCGAGAGCCAGCGGATCAGGGGGATCCGCCCCTCCTCGGAGACCGGGAAGGCGCCGCCTGGGATCGCCCAGGAGCCGTCGCTGTAGGCGTCGAGCCAGGAGTCGACGACGTCGCGCCCGTCGCGGAGGAGGAAGATCACCTTCGAGCGGGGGAAGAGCTCCGCCAGGAAGGGGGCGACGTGCGAGCCCGGCTCCTTGACGACGAAGGCCGCCTCGGCGGTGTCGACCTTCCCTTCGGCCTGCGCTTCGAACCGCGCTCGGATCAGCTCGCGCAGCGGCTCTTCCCAGGCGTCCCGGTGGCGCTCGGCGAAGAAGTAGCCCGGCTCTTCGGCCTTGATCTCGAGCAGGGTGCTGAGCCGGGGCGGATCCTCACAGGCCGCCCAGGCCAGCGGGATCGGCCGCCAGACGCCGAGGTGGTGGCCGAGGTGGGGGTCGTCGACCGGCACCACCGGATCGAGGTCGGAGAGCATCTTCAGCAGCCAGGTGCTGCCGCTGCGCGACGAGCCGAAGATCCATGCCAGGCGCTTCTCCTGCATGTTGCGCCGAGGCTACCCCCGGCGGCGGTCGCGGTAAACCTCAGGAGCTCTGCTTGAAAAGGCCGCGGACGGAGCCAGCGACGGCGGCGAGGAAGGCCCGCCGCAGAGTTCCCTGGCGCCGCGCGTGCCAGCCACCAGAGGTCGTGTAGGGGCCGCGGCTGCGCAGGACGTTGCCCGGCGCCGGGGCGGCTCCGACCTTGCCCCAGGTGCCGCGGACGAAGGCGCCGTGGGCGAGGCGGCGGTAGAGCGGCGGCGCCAGCGAGTGGAGGATCTCCAGCGCCCGCCCGGCCTGCCCGTAGTTGACTTCCCGCTTCGGGTTCTCGGCGCAGAGCTCGATCCCGCGGGCGAGCTCCTCGACGTCGAGCACCGGCGGGATCGGCCGCACCTGTCTGCCGGTGTAGTTGCCGGCGTGCTCGAAGATCGGCGTGTCGACCGCCTGCGGGACCATCGTCGCGACGTGGATCTCCTCCTCGTCGACCAGTTCCCCGGCCAGGCATTCGGAGAAGGCGCGGACTGCGTTCTTGCTGACGATGTACGGCGTCACCTGCGGCGTGCTGACCCGGCCCCAGACCGAGGACATGTTGATCAGGACGCCGCTGCCCTGGGCGCGGAAGCGCCGCAGCGCCGCCCGCGCCCCGTGCACCTGTCCCATCAGGTTCGTCTCGACGATCCCGCGGAAGACCTCGGAGGGGATCTCCTCGAAGGGGCCGTAGGCGATCGCGCCGGCGTTGTTGACCCAGACGTCGATCCGGCCGAAGTCCTCCTCGACGGTCTCGGCGAAGGCCTCGACCGCGTCCTCGTCGGCGACGTTGAGAGTTCGGCAGAGGGTGGCGGCACCGCGCCGTTCGCACTCCTCCGCGACCTCGCCGAGCGCCTCCTGCGAGCGGGCGCATAGCGCCAGCGCCCGCGCCCGGTGCGCGAGCCGCAGTGCCGCGGCGCGGCCGATCCCGCTCGAAGCGCCGGTGATCACCACCACTGCCTCCTCCAGAGCGCGCGGCACGGGCGCTCCTAACCGAGACCCTTCTCCTCGGCGGCCTTGTAGGCGATCTGGAAGAAGTCCGAGATCGTCAGCGCCGAGAAGAGGGAGGCGACAAAGCGGGTAACGCGGGGTGCGAACACCAGCCCGATCGAGAAGCCGGCGACGACCCAGAGGCCGAGGCAGTAGGGGCAGATCAGCAGCTCGCCGATCGCTTTGCGCGCGCCGGTGCCGCGGCTGCTCTCCTCGAGCTCGGCCGGGCCGCCCTTGCCTTCGAGTTCGGTGAACGGCGCCCGCAGCGGGCTCGTCACCTTGTCCTTGGCGACGAGGCGGCTGAGTTTGTGCGAGGCGGTGCCGACTAGCAGCAGCTCCCCGGGGCTCACCTTGGCCGGCAGCTCGCGGCCTTGGCGCCGGGCGATCAGCAGCGCGGCGCTGACGAGCGTCCCGAAGATGCTCATGAAGGCGAGGTAGGGGAGGAAGGGCGGGCGTTTTCCCGGCTCGGCATAGCCGGCCACCGCCTCCTCCGGAATCTTCAGCGCCGATCCGTCCTCTGGGGCCATTGCTCACTGCTACCCATTGCGATGACGGTTCCAACCCTCGCTGCTGACCGCGACATGGAAGGCACCGTCGGGCCCGCGCCGCTCAATCACCAGCCCCTGGGCGACGGCCCGCCGCACCGCCCGCCGGCGATCGCGCGATTCCAGGCGCGGGAACTTCTGTTCCAACTCGCCGCGCCGGCAGTACCCGTCGTCGGCGAGGGCGACGATCGCGGCGACGATCTCCTCCGGCGACGGCAGCGGCTTGCGGGGGGACACCGTCGCGAGCTTAAGTTAGGATCAAGCGGATGCTCCGGACGTGGGCCGGCGCATCGCCCGACAACAGAGGCACGGGGTTCGGCTGGACGGTCGATCTACGGACCGAACGATGCGAATCGATCCGAAAAGGATTTTCCCCATGCCCGATTCCGAAGTACGATCTGCTCAGATGCAGCGCTTTAACGTAACCACCAAAGACCTGCGGCCCGGCTGCCGGGACGTCCAAGTCGAAGGGGAGCTCGACCTCGCCGTCGCCGGCCAGCTCGACGAGGTCCTGACCGCGGCCGTCGGCGAGTGCAGCTGTGTCCTCGTCGGCCTCGAACGCTGCGCCTTCATCGACTCCTCCGGGATCGCGGTGATCCTCCGCGCCCACAACCGGATGGAGGAGGAGGGGAACCGATTGGTCGTCTACGCCCCGACCGACCAGGTCGAGCGGATTCTCTCGATGACCGGCCTCACCGCCAACGGCCTCGTCTTCCACAGCGCCGAGGAGGCTCTCGCTGCGGTCGGCGAGCCGGCTGCTTAGGCGAGAGCCGCCCGCACCAGCAGGCTGCGCTGCGGCACCAGGACGGTGGCCCGCTGCACCATCCGCTCCGGCTCCTCCGCCAGCGGGCTGAGCGTCACCTTGCGCAGCACTGCCGGGACCACGGTCTCGATCTCGGCCAGGGCGAGCGGTTCGCCGACGCAGCGGCGGGCACCGCCTCCGAAGGGGAAGAAGGGCCAGGAGGGGGTGATGTCGGCGAGCCAGCGCTCGGGTTCGAAGCGGTCGGGATCGCGGAAGCCCCGCGGGTCGCGGTGGACGAGCGAGGCGGGGGCGATCACGGTGCCGCCGGCGGGCAGCTCGTGCCCGTCGACCTCCATCGGCGCCAGCAGCTTCCGCAGCGACCCCGAAGCGGGCGGGTGCAGGCGCAGGGTCTCGCGGACGATTGCGTCGGCGCGGGGACCGCGAGGCTCTTCGAGGTAGGTCGCCGCCAGCTCGCGGTCGCGGGAGAGGCGGTCGAGCAGCCAGGTGAGGGCGATCGAGGGCGGCTCCTGCGCGGCCATCAGCAGAGACATCAGCTCGTCGACGATCTGCTCGGTGGTCAGCTCGGCCTCGTCGCCGACCATGCAGCCGAGCACGTCGACCTCCTCGGTCGCTTCCGCCCGGCGTGCTTCCACCGCTGCTGAAAGCGCCGCCACGACCGGCGCCTGGCGCTGCTCGAAGAGAACGTTCCCGACCTCGCCCAGCAGCCCGTCCCCTTTGCCCGGGAGGGTCACCGGTGGGTTCCCAGGGGTGCGCAGCATGCGCCCGATCGCCTTGGTCAGGTAAATCGCAAGCTGCTCGTCGCGCACGCCGAGGACGAGGCGGACGAAGATCTCGTCGCAGAGGGTTCGCATCCGCGAGAGCAGGCGAAAGGGGCGGCCGGTCGGCCATCCCGCCGCCTGCCGCTCGGCGATCTGCACCATCGCCGCTCGACGGGCGTTGATCACCTCGGGAGCAAAGGCGGGGGCGATGCGGGCGCGGGCCGCGCGGTGGGCCTCGGCGTCGCCGCCGAAGACCGAGCGGTTGGCGGCGAACGGCAGCACCGCCCGCCGCCCCTCGCCAGCGTGGGCCCGCTCGGGATCGGCGCCCAGCAGGTCTTTGACCGCTTGCGGCTCAGCGACGACGAAGGTCGGCCGCGCGGTCAGCAGCCGGATCTGGAAGACGTCACCGAACCGCTTCCACTGGCGACGCAAGAACTCGAGCGGGTCGCGGTGGAAGGCCACCGTCTGCGCGAGGACGCTGGAGTCCGGCCCGGGTGGAGGTGCGGGGCGGGCGATCGCGGGAGCTGACATCCCCCGTGTCTACCCAGCGGGCGCGCTGCCAGAAACCGCGCGAGGACTAGCCGAAGCGCGGTTCGAGCCGCTGGAAGGTGCGCCACCAGCCGCGGTCGAGTGTGGCGTGCTCGACCGCCTGCAGCAGCGAGCCGTCGTCGTCGTGCAGCTCGTAGCTGACGACCGGGGTGTCGCCGTCGAGGTCGACGGCGACGATGCGAGCCATCATCAAATAGGGCGGGCAGCTGAGCCAGACCTCGCCAGGTTTGGGAAGGGTTTTTAGTCTGGAGCTCGCCATGGGTCTTCGGTACCCCTGCATTCGACGCGAAAACCGTGAACCTTCCCCGAGTTTGGGGTAAAGGCGAGATAATTCTTCCTATCTGCGGGGCGGGCTTCAGGTGCCCTGGCGCTGCCCGACGCCGGTGGCGACCTCGCGGGCGCGCATCGGGCCGCCAGCGGTCGGCTCCAGCGGTGGCGTCGGCGCCCCCTCGGCATTCCGCATCCCGCGCAGGAGGTCGTCGAGCGCTTCCAGGGAGGTGACGGCCGGATCCCAGCCCAGCTCGGTCCGCGCCCGGGTCGTGTCCATCATCGGCACCCCGAGCGCGAGATCGATCCAGCCGGGGGGAGAGGGCTGTAGCCGCAGCTTCCAGGTGAGGTCGGCGGCGGCGCGGAGGGCGCCGGCGGGCAGCGGAAAGCTGCGGGCGCCGAATAAATCGCGCAGCTCCTCGACCCCGATCTCCGGCTCGGCGGCGATGTTGAAGGCGCCGTGGACCTCACGCACGACGGCTTGGCGGTAGGCCTCGCCGACGTCGCGCGAGTGGACGGCCTGGAAGCGCAGTCGCGGTACGTTCGGGACCAGGGGAATCAGTCGCTTCTGGACGAGGAAGCCGGGCAGGAAGGGTCCGGCGAAGAGGCGGCGGATCTCGCTCGCCGCCTCGGATTTGAAGATCAGGCCGGGGCGGAGGCGGACGACCCGGACCTCCGGCTCGCGCTGTTCGAAGGCGTCGAGGATCGTTTCCACCGCTGCCTTGTGGCGGGAGTAGAACGAGGTCCGGATCCCATCCACGGGCCAGGACTCGTCGACCTGCCGTTGCTTCGGCCCGGGGCTGTAGGCGCCGACCGAGGAGGCGTAGACGACGGCTCCGACTCCGGCTTTCGCGACCGCATCGAAGACGCGGCGGCTGCCCTCGACGTTGATCCGCTCGGTCGTCGCTTCGTCGCGGCTCGGCTGGATCGCCCAGGCGAGGTGAACGACCGCGTCGGCGCCGGCGAAGATCGGAACCAGGTCGTCCTCGGTGACGTCGGCCCCGACCCAACGGACCTTCGGCATCTCCACCGCGGGCACCCGCCGGGCGATCCCGACGATCTCCTCCACCGCGTCCTCGCGGCCCAGCGCCTCGAGCACGCTGGTGCCGACGTTGCCGCTCGCTCCGGTGACGACGACGCGCATCTGGCTCACAGGTCTCTCACGGCTGGATCACGAACTTGATCGCGCCGTCTTCCTTCTTCTGGAAGGTCTCGTAGGCGTCGGGGACCTCGTCGATCCCGATCTTGTGAGAGGCGAGCTCCTCGGTCCCGAGCGGGTCGGCGTCGTCGCTGACCAGGGGCATGATCTCGTCGATCCATTTCTTCACGTGCGCCTGGCCCATCCGCAGCTGCACGCCCTTGTCGAAGAGCTGCATCATCGGGATCGGGTCGACCATGCCGCCGTAGACGCCGCTGATCGAGACGGTGCCACCGCGGCGAACCGTGTCGAAGCACTGGTAGAGGGCCGACATGCGGTCGATCGCCGCTTTTTCGATCAGCTTTTCGGCGACCGCGTCGGGCAGCATGCCGGCCGCTTTCTGGGCGAACTCGCCGATCGGGGCGCCGTGCGCCTCCATCCCGACCGCGTCGATCGCGCCGTCGGTGCCGCGGCCCTCGGTCATCTCGCGGATCGTGTCGGAGATGTCCTCGTGCTCTTCGAGGTCGAGCGTCTCGACGCCGTGCTTCCGCGCCAGCTCCAGCCGCTCGGGGACGATGTCGACGCCGATCACCCGCGCCCCTTTGTGGGCGGCGATCCGCGCGGTCATCTGCCCGATCGGGCCGAGGCCGAAGACGGCGACCGAGCCGCCCTCCGGGATCGCCGCGTAGTCGACCGCCTGCCAGGAGGTCGGCAGCACGTCGGAGAGGTAGAGGAAGCGGTCGTCGGGCGGCCCCTCGGGCACCTTGATCGGCCCGAACTGCGCCTGCGGCACCCGCAGGTACTCGGCCTGCCCGCCCGGCACCTGGCCGTAGAGCTTGGTGTAGCCGAAGAGGGAGGCGCCTTTTTCCTCCTCCCGGTTCTGGGTCGTCTCGCACTGGGCGTAGAGCTGCTGGTCGCACATCCAGCAGTGCCCGCAGGAGATGTTGAAGGGGATCACGACCCGGTCGCCGGGGGAGATGTGGGTCACCTCGGGGCCGACCTCCTCGACGATCCCCATCGGCTCGTGGCCGAGGATGTCGCCCTCTTCCATGAACGGGGAGAGAACCTCGTAGAGGTGGAGGTCGGAGCCGCAGATCGCGGTCGAGGTGATGCGGACGATCGCGTCGGTGGCTTCCTCGATCTTCGGGTCCTCGACCTCGTCGACGCGGACGTCGCGGGGGCCGTGCCAGACGGCGGCTTTCATCTACTCGCTCCTCTCGTTCGCGGTGGCGGGTTCGGCCTGTTTGCGGTGCATCTCGGCCTTGACCGAGTCGGGCAGAACTTTCGCCGCGGCGGCCTGGGCTTTGTTTTTCAGCGAGCCGCCGACGACCTTCCCCTTGCCGGCCATCAGCGCGTCGAACCCTTGGCGGGCGACTTCGGCGGGGTCGTCCTTCTCGCTTTCCCCGATCGGGGTGTCCTCCATTTCGGCCCGCTCGAAGAACTCGGTCTCGGTCGGGCCCGGCATCAGCGAGGTGACGGTGACGCCGGTGTCCTTGAGCTCGTTGCGGAGGGCCAGGGCGAAGGACTGGACGAAGGACTTGGAGGCGTTGTAGGCGGCCTGGAAGGAGCCCGGCATCGTCGAGGCGATCGAGGAGGTGAAGAGGATGCGACCCTCGTCGCGGGCGACCATGTCCTGGGCTACCAGCTTGCAGAGGTGGACGGTGGAGCGGACGTTGAGGTCGATCAGCCGCAGCACCTTGCGGAGGTCGTTTTCGCGGACGAAGTCGCCGCCGGCACCGGTCCCGGCGTTGAGGACGAGGACGTCGACGGGGCGCGCCGTTGCCTGGATCCGCTCGTAGAGCCGCGCCACCTCCTCCTCGCGCGAGAGGTCGAGGCGGGTGCACTCGACGCTGGCGGTCAGCTGGTTCAGCTCACGCTGTGCGGTGTCGATCTCCGCGTCCTCGGCGGTGATCAGGAGGTCGAAGCCCTCTTCGGCGAGGACCTTGGCGAGCTCGAACCCGATCCCGCTCGACGCCCCGGTCACGACCGCGAACGGCCGCCTCTGCTGCGTGCTCATGCTGGTTGCCTTTCCCTAGCTACTGACGGTTGCCAACTCCAACTCCCCGTGCCCGGGGAAGGCGAAACGGGAAGAAGCTCCGCTCAGGAGACGAGCTCGATCACTTCCCGCTCGATCTTCAGCCGCTGCTTCGCGGTCATCCGGCCGTTGGTGCTCGGGGCGGGGCGGATGGTCGTTCCGTCGCGGTAGCGGTCGAGGACGCGGGGGTCGATGTAGGAGGCGCGGCAGACGGCGGGGGTGTTGCCTAGCGCTTCGGAGACCTGGTTGACGGCGCGGGTGATCGCCCGTTTGGCGGCGGCTTCGGAGCGGGGCGGCTCCTCGCCGGCGAGGGCGACGGCGGCGAGCACGGTCCCGTGCCAGGTGCGGAAGTTCTTCGCCGTGAACTCCTCGCCGATCTTCTCGTGGATGTATTCGTTGATCTCGTCGGAGCGGACGTCGACCCATTCGCCGCCGGCCCGGTAGGCGAGCAGGTCCTCGGGGCCGCTGCGGCGCCGGTACATCGCCTCCAGCACCCGGCGCGCGGCGGCGTCGCGGATCGACTGCACCCGCCGCTGGCCGCTCTTGGCCGGAAAGTCGAAGACGACCTCGCTGCGCTTGACCGTGACGTGCTCGCGGCGCACGGTGGCGAGCCCGAAGCTCTCGTTTTCCTCGGCGTAGACCTCGCTGCCGATGCGGAAGAAGCCGAGATCGAGGAGGCGGACGGCGCAGGCGAGAGCGCGCTCGCGCGGCATCCCCTGGCGGCGCAGGTCGGCGGTGACGGCGCGGCGCAGCTTCGGCAGCTCGAGGGCGAATTCGCGGACCAGCTCGAACTTCCGTTCCGCTTGCCGCTGTTGCCAGCGCTCGTGGTAGAGGTACTGCTTGCGCCCGGCTTCGTCGTAGCCGGTCGCCTGGATGTGGCCGAAGGGATCGGGGCAGATCCAGACTTCCTTCCATGCGGGCGGGATCGCCAGCTGGCGGATCCGCTCCAGCGTCTCCTCGTCGGCGATCTTCTCCCCGGTCCCGTCCTCGTAGGTGAAGCCGCGGCCGCGGCGGACGCGCCTGATCCCGGGCCCGGCGCAGTCGGCCCGGCGCAGGCGGCCGCGGCGGGGGGCGGTCGCGCCCGCGCTCACCTGGCGGCGCCCTGCAGCGCGCTCGCCACGCCTTCGAGGTCGGCGACGAAGCCGGCGAACTCGGCCTCTCGCTCGTCGTGCTCCCGCAGCCGCAGGATCGCCGAGGGGTGGATGGTCACCGCGGCGACCGGCGCCAGCGGCGACTCCAGCGGCCGCCCCCGGTCCTTGGTCACCTTCACCTTCGGCCCGAACAGCGACCGCGCCGCCGTCGCCCCCATCGCCAAGACCGCCTGCGGCTTCACCGCCTCGACCTCGGCCTCCAGCCAGGGCTTGCAGGCCTCGATCTCCCCGGCTCGCGGAGTCTGGTGCAGCCGCCGTTTGCCTCGCGGTTTCCACTTGAAGTGCTTGACCGCGTTGGTCACGTAGGCCGCCGACCGATCGATCCCGGCCTCCTCCAGCGCTTTGTCCAGCAATCGTCCCGCCGGCCCCACGAACGGCTCCCCCGCCAAGTCCTCTTTATCCCCCGGCTGCTCCCCGACCAGAATCAACTCCGCGCTTTTCCGCCCCTGCCCGAAAACCGCCTGCGTCGCGTCCTCGTAGAGCGGACACCCCCGGCACCCCTGCACCGCCTCCCCGAGCACCTTCAGCGACCGGGAGGAAGGCAAAAACTCCGCAGCACTCGACATAAACCGCAGGTACCCAAGCCTCAGCCGGGGCGAAACCGAGCCCCCCAAACCCTTAGAGAGGGAGCCCATGTCTCCCTCTTCCGCCGAGACCGCAAAAACCATCCTTGAAGGAGGGTTTTTGCGGTCTCGCGATGATGATCGCTGGTTGGCGGGGCTGGCCGAGCGGCAATACGGGGTGGTGGGCCGGTGGCAGTTGCTGGAGGCGGGGTGGAGCAGTGGGGCGATTGAGAAGCGCACCCGGAGTGGGCGGCTTCACCCCTTGTACGCGGGCGTGTACCGCGTGGGACACGGGGTGATCTCGCGCCAGGGCGGCTGGATGGCAGCGCTGCTTGCTACTGGGCCCGACGCGGTCCTCAGCCACTGGTCGGCTGCGGCTCTCTGGATGATCCGGCCGAACTCGCGGTCGGTCATCGACGTCACTACGCCTCACAAGAGCAGAACCTGGGACGGGATCAGACGACACCACAAAGCGCTGCCGGCCGATGAGGTCACGGTGGAGGAGGGGCTACCGGTGACCGGTCCTTGCCGAACCGCCTTCGATCTCGCGGCCACGGAGCCACTCGACCTGGTCGAGAACCTGATCCGGGAGATGGAATTCCGCCAGTTGTGGGACCGGCTCTCGCTCCCGGACTTGATCGAGCGTTATCCGGGGCGCCGGGGAGTCCGGAAGCTTCGACTCGCCCTGGAACGCCTCGAGGAAGATCCAGCCGGCCGCAAGCGCTCGCCCCTCGAGGAGCGCTTCAGCCCGTTCCTGCGCCGCCACCGCCTGTCCCTGCCGCGCTACAACGACTGGATCCTTCTCCCGAACGGCAAGCGCTACCAAGTCGACTGCCACTGGCCGGGCACCAACCAGATCGTCGAGCTGGACGGCTGGCAGGGCCACTCCACCAAGAGCGCCTTTCGCGACGACCGAGCTCGCGACCGCCGTCTTACCGCCGCCGGCTACACCGTCACCCACATCACCTGGAACCAGCTCGACGACGAACCGGAGGCAATCGCCGCCGACCTGCGGGCGCTGCTGCGCTAGACGCCTTTCGCCGGCTCGATGCGGAACGCTGACCGCAGCGGGTGGACCGGCTTGTAGAAAGTCGCCGTCTGCGTCTTCACCTGCCACGGATCGGGCAGCGCGCCGCCCGGGGCAGCGAGGAACCTGGTGAACAGGACCGAGGCGCGGCGGCAGCTGATTCCCGACTTGGCCGGGATGTAGATCAGGTACTGGCCCTTGGCGAAGAACAGGGGGCCGACGTGTGACCCGGCGTTGACGGTGAAGGTGCCGGGGCAGAGCTTGCCGGCGAGGTTGTTGTTCCCGCCGCCCCCGCCGCCGATTCGCTCGACGGTGAAGCCGGGGAGGTTGCCGCGCTCGAACGAAGCCTTGCCGCTCTCTTCGGCGATCACCTTCCAGGGGCTCGGCAGCTTGCCGTCCCAGTCCTGGAGGAAGCGGGCGAACAGTTTCGACGCTTCCTGGCAGCTGATCCCGGCCTTGACGCCGATCTCGTAGTTGCCGGCCGGCAGGACCGCCGCGCCGATGCGGTCGTCGTGCAGGACCCGGAAGCTCGGGCAGGTCGCCGCCGTGGCGGAACCGCCGCCGAGTGACAGCAACGCCAGCGCCGCGACAGCCGTTGCCGCAAAGGCGGCAAAGAAGCGATGACGGGAGGCGCGGACGGGACTCACGGCGCCGAAAGCTATCAGCGCCGATCCCTAGGATGCGAGCGACCGATGCCGGAACCCGTCAAGCGCAACCAGCGCTACATGCCTGGGCTGGACGGGCTGCGCGCGATCGCCGTCCTCGCCGTCATCCTCTTCCACCTCGGCGTCGACTGGGCTCCCGGCGGCATGCTCGGGGTCGGCGTCTTCTTCACCCTCAGCGGCTACCTGATCAGCGACATCCTCCTCGCCCAGCTGAACGCCCGCGGGCGGATCAAGCTGACCGCCTTCTGGCTCGCCCGTGCCCGCCGCCTGCTCCCGGCCCTCTTCGTGATGCTGGCGATCGTCGTCGCCTGGGTGACGATCTTCGGCCCGGCCCAGCCGGACCAGTTCCGCAAGGGCGTGATCTCGGCGATCTTCTACGTCAACAACTGGGAGCAGATCTTCGCCGACGTCTCCTACTTCGCCCGCTTCGAAGCCGAAGGCCCGCTCGACCACCTCTGGTCGCTCTCGGTCGAGGAGCAGTTCTACATCGTCTGGCCGTTCCTGCTCCTGCTCGGGGTCAAGCTCGTCCACGAGCGCCCGCTGCCCTCCGGCGTCCGCCCCCGCCTGGCGCTGCTGACCCTCGCCGGCGCGCTCGCCTCCTCGATCCTGATGGTGGTCCTCTACGAGCCCAGCCTCGACCCCTCGCGGATCTACTTCGGCACCGACACCCGCGCCGGCGGCCTCCTCTTCGGCGCCGCCCTGGCGATGGTCTGGCCGAGCCGCAAACTCAGCCGCCGCATCGCCCCGCAGGCGCGCAATACGCTCGACGCGATGGGCGCCGCCGGCCTCCTGATCATCGCCCTGATGATCTGGCGGACCGGCGAACTCTCGGCCTTCAACTACCGCGGCGGCTTCGTCCTCCTCTCGCTGGCGACGGTGATGGTGCTGATGCCGCTCACCCACCCGGCCTGCCGCCTCGGCGCCTGGCTCGGGGTGAGGCCGCTGCGCTGGGTCGGCGTCCGCTCCTATGGGATCTACCTCTGGCAGACCCCGGTCATCGTCCTCACCTCGCCGCAGGGCATCCACGACGACAACCTCGTCCGCAGCCTGCTGCAGGTAGCGGCGATCTTCGGCATCGCCGCGCTCTCCTGGCGCTTCGTCGAGGAGCCGATCCGCCACGGCGCGATCGGCCGCTTCTTCGCCCGCCGCCGCGCCGTCGGCTGGAAATGGGAGACCTTCGCGCCCGGCATGCGGGTGGCGATCGTCGGCATGGGCGTCGTCCTCCTCGTCGCCACCGCCGGCATGGCTGGCGTCAACTCGAGCTCCGCCGAAGGGGAAAACATCCGCGTAGAGCAGGCGCGGGCGGAGGGGGGAGCGACGAAGCCGCCGCCGCTGACCAAGGCGCAGGCGGCGGACTCGACGAAATCGTCCTGCAAGACCGTCGTCCACATCGGCGACTCGACTTCCGAGGGCCTCGATAACGCCGAATACCTGCCCGAGGAAGGCCAGCGGATCCCCGCCCGCTACGCCGAAGTCGGGGTCAAAGAAGTCCACATGGAGGTGCAGGGGGCGACCTCGATCGAAGAGCAGTTCGAAGGCAACCCCAACGCCCAGGAAGTCGCCGCCGCCTGGAAGGCGGAACCCAAATTCGAAGCCTGCTGGGTGCTGGCGCTGGGGACCAACGAGGCCGCCAACGTCGCCGCCGGCTCGACCGTCGGCGAGCGCGAACGGATCGAAAAAATGATGACGATCATCGGCGACGAACCGGTGCTCTGGGTCAACGTCCGCTCCCTGGTGGAAGCCGGCGACCCCTACTCGAAGGAGAACATGGAGAAGTGGGACGAGGAACTCGAAGCCGCCTGCGACTCCTACCCGAACATGCGCGTCTACGACTGGGCCTCCGACGTCAAAGACGACTGGTTCATCGAAGACGGCATCCACTTCACCACTCCCGGCTACGCCGCCCGCGCCCAGCTGATCGCGCTTGCGCTCGCCCACGCCTTCCCGGAAAAAGGCGAAACCGAAGGCGGCTCCAAGAACTGCGTGGTGAGTTAGCGGGCTAGCTCGGCAGCCCGGTGATCTCGACCGGCTCGGGGTCCCCGGCCGGCTCGAAGCCCATGATCCGGCCGTAGAAGTACAGCTCGGCTTCGAGGCAGCGGATGTTCGTCTCCGCCTTGCGGAAGCCGTGCTGCTCGCCCTCGAAGGCGAGGTAGGCGTGGGGGACGCCGTTGCGCTCCAGCGCCGCCGCCATCGTCTCCGCCTGGTTCGGCGGCACGACCATGTCCTCCAGCCCTTGGAAGAGGATCACCGGCGAGCGCAGTTGCTCGACGTGGTGGATCGGCGAGCGCTCGCGGTACAGCTCCGCCTCCCGCGGATAGGGCCCGATCAGGCGGTCGAGGTAGCGGGACTCGAACTTGTGGGTGTCGCCGGCCAGCGCCTCGGCGTCGGCGACCCCGTAGTAGCTGGCGCCGGCGGCGAAGGCGTCGTGGAAGGTGAGCGCGCAGAGGGTGGCGTAGCCGCCGGCCGAGCCGCCGCGGATCGCCAGCCGCGCCCCGTCGGCGAGACCCTCCGCGGCCAGGTACCGCGCAGCGTTGACGCAGTCCTCGGTGTCGACCACGCCCCAGGTCCCGCGCAGCTTGTTGCGGTACTCGCGCCCGTAGCCGCTGGAGCCGCGATAGTTGACGTCGACGACGCCGATCCCGCGGCTGGTCCAGTGGAGGAACTCGCGGCTGAGGGCGGGGGTGGCGTGGGAGGTGGGACCGCCGTGGCTCTCGACGATCAGCGGCGGCAGTTCCCCCTCCGGCGCTTCGAACTCGGGGTTGGCCGGCGGGTAGTAGAAGCCGTAGGCGACCTCGCCTTCGCCGGTCGGGAATTCGATCGGCCGCGGCCGCGAGACGTAGGCGGGGTCGACCGGCTCCTCGCTCGAGGTCCGCACCACCTCGGTCTCCTCGCTTCCTGCGTCGTAGATCACGACGGCGGCCTCGCTCTCGGGACTGGCGGCGGCGAAGGCGACCTTCTCGCCCCGCGCCGAGAGGGCGGGATAGCCGAAGGAAGTGAACGGCAGGTCGAGGCCGCTCGGTTCCCAGCCCTCGGGCCGCAGTAGGAAGAGCTTTTCCTCGGCGTTCTCGGTGCGGACGCAGGCGATCGCGCCGCTCTCGAGGAAAGCGAAGGTGGCGCCGCCGAAAAGCCACTGCGGGTGGGCGAGGTCCGCCTTCTCCTCGGTCAGCTGAACCAGGGCACCGTCCTCGCCGCTGAGCTGCCCGCCAGGGTCGCTGGCACGGTAGAGGTTCCAGTAGCCGTCGCGGTCAGAGACGAAGTGCAGGCGCCCGTCGCGATCCCACTCGGGCTGGAAGACCGAGCGCTCGTGGCCACCGGCGATCAGCCGCTCCTCGCCTGGATCCCCAAGCGGCGCCAGCCAGAGCTCGGTTCCGTCCCAGGGCATGTTCGGGTGGTCCCAGCAGGTCCAGGCGAGCCAGGCACCGTCAGGACTGATGCGCGGGAAGGAGTAGAAGTCGCGACCGCCAGCGAGCACCTGTGGCTCGGCGGAGCCGTCCAGCGGCAGCGAGACGATCTCGTTGACGGGTTCGGGCTCGGCGTCCCGTTCGCGCACGCAGACGACGGCGTCCCCATCCGGCCTCGGCCGCATGTCGGCGTAGCGCAGCGCCCCCGGCTCGGGCGCCTCCGGTGAGATCGGGACCGGCTCCTCTCCCACTCGCTGGCGGTAGAGACGCTGGTCCTCGAAGCCGACGAAGACGACGAGGTCGGCCCCGACCAAAGCCCAGGCGCCGCCACCGTACTCATGGACGCGGGTGCGCACGTTGACCCCCTCCGCCGTCACCCGTTCGGGCTCGCCGCCCTCGGGCCGCCGCATCAAGCAGACGCGGCCGCTCTCCTCCGGCCGCCCCTCGGCCCACCAGACCGCGCCGTCCTCGGCCAGCGCCGGGAACGCCAGCCGCCGCCCCGCCCGCGCCACCGTCTCCGCCGCGATCGGCGAGGACCAGGACCCGTAGGGGGTGACGGTCGTCATCTATTCCTCTGCCTCGACCTCGCGCAGCCGGTGCGTGTCGACGTCGTAGACGAAGCCGCGCACGACGTCGCGGTGGGGGAGGAAGGGGGAGGTGCGGACGCGGCGGATCGACTGCCGCACGTCCTCCTCGACGTCGGCGAAGGCCTCGATCGCGAAGGAGGGGGCGACCCCGGTCGTCTCCTGCAGCTCCATGCGGAAGCCGTCCTCGGTGATCTTCTGCAGGCCGCAGTCGTCGTGGTGGATCAGCATCACCTCACGGGTACCCAGCCGCCGCTGCGAGAGCGCCAGCGAGCGGATCACGTCGTCGGTGATGACGCCGCCGGCGTTGCGCAGCACGTGCGCCTCGCCGTGGTCGAGACCCAGGGCGGCGAAGACGTCGAGCCGGGAGTCCATGCAGGTGACGATCGCCAGGTGGCGCTGAGGTTCGACGTCGAGGTGCCGCTCCGCGAGGCCAGCGGCGAAGGCCTGGTTGTTCTCCAACAGGGAATCGATCGTGTCCATGGCGCGGCAGACTAGCCATGAAAGCGAGAAGGAGCGCGTTTCCCCGCTCATCCCCTGGGGTAGCCGCCAGGCGTGGACGACCGGCGACCCGACGAGTGACCAGACGACCAGAGGGAGTGAACGTGATGGAGACCAGCAGCCTCGACAAGGGAATCTTCAGCGGCGATGCCTCCGGCACCCGCGAAGAGATCGTCGAGCTTCTGACCAAGGCCTACTGGATGGAGATCGAGACGGTGATGAGCTACCTCGCCGCCTCCACCAACCTCGACGGCGTCCGCGCCCAGGAGATCCGCGAGTCCCTGGCCGAAGACGTCGAAGAGGAGCTCGGCCACGCGAAAGCGTTCGCCACCCGGATCAAGGAGCTCTACGGCGTCGTCCCCGGCTCCGAAGCCTTCAGCGCCGAGCAGAGCTTCCTGCAGCCGCCCGAGCACCAGGTCGACGTCGTCCACGTGATCCGCGGCGTGATCAAAGCCGAGACCGGGGCGATCGAGCACTACACCCGGATCGTCGAGGTGACCGACGGGGTCGATCCCGTCACCCAGGACATGGTGATCTCGATCCTCCGCGACGAGCAGGGCCACCGCCGCCTCTTCGAGGGCTTCCTGCGCGAGTACGAGTTCGAGGGCAAGGCGTAGGCCCGAGGTCGCGCGGGTCATGCGCTACCTCCACCTCTGCGCCCACGAGCAGTTCCCGCCCGAGCAGCTGCTGCGCCAGGCGGTCGCCGCCGAGCACGCCGGCTTCGACGGGATCGGCTGCAGCGACCACCTGCAGCCCTGGTGGGAGCCGGGGGAGGCGGGCCACGCCTGGGTCTGGCTCGGCGCCGCCGCGCAGGCGACCGAGCGGGTCAGCTTCGGCACCGCGGTGACCCCGCCGGGGCCGCGCTACCACCCGGTCCTGATCGCTCAGGCCTGGGCGACGATGGAGCTGATGTTCCCCGGCCGTCCCTACCTCGGGATCGGCTCGGGGGAGGCGCTGAACGAGATGCCGCTGGGGGCCGAGTGGCCCTCGCCGGGCGAGAAGGTGGAGCGGATGGAGGAGGCGCTGGAGATGATCCGCGCCCTCTGGGACGGCGAGCGCCTCAGCGGTGGCAGGTACTTCAAGACCGACCGCGCCTACGTCCACTCGCGCCCCGAGAACCGCCGGCCGCCGATCTACGTCTCCGCCTTCGGGCCCAAGGCCGCCGGCGTCGCCGGTCGCCAGGGAGACGGGATCTGGACCCTCGCCGACCCCGAAAAGGTGCCGGAGATCCTCGACGCCTACAAGGGCGCCGCCGAGGACGCGGGGCGGGAACCGGGCGAGGTGGTCCTCCAGGCCGCCTTCTCCTGGGCGCCCGACGACGACGCGGCGCTGGAGGGCTGCCGGGTCTGGAAGGGCTCGCAGCCGAAAGAGTTCTACCGCGACGAGTGGCACGACCCGCAGGCGATGTACGAGGAGGGCGCGCGCCAGGTCTCCGACGAGGAGCTGAAGGAGGCGCTGATCGTCGCCGCCGACCCTGAGGCGCACGTCGAACGGATCCGCGAGGTCGAAGCGATGGGGGCCACCATCGTCGCCCTGATGAACAACTCCGGCACCGACCCGTTGGGGGCGATCGACGTCTACAAGAACTCCGTCCTGCCGCGCCTCCAGGGCTCGGGCTGAGACGGTCGCCTAGGCTGCGAGCGATGGCCACGGCCAACGACGTCGAGATCCGCGCGGCGACCGAGGAGGACGTCCAGGTCCTCTACGACCTGATCCTCGAGCTCGCCTCCTACGAGAAACTCGGCGACAAGGTCGCCGGGACCGCCGAGGCGCTGCACCGCTCCCTCTTCGAGCGTCAGGCGGCCGAGGCGCTGCTGCTGGAGACGAGCGACGGCGAAGCCGTCGGCTACGCGATCTTCTTCACCAACTTCTCCACCTTCGAGTGCCGGCCGGGCATCTGGCTCGAGGACGTCTACGTTCGCCCCGAGCACCGCCGCGGCGGCATCGGCCTGGCGGTGATGGAGCGCCTGGCGAGGATTGCCGAGGAGCGCGAGTACGCCCGCCTCGAATGGTGCGCCCTGGAGTGGAACGAGCCAGCCCTCGAGTTCTACGCCAAGCTCGGCGCCCGCCGCCTCGACGACTGGCGCATGCTGCGGCTCGAAGAGGACGGGATCAAGCGATTGGCTGCGGGGGAGGGGCATGGGTGACCCACCCCAGACACATCTCGCTATGGCTCGATGTTGAGTGTCTGGGGAGGGTCACCCATGCCCCTCTGCACGCTGCAGTAGGAGGTCCTTCTCGCGGTCGTTGGTGGCCAGGGTCGCGGCTTTTCTAAATTCAGCTGCCGCTTCCTCGGGGCGGCCCGCTTTCTCGAGCAGGTCGCCGCGGACGCTGGGGAGGAGGTGGTACTGCGCCAGGGACGGGTCGTCTTCGATCTGCGTCAGGAGTTCGAGACCCGCCTCCGGGCCGAAGGCCATGCCCAGGGCTACCGCTCGGTTCAGCTCGACGACCGGAGAGGGGGCGACCTGGGCCAGGGCCTCGTAGAGGGCGGCGATCCGCACCCAGTCGGTTTCCTCGGGCCGGATCGCCTGGGCGTGGCAGGCGGCGATTGCGGCTTGGAGGCCGTAGGGGCCGAGCGGGCCCGGCAGGGCTTCTGCTCGCTCCAACGCCCGTCGCCCGCGGACGACCAGGAGCGGGTCCCAGCGGCCGCGGTCCTGGTCGAGCAGCAGCACCGGCGCGCCGTCCGGTCCGCGGCGGGCGGCGCTGCGGGAGGCCTGGATCTCCATCAGCGCCACCAGCCCGTGCACCTCGGGCTCGGCCGGGGCCAGCTCGGCGAGGATCCGACCCAGGCGCAGCGCTTCCTCGCAGAGGTCGGTGCGAATCCAGTCCTCGCCGGCGCTCGCCGCATATCCCTCGTTGAAGACGAGGTAGATCACTTCCAGCACCGAGGGCAGGCGCTCGGCCAGCTCCGCCCCGCGCGGCACCTCGAACGGCACCTTGGCGTCGCGCAGGGTCCGCTTCGCCCGCACCAGCCGCTGCGCCACGGTCGGCTCTGGGGCGAGGAAGGCGCGGGCGATCTCCGGCGTCGTCAGCCCGCCGAGCAGGCGCAGGGTCAGCGCCACCCGCGCCTCGCGCGAGAGCAGCGGGTGGCAGCAGGTGAAGATCAGCGCCAGCAGGTCGTCGCCGATCTCGTCCTCGGCCGCCGCCTCGAAGTCCGAGCGCTCCATCGCGAACATCGCCCCGGTCTCCCGCGCGACCTCTTCGCGCTTGCGCTGGTAGGTCTTCTCCCGCCGCAGGCGGTCGATCGCCCGGTTTTTCGCCGTCGCCATCAGCCAGGCGCCCGGGTTTTCCGGGACCCCGGCCTCCGGCCACTTCTCCAGTGCCGCCACCAGCGCGTCCTGCGCCAGGTCCTCGGCGAGGCCGACGTCGCCGACCATCCGCGCCAGGCCGGCGACGAGGCGGGCGGACTCGATCCGCCAGACAGCCTCGATCGCGCGGGTGGCGTCGCTCAAGCTAGCCGCCGAAGTTCTCGCTGACGGCGTCCTGCACGTCCTGCGGGAAGTCCTCCATCTCGAAGACCCGCCGCACCTCGATCCTGCAGTTCTCGGCCGGGCAGCGGCTTGCCCACTCCAGCGCCTCCTCCTTCGAGCGGGCCTGGATCAGCCAGTAGCCGCCGACGACCTCCTTGGTCTCGGCGAACGGTCCGTCGGTGATCGTCGCCTTGCCATCGTCGATCGAGACGACGCCGCCCTCGCTCGGCGGCTGCAGCCCGTCCAGCGACAGCACCATCCCCGCCTTGCGCAGCTCCTCGTTGTAGCGGCTCATCGCCTTGAACTCCTCGACGTTGTCGTCCTGCGGTCCCCAGTCCTTCTCCTCGATTTCGGGGTACATGAACATCATGAAACGCATCTGAGTCTCCTTCGTCGGGGGCAGCGATTCCGCCCTTTTACCTCAACGACGAACGGGCGCCGTCGAAATCGACAGGCGCCGAAATTACTCGTCGCGGGGGGTGATGCGGAAGATCGAAACGACCTCGGCCTGATGCGCCTCCGGGTGGGCGACGTAGGCGCTGGGCCCGCCGCCGAACCAGCCGGATGCTTCGTTGTCGCCGACGAAGACGCCGGGGTGGCGGTTGCCGTCTCCGTCTTGGACCCAGACCTTGTCCCCCTCGCGGAACCCGTGCTCGATCGCCTTCTCGCTCACCCCAGGGAGTCTAGTCGGCGGCCGCCGAATCATTACCCTCCCGCGCCCAGTTTTGCCGCAAGGCCGCTGGGTAGGAAAACGCATCGACAAAAGTAAGGAGGAGGCGCAAATCGCGATGGCGGACATGAATGAGCGTGACGCGAAGTTGGTCCAGTACCTCAGCGAGGCCTATGGCAAGGAGCGCGAACTGGAGGCTGCCCTGCAGGCCCATATCGCGATGACCGTCAAAGGCCCTTACAAAAAACGGCTCCAGCAGCATCTGAAAGAGACGAAACAGCACGCCAAACAGGTCGAGCGCCGGATCAAGAGACTAGGCGGCGGCGGCCAGACCCTGCAGGGGGCGGTCGGCAAATTGACCGCGGCGGCGAAGGGCCCTCTCCACGCGATCCGCGGCAGCGGCGAGCAGGAGAAAATGCTGAAGAACGCCAAGACCGAGTACTTCAACGAGCACGAGGAGATCGCCACCTACCTAGCGATCGAGACCCTCGCCGAAAAAGTCAAAGATTCCGAGACGGCGAAACTGGCGCGGGCGATCCGCCGCGAGGAGGAAAAAATGGCCAACTTCCTCCAGGGCCAGATCAAGTCGCTGACTGGCGCGGTAGCGCGGGAGGACATCCCAGCCGCCCAGCGTCGCGGCTCCAGCCCAGCCCGGAAACCGAGTAAAGCCAAAGCGAAACGGCCGGCAGCGAAACGCACGACGACGAAAGCAAAACGGCCGGCGGCGAAAGCGAAATCGGCGGCAAAACGCTCCTCCGGGGCGAAAAAAGCCAGCGGCCGCAAACGCAGCTCTGGCAAAAAAGCCGCGGCGCGCCGTTAGGCAGCCGACCGACTGATCGCGAGCTCCCCGGGCGCCTCGACATCCGAGGCGCCCTGGGGGCGAATCGCGAGCACGACCAGGTCATCGCGCAGCGTTCCTGAGCTGCGGCCGACGGCGTCGGCGCGAAGCCGCTCGGTTACCTCGTCGAGCTCGAGGCCGCAGAGGGCCTGCGTCATCTCGGCGAAGCTCTCGGGGCCCTGGTGGGAAGAGGTCGGACCGGCCTCCAACCAGCCGTCGGTGCAGAGGGCAACGGTGTTGGTCGCCCTGAGAACGCACTCGTGGCGCTCGATGTTGGCCTCGCGCCAGGCGCCGAGCACCGAACCGCCGCCGAGCAGTCGTGGCCCGTCTGGGCCCGCCAGTACAGCCGGTGGATGTCCCGCCGAGGCGAGCGTCAGCTTCCACTCGTCGCCATCGCGACGCAGGCAGGCGAGCATCCCCGTCGCGAAGTCATTGAGGCTTTCGCCGGTCAGCAGCAGCTCGTTGACGCGCCGCAGTACCTCGTCGGGCTCGGCGATCTCCCGGGTCAGCCCGCGCACGGAATGGCGCACCGCGACCGAGACGCCGGCAGCGGTGCTGCCCTTGCCGGCGACGTCGCCGACGAGGATCCAGCAGCATTTCTCGCTCGGGATCACGTCGTAGAGGTCGCCCCCGACCTCGATCCCCTCGCCGGCCGCCTCGAAGACCACAGAGATGTCGAGCCCCGGCACCTTCGCCGGCCGCGGCGGTCGCAGGCCGCGCTGCAGGTTTTTCGCCACCCGGTCGCGCTCCCGGTAGAGGCGGGCGTTGTCGAGCGCCAGCGCCGCCCGTTCTCCCAGCTCGGAGAGGAACTCGAGGTCGCCGTGGTCGTAGCGGAGGTCGCCGTGGGCGTGGAGGAAAGAGAGGGCGCCGAGGGTGCGACCGCGGGCGGTGAGCGGGACCACCGCGGCGGAGTTGTAGCCGGCGTCGTGCATCAGCTGCAGGTGGTCGGCGTTCTGGGAGACCTTGTCGACCACCTCCGGCGCTTTCAGGTCGCGCCAGACCATCGGCTGGTTCAGCCGCAGCACCTGCGCCACCGGGTGCTCGCCGGCCGGGTCGAGCGGCTGTTCGCGCCGGATCTTTTCCAGGCGCGCTGCCATCTCCGGATTGGCACCGGCGACGACGCTGTCGCCATACCAGCCGTCGGGACGGCGGAAGTCGATCAGGCAGAGCTCGGCCAGCTCCGGCACTGCGGTGGAGACGATCGTCCGCGCCGTCTCGACCGGGTCGAGCGAGCTGTCGAGGAGGCGGCTGGCGGCGACGAGGAACTCCTGCGCGCGCCGCCGCCGCACCTCGGCGGTGATGTCGCGGGCGACAACCGAGGCACCGATCAGCCCCCGCAGCGGACTGCGGATCGGGGAGACGGTGAGCGAGACGGCAATCCGAGCCCCGTCGGCGCGGAGCCGTTCGGTCTCGTAGGTCTCAAGCCGTTCGCCGCGCTTAATCCGATCGAGGATCACCATCTCCTCGTTCTTGTGGTCGGGGGGGACGAGGAAGGAGACGTGGCGCCCGATCGCTTCCTCGGTGCTGTAGCCATAGAGCCGCACCGCGGCGGGGTTCCAGGTGGTGACGATCCCGTCCAGATCCTTGCTCAAAACAGCGTCCTGGGTCCCGCGCACGACCTCGGCCAGGTGCTGGCGGAAGCGCTCGGCCTCAGCGCTCTTCGCCTCCGCTCGGCGCCTGGCGATGAAGGTGCCGAGCTGATCGGCAAAGCTCGCCAGCAGCTCCATCAGCTCCTCGGACTGGGGATTGAAGGAGGTGGTGTGGAACTCGGCCACCGCGAGGACGTTCTCCGGCGAGCCGGTGGGCACGGGAATTGCCAGTGCCGCCTCCAGGCCCAGTTCGGCTGAGGTTTCGAAGCGCGGCGTCGGCGTTGGGTAGGCCTTGTAGTTGGGGGCGAGGGCGATCTGCCCGCTGCCCCAAGCGTCGCCGGGTAGCCCGGTGCCGCGCATGAAATCGATTTCGCGGCTGCGCCGCCAGAGCGGCCGGGCGTCGAGGTCAGGGGTGCTCCAGCCCGAGACCAGCCGCAACGGCTCCTTCTCGCCGGTCACTTCCCACATCGCTCCCGCCTCCCAGCGGAGCAGATTGGCGACGATTTCGAGGAAGCGGGGAGCCACCTGGTCGAGGGAGTCACCTTTGATCAAGCGGGCCGCGAGCTCACGCTGACTCCTCAGGTAGCGCCACAGCTCCAGTTCCTGCGGCTCTTGCATCCGGCTCACTCTCTCACGCGGCCACAACCGCTACGCGACATCTCTTAGGGCCTCGGGTGACAAATTACGCAAGTCTCGTTTTCCCCCATTGGACCAAGGGTAGTGAAGCGCCCAACGGGCTTCGACAAATGGGATAGACGGGAGACTCCAGATGTTTCGGTGTGACAACTGCGGAAGTGGATACTCGGCACAGGCAGCGTCCTCGTGGACTTCTTGCCCGCGCTGTTTGGCGAGAGAGCGGGTCCAGGTTCCCCTCACCTTTGAGCTCGGTTGGCAGCGGCAGGGGAGCAAGGCGCAGGCAGTGCCGGCGGCCGGTACCTCCGACGCCCGGGCCGCCGCGCGTTAAGCCTCCCGCGGCGGGGGTACTCGTCAGGTGACCGCAATCACCTGACGAGCACGAGGAGGGTCGCGATGTCCGACCGCCTGCAGGGAAAGAAGATCGCCTTCCTGACCGCCAACGAGGGCGTCGAGCAAGTGGAGTTGGTCGAGCCGCTGGAAGCGGTGCGCGAGGCCGGGGCTGAAGCGGAGTTGCTGGCGCCCGAAGCCGGCGAGGTCCAAGCTTTCAACCATCTCGACAAGGCCGACACCTTCGAGGTCGACCGCACCGTCGGCGAGGCCGATGCCGGCGAATACGACGGGCTCGTCCTCCCCGGCGGGGTCGCCAACCCCGACCAACTGCGGACGAAGCCGGAGGCGCTCGAGTTCGTGCGCGGGTTTTTCGCGGCGGGCAAGCCGGTCGGCGTGATCTGCCACGGACCCTGGACCCTGATCGATGCCGGCGTCGCCAAGGGCCGCACCCTCACCTCCTGGCCGAGCCTGGAGACCGACCTGCGCAACGCCGGCGCCGAGTGGGTCGACGAGGAGGTCCACGTCGACCAGGGCCTCGTCTCCAGCCGCAAACCGGACGACCTCGAAGCCTTCAAGGCGAAGATCGTCGAGGAGTTCGCCGAGGGCGTCCACGAGGGCCAGCGCCGGAAAGCGAGCGTGAACTGATGCCACCGCGCGGAGTCAAGAAGGGCAGCAAGCGGGACCGCCAGTACAAACACATCAAGAAGAGCGAGAAGGAAGAAGGGCGCTCGGAGAAGCGGGCGGAGGAAATCGCCGCCCGCACCGTCAACAAGGAAAAGGCGAAGTCCGGGGAAGCGAAGAGCTAATTCCGGCGCAGGGAAGAGCGGGAGGTGATCCCGAAGAAGTCCTCGCGGCTGCCGCGGCGGGGCTCGCTGTAGACGAGCTCCAGGCAGCCGCACTGAATCAGGGTCTTGGCGTGGTAGACGATTACGCCCAGGCTCGCGTTCAGCTCCCGGGAGAGTTCGACCGGGCTGGCGATCCGGCCCTGTAGCCTTTCGAGGATTTCCACCCGCAGTGGGTGCGACAGCGCCTTGACCAGTTCCTGATCCACTCGGTCCTGTCTCCTCGCCACCGGGAGAACCTCCCCGATGAAGACCCTGCGGCCAAGCTCAATTTGCAGAGGACTCCGCAAACAGCGGCTCGAAATCCAGCTCCGCTATCGATTCGACCACTTGCGAGGCGCCCGCATCGCGTAGCTCCGCCTCCGAAAAGCCGCCGGTGAGGACGGCGAGGGTGGGCACCCCGGCCGCTTTCGCCGCTTTCACGTCCCAGACCGAGTCACCGACCATCACCGCGGGGTTGTCGTTGCCCGCCTTCTCGAGTGCGGCAAGGACGAGGTCGGGGGCGGGCTTGGTGCTCTCGACGTCGGCGGAGGTGGTCCAATCGTCGATCAGCTCCCGCGCCTCCAGCAGGTCGAGGTAGTGGTCGACCTCCTCCTGCTTGGCGGAGCTGGCGAGGATCACGCTGGCGCCGGCGTCGCGCAACTTCTCGATCAGCTCTCGCGCCCCCTGCATCGGCTCGACTTCGTCGATCAGCTCTCCGTAGGCCTCCGCCTCGGCTTCGCGGATCGCGTCCCCCTCCTCGGCCGCGGCCTCCTCGCCAATCAGGGCGTCGAGGATCTGGTCGCCCCCCATGCCGATGTGACGGTGGACCTTCCACATCTGTACGGGGTGGCCGTGGGCGTGCAGTGCCCGGTGCCAGGCGAGGGCGTGGTGATAGTTGGTGTCGACGAGGGTCCCGTCGACGTCCAGGATCGCGTTCAGCGGCATGGATGCGGGGTACCCGGGCTGAGATGAAACATGTGCGAATCGGTTGTTCGGGCTGGGTCTACGACTCCTGGCGCCACGGCATCTACGAAGGGGTGCCGCAGGCGCGCTGGCTCGAACGCTACGCCGAGATCTTCGACACCGTCGAGGTCAACAACACCTTCTACCGCCTGGTCAAGCGCGAGGTGGTGGAAGGGTGGGTCGAGCGCACCCCGCCCGGCTTTCTCTTCGCGGTCAAGGGCAGTCGCTACCTCACCCACATGAAAAGGCTGCGCGGGATCGAGCCGGGGCTCGCCCGCTTCTGGGAGCCGCTGGAGCCGTTGCGCGAGAGCGGCAAGCTGGGGCCGCTGCTGTGGCAGCTGCCCGGCAACTTCCACCGCGACGACGCCGTCCTCGCCGCGGCGCTAGAGCTGTTGCCCCCAGCGCGCCACTGCTTCGAGTTCCGGCACTCGAGCTGGTTCGTGCCAGCGGTGCGGCGGATCCTCGAGGACCACGGCGCCTCGCTGGTGATTCCCCACGACGGCAGGCGGGACCTGCCGGAGGCGCGGCCGGCCGGGGGGGGTCGCTTACCTGCGGCTGCACCACGGCGCCCGTGGCCGCAACGGCAACTACTCGAAGACCGAGCTCGACCACTGGCGGCGGCGGATTGCCGCTTGGCGTTCCCGCCGCGAAGTCTTCGCCTACCTCAACAACGACTGGGAGGAATTCGCTCCCCCCAACGCGATCACCTTGCGGCAGGGACTGTCGGTTCCGCAACTGGTGTAATCCGGCGGGGACGCCGGGTATGGGGCGGACATGTCAGCGATAAAGAAGAACCTCACCAAGAAGGTGGCCAAGGCCGCCGCCAAGCACACCGCTCACGGCACCGCCTCGAAGTTGAAGCGGGACCCGATGCGCGCCGCGACCCTGCTCGGTCTCGGGGGCGCGCTCGGCGCCGCAGCCGGCTGGATGGCCGCCCGCTCCGCCTCGGTCAGCACCGGTTCTTGAGCCGGCAAACAGCCGGCCCGGCCGCCGGCCGGGCCGGCATGGCATCCCTCAGGAAGAGAGGCGCGAGCGAAGAAGGTCCTTACCCTGCTCGGCGCCCTTGCGGCTCGTCTCCTGCGCGCGGCGGAAGAAGTCCGCAAGATCAGAGTCGCCCTCGCGCTCCGCGTCTTCGACGTAGGTCTCGAGCCGCAGCACGTTGCTGAGGCACTGCTCGGTGAACCAGATGACGTTGTAGTCCTTGTCCTTGGTGCCGGTGATCTGCCCAGCCTCTTGGGTGCCCATCTCACTCCTCCTCAGTCGTTTCCGTTCACCTTGCGAGTACCCCGAGGGAAGGGTGGAAAACGAAGACGCGGAGTTTCGTGCCTGCGCGGCAGGGGTACCGGCCCAGCATGTACGTCATACCGATTGTCCTGATCATCCTGCTGGCGCTGATCGCGGTCGCCTGGTCGCCGATCTTCGCGCTGATCTTCTTCGTAATCGGCTTCGTCGGCTTCCTCGCCTACGCGGGGATGAGTCGGCGCGCCGACGAGAAACTGGCCCCGCCCGAGCAGCCCGGCCGTCAGCCTCAGCACCAGGCCCAGGGCGACACCGGCATGTGGGGAGAGAGGAAGCCTTCGTGAGCGAGCCGGAGAAAGACCCGATCGCCGAGGAAGAGGCCGACGCCGCGGCCGCGGAAGCCGCACGGATCGGCGGCCCCGCCCCCGATGACCCCGTCGACGACCCGGCCCAACGGCCGTTGGTCGAGGGCGGGGAGGGGGAGGCCGAGGGCTTCGAGCTGGCCGAGGCGGAGCTGATCGACAACGCCGAGCACGGCGACGAAAAACGGTTCCCGAATCGCGACGCTGGCTCGCCAGAGGAGCCGAGTGACACCTCGGCCTTCGGTGAAGCGGACGAAGAGATCCCGCAGGACGCCGACGAGGCGATTCGCCGCAACGAGTAGGAGGTCCAGCCATGTCCCGCCGAGTGATCGCGATCGTCACCGACGACCTTCACGGCTCCGAGCCGCTGGAGCAACTGCAGGCCAATGCCAACGGCACCGGAGTGGAGGTGCGGATCGTCGTCCCCGCAGTGGAGGCAACCCCGCTGCGGCACACCCTTGGGGACATCGAGGGCCCGCGGGAGCGGGCCGAGAATCGCCTGGAGCGCAACCTGAAGGCGCTGCGCGACGGTGGCCTCGAGGTCAGCGGCGAGGTTGGCGATCCCGACCCGGTGCAGGCCGCGCAGGACGCGCTGTTGAAACAGCCGGCTGACGAAGTGCTGATTTTCACCCACGCCGAGGGACAAACGGAGTGGTACGAGAAAGGCCTCTACGAGCGGGCGGAGGAATCGATCGAGCCGCCACTGCGGCTGGTCGCCCTCGAGCACGCCGAGAACGAGCCCGACCACGTGGTCGACGTCGAGGAGACTGGTCGCGGCACGATCAACCCGCTCGCCGGCAAGGAAGTCGCAGGCGGCGCCTACATCCCTGGGATGACCCGCTCGGACCTGGCGGGAATGGTGGCCGGGATCGTCGGCACGATCGTCGTTGCGATTCTCGCCGCGGCGATCGCCTCCGGCAGCGGCCACGAGTCCGGCTGGGAAGCGGTGGCGATCCTGATCGCGATCGGCGTCGCCCTCGCCAACCTCGCCCACGTCGTCGGTCTCGGCATCTTCGAGAGCATCCGCTACCGGGGCGGGTTCGCGAAGTTCTTCCGCACTCTCGCCTTGACGTTCACGCCGCTGGCGATCCTCGTCAACCTGGCGATTCTGATCTTCGCCGACTGAGTACTACTCGCGCCGCGTTTCCGCCGTCGCCGGTTCGGAGCGTCGCAGCGCCTCCAGCACCTCCTCGGCCAGCTGCGAACCGTCCTCGGGCCGCAGCGGCGTCGCGTTGACGCGGAAGACGACCGCGTCGCCGTCGAGCTCCTCCAGGGAGACGCTGGGCTTGTAGCGGGTGGGGACGCTGATCGCCTGCAGCAGGCGTTGCTCGATCGCGCGCGGGCTCGCCTGGGCCGGGAAGCGGACGCGAACGTCGACCTTGTCGGGCTCGCGCAGCGGCACGACGACGAGGCTGAGGAGGACGTTGTTCGGCACCAGCAGCCGGTCGGCTCCCTGGCTCAGGGTCGTGTAAAAGAGGCCAAGTGAGGTGACGGTCCCCTCGATGGAGCCGGCGAGGGCGCCGCCGACCAGGCGCACCCGTTCGCCGACCCGGAACGGCCGCGTGCTCTGCAGGACGATGCCGGCAAAGATCCCGCCCAGCGCCTGCTGCGCAGCCAGCCCCAGCAGCACCGCGGTGAAGGCCCCGCCGACGGCAAGGGTGCTGGCGTTGACCCCGGCGATCCGCAGGGCGAGGACCACCACCGCCGTCATTGCCAAGAGGCGGACGACGAAGCCGGCGGTGCCGGCGGTGGCGGGGTCGAGGCGCCGGTAGAGCCGGGGAGAGAGCCCCCGCACCAGCCAGTGCACCGCGGCCGAGCCGACGATGATGAGGACGACGACCGTCCCGATTCGGATCCACTGCCCGTAACCGGGCGCGATCTCGCGCCGGTGCCCGTAGACGAAGAGAGTGCCGGCGATCACCAGCAATGCCAGCAGTAGGCCGCCGAACTGGCGTTTGGAGAATCGCGGCGCCAGCTCGTCACCGAGGCCGAGCGAGTGCCAGGCGTGGCTGCGGGTCTCGAACAGCTCCCGGGGGAGCCGGGGACGGCGCGGAGCGGGGGACATCAGGAAGCGGCTACCCCAGGGCGGGGGCGCTTAAGCCGTCAGCGCGGCGAGGGCATCGTCCCGGGTCAGGTGGACCGGGATCGAAAGCTCCAGGCCGGTGATCTCGAGCACGCGGCGGACCTGGTCGTTCCCGCTGCAGATGACCAGGGCGCGGCCGTTTTCGCCGCCGTCGAGGCGCTGCCAGGCGCGGACGATGAGGGCGATGCCGGTGGAGTCGATGAACTCGCAGCCAGAGAGGTCGATCAGCACCGAGCCCTCGTCGCTGGCCAGTACCTCGTCCAGTGGACCCTCCAATTCAGGAGCGGTGCTGAGGTCGAGCTCGCCACGGACCGCGACGGTCCGGACGCCGTGCTCGAGATCTCCCACTTTTACCTCGAACGGGACTGGATTCACGGGACGATGCTACCGCAGGCGAGCAAGATGTCTGCATGGCGTTTTGCGGTCCACCGGCAGGGGTAAGCAGGCTTTGTAGAGAGGCGGCAAAGTATGCTCGCGCCTCTGGAATACGAGCCTCGACGTTCCTGGGGGCAGGCTGGAACTTTGAATACCTCAACCAATGACCGATCGGGGCTCCAAATGTCCCTTCCCGCGCGGGCTGAGAACGTGGCGGTGGTCCGCCACGCCCTCGCCGGCCTGGCGGAACGCTTGGGAATGGATGAGGCGTCTCTCGCGGACCTGAAGACGGTCGTCACCGAGGCCTGCATGAACGTTGTCGTCCACGCCTACGCCGGCAGCGAGCCGGGGCCGCTGGAGGTCGAGGCCGAGAGCGATCTCGAGGGGCTCACGGTCGTGATCCGCGACCACGGCACCGGGATCAGGCCTCGCCCCGACGTTGAGCGCCCGAGCCTGCGGATCGGTCTGACTCTGATCGCCGCCCTCTCCAGCAGCTTCGAGATCAAAGGCGGGGCGGAAAAAGGCACCGAGATCCGCATGCACCTGCCGCTGCAGGCGCGCGAGAACGGCGCCGTCACCGGCTCCACCTTCGCGGTGATGGCTGACGAGGAGACCCGGATCCGGGTCGGCCCGCCGGAGATCGTCGGCCCGGTCCTCAGCCGCGCCCTCTCCGCCCTCGCCGCCCGCCAGGACATCAGCGTCGACCGCCTCTCGGACACGATGCTGCTCAGCGACGCGATCTCCGCCCGGGCGCCCCAAGGCTTCACCGACGGCCACGTCTCCCTCAGCATCGCTGAGCTGCCGAAGGGGATCGAGCTCAAGGTCGGCCCGATGACCCACGGCGGCGCCGAGCGCCTCCGCGCCAGCTTCGAGCTTCCCGAGGTCGGCGGCTCCCTGGAGAAGCTGACCGACGAGCTGCGGGTCGAGGAGGGCGACGAAGGCGAGTACCTCGTCGTCGCCATCTCCTCGTTCTCGAAGAACTAAGAAGCGCTGCTGCATGAGGGGGTGCCGGTGGGGGTGCCCCGGAGCACCTCCGCCGCGTGACTTGTGGTTGGGCTGACGCCGCGAGCGGTATTGGCGCGGCTCCATGCTGAGTACCGGGACACCCCCACCGGCACCCCCCTCCCAACCCCAGCCCCGCTGTTACTCGGTCTCAGTGGTCGCGGCGCCGCTTTGCTCGGCGACCTCGGCGCGGATGCGCTCCAGGGTGCGGCGGAGGATGCGGGAGACGTGCATCTGGGAGTGGCCGATCCGCTCGGCGATCTGCGACTGGGTGAGATCCTCGACGAAGCGGAGCTGGAGGACGAGGCGCTCGCGCTCGTCGAGGTGGGGGAGGGCTCCCTCGAGGGCGAGTTTGTCCTCGACCAGCTCGTAGCCGGTGTCCTCGTCTCCGACCCACTCCGAGGCCGGCGATTCTTCCGCGTCCTCGCCGCCGACGGGGCGGTCGAGTGAGAGCGGTCGCCGGTTGTGGTTGGCCTCGAGCACCTCGAGCACGTCGGTAGGGTCGACCTCGAGCCGCTCGGCGATCTCGGTGACCGAAGGGGAGCGCTGCAGCTGCACGGTCAGCTCGGAGATCGCTTTCTCGACTTCGGCCATGCGGTCGTGGAGGCCGCGGGGGACGCGGACGGTCCAGACCCGGTCGCGGAAGTGGCGCTTCAGCTCACCGAGGATCGTCGGCGAGGCGAAGGCAGTGAAGGGAGCGCCGCGATCGGGGTCGAAACGGTCGATCGCGTTGACGAGGCCGAGGCTCGCCACCTGCAGGAGGTCGTCGAAGGACTCGCTGGCGCCGCGGTAACGCAGGGCCAGGTTTTTCGCGAAGGGCAGATAGCGGCGGACCAGCTCCTCGCGGATCGCGGGATCGCGGTCTTTGACGAAGCGCGCCCAGAGCACGCGCTCGCTTGCCAGGCCCTCACCGGGACCCGGGCTCGACTGGTCTGCGCTTTTCGGCGTCTCTTCCCTGTTCACAGCATCGATCGATTAGGCGGCGTTACTTGTCCAACGTCGCTGCCCTGAGAGCGTCAGTCCGAAGCTGTGCAGCGCGACGGCAAGAAGCGGCCGTCAACGCAACGATAGCGAGAGGGGAAGATGGGCCAACCAACGGCGCCGCCCGGATGGCGGGCGGCGCCGGGTTAGCGGTAGAGGGCGCTTAGGAGGCGGTGGGTTCAGCCGCGTCGCTGACCTCGGCCTCCGTCTCCGCGTCCGGGTTCGGCGACTTGAAGTGGAGCATCACGACTTTGGCGAGCATGCTTTCCTCGTCGCTCCCGGCGAGCCGCTCGGTTGCTTCGGCCTGGATCTCGAGCAGCCGGTTGAGCGTCTCCCTCAGAAGCTCAGCCGAGTCCTTCCAGGCTTTCTCGTCTACGACCATCGGGGTCCGGCTCAGGTGGCGGTCTTCCAGTTCGTCCAGGGTCCCCTTGTCGAGGGCTTCCTCGACGTCGTCGAAGGCGGACTTCAGCATCGCGCCCGACAGTCCTGGTCGGAGGCTTTTTGGCAGTCGTGACCATTCGCTGTCAGTGAGGAACTGGCGGCGGGTGGCGCGGTAGAAGTGCTCGGTGGCGCCCCGTCGCTGCTTCGTGTCAACAAGCTCGATGCAGTCGTATTTCTCGAGCACGCGGACGTGGTAGGCGACCAGGTTGAGGCTCTGGTCGAGTTGCTGCGCGAGCATGTTCGGGCTAGCGACCTTCTCGTTCAAAATGATCAGGATCTGCACGCGCAGGGGGTGGGCGAAGGCTTTTGCGACTACTTGTTCGACGCCCTCTTTCTTTTGTTTGGTCTTCGGCATGGCCTTTTCTTGGTTTGGTTCCAGGGGATATGGCCGATACGAAGACTTTACACCTTGTCAATCAGGATTTTCACAACGCTCGCGCGTTTTCCGATTATTGACGAGTTTTACTGCCCCCACCTTGATTGCTGGAATTATTTAGAGTAAACAATGATCAGTCATTTTCGACTGGGCCGCGGGGGAGCGGCGCAGCAATCGAGGGAGAGGGGAGGTGGACTCATGAAGATCAAGATCGGAGAGCGTCTTACGCCTACTACGCTCACCAAGGGCTCCTAAGCCGCGAAGTTCTTTCAAGGGGGCGGCGATCGCATCTCGAGGAGCTTTACGGGTGGCCCGTCGAAGCTTTCTCTCCTGGTTGCGCGATCGCCGTCCCTTCACGTCGGGTTACCGGTCCAGCAGTTCACTGAACCGCAGCGCCGCCCGCGTTGGCACGACGTATTCCCCGCCCTCGTGCAAGAGGCCGGCAGCGCTGAGTTCCCGTACCGCCCGCTCGACTGCGTCGCGCTCGGCGAAATCCTCGCGATCGCTGCCCATCTCCCGTCGCAGCTCTGCCAGCGTCAGTCGAGTCGGATGCAGGTCCAGCAGCTGCAGCAGCACCGCCGACTCGACCCCTTCGTCTTCGGTCCAAGTGGTCCGACTCACTTCAGATTTGTTCATTAGCGCCTCCCTGGCGTCTTCTAATCGGAGCGCCGTCGGAGCTCTGTCCGGTCCCGCTCCAATCACTTTTCCCCTAGGTCGAGAGCCTGCGTCGAACTCCTTGCAGGCTTCCTCCTGGCTGGTAGTTATGGCACGGCCCTCGGCCAGAACCCAGTGTAGGAGAAAGGAAACTCGTTGTCTGTAGGTCTTTTGTCTATGGGGCGCCGGCGTCCTCGCGGACGCCACCCATCTCGGTGAAGACCGCGGTGACGCCGCCGTCGGCGCGCTTCTCGTCGGCGATCACGTGGGAGACGGCGTTGATCAGCGCCAGGTGGGTGAAGGCCTGGGGGAAGTTGCCGAGGTGCCGGCCGGATTCGGCGTCGAGCTCCTCGGCGAAGAGGTCGAGCCAGCCAGCCGCCTCGAGCAGCCGTTCGCAGAGTTCGCGGGCGCGGTGGGGCTCGCCGATCTCCGAGAGGGCGGAGACGAGCCAGAAGGAGCAGATCAGGAAGGTGCCCTCGCGGCCCTGGAGGCCGTCGTCGGTCTCCTCGACCTTGTAGCGGCAGACGAGTCCGTGCTCGGTCAGGTCAGCGGCGATCGCGTTGACGGTGGCGCGGACCCGCGGGTCGTCCGGGGGGAGGAAGCGGAAGAGCGGGATCAGCAGCAAGGAGGCGTCGAGGGCGTCGGTGTCGTAGTGCTGGCGGAAGACGCCGTCGCGGACGCCGCGGTCGAGGATCTCGGCCTTGAACTCGTCGGCCTTCGCCCGCCACTCGTCGGCCAGCTCCTCGAAGCCGCCGATCTTGGCGAGGCGGGCGCCGCGGTCGACCGCGACCCAGATCATCAGCTTCGAGGAGACGTAGTGCTGGGGCTCACCGCGGGACTCCCAGATCCCCTGGTCGGGGTGCGGCCAGGCCTCGATCGCCGCTTCCACCTGGTAGCGGATCAGCTCGCGCGTCGCCCCCGTGCCGCGCCCGCGCAGCGCCTTTTCGTGGATGTAGATCGAGTCCAGGAGCGAGCCCCAGACGTCGTTCTGGCGCTGATCGTAGGCGCCGTTGCCGATCCGCACCGGCTTGGCGCCGCCGTAGCCTTCGAGGTGGTCGAGGGTCTGCTCGGTGAGGTCGCGCTCGTGCCCGATCCCGTACATGATCTGCAGGTCCGGGCGGTCCTTGCAGACGTCGACGATGAAGCGCATGAAGTCCCGTGCCTCGTGGTCGAAGCCGAGCGTGTGCAGGGCCCAGAGGCTGAAGGTCGAGTCGCGGATCCAGCTGAAGCGGTAGTCCCAGTTGCGTTCCCCGCCCGGCGTCTCCGGCAGCGAGGTGGTGGGGGCGGCGACGATCGCCCCGGTCGGGGTGTAGGTGAGGCCCTTGAGGACGAGGGCGGAGCGCTGCAGGTGGATCCGCCAGGGGTGGTCGGGGAACTCGCCGTCGCGCAGCCATTCGCGCCAGAACTCTTCGGTCGAGTCGATCCGCTCCAGCGCCTCGGGGGCGCTGCGGGGGCCGCCGAGGTCGCCGTCGCTCCAGGTCAGGGCGCAGAACGCGGTCTGGTCTTCGCGCAGGGTGACGTGCCCGCGGGCGGCGCTGTCCTCGATCTCCAGGTGCATGTCGCTGGTCAGCATCAGCTCGGTCCCGTCGGCTGCGGTGGCGGTCGCTTCGCCGAGCTCGCCGCCGCTCCATCTCGCCCCTTCGACTCCGTAGTCGAAGCGGGGGACGCACTCCATCTCCATCTCGACCTCGCCGTCGATGCAGGTCATCGTCCGCAGCAGCGAGCAGTCGTTTTCGTGTTCGGTCTCCGGGCGCCCCTGGCGGTTTTCCTCGTCGCCGTCGGCGGGGGCCCAGTCGGCGATCGTCAGAGCGTCCTTGACCACGACCCAGCCGGTGTCGGTGACCCAGGTGGTCTCGATCACCAGGGTGCCGGGCGCGTAGCGGCGGGCGATCGGGACGGTCACGCCCCTTGGCCGCAGCAGCATGTGGCCGGCGCCGCGGTCGAGCAGGGCGGCGAAGGCGCTGGGGGAGTCGAAGCGGGGGAAGCAGAGCCACTCGACGCTGCCGCCAAAGGAGACCAGGGCGGCGGTGTGGCAATCGGAGAGGAAGCCGTAGCTGCCGATCGGGGGAAAGCGGTGGTTGCGGGAGCTCACGGGCTGAGCCAAGCTACCAGCGGGCTACGCTGAAACTGCATGAACTTCTTGCTGGGCCACGTAGGCGCCACGTTCGCCCCCGTCGAGGTCCTGCCGCTGCTGGTCGCGGCCGTCCTCTACGCCAAGCGCTCGATCACGCTGGCCGAGCGGGGCCGGCCGGTGCCGCTCTGGCGCCAGCTCTGCTTCGCCGGCGGGCTGCTGACGATGGCGATCGCCTTGGTTTCGCCGGTGGCCCACGTCGCCGAGGAGCTGGTGATCGCCCACATGGTCGAGCACCTGCTGCTGGGCGACGTCGCCACCCTGCTCCTGGTCCTCGGGCTGACCGGCCCGCTGCTGCAGCCGATCCTGGCGATTCCGGCCTTCGACCGGCTGCGGATCCTCGCCCACCCGCTCGTCGCCTTCCCGCTCTGGGCGCTCAACTTCTACTTCTGGCACATCCCCGCCCTCTACGACGCCGCTTACGGCGGCGCCGCGGTGCACGCGCTCGAGCACATGAGCTTCGTCTTCTTCGGCTGCCTGATGTGGATGCCGATCTTCGGGCCGCTGCCGAAGCCGAGCTGGTTCAACGCCGGCTGGAAGGTCGCCTACGTCGTTGCCGTCCGCTTCGCCGGGGCGATCCTCGGCAACGTCCTGATGTGGTCGGGGACGGTCCTCTACCCGAAGTACGCGGCCGGCGAGGCCTACTGGAACATCTCCCCGCTGGCCGACCAGAGCACCGCCGGCGTGGTGATGATGGTCGAGGGCACCTTCCTCGGCCTCGGCCTGCTCGCCTGGGTCTTCTTCGAAGTCTCCCGCGAAGGGATCGAGAAGCAGCGCCTGCTGGACCTGGCGACGGAGCGGGGGGTCGAGCTGGACGAGGCGCGGGCGCAGCGGGCGGTCGCGGCCGGCCAAGGAGCGCGGCTGGAGCGGCAACTGACCGGCGCCGGGGGGGACCGCGACGACCGTCCAGGCTGAAAACCCCGCCGACGGGACGGAAGTACCCCTATATGGAGGGAAATCGTCCCGTCGGCAGCGGGGGCTGCTGGCGGCGCTGGTCTTCGTGGTCGGCGCTTCCAGCCTTGGGGTGGAGATCGCGGCGGCGCGGCTGCTCGCTCCTTACTTCGGGGCCTCGACGATCGTCTGGGCGAACACGATCGGGGTCGTCCTCGTTGCCCTCTCGGTTGGCTACTGGTTCGGCGGCCGCTACGCCGACCGCCACCCACACCTGCGCGGGCTCTGCCTGCTGGTGCTGGCGGCGGCGGTCCTGATCGCGCTGGTGCCGTTCGCGGCGCGGCCCTTCCTCGGCTTTTCGGTCGACGCCTTCGACACCGTCTCGGTCGGCGGCTTCGCCGGCTCGCTCTTCGGGGTGCTGGTCCTGGTCGCGGTGCCGGTGACGATGCTGGGGGCGGCGGCGCCGTGGGCGGTGCGGCTGGCAGTGGGGGACCTCGGCAGCTCCGGCGAGGTGGTCGGCCGCCTGTACGCGATCTCGACCGCCGGCTCGCTGCTGGGGACGATGGCCTCGGCGCTGCTCTTGATCCCGCTGCTGGGGACGCAGCGGACCTTCCTCGTCTTCGCCCTGGCACTGGCTCTGGTCGCGACGGTGGGGGTAGGGGCGCGGGCGGTCGCGGTCCCCGTCGCCCTGCTCGCGGTGATCGCGGTCCCGGTCGGGACGATCAAGGCCGACGCCGACGGCCGCGTCCTCTTCGAGGCGGAGACGACGCACCAGTACGCGCGGGTGGTCGAACGCGACGACGGGACGCGGGTGCTGGAGCTGAACGAGGGGCAGGCGGTGCACTCGCTCTACCGGCCGGGCTCCTACCTGACCGGCGACTACTGGGACGGGCACCTGGTCCTGCACGCGGCAGCGGGTCGGCGGCCGCCGCGGCGGATCGCGATCCTCGGCAACGCCGGCGGCACTGTCGCCCGCGCCTTCGGACACTTCTTCCCGCGGACGGCGGTCGACGCAGTCGAGATCGACGCCGAGCTGACCGAGCTTGGGCGGCGCTACCTCGACCTCCGCAACCCGCGGATGCAGGTCTTCGCCGAGGACGCGCGGCCCTGGCTGGAGCGCTCCGACGGCGGCTACGACGCGATCATGGTCGACGCCTACCGCCAGCCCTACATTCCCTTCTACCTGGCGACGCGGGAGTTCTTCGAGCTCGCCCGTGACCGCCTCGCTCCTGGCGGTCTGGCGATCGTCAACGTCGGCCACCCGGAGGGCGCGCAGGAGCTGGAGCGGGTCCTGGGGAGGACGATGACAGCGGCCTTCCCGCGGGTCCTGCGCTACCCGGTCGAGGACACCAACACGTTGCTGGTCGCCGGCGAGGGCTCCTTCTCGGGGGCGCGACTGCGGGCGAACCTGGAAACGCTGCCATCGCCGCTGCGGCCGCAGGCGCGGGAGGCGGCCGCGGCGCTGGAGCCGCGTCTGCCCGGTGGCGAGGTCTACACCGACGACCGCGCCCCGGTCGAGTGGCTCGTCGACTCCTCCCTGCTGGAATACGCGAATGAGTGATTTCGGCGAGCGGCTGCGTGCCTGGCTCGTAACCGGGCCGCTGGGGCGGAGCCTGTCCTTCGCGATCGACTTCGCCGTGGCGCTGCGGACGATGCTGGCCCAGCGCCGCTAGACGACACCGATCATCTAGGGTCACCCGTCCATGCAGACCACCCTCAAAGAGCTCCCCAACTCCCGCGTCGAGGTCCAGGTCGAGGTCTCGGCCGCGGACGTCGAGAAAGCAACCTCCCGCACCGCTCGCGCAATGGCGAAAGAAATGCGGATGCCCGGCTTCCGCGCCGGCAAGGCACCGGCTTCGCTGGTGATCCAGCGCCTCGGCTTCGGCCCGGTGCTGCAGGAGGCGATCCGCGACGCGCTGCCCGAGTGGTACGAAGGCGCACTGCTCGACGCCGGGGTCAGCCCGATCGGCGATCCCGACATCGAGATGACCACGGTGCCGGAGAACGAGGGCGAGCCGTTGTCCTTCAAATTCGAGGTCGGGGTGCGGCCGGAGGCCCAGCTCGGCAACTACAAAGGGCTCGAGGTCGGCAAAGAGGAGAAAGAGGTGCCCGACGAAATCGTCGACACCGAGGTCGAGCGGATCCGCGAGGGATTCGCGCGGCTGGAGCCGGTCGAGCGCGAGGCCAAGGAGGGCGACTCGCTGCTGATCGACTTCGAGGGCTTCCTCGACGGCAGCGCCTTCCAGGGCGGCGCCGCGGAGGACTACCTGCTGGCGCTCGGCTCCGGGCAGCTGATCGAGGGTTTTGAGGAGCAGCTCGTCGGCGCCAAGGCGGGGGAGGACCGCGAGGTCAAGGTGACCTTCCCCGCGGATTACCAGGCCGAGCACCTGGCCGGCGAAGAGGCGGTCTTCAAAGTCAAAGTCAAAGAGGTGCGGGAGAAAGTCCTTCCTGACCTCGACGACGACTTCGCCGCTGATGCTTCCGAGTTCGACACGCTCGAGGAGTTGCGCGGCAGCATCCGCGAGAAAGTCGGTGAGGCGCTCGGCAGCCGCGCCGAGGAAGACTTCCGGGTTGCAGCGATCGACGCCGCGGTCGCCGAGGCGACGGTGGAGGTGCCGGCGGAGCTGGCGACGGCGCGGGCGACTGAACGCTGGGAGCGGATGGAACGCCAGCTCGCCTCCCGCGGCATGGACCCCAACCAGTTCCTGCAGATGCAGGGCAAAACCCGCGAGGAGCTGATCGAGGAGACGAAAGAGGACGCGGAGAAGGAGCTGCGGCGCGAAGCGGTCGTGATGGCAATCGCCGAGGCCGAGGGGGTCGAGGTCTCCGAGGAGGAGATGGTCGAGGCACTCGAGCACAGCGCCGAACACGAACGGACGACCCCCGAGAAACTGCTCGAGCGGTTGCGCCAGAGTGGCCGTGACGCCCTCGTGCGCGAAGACCTGCAGCGGGAAAAGGCGGTCAAGCTAGTTGCCGAGTCGGCCAAACCGATTCCCAAAGAGGAGGCCGACGAGCGCCAGGGGAAAGCCGAGGCGCGGGAGAAGCTGCTGGCCCCCGAGGGAGAGAGCAAGAGCAAAGCCGGCGAGCTGTGGACGCCGGGCGAGTAGTGCTCCAGGCACGGCTGACCGCTTCTATAGAGTCCCGCTTATGAGTCCCTTGATCCCGATGGTGGTCGAGCAGACCTCGCGCGGCGAGCGTGCTTTCGACATCTACTCGCGCCTCCTGGGCGAGCGGATCATCTTCCTCGGCACCCCGGTGAACGACGACATCGCCAACCTCATCGTCGCCCAGATGCTGCACCTGGAGTCGGAGGACCCGGACAAGGACATCAGCCTCTACGTCAACTCGCCCGGCGGTTCCGTCTATGCCGGCCTGGCGATCTACGACACGATGCAGTTCATCAAGCCCGACGTGCAGACGATCTGCGTCGGCATCGCGATGAGCATGGGGGCGCTGCTGTTGAGCGGCGGCGCGCCCGGCAAGCGGATGGCGCTGCCGAACTCGAAGATCCTCATCCACCAGGTCTCGGCCGGGTTCCAAGGTCAGGCGACCGACATCGAGATCCACGCCAAAGAGATCATCGACGTCCGCCGCCGCCTCGACGAGATCATCGCCCAGCACACCGGGCAACCGTTCGAGAAGGTCACCAAAGACACCGAGCGGGACTACTTCATGAGCGCGGAGGAGGCGAAGGAGTACAACATCGTCGACCGCGTGATCGAGCACCACTGAGGCGCGCCGCCGCTCTCCTCGTCCTCGCGCTGGCGCTCGCTGCTCCGGCCTCCGCTCAGATCGCCGGCAGCGGGGGAGGCACCCCCTACTACGGGCACGTCTTCCCGGTGCAAGGTGCGCACGGGGTGCGCGGGGCGATCGGCGAGTACCACGCGCCGCGCAACGGCGGCCGCATCCACGAAGGCTTCGACGTCACCGCCGCCTGCGGAAGCGAGCTGGTCGCAGTGCGCAACGGCAAGGTCCTGCGCAGCGGCTTCGACCCGGTCCTCTACGGCTGGTACGTCCTCATCCACGGCGAAGGCGAGGACCGCAGCTACTTCTACGCCCACATGCCGCGCCAAGCGCGCTTCCACGGCGGGCAGCGGGTGTGGGAGGGCGAGCGGATCGGCGCGGTCGGCGAAACCGGCAATGCCGCCGGCACCGGCTGCCACCTCCACTTCGAGATCCACGTCCGCGGGCTCCCGATCGACCCCGAGCCCTCGCTGCGGCGCTGGGACCGCTACAGCTAGTCCTCCTGGTGCAGGACCCGTTCGAACCAGAGGTCGGCTTTCGGGTTCTCGTTGTAGGCAGGGACTTCGCGGTAGCCGGCGGAGCGGTAAAGGCCGACGGCGGGGGTGAGGTAGTCGGAGGTGTCGAGACGGATGGCGCGGCAGCCGTGTTCGAGTGCGATTTCGTCGAGTCGGGCGAGGATGCGGCGGCCGAGCCCGGTGCCGCGATAGGCCGGCGCTACGTACATGCTCTTCACCTCGGCGACGTCGGTGTCGAGATAGCGGACGCCGCCGAGGCCTGCCGGCGCACCGTCGGCGAGGGCGAGGAGAAAGACTCCGTTCGGCGGCGCCAGGTCGGTCGGTGGCCCCTTGGCGATCTCCTCGTCGAGGTCGACCCCGGCTTCTTCGCGGTCGTAGACGAGCGGCCCGTCGGCCTCGCGAACGAAGTCGGCGTAGAGGTCCAGCACCCGCGGATCGTCCCGCTCGACCGGCTCCAGGGAGAAATTCACAGAAACGACGCTAACGCGTTGAAGAAATCCTCCGATGTCGGGCCTTCAGACCCGCAGTTCGTAGCTGAACCACTCGCTGCGCTCGGCGCCGGTGGAGTCGTAGAGGCGCTGGGCGGTGCGGTTGTCGGGGGCGGTCGACCACTCGACGAAGGGGACGCCGCGCTCGCGGGCGACCTCGGCGGCCGCCTCGATCAGGGTGCGGCCGACGCCCTGGCCTCGCGCCGACTCATCGACGAAGAGGTCGTTCATCAGCACGCTCTCGCAGGCCTCGAGCGAGCTGAAATGCCAGTACAGGCAGGCGTAGCCAACCAGCCGCCCCTCGCTGTGGGCACCGAGCAGGAGGCCGTCTTCGCTCGGCCCCAGGAAGCGGCGGAAGAAGGCGCGGTTGCGCTCCTCGTCGATCTCCTCGACTTCGTAGAAGCGCTGGTAGGCCGCGATCAGCGGCAGCAGCTGCTCGAACTCCTCGACGTGGATCGGGGCAATCTCGACCTCGGCGGGCACGGGGTCCACGGTAGCGCCACGCAAGGCTGCGCTCACGTGAAGGGACCGCCGAGCCGATGCCGTAAACGACCCCCACAGACCGGTGCGGGTCCCTGACTAAGCTTTTGGGGCGCAGCCGGAGGCAAGAGATCAGTCCCGTTTAGGAGGGGATTCCGCTGGCACGTCCTTCAGATTCGAACGAGCAGCTCCTCTGCAGCTTCTGCGGCAAGTCGCAACGCCAGGTGAAAAAGCTGATCGCCGGCCCCGGCGTCTACATCTGCGACGAGTGCATCGACCTCTGCAACGAGATCATCGACGAGGAGCTGACGGCGCCGCCCGCCTTCGAGCTGGAGAACCTGCCGAAACCGCAGGAGATCCACGACGTCCTGCAGGAGTACGTGGTCGGCCAGGAGGCGGCGAAGCGCTCGCTCGCGGTCGCCGTCTACAACCACTACAAGCGGGTCCAGATCGCCCAGTCCGACGAGACCGAGGTCGAGCTGCAGAAGTCGAACATCATGATGCTGGGCCCGACCGGCTGCGGCAAGACGCTGCTGGCGCAGACCCTGGCGCGGATCCTCAACGTCCCCTTCGCGATCGCCGACGCGACCGCGCTGACCGAGGCCGGCTACGTCGGCGAGGACGTCGAGAACATCCTCCTGAAGCTGATCCAGGCCGCCGACTTCGACGTCAAGAAGGCCGAAACCGGGATCATCTACATCGACGAGATCGACAAGATCGCGCGTAAAGCCGACAACCCGTCGATCACCCGCGACGTCTCCGGCGAAGGCGTCCAGCAGGCGCTGCTGAAGATCCTCGAGGGGACGACCGCCTCGGTGCCGCCGCAGGGTGGGCGCAAGCACCCCCACCAGGAGTTCCTGACGATCGACACCACCAACATCCTCTTCGTCTGCGGCGGCTCCTTCGCCGAACTCGACAAGGTGATCGAGCGCCGGGTGGGCGACCGCGGTATCGGCTTCGGCGCCGAAATCTCATCGCGTGAGAAAAAGGACACCGGCGAGTGGTTCGAGCAGGTGCTGCCGGAGGACTTGATCGAATACGGCCTGATCCCGGAGTTCATTGGCCGCCTGCCGGTGATCACGGCGATCCACCAGCTCAGCCGCGACGACCTAACGACGATCCTGACCGAGCCGCGCCACGCGCTCACCCGCCAGTTCCAGCGCTTCTTCGAGTTCGACGACATCGAGTTGGTCTTCTCCGAGGACAGCCTCGAGGCGATCGCCGACAAAGCCCTGGAGCGCGAGACCGGCGCCCGCGGTCTGCGCTCGATCCTCGAGGAGACCCTGCTCGACGTCCAGTTCGAGCTGCCCTCCCGCCGCGACGTCACCAAGTGTGTCGTCACCAAGGAGACGATCACCGAGGGCCGCCGCCCGACCCTCGTCACCGAGGCCGTCCAGCAGGACATCGGTCCGGCCGACGAAGGGCTCAACGAGGAAACCGCTTAGCTGCAGGAGGGAGGAGCCGAGCATCCCTGCTCGGAGACCTTCACAGAGAGGGGCATTGATCGGCCGTCCGGTACTCCGACTCCGATCGAAGCAGGGCGCGGCCGTCCTCCCGGCTTATCGCCCATGAATAAACGTCTCCTGGCATTGGGGCGACCATTGCCGCTGCTACCCTGGACAAACGTTCGATACGCGAAAGCGATCGAGCCGAACGAGTCGCAGTTAATGGCCGTTCGGACCGTACATAAGGGCCGCCTGCGGGGGGCACCGCCGAATAAGGAGATATTCAGTTGGTTACCAACACCGACGCTGGCACGGATAACGCCAGCATCACGTTCCGCGTCCAAGGCGTAGAGGCCGCTAGGCGGATGCAGAACGCGCGGGACAAAGCCCTCGGTATCACCCGCCACTACATGGACGTGCCGGTCGTCAATCTGGTCGCCGGACTTGCATCACAGAGTGGCCCCAATCCGAGGCCAAAGGCCAGCACTAACAAGAAAGTCGCCCGCCAGATTGAGGCGAGCCTCCTCAACCAGAACGTTCCCGAGCCGGACGTCTTCCACCTCGCCCACTTGGGCATCACGATTGTCGGTGAAGTCGAGAAGGTCGACGATACGACCTACGACGTCACCTTCAATGTCGATCCCGATGAGACGGAAGAGCCCAGCGACGGCGTCGTCAATGGTCTGCATAGTCTCGCGGTGATCGAGAAGGTTCTGAAGAGCGCGGCGGTTTCGGACAAGCAGTACGTCACGCTCAACATCATCGCCGGCATTCCTTCGTCCAAGCGCGAATCGCTGATTCCCTGGATTGCCCGCGGCAGGAACACCGTCCTCCAAGTCAAGGATGAGTCGATCGACAACCTCATGAAGATGTTCGACCCGTTCAAGGATGAGCTGAGGAAATACCCCTACTTCGATCAGTTCGGCTGGGAGGAGAGCGCGACGAACCCATATGACGTTCTCGACTTGCTCTCCACCATGACGGCGCTGAATCCAGTGGTCTTCCCGAACGACTCCGTGGACAAACAGCCCGTGGTTGCGTACGAGAAGCCCTCGGGCGCCCTTAAACACTTCGAGCAGAACCCGACTGCGTACTACCGGATGATCCCGCTCATCGGGGACATGCTGCATCTCTACGACTCGATTCGTAGCGGCGCTATCGACGCCTACAACAAGGGCAACCGGCAGGGTTGGCACCTGAAGTTGATTGAGAAGAAATTCGACAAGGATGGGAAGGCTAAGGTCGATGTTTGGTCGTACCCGTTCTTCCGCCGCTCTGACGGGGGATACGGCAAAACTGGAACCTATCGGCTGTCCAGCGCGGCAACCTTCCCAATTCTCGCCGCTTTCAGGAACTTCGTGATCGACAAGGACCAGGATGGGACTATGGAGTGGGACGGCGGGTTCGGTGAGGTTATGAAGGCCTGGGAGGACCTGGGAGAGGAGATGATGCAGTCCTGCGTCGAGACCTCGCAGAGCTTCCAGGGCAACATCAACGCGGTCGGCAAGAACCGGCCACTCTGGCGGGCCCTCCACACGACGGCCAAGGGTTACGCGTCGCAACGGGAAAACGCCCGGTTGCGCGCCGAACTCGAAGCCCGGGCTGGAGGGAGGGCGTAACCATGCTGAACCCCATCTACACCAGGAAGTCGCCCTTCTCCGAGTCACCGTTCGCGTCGATCGAGGACATCAGCGGCTTCATAGACCACGTGGTTGCCATCGTTGAGGATGCTATAGGTCGCGAGCCCGTGGTCTCGATCTCTTTCACCTATCCCGACCACGTGTTTCCCGTGATGTCTCAGCAGGAATTTCGTGAAGCGAGAAAGGAACTGCCGTTCGAGACCTTGACCTCATTCGAGGTGACCGTCTCTGATCGGGAGGACTCTGACTTCATGGTGGGCGTCCTAGTGCACTCCGGGACTGGCGGAAGGGTTGGCGTCCAGGGCAGAAGTGTGACGCGTGTGGACGGAGTCGATGTTCAGGTTCGTAAAGAGCTTGAGCGGCTACGTGGGGCGCGGAAAGACGAAGCCCGCCGTCGCTTGGGTCAGCGCGTGGAGACCGTAGGTCGCCTCGCGGAAGGCACCCTCCCTGGCGTGCCGGTGGCTTCTATCTCGGCGGAAGTGGCGCGGCTGCTGACGCTGCAGGGGCGGCCGTCACGGCACACGGACTTCCCCGCGTTGAGGTCCTCTGCCAGCGCTGGGCGGTGGCGTCGCTTTGCCAATAACCCTTGGACCATCACGATTGTCGGCGGTTCCATCGCCGCTGCGATCGCGGTAGGCCTAGTCGCCTTGGCGATCTTCCTTGCCACCACCGCTTCCTCTGGCGATTCCAATAGCGATGAATCAACTCACCCCCAGACCCACGGTGCTACCGGCGAGCGCTGGTCGCTTGACAGGGTTCCGGTGGGGGTCGTGAGGTACTCAGTATGGAGCCGCGCCGGTGGCTCTTGAGGCGACAGCAGGAGGCGATTCACGCGGCGGAGGTGCTCCCAGCGATCCCCATCGGCACCCTCCCTAGGCGCCCCGCTATCTAGACTCGCCGCGTGGACGCGGCGCAGCGGCAGAGGCTGGAGGAGACGACTCGCTATGACCCCTCGGAGGTCGAGGGGCGGATCTTCGGGGAGTGGATCGAGGGCGGGTACTTCCACCCTGCGGCGGAGGGGACGGCGGAGGAGAACTTCTCGGTCGCGATCCCGCCGCCGAACGTGACCGGGGCGCTGCACATGGGGCACGCGCTGAACGGGTCGATGCAGGACGCGCTGGTGCGGATGAACCGGATGCGGGGGAAGAACACGCTCTGGATCCTGGGGACCGACCATGCCGGGATCGCGACGCAGGCGGTGGTCGAGAAAGAGCTGAAAAAAGAGGGGAAGAGCCGCCATGACCTCGGCCGCGAGGCCTTCCTCGAGCGGGTCTGGGAGTGGAAAGCCGAGTATGGCTCGCGGATCGTCGAGCAGTACAAGCGGCTCGGCGCCTCCTGCGATTACGAGCGCGAGCGCTTCACCCTCGACGAGGGCTACGTCAAGGCCGTCTACCGCGTCTTCAAGCAGCTCTACGACAAGGGCTACATCTACCGCGACAACTACATGGTCAACTGGGACCCGGGCTCGCACTCGGCGATCTCCGACCTCGAGGTCGAGAACCGCGAGGTCGAAGACGCCCTCTACTCGATCGACTACCCGGTCGAGGACTCGGATCGGGTGCTGACGGTCGCCACGGTGCGGCCGGAGACGATGCTGGCCGACACCGCCGTTGCCGTGAACCCCGGGGACGAGCGCTACGCCGACCTCGTCGGCAGGTTCTGCGTGCTGCCGCTGGTCGGCCGCCGCATCCCGGTGATCGCCGACGACCACGTCGACGTCGAGTTCGGCACCGGGGCGCTGAAGATCACCCCCGGCCACGACCCCAACGACTTCGAGATCGGCCGCAAGCACGGGCTCGAGGAGATCGGCGTGATCGGCCCCGACGGGCGGATGACCGAGGAGGCGGGCGAGTTCGCCGGCCTCACCGCGGCCGAGGCGCAGGAAGCGGTGGTCGCGGCCCTGCGCAACGAGGGCCGCCTCCGCGCCGAGGAGCCCTACACCCACTCGGTCCCGTTCTCACACCGCTCCGGCGAGCGGATCGAGCCGCTGATCTCTCTGCAGTGGTTCTGCCGCATGGACGAGCTGGCCCAGCCGGCGATCGAGGTCGTCGAACGGGACGAGGTTCACATCACGCCGCCGCAGTGGAAGCGCGTCTACCTCGACTGGATGGGGGAGATCCGCCCCTGGTGCATCTCTCGCCAGCTCTGGTGGGGCCACCGAATCCCGGTTTGGTACTGCGACGCCTGCGGGGAGGTCTTCGTCGCCGAGGACCCGGCGGCGGTGCCCGAGCGCTGCGGCGCCTGCGGCGGCGAGCTGCGCCAGGAGGAGGACGTCCTCGACACCTGGTTCAGCTCCGCAATCTGGCCCTTCGCCACCCTCGGCTGGCCCGACGACACCCCCGAGCTGCGCGCCTTCTACCCGACCAGCTTCCTCACCACGGCGCGGGAGATCCTCTTCCTCTGGGTGGCGCGGATGATCATGACCGGGCTCGAGTTCCCCGGCGCGATCCCCTTCCGCGACGTCTACGTCCACTCGGTGATCCAGGCCCGCGACGGGCGGCGGATGTCGAAGAGCCTCGGCACCGGGATCGACCCGCTGGAGGAAATCGACGTCCACGGCGCCGACGCGCTCCGCTTCGGCCTGCTGGCGATGTCCTCGACCCAGGACGTGCGCTTCTCCGACGCCAAGGTGCAGCAGGGGCGCGACCTCGCCAACAAGCTCTGGAACGCCAGCCGGCTGGTCCTGCTGAACGCGGCCGAGGCGGAGCCGGCGCCGCGGCCGACCTGCGTCGAAGACCGCTGGCTGCTCTCGCGGCTTGAGCGCACGGTCGCCTCGGTGACCGAGAAGCTCGAGACCTACGACTTCGCCCACGCCGTCGGGGAGGCCTACTCGTTCTTCTGGCGCGATCTTTGCGACTGGTACCTGGAGATCGTCAAGCCGCGGCTCTACGACGGCGAGGAGGAGGTCGCGGCGACGCTGCTCTACGCGCTGGAACGCGTGTTGGGGTTGCTGCACCCGCTGATGCCCTTCGTCACCGAGGAGATCTGGGGCTACCATCCCGCTTGCGAGGGACACTTGGCGGTGCACCCTTTCCCGGTCGCCGACGAGTCCCTGGTCGACCCGGCCGCCGAGGAGGACGTCGAGAGCGGGATCCGGTTGACTCAGCGCCTGCGGGCCTGGCGCGATCTCGCCGGGGTGCCCGCCGGGGCGACTCTGCCGGCGTTGATCGACGGGGTCGAGCCGCCCGGCTTCGTCTCCCGCCTCTCGCGCTTCGAGTTCGACGGCGTCGGCGCCGAGCCGGTTGCCTCGGTCGGGCCGGTGCGGGTGCTCGACTCCGACCAGCTCGATGCCGCTGCGGTTGCCGAGCGGCTGGACAAGCGCCGGGAGGAACTACAGGCCGAGGTCGAGCGCGGCGAGCGCAAACTCGGCAACGAGAAGTTCGTCGCCAAGGCCCCGGCCGAGGTGGTCGAGGAGGAGCGGGGGAAGCTGGAGCGCTACCGCAACGAACTCGCCGAGCTGAGCTGATCGACGCCGACGCATACCTCGACTCCCTCGAACCGGTCGGCTGGCGGCTCGGGCTCGAGCGGATGCGCAAGCTGACGACGGCGCTCGGCTTGCCGCAGCATCGCTTCGCCTCCATTCACGTGGTCGGCACCAACGGCAAGTCCTCGGTGACGCGGATGACCGCGGCGCTGCTGCACGCGCACGGCCTCCGCGCCGGCGCCTGCGTCTCGCCCCACACCGAGCGCTGGTCGCAGCGGACGCTGGTCGGCGGCGAGGAGGTCGACTCGGGGCGCTGGGCGCAGGCGGTCGAGCAGGTCGCCCGCGCCGCCGAGGGGGTCGACCGCAGCCTCGAGGAGGGGGAGGCGGTGACCCAGTTCGAGGCGGCGACCGCGGCCAGCTTCGTCGCGCTTGCGAACGCGCGGGTCGAGGTGGCGGTGATCGAGGCCGGGCTCGGCGGCCGTCTCGACGCAACCAACACGATCCCCTCCAAGGTCACCGTCCTCACCTCGATCGGCCTCGACCACACCGAGTGGCTGGGGGAGACCGAGGCCGAGATCGCCGCCGAGAAGCTGGCGGTCCTGCGCGACCAGACGACGTTGGTCCTGGGCGAGGTCTCCGCGGAGGTGGGGGCGCTGGCCGAGGCGACGGCGCGGGGGCTGGGAGCGCGCCTCGTTCGAGCGCCGGCCGATCCGGGACCGGAGGTGCGGTTGCGGGCGCCGGGCGAGTTCCAGCGCCGCAACTTCGCGATCGCCTGCGCCGCCGCTGAGGCGTTCCTCGGGCGACCTCTCGACCCCGACCGGATCGCCGCGGCCGCCGCCACGACCACAGTCCCCGGTCGCCTGGAGCGGATCGCCGAGCGACCGCCGGTCTTCCTCGACGCTGCCCATAACCCCGCCGGTGCCGCGGCGCTGGCACGCTCGCTGCCCGGGGTCGCCGAGAGCAGGCGTGTGGTCGCCGTCCTCGCCGTCCTCGCCGACAAGGATGCGGCGGCGATGGTCGCGGCGCTGGCGCCGGTCCTCGACCGCGCCGTCTGCACCGAGCTGCCGCCGAGCGCGCTGGAAGGGCACGGCCGCCCCGGTGCCCGCTCCCGGGCCGCGGCGGAGCTGGTCGCCGCCTGCGACGCGGTGGGTCTGGATGCCGAGGCCGAGCCCGAATTCGCCGCCGCGCTGGCGCGCGGCAAGGCGCTGGCAGCCGAGGAGCCAGAAGGCCTGCTCCTCATAGCCGGTTCCCACTATGCAATCGCCCCCGCCCGAGCGCTGATCGCGGCTTGACTGTGCGAGGATTCGCGCATGGATCGCCCTCGCAGCGCCGGTTCCGAACTGCTCTCGATGATGGGGCTGGTCGCCGCCGTCGTCGCGATCGTGATCCTCGTCTTCTTCGGCGTCGGCTATCTGTTCGGAAGGCTTTTCCTCTAACTACAGGGTTAGCGTCGGCTCCGGCGAAGTAGACTGCCGGCCCCTCGGCGCGCCCGAGCCCCCCAACCCCTTGTCTATGCCCCTAGCGATCTTCGGCATCACCAACGACGGCCTCAATCTGGTCGCCACCCTCTTCCTGCTGATGCTGGTCGTGCTCTGGCTGGCGCTGATCGTCTACACCTACCTCGACGCCCGCCGCCGCATCTCCGACCCCTTCCTCGTCGCCTGCGCCACCGTCGCCTCCTTCTTCCCCTTCATCGGCACCGCCGTCTACGCGATCGTGCGGCCGCCGGAGTACCTGGAGGACGCGCACGAGCGCGAGCTGGAGATCAAAGCGGCCGAGCTGCGGGTGCGGCAGCTGCGCGACCAGAGCTGCCCCAACTGCGAATACCCGGTCGAGAAAAACTACTTGCGTTGCCCGAACTGCCAGCAGCGGCTGAAGGACCCTTGCCCGACCTGCGGCAAGCCGGTCGACCCGCGCTGGGGACTCTGTCCCTACTGCGAGACCAGCCTAGGTGGTGGCGAGCGGCCGCGCCGCAAACGTAGAAACCCCGAAGAGCGCCCGCCGCAGCAGCGCCAGGCGCCGCCGCGCCGCAGGAAAGCGCCGCCGGAGGCGGAGCAAGGGGACTCGGAAACCCAAGAGCAAAGGAGCCCCCGCCGTGAGCCGGACCCTGATCCTCGTCAAGCCTGACGCCTTCGAACGCGCCCTCACCGGCGAGGTGATCGCCCGCTTCGAGCGCAAGGGGCTGCGGATCGTCGCCTTGAAGTCGATGCAGGCCAGCGAAGAGATCGCCAACCAGCACTACGCCGAGCACACCGACAAGCCCTTTTTCGGCGAGCTGGTCTCCTTCATCACCGGGGGCACCCTGGTGGCGATGGTCCTCGAGGGTGAGGAAGCGGTGAAGGCGGCGCGTCAGCTGATCGGCGCCACCAACCCGGTCGAGGCGGCGCCCGGCTCGATCCGCGGCGATTTCGCGCTCGAGGTGACCTTCAACATGGTCCACGGCTCCGATTCCGACGAGTCGGCCGGGCGCGAGATCGGGATCTGGTTCCCCGAGCTGTCCTGAGGGTCACGCTCGCATCCGGGTCTCCGCAGCGGCGGGAGATCCTGCAGAAGCTGGGGCTTGAGTTTGAGGTTGTGGTTCCTGGCGTGGAGGAGCTCTCGAGTGGAGATCCTGAACAGCTGGTTCGCTTGAACGCACTTCGCAAGGCGAGGGCGCTGGGGGAGGGCGGGGTACCTGCGCGCGCCAAAAACGTGCTCGGCACCCCGCCCTCCCAACCGGGCCGCCTGGTGATTGCTTGTGACACGGACGTGGTTCTGGAGGACGAGGTGCTCGGTAAGCCGGGGAGTCCGTCCGAGGCGCGCGAATACCTGGATCGGATGAGCGGGCGGGCACATATGGTGATGAGTGGGCTCGTCGTCGTTGCCGATGGCGAGGAGCGGGTTGGGGTGGAGAAGACGACGGTGGTCTTCAAGCGGCTGTCCGCGCCTGAAAAGGAGCGGTATGTGAGGTTCGGCGAGTGGAAGGGGCGCTCGGGTGGCTACGCGATCCAGACCCTCGGCTCCTCTCTGGTCGAGCGCCTGGAGGGCAGCGTTTCCAACGTCGTCGGGCTGCCCGTCGGCCTGCTGGCCGAGCTGGCGCCAGATCTGTTCGAGCGCTAGCTCAGGTCCAGAGCTCGATCGCCTCGTCGAGGTGCTCGAGCAGCTCGTCGACCACCTCGGGATCGAACTGGCTGCGGCGCCCTTGGCGGATCAGCGCCGCCGCTTTCCCGGTCTCGATCGCCGGACGGTACGGCCGATCGCTGAGAAGCGCGTCGAGGACGTCGGCGACGGCGACGATCCTGCCCTCGAGCGGGATCTCTTCGCCAACGAGCCCGCGAGGGTAACCGCCGCCGTCGTACCGCTCGTGGTGGGTGAGGGCGATCGACGCCGCCACCTGCAGCAGCTCGCTGTCGGAGTTGGCGAGGATCCGGTGCCCGATCTCGGGGTGGCGCTCCATCTCCACCCGCTCCTCCTCGTTCAACGGGCCGGGCTTGCGGAGGATCCTCTCGGGGATCGCGAGCTTGCCGATGTCGTGCATCGGCACCGCTGCCCGCAATAGCGTCACCTGCTCCTCGCTCCAACCGAGCCGAGCGGCGAGATAGGCAGCTATTTCCGCCGTTCGGTGGACGTCGCGGCCACCCTCTCTGTCATGCAGCTCGGCAGCCTGCGCCAGCCGCTCCAGGGCATCGCGCTGCGAGTACTCGAGCTTGCGCAGGGCGGTGATGTCGGTCGAGACGCCGACGATGCCGGCGAGCTCCCCCGTCGGGCCGACGTAGGGGAACCTGACCGTGAGAAAGGTACGCAGGCGGTCCCTCAGCTGCACGGTCGCCTCGCGGTAGGTGGCTTCTTCCTCGCTGAGGACCCGCAGGTCACCCTCCCTGATGACCGTCTCCGCCTCGGGGATCAGATCGGCGTCCGTACGGCCGATCATCTCGCCGGGCTCGAGGCCCAACATTTCGTGCGCGAACTTGCTGGCGAGCAGGTAGCGGCGTTCCAGGTCTTTGACGAAGATCGGCAGCGGCGCTTGGTCCATCGCCGCCTGAACGTGCGTCGCCAGAGTGCGCCGCCGCATCCGCTCGGCCGCTTCCGCGTCCAGGCGGCGCAGGGCAGTCTGGGTGGTGATCAACAGCTGGCCGGGCAAGAAGGGCTTGACCAGGTAGCCGTAGACGCCGAGTTCGAGCGCCCGCTCGACCACCGTTTCGTCGTCGACCCGGGCGGTCGGAATAACCGCGACTTCGGGGTATTCGGCGAGCAGGTCCTCCACCAATGCCAAGCCCGACTCACCCGGCATTCGGACGTCGCAGAGAACGGCGTCGAACCCGTTGTCCGCGAGGCTCTTCCGAGCGACCTCGACGTCGCCAGCGGTCTCGCAGTCGAAGCGGGGGCCGAGCACCTGCTCGACCATCTGCAGGACGGCGGGATCGTCGTCGATCGCGAGGATCCTCGCGTCAGGGTTGTTCATCGTCTGGCTGCCGTGGGCGGCGGAGAAAAGCTTCGAGTATTGGCCTCTCACCGATCATAGGGTGAGCCAGGCGGCCTGCAAAGGCCGGATTTTGCGGCTCTGCGATGATTTGTCTCCTGGAAGATCGAACCATTCCGAAAAGGGCACTTGATTGGGCATGTTCAGTCGTTTGATCCGCCTCGGCGGCCGCGACATGGCCGTAGACCTCGGAACCGCCAACACGCTCGTTTATGTGCGCGGTCGCGGAATCGTCCTCTCGGAGCCTTCGGTGGTGGCGATCGACTCGCTCAGCGGCCAGGTCCACGCCGTCGGCGTCGAAGCGAAGCGGATGCTCGGGCGGACTCCGGGCACGATCACGGCAATCCGGCCGCTCAAGGACGGGGTGATCGCCGACTTCGACGTCACTGAGCAGATGCTCCGCCACTTCATCGCCTCCGTCCACTCCAACCGCTTCGCCCACCCGCGGGTCGTCGTCTGCGTTCCCTCCGGCGTCACCGGTGTCGAGAAGCGCGCCGTCGAGGAGGCCTGCCTCTCGGCCGGCGCCCGCCAGGCCTACCTGATCGAGGAGCCGATGGCGGCGGCGATCGGCGCTGGCCTGCCGGTGGCCGAGCCGACCGGCTCGATGATCGTCGACGTCGGCGGCGGCACCACCGAGGTCGCGGTGATCAGCCTCGGCGGCATCGTCGTCTCGCAGTCGATCCGGGTCGGCGGCGACGAGCTCGACGAGGCGATCGTCGCCCACTGCAAGCGGAACTACAAACTCGCGATCGGTACCCAGACGGCGGAGGAGGTGAAGCTCGAGGCCGGCTCGGCCGCGCCGCTGCCGGAAGAGGTGCGGACCGAGATCCGCGGCCGCGACCTCGTCTCCGGCCTGCCGAAGACGATCGAGCTGACTTCCGAGGAGGTACGGGGGGCGCTGGAGGAGCCGGTCAGCCATATCGTCGCCGCGGTCAAGGAGACGCTCGACCGCACCCCGCCGGAGCTCGCAGGTGACATCATGGACCGCGGTATTACCCTGGCCGGAGGCGGAGCGCTCCTGCAAGGCTTGGAGCAACGCCTGCGCGACGAGTGCCAGATGCCCTGCCAGCTGGCAGAGTCGCCGTTGACGTGCGTGGCGGTTGGCTCGGGCATCTCGCTCGAGGAGGTCGAGACGATCCACCGCGCCGGCAAGAACAACGGAGCGCGACCCCGGCGCTAGCCGGCCGCAGCCCCTATGAGAACCACCCACGAACTTAGGCCCCCAACGTGTATCGAAAGCAAGTACGCCGCCGCCGGGCGGTGCTCGCGCTGCTGATAGTCGGTTCCTTCGCCCTGCTGACCCTCACCTACGGGCAGGGCTCCGACGGGATGCAGCGCGGTGTCAGCGCCGTCTTCAACCCGATCCAGTCGGTCGCCGACCGGGCGCTGAAGCCCGCTCGCGACCTCGTCAATTGGTTCGACGAGACCTTCGACGCGAAGGGCCGCAACGAGCGCTTGCACGAGGAACTGGAAGCGGCGCGCGAACAGAGCGTCGGGGCGAAGGCGGCGCTGGCCGAAAACGAACAGCTGCGGAAACTGGTGAAACTCGACGGCAGCGGCGCGATCCCGGGCGGCTATACGAAAGTCACCGGCCGTGTGATCGGACGTTCGCCCACCGTCTGGTTCTCCGACGTGCAGATCGACGTCGGCTCCGGTGACGGGGTCGAGGTCGACGACCCGGTCGTCAACGGCGACGGCCTCGTCGGCAAGGTCTCGGCGGTGACCGGCGGCTCGGCGCGGGTGACGCTGATCGCCGACCACTCCAGCGCCGTCGGGGCGAAGATCGTCCCAGGCGGCGTCCAGGGCGTGATGAAGCCCGTGGTGGGGGATCCGGGCGATCTCATCCTCGACTTCCTCAGCGCCGAAAAGCTGATCGGCAAGGGCCAGGACGTCGTCACCTCCGGCTGGCGCGGACAGGGGGTCGAATCGCACTACCCGCCGAACCTGCGGATCGGCGAAGTCGTCGAAGCCCCGCTGATCGAGCAGGAGGCCCAGCAGCAGGTCCACATTCGCCCCTTCGCCGACCTCCGCAACTTGGACATCGTTCAGGTTCTGACCGGAGGATCTCGCGGGTGATCCTCACCCCGAACATCCTCGCCCGCCTCGTCGCGATCGTGATCGGCGGCGTGATTCTGCAGCTCTCCTTCTTCTCCCAGGTCGCCCTCTTCCACGTCAGCCCCGACCTGCTGCCGGCGCTGATCGTCGTCCTCGGCCTCCTCGGCGGCTCCCTGACCGGCGCCGTCTGCGGCTTCTCGGCCGGCTTCCTGCTCGACTGCCTGCTGATCGTCCCGCTCGGCGGCGGCTCGCTGGTCCTGCTCGCCGTCGGTTATCTCGCCGGCCTCTTCCGCGAGCGCTTCGAGATCCACAGTCCCCTGGTGCCGCCGCTGCTCTGCATGGGGCTGACGCTGTTCGCCGAGCTCGGCTTCGGCGCGGTCGAGATGATGCTCGGCTTCGACGCGCCGGTCAGCTCCCTGATCATCCGCGACATCCTGCTGAAGAGCATCTTCGCCTTCTTCGGCGGCTGGGCGATCTACGTCGGCGTGCGGCGGGCGTTGCGGCCGGCCCTGGTCGAGGAGCCGATGTTGCGACGCAATCGACGACCATCGGTGTTGGGAGCCTAGGAAGCGATGTTCGCGCGAAACGACCACATGCCCCAGGGCAGCCGCCTCTCGCTGCGCGTCGCCGTCGTCGGCGGTGTCGGGATGGTCCTCTTCGCAGTCCTCTTCTTCCGGCTCTGGAACCTGCAGGTGCTCTCCGGCGACGAGTACCTGGCCGAAGCGAAGAACAACCGCACCCGCGAGTTCAAACAGATCGCCCCGCGCGGCGACATCCTCGACCGCAACGGCGAAGTCCTGGTCGACAACCGCACCAGCCTGGCGCTGCAGCTGAACCCGCAGAAACTGCCTGAGGACCCGGCCGAAGAACGGGCCGAGCTGGCGCGGCTGGGGGAGCTGGCCCACATGACCCTGCGCAAGGTCCGCCGCACGATTGCCGAGGGCGAAGAAGTCGCGGCCGGGGCGCCGGTGACGCTCCGCCGCGACGTCGGCTTCGACCTCGTCGCCTACGTCGAAGAAAACCAGGACGAATTCCCGGGCGTGGCGGTGCAGCGGGTCTTCGTCCGCCACTACCCCGACGGGACCCGTGCCGCGCACATCCTCGGCAGCGTCGGCGAGATCGAAGAAGACGAGCTGAAAGAACCGCAATACAAGGGCTTGGAGCCGGGCGACGAGATCGGTCAGGCGGGGGCCGAGTACGCCTATGACAAGTTCCTGCGGGGGCAATCGGGCCTGACCCGGATCCAGGTCAACGCGCTCGGCCAGCCGACGCCGGGAGGACAGCTGGTCTCGACTCCGCCGACGCCGGGCGACAGCCTCAAGCTGACGATCGACGGCGACGTCCAGAGCGCAGGCGAAGCGGGGTTGGCGGCGCGGGGGCTGCCGGGCGCGTTCATCTCGATGAACATCGACAACGGCCAGATCCTGGCGATGGGGTCGAACCCGACCTTCGACCCGAGCGACCTGATCGAACCGACCCAGGCGCAGGTCGACGAGCTGTACCGGGACGAAGTCCTGGCGCCGCTGGTCAACCGGGCGACCGAAGGCGCCTACCCGACGGGCTCGATCTTCAAGATCATCACCGCCCTGGCGGCCCTGGAAAACGGGGTGATCACTACGGACGAGGTGATCCAGGACGGCGGTCAGATCGAAGTCGGCGGCGAAACCTTCGAAAACGCTGGTGGGGTCGCACACGGTCCCGTGGAACTGCGCCGCGCCCTGCAGGTCTCTTCGGACGTCTACTTCTACCTGCTCGGCCTCGATATGTGGAAGACGAACGATCTCCAGAAAGAGGCGCACGAGCTCGGGATCGGCCGGCCGGCCGGCCTCGACCTGCCGGAGGAAGGGGAAACCCTGTTGCCGAGCAAGGCCTGGCGCAACCAGCTCTTCAAGGAAGGGCTGATCGATCGCCCGTGGTCGTCGGGCGACAACATCCAGCTGGCCACCGGACAGGGCGACCTGCAAACCAACCCTCTGCAGATGGCGCTCGCCTACGCCGCCCTCGGCAACGGCGGCAAGATCGTCACCCCGCACGTCGGCCTCGAAGTCGAGGACGCGGCCGGCCGAGTGCTGAAGGAATTCGACTTCAAGCCCCAGCGGCAGGTCCACATCGACCCCGGCTACCGGACCGCGATCCTCGAAGGCCTGCACGCCGCCGCGCAGGAAGGCGACGGCACCGCCGCCAGCGTTTTCGGCGGCTTCCCGATCGACATCGCCGGCAAGACCGGGACCGCGGAACGACCGGGTCACGGCGACCAATCCTGGTTCGCGGCGCTCTCTCCGTACCCGAACCCGCGTATCGTGACCATTGCCACCGTCGAGGAAGGCGGCTTCGGGGCCGAATCCGCGGCTCCGGTCGTGCTCGACATCCTCGAAGCGATCTACGACAAGCAGGCCGCGGCAGTCTCCAGCGCCGGTGGAGCCGAATGAACACCTACGCCACCCGAACCAGGAACGCCCGGCCGGAGCCCTTCGCGGTCCGCGTCGGCATCGCCGAGCGCCTCGGCCTCGCCCACATGGACTGGCCGCTGACGATTTCCGCCGTCGCCCTGATCGCCTTCAGCGTCTTCGTCCTCGGCGAGGCGACCCAGAGCGACATCCCCGGCGACCCCAACTACTTCCTCGAGCGGCAGGCGATCTACGCCGCCCTCGGCATCGTCGGGATGGTGCTGATGACGCGGATCGACTACTCGCGCTTTCGCGAGCTGCGGGTCGGGATCTACACCTTCCTCTGCGCCAGCGTCTCGCTCGTCTTCTTCTTCGGCTTCGCCGCCCGCGGCTCGCGGCGGGCCTTCGAACTTCCCTTCTTCAGCTTCCAGCCGTCGGAGCTCGGCAAGCTCCTGCTCGTGCTCGCGCTTGCCGGGTTCGTGATCGACGGCGCCCGGCGGGGGTCGGCGGTGCAGCGCACCGTCCGCTACCTCTGCCTCGGCCTGGCCCCGGCCGGGCTCGTCTTCCTACAACCCGACCTCGGCACCTCCCTGGTGTACGTGGTCGCCACCCTTGCCGTCATGTACTTCGGAGGCGTCGCATGGACGCACTTCGCGGTCATCGGCGGCGCTCTCGCCGCGCTCGTCGCGGTTGTCCTGGTCGTCGCACCGGCGGCCGGCTTCCCGCTGCTCAAGGGGTACCAGGAGGAACGTCTGACGTCCTTCCTCAACCCCCACGAGCACGAAGGCGGCGCGGGCTACCAGCAGAACCAATCGAAAGTCGCCGTAGGCTCCGGTGAGTTCACCGGCCGCGGCGACAAAGCCACCCAAACGCGGCTCGACTTCGTTCCCGAGCGGCACACCGACTTCATCTTCGCGGTGATCGGTGAGCGCTACGGGTTCATGGGCGCCGCGTTCGTCCTATCCCTTTACGCCCTGCTCTTCTGGCGGGCGCTGCGGATCACGACACTCTCGAAGAACGCCTACGGAACCCTGGTGGCCGGCGGCATCGCCGTCGCGCTGCTGTTCCAGACCTTCGTCAACGTGGGGATGAACCTCGGGATCATGCCGATCACGGGGATCCCCCTGCCGTTGATGAGTTACGGAGGGTCCTCCGTGCTCGCTACTTTCCTGGCGATCGGGGTTCTTCAGAGCATCAACGTCCAAGCGCGTCTCAGCCAGAGGGGAAGGTTCGCCTGGTGATCTCTGGAAAGAGAGCCGGCATCGCGTACCTACTTGAACTGAGCTGAAACACAAATGAAAAAAACTATTTTGGTCTCCGCCGAGCGCGGCGAGACCCGTGTCGCCGTCCTCGAGGCAAAGCAGAAGGGCGGCAAAGCGCACGTCGCCGAGCTCTACATCGAGCGCCGCGGACGACGCTCCATCGTCGGCAACATCTACAAGGGCAAGGTCGACAACGTCCTGCCCGGGATGGAGGCCGCCTTCGTCGACATCGGCCTCGAGCGCAACGGCTTCCTCCACGTCGACGAGATCGTCCTCCCCAACGGCGAACAGGCGCCGAAGCGCGGTCGCGGCAGCGGCCGCCGCATCAACGAGCTGATCAAGCCGGGGCAGGAGATCCTCGTCGCCGTGGTCAAGGACCCGCTGAAGTCGAAGGGCGCTCGCCTCTCGATGAACCTCTCGATTGCCGGCCGCTACCTCGTCTACTCCCCGCAGGGCAGCGGCGTGGGCGTCAGTCGGCGGCTCGCCGACAAAGAGCGGGACAGGCTGCGGAAGATGGTCGACCGCACCTACAAAGGCCCGGGCGGGCTGATCGTTCGCACCGCAGCCCACGGGGCGAAAAAAGCCGACTTCGTGCGCGAGATCAGCTACCTGCAGAAGCTGAACGAGGTGCTGCAGCGCCGCTCCGAGCAGACCAAGGCGCCGGCCCTGGTCTTCCAGGAGGCCGACCTCTCGGTCCGCGTCCTCCGCGACGTCTTCCTCAACGAGTTCGAAAAGGCGGTGATCGACTCGCCGAAGCAGTTCGAGCGGGTGACCAGCTTCTTCCAGCGCACCGCGCCGGAGCTGGTCGACGGAGTCGAACTCTATGAGGGGACGAAGCCGCTGTTCGACAAATGGAAGGTCAACGAGGCGATCGAGTCGACCCTTAACCGGCGAGTCGACCTGCCCTCCGGCGGCTACCTGATCATCGACTACACCGAGGCGCTGACGGTGATCGACGTCAACAGCGGCTCTTTTACCGGCCGCGGCAAAGGCGGCTTGGAGGAGACGATCACCAAGGTCAACACCGAGGCCGCCGAGGAGGCGGTGCGGCAGCTGCGCCTGCGCGACATCGGCGGCATCATCGTCGTCGACTTCATCGACATGGCCCGGGCCAGCAACCGCGACAAGGTGCTGAAGACGATGCGCAAAGCGCTCGACACCGACAAGTCGAAGAGCTACGTGGTCGAGGTCTCGCCGCTGGGCCTGGTCGAGATGACCCGCCAGAACGTCACCGACGGCGTGCGGGAGATCCTCACCGCCCCCTGCCCGACCTGCCACGGCGAGGGGGTCGTCCTCTCGGCCGAGACGGTGGCCCTGGAAGGGGTGCAGAGGCTGCGCGACATCGCCGCCGAGCACGGCGTCGTCGAGGCGTTCCTGATCCGGGTCAACCCGAAGGTGGCGCACGAGCTGACCGACCACGAGAGCGGCCTCGCCGAGCTCGAGGAGGAAACCGGCAAGCGCTTTCACTTCGAGGGCGGCGACGCGCTGCCGATCGACACCTTCGAGTTGGTCGAGTCCGGCAGCCGCGAGGAGATCGAGGAGCGGGCGCTGCCGTTCAAGGTCGGCGAGGAGGTGCTGGTCTCGATCGACGAGCCGCACATGTACAACGCCGACGACGCCGTCGCCCGGATCGACTCCTACATCGTCAGCGTCACCGGCGGCGGTCGCTTCGTCGGCGAGCGCAAGCTGGTGCGGATCGAGGAGGTCGAGCGCTCGGCGGCGATCGCCTCGCTGCTGGGCGGCGATTCGCCCAACGGTTCCGGAGGAGGCGAGGAAAACGGCTCCCAGCTAGAATCCTCCGCTGCTTCGCGCAAACGCAGTCGGGGCCGCAGGGGCGGCCGTGGGCGTTCGCGCGCCAAACAAGGCAGCAAGGACGAATGAGCGATTACGCAGTCATAGAGAGCGGCGGCAAGCAGTACAAAGTCGAGGAGGGCACGTCCCTGCTCGTCGACCGGCTCGACGCCAAGGAGGGCGACAAAGTCGCCCTGCGCCCGGTCCTCTTCCGCGGCAAAGACGTCGTCGCCGGGGCGAAAGACCTGGCGAAAGTCAAAGTCGAGGCCAAAGTCACTGAGCACCTGCGCGGCCCGAAGATCAAAGTCTTCAAATACAAGGCGAAGAAGGGCTACCGCCGGCGCGCCGGCCACCGCTCCGAGCTGACCCGGCTCGAGGTCACGAAACTGAAAGGGAAAGGCTAGGCATGGCGCACAAGAAAGGTCTCGGCTCCAGCCGCAACGGCCGCGAATCGAACCCGAACATGCTCGGCGTCAAGGTCTTCGCCGGCCAGCGCGTCTCCGGCGGCGAGATCATCGTTCGCCAGCGCGGCACCCGCTTCTGGCCCGGCGACGGCGTCGGCATCGGCCGCGACCACACGATCTTCGCCACCCGCGAAGGGGTGGTGGACTTCAAGCCGTCCCGCAAGGGGCGGACGATCTCGGTTCTTCAGGACGCTTAGGGGGAAGGGGCGGCTGCCCCTCTCCCAGAGACCGTCGCGCAGCTGGGGCGGGGTGCTGGGCGCGATCGTGGTCTCAGGAGCCTCTGGGAGAGGGGCAGCCGCCCCTTCTAACCTCTAGCCCCGTGTACGACAAGGCGAAGATTTGGGTTGAAGGTGGTGGGGGAGGGAACGGGTCGATCTCGTTCCGCCGCGAGGCGCATGTGCCGCGGGGTGGGCCCGATGGTGGGGATGGGGGGCATGGCGGGGATGTGGTGCTCGTCTGCGATCCGTCGCGGCGGGATTTGGGGGCGCTGAAGGGGAGCAAGCACTTTCGGGCGCAGCGGGGGCGGCATGGGGAAGGGTCGAACCGGCATGGGGCGCGGGGTGAAGACCTGGAGATCCCGGTGCCTCCGGGGACGCAGGCGGCGGCGGTCGACGGCAGCTCGATCGACCTGGTGGCGGCGGGGCAGCGGGCGGTGGTCGCTCGCGGCGGTCGGGGGGGACACGGGAACCGGCGCTTCGCCAACTCGACGCGACAGGCACCTCGCTTCGCCGAGAAAGGCAGCGGGGGTGAAGCGGATTGGATCGAGCTGCGGTTGAAGCTGCTTGCCGACGTCGGCCTGGTCGGACTTCCCAATGCCGGCAAGTCATCCCTGTTGAGCCGCCTGACGCGGGCGACGCCGAAGGTGGCCGACTATCCCTTCACGACGATCTCGCCGGTCCTCGGCACGATCGAGGGGGAGGACCGCCAGGCGGTGATTGCTGACATTCCCGGTTTGATCGAAGGCGCCGCCGATGGCGCCGGCCTCGGTCACGAGTTCCTCGCCCACGTCGAGCGCTGCGCGATGTTGGTCCACCTCGTCGACCTGGCGCCGCTCGAGGGCGACCCGGTTGCCAATTACGAGACCGTACGGGCCGAGCTGGCTGCGCACGGGGCTGGGCTGGAGCGGCTGCCGGAGCTGGTCGCTCTCAGCAAGCGCGACCTGCTGCCGCCCGAGGAGGTCGAGTCAGCAGTTGCTGAGTGGAGCGAGCGCCTCGATGACCGAGCTCTCGGCGTGCTCGCCGTTTCCTCGGCGACCAGCGAGGGATTGGATGAGCTGCGCCAGCAGATCCTCGCCAAGCTGCCGGAGGTCGCACCGGCTCCCGCGGCCTCAAGCGCCGCGGACGGCAACGAGTTCGAGGCCGAGCACCGCGTCTACCGCCCCGCCGGCGAGGGCGGCTACTGGGTTGAGCGCGAGGACGACGGCGGCTTCCGCATCCTCGGCCGCGGCGTCGAGATGCTGTTCGAACGCCACGACACCAAAAACGAGGAGGCGCTCGCCTACCTGGAGCAGCGGCTGAAGGAGATGGGCGTCCTCGCCGCCCTCGATCGCGCCGGCTTCGAAGCCGGCGACGAGGTCCGCGTGGGCGAGCACGAATTCGAGCTCCATATATGACATAAATATGTCTAACTGATATGTTTTGACATATGAGAACGACTGTGCGCCTAAACGACGATCTGCTCAAAGCGGCAAAGATGCGGGCCGCAGAGCAAGGCATCACCTTGACCCAGCTCATCGATGAGTCCCTTCGTGAGCGCCTTGCTGCCCGCCCGCGGCGGCAGAGTACGAAGCCGTTTCGGCTGACCACCTACGGAAAAGGTGGAACTCGACCCGGTGTCAATTTGGATGACAATCGCGCCATCCGGGATCTGATGGACGAAGACCTGCCTCGCGCGCGGCGAGCGACGGATTGAAGTGATCCTCGCCGACGTCAACGTCCTCGTCTACGCCCACCGGGAGGACCTTCCTCAACACGATCGCTTTTCTGCCTGGCTCGGGGAAGAGGTCGAATCGGGCCGCGGTTACGGACTCTGCGATGCCAGCCTCACGGGCTTTCTTCGCATCGTCACCAATGGGCGCATCTTTGAAGAGCCCACTCCTTTACAAGTGGCCCTCCAAACGGTCGAAGACCTTCGAGGGCAACCGGGAGCGACCCATTTGAGTCCCGGCGCCAGACACTGGGCTCTATTCACTGATCTCTGCTCGGCGGTAGGTGCGCGGGGCAATGATGTTCCCGACGCGTACCTTGCTGCGCTGGCCATCGAGTCCGGAAGCGAGCTGGTCACTGCCGATGGCGGCTTCGGACGCTTCCCGGGTCTGCGCTGGTCCTGTCCCGTTTGAGCGTCTAGTCGAGGCTGGAGAGGCCCGCGGCGACGGCGAAGCCGAGGACGGTGACGAGGCCGGCGCCGCGGCCGGCGTCCTTGCGGGCGTCGGGGATCATCGAGTCGATAAGCATCACCAGCAGGGCGCCGGCGGCGAAGCCGTCGATCGCGGCCCGGGCATCGGCACTGACCGCGTCTGCCGCGAGGTAGCCGACGACGGTGGCGACAGTGCAGATCGCCGCCACCAGAGCCCATAGCCGCAGGATTGCCTCCCGGGAGCGGCCGGCTTCGCTCATGTCGTTGGCCGAGCCCAGGGACTCGGGCAGGTTGGAGACGAAGATCGCGACCAGCAGCGAGATCCCGACCCCAGCGCCTCCGGCGATGCCGATCCCCAGGACCAGCTGCTCGGGAATTCCGTCGAGGAAGGCGCCGAGCGCGAGGGCGGTGCCGCTGCCGCTTCCCTCGGCCCGTCCCCTGCGGCCGCGCCCGGTCGACAGCTTGTGCGAGATCAGGCCGTCGAGGAAGTAGTAGGTGAGGGCGCCGACGGCGAGGCCGGCGCCCGTGTACCCGGCGCCGCTGATCGCGATCCCCTCGGCGGCGAGCTCGAAGCTGACGGCGCTGATCAGGGCGCCGGCGCCGAAAGCCAGCACGTAGCCGACCTGCTGCTGCGGCCAGCGGCGGGCGAAGCTGAGCGCGGCGCCGATGACCAGCGAGCTTGCGGCAAGCGCGCCCCAGCCGATTGCGGACCCCATCTCGGCTACTTTCCCCGCCATGACCCTCGTCGTCAAGCTCGGATCCTCGATCGTCGCCGCCGACGACGGCGAGCTGCGCACCGACGTGCTCGATTCCGTCTGCGAGCAGGTGGCGCGGCTGGAGCAGGGGGGAGAGCGGGTGGTGATGGTCACCTCTGGCGCGATCGCCCGCGGGATGCGGATGCTGGAGCTGCCGGCGCGGCCGCGGGCGATGGACGAGCTGCAGGCCGCCTCGGCGGTGGGCCAGGGTGACCTCTTCCGCGCCTACGAGAGCCGCCTCTCCTCGCACGGCACCCGCGCCGCCCAGGTGCTGCTGACCGCGGCCGACATCGGCGCCCGCACCAACTACCTGAACGCGCGGCAGACCCTGCGCCGGTTAATCGAGTGGGGCGTGGTGCCGGTCGTCAACGAGAACGACACCACCGCCACCGACGAGATCACCTTCGGCGACAACGACTTCCTCGCCGCCCAGGTGGCGGTGCTGCTCGACGCGCGCCTGCTCGTCCTCCTCACCAACGTCGAGGGTCTGCTGTCGGGCGACCCGCGCACCGAGCCGGAGGCGGAGCTGATCGCCGAGGTCACCGACTTCGCCCAGCTCGACCGACTGGAGATCGGCGACCGCACCTCGGTCTTCGGCTCGGGCGGCATGCGCAGCAAGGTGGCGGCGGCGGAGATGGCGAGCGAGGCGGGGATCCCGGCGGTGATCTGCAACGGCACCAAGGGCGGGACGCTGCTCTCCGCGGCTGGCGGCGAGGCCTGCGGCACGCGCTTCGCCCCCGGACGGGGCAGGACCTCCAGTTTCAAGCTCTGGCTCAAGTACGCGAAGCCGGCTCGCGGCCGCCTCGTCGTCGACGCCGGCGCCGCCCGCGTCCTCCGCGAGAGTGGCTCGAGTCTGTTGCCGGTGGGGATCGCCGCGGTCGAGGGCAGCTTCGAGGCCGGCGATGCGATCGCCGTCGCCAGCGACGGCGAGACGATCGGCAAAGGGATCACCGACTACTCCTCGCGCGAGCTGCAGCGGGTGATCGGGATGCAGAGCGCCCAGGTCCGCGAGTTGCTCCCGCACGCCGCCGACGAGGTCATCCACCGCGACCGGTTCGTCCTCCTCTAGCCGCGAGTCCGCGCCAGTGTCCGCATAGCGGACTCTCTTGCGGACTCGGCGGGCTACCCTTACTCGATGGCCGTCACCGAGACCACCGTCGCCGAGAGCTGCGCCGCCGCCAAGCGTGCGGCGCGCGGGATCGCGACCGCGAGCACCGAGGCGAAGAACGCCGCCCTGGAGGCGACTGCGCGCCTGCTCGAAGAGCGGGAGGCCGACATTCTCGAGGCGAACGCCGGCGACCTCGCCGACGAGCGCGCCGCCGGGCTCACCGACGCACTGCGCGACCGCTTGCGGCTGACGCCGGAGCGGGTTGCCGGGATGGCCGAGGGGGTGCGGGTCGTCGCCGCTCTCGACGACCCGGTCGGCGAGGAGCTGGAACGGAAAACGCTCGAGAGCGGGCTCGACCTGCGCAAGGTGCGGGTGCCGCTGGGGGTCGTCGCGGTCGTCTACGAGGCGCGGCCGAACGTGACGATCGACTGCGCGGCGTTGACGATCAAGAGCGGCAACGCGATCGTCCTCCGCGGCTCCAGCTACGCCGAGCGCTCGAACGCGGCGCTGGCGGCGATCGTCCGCGAGGCGCTCGCCGAGGCGGGGCTGCCCGAGGACGCGGTGCTCTCGCTCGGAGGTGGCGGCCACGAGGAGCTGGCCGAGCTGGCGACCCAGGAGGGCCTCGTCGACCTGTTGATCCCGCGCGGCGGCGAAGGCCTGAAGGCGGCGATCAAGAAGGTGGCGACGGTGCCGGTGATGTACGCGGCGGCCGGCAACTGCCACGTCTACGTTCACGCCGACGCCGATCCGGAGATGGCGCGCCGGATCGCGGTCAATGCCAAGGTCCAACGCCCCGGCGTCTGCAACGCCGCCGAGACGTTGCTGATCGACGCCGCGATCGCCGACCGTTTCGCTCCCGCTGTGCTCTCCGATCTCAGTGCCGCCGGCGTCGAGCTGGTCGGCGACGAGCGCGCCCGCGCCGCTGCCGGCGAGGTCGAAGTCTCTGCCGCCAGCGACCAGGACTGGGACAGCGAGTACCTCGGCCTGAAGATGGCGGTTGCCGTCGTCGACGGGGTCGAGGAGGCGATCGAGCACGTCAACCGCCACGGCACCGGCCACTCGGAGGCGATCGTCACCGCCGACGAGGACGCCGCCGAGGCCTTCGTCGGTGGCGTCGACGCCGCCGCCGTCTACGTCAACGCCTCGACCCGCTACACCGACGGCTTCGAGTACGGGATGGGAGCCGAGATCGGCAACTCGACCCAGAAGCTGCACGCCCGCGGTCCGATCGGGATGCGCGAGCTGACGACCTTCAAGTACGTGGCGCGCGGCGACGGCCAGGTGCGTGAGTAGCGGCAACGCCGCGATCGGCGTGCTGGGGTCGGCCTTCAACCCCCCGCACCTCGGTCACCTGGCGCTCGCCCAGGAGGCGCTCTGGCAGCTCGGCCTCGACGAGGTGATCCTCGTCCCCACCGGCGATGCTCCGCACAAGCGGATCGCCGACGATCCCGGCCGTGAGGGGCGGATGGAGATGACGCGGTTGGCGGCGGCGGAAGACGACCGCTTCTCGGTCTCCTCGCTGGAGGTCGATCGCGAGGGACCGTCCTACACGTATGAGACCTTGGAGGCGCTTGCAGAGGAACGGGCCGACAGGGAGCTGGTGTTCGTGATGGGGGCGGACGCTGCGGTCGGGCTGGAGAGCTGGCGACGGCCGGAGCGTGTGGTCGAGCTGGCCCGCCTTGCGGTGGCCCGACGCGAAGGCGTCTCTGACGCCGAGGTCGGCGCGGTGACGCGCAGCCTCGGCTGCGAGGGCCGGGCGACGATGCTGGCGATGCCGCAGTTCGGGGTTTCTTCCTCGGCGGTCCGGGAACGGGCCAAGGAGGGACGGCCGCTGCGCTACCTCGTGCCGCAGCCCGTCGCCGACTACATCGAAGAGAAGGGGATCTACCGGTGAACCAGGCGCAGTCTGAGCAGTTGGCGCGGCACTTGGCCGCGATCGCCGACTCGAAAAAAGCCGAGGAGGTCGTCGTCCTCGACATGCGGGAGCTCGTCGCCTACACCGATTTCCTCGCGATCTGCACCGCCCGCAGCGAACGGCAGGCGCGGGCGATCGTCGACGAGGTGCGGCTGCGGGTGAAGCGCGAGACCGGTCTGCTGCCGGGCGGCGTCGACGGCGGCGGCGAAGCGGGGTGGACGATCCTCGACTACCTCGACTGCGTCCTCCACGTCTTCACCCCCGAGGCGCGCAAGCGCTACGGGCTGGAGGAGCTGTGGCGCGACGCGCCCCGGTTGGAGCTCGACTTCGAAGCTCCGGAAGCCTCCTCTGCGGCTATGTGACGAAATAACGTCCGAGCGTTCCCATACGGTGCCGCGCAATGAGTGGGTTCAGGCGTTCGCTGTTCGGCTATCGGCGCACGGAAGTGGAGGATGCGATCTCCCTCCGCGACGCCCGCATCCTCGGCCTCGAGATGACGTCCGACTCCCAGCGCGAGAAGCTCGATGATCTGGAGGGCGAGACGCGAGCCCTCTCCGGAATGGTGCTCGAGCGCGAGCGCGAGATCAGGGTCCTCGACCAGCGGTTGCGCGAGGCCAACGAGTGCCACGACCGCAGCATCGCCTCCCTCGACTCGATCACCTCCCGGCTCGAAGAGCTGGAGACGCAGGCGCGGGGGCAGGCGACGCGGATCCGGATGAAAGCTCTGCGTGAGGCGGTCGAGGTGAGCAAGAAAGTGAAGGCACTGACCGACGCTGAGCCCGCGCTCCAGGAGACTCCGCCGCAGCCCGAGTCGGAGCCCGACGAGAGCCTCTACGCCGGCCGGGTCAAGCTCGAGATCGGCCCCCTCGACGACTTCTCCCAGCTGGTCGGCTTCGAGGACGCGGTCGGCCAGGTCGGCGCTTCGGAGATCTCGGTCGAGCGCTTCTCCGACGGCCGCGCCACCTTCTCGATGAACCTCGATCAACCGATCGATCTCTTGCGCGAACTCGAGGAGCTCTCGAACCTCGACTTCAAGGTTCGCCACACCGCTCCGGACAACCTGATCCTCGATGTCGACGAGGATCAGGGGCCAGAGCAACGCGCCGCCTAGCGTCGCTAAACTGAGCCGCATGAATGGGGCTGTAGCTCAGCTGGAAGAGCGCATCGCTGGCAGCGATGAGGTCAGGGGTTCGAGCCCCCTCAGCTCCACTGTCTCTTTCTGCCCACCAGTTGGGCGGCGCCGGTTGCACCTGACGCAGCTCTAGCCGCCTTCTCTCGTCGAATCGTTCCGCCGCTCCCTGGCTTTGCCGTGGGCGCAACCGGACGTACCGGAATGCGCATGTCGCGGGATCTGACACCTAACTTGAGTTCATCTCTATGGACCTTGGGCCGGGAGCCCAATTCCCTGCGCTAATGCCGCGGCGTGACGACCCCCAGATCGGTCTCGGGCAGGCGATCAAGACCCTGCGCCACGAGAAGAAGCTGAGCCAGGAGGCGCTCGGCCACCGCTCGGAAATCCACCCGACCTGGATCTCCCACATCGAGTCGGGACGGATCAACCCGACCTGGGGGAACGTGCGGCGCATCGCGAGAGGGTTGGACGTGCCGCTGGAGCAGCTTGCCGCCCTCGCCGAGCAGCTCGAGCGCAAGCTCGGCGGGACCGAATCAGCCAAGCGCTGAAGATCTCAATAAAGCGGCGCTCGCTGCCGATGTTCTCGGAGATGAGCGCGAACGAGCATGTCTTCAGCCATGGCATGCGGGACACGCGTGCGACGCTCGCGATGTGGAGCGAGCGGCCCTGGCAGGTGCTGCGGGCTTGGCTGGCGCTGAGCCTGGCGATCGCCCTGGCGCTGCTGACGGCGACCTGGTTCGTTGCCGGGTTGATGACCCCGGACCTGACCCCAGTCCACATCGCCGGTCTCACCAACCCGAGCGAACCCGACGACCTGCTGCCGATCCTCTGGCGCAACTCGCTCGTCCTCGCCCTCCACGGCACCGCCTGCGTCGCCGGCTTCATCGCCGGCGCCTCGATGCCGATCGCCGCCGCCCAGCGGACTGGTTTTTCCCGCTGGATCCACGTCAAGGCCGGCGAGTTCGCGATCCTCTTCGTCTGCGCCGTCACCCTCTTCTCGCTCTCGACCCAGGCGCTCTACCTCGGCTTCCAGGGCTCCTCGATCGCCTACCAGCTGCAGATCTCCCGCTTCGAGCTGATCCTCAGCGTCCTCCCGCACGCGATCCCGGAGCTGACCGCGCTCTTCCTCCCGCTGGCGGCCTGGCTGATCGCCAGCCGCCGCGGCGAGTGGAACCAGCTCCTGGCCGCGACCTTCATCACCGTCGCCCTGGCAATTCCGGTACTGGTGATCGCGGCGACGATCGAGGTCTACGTCTGGCCCCACATCCTCCAAGACCTCTCCTCGGTCACCTACTCATACCCGGGCTAGGAGGGTGACGCGCCGCTGCGGGCGGCCCTCGTAAGATCGCAGCCGCGATGGCGGGTTACGAGCCGAAAGAGATCGAGCGCAAGTGGCAGGCGGTCTGGGCCGAGGAGAAGACCTGGGAGGTCGCCAACCCCGGCCAGCCCGGCTTCGACGATTCGAAGCCGAAGTCCTATGTGCTGGAGATGCTGCCCTACCCCTCCGGCGAGCCCCACGTCGGCCATCTCAAGTGCTACGCGGTCGGCGACGCGATCGCCCACTTCCGCCGCCGCCACGGTTTTGAGGTGATCCACCCGATGGGCTACGACTCCTTCGGCCTGCCGGCGGAGAACAACGCGATCAAAACCGGCGAGCCGCCGCGGGTCGCGACCGAGCGCTCGATCGAGTCCTTCCGCCGCCAGTTCCGCGAGTGGGGGATCTCGATCGACTGGTCGCGCGAACTGGCGACGCACACGCCCGAGTACTACCGCTGGACCCAGTGGATCTTCCTGCGGCTGTTCGAGAAGGGGCTCGCCTACCGGACCGAGGCGCCGGTGCAGTGGTGCCCGAAGGACGCGACGGTCTTGGCCAACGAGCAGGTGGTGGACGGCCGCTGCGAGCGCTGCGGGACCGAGGTGATCCAGAAAAACCTCGAGCAGTGGTTCTTCCGCATCACCGAGTACGCCGATCGCCTGCTGGAGGACTTCGAGGCGCTCGAGTCCTGGCCCGAGCACGTGATCACGATGCAGCGCAACTGGATCGGCCGTTCCGAAGGTGCCGAAGTCGTCTTCCGCTGCGAGGAGGTCGACCTCGACTTTCCGGTCTTCACCACCCGTCCCGACACCCTCTTCGGCGCCACCTTCTTCGTGCTCGCGCCCGAGCACCCGGAGCTGGAGCGGCTGGTGGCGGGGACGCCGGCCGAGGAAGAGGTGCGCGAGTACGTCAACCGGGTCGGCCGCGAGTCGGCCGAGGAACGCGGGGCGGAGGATCGCGAGAAGACCGGGGTGCCGCTGGGGCGCTCGGTCGTCAATCCCGTCAACGGCGAGGAGATCCCGATGTTCGTCGCGGATTACGTGTTGATGGAGTACGGGACCGGGGCGATCATGGCGGTGCCGGGGCACGACTCGCGCGACTACGAATTCGCCCAGAAGTTCGGCCTGCCGGTGGTGCGGGTGATCGAGGGGAGTGACGAGGAGGAGGCGCGCGACGACGAGGGCCTGCCGTACTCCGGCGACGGATCGATGGTCGGCTCCGGCCGCTTCGACGGGAAGAACAACCGCGAGGCCTACGGGGAGATCGTCGCCTGGCTGAACTCAGAGGGACGGGGCCGGTCCGCCGTCAACTACCGCCTGCGCGACTGGCTGGTCTCGCGCCAGCGCTACTGGGGAGCGCCGATTCCGGTCGTCTACTGCGACGAGTGCGGGATCGTGCCGGTGCCGGAGGAGCAGCTGCCGGTTGAGCTGCCGGAGATCGAGGACTACGCGCCGCAGGGCAAGAGCCCGCTGGCCGCGGCCGAGGACTGGGTTGCGACCGAGTGCCCGCGCTGTGGCGCCGCCGCCCGCCGCGAGACCGACACGATGGACACCTTCGTCGACTCCTCCTGGTACTTCCTCCGCTACCTCGACGCGGACAACGACGGGGCGGCGTTCGACCGCGCCGCGGCCGACCACTGGATGCCGGTCGACCAGTACATCGGCGGGGTCGAGCACGCGATCCTGCACTTGATGTACGCGCGCTTCTTCACCAAGGCGCTTTCTGATCTAGGCCAGGTCGGGGTGCAGGAGCCGTTCGCCAACCTCTTCACCCAGGGGATGATCACCCGCGACGGGGCGAAGATGTCGAAGTCGAAGGGGAACACGGTCAGCCCCGGCGACTACGTCGAGCGCTACGGCGCCGACACCGCCCGCACCTACGTTTGCTTCATGGGCCCGCCCGAGCGCGGCGGCGACTGGACCGACGAGGGGGTGGAGGGGGTCAACCGCTTCCTCTCGCGGCTCTGGCGCCTCTGCGAGGAGGCCGAGGAACGAACCGAGGCGGGGGAGCCGGATCCGACTGCGGGGGGCGAAGGCCGGGAGCTGCTGGCCAAGGCCCACTGGGCGATCGACAAGGCGACGCGGGACTTCCAGCGCGGCTTCCAGTTCAACACCGTGATCTCGGCGGTGATGGAGCTGGTCAACGATGCCTATCGACTCAAGGACGGGCTCTACGGAACGCCGGAGGGAGGCGCGGCGGTGCGATTCGCGACTGCGACGGCGGCCTCGCTGATCTTCCCCTTCGCCCCGCACCTCGGCAGCGAGGTGTACGAGCGTTTGGCCGGCGGTCGGGTCTGGGAGCAGCCCTGGCCCGCGGCCGCTCCCGAGCTTCTCTCCAGCGACACGGTGACGCTCGTCGTCCAGGTCAACGGCAAGCTGCGCGACCGGATCGAGGCGCCGGCGGAGGCGCCGAAGGAGGAGCTGCTGCGACTGGCCCGCGCGAGTGACAAGGTCGCCAAGCACCTCGACGGCGCGGAAATAGTCAAGGAAATTGTAGTTCCGGGCAAGCTGGTCAACCTGGTGGTCCGGTAGCGCCCTCCGCGGGTGCGTTGGGTTCTGCTAGAAAGCCGCGAAATGCTGGTCAGACGACTGAACGAAGCCGCTGTCGAGGAGTGGCACCGCCTGCGGGCTCACGTCCTCATGGATGCGGGCGAACTGGGATCACGCAACCTCTCCGTCACCTGGGTGACGGTGCCGGGCGGCGCTAGGCAGACGTTGCACTCCTCGGGCGAGGCTGAGCAGGCCTACGTGGTTGTCCGCGGCAGTGGCACTATGTCCGTTGCCGGCGATACCCAGGAGGTTGCCGAGGGCGACCTGATCCTCGTCCCGCCCGCGACCGAGCATTCGATCGGCAACGAGGGGCAGGGCGAGCTTGCCTGCGTCTCGATCCAGTCTCCGCCGGTGGCCGCGGAGGAGCTCTACAGCGACCAATTGGCAGAGGTAGCTGGCTACGACGACGACGACGATTACTGAGGCGCGGAGAGCGGCGCATTTCGGCGTCCTCAGTCGCTCGCGTGCAAAGCACGCCACGCTCCCTGCGTCCTTTAACTGCTTGCTCTCCACACCTCAGTAAGAGGTTTGTGTCAAACATTTTTCTTTTTGCGCGCCACGCGTGCGTCGGCACGACTCATGATCGGCGGCGATGCCGGAGATAAGTCGGAGCCAGGTGGTTGTGTACGCAGCGGTGGCGGCGGCGCTGCTGCTGGTCGGGGCGCGGGCGATTCGGGGGGAGGGAGCGACTGAGACCTCCTTCGCGGCTGCGAGCGGTGGCGGTGGGGGCGGCGGCAGTATCTCGATCAGTGGTTCGGGTGGAGACTTGGTCGTCGACGTCACCGGCGCCGTGCGCGATCCCGGTGTTTACCGGATGCCGGCCGGGAGCCGAGTCAACGACGCGGTCACCCGGGCAGGCGGCGCGGCTCCGGGAGCGCTGCTAGAAGCGATCAACCTCGCGGCCCGGCTTGCCGACGGGCAACAGGTGGTGGTGCCAAAGCGGGTGCCCGACGGTGCCGCGGCTATTGGGGTGGGAGTCGAAGAAGGGCCGATCAGCCTCGGCACCGCAACCGTCGAGCAGCTGGAAGAGATCGAGGGGATCGGGCCGGTGACGGCCGGCGACATCATCGAGTTCCGCGACGAACACGGCGGCCTCTCCTCGGTCGACCAGCTCGACCAGGTACCCGGGATCGGCCCGGCGACGATGGAGTCGCTGCGGGACCGACTGCAGCCGTAGGCGGTCGTGCGCTCGCCGCGCCCAGCCCTGCCGGTCCTGCTGGGGATCGCCGTGCTGATCGTGGTGGCGCTGGGGAAGAGCGGCGAGATCCGCGAGCGGGCCACCGAGGGGCTCGGGCGCGGGATGCCGGCGCGCGAGGCGGCGCTGGCGCGCGGCTTCGTCCTCGGCGAGGACGAGGAGATAGACGAGAAGACCGAGGAAGACTTCCGCCGTGCCGGGCTCAGTCACCTACTCGCGGTCTCGGGGCAGAACGTCACCCTGCTGGCGCTATTGGCGATGCCGCTGCTGGGAGCGCTGGGGATCCCGCTGCGGGAGCGCCTGCTGTGGGTCTTGGCGCTGATCGCCGTCTACGTTCCAGTTGCCGGCGCCGGTCCTTCGATCCAGAGGGCCGGGGTGATGGGTGCTCTGGGGCTGCTGGCGACGTTGAGCGGGCGGCGGGCGTCGCGCCTCTATGGGTTGGCGCTGGCGGCGATCGTGACGTTGACGATCGACCCCTCGATCGCCGCCGACGTCGGCTGGCAGCTCAGTTTTGTCGCCGTGCTCGGGATCCTGCTGCTGGCCTCGCCGCTGCGTGAGCGCCTGCTCGGGGTTCTCGGCCGCGGACGCTGGCGGCGGGCATTGGCCGAGGGCATCGCGGTGACGGTGGCCGCGACCCTGGCGACCGCGCCGTTGATCGCCTTCCACTTCGAAACGCTCTCGACGACGACGTTGATCGCGAACGTGCTGGCGCTGCCGGCAGTGGCGCCGGCGATGTGGCTCGGCATGTGCGGCGCCGGTCTCGCCCAATTGCCGGGAGTGCCGCTTGTGCCGCTGAACTGGCTCAGCGCTCTGCTCCTCGCTTACGTGGCCCAGGTGGCCGAATGGTGTGCGGCGCCGGAGTGGGCCGAGCTGGAGGTGCACTTGGACGGCGGCGGCCTGATCGCCGCCTATCTGGGGCTGGCGGTCGGGCTGCTCGTTTGCTGGCGCTGGCCGCGGCCAGTGGTGGCGCTCGCCGCTGTCGTGCTCGCCTGCTGGCTACCGCTCCCCTGGCCGGGTGGAGCGGCAGCGGAGCCACCGATGCGAGGGCTGCGCGTCGAGGTACTCGACATTGGCCAGGGCGACGCAATCCTCCTTCAACCGGCCGCCGCCCCGGCCGTGCTGGTCGACGGCGGTCCACCTGGGGGCGGATTGGCCCGGAAATTGTCGGAGGCCGGGGTGGACCACCTCGGCGCCGCGGTCGTCACCCACGATCAGTCCGACCACGCCGGCGGGATCGAAGAGCTGCTCGGGTCGGTGCCGGTCGAACGGCTGCTCTTCGCCCGCGTCCACCGCGGGCTGCTGGCGCGAGCCGCGGCGGCGGGGGCCGAGCCGAAGCAGATCGCGGCCGGGAGCCAGCTGCGCGTCGGTGGTCTGCAACTGCAGGTCCTCTGGCCGCCATCGGAGCTGATCTCGGCTTCAACCGCGGGCGAAGACCCCAACCATCTGGCGCTGGTGATCGAGGCCCGCTGGCGCGATTTCAGCATGCTGCTGACGGCCGACGCCGAGGCTGAGTCGGTGCCGATCGAACCTGGCCCTGTCGACGTCCTCAAGGTCGCCCATCACGGCAGCGACGACACCGGTCTCGGCCCCTTGCTCGAGCGGATCAGACCGCGGCTGGCGGTGATTTCCGTGGGCGAGGGCAACCCTTACGGTCATCCGACCGCGGGCACGCTGAGGACGCTGGCCAGCCACGGCGTGCCGACCCTGCGCACCGACGAAGCCGGCGACGTCGTGATCGAGGTGGGACGGCATTCGATGCGCGTGGACGAATAACCGAATCGATAGTTGAGGAAGCCAATCCAATCGCTCCTGTCACCCGGCCGGATGCCGATGCACGAACTGGTGCACTCCAGCTTTCAAACCAAGCTCCTTGGGTCCGGCTTTCCAGAACGGATGCGCAGCACCGCCTTCGCCTTCCTCGGACTGACCGCGGCGGCCGGGCTGGCCCTGGTCGCAATTTTCGCCCAGCTCAGCTTCCCGCTCCTTTCGCCGGCGCCGATGCCGAGCGGGCCACCTGAGGGCAACGCGGTCTTCGGGGCGGTGGCACTGGACCACAGCCCAGGAGCATTCGCTCGCGCAAATCCAGGGGTGGGCAAGCCCGAAGAGCGCGGCTCTTCCAACAACGGCAACGGTAGCTCTGACGGTGATGGCGGAAGGACTGCAGAGCCCACCGCGGCTGGTTCTCCGGCGTCGCCCGCGCCCGAGCCGCAAGGCACCTCTGGCGGTGAGGCGGTGGAAACGCCGGCTTCGAACCCGGTTCCGACGCCGGCTCCTTCCCCTGATTCCACTTCGACCCAGGCCGCGCCGACTCCGGCACCGGCTCCGAAGCCGACTCCAACTCCCGCTCGGCCCGCAGCGCCGACTTCTCCAGCGGCTCCCGGCAACTCGCAGTCATCCTCCGCGGCCAGTCACGCCAGCGATCGCGGGGTCGAAGCATCCTCGAAGTCGACGCCCGAATCGACCACCTCCGGTGTGTCCACCAGCGGTACTAGCCCGGCCCCGGAAGCTTCACCGGGTAACGGCAACGGCAAAGCCCTCGGGCACAGCAAGTAAGAGCCGGGTGAGCCGCGGCGGTATCTAGACTCGGCTCCGATGGCCGAGGAGATGAAGCCGCTCTACCTGATCGCCGGCAACGACGGGGCGAAAATCGACGCAACCCGGGCGCGCCTGCGAGGACGGGCTGAGCGCGAGGGCGGTAATGCGGCGCTCGAGGTCTTCGAGACCTCTGAGGGAAAGGGGATGCCCGACCACGAAGCCCTGCTAGCGGCGATCCCGGCGATGTCGTTGATGGAGTCGCGTCGCTACCTGCTCGCCGACGGGATCGAGCGCTGGCGCGACAAACAGCTCGAGCCCGTGATCGCCGCGCTGGGCGGATTGCCGCCTGACTTGACCCTGGTCCTGATTTGCCGTGACAAGCCGCCCGCGAAGCTGCTCAAAGCCGTGAAGGCGGCCAAGGGCGAGGTGCATGAGTTCGAGGCACCGAAGGCGCGCGAGATGCCCCGGGTCCTGGTCGGGGAAGCCCAGCGACTCGGCTTCCGACTCGATCAGGCGGCGGCACGGATGCTGGTCGAGCGGATGGGCGCCAACTCGGTCCGCCTTCGCACCGAGCTCGAGCGCCTCTCGCTCTGGGCAGGGGAAGGGGGAGAGGTCAGCGCCGCCGACCTGGCGGAGATGATCGCCGACACCTCCGAAGCGGCTGTCTGGTCGCTCTCCGACGCGCTGATCGAAGGCGACGCCGCGGCCGCGTTGCGGATCGGCGAGCGGCTGATCGGGCAGGGGGAGAACGTCACCGGGCTGATCTACGGCCTCGCCTCCCGCCTGCGCAGCGCTTGCGCCGCGGCGGCCCAGCTGGAGGAGGGGATCCCGCCACAGCAGGTCGAGTCCTCGCTGAAGATGCACCCCTACGCGGCGAAGCAGCTGGTCAAGCGCCTGCGGGATACCGACCTCGCCAGCCTGCGGATGGCAACGGAGACGCTGGCCGACCTCGAGCTCTGGTGCCGCGGCGGTGCCGACTATGGCGACGAGCTGGCTTTTACGCTGGCGCTGCGCAGGGCAGCTGCGGGCGCGGCTTGATCAGGAAGCGGCGCCGGAGGCGATCCGGGCGGCTTTGGCCTTCTTACGCGCGCCGGTGTTCTTGTGGAGGGCGCCCTTCTGCACGGCCTTGTCGATCTTCGAGACGAGGTCGCGCTGCTCGCTGGCGACCGAGTCGGCATCGCCGGACTCCACCGCGCTTTCGAGGCGGCGGAAGTGGGTCTTCACGGTGCTCGTGAGCAGGCGGTTCTCGGTCCGCTCGCGCTCGCTGCGCAGTATCCGCTTCTTCTGTGAGGCTATGTTGGCCATGTCAAGTTCCCGAGCGGCGCCTTGCCGGCTCCGGGCGGCCGCCGACTATAGCGATTGAGACGAAGCTTGGAGACGCCCAGGGCACCTGACACCCCGAATCCCGACGAGCGGCCGATCAACGCCGAGGAGGCGTCGTTCGCCTCCGACGTCGGCGTTCGCGAGGCGGAGGGATTCGATCCGGGCGAGGAATTCGGCGCCGAGCCGGCACCCGGAAAGCAGGGCGGGCGGCTCGCCCGCTCGACCGCCTTCTTCTCGATCGCGACCGCGGCCTCGCGCGTCGCCGGCCTCGCCCGCGAAGTGGTCGCCGCCGGCTACTACGGGATCAGCGGCCCGATGTCGGCCTTTACGGTCGCCTTCCAGGTCCCGAACCTTATCCGCGCCCTCTTCGCCGACGCCGCCCTGCAGCCGGCCTTCGTCCCGGTTTTCACCGAACTGCTCGGCAAGAAGGCCTACAAAGAGGCCTTCCGGCTCGCCTCGACGATGCTGCTGCTGGTGACGATGGTCCTGGGGGTGATCACCGCCTTCTTCGTCCTCCTGGCGCCGGTGATCATGCCGCTCTTCGCGCCCGGTCTCGAGGGCGAGACCCGCGACCTGATGATCGCCCTCTCGCAGGTGCTCTTCCCGATCCTGGTCTTACTCGGGATCAGCGGCATCGTCGTCGGCATCCTCAACAGCTACGACCGCTTCGGCGCCTTCGCGATCTCGCCGCTGTTCTGGAACCTGACGATCATCCTCGTCCTCGTCGTCCTGGAGCCGATGTTCCACGGAGAAGACCGGATCTACGCCTACGCGATCGGCATCCTCGTCGGCACCCTGGTCCAGCTGCTGATCCCGACCTGGGACCTGCGCCACACGCCCTACCGCTTCAGCTTCAGCTTCGACTGGCGCCATCCGGGGGTGCGGCGGGTGCTGGTGTTGATGCTGCCGGTGACGATCAGCCTCGGCCTGATCAACTTCAACCTGCTGATCAACAGCTTCTTCGGCAGCCTCGTCTCCGAGCAGGCGCCGGCGGCGATCGACAAAGCCTTCCGCATCTACCAGCTGCCGCAGGGAATCTTCTCGGTGGCGATCGCGACGGTGCTGTTCCCGACCCTGGCCCGCTTCGCGAACGCCGGCGAGATCGAGAACCTGCGGGCGACGATGGCCAACGGGATGCGCCAGATCCTCTTCGTCCTCGTCCCCGCGGCGGCGGCGATCCTCGCCCTCTCCGACCCGATGATCCGGCTGATCTACCAGCGCGGGGCCTTCGACGCCAACGAAACCGCCGTCGTCGCGACCGCCCTCTTCTGGTTCGCCTTCTCGCTGCCGACCAACGGCCTCTACCTGCTGCAGACGCGGACCTTCTTCAGCCTCCAAAAACCGTGGCAGGCGACCGCCCTGGCGACGATCGACCTGGTCGTCTCGGCGCTGGCGGCGCTGGCGCTCTACGAGCCGTTCGGCGTCGGCGGCATCGTCGCCGGCACCGGGATCGGCACCACGGTCGCGGTGATTGCCCAGGCGGTGATCCTGCGCCGCCGCTTCGACGGCCTGGAGCTGCGGCGGCTGTTCTCGACCGTGGCCCGGATCACGATCGCGGCCGCCGCTCTGGCCGGGGTGGCGTACATGGTCTGGGACGTCCTCGACGAGGCGCTCGGGCGCGGCCTCCTGGGCCAGATCGTCTCCCTCGGCGTCGGCTTGGGCGCGGGCCTCGCCGTCTACCTCTCGGTGGCGAAGCTGCTGCGCGTGGCGGAGCTGGAGCAGATGAGCCGCCTGCTGTTGCGGCGGGGCTGATAACAACCGATGCTCGACCTGGGGCGGTACCTGCTGGGGGTCTTGGAGGTTCTGCTGCTGGGCGGGTTAGCCTGGCTCGGCGGGTCGGCGACGCGGGCGCGGCTGCTGCCGCGGTTCGAGGGGGCGCCGGCGCATCTGGCGAGCGCCGTGGCCGCGCTGGCGCTGCTGATCTGGGCGGCGGAGCTGCTCGGGAGCTTCGGCGTCTTCGATCCGGTGCCGTACTTGCTGGTTGTCGCTGTTGCTGGACTTGGGCTTTGGAAGTTCCTTCCGCCGCGGCCGTCCAAGGGGGAGGGGGGGCGCTCCCACCCTCCTCAGCAAGTAAGGGTGGGAGCGCCCCCCCTCCCGACACTGGTGGCGCTGCTCGTGGCTGGGATCGCGGTGGTCGAGTTCGCGCTGGAAGCGAAGACGAAGCTCTCGACGGGAATGACCGGGTTCGACAGCACCTGGTACCACGGGCCGTTCGCGGCGGGGTTCTTCCAGAGCGGGGACACCTGGGGCCTGCACTTCATCGCCCCGCAGTTCCTGGCCTGGTTCTATCCCGCGAACGGGGAAATCTTCCATGCGGCCGGGATGCTGGCGTTCGGGAGGGACGTGCTCTCGCCGCTGCTGAACCTGGGGTGGTTCGTCGGGTGCCTGGTGGCCTGCTGGTGCATCGGGCGCCCGTTTCGCGTGGCTCCATGGTCGCTGGGGCTGGGGGCGGTTGCGCTGAGCGTCCCGGCACTGGCGGACCAGGCAGGAGAGGCGCGGAACGACCTCGTCGGGATCTTCTTCCTGCTGGCGGCTGTGGCGGTGATGGTTAACGCCTGGGGCGGGGATAGAGGGACGGAAAAGAAGCTGGGTAGGGAGGGGGGAGGTGCCGATGTCGGTGCCTATCTCGTCGTCGGTTTGGCTGCGGGCCTGGCGGCCGGGACCAAGCTGAACTTTCTGCTTCCTGCCGCGGTGCTCGTGCTCGGGGTGGGGTTGATCGCGCCGCGCGGCTTAAAAGGCCGCGCATTTGGCGTGACGGCCCTGGCCGCCCTCGCCGGCGGCGGCTACTGGTACCTCCGCAACCTCGCCCACAGCGGCAACCCGCTGCCCTGGATCCACCACCTCGGCCCGATCGACCTCCCAGCGCCCGAGCAGGCACTGGGCGGCCGCGAAGCCCACTCGGTCCTCGGCTACCTCGGCGACGGCGATGTCTGGTCCAACTGGTTCCTCCCCGGCCTCCACAGCGGCCTCTGGCTCCTCTGGCCGCTCCTGCTCGCCGCCGCCCTAGCGGGTCTCCTCCTCCCAATCGCAGCGCCACTCCTCCGCCGACGGGACGAAAGTACCCCTATATGGAGGGGAATCGGCCCGTCGGCGGGGATTTTGGCTGTGGCGGGGGCGGTTGGGCTGGCGACGGCGCTGGCGTGGCTGCTGGCGCCGACGTCGGCTTCGGGGCCGGACGGCATCCCGCGAGGCTTCGAGTCCGGCCTTCGCTACCTCGCCCCGGCGCTCGTCCTCGGCCTGGCGTTGCTTCCCCCGGTCTGGCCTCAGCGGCTTCGGCTCGAGCGCGAGGGGCACCCTTCGAACGGGCGGATACTCAAAATGCCGGCCTCATTAGGCCGGCATTTGTCCGGGCGAGGGGTGCCCCTCGCGCTCCTCACCGCGGTCCTGCTGGCGGTAGTTCCTGGCTACCCGGTCCAGCGCCACTACCTCGAGTCCCGCTACAAGGACCCCACCTTCACCGCCCCCGGCCTCAACGCCGCCTTCGCCTGGTCCCGTGACATCACCGACGCCCGCATCGCCACCACCAGCACCCGCCAGTACCCCCTCTTCGGCACCGACCTCTCCAACCAGGTCCAGTACTTGGGCATCCAACAACCTCACGGCGGCTTCAAGCCGCCCACCAACTGCCACCAATACCTCCAGCTCCTGAAGCAAGGCAGCTACGACTACGTCATAGCCACCCGCGACCGCATAGAACCCGCCAAGCCCCCATACCCCCCCGCGGCCAAGTGGACCGAAGCCGCCGGAGGAAAAGCCCTCTTACGCACGCCGCCCACGGTCGTGTTCGAGCTGAACGCCCCGCTTCGTCCCGCGGCGTGTGGCTAAACCGTTCCTCTGGCGGGTGGCGCGGGCGCCGGGGGTGCCGAGCATCCAGCGCAGGCACCCCCGAACAGCCCGCGACGGGTCCCGCCAGCCAGAACGCTCTGTCCCTCATACTCCTCATCCGCGCCCATGGACCACATCCGCAACTTCAGCATCATCGCCCACATCGACCACGGCAAGTCCACCCTGGCCGACCGCATCCTCGAGCTAACCGGCGCCGTCGACCCGAAGAAAATGCAGGCCCAGCTGCTCGACTCGATGGACCTCGAGCGCGAGCGCGGGATCACGATCAAGGCCCAGGCGGTGCGGGTCGAGTACACGGCGAGGAACGGCGAGACCTACCACCTGCACCTGATCGATACCCCCGGCCACGTCGACTTCTCCTACGAGGTCTCGCGCAGCCTCGCCGCCTGCGAGGGGGCGCTGCTGGTGGTCGACGCCGCCCAGGGTGTCGAGGCGCAGACGGTCGCCAACACCTACCTGGCGATCGAGAACGGGCTCGAGCTGATCCCGGTGATCAACAAGGTCGACCTGCCGGGCGCCGAGCCGGAGCGGGTCGCGCAGGAGATCGCCGACCTGCTCGGTGGCGACCCCGAGGAAGCGCTGCCGATCTCGGCGAAGACCGGGGAGGGCGTGCTGGAGGTCCTGGAGGCGATCGTCGAGCGGATCCCGCCGCCGGCCGGCGAGCCGGAGGCGCCCACCCGCGCCCTCATCTTCGACTCCGAGTTCGACCCCTACCGCGGCGTCATCGCCTACGTGCGGATGGTCGACGGCTCTTTCGGCAAGGGCGACCGGATCCTGGCGATGCAGAACGGCACCCAGGCAGACATCGACGACATCGGCTTCTTCCGCCCGACGATGATCGGCGTAGAGGGCATGGACGCCGGTGACGTCGGCTACCTGATCACCGGGATCAAGGACGTGACCAAGCTGCGCGTAGGCGACACCCTGACCGCGCAGGCGAGCCCGGCGAGCGAGCCGCTGGAGGGCTATCGCGAGGTGCGGCCGATGGTCTTCTGCGGCCTCTTCCCGATCGACACCGACCGCTACGAAGACCTCCGCGACGCGCTCGAGAAGCTCTCGCTGAACGACGCCGCCCTCTCCTGGGAGCCGGAGACCTCCGAGGCGCTCGGGTTCGGCTTCCGCTGCGGCTTCCTCGGCCTCCTCCACATGGAGATCGTCCGCGAGCGGCTGGAGCGCGAGTACGACCTCGACCTGCTGGCGACGACCCCGAACGTGCGCTACCTGGTGAATCGAACCAACGGCGAGACGGTGGAGGTGCACAGCCCGACCGACCTGCCCGATCCGGGCACGATCGAGACGATCGAAGAGCCCTACATCCGGGCGACCCTGATCTGCCCGAAAGAGCAGGTGGGGGCGGTGATGGAGCTCTGCCAGCAGCGCCGCGGCACCCACGTCGACATGCACTTCCTCAGCCCCGAGCGGGTGCAGATCCGCTACGACCTGCCGCTGGCCGAAATCGTCCTCGACTTCTTCGACCTCCTCAAGAGCTCTACCCGCGGCTACGCCTCGCTCGATTACGAGCCGATCGGCAATCGCGTCTCCGACCTGGTCAAAGTCGACATCCTCCTCGCCGGCGACCGCGTCGACGCGCTCTCGATCATCGTCTTTCGCGACTTCGCCTACGACCAGGGCAAGCGCCTGGTCGGCCGCCTGCGGAAGACGATCCCGCGTCAGCTCTTCGACGTCCCGGTCCAGGCGGCGGTCGGCTCCAACATCCTCGCCCGCGAGACCGTCAAGGCCCTGCGCAAGGACGTCACCGCGAAGCTCTACGGCGGCGACGTCACCCGCAAGAACAAGCTGTTGAAGAAGCAGAAAGCGGGGAAGAAACGGATGAAGTCGGTGGGGCGGGTCGAAGTGCCGCAGGAGGCTTTCCTGGCGGTGCTGGAGATCGACGAGTAGAAAAACGCAGCTGCGCGGCAGGGCCGCTGGCTGCACGGCCAGTTAGAGTGCCCGGCCATGGCACTCAAGACCGATGCGGTAGGCAAGGAATGGCCCGGGACCACCTACCAGGTGGGGCGGGAGAAGATCAAGGAGTACGCGAACGCGCTGGGGATCGACAACCCGGTCCACTTCGACGTCGAGGCGGCCCGCGCCGCCGGCTTCCGCGACGTCGTCGCGCCGCCGATGTTCGCCGTCGTCTACAGCAGCCCGGCCGTCGGCCCGGCGATCCTCGACCCCGAGGTCGAGCTCAACTTCGCGGCGATGGTCCACGGCGGCCAGGCCTTCGAGTGGGACGAGCCCGCCTGCTCGGGCGACGAGATCACGACCACGTCCAAATGCCTCTCGATCGAGGAGAAGGACGGCAAGGGCTTCTACGTGTTCGAGACCAACAGCGTCAACCAGGACGGGGCCCAGGTCGCCCGCGGCACCTGGACGCTGATCGTCAGGGGGATTTGAAGATGACTTTGAACGTAGGCGACCAGGTCCCGGAGCTGCGCGTCACCCCGGACAAGTACCTGCCGCACCGCTACGCCGGCGCCTCGGGCGACTTCAACCCGATCCACATCGACGACGAGTTCGCGAAAATGGTCGGGCTGCCGCGCAACATCCTCCACGGCCTCTACTCGATGGGGCTGGTGGCGAAAGCCAACGCGGCGCTCGCCGACGGCGACCCGCGGGCGCTGAAGCGGCTCTCGGTGCAGATGCGCGGGATGGGCGTGCCCGAGCAGGAGATCGTCGTCACCGGCACGGTCAAATCGGCCGACGGCAACCGGGTCGTCGTCGACACCGTCGCCGCTCAGGGCGATACGGCGCTGATCAAGAACGCCGAGGCCGAGCTCGAGCTTTAGGCGTTGGGGCCGGGGGTGGGGACCCTCGTTCTGACAAGTCGCAGTGCTAATTAGCACTGCGACTTTGAGTATCCGCCAGCCCGAGGGTCCCCACCCCCGGCTGATGGCTCGTTTGGGTTGATTTCTAAGATGTGCGGATGCTTTCGCCGCGGCAGGAGTTGATTCTTCGATTGGTGGTCGAGGCCCACAAGGACTCGGCCCGGCCCGTGCCTTCGAAGGAGGTGGCGGAGCGGCCGGAGATCGAGTGGGGCCCCTCGACGGTGCGGGCGGAGCTGGCGGCGCTGGAGGCGGCCGGATACCTGACCCACCCTCACACCTCCGCGGGCCGCGTTCCCACGGATGCCGGCTACCGACGCTATGTCGACCTGATGGTGGAAGCGGGACCGATGCCGGTGGCGAACGTCGAGCTGGAGCTGACCCGCCTGCGCCGCGAGGTGGACGAGGCGATGCGGGAGACGACGATGGCGCTGGCCCAGGTCACCGACCTGGTGGCGATGGCGACCGCGCCGCAGGCGAGCCTGACGGCGACGATCCACCGGGTCGAGGTCCTGCGCCTGCAGCCGAACCGGGTGGTCGTGATCGCGATCGCCTCGACCGGCGACATCACCCGCCGCGTCTACCAATTCGAACGACCGGTCGACAGCGGCCTCGTCGAGTGGGCTTCGAGCTACCTGAACGAGCGGCTCTCCGGTCTCGGCGTCGGCGCGCGGATGATCTCCTCCCGGCTCGCCGACCCGGAGCTGAGCGGCGTCGAGGCCGACTTCGTCGCCACTCTCGGCCGCACCTTCACCGACCTCGTCGCCGAAGAAGGGGGCGAGCTCTACCTGGAGGGGACCTCGCGCCTGCTCTCCGACGCCCACCTGCCCGACCTGCCCCGGGCCGATGAGCTGATGACGGCCCTGGAACGGCGCGCCGACGTGCTGCGGATGCTGCGCTCCTCGCTCGAGGAGCGCTCGGTCTTCTTCTGGATCGGCGGCGAGAACCCGCAGCCGGGGCTGCGCTCGGTCAGCGTGATCGGCGCCAACTACGGGCTCGGCCACCGCAACCTCGGCGCCGTCGGCGTCGTCGGGCCGCTGCGGATGGACTACGCGACCGCGATCGCCTCGGTCCGCCACGCCGCGCGCGAGCTCTCCCACTACTTCGAGACCGTTTATTCGGACTAGCCGATGCCGAAGGACTACTACGAGATCCTCGGCGTCAGCCGGGAGGCGAGCGAGACCGAGATCAAGAAATCGTTCCGGCGCCTGGCGCGGGAGCTGCACCCCGACGTCAACCAGGAGCCCGACGCGGAGGAGCGGTTCAAGGAGGCGGCCGAGGCCTACGAGGTCCTCTCCGACGCCGAGCGGCGCCGCACCTACGACGCCTACGGGCACGAGGGCCTGCGCTCGGGCGGCTTCGACCCCGGCGCCGGGTTCGGCTCGATCGACGACATCTTCCAGGCCTTCTTCGGCGGCGGTGGCGGCTTCGGGTTCGGCGGCCGGCGCGGACCCGCCGCGGGCGGCGACGTCGCGGCCGTGGTCGAAGTCGAGCTGGCCGAGGTGGCGACCGGCGTCCGCCGCGAGATCACCTACGACGTCGTCGCCCCTTGCGAGCACTGCCACGGCAACGGCGCCGAGCCGGGAACGCCGATCACGACCTGCGAGCGCTGCGGCGGGGCCGGCGAGCTGCGGCAGGTGACGCGGACGCCGTTCGGGCAGATGGTCCGCGCCACCACCTGCGACAACTGCGGCGGCGCCGGAAAAATTCCCGAGCAGCCGTGCGAGACCTGTGGCGGCAGCGGCCGCACCCGGCAGAGCCGGACCAGCACGATCGAGGTGCCGGCCGGGATCGAAGACGGCCAGCGGATGCGGATCACCGGCGCCGGACACGCCGGCGAAGCGGGCGCGCCCCCCGGTGACCTCTACGTCGAGGTTCGCGTTGCCGAGGACGAGCGTTTCGAGCGCGACGGCTCCGACCTGATCAGCACGGTCTCGCTGCCGGCGACCGAGGCGATGCTGGGGACGACGGTGACGGTGCCTACGCTGGAGGGCGAGCAGGAGATCGAGGTCGAGCCCGGCACTCAGCCGGGAACCGAAAAGGTCCTGCGCGGCGCCGGCCTGCCGCGCCTCAATGGCCGTCGCCGCGGCAGCCAACGGGTGGTCCTCGACGTCTTCGTCCCGACCAACCTCTCAGACGAGCAGCGCGAGATCGCCGAGCGGCTCGACGAGAGCCTGGAGGACGACAACCTCGCCCCGCGGCACGGCGGGGGCATCTTCTCCCGCGTGCGCCGAGCATTCGGTTGAGGACACCTTGATCAGACTTGCGGTCCGCTGCGCGCCGGAGCAGGCGGAGCTCGTCCTCGCCGAGCTGACGGTGCTGGCGCCGAACGGGGTCGAGGAGGAGCGCGGGCCCGGCTACGTCGAGTACGCGATCTACGGCGGCGAGGGGGAGCTGCCGGAGATGGGCGACATCGACGCGGCGATCGCCGGTGGTCGAGTCGAGGTCACCTCGACCGAGGTCCCCGACGATTGGGCCGACCGCTGGCGCGACTTCCACAAGCCGCTGCTGGTCGCCGACCGGCTCTGGCTGCGACCGTCCTGGGAGCCGGAGCGGAAGGGGGCGGTCGACGTCGTCGTCGATCCCGGCCAGGCCTTCGGCACCGGCGCCCACCCGACCACTCGGCTCTGCCTCGAATTCCTCTGCGAGCTGGACGCCAGGGGAGAGCTGGTCGACCTCGGCTCCGGCTCCGGCGTCCTCGCGATCGCCGCGGCAAAGCTCGGCTGGTCGCCGATCCGCGCCTACGACCACGAGCCGGCGGCGATCGAAGCAGCCAGTGCGAACGCCGAGGCCAACGGCGTCGAACTGCACCTGGAGCGGATGAACCTGCGGGAACAGCTTCCGGATCTTGCGCCCACCCTCGTCGCAAACATGACCGCCCCGATCCTGCGGGCGGTGGCAGAGCGGATGAAGGACGGGGAGGGGACCCGGAGGAGCCTCCCCAAATCTGCGACGGAGGGTCCCCTCCCCGTCCCCCAAACCCTCGTCTGCTCGGGCCTGCTCCCGCATGAGCTCGACGAGGTAGCCGCGGCCTTCGGCGGGTGTGACCTGCGCGAGGTCGAGCGCCGCCAGGACGGCGACTGGGCCGCCCTCCTGCTCCGTCGGTCCTGAGCTATAGGGTTCTCGCCGATGGTGCTGGCGAACATCACCGGCTACAGCGTCGGGCTCTTCATCCACATCCTCGCCGTGGTGCTGGCCTTCGGTCCGACCTTCGCCTACGGGCTGATCTTCTCGGTGATGCCGAAGCACCCGCGCTCGGCGCCCGCCTTCTTCGAGGCGATCCGCAAAGTCGACACCTACCTCGTCAACCCGGGGATGATCGTCGTCCTGCTGGCCGGGATCTACGTGATGTCGGAGGGCAACTGGGACGGCGGCGAAGCGTTCATCACCGTCGGCTTCCTCGCGATCCTGATCCTCTTCGGCCTCCAGCACGCCTTCTTCCGGCCGCAGGGCCGCAAGGCGCAGGAGCTGGCCGAAAGGGACCTGAAGAACGGCGACAGCTTCAGCGAGGAATTCGAAGAGATCTCCCGCAGGCTCAGCATGGTCGGGCCGATCGCCGGGCTGATCGTCTTGGTGACGATCTTCTTCATGACCGTCAAGCCCTGACGCCCTGTCCGGCGCGGCTCCACAGCTGAGCCCGGCCCAGCCGGTGGGGATGTTCGACTCCGGGGTCGGCGGGCTGACCGTGCTGCACGAGTGCCTCGTCTCGCTGCCGCAGGAGGACTTCCTCTACCTCGGCGACACGGCGATGTTCCCCTACGGCGACAAGGACCCGGATGAGCTGCGGCTGCGGATCGCGCGGATCGCCGGGATGCTGCTCGACCGCGGCGCCAAGCTGCTGGTGATCGCCTGCAACACCGCCACCTCGGTCGGCCAGGACGTTGCCCGCGAAGTCGCCGCCGAGCGCGGGGTGGAGGTGGTGCCGGTGGTCGAGCCGCAGGCCGAGATCGCCGCCGCGATCACCGCCAACGCGCGGGTGGGGGTGCTGGCGACGCCGAACACGGTCGCGAGCGGTGCCTATCGGCAGGCGCTGGAAGCGATCGGGCGCGGCCTCGACGTGATCGAGGTGGCGGCGCCCGACCTCGCCTCCTTCATCCAGGACGGGGCGCTGTTCGACGAGGACACGCTGGCGATGGCGCGCTCCTACTGCCGGCCGCTGCTGGAGGCCGAAGTCGACACCCTAATCCTCGGCTGCACCCATTACCCGCTGGTGGCGCCGATGCTGCAGCGGATCCTTGGCCGCGACGTGCGCCTGGTCAGCGGCGGCCACGCGGTCGCGGCGGCGGTCCAGCGAACGCTCGAGGCCTCCGGCCTCGCCCGCGAGCCGCGCGGCGAGGGCAGCTACGACTTCCTCTGCACCGGCGACTGCGAGGCCTTTCATGCGATCGGCACCCGTTTCCTGCAGATGCCGCTTGGCGAGGTCGAGCAGGTCGAAATTTGAGTCTTGCGCCAGAGTTGGCGCGGAAAATTCACTTTTTGCGCGCCACGCGTGCGTCATGGCCCGGCAGGCTTTGCCGCATGCCCACTTTGGCTCCGAGCAATACCGTATATACTCACCCTGTGGCCAAGGTGATGATCTCCATGCCCGACGATCTGCTGGAGCGCCTCGATGCCCGTGCGAGGGAGTTAGGCGAGACCCGCAGCGGCTTGCTGCAGCGCCTTGTGGAGCGGGAAGTAGAAGCAGCGGAGAGCCGCGAGCAGAAGGAGATCAACCGGCTACTGGATCAGCTTCGTGCCCTCCCCCCCGGGAAACAGGTAAAAGTCGACGCGGCGCAGCTGGTCCGAGAAGATCGGGAATCTCACTGAATGTTTCTGGTCGATGCAAGCGTCTGGCTGAAGCTTGAGCAGCCCCAGGAGCGCTATCACGAGGCGGCGCGCTCGATCGTCCTCAATCGAGAGCGTTCGGTTGCCGCGCTCGATCTCACCCTCTACGAGGTCGTCAACGTGGCGGTGCGGAAGATGTGCCAGCCCGAGCGAGCCCTATACCTGTCGCGTCTGATCTTGATCAGGTGCGGGGACGGGCTCCTGCGTATTGACGAGGGCCTGGCGTCAGATGCGGCAAGGCTCGCCGCCGAGCATGGGCTCACTGCATATAACGCCGCCTACGTGGCTGCCTCCCGCCGCCATGGATGGACGCTCGTCAGCGCGGACATAGCCGACCTCGTCTCCAAGGGCCTCGCCGTCGCCCCCGACGCCGCCGTTTACCCTTAAGTCGATGGCGGTTCTCGAACAGGTCCAGGACGACGTCAGGACGGCGATGAAAGCGCGCGACCGCGAGCGCGCCTCTGCTCTGCGGCTGATCGTCGACGTGCTGCAGCAGGACGCGAAGCTGGGCAAGGGCGACGAGGTCGCGGTCCTGCAGCGCGAGCGCAAGAAGCGGGTCGAGGCGGCCGAGGCCTACGAGAAGGCCGGGCGCGCCGAGCAGGCGAGCGCCGAGCGCTTCGAGGCGGAGCTGATCGAGGCCTACCTGCCGCAGCAGCTCTCCGACGAGGAGCTGGGGCAGCTGGTTGAGGCGGCGATCGCCGAGACCGGGGCCAGCGAGCAGCGGCAGATGGGCCAGGTGATGTCGGCGTTGATGCCGAAGGTCGGCGGCCGCGCCGACGGCAAGCGGGTCAGCGCCGCGGTGCGAGAGAAGCTGGGTGCCTGAGCGTTGGCCCGTCGGCAGCTGACTCTCGATAACAACGTCGCGGCCGAGCTGGCCGGCTCGGAGGACAACGTGCTCCGAGCCCTGCGGGGCAAACTAGAGGCCGACCTGCACCTGCGCGGCAACGTGCTGACGCTGGAGGGCGAGCCCGACGACGTCGCCGCCGCTGCGGTCGTGGTCGACGAGATGGTCGAGCTGATCGAGCAGGGGCACGACGTCGCCCCGGGGACGATCGAAGCGGTGACGGGCGCCCTCGACGCTGACGAGAGCCCGGCGGAGATCCTCGACGACGTCGTCTGGCGCCACCGCAACACCAAAGTCGCGCCGAAGACGCTGAACCAGAAGCGCTACGTCGACTCGATCCGTCGCCACACGATCACCTTCGGGATCGGCCCGGCCGGCACCGGCAAGACCTTCCTCGCGGTGGCGATGGCCGCGGCGGCGCTGACCGAACGCAAGGTGCAGCGGATCATCCTCACCCGGCCCGCGGTCGAGGCCGGCGAGCGGCTCGGCTTCCTCCCTGGCGACATCCAGGCCAAGGTCGACCCCTACCTGCGCCCGCTCTTCGACGCCCTCTTCGACATGCTCGACCCCGACCGGGTCAACGGCTATTTCGAGCGCAACGTGATCGAGGTGGCACCGCTGGCATTCATGCGGGGCCGGACTTTGAACGACTCCTTCGTGATCCTCGACGAGGCCCAGAACACGAGCCCGGAGCAGATGAAGATGTTCCTCACTCGGCTTGGGTTCAACTCGCGGATGGTGGTGACCGGCGACGTTACCCAGATCGACCTGCCGACCGACCAGCGCTCGGGCCTGATCGCGGTCAGCGACATCCTCAGCGACGTCCAGGACATCTCCTTCGTTCGCTTCGGTGGCGAGGACGTGGTCCGGCACAAACTGGTGCAGCGAATCGTCGCCGCCTACGACGCGCACGGCACGCAAGAGGCGCGCGCCGAACACGGGCCGACGCCGCGTTCGTGAGCGCCGACCTCGCCGACGTCCCGCCAGAGCTGCGCGATGCCGTCGCGGCCGCGCTGGCAGCGACTGGCGTCAGCGAAGGACACCTCGCGGTCGAGATCGTCGACGCCGAGCGGATCCGCGAGCTCAACCGCGAGCACCGGGGGAAGGACACGGCGACCGACGTCCTCGCCTTCCCGATCGACGAACTCGACCCGGTCGCCGGCCCGCGCGAGCTCGGCGACGTGGCGATTTGCCCCGAGCACTGCAGCGACGTGACCGAGGCCGCGGTCCACGGCGTCCTCCACCTCTGCGGCCACGACCACGAGACCGACGGCGGCGAGATGCTGGCCCTGCAGGCCAGCGTGCTCGCCGGGTTGCGATGACCCGCTCCGGCTTCGTCGGCCTCGCCGGCCGCCCCAACGTCGGCAAGTCGACGCTGGTCAACGCCCTCGTCGGCTCCCACGTCGCGATCGTCTCCAACCGGCCGCAGACGACGCGGCGGGCGATCCGCGGCGTCGCCACCGACCTCGCGGCCGAGCGTCAGCTCATCCTCGTCGACCTGCCCGGCGTCCAGCGCCCGCGCGACGTCCTCACCGAGCGGATGCAGGGACGGGTCGAGCGCGAGCTGGCCGACTCCGACGTCGTCCTCTTCGTCGTCAACGGCGAGGAGGGGATCGGTCCTGGCGACCGCTTCATCGTCCGCGCCCTGCTCGGCGCCGGCGCCGAGCTGCCGGTGCTCTGCGCCGTCAACAAGGCCGACAGGCTCGGGCCGAACGAGCTGGTCCCGGTGCTGGCTGAGGTGGCGGAGCTGGAGGGCGTCGACGAGGTGTTCCCGATCAGCGCCCGCACCGGCGAAGGGCTGCCGCCGCTCTTGGAGCGCCTCGGCGAGCTCGTCCCCGAGGGGCCGTACATGTACCCGCCCGAGGACAGCAGCGACCAGTCGAGCGAGCTGCTGCTGGCCGAGCTGATCCGCGAGCAGGTCCTGAACCGGACCCGGCAGGAGGTCCCGCACTCGGTCGAGGTCTCGGTCCTTGAGGTCGAGCCACGCGAGGACGGCCTCGTTGCCGTCAGGGCCGAGATCTGGGCAGAGACCGAGTCGCAGAAGGGGATCCTGATCGGCAAGGGGGGGAAGAAGATCGGCGAGATCGGCGTCGCCGCCCGCCGCTCGTTGGAGCGCGAGCTGGGCGCCCAGGTTCACCTCGACCTCACCGTCCGCGTCCGCCGCAACTGGCGCCGCGACGAGGATCTTCTCGACCGCCTCGGCATCGAGTAGCGACGCGGCGTTTACGATTCCCCGGATGTTTCCCGAAATCGAGTTCGACCAGCAGGGGCTGGTGCCGTGCGTCGTCCAGGACTTCGCCTCCGGCGAGGTGCTGATGCTCGCTTACATGAGCGGGCAATCGCTGGAAATGACGCTCGAGTCCGGCGACCTGCACTTCCACAGCCGCTCGCGCGACGAACTCTGGAAGAAAGGCGAAACCTCGGGCAACTTCATGCACCTGCGCCAGCTCCGCTACGACTGCGACGGCGACGCACTGGTGGCACTGGTCGATCCCGCGGGTCCGGCCTGTCACACCGGCCAGCGCAGCTGCTTCTACCGCGAGGTGCTGGGCTCGGCTTCCGCGCGCAAGGATGCGCTGCCAGCGGACGGCGAGCCGTTCCCGGTCACCTATGAAGCGCTGCCGGCCCTGGAGCGGACGATCCGCCACCGCGCCCTGCAGCGACCCGACGGCAGCTACACCGTGAAGCTGCTCGACGATCGCGGCTTGATCGGCGAGAAGGTCGAGGAGGAGGCGGAGGAGGTGGTCCGCGCCGCCCGCGAAGAGACCGACGAGCGGGTGGCCGAAGAGGCCGCTGACCTGCTCTACCACCTGAGCGTGCTGCTGGCCTCGCGCGGGGTTTCGCAGGCAAAGGTGATGGAAGTGCTGAATGCACGTAGCGGCTGATTCCGATATCCGCCTCGAGCCGAGCCTCGAGGAGGCGCGCGAGCTGGCGCGCGAGGGCAACGTGGTGCCGGTGCGGGCACGCTTCGTCGACGACTGCGAGACGCCGGTCTCCGCCTTCCTCAAGCTGCGCGCCGGCGAGCCGGAGGGGGCGCCCTGTTTCCTGCTCGAGTCGGCCGAGCAGGGGCAGGTAGGGCGCTACTCCTTCGTCGGCTTGCGCCCGCGGGCGCTGCTGCGCTGGAGCGACGGGGTGCTCTTGGAGTGGAGCGGAGAGGAGATGAGTCCCAGCGCTGCGCCGACGAAGTCAGAGCCCGCCCCCGATCCCTACGCGGCGGTGGCGGAGCGGTTGCAGCAGTACCGCCCGGCACCGGTGCCCGGGCTGCCGCCCTTCGCCGGCGGCGCCGTCGGCTTCTTCGCCTACGACTTGGTGCGGACCGTGGAGCCACTGGGTGAGCCCAACCCCGACCAGCTCGGGCTGCCGGACATGGCGCTGATGGTGACCGACGCGATGCTGGTCTTCGACCACCTCCGGCACGAGCTGACGATCCTCGCCTGCGCGTTTTTCGAGGACGACGATGTCGACGCCGCCTACGAGCGGGCGGCGGCGACAATCGCCGAGATGCGGGAGCGCCTGCGCGGCGCCGTGCCGGTCCCCGAGCGCCCCTCGGTGGCCGAGGTGCCTGAGTTCAAGTCAAACGTCAGCCGCGAGGAGTTCGAAGCCGCGGTGGCGCGGATCGTCGAGTACGTCCACGCCGGCGACGCCTTCCAGGTCGTCCCCTCGCAGCGCTTCTCGGCGCCGGCGCCGGTCGAGGCCTTCTCGGTCTACCGCGGCCTCCGCGCCGTCAACCCGTCCCCGTACATGTACTTCCTCGAGTTCGGCGACTTCCAGATCGCCGGCGCTTCACCGGAGCCCCTGGTCAAGGTGATCGGCGACCGGGTCGAGACGCGGCCGATCGCCGGCACCTCTCCCCGCGGCGGCAACGAGGACGAGGACCGTCGCTTCGCCGAGCGCCTGATCAACGATCCGAAGGAGCGGGCCGAGCACGTGATGCTGGTCGACCTCGGCCGCAACGACCTCGGCCGCGTCTGCGAGTACGGCAGCGTCAAGGTCGACGAGCTGATGGTGGTCGAGACCTATTCGCACGTCCTCCACATCGTCAGTCAGGTCTCCGGCAAGCTGAAAGACGGCGTCTCGGCGATGGATGTGCTGCGCTCGGCGCTCCCCGCTGGCACCCTCTCCGGGGCTCCGAAGGTGCGGGCGATGCAGATCATCGACGAGCTGGAGCAGGTCAAGCGCGGGGGGTACGGAGGCGCCGTCGGCTACCTCTCCTGGGACGGCGACCTCGACACCGCAATCCACATCCGCACCGTCGTCTGCAAGGACGGCCAACTGCATGTGCAGGCTGGCGGCGGCACCGTCGCCGACGCCCAGCCCGCCTACGAGTACAACGAGTCGGTGAACAAGGCTCGTGCGGTCTTCCGCGCCGTCGAGGTCGCCTGCGAACAGCCAGACTGGGCGTGAAACGGATGCGCGTTCTGGTCATCGACAACTACGACTCCTTCACCTACAACCTCGTTCAGTACCTGGGCGAGCTCGGGGCCGAAGTCGAAGTCGTCCGCAACGACAAGGCGACCGTCTCGGAGCTGCTGGAGCGAAAGCCCGACCGCCTCGTCGTCTCGCCCGGTCCCTGCACCCCGGCCGAGGCCGGGATCTCTGGTGCGGCGATCAAGGCCTTCGGGGAGGCCGGCACGCCGGTGCTCGGGGTCTGCCTCGGGCACCAGGCGATGGTCGAGGCCTTCGGCGGCAAGGTCGTCCAGGGGGAGCCGGTCCACGGCAAGGACGGCGAAGTCGAACACGACGGGAAGAGCATCTTCGCTGGCCTGCCGAGCCCGATGGTCGCCGGCCGCTACCACTCGCTGATCGCCGATTCGGACCTGCCCGAGGAGCTGGAGCAGACCGCGAGCCTGGGCGATGTGGTGATGGGGGCGCGGCACAAGCAGCTGCCGATCGAGGGAGTCCAGTTCCACCCCGAGTCGGTCCTCACCCCGCAGGGCAAGCACCTGCTCGCCAACTTCATCGGCAAAGGTTTTTCCGATGCCTAACGACGTCGTCAGCCGCGCGATCGACGCGGTCTGCGCCGGCAACCACCTCACCGCCGACCACGCCTCGGCGGTCCTCAGCGAGATCATGGAGGGCCGGGCCGACCCGATCCAGACGGGGGCGTTCCTCATCGCTCTGCGGGCAAAGGGGGAGACGGTGCCGGAGCTGGTCGGTCTGGCACGGACGATGCGAGGGCTGGCGGCGCCGGTGCAGACCAGCCGCGACGACCTCGTCGACACCTGCGGCACCGGCGGCGGCCCCTCGACCTTCAACGTCTCGACCACGGCGGCGTTGGTCGCCGCGGGCGCTGGCGCCGCGATCGCCAAGCACGGCAACCGCTCGAACACGAGCAAGTGCGGCTCGGCCGACCTGCTCGAGGCGCTGGGGGTCAACGTCGAAATCGAGCCGGCCCAGGTCGGCCGTTGCATCGACGAGGTCGGCTTCGGCTTCATGTTCGCGCCCAAGCACCACGCGGCGATGGCGCACGTCGTCCCTGCCCGCAAAGCACTCGGGGTGCGGACGATCTTCAACTTCCTTGGGCCGCTGACCAACCCCGCGGGGGCCAACCGGCAGCTGCTCGGGGTGGCCGATCGTCATTACCAAGAGACGATCGCGGAGGCGCTGATCGGCCTCGGCAGCGAGCGGGCGCTGGTCGTCTCTGCCGAGGACGGCCTCGACGAGCTCTCGCTCGCCTCGCGGACGCGGGTGATCGAGGTCGCCGACGGGCGCACCTCGGAGTGGTTCGTCGAGCCGGGACAGTTCGGGCTGGCGCCGGCCGAGCTGGAGCGGGTCGCCGGTGGCACGCCGGAGGTGAACGCCGCCGTCACCCGCCAGGTGCTGGCCGGTGAGGCGGGGCCGCAGCGCGACCTGGTCCTCCTCAACGCCGCCGCGGCGCTCTACGTCGGCGGGCTCGCCGCCGATCTCGAAGAGGGCGTCGGCAGGGCTGCCGAGGCGATCGACTCCGGGGCGGCAGCGAACGTGCTGGAGCGCCTGATCGCGGCAACGGGCGCGCCCGCTGTCTAGGCTTTCCAAGTTCAAGTGGGAATGATCGAGCAGCTCATCGCCGGGGCCCGGGAGGGGGTGAAAGCGCGTCGCCGCGACCTCCCTCAGGGCGACCTCGAAGCCCGCCTCTCGGCTCGGGGGGAGGACCGCCCCTTCAACGAGGCGCTGGTCCGTCCCGCCCTCTCGCTGATCGCCGAGTTCAAGCGCCGCTCGCCCAGCGCCGGCCAGCTCGCCCGCGGGGAGGTCGATGTCGGCGCCCAGGTGGCGGCCTACGAGCGCGGTGGTGCCGCCGCGCTCTCGGTCCTCACCGACGAACCCCACTTCGGCGGCTCGCTGGCCGACCTGCGCGCCGCCCGCGCCGCCTGTGGCCTGCCGATCATCCGCAAGGACTTCATCGTCGATTCCTACCAGCTCTACGAGGCGGCGGTGAACGGGGCCGACGCGGTGCTGCTGATCGTCGCCGCACTGGGTGACAAAGACCTGCGGGCGCTTTATGAAAAGGCGCGCTCGATCGACCTCGACTGCCTGGTCGAGGTCCACGACGGCGAGGAGCTGGAGCGGGCACTGGAGGCCGGGGCCGAGGTGATCGGGATCAACAACCGCAACCTCGACGACATGAGCGTCGACATCGCCACCACTTACGAGCTGATGCCGAACGTCCCCGCTGGCAAGACGGTGGTCGCCGAGAGCGGCATCTCCGGCCGAGCGGAGCTGGAGGAGCTGGATCGGGTTGGGGTCGACGCGGTGCTGATCGGAGGCGCCCTGATGGCCGCTCCCGATCCCGAGGCGAAGGTCCGTGAGCTGACCGGGACCGACGAGAGCACCCGCGAACACCTCGTTTAGGAAAAATTTCAAGAGCATTTAGGGACTGAAGAGCTCAAACCGTCATCCTCTTGCTCATGTCAAAGCTCAACCAGAAACTTCGCAGTCCCTTCGGCTCCGCTCTCCTTGGGGGCCTGGTCGTCGCCGTCTTCGGCTGGATCGCGATCGCTGCCGGCGTGATCCAGTCCGACGGTGGCACGACGACCACCGTCGCCGCGCCGATCGCGGCGCCGGTCGACAGCAAGTCCTCGGATGAATCCGCCAACATCGTCAACCAGATCTACAAGTCCGACGGTGAAGGGGTCGCCTTCATCGAATCGCAGATCGAATCGACGGAAACCGAAAGCTTCAACCCCTTCGGCGAAGTCGAACCCGAATCGGGCGGCGGTGTTGCCACCGGCTCGGGCTTCGTGATCGACGGCGAAGGCCACATCCTCACCAACAACCACGTCGTCGAAGGCGCCAGCAAGGTGACGGTCAAACTCGGCGACTCCGAAAAGACCTACGACGCCGAAGTGGCCGGTACTGACCCGGCCACCGACGTCGCCCTGCTCAAGGTGGAGGCGCCGGCAAAGGAAATACATCCGCTGACGCTCGGCAAGTCCGCCGAGGCTGAAGTGGGCGACCCGGTGGTCGCGATCGGCAACCCGTTCGGCCTTGACCGCACGGTCACCAGCGGCATCGTCTCCGCCCTGCAGCGGCAGATCCAGGCCCCCAACGGGTTCTCGATCTCCCACGTGATCCAGACCGATGCCGCGATCAACCCCGGTAACTCGGGTGGCCCGCTGATCAACGCCTCCGGAGAAGTGATCGGGATCAACGCCCAGATCGCCACCGGCGGCGGCGGCAACGGCAACGTCGGCATCGGCTTCGCGATCCCGATCGACACCGTCCGGGCCGAGATCGAGCAGCTGAAGGCCAAGGGCGAAGTCGAACACGCCTTCATCGGGATCAGCGGTGGCACCATCACCGAGGACCTCGCCAAGGCGGTCAACCTGCCGGTCGACGAAGGGGTGATCGTGCAGTCCGTCGTCAAGGACGGGCCGGCCGACAAGGCCGGGATAGAGGCCGGGGGGACTTCGGCGACGATCAACGGCGAAGAAGTTCGGCTCGGCGGCGACATCATCACCGAAGTCGACGGCGCCAAGCTGAAGACGATGGAACAGCTCGTCGAAATCATTCAGGAACACAAGCCTGGGGATGAGCTCGAGTTGAAGATTCTTCGGGACGGCAACGAGAAGACTGCGCACGTGACTCTGAGCGCCCAGCCCGAGGAAAATGAATAGGGCTCGGGCCTCGCTGGTCCTTCGCGTACGCTGGAGGGGTGCGAGTCAAGTTCTGCGGGATCACTAATTTGGATGACGCGGCGGAGGCTGTGCGGCTCGGCGCGTGGGCAATCGGGCTGATCCACTTCCATGGCAGTCCCCGGGACGTCGATCGGACTGTGGCGGCGGAGATTGCTGCTGCTTTTCGGCGGAAGTGCGAGGTGGTGGGGGTGTTTGTGAATCCCACGCTGGATGAGGTGGCTCGGGCGGTGGAGGACGAGGGGTTGACGATGGTGCAGCTGAACGGGGCCGAGGGGGCTTCGTTCTGCGCTGAGGTGAAGCGGCGGACGGGGTTGAAGGTGGCGAAGGCCGTGCACGTGGCCAGTGCCGCCGACGTCCACGGGGCGGAGGCGTTCAGGACGGACTTCCATCTCTTCGACCGGCGCGGGAAGGGGATGTGGGGCGGGACCGGCGAGAGCTTTGATTGGGAGCTGCTGCGAAACCACCGCTCGGAAGTGCCGGCGATCCTCGCTGGTGGGCTGCGGCCGGAGAACGTCGCGCACGCGATCGACGTCACCCGTCCCTACGCGGTCGACGTCGCCAGCGGGGTCGAGCTGGAGCCCGGGCGCAAGGACCACGCGGCGATGGAGGCCTTTTTCGAGGCCGCGAACTCGGTCGGCGCCAGCAAATGAGCGCGATCGAGGAGAGGTTCGGCCCCTACGGGGGGCGCTACGTGCCGGAGACGCTGATCCCGGCGCTCGACGAGCTCAGCGCCGCCTGGGCGGAGGCGCGCGAGGACGAAGAGTTCATGGGTCGGCTCGATCAGCTGCGCCGCGACTTCATCGGCCGGCCGACGCCGCTGTACCACGCCGAGCGGCTCTCCGAGCGGGTCGGCTCGCGGGTCTACCTGAAGCGCGAGGACCTCGCCCACACCGGTGCCCACAAGATCAACAACGCGGTCGGCCAGGCGCTGCTGGCGGCGCGGATGGGCAAGCCGCGGGTGATCGCCGAGACCGGGGCCGGTCAGCACGGCGTCGCGACCGCGACCGCCTGCGCCCTGCTCGGTCTCGAATGCGTCGTCTACATGGGGACCGAGGACATCCGCCGCCAGGCGCCGAACGTCGAGCGGATGAAGCTGCTGGGGGCCGAGGTGGCGCCGGTCGAGGCCGGGGCGCGGACCCTGAAGGAGGCGGTCAGCGCCGCGATCCGCGACTGGGTCGCCAACATCGCCACCACCCATTACATAATCGGCTCCGCGGTCGGGCCGGCGCCTTACCCGGCGCTGGTCCGCGACCTGCAGCGGGTGATCGGCGAGGAGGCGCGCGAGCAGGCGCTGGCGGCAGAGGGCTCGCTGCCCGCCCGGGTGATCGCCTGCGTCGGCGGCGGCTCCAACGCGATCGGCATCTTCACCCCCTTCGTCGGTGACGCAGGGGTGGCGCTGGTCGGCGTCGAGGCGGCGGGCGAGGGGCTGGACACGCAGCGGCACGGCGCCTCGCTGCAGGGTGGCGTCAAGGGCGTCCTCCACGGCTCGCTCTCCTCGGTGATCGCCGACGAGGAGGGTCAGATCCTCGAGGCTCACTCGATCTCGGCCGGGCTCGACTACCCCGGCGTCGGCCCCGAGCACGCGCAGCTGCGCGACAGCGGCCGGGCGAGCTACGTGGCGGTGACCGATGACCAGGCCTTGGCCGCTTTCCAGGAGTTGGCGCGCCTGGAGGGGATCATTCCCGCGCTCGAGTCCTCCCACGCGGTCGGCTGGCTGAGCGAGAACCCGCTCGAGGGCGATGGCTTCGACGTCCTCTGCCTCTCTGGCCGAGGCGACAAGGATATGGCTGAGGCCACGGCTCGTTTGAAACCGCCTAGTGAGGTGCTGCCGTGAGCGGCGGTGGGGAAGCCGGGTGAGGGTCGGCGGACAACAGCGGGGAGGGTCCGGCGACCCTCACCCGGCTTCCCGTGACGCTTCGGGTGAGGAGCAGATTGCGGCGGCTTTTGCTCTCGCGCGAGAAGAAGGGCGCGCGGCGCTGATGCCCTACATGATGGCCGGGTATCCCGACCGGGAGACCGGGCTGGCGGTCGCCGAGGCTTATGCGGACTCCGGGGCGGACCTGGTCGAGCTCGGGGTGCCGTTCTCCGATCCGCTTGCCGACGGGCCGACGATTCACGCCGCTGCTACCAAGGCCCTCGAAGCGGGAGCAACCCTGGCGACCGCGCTGGAGATATGCCGGGCGATCGGCGAGCGCGTGCCGGTCGTCTTCATGGCCTACGCCAACATGGTTCTCGCCCACGGCGGCTCGCGCCAGTTCGCCGAGATGGCGCGAGCGGCTGGTGCCGCGGGCGTGATCGTGCCCGACCTGCCGCTGGACGAGGCCGGGGAGGTGCGGGAGAATCTCGCCGCCGAGGGGCTGGCGCTGGTGCCGCTGCTGGCGCCGACGACGCCCGCTGATCGCCGCAAGCGAATCTGCGAGTCGGCCAGCGGCTTCGTCTACGTCGTCTCCACCGTCGGCACCACCGGCGAGCGCACCGAGATTCCGGCGGCGCTGACCGAGCTGGTCGAGGCGACGAAAGCCGACGCCGCGACTCCGGTCGCTGTCGGCTTCGGGATCGGCACGCCCGAGCAGGCCGCGCAGGTAGGGGAGATCGCCGACGGGGTGATCATCGGCAGCCGCCTGGTTCGCGCAGCTGGCGAGGGTGGGTCGCCCGAGGGCGCCGCGGACGCGGTCGCCTCCTTCCTGAGCCAGACCCGCGAAGCGCTCGCTGCCGGGGCGATCCAATAGGATTCCGCGCGATATGGGAATGGTCGTAACCCTCTTCTTGGCGATCGCCGCGATGGTGATCGGCTACGCCGCCTTCGGACAGGGCGGCGGCGTCGCCGGCATGATCTTCTTCGGCGTGCTCCTCGTCGGAGCGGCGATCCGCACGCTGCAGCCTCAAAAGACCGACTCCTAGCCGCTACGCGCGGGTTGCGATCACCTGCAGGTATTCGGGCTCGACCACGAGCGCGTCCTGGTCGCCGACGCTGAGCTGATCGAGCACGGCTTCGAGGTCGCTCCTGAGGGCTTGCTCGCCCTCCGCGCCCACGGCCTCGAAGGCCGCCTGGATCGGGCCGAAGTAGTCGCGGAAGAAGTCGATGTAGTGCTCGGCCGAGCGGAAGGCCTGGCGCGATTTCAGCCGTTCGGCGCGCAGGTCGGAGGCGGAGTCGCCGAACAGCTCGCGCACGTGCGCCTCGTCCCCCCAGAGGACGGGCGGGACGGCGCCGGGCGGCGGGCCGCCGGTGTGCTTGACGATCGTCGCGAAGAAGTCCTGTAGGCCACCGTCGGGGCACCAGCTAGCGACGCCGATCCGCCCGCCCGGCTTGGTCACCCGCAGCAGCTCGTCCGCTCCCTTCTGGTGGTCGGGGGCGAACATGACGCCGAAGATCGACATCGTGACGTCGAAGCTGGCGTCGTCGAAGGGCAGGTTCTGGGCGTCGGCCTCGATGAACTCGACCCTGAGCCGCTCCGCCGCTGCCCGTTCGCGGCCGCGCTCCAGCAGCGCCGGCACGAAGTCCGCGCCGGTCACGTTGCCCCAGGTGCGGCGGGCCGCGGCGAGCGCCCCGTTGCCGCTGCCGCAGGCGACGTCGAGCACCCGTTCGTCGGGGAGCAGCCGCAGGGAGTCGGCGAGCTTCTCGGAGACGGGGACGACGAGGGGGGCGACCTCGGCGAAGTCCCCCTTCGACCACATCGTCTGCTGGACGTCGGTAGCTGCTTTGAAATCAGGTGCGTCGTTCATGGACGCCACCCTCTCACGTGAAGAAGCGTTTGGCTATCTCCAGCATCCCCAGGTCGACCTGCTTGACCTTGACCGCTTCCTCGAGCGGCACCGCGACCATCTGCGTGCCGTGGATCGCCGCCATCTTCCCGAACTCGCCGGCTTTGGCCATCTCGTAGGCGTGGGCGCCGAAGCGGGTGGCGAGGACGCGGTCGGTCGAGGTCGGGGTGCCGCCGCGCTGGACGTGGCCGAGGACGGTGACGCGGGATTCGTACCCGGTCCGCTTCTCCAGCTCGCTGGCCAGGGCGGCGCCGATGCCGCCGAGGCGAGGGTAGCCGTACTCGTCGCTGTCCTTGACCGGCTGGATCAGGTGTTCCTCGCCGCTCTCGAAGGCCAGCTTCGCCCCCTCGGCGACGACGATGATCGAGAAGTCCTTGCCGCGGTCGTGGCGGCGGGTGACGTCGCGGCAGACTTCCTCGACGGTGGTCACCTGCTCGGGGATGACGATGCAGTCGGCGCCGCCGGCGAGGCCGGCGTAGGCGGCGATCCAGCCGGTGGTGCGGCCCATCACCTCGACGACCATGATCCGGTCGTGCGACTGGGCGGTGGTGTGGAGGCGGTCGATCGCGTCGGTGACGATCTGCACCGCGGTGTCGAAGCCGAAGGTGAAGTCGGTGCCGCCGACGTCGTTGTCGATCGTCTTCGGGACGCCGACCAGCGGCAGGCCGCGGTCGGCGTGGAGCTGGCGGGTGATCTCCATCGTGTGCTCGCCGCCGATCGCGACGACGGCGTCGAGCCGCTGCTCGGCGAAGGCCGCGGCGACCTTGTCGACGGCGCCCTCCCGGATCGGCTCGAAGCTCGAGGTGCTGAGGATCGTCCCGCCCTGGTGGAGGATCCCGGAGACGCGGAGCATGTCCAGCGGCACGTAGTCGTCCTCGGCGAGACCGCGGTAGCCGCGGCGGATCCCGATCGCCTCGTCGCCCGCCTGAATCGCCGAACGGGCGACCGCACGGATCGCCGCGTTGAGCCCCGGGCAGTCCCCTCCTGCGGTCAAGACACCTATGCGCATAGCGAGCGAGTTTAGGATCGGTCGCCGTGCGACGCCTTCTAGCGATCTTGGCCGCTCCTGCGCTGCTGGCCGTGCTGCTCTCCGGCTGCGGTGAAGAGGGCGCGGCGGCGGGGGCGACGGTGCGGATTTATGTGAGCGCACCGCTGCGGGGACCGGAAGCTCTGGTGGGGCGGCGGCTGTGTGACGAAGCGCGCGAGCAGGCGGGGCAGGGGAAGGGCGACGAGGAGCACGAGCTGCGGGTCATCTGCCTCGACGCTTCCGTAGGCGGCTCCTGGACTCTGGCGCAGGTCGGCGCCAACGCGCGGCGGGCGACGGAGGACTCGACCGCGGTCGCCTACGTCGGCGAGCCCGATGCCGCGGCGCGCAAGCAGTCGCGCCCGATCGTCGAAGCGGCCGGGATCGCCGAGCTCGGCGGGTTGTCCGGGCGCGAGGCGGTGGCGAAGGTCGTGAAGGCGATGGAAGAGGGCGATGCGAGCCAGCCGCGCGATGCGGTCTTCGACGCCTTCGGGCGCTGATGGGGGAGGAGCGGCCGCGAATCTCGGTCGTGGTGCCGACCCGTGGCCGGCCGGAGCCGCTACGGCGCTGCGTGCAGGCGCTGGAGGCGCAGACGGTGCCGGTGGAGATCGTCGTGGTCGAGGACACCGAGGGACGGGGGCCGGCCTGGGCGCGAAACGCAGGGGTCCGGCGGGCGCGCGGGGAGGTCGTTTGTTTCACCGACGATGACTGCGCGCCGGAGCCGGGGTGGGCCGAGGCGCTTGCGGCACCTCTTTTTTGCGGGGTGGGGGAGCTGAGCACGGGGCCTGTGCTGGTGGATCAGGGAGCGACGGCGCCCGATCGGGCTTGGGAGACGATCGTCAGGTATCTGCAGGAGCAGGCGACGGCGCCCGGCTCGGCCTCGCCTGGCTTCGCGGTTACCGCCAACCTTGCAGCGAGGAGGGAGCTGCTGGAACGCCTGCCTTTCGACGAGTCCTTCCCGGCTGCCGCAGGAGAGGATCGCGATTGGGGAGAGCGAGCGGCCCAGGCCGGCGTCGTCGTCACCTTCGCCCCGGGCGCGATCGTCCTCCACCGCAGCGGCATGCGCGTCCGGAACTTCCTCCGCCAGCAGTACCGCTACGGCCAAGGCGCGGCTCGCTACCGAAGCCGCGACCCCGACCGCCGCCGCGGCGCCCCCTCGTTCTACCTCGGCCTCCTCCGCGCCGCGTTAAACGCCGGTCCCACCCCCGGCCTCCTCGTCACCTTGGCCCAATTCGCCACCCTCGCCGGCCTCGTCTCCGCGACTCTGTCCCAGGCCCCGCATATGGAGGACTGAGACAGATTCGCGAGGTCAGCGCTCGAGGAGGGGCTCGCCGCTGAGGTCTTCGAGCGGGATGTCGCAGAGGGCGGCGACGGTGGCGGGAATGTCGGTGACGCGGGCGGGGCGGGTGAGGTCACGGGCTCGAGCGGTGTGGGGGGCGAGGAGGGCCCAGGCGTCGCCGTCGGTGTGGTTGCCGGTGCGGCCGCTGCCGTAGCCCTGGCGGTGGACGCTGCCGAAGCGGGGGGAGTGGAGGGCGGGGAGGACGACGGAGGAGGTCGGACGCCAGCGGACGACGAGGTCGGGGAGGCGGTCGGCGGCGGGCCCCTGCCAGCGGTCGGCGACCTCGTCGACGGCGACGACGGCCGGCTCGCCGTCGGGGTCGCGGAAGTCGAGCAGGCCCTCGCGGATTTGGGCCGCCAGCTCCGCCGCCTCGGCCTCGTCGACGATCCCGTCGCGCTCGCGGTCCTTGCGGTTGAGGCTGACGTAGCCCTGGTTGTCGGCCGGTTGGGCGAAGGCGCGAGTGGTGGACCAATCGACGCCGCGCAGCTCCAGCCGCGCCGTCAGCTCCAAGGCCAGGCGGTCGGGCATCGCGGCGGCGATCGCCGCGCGGGCGCGCCCGGAGAGCGCTCCCCGCAGGCGCCAGATCGCGCCCGAGTCCGAGTCCTCGCCTCCGTGGTCGGTCCCGCCGTCGAGGACGGCGCTCAGCATTCCGGGCAGGAGGTCGGCGCGACTGGTGTTCTCGTCCATGCCGAGGACGGAGCAGACGATCACGTCGCACTCGTCGGGAAGCGCCTCGAGGACGCGGCCGAGCTGTGCGTCGACTTCCTCGTAGACGTCGGCCAGGGCCCCGTCGAGCTGTTCCCGCTCCCGCGCCGGGATCGCCTCCTCGTCGATGTATGGCGGGACCTCCCAGAGGCGGTGGCCCGCCAGGTGAGGTGCGGCAAAGACGATCCAGGCGAGGTCGAAGGTGCGCTCGCGCAGGCGCTCGGTCGCGAGGTCGGCGACCCGTCGCGGCGCCCGCAGGAATCGCTCCCGCAGGCGGCGCAGCTCGCGCGGGGTCTGAGCGCCGAAGACCTCGGTCACGTCCGGGGGTCGGCCGTGGCGGCGACGGGCCTCGCGGTCGCCGCCATCGGGGACCGACCAGCGCTCGAGCACGACCCGCTCCCGCATCCCCCAGCCGCAGACGAGCTCGCCTTGCGCGTCGTTGGGACGGTGGCACTCGTAGGGGTCGATCGCGAGCGTGCTACGGCCGGCGCGCCCGAGGCGGTCCCAGATCGGCGGTGGGGCGTCGAAGCTCGCCGCCAGCCGCACCCGCTGGTCGCCGGCCGCCCACTGGAAGGGGTAATAGAGCCCGTGCTCGCCGACCTCGACCCCGCGGTAGAGGTCCTGGTAGGCGCTGGCGGGGAAGTGCTCGGCGGGGGTGTCGAGATCCAGGTGGGTCCCCTGCCGGCGCAGCGCCGCCAGATTCGGCAGCCGGCCTTTGGCTTCCAGGCGCTTCATCAGCGAGGCGCTGGCGGCGTCGAACTGGATGACGGCGATCACGTCGATGCTCCGAGCGGCGCCACCGTCACCTCGGCGCCTCCGAGCTCGGAAGAGCGGCGGGCGGCTTCGACCACCGCCATCGCTGCGATGCCATCTTGGGCAGTTGCGAGGGGGCGGTGGGGGTGTCCCGCCCGGGCCGCCTCTAGTTGACGCTGGAGGGACAGGACCAGGGGGTCGAGCCGCCCTACGAGAGAGGAGAGGCGGGTGCGCAGGCCCCCCCAGGACGACCTTGCGAGCAGCTTTCCTGCGCGGTCGTGGATTGCGACGACCTCGCGGTGGCTGCGGTCGGTGGCGCAGGCGATGCGGGCGCGGCCGCGAGACAGCTCCAGCTCGAGGCTCGCCCGCTCCGGCTCGGCCCGCGCCCCCCGAACCGCGATCGGCGACGCGCCGCTGAGGTGGCAGGCGAGGTCGACGAGGTGGAGACCGGCGTCGAGCAGCGCCTCGTCGTCGGCCTGGTGGGCACCCCAGGCGTCGCGGCGGAAGCGCAGCTCGAGGTCGAGCTCCAACCACCCCTCGGCCGGGATCGCGTCGCGCAGCTCATGACCCTGGAGGAAGCGGCGGTTGAAGGCGACGAGAGGTTGCGGGTCCAGGGCCGCCAGGCGCCGCGCCTCGGTGAGGTCGGGGGCCGGGGGCTTCTCGACCAGTGAGCGGACACCGGCGGCTGCCGCCTCTTCGGCGAGGACGAGGTGGTGGGCGGCGGGGGCGGCAATGACGAGCAGGTTGACTGGCCCTGCCGTGAGCAGCTCGCTGGCGCTGGCGAAAGTGGGCGCCTCACTGCCGCTTCCACGCTTCCAAATCTCCGTGCACTCCCGCCGCCGCTCGGCGTCGGGATCGGCGAAGCCGGCGATCGTGACTCCCTCGGCAGCCAGTGCGGCCGGGATGTAGCCACGCTCGGTGATGCGCCCGCACCCCGCAATCCCTACCCTCATCGCCGCGCTCCCTCGGCGACGTGGAGGGCGACGGCGACGGGCACCGAGGCGGTGGCGCTGAGCTGGTGCAGCTGGTGCAGGCCGATCCCGGCGACGAGCAGCCTCGGGCCGCCGCGACGGGCGAGCAACGCGTAGAGGTCGCGGTCGAGGGCGAGGTTGGCGAGGAGCGCCGCCGCTGCGGCGCGCGGGCGGCGAGCCAGCAGAGACACGAGCAACGTGACGCTGGTCGCCGCACTCAGCCGCCGGCGCCAGCCGAGGTTGAGGGCGGTGCTGTCCGATCCCTCGCGCAGCAGCAGGCGCGCCCAGGGAACGCCGCGCCGGCCGAAGTCGGTGCGGACCATGCTCGCCACCGTCCAGCGCTTGAGGTGGCGGCCGCGGATCCGTGGGTCGAGGAGGATGCGGAACCGGCGCTGCCGCAGCCTCATCCCCAGCTCGATGTCCTCGACGCTGGCCTGCGGGTAGCGATCCTCGTCAAAGCCGCCTGCGCTTTCGAACGCCTCGCGTCGCACCGCGCCGAGGCCGGCCCAGAAAGTCTCGGCCTCCCCCGCGGCCTCGGAGTGGACGTGATGGTGGAGGAGGTTGCGGTAGCGGGAGGCGAGGCCAGGATGGCCGGGATCCTCGTCGTAGGCGCCGAAGACGGCGGTGAGGTCGGAATCGTCCTGGAAGTGACGCTCGATCCGCGCCAGCGCCTCGGCGTCAACCTCCACGTCGGAGTCGACGAAGACCAGCACGTCCGCGGTCGTCTCGGCGCTGCCGAGGTTGCGCGCGGCTGCAGGTCCTGAACCGCCGGGCTCTCGTTGCACCGTTAGCTCGTCGGGGCATCGCTGTCCCGCTTCAAGTGCCTCCAAGCACCGGTCCAAAGTCGGCGGATCGTCGGTCGCGGGGACGACGACGGCGAGGGTGGGGGCCGGCATTAGGGATACCTAATAGCATCTCCGCACTCGATGACGGCGCCCGCCTCCAGACCGGAATCCGCGCCCGTCGCCGTGCTCGGAGCCGGTCCCGCTGGGCTCACCGCTGCCTACCGGCTCGTCCAGCGCGGCGTTCCGGTCGTCGTCTTCGAGGTCGACGACGAGGTCGGCGGATTGGCCCGGACGGTGGTCCGCGACGGCTACCGCTTCGACCTCGGCGGCCACCGCTTCTTCACCAAGAGCGAGGAGGTCCAAGAGCTCTGGGAGGAGCTGCTGGGACCGGAGCTGCTGGTGCGGCCGCGGCTCTCCCGCATCTACTGGCGCGGCCGCTTCATCGAGTACCCGCTGCGACCGGCCGACGTCTTCGCCAAGGTCGGTCCGCTGGAGCTGGCCCGCAGCCTCGCCTCCTATGCCCGCGCCCGCCTCGGCCGCCGCGACGAGGCCGAGACCTACGAGGAGTGGGTCAGCGACCGCTTCGGCCGCCGCCTCTTCGAGCTCTTCTTCAAGACCTACACGGAAAAGGTCTGGGGGGTGGGGACGGACGAGCTGCGGGCCGAGTGGGCGGCGCAGCGGATCGCCGACCTCTCGCTCGCCTCGGCATTGCGGGCGGCGCTGCCAGGTGGTGGCGAGACCCCGAAGAGTCTGATCGAGCAGTTCCGCTATCCGCGGCTCGGACCTGGCCAGATGTGGGAGGAGATGGCGCGGCGGATCGAGGCGGGCGGCGGCGAGATCCGCCTCGGCGACACGGTCGAAGGGCTCGAACACGAGGGCGGGCGGCTGACCGCGGTTCGTGCCGGCGGCGAGCGGGTCGAGGTCAGCGCCGCGATCTCCTCGATCCCCCTGCGGACCACCGTCGGCGCCGCCGAACCGGCGCCGCCGCGCGAGGTGACGGTCGCCGCCGCGGGGCTGCGCTATCGCGACTTCCTCACCGTGGCGCTGCCGATCGACGGCGAGCCGCCCTTCCCCGACAACTGGGTCTACGTCCACGACCCGCGGGCGCGGGTCGGCCGGATCCAGAACTTCCGCGCCTGGAGCCCCTGGATGACCCCCGACCCGCGCCGCTCCTGCCTCGGGCTCGAGTACTTCTGCTTCGAAGGCGACGAGCTCTGGTGCGCGAGCGACGAGGAGCTGGTCGAGCTCGGCCGGCGCGAGGTCGCCGCGCTGGGGCTGGTCGACCCCGAGCGAGTCGCCGGCGGGCACGTCGTCCGCGTCCCCAAGGCCTACCCGGTCTACGACGCCGAGTACGCGGGTCGGGTCGAGCGGATCCGGAGCTGGCTCGACGGCATCTCCAACCTCCAGCAGGTCGGGCGCAACGGCCTCCACAGGTACAACAACTCGGACCACTCGATGCTGACGGCGATGCGGGCGGTGGAGAACCTCTGCGACGGGGCGGGGCACGACGTCTGGGCGGTCAACGCGGAGAGCGTTTATCACGAGCGGCATGAGGTGGAGGAGCAGCCTTACCGGGTGGCGCCGGAGACGCCGGCTATGGCTCGGCCGTTGGCGGAGCTGGGGGACTAGCTCGGAGGTGGGTGGGGAGGCCGGTGGGGGTCGTTCGGAGCACCTCCGCCGGGTGGGTCGGATTTGGCTGACGCCTCGGGCGTCAGTGGCCCGGCTCCATGCTGAGTACCTCACGACCCCCACCGGCCTCCCCTGAAGATCCGAGCTGGATCTCGTCAGGGCGGGGCTGGTGGCCGTAGTCGGTGGGGCAGGGGAGGACGGTGGCTCTCCAGGTTCCGGCATGGGCGATGACGTTGCCGTGGGGGATTGGTTTGGTGGAGAGGGCTACGCCGTAGCGGGGGTTGCGGCGGATTGGGACGGTGGCGATGGGTTCTTCCAGCTTCCAGGCGAGGGCGGTTTGCTCGCGGACGCGGGTCATGCGGGCGCGGTCTTGGCAGGCGAGTAGCGGGGCCTTGCCGGTCTTGTCGACGAGGTCGAAGAGGTGGTTGACCGAGTGGGTTTGGCGTTCGACCACGTTCAGGTCTCCCGGCACCTGCGCGGCGCGCCAGGTAAAGCCGGCGAGGGCGATTACGAGAGCGGCCATGACAAACGGTTGGTTCTTCTGAGCTGCTCTTGCGATGCCGACGCTGCCGAGGATGGCGGCGATTGCCGTGGCAGGCGCGAGGAAGCGGGGGAGGCCGGCGAAGCCGGCTATGGCCATCAGGGCGACGAGGAGGGTCCAGGCGGCGGCGCCGGCGAGGAGGATCGCGACAGGGCGGTCGGGATCCTCACCGTGGGGCGCTTTTGTCAACCAGTGGTTTACAAAGTCGCCCTGCCAGAGGAGGAGGGCGAGGCCGATCCAGCAGGCGGCGAGGGGGGCGGCGAGCGCTCGTCCCAGCACCGCGAGGCCGTCGAGGGGCTCGATGCCGCCGGAGCGCGCGGTTTCGCCGCCCTCGAGCGGGTTGCCGGCGCCGAGGATGTCGGGGACGAACCAGGCGAGGGGGATGAGGATCGCAGCGGTAATCGCCGCGGCGCGCAGACGCGGGCGGCCCCCGCTCGCGAAGCAGGCCCAGAGCGCCAGGAAGGGCCAGACTTCGGGACGCAGCAGCGCCGCCGCCGCTCCCAAGCCCAGGATCCAGCCGGGCCGCTCGTCGAGCGCCGCCCAGATCGCGCCGAGGACAAAGGCCACCAGCAGCGGCTCGGACAGGCCGCCGGTGAACTGGCGCAGCGGGGGCGTGAAGGAGTCGGCGGTCAGCGCCACCGAGCCGGCCGCGACCGCCGCGGCGACCCAGCGCCAGCGTCCCGTCCCCTCACCGCTCAACCGCGCCGCCAGCAGCCCGGCCAGAAGCGGCGCGCAGAGCCAGCCGGCGCGGGCGACCAGGAGCCAAGCGCTCGGCGCTGCGCCCCCGAGCAGCGAGAGCGGCGCGCCGAGCAGGACCGGCAGCGGCTTCCAGGAGGGCCCCCCGGTCGTCTCCAGGCTCCCATGAGCCACTTCCCGTCCCCAGACCAGCCAGGCCCAGGGGTCGTAGACCGGGAAATAGGGGAGGGCGAGGGAGGCGGCGGCGAAGATCAGCGCCGCTGCCACCGCCAGCGCCGGAGCGCGCCGCAGGCTCACCGGATCAGGAAGGCGCCGCGCCCTGCTCGCTCAGCAGGTAGACCGGGATCGCGGCGACCGCCAGCAGGACCAGGGCCGGGATCGCGCTCGCCTCGTAGAAGCCGTAGGTCGTCTGCGTCCAGATGTCCGTCGCCAGGGTTTTGAACCCGATCGGCGAGAGGATCAGGGTCACCGTCAGCTCCTTCATCGCGTGCAGGAAGACGAGCGCGGCGCCGGCCATCATCCCGCCGCGGGCGAGCGGGATCGTGATCGTGCGAAAGACCTCGGCCGGGCCGCGGCCCATTCCGCGCGCCGCCTCTTCGATCCGCGGCGAGAGCTGGACCAGGGAGCTGGCGATCGGGCCGATCGCCAGCGGCAGGTAGTGGATCGTGATCGCGAAGACCAGCAGCGCGATCGTCTGGTAGAGCGCCGGCACCGCCCGGGTCGAGAAGAAGACGAGACCGAGGGCGACGAGGATCCCCGGCAGCGCGTAGCCGCCGTGGGCGAGCCGCTCGACCAGGCGCGTCGTCCGCGACGGGTAGCGGACCGCCAGCGCCGCGACGACGAGCGCCGCCACCGCTCCCAGCACCGCCGCCCAGACCGCGATCAGCAGCGAGTTGCCGCCCAGCGCTGCGATCGTGTTCAGCGAGGTGCTGCCGGTGGAGATCCCTTTCGAGGCCCAGTAGATCAGCACCCCGACCGGGAGCACGAAGGCGACCAGCACGATCAGCGAGCAGAAAATCAGGGCGGGCCATTTCCAGCGACCCAATCGGTAGGGCTGGGTCGGGCGCAGCGTCCCCGGGCCGAGACGGTGGACCGCTCGCGCTCCGCGGACCCGTGAGCTCGCCAGCAACAGGACCAGCATCGCGACGACGAGGACGGCGCCGAGCGCCGCCGCCGCGACCCGGTCGAAGCTCGACTGGTACTCCACGTAGATCTCGGCGGTGAAGGACTGGAAGCGGAGGATCGAGACGGCGCCGAAGTCGCTGATCGTGAAGAGGGCGACGAGCAGCGAGCCGGCGGCCAGCACCGGCCAGAGCTGCGGCAGCACCACCGTGCGGAAGACTTCCAGCGGGCTGCGGCCCATCGCCCGCGCCGCATCCTCGAGCTGGGGGTCGATCCGCCGCAGCGTCGCCCGCAGCGGGATCAGCGCCAGCGGGTAGGTGAAGAGCGTCAGCACCAGCCAGGCGCCGGTGAAGCCGTAGATCGAGGGCAGGCGGTCGACCCCGAGGGCTTCCTGCAGCAGGCCGTTCGGTCCCAGCGCCGCGACCAGCAGGTAGGCGCCGACGTAGCTCGGGATCACCAGCGGCAGCGTGCAGAGGACGGTCCAGAGGCGACGGCCGGGGAGGTCGGTGCGGACGGTCAGCCAGCCGAGCGGCAACGCGATCGCGACCGAGGCGATGACCACGGCGGCGGTCAGCGCCGCCGTCCGCAGCAGCGTTTCCAGCGCCCGCGAGGAGAAGGCCGTTTCCAGCGCCGCCGAGAAGTCCCCGGCGATGACGACGACGAGGTAGGCGGCGGGGAGGACGGCGGCGGCGCCGATCAGGGCGCCGAGGGCGAGCAGGCCGAGCGGCGCCCGGCGCGCCGCTGCCACTACAGCGCCCCGCTTTCTTTCATCAGCTCGATCGTCCCCTGCAGCTCCTTGAGGTCGACCAGGCTGGAGTCGGAGACGGGGATCTTGGCGATCGGCACGCTCAGCGAGGGGTCGGGCTCGACGCCCTTGGCGAGCGGGTACTCCTTCGAGCTCGAGGTGAAGAAGGCCTGGCTCTGCTTCGAGAGCAGGGAGCGGACGAAGGCGAAGGCTTCCGGCTTGCGGTCGCTCGATTCGAGCACGCCGACGCTGGTCAGCAGCATCAGCGAGCCGAGCCCGCCAGGCGGGAAGTAGACGGCGACGGGGTAGTCGGGTCCTTCTTCGGAGATCGCCTGGGCGACGTAATAGTGGTTGATCAGGCCGACGTCGATTTCGCCTTTGGCGATCGCGTCGCGGATCGTCACGTTGTCGGGGAAGGCGACGGCGCCGTTGTCGACCATTTCCTCCAGCCACTGCTTGGTCCGGTCATCGCCGTATTTGGCGCGCAGCGCGGTCACGTACTCCTGCATGCTCGAGGAGGCCGGGCTCCAGCCGACCCGGTCCTTCCATTTCGGGTCGGTGAGGCCGAAGGGCGAGGGCGGCAGTTCGGCCTGCTTGACGACGTCGCGGTTGTAGGCGATCACGCGGGCGCGGCCGGTGACGCCGACCCAGCGCCCTTCCGGGTCGCGGTACTGCGCCGGCACCCGGTCGAGGATGTTTCGCGGCAGCTTCGTCAGTAGCCCGGCTTCGGCGACGGCGGCGATCGCCCCCGGCTCCTGGGCGAAGAAGACGTCGGCGGGGGAGGCGTCGCCCTCCTCGACCAAGGTCGCGGCGAGGTCGGCGGTTTCGGCGAAGCGGACCTTGACGTCGCGGTTGGCCTGCGCCTCGTAGATGTCGACGGCGGGGCCGATCGCGGCCGGGATCCGTCCCGAGTAGAGGGTGATCCCTTCGGTTTCGGGCTCGTTCGAGCCCCCGCCGCTGTCTTCGGTGCTGAAGCCGCAACCGGCGGCGACGAGCCCGGCGAGGACGAGGAGGGCGGCCGCGAGCAAGCGGCGTTGTGGGGTGGGGAGAATCACAGAGGCGGCAGTTAGGTTGCCCTAATCTTATGGAACCGCCTGCCTATGGAGTACGAAGAGTCCAATCTGATCCCGGGCCTGCGCCTGCGCGGCCTGCGCAAGAGCTTCGGGGAGGTCGTCGCCGTCGACGGCCTCGACCTCGACGTGCCCGAGGGCTCGATCTGCGCCCTGCTCGGCCCCAGCGGCTGCGGCAAGACGACGACGCTGCGGCTGATCGCCGGGCTCGAGCGCCCCGACGCCGGCACGATCGAGATCGGCGGCGAGGTCGTCAGCGGCGACGGCCGCACGGTCCCGGCCGAGCGCCGCCGCATCGGCATGGTCTTCCAGGATTACGCGCTCTTTCCGCACATGGACGTCGCCGCCAACGTCGGCTACGCGCTCGGGCGGCGGCCCGACAAGGCCAAGGTCGAGGCGGCGCTGGGGACGGTCGGCCTCGGCGGCCTCGGCAGGCGCAACCCGCACGAGCTCTCCGGTGGCCAGCAGCAGCGGGTGGCGCTGGCGCGGGCGCTGGTCGCCGAGCCGCGGGCGCTGCTCCTCGACGAGCCCTTCTCCAACCTCGATGCGGGCCTGCGGGCGCGGGTACGCGAAGAGGTGCGCGAGATCCTCGCCGAGCAGAAGCTGACCTCGGTCTTCGTCACCCACGACCAGGAGGAGGCGCTCAGCGTCGCCGACGTCGTCGCGGTCGTCAACGAGGGCAAGGTCGAGCAGGTCGGGACGCCCGAGGACGTCTACTCGCGCCCGACCAGCCGCTGGGTCGCGAGCTTCCTCGGCGAGATCGAGGTCCTGCCGGGCAAGGCCGAGGACGGGACGATCAGCTGCGAGCTCGGGCCGCTGCCGAACCGCGAGGGCTTGAGCGGCGAGGTCGACGTGCTGGTGCGGCCGGAGTCGCTGGCGATCGGGACGATCGAGCCGCCCGACCGCCGCAGCCAGAAGGCAACCGTGCTCTCGCGCAGCTTCTTCGGTCACGACCAGATGGTGGAGCTCGAACTCCCCTCCGGCTCGGTGGTCAAGGTTCGCCGCCTCGGCTTCCCCGCCTGGCACCCAGGCGACCGCGTCAACATCTGGATCGAGGGGCCGGTCGACGTGCTTGGGCGGGACTCTTAGGTCCTGGGGGTGGGGGAGGGTCGGGTGGCGCGTGGGCGT